>Ga0224522_1000007_pt1 | contig 220418 bp, 176 predicted proteins | sample CFST25metaG_FD_182733 | JGI IMG/M metagenome (GOLD analysis project Ga0224522, IMG submission 182733) | Peat soil microbial communities from Stordalen Mire, Sweden - C.F.S.T25 | ecosystem: Environmental > Terrestrial > Soil > Wetlands > Peat | place: Sweden: Norrbotten County, Stordalen Mire...
TTATAAAGATTAGCTTCAAAAGGAGGGGAAATGTATCAGGCTTAAATCAATAGTTTACATTCTGTTTTGTTCTAAATTCTCTCCATATTTTACTATATTCAACTCCTTAGGTTGACGGCTATGGGGTTGGGGGGCCAAAAACATAAAAAAGCCGACCCTTTTGGTGTCAGCTTTCTTTATTTTGTATTGTAATCTACAGGTGACCTTCTTTTATAATTTCATCGTCAACCAGAATCCGTCCGCAATATTCACAAACGATAATCTTTTTTCTCGACTTGATATCCAGCTGTCGCTGAGGAGGTATCTGATTAAAGCAACCGCCACATGCATCCCTCTGTACCGGAACAACTGCAAGACCATTTCTTGCATTGGAACGGATCCTTTTATATGCAGTAAGTAATCTTTCTTCAATAATTGCTTCAACTTTTTCAGATTTTTTATACAAACCTTCTTCTTCTTTCTGAGTATCAGAAATAATCTCATCAAGCTCTGATTTCTTGTTTTCAAGATCTGTTTTACGATCAGCAAGCGTAGCCTCTGAATCGGCAATAACCAGTTTCTTTTCTTCAATCAGAAAATTGAACTCTTTAATTTTTTTATTGAACAGTTCAATTTCGAGGTTTTGATATTCAATCTCTTTCGAAAGTGAATCAAATTCCCGGTTGTTGCGAACGTTTTTTTGTTGTTCTTCGTATTTTTTTATCAGGCCTTCAGCATCGGTAATCTCATTATTCTTCTTTACAACCGACTTTTCAAGGTTTGCTACTTCGTCTTTCAAATTCCCTAACCTTGTCTCAAGTCCTGCTATCTCATCTTCAAGATCCTGTACCTCAAGAGGTAATTCACCTCTAAGAGTTTTAATCTTATCTATTTCTGAATCAACTAATTGTAAACCAAATAATGCTCTTAATCTCTCCTCTACAGAAATTTCAGACTCATGTGATTTTGCTTTTTCCATCTTTAAAAATAATTTATCGGATTCGTATTTGTTTCTGAAAACCGGACTGCAAATTTAGGGAATTTTTTAATAATTAGGTCTTTTAAAATTTCTACTGAGAATTTTTCAGTTTCAAAATGTCCGGCATCCACAAGAAGTATCTTATTCTCAGTATAAAAAAAATCATGATATTTTATATCGGCTGTTAAAAATGCTTCGGCCCCTGAACCAATTGCAAGATTAAGCAAAGAAGCACCTGAACCTCCGCAAAGTGCAACTTTTCCTATCAATTTTCCTGTCTTTTTCGAGAACCTTATCCCTTTTGCATTAAAAACTGTTGAGATGAACTTCAGAAAATCATTTTCCGAAACAGGATTATGTAATTTCCCGACACATCCTAAACCTGTTTCAATATTATTATTTTCAAGCGAATAAATATCAAAAGCTACCTCTTCATAAGGATGAGCTGCGAGAAGAGCCTTTATCACTTTATCTTTAATATGAGAAAACAGAATAGTTTCAAAGCGGATCTCCTTTTCAAAATGGATCTTTCCCTTTTCCCCCCTGAATGGTTTTGCCATTTCGTTGGCTCTGAAACTTCCCGTTCCGGAAGATGCAAAGCCGCATTTATCATAATTGCCAATAACTCCAGCGCCGGCGTCAAAAAGTGCATTTCGCACTATTTCAAGATGAGATTCAGGAATGTATGTGACAAGTTTTACCAGTTTATTCGCTGATGGAGAGAGAACAGTTATCTCTTCCAGACCAATCTTTTCTGCCATCTTCCTGCTGACTCCATCGCTGAATGCGTCAAGGTTAGTATGGGCAGAATAAACAGCAATATCATTCTTTACAGCCTCATAGAGAATCCTTTCTGTGAAGGATTTACAGGTTATTCTCTTTAGTGGTTTGAAAATCAGGGGATGATGTGAAACCAATACATCGCATTTTTTGCTAATGGCTTCATGAATGACCTCCTCAGTAACATCGAGTGTGATCATCACCGAAGATATTTCTCTCTCGGGAGAGCCGATCTGCAGCCCTGAATTATCATAATCTTCCTGAAATGACAGAGGAACTACTGAATCCAGATATGATGTAAGATCGTTGAGTTTCATAATGATTTTTCTCTGTGTATTTTCGTGTCAGTTCTTTTTTGCCTCTCCTAAATCCCTCCCCCAGGGGGGAGGGACTTAATGTATCTATAGCTTTTCTTCACCCCCTTCTCCCGCTTCGCGGGAAGGGGGCAAGGGGGATGAGGCACAAAGGAAAGACAGGATTCTACTTAGAAAAGTTAAATATTATCCCGTATATCGAGAAGCATTGATTTTATTTTTTGAAGTGATTCGTTGATCTCAAATTTATAGTCCGTTTCAGTGAACTTTTCAGATAGTTTCTTTTTGGCTCCGGCCAAAGTCATGCCCTCTTCCTTTACAAGATGATGAAGCAGCCTGAGGTTCCTGATGTCTGCAGGGGTGAACAGTCTGTTGCCTTTTTTGTTTTTCATGGGTTTGAGAATGTCGAACTCATTTTCCCAGAAACGAATAGTAGAGACAGGAACTTCCAGCATTTCAGCTACTTCCCCGATTGAATAATAGAGTTTCTCGACTTTTTTTTCTTTGTACGGCATACTTAAATTTTTATGAGCTTCTCTCTCCTCACTTCGCATGAAGTTCTGTACGAATGATAACATCATCAACCCGGACACATCAGGAATAATAATTCTTAATCAAATGACTGACCTGTCTTAGACGCAATCTCAATCATTTTTTCATATTCCGCTGAATTGAGATCTTCGAAGTAATAGTTAACCGGATCAACATTTACACCATTAAGTTTTATCTCATAATGAAGATGGTTGGCAACCGACATTCCAGTACTTCCAACGTACCCGATTATATCTCCCCGTTGTATCTTCTGACCCACTCTTACATTGAAATTGCTAAGATGCGCATAAATGCTCGTATATCCGAAACCATGATCAATAACTATATGTTTACCAAGACCCCTCTGCGATGATTGAATATCAACAACTGTTCCATTCCCTGTTGCATAGACGTCTGTTCCAAAGGGAGCCGTGAAATCCATCCCGTAATGAAACTTGCTTATTTTATAATATGGATGGATCCTCCAGCCATATCCTGAAGCTGTTCGAGTGAGATCCTTATTGGAAATAGGAATTATTGCAGGTAAAGATTTCAGCATTTCTTCCTTGTTTCTTGCCAGAATGATAAGTTGGTCGAAAGACTTGGATTGAACATATACTTTTTTCCTGATCTTATCGAGCCTCGTAGCTGTTTCGATAACAAGATTAGAATTATTATATCCCTCCAGAGCTTCATACCTGTTCACTCCTCCTATTCCTCCCTCTCTCTGCTGAGACGGTATCGGTTCTGCCTCAAAAATTGTTCTGTAAAGATTATCATCTGTTTTCTGAAGATCTTCCAGAACGCTTTCTACATTGGACATCTCCCTGTGTATCAGGTCGTATTGAATAGTCATTTGCTCAACTTCCCTCTTTAATGCTTTCTCTTTGGGAGAATCGAAGAATGATGCAAAAATGACCCAGTAAATTAAAGCGAAAATAAGGGAACCGACAAAATAGGCAAGAGACCTGAGCAATAAGGTTTTAATCCCAAGTCTTATTTTATCAAAACTCAGAGAATCCGGATTAAACTTATATTTTGTCGGTGGCATAATTAGCAAAGATAATCAATTCTGAAAAAATAAGAAATTCGTATCCAATTTGGATATTTAGTTGAACTGAACCGAACCGAGGAAGAGATTATCTGAGTTTTGATTTAGATGCGAATGCCTGGATCATATCATTATATTCCTCTGCGCTGACATCATTATTGAAAAAATTAACCGGGTTCTTATGTGACCCAAATTGTTCTACCTGATAATGGAGGTGAGGGCCTGTAGTTATTCCGGTATTTCCGCTAATTCCAATTAGATCACCTCTTTTAACATTCTGCCCCTTTGTAACTTTAATCTCACTTAGATGACCATACACAGTCTGGTAACCATAGCCATGATCAATTACAATGCAATTACCAAATCCGCCGGAATTATAACCTGACTCTATAACTGAACCATCGCCCGTCGCAAATACCTCTGTACCGTAAGGAACTTCAAAATCCTGACCGTTATGCATTCGTGATGTGCCGAGTACAGGGTGAATTGTCCTCCACTTAAATGTGTCGCCAAGTTTGAATTTCACATTAACCGGGCTTATTCCGGGGAAATGATCTATTTCCCTTCTCCATTCAGCACTCCTCTCAGCAATTGTCTTAAACGATTCTTGCTGGACAGTAGCCATGCTTTTTATCTCATCAATTTTTGTTTTGTATTCAATAAGAATATCTGAGTTTTTATACCCCTGGAGATCACTGTACCTGTCGATCCCGCCAAATCCTGCCTTTCTGTATGATTCAGGAACACTGTCCATATCAAGAATCGGCCGGTACCTCTTGTCATCAGAAAGTCTTAAACTGTTAAGTGAAGCCAGTGAATTATCAAGTTCCCTTCCGATAAGAGTATACTGGAGTTTCATATTTTCAACCTGCTGACTAAGCAGCTTCTCTTTTGGTGAGCCAAACATGTTTTCAATAAAAGTACCATAAAGCGTTGCTACAATAAGTGAACCAGCAAACCATAAAAGAATTTGCAAAAACCTTTTCTTCCAGGGAAGCCGGATCTGCTTATACTGCAGATCAGACAAATCCAATACGTATTTCCGGTTTCTTAACAACAGGCGGTAGTTTTTTTGAAATATTTTTTGCTATTTCACAAATCTAATTCAAATAAATTAATTTTACAAGCCTAAAATTGATGAATTCTAATTTAACACTATTCTAAATAAGATGAAGGCACAGGAACTGAGGAAGCTGTTTTTTGAATTTTTCGAGTCTAAGAGACATGTTATAGTGCCTTCAGCACCAATGGTGGTCAAAAATGACCCAACTCTTATGTTTACCAATGCCGGGATGAACCAGTTTAAAGATATATTCCTGGGAAACAGGGTGGCTTCGAATAAGAGGGTTGCAAATTCCCAGAAATGTTTAAGAGTGTCAGGGAAACATAATGATCTGGAAGAGGTTGGACATGATACTTACCACCATACTATGTTTGAGATGCTTGGTAACTGGTCGTTCGGTGATTATTTTAAAAAAGAGGCAATTGAATGGGGTTGGGAACTTCTTGTTAAAAGACTCGGGATTCCACAGGATAGATTATATGCAACAATATTTGAGGGGAGTCCGGAAGATAATGTTCCCAGAGATAATGAAGCTTTCAGTTATTGGGAAAAATGTTTTTCAAAACCTGAAGGCCGGATTATTGAAGGATCAAAAAAGGATAACTTCTGGGAAATGGGTGAAACAGGCCCATGCGGACCATGTTCTGAGATACATGTTGATATCAGGAATGATGAAGAAAGAAAAAAAATATCAGGGAGAGATCTGGTCAATAAAGGTCATCCGCAGGTAATAGAAATATGGAACCTCGTTTTTATTCAATACAACCGAAGGACTGACGGGGTTCTCGAGCAACTGCCGTCGAGACACGTTGATACAGGAATGGGATTCGAGAGACTCTGTATGGTTGTCCAGGGTAAAAAATCAAATTACGAAACCGATATTTTCCAGGATATTATAAATGAAATATCTTTAATTACCGGCAAGGCATACGGGGTTAATGAAAAATGGGATATTGCACTGAGAGTCGTTGCCGATCATCTCAGAGCCGTTTCATTCTCAATAGCAGATGGGCAGCTTCCTTCAAATAATAAGGCAGGTTATGTCATAAGAAGAATACTCCGCCGGGCCGTGAGATATGGTTATAACAGCCTAGGTATTGAAGAACCTTTCATGTTTCGTCTTGTCCCTGTCCTTGCTTCAATAATGGGGGATCAATACCCTGAACTTTTATCGGGGAAAGAACATATCTCGAAAATAATCTTTGAAGAAGAAACTGCTTTTCTAAAAACTCTGGGAAAAGGGTTAAAAATGATTGAAAAGATGATTACTGATCTTAGAAAGGAGCATAAAGATATCCTTCCGGGAAAGGTTGCATTTGAGATGTATGATACATTCGGATTTCCAGTTGACCTGACACAGCTTATTCTTAAAGAGAATGACATGCATCTCGATCTGAAAGGCTTTGGAGAAGAGATGAAGAACCAGAAAGAGCGATCGAGGGAAGATGCCTCGGTTGAAGCAGCAGACTGGACTGTTTTAAAAGAAATGGAAAGCACTGAATTCACCGGTTACGGGAAGACAGAAGATGAGGTACTTATTACAAAATACAGGAGTGTTAAAGTCAAAGGGAAACAAATCTTTCAGCTTGTTTTTAATAAAACTCCCTTCTACGCTGAATCAGGCGGCCAGGTTGGAGATTCAGGTTTTATTGCTTCAGAAAGCGAAAAGATTGCAATAACAGATACTGTCAAAGAGAACAACCTGATAATTCATATATCAACAAAATTGCCATCTGATCTCAAAGCAGTTTTCAAAGCAACTGTTGATCGTGAAAAACGATTGATGACTGAAAATAATCATACAGCCACACACCTTATCCATTTTGCCTTGCGGTCAGTTCTTGGGAAACATGTGGAACAAAAAGGCTCGCTCGTAACACCCGACAGGCTCCGTTTTGATTTCAGCCATTTCAGCAAGATGACAAAGGAGGAATTATCAAAGGTTGAAGATGAGGTAAACAAGATGGTCAGGGCCAATTATATAAGCAAGGTGTCTGAGGGAGTTTCAATGGAAAAAGCAAAATCGATGGGTGCAATGGCTCTGTTCGGTGAAAAATATGGAGATCATGTGAGAGTTGTTGAATTTGGAAAATCGATAGAGTTATGCGGGGGAACACATGTTGACGCAACCGGGCGTATCGGTATTGTTAAAATCGTGTCGGAAGGTGGAATAGCAGCCGGAATAAGAAGAATTGAAGCAGTAACAGCCTCAAAAGCTGAGGAATATATTAAGGAAAGACTGAAAACTGTTGAAGAGATATCAATGCTTCTAAAGAGTCCCGGGAGCATTACAGACAGTATCGAAAAGCTTTTGGCGGAGAATAATTCACTAAAAAAGAATATAGAAAAATTCCAGGTTCAATCAATTACTGACAGACTGAAAGAACTGGTTGAAAAAGCTGTTAATATCAATAATATAAGATTCGTTTCAGGTCAGATTGAAACAGATTCTTCTGAGGTATTGAAAAACGTCGCTTACCAGTTAAGAACCTCAACAGACAATACTGTAATGATAATAGGCTCAGAAAATGCCGGAAAAGCAAATATACTTGTCACGATAACAGATGATCTGGTAAAGAGCAGAAACTTAAATGCAGTTTCAATTATTAAAGAGATTTCGGGTGAAATTAACGGAGGCGGAGGCGGTCAGCCTTTTCTCGCGACTGCAGGAGGTAAGAATCCAGCAGGCATTAAGCGGGCTTTGGAAAAAGCTGCTGCTTTCATTCAAAAGCACTGAGATTGACAAGGATGAGATCCCTCATTCCGCCCGGGATCTCATTGTTCTAATGCCACTCTGGTTAGAAATCAACTATATCTTCAATTCGAAATATATCATAAAATTCATTTTCATAAGACATTGATTATGTGATGCTTATACATATTTCTGTTTTTAGTGTACATTCTCATTATTATTTGTTCGAAAATAATCGCTAGACTTGCTGACTGATTTTTTAACCGGCTGGATACATTTATTTATGCCTTATCAACTATGGAAGTAAAAAGGACCTTTGACATTATTCAGTGGAATCTTGAGAAATATCCCCGTAAAGATATGTATGGCGGAAAAAGAGACAAGGAATGGATTACCTATTCAACAGAAGATGTATCCAATTATGTGAACTGGTTCAGCTACGGATTGATTTCAATGGGATATAAAAAAGGAGATAAGGTTGCTACAATAAGCGGGAACAAACCCGAGTGGAATTTTGTCGATTTGGGTTTTGCCCAGACCGGGCTCATACATATACCCATCTACCCTACAATAGGTACTGATGAGTATGAATATATACTTGAGCACTCCGATGTAAAGATGATTATACTTGGCAACAAATCGATATATAATAAGGTAAAACCGATCATTAATAAAATTCATGCTCTAAAAGAGATCTATTCATTTGACCCTGTTGACGGTGTGAAATCATTTGATGAAATAATAGAAGCAGGTAAAAAGAATGCTGACAAATTTCATGATGAACTGGAGAGAATAAAAGATAGCATAAAGCCTGAAGATCTTGTAACAATCATTTACACTTCAGGCACTACGGGAAATTCAAAAGGGGTCATGCTTTCTCATAATAACCTGATAAAAAATGCCATAACTACCTCAAAAGCCCATCATCTTGGTTATGGTCACCGGGCTATAAGTTTTCTACCTCTTTGCCACGTATACGAAAGAATGGTAAACTACCACTTTCAGTATAAAGGGATAAGCATATATTATGTTGAAAACATGGGTACTGTTTCAGAGACTGTCAAAGAGATTAAACCACATATTTTCAATACTGTTCCAAGGTTGCTTGAAAAAATTTATGATAATATAATCGGGAAAGGACGGAATCTTCCCTGGATTAAGAAGACAATCTTCTTTTGGGCTGTCAACCTTGGCCTTAAGTTCAGATTAAAAGGCAATTCGCAGTTTTATAAATTTCGTCTTAAAATAGCCAGGAAGCTTATTTTCAGCAAATGGCACGAAGCTCTTGGCGGTGAGCTGCAGGTATTGGTTTCGGGAGGTGCAGCACTTCAGTCAAGACTCGAAAAGATTTTCTGGGCAGCCGGAATTCCAATCATTCAGGGTTACGGACTGACAGAGACATCACCGGTAATAGCGGTTAATCCTTTAAGAATAGACGAAATAGGATTTGGAACATGCGGACCTGTTATTGAAGGTGTTGAGGTAATGATTGCTGATGATGGTGAAATCTTGTGCAAAGGAGTAAATGTAATGATGGGATATTATAAAGCTCCTGAACTTACAGCCGAGATGATAGACAAGGAAGGTTGGCTTCATACCGGTGATATTGGAATTCTTGAAGAAGGAAAATTCCTTAAAATAACTGACAGGAAAAAAGAGATGTTCAAGCTAAGTGCCGGAAAATATATTGCTCCACAGGTAATAGAGAATAAGCTGAAAGAGTCATTTTTTATAGAGCAAGCAATGGTAATCGGTGAAAATCAGAAATTTGCAAGTGCTGTTCTCTCTCCTAATTTTACATTTCTGCACGATTGGTGCTCAATACACAAGATCCAGTTCAGGGACAATAAGGAGTTAATTGAATTACAGGAAGTACTTGAACGATTCAACAGGGAAGTGAAGGAGGTAAACAAATCACTTGGCGAATTTGAACAGATTAAAAGATTCCGGTTAGTGACGGAAGAATGGACTCCTCAGACCGGAGAATTATCTCCAACCCTGAAGTTGAAAAGGAATTATCTCTTCAAAGAATATAAGGATATCATAGCAGAGATATATTTTAACGGAGAAAAAGACAACAATGTTCTTATCAGAATAAAAAACGGCATTAGCGGAGTCCTTAAAAATCTGCCTAAATTTTAGCATTTTTTCTCAATATTGACTGTTCTTGCAGAACACGCCAATATTTTTGTAATTTTGGGGCTTTCAAAGAAGTAATGAGAAAAAATATTTCCGGAATTCTTCTTATTGTCCTGTCAGGATTTATTCTGCTCCAGATATCTTGCGCGCCAGGATCATGTTTTGATGAAACAGAATCTTATGTTAAAGCTTCCTTTTATAATTATGAATCAGAAAAACTCACTATTCCTGATAGTCTGAGTCTTTACGGACTAAACCACGATTCAATAATTTATGATAAAAACACTAAAGTACAACCCGCACTGATACCGCTTGATGCCTCAGTAGATAATTGCTCCTTGGTTATTAAAATAAACGGGGTAAGCGATACCATTGAATTCCAGTACAGCAGCTACCCACATCTTATTTCCAAAGAGTGCGGTTATACATATTATCATCACCTTGACTCTATACCATTCTTTTCAAAAAACGGAATTAAAAAAATTGATATAATTAACAGGACGATTACAAATTTAAATGTGGAGAACATTCAAATATATTATTAGCCTGCTGGCTTTTCTGACATGCATTATGATTCAGGCTAAGGCACAGGATACAATCCAAATACCTCTTAAAATAAGGGCCGGGCTTGAAGTTTCCGGTCCTGTGAGCTATTATTCGGATAAAAATATCCTTAATGAGGAAGCTTATGTCTCAATCGATCTGGATGAAAAAAAATCAGTGCTATTTGATTTCGGTTATCTCAATTTCAAGTATTCCCAATATAATTATTCATATCTTAATAAAGGAACATTTATCCGTGCGGGTATAGATTTTAATCTTCTGAAACCTGAAAAATCGATGGGAAAATACTGGGCAGGAATCGGATTAAGATATGGATTGAGCCGGTTTACCTCCGAAACTCCATCATTTGATAAAGAAAATTACTGGGGCACAACATCCTCTTCTATACCTCAAAAGTCTTACTGGTCGCATTTTATTGAAGTATCTCCGGGAGTAAGGACAGAAATATTTAACCATTTAAGTATAGGCTGGTCAGTGAGTCTGAGAATGTTGCTCTATTCAGGAACCGGGAAAGACCTAAAATCTATTTATCTTCCCGGGTTTGGAGATGGGACTAAAACAATCAGTACAGGTCTGAGTTATTTTATCGTTTGGAATATTCCGTATAAGAAGATAAATGTAATTCAAAAAAAGGAGGTTAAGGAAGAAACTGACGAAGACGAGGATACGAATACTAATGGTACTAATGGTACTAATGGTACTAATAATACTAACAGTACTTCAGGTAATAACCAACAGGGCAAAGTTATAAGGAGGTAAGATGTCAAACCTTTCCTGGTTTTCTGCTGAAAAGATATAGTCCAACAAAGGTCAGCAACCCATTAAGAAGAAGCAATTCAAATCCGAATTTATACCCGTTGAACAATTCAGCAGAATATTTACTCAGGAAAAAGCATGCTACAGGTGAAAAAATTGCAATTGCTGGCGTTATCTTATCATTTACTATTCTTTTTGTGAATAACCCAAATGAGTAAAGGCCCAGCAATGGTCCATAAGTATAACCTGCTATTGTAAAAAGTTTATCTATTACTGCCCTGTCATTTAATCTACTGAATATCAAAACACTTATAAAAAACACCATGGCAATTGTGAGGTGAACGGTATACCTGATCCTTGTCTTTGCCTTATCAGAAATGCCTTCTCGGCGTTCAAGACCCAGAAAATCGATACTCACGCATGTTGTGAGAGATGTCAATGCCCCATCAGCACTTGGAAATGCCGCTGATATCAATCCTATTAAAAATACAACGCCTGCCACCGGGCCCAGGTACCTGATTGCGATTGTTGGAAAAATATCATCGCTTGATGCAACCTGTATGTTTTTACTCTGAATAAAAATAAGAAGAAGGGCTCCCAGAAAAAGGAATAACAGGTTTACCATCATGAGTATCCCGCTAAAGGTGAACATATTTTTCTGTGCCTCCTTAATGTTCCTGCAACTTAGATTTTTCTGCATCATTTCCTGGTCAAGCCCTGTCATTACAATAGTAATAAACATACCGCTAAAGAACTGTTTCAGAAAAAATCGGGGATGATGCCAGTCGGTTATGAACATTTTCGAGACGGGACTCTCTTTTACGATTGAAACCAGCTTAAGCACAGGAATATGCAGATTTTTTCCAATATAAATAACAGATAATACCACAGCAAGCAACATGAAAGTAGTCTGCAAAGTATCAGTCCAGATAATTGTTCTTATTCCCCCTTTCAATGTATAAAGGATTATGAGAGTAATGAACACAAAAACATTAATCCAGAAAGGGATATGCCATGCGTCAAAAACAAAAATCTGCAGAACATTTATAACCAGAAACATCCGCAATGAAGCACCGAGTGTTCTTGACAGGATAAAAAAACCAGCTCCCGTTTTATAAGACCAGAACCCAAACCGCTGTTCCAAATATGAATAGATAGATGTAAGTTTTAATCTGTAATATAATGGTAGCAAAACAAGTGCGATAACAAAATAACCGAACAGATATCCCAGAACAACTACCATATAGCTGAACTGGGTATCTTTTACCCATCCTGGAACTGACATGAATGTGACCCCCGAGAGTGAAGCACCTATCATTCCATAAGCAACTACAAACCAGGGAGATATTTTATTTCCAATGAAGAACGACTGGCTGTCGGCTTTCCGCGCTGTAAACCAGGTGACTGAAAATAAGACCAGAGTATATACAAGGAAAATACCAAGTATCAGATAAGGTGACATATCAGAATCAATTAGTTTACAAGAATAACAAAAAGAATGGAAGACAAAAAATTCCCCGCCTCTTTAATAACACCGGAAAATTGAACTAATTTTGTCTGAAAGTTTTTAATTATGAGTTTTACAGAATTTCCTTCCAGGCTCCTGGAAAATGCGGTGAATGAATTTGCTTCGCTGCCCGGCATTGGGAGAAAAACCGCTTTTAGACTGGTTATGAATCTATTACGAAGAGATTCCGAAGAGGTAAGAAAGTTCGGGGAGAGTATTATCAGGCTTCATGAAGATATTCACTATTGCAAAATCTGCAACAATATATCGGATACCGAAATATGCAACATCTGTAATGATGAAAAGAGAGAGAGATCTGTAATCTGTGTAGTCGAAAACATTCAGGATGTGATGGCTATAGAAAACACGAGGCAATTCAAAGGGTTGTATCATGTTCTTGGAGGCATCATTTCTCCCATTGACGGAATCGGCCCTTCTGATCTTAAAATCGATAATCTCGAGGAAAAAGTTCAGGCTGGAGGCATCAATGAGATAATTCTTGCATTGAGTACCACCATGGAAGGTGACACCACAAACTATTACCTTTTTAAACGTCTTAACAAGTATAATATCAGCATGACAACCCTTGCCAGAGGCGTCGCAATCGGAGATGAACTTGAATATACTGACGAGATTACATTAGGACGGGCAATCAATAACAGAAATCCATACCAGCAATGATAACATCAATCAATCAATTTTTGTCAAATTCAGGCAAGTGCATGAAGCGGTCTGCAATTAGAGAGATACTCAAATATATGGAGAAACCGGGTATGATCTCCTTTGCCGGCGGACTTCCTGCACCTGAAACATTTCCCGTAAATGATCTTAAAGAGATAGCCCTTGAAGTTCTTGAAAAAAACGGACCGGAAAGTCTTCAATACGGAACAACTGAAGGAGATCCCCTGCTCAGAAAGATGCTTGTCGAAAGGCATAACAGGCAGGGATTGAAAATTGGCATGGAAAATCTGATTATTACCACATCGTCGCAGCAGGCTCTCGATCTGATAGCCAAGGTTTTTCTCGATCCGGGCGATTACGTAATTTGCGGGCTTCCCTCCTATCTTGGCGGTATAAATGCATTCACTCTTTATGGTGCAAAGCTTAAAGGGATAACCCTCGATGAAAATGGAATGAAGCCTGATGAACTGGAGGAGACCATAATAATTCTTAAAGAGCTTGGACGAAAAATCAAATTCATTTATGTTATACCCGATTTTCAAAATCCATCCGGAATCACAATCCCCGAATCAAGAAGACTCAGGATTATTGAAATTGCTGATAAATATGACCTTCTGATTGTAGAAGACAGCCCTTACAGGGAGGTGCGATTCGAAGGTGAACCTCAAAAACTTATGAATGAGCTTGATACTACAGGCAGGGTTATTACATTGTGTACTTTTTCCAAAATATTTGCACCGGGGTTCAGGGTTGGCTGGGTTGTAGGTCACCCCGAAATACTCGACAAACTGGTAATGGCAAAACAAACTTCTGATCTTTGTACATCTCCGTTTGTCCAGAAAATAATTGCCCGTTACATGGAGAAAGGTTTGCTCGATAAAAATCTGAAAAAGACAATTGATCTTTATCGCGAAAGACGTGCACATATGATAGCCTGTTTCAGGAAATACATGCCTGAAGGTGTCAGCTGGACGGAGCCACAGGGTGGTTTATTCCTGTTTGTGACTCTTCCATCATTCCTTGATGCAGATGAAATATTTAGAAAAGCTATTGAAAAAAATGTTGCTTTCGTGGCGGGTTCTTCATTCTTTTGCAATAATTCAGGACATAATACAATGCGTCTGAACTTCTCTTTTTCAAATAAAGAGGAAATTGAAACAGGAGTCGGGAGACTTTCACAGGTTATACAGGACGAACTGACCGGAAAATAACTACAGAATGGAACTATCTGTAATTATTGTCAGTTTCAATGTTTGCGATTTTCTGAGACAGTGTCTTAGTTCAGCTGAAGTTGAACTCAGGAATATTGACAGTGAAATATTTGTTGTTGACAACAATTCGGAAGACGCCTCTGTTGAAATGATAAAAAATGAATTTCCTAAAGTAAAGCTTATAATTAATAATGTCAATTCCGGGTTTGCCGCTGCAAACAATCAGGCAATAAAACAATCAGCCGGAAGATTTGTGCTGCTACTGAACCCTGACACGATTGTTGAAAAGGATACCTTCTCGAAATGTATTGTTTTCATGAACATGCACCCCGATGCCGGAGCCCTGGGAATAAGAATGATTAATGGCGATGGCAGATTCCTTCCTGAATCTAAAAGAGCTTTACCAACTCCCCTGACAGCATTTTTTAAATCGTTCGGTTTTTCGTTTTTGTTTCCTGAATCCCGTATTCTCAACAGATATTATCTTCCTCAGGTTGACAGCCTGGAAACATCATTAACTGAAGTAATCTCAGGAGCATTCATGTTCATCAGAAGGGATGCACTCAATATATCAGGATTTCTGGATGAAGATTTCTTTATGTATGGCGAAGACATAGACATGAGTTACAGACTACTACAAACGGGATACAAAAATTATTATGTTCCTGAAATACAGATAGTTCACTTCAAAGGCAAAAGCACTTCAAGAAATAGCTTTAAAGACATCGGTCATTTTTATAAAGCAATGAGGATTTATGTAAGGAAGCGGAAAACAGTAAGAATCTACAGGTCATTTCGACTTCTAATAATACCTGCAATCTATCTCAGAGAGGGATTAGCTCTGGGAAATCGCATTTTACGACTGACTTTCAGAAGGTAATCATATCAGACGGAATAATTGTTTCAACTTGCAACGGATAGCTGAAACATTTCATCAATCCGGTTGTTTACTATGATAGAAATAATTTATCATATTAATTTAATTCTATCCCTGAAGAGAATTAACAAATGGAAACAAAATATTCTTTGTAAACTTTTGAAATAAATTAACAGATTATTTATGGCAAGACTGAATATCACACTACCTGCAATGGGAGAAGGAGTAATAGAAGCAACAATTAATAAATGGCTTGTTACCGAAGGTTCTCAGGTAAAGGAGGATGACCCCCTCGTTGAAGTGGCAACAGACAAAGTGGATTCTGAGGTACCTGCACCCGCTGCAGGTATTGTAGTCTCAATAATTGCTAAGGAGGGTTCAATAGCTAAGATCGGCGACTTGCTGGCTGTCATTGAAAATAATGCTACCCCTACTAAATCAGATCTGAAAAAGATTGATAAAGAAGTAGAAAGAATCAGGGAAACTATTGCTTCCGTAAAACAGGAAAGAGTTGAAACAGAAGTTGCTTCACGTGACTTAAAGAGCCGAACACCTTCGGGTAAATTCATTTCTCCGCTTGTCAGAAGCATTGCCTCCAGCGAAGGTATAAGCTATGCTTATCTTGATAATATAACAGGAACAGGGATGGACGGCAGGATAACAAAAGATGACATTTTAAAAATTCTTGATGAGAGGAATACTGAAAAAGAACCAATACCAGCTACAAAGTCTGCAGAGGCTGTAGATGCCATAAAGACTTCAAAAAGAGAGGCAATTCCTGTTGTACGGGCGCTTGGAGACGAAGTAATTCCGATGGACAGAATCCGGAAAATTATAGCCGAGCACATGGTTTTGTCGAAAAGAACATCGCCGCATGTTACATCATTTATTGATGCAGATGTTACGCGTCTTGTGAACTGGAGAAATGCCAACAAGGAAAAATTTTTAGCAGCCGAGGGTCAAAAACTTACGCTGACCCCAATTTTTGTGGATGCAGTAGCAAAAGCTCTTTATGAGTTTCCAATGGTAAATATTTCGGTTGATGGTGACAATATTATAAAAAAGAAAAATATCAATATAGGGATGGCCACTGCACTTCCTGACGGCAATCTGATTGTCCCTGTAATAAAAAATGCAAACGAGAAAAGCCTCACCGGGATTGCAAAGGCAGTGAATGACCTGGCAGAAAGAGCCAGGATCAATAAATTAAAACCTGATGAGATCACCGGAGGTACATTTACAATAACAAATTTTGGAAGCTATAATAATCTTGCCGGGACACCTATTATTAATCAGCCCCAGGCTGCCATCCTTGGCACAGGAGTTGTAAGAAAAACTCCGGTTGTTATCGAAACTGAAGAAGGAGATGTAATTGCAATCAGACAGGTAATGATATTGTCATTAAGTTATGACCACAGGGTTATTGATGGTGCTCTTGCCGGCAAATTCCTTCATAAAGTTAAACAGATTCTTGAAAATTATTCTCCTGATAAAATTTAATCAGCAGTTCAGTCTTATATTCTGATTTAGATTTTCACCTGCTAATTAAGGGATTTTGAAAAAAAAGCACAGATTTGGTAAAAAGGACTATGATAAATAGCCCATTTTTCTAATATTTATCCTATATTAGTAGCCTTGAGTAGAGAAATAACACATTGATATCCTCAATTCTAAAACAGAAGCTTTAGATTATAAATTTCGCAAATTCATTATGTGCCTACATTCCATTAAGATTTAATTGTATTATGATGAAAAGGTTCGTTCTCTTAACGTGGCTGCTGGCTACATTTATAAATTCTGATTTGATTTCTCAGTCAAAAGAAGATGTCAGAAACAATTTCTACGATGCTGAAAGCTGGATCTTGTTCGAAGCTTACCAGGATGCCCTGCCTATATATCTGCAATTATTAAAAAGCTACCCAAATAATTCAAATTTCAAATACAGGATCGGTCAGTGTTATATAAATATCCCTGGTGAGAAAGTGAAAGCTATAAGTTATCTTGAGGATGCTGTTAAAAACATTAATCCAAGTTATAAAGAAGGAAAATTCAATGAAACCGGAGCGCCATATGATGCTCTGTATTATCTTGCCAATGCATACCGGGTCAATAATCAGATCGATAAAGCTCTCAGATCATACGAACTCTTCAGAAAGAACCTGAATGCCGAAGTTTATGATACAACTGTAGTAAACCTCCAGATTCAATCGTGTCGTAATGCCAAGGATCTTATGAAAATGCCTCTTTATATCAAAGAGAAAAACCTTGGGAAGATAATTAACAGCAGTAATAACGACTTTAACCCTGTAATATCTGATAATGAGGATCTTCTAGTGTTTTCCAGAAGTCAGGCATTTTATGATGCGATGCTATACTCAACAAAAGTTAATGGTGTATGGACAGAGCCTATTAATATGAATGAGTTGCTGAAAATTGACCGCGATCTTTTCCCAACTTCCATATCTAAAGATGGGAAGGATCTTTACCTCTACAGTTCAGCTGATTATGATGGAATTATCTATACTACCCGTTTTGAAAACGGTACCTGGTCGCCAATTGTTAAACTCAATGACAATATCAATACCAAATATTGGGAATCACACGCAACTATCTCGCACGACAATAAAAAACTCTACTTTACCAGCAATAGAAAAGGGACTTATGGCGGCCTTGATATTTATGTCTCGAATCGAGATAGCACCGGTAACTGGGGACCTGCCGTAAACCTTGGACCTGTTATAAACACACCTTATAATGAAGAATCTCCGTTTTTGAGTGAAGATGACAAAACCCTGTTTTTTAGTTCAAGAGGTCATTTTAACATGGGAGGTTATGATATATTCTATTCAACTCTGCTGGATAACGGAGAATGGTCCGTACCCCTCAATGTCGGCTACCCCCTTAACACCACCGACGATGATGTGTTCTTTAAACCTTTGCATCAGGGGTATGAAGGATATACTGCAAAAGAGCTTCCTGGTGGTTATGGTAAACAGGATATATACCGGATCGAGATTTTTTCGAACAATCATCCCAGGAAATTCTTTGTAAGAGGAATGGTAAAAGTAGCCGACCTGATCAGTAATATGAGTGATAGCGTGAAAATAAGCGCTATGAATATTAAAAATCCAAACCAGACAATTATTGTCTATTCTAATCCTAAAACTGGGGAATATGAGTTCCAGCTTCCCCAGGGCGATTATCAGATCACATACGAAGGTGACGGAGGCGAAAAAGTCGTCAGAAAAATTGATCTCCCGCTGTTGAATCCTTCAGACAGTTTTGTTCTTCCGGGAACTATTCTTCCAAAAACTGACTTTACAGCTGATTTAGATGTTGAAACCAATAAAAACATTTCCGTTACAAAAGGTGATTCAATCCTGTTTCCGCTCAAAGTGGAACCAAGGTCCACACTTACCGTCGAACATTGGGTTGGAGATTCATTAGTTTCTGTTGAGCACTTTACAATTCTCGATTCAACTTTTAACTATAAAATGGCTCCCAGCCCTGGGAATAACAGAGTAGTCTTTAAACTCACCGACAGGTTTAATAATACAACAAAAACCGAGGTATTGATTACCAGGGAGAAAAACATTACAAATCAACCGGTTATAAGTCCTGAATATAACAGGGTAATATCTCAAAAACAGGTTGATGCATTCGCTGCTATGCTAAAGAACAGAGCAGTGGATAGTCTGCTGAAGGTTGTTACTGATGCAAATATTGAAAATAAGAAATTCGGGAAAATAGATGATTATATTTCATATCTGAAAGAAGAGGCAGCTAAAAAAGGCATAAGTTCCGAGGAGGTTGACAAGCTGGCTCTAAAAGTGGCTGTTATGGATAATATCCTTACTCAGTCTGCTGTTGATTTATTGGCAAGACACGCTGATGGAGACCTGAAAAAGCTTCTCACTGGTCTCGATATTTATGCTCTTAATCTCAAGTCCTGGACAGATTTACAGGAATATATCAAAGAAAAAACAGGTGGTAAGATAACTCCGGAGGATATGAACGGGATTGCTGCTGCAGTGTTATCCGACACAGATCCATCCATTGCACTATTGCGAAATAAAATCCTGGCTTTCAGCGAAAACTCGCCTTTAAAAGAAATGATCCGCCAATCCGTGGCTGCAGTCGACCAAAGCAACATCAAGACAAGAGAGAAATGGCTTGAAGCATTCTACAGTGAAGCACTTAAGCGCGGACTTACGCGTAATCAGATTTCTGAAATGCTGGTGATTATAAGTTCATTGCCTGGTACTACGGCTGAACAATACCTGAAAGATCTGATCGAACATTCGGATGAACCTTTTGCCTCTTCTTTGAAATCAATTGACCTTAAAAAAGAAGGAATCAAAACCCCTGAGGATCTCTTAATGTATCTCTTCAATAATAATGAAAAGTATCCTGAAGATGCTGTTTCCAGGAGTATTGCGAGCCTTATATCTGCAAAAGGAATCACCGCGGAAAATATGAAAACGCATTTTGCTCCCGGAAGGAAAAGCGTCATGTGGATTTTATGGGTTCTGCTTGGAGCCGGAATCATTGGATTTTTCCTGATATTGTGGAGAAGAAACAGAGATAAGAAAAAATAGAAATCATGAAAAATGACCGGCTTAAACCGGTCATTTTCATAAAATAATATATGATTAATAATTCTTTTGCTATTTTTTTAATAAATTTGTTTACCAAAATCTCTGTTTATGAGCAAAAGAGCAGTCTGTCTGTTTTTTATGATAGTTTTCATCATTCCTGTTTATGCACAAGAGAATAAGGAGCAGCAGGATTCATTTCTCGAAGCTGAATATTTCCTCATGAATGAATCTTATTCCGATGCTCTCACCTACTATCTGCAGCTCTATGAAAAGTTACCCGACAATGCCAACCTTGCTTATTGTATAGGTGTTTGTTATCTTAACATTCCGGGCAAAAAGAATTTTTCCATAGAATATCTTGAATACGCATCAAAAAACATGTCAGCAAAGCATAAAGAAGGTACGCTCACACAGATAGCTGCCCCATACGATGCATTGTTTGAACTGGGAAGAGCCTATCGCATAAATTACAGGTTCGACAAAGCAATAGAAACTTTCACAAAATACCTGGCGACACTTCTGCCTGATGATCATGAGAATATTGATTTTGTTAAAAATGAAATCGAAGTCTGTGATATGGCAAAAGACCTGATAGATAAACCTGTAGCATACACTGAGGAAAACGTTGGTGAACTCTTTAATGATGAAAAATCAGATTTTAATCCTTTGATTTCGGCCGATGGAAAGTCTTTTGCCTACATGGTCTCTCTCAAGTTCTACGATGCTGTAATGTTTTCCAAACTTATTAACGGCAAATGGACTGCCCCGGTAAATATTACGCCTGAGCTCCAATCTGACGGTGATTTTTATATTTCATGCCTTTCTTCAGATGGTAAATTACTTTTTCTTTCCAAAGATGATCATGTTAACAGCGATATTTACGTGAGTTCTTATGATGGAAATTTATGGAGCAAAGCTGTTAAACTAAACAAGAATATCAATACAAAATTCTGGGAATCACATGGGTTTATCTCTGAAGATGGAACTCAACTCATTTTTGCTTCCGACAGAACCGGAGGATTTGGCGGACTTGATCTCTACATATCTCATAAAACAAATGGAGACTGGGGGCCTGCAGTAAACCTTGGCCCTGAAATTAATACACAATTTAATGAGGACCGGCCTTTTCTAATAAATAATGGTAAGACTTTATTTTTCAGTTCACAGGGTCATGAAAACATCGGAGGATATGATCTTTTCAGATCCGATCTGCAATCTAATGGACTCTGGAGTAAGCCCAGAAATCTTGGTTATCCGATCAACACTCCCGATGATGATATTTTTTTCATGCCTGTAGGAGATGGGAAATCGGGTTATTATTCAAAATTTAAAGAGACAGGAGGATTTGGGAAAGAAGATATTTATAAGATAACATTTAAATAAAAATTGACTGGCTATTAACTAAATACTTCAGAAAAAATATACTATATTTGTTTTGATGGTAAAATTCAGAGTAAAGATCTTAAGTATCCTCTTGCAGCTATTAACTCTGGTTGTCTTTCCAGCAGCTGTTTCAGCTCAGTCTCAAAGTGAGATGAAAAAAATATTTGCAAAGGCGGAGTCATATTATCTCTATGAGGAGTACGAACTTGCAAATCAGCTTTATCTTTTGCTTGACACTACTGACAATCTTAATATTAAGTATAAAATCGGCAACTGTTACCTGAATATTTCAGGAGAAAAAGAAAAATCAATTGCATATCTGGAGGCTGCAGTTAAAACTGCTTCTTATGATTCTAAAACGGAATCATTTAAAGAAAAACGAGCCCCTTTGGATTCTTACTTTTCCCTTTCTAAAGCCTATCTGATTAATAATCAATTAGAGAAAGCACTCAGCACTCTTCAAACTTTTGATAAGATGGCACGGGAAACGACTTCCAAAGGAGGTATGAAAAACCTCGCATACATTAAACAACAGATCGAAGCCTGCAAAAACGCCATCCAGTATAAAGCAAATCCTGTTATTTTCAGTAAAAAGACTTTGGGAAGCGATTTCAATCAGGGATCAATAAACGATAACCCTGCAGTTAGCTTTGACGGTAATTCCCTGGTTTATACTGAACGAAGAGGTATGGTCAATGCGATATTCTACTCAAGGAAGGAAAGAGGCAAATGGCAGACACCAATCGAAATTACCGCATCACTTAATGCAGGAGAAGATTGCTCAACCAGTTCTCTTAATAACGACGGCACTGAACTTTTTCTATATAAAATTGATAACTTCGATGGCGCTATATATTCGTCAAATTATGTTAACGGTGCTTGGACTCCCATAAAAAAATTAAATAAAAATATTAATACCAAGTTTTATGAGTCTCATGCCTCGATCTCATCCGACGGGAAAAAATTATATTTTACCAGTAACAGGGATGGTGGACAGGGGAATCTCGATATTTATGTGTCAGAAAGAGATGGTTCGGGAGATTGGGGACCTGCAGTAAACCTTGGAGCTGCAATTAATACACCATTTAATGAGGATACTCCTTTTATCACTCAGAATGACTCTGTACTCTATTTTAGTTCAGAAGGACATAGCTCAATGGGTGGCTTTGATAATTTTAAGAGTCTAAAAATTGGAGCTGCCTGGAAAACTCCTATCAATCTCGGATTCCCAATAAATTCAACTGATGATGATAAGTTTTTTCAACCTGTAAATAATGGGAAAAATGCTTATTATTCGATGACAACAGGCTACAAAAAGAAAGAAATATTTTATCTGGGAATGGGTAATACGGATGTTAACCAGGAATTCGAAATAAAGGGCAAGTTCAGTCTTAAAGACACTCTTGTTACCTTCGATAAAAATTATTCAATCCATTTGATTAATAAATCATCAGGCGATACTCTTGATGTAGGTTACCCAAATAAATATACAGGACTTTATAGTTTCTCTGTGGCCCCCGGACAGTTCAGGATATTTTATAAAGGTTTGGGATACATAACTCAGACAATTGATACTGCAATATTACAGGACAATCCGAATCTGGTATTAAATATAGATGTATCTCTCGAGAGAGACACCACAATAAAGATGACCAGCCTGCCCAGCCTGCCCAGCCTGCCTCCGGTTGTTTATTCTAAGATCAATCTTGACCTGATACCTACAATTTCTTCTGTTGATACAAGCACATTAATTAGAAACCTGAATGTAAGCGACGTCGGCGATATTAATATTAAAGATTCTGATATACTCTATTATACCGTTCAGGTTATGGCTCTTTATCATCCTGTTGATGTATCCTACTTTAAATATATTTCTGATATGAAAGTGTTGTATAATGATACTGATAAGTTCTATCGATATACTACAGGCAGATTTTCTACAAGAGAAGATGCATATTCGTTAAGGCTTGAGTTGATAAGGAAAGGATATCCTGAAGAAATCTTTATCAAGAAAGTTTCAAAGTAATGAAGCCTGTATTTAAAAAAATAACAATTCTTTTTCTTCTGCTTGTTTCCCTTAATTCCCTCTATTCACAAGTGCTGCCTAAAAAAGCATTCATTAAAGCTGTCCAAGAAGCAGATATTTATTATTATTATGATCAGAACTATGATAAAGCTTCCGAACTTTACGAGTCTCTAATTAAAATTTATCCTGAAAACGCTAACCTTCTTGCAAAGCTTGGAATATGTTTTTTAAACCTCGACGGTAAAAAACCTGATGCCCTGAGACTACTGTCCAAAGCTTCATTGAATGTTGTAGCCAACGACAAGGATTACGTGGAATACGGAGAAAAAGCGCCATTGGATACCTACCTTTACCTTGCTGTTGCATATCATCAGAATGACAGCCTTCAAAAAGCTATTACTCTTTATGCTGACGCAAAGAAGAAACTGAGCGGAACAAAAGTCTTCAGGGATGAATATATTGACAATCAGATCAGAGATTGTCTGTATGCAATTGAAATGAAAAAGAAACCGTTAACCCTCGATACTGAACTTTTCACACCATGGTTAATGGAATATCCCGGAGCGTGCAATCCTGTTCTTGCAAAAAATGATTCTGTATTTATTTTCACTCAAAAAGAGGAAGGAAAAACACGGATACTATGCTCTTATAAATCAGGTACATGGAAGAGACCTGTGGATATTACCAAACAACTGGGAGGATTCGACAGATTCTATTCAAACTCGATCACTGGGAACGGGAAGTTATTAATAATTTACATGGATGATGGGGGTGATGGAAATCTCTATTACAGTCAGAGAAAGGATTCAACCTGGACAAAGATAAAGAGTGTAGGCAAACCGATTAATACAATCTACTGGCAATCACATGGTTTTATTACGCCTGATGGAAAAACGATGTATTTTTCAAGTAACAAACCGGGCGGAGAAGGAGGACTTGATATCTGGTATTCAGAAAAGAATGCTGAGGGAAAATGGGGCGAGCCCATAAATTGCGGGAATATTATCAACACACCCTATAATGAGGATACTCCATTCTTTGATCAGGAAAACGGAGCTTTGATCTTCAGCTCAGTGGGTCACACAAGTATGGGAGGATACGATGTATTCAGATCACTCAAGAAAAATGGAACCTGGACTAATCCTGTTGGAATGCCATATGCTTTCAACGATATACTGGAAAACAACTTCTTCATACTGAATAACAATAAACCCGGATTTATCACCAGCCTCTATGACGAAAAGACCAAATCGCGGAATATTTTTTCCATGGTTGCAGAAGACCCCGCAGAAAAGATTACAATTGCCAAGGGAATAATTACACTTCAGGATGGAATGGCAGTTGATCCAAAACAAATACAAATCTTGTTGACTGACTCCCGGAAAACAAATTCAGCTACGAATATTGCACTTAGCGATTCAGCCTCTTTTAAATTTGAAGTTAAACCCGGAGATTACAAAGTTTATATCAGTCAGACCGGATATAAAACCGACACTATTAACCTGAGCATTCCTTTATATTTTTCAGCCAATTATGTTTCTATCAATTCATCTCTTGTACCTGATAAAGTTTTCGGTGGCGAATTCCTGTCTATAAAAAATGTACTATTTGAATTTGATAGTTATGCACTCGATGATCAGGCTAAATCGGGTCTGGAAAGCCTTAAATCCATTCTTATCAATTATCCCGAATTAAAAGTAGAGGTTGCCGGTTATACAGATGCAAAAGGCACAAAAGAGTACAACCAAAAACTAGCTGACAAAAGAGCTCAGACTGTCATTGATTATCTGTCGACTGCAGAAAATTCATCATCAAGATTTGTTAAGAAAGCATACGGAAAATCTGATTTCGTAACCGTTAACTATAATCCCGACGGTTCTGATAATCCTGAAGGAAGAAAGTATAACAGAAGAGTCACATTTGGTATCATAGATCCTAAAACTGGTATTGTTATCCGACAGGAACCGTACACTCCCGAACATCTCAGGCAATCATTCTCAATGAAATACAGCATTGTCCTTCTGAAAACTGGCAAGAAGCTGAATCCGGATTACTTTTCCACCCTCGCCAAAGATAATCTGCTGTTCATCAGAACAATTAAAATGGACACGGTTTCAATGTATGTGCTTGGCGTATTCTACAATAAACAAGATGCTTTGAAATATAAGGAATATGCCAGCGAAAAGGGATTCGATAAAGCTTATATACTGGATCAGTATGAACTTGATAATGAATCAAAAGTTGACTTATCTGACGAGGCAAAAAAAGCAATTTTTGATAAAATTGACCAGGGCGTATATACTATACAGTTAAAAGCTACAAAGTATCCTTTGGATTTTAGCCGCATCTTCAGCGGTATTGAAGGGGTAAATGAAATTAAAACCAATGATGGATTATATAAGTATTATTGCGGTGAATTCGAATCCCTTTCAAAGGCTAAAGAAGCATTACTGGCAATTAAGAAGGCAGGTTATGAGGATGCCTTTATAAGAAATCTTTACTTATTGATGACTCAATAGGAATCAGATAATCAGCCCATGAGGTACAAAAACATCAAGCTCAGAGCGCTGGAGCCTGAAGACTTGGAGATTCTTTACGAATGGGAAAACAATTGCGCTTACTGGGTAATAAGCAATACAATAACTCCTTTCTCAAGGTACACGCTCAAAAAATATTTAGAGAATTCACATAAGAATATTTATGAAACAGGTCAGCTAAGGCTGATGATAGAACATATTGATGACAAAATAACAATCGGTACCATTGACATATATGATTATGATCCTTTTCACAAAAGAGCAGGAATCGGAATTCTAATAGCAAACGAGTCTTACAGGAAAAAGGGTTATGCTTCTATGTCGCTTAGCTGCTTAATACAATATTGTTTTAAAACACTTCAACTGCATCAGTTGTATTGTAATATAATGTCAGATAACCTTGAAAGCATAGATTTATTTACTCATCACGCATTCGTACGTATAGGTATTAAAAAAGATTGGATCCTGACATCTGAAGGATATCAGGATGAATATATGTTTCAACTGATCGAAAAATAATTATTACTGGTTTAAATAATCAGAAACAGTTCTGAGACATGTCTCTACTTTTTTAACCCTGATGCCAGCAGACCACAAGCTGCGGAGATATCTGTCCCCCTCGATTTACGGATTGAAGCAGAAATACCTGATAAAATAAAATTATGTTTGAATAACTGCATTCTTTCCTCTGAGGATGAAACGCGATGATCGTTCCCCCCGCGATTGTAGTGAAGCAAATTAACCCTTATTCGTGACCCTTCGAGAATTGAAATAAGTTGTTCAAGATGCAAGTCAGTATCATTTATATCTTGTATCATAACATATGCAAGGCTTAACCTCCTCTTCCTCTTAATAGGAAAGGCTTTCATCAGGTGAATAATATCTTGCACCGGGTATTGATTCTGAGCGGGTATAACATTTTGCCTTTCTTCTGCGAAGGGAGAATAAAGGCTTAGTGCAAGATTGCAATCAGATTCGCGAAGGAATTTTTCCACTTCAGGCATTATGCCAACTGTTGAGACCGTAATATTCCTTGCACTGATTGCCAGGCCCCATTCAGCGGTTATAATATTGCAGGCTTTAAGAACATTTTCGAGGTTATCCATTGGCTCACCCATACCCATAAATACGATATGAGTGACTTTATTAGCCTGAGGAATGGCTATAATCTGGTTTACAATCTCCCCGGCTGTCAGATTTCCCCTGAAACCATATTTTGCCGTAACGCAAAATGAGCATCCCATTCTGCAACCCGATTGTGATGAGACACAAACTGTATTTCTTTTGTTATCAGGAATAAAAACTGTTTCAAATTCTTTCCCGCTTTCAGTCCTGAAAAAATATTTGACGGATTTGTCATCAGAAACCTCAGATACCGAAGGTGAATAAATACCAGTTGAGCTTATATTAAGAAGAACCTCTTTGAGTTTGAAAGGAATTTTAGCAATTTCTAAAATATCGGATGTTCTCTTTTTATAAACACTGTTTGCAATTAAAACTGCATGAACTGAAGTGAACCCAAAAGGTCTTATCAGTTCGAATATTTCATCAGCAGTTAAACCGCAAAGACACTTCTTAACCATATTTGCACTATAATTGCAAAAATAGAACGATTATCAATATCTTAGTAATTATAAAGCGTTTCGGACATTTTTTCTGATAATTCTCCAAAGAGATGGAAAATTGGAAGTCGTTATATATCTATTACATATCCGGAACCGGAAATGCACGGGCCTTTTAGTTTTTACCCGCGCCCTGCATCAGTCCCCTGTGCTTAAGTAATGGCTCTATAATTGGCTCACGACCACGGAAATTGACAAAGCTTTGCATAGCATCTGTAATTCCCATTGGCGCCAGTATATTCTTACGGAATGATGAAGCAGTCGTTTTATCGAAAATTCCCTTTTCCCTGAATGCTTCAAAAGCATCATTATCTAGTACTGCAGCCCATGTATAGCAATAATACCCAGCATCATAACCGCCTACTATATGGAGAAAATAAGTGCTCCTGTACCGTGGTTCTATTTCTTTTATCAGTCCTATCTTCTGAAGATGATCCTTTTCGAATTTTTCAATATCAATATTAACAGGAGCTTCGAGTGTATAATAATCCATATCGAGAATTGATGCCGCAAGCAGTTCTACATTGTCAAAGCCGGTATTGAAAAAACTACTCTTCTGAATTTTATTGATCAGTGTATCGGACATAATTTCACCTGTTTTATAATTTTTAGCATACATCTTTAATACTTCCGGCTCGATAGCCCAATGCTCCATAATCTGAGAAGGCAATTCAACAATATCCGTAGCAGTATTTGTAGAGCCATATTTATTTATGGAAAAGAGACCCTGAAGGCTATGACCAAATTCATGAAAGAGTGTTTTAACATCATCGAGACTTAGCAATGAAGGAGTATCATTTGAAGGATTTGTGAAATTGCAGACCACTGTAACAACTGGATTTATCTCTTTACCATCTAACCATCTGTGATCACGATATGCACCACACCACGCTCCCTGGCTTTTGCTTGCCCTGGTATAAAAATCCATATAAAGTACTCCGAGGTGACTACCGTCAGCCTCTTTCACTTCAAATGCCCTGGCATCAGGGTGTGGAAGAGGAATGCCGGACAATGGCGTAAAAGTTACGCCGTAAAGCTTATTTGCCACTGAGAAAGCACCTTCCCTTACATTATCGAGTTTGAAAAAAGGTCTGAGCTCACTGTCATCGAGCTTATATTTTTCTTTGCGTAGTTTCTCAGCATAATACCACCAGTCTGAAGGTTCGATTTTGAATTTTTTATCTTCCCTGTCAACAATTTTTTGCATCTCTTTAAGTTCTTCACCGGCAACATTTAACGCAGGAGTCCAGAGTTTATCCAGAAGAGCATACACATTAGCCGGTTTTTTTGCCATTCTGTTTTCAAGGTTCAGGTCTGCGTGTGATTTATAGCCGAGAAGTTTTGCTCTTTTGGCGCGAAGACTGACAATGCCGGCGAGCACTTTTTTGTTGTCAAGCTTATCATTATGGTTGCCGCGAGTCAGATAAGCATTATATAGTTCTTTACGAAGATCACGGTTATCATCGTAGGTCAGGAATGGAAGCATGCTGGGCTTTTGGGTAGTAAAAACCCATTTTCCTTCAAGGCTGTCTTTTTTGGCAAGCACCGCAGCTCCATCTATCGCTCTTTGTGGCAATCCTTTCAGATCACCTGCATTATCAATAACCAACCGGAATTTATTAGTTTCCGAAAGAACATTCTGACTAAAGGTTACCGTTAGCACAGAGATTTCCTGGTTAAGTTTTTTAAGGGTATCCTGAGCTGCACCGGAAAGAAGAGCTCCATTCCGTACAAAGCTTTTATACAGGTTTTCGAGAAGAAATTTTTGCTCATCATCCAGTTTAAACTTGTCCTGTCGATCATATATTGATTTTATCCGTTGAAAAAGTACATGATTCAACAATATTTCATCTCTGTACTCTGAAAGCCTTGGTGAAATTTCCATCTCAATCTTCTGCAGAGAGTCGCTGGTATTTGCTGAAGTCTGGGAGAAAAATACCGATGAAACTTTGGTAAGCAGGTTATCCATCGTATCCAGAGGATCGATTGTATTCAAAAATGTAGGCTCCTCTTTGCGTTGAACTATCTTGTCAAGGGCTATTCTTCCTTCCTCCATACCTTTTTCAAAAGCCTGGTTATAATGTTTAGCCATGATTTTTTCGAAGGGAGGAACATCGAATGGAGTGTTATATGCAGAAAAAAACGGATTGGGTTTGTCTGCTACAACTACAGGTTTATTTTTACAGCCTGACAAAGCGATACCTGCAAATCCGCATATTAACAATAGTTTATAAGGTTTTTTCATGAATAGGATCTTAATGGTTTTATATTTTCTAATGATCTGAATACAAATTAAGGTTATTCAAATAAGTAATCAAAAGAAACTTAACGAATTTAACTGTTTGCTATACGGAATTGATGATTGAATTAACTCCGGACAGAATTTCAATATGTCTTCATAAAATTAAGAACCCTGCGGAGGGATTGCCTTCGGCAAAATAAATAACCCGCTGTTTGCGGGGCTTGGTAAGGCTTTGCGGAGAGGGGGGGATTACCTTCGGTGATCCCTGGGGGGAACCTTGCAAATCCAAATTACTCCTTTACTCGTTTCACTCGTAAAGTTTTTTATTTTCCATCTAGCCTCACTCAGCCAAGCCTGGTTCGGCTATCTGCAAAATAAAAATCCCTCAGCTTCGCTGAGGGGGTAATTTGTCTTTGCGGAGAGAGGGGGATTCGAACCCCCGGTTCGCCGGAAGGCGAACAACGGTTTTCGAGACCGCCGCATTCGACCACTCTGCCATCTCTCCTTAATCAATAGCCGCATTTGACTACGGCGTCTATCCCGCTTCAGCGGGACCATCTCTCCAAAATTTTAAATCCAGAACGTGTTCTTTATTTTAAAAGGCTGACAAAAATAGTAAATATTTATCTTCTTATTGCTTCCAGGCTGATATGAAATAACCAGGAGGATTGCCAATAATCTATTATAATGTTTTCTTAATTTTAAAGTAGTATTCCAGCCAGCGATGCAGAAATATAAGAAGCCATTGTCCCGCAGAGCATAGCTTTAAATCCCAGTTTGGCAAGATCAGCTTTACGACTGGGCACCAATACCCCTATTCCGCCAAGCTGGATGGCAATTGAGCTGAAGTTTGCAAATCCGCAAAGTGCAAAACTTGCAATTACTACTGATTTTGCGCTTAGCAGTCCCTGCTTTATCATTGGTGTCAGGTCGGAATAGGCAACAAATTCGTTTATTACCATTTTTGTTCCCATTAATGAACCTACATGAAGTGATTCAGATGGAGGAACTCCCATTACAACCGCAAAAAGGCTGAAGAAGGCGCCAACAACATCTTTCAAACGGAGATTATCCAAATTAAGTCCCAATGCGCTGAGTGACAAACCAGTCCATGAAAGGAAATGTCCGAAATATCCAAGAAGAGCATCAATAAGCGCAATCAGGGCAATAACACCAATAAGCATTGCAATGACATTGATGGAAATTTTCATGCCATCACTGGCGCCATTTGAAATAGCATCCATTATGTTAGAGTGTTCTTTTTTAACTTCAAGTTTAACGGTTCCCTTTGTTTCTGACTCTTCAGTTTCAGGGAAAACAATTTTCGCAATGACCAGAGCACCTGGGGCGGCCATAAGACTGGCAGCGAGAAGATAAGAAGCCGGTACACCCATTGAAATATAAACTGCCATCACTCCTCCGGCGATACATGCCATACTCCCTGTCATGGAAGCAAGCAGCTCCGACATTGTCATTCCTGAAAGATAAGGCTTTATCATAATTTGAGCTTCCACCTGACCTACAAATGCACTGGCAACATTTGACAAAGCTTCGCTCCCGCTTACTCTCATTGCCCAATGAACAAACCGGGCAATTACAGCAATAACTCGTTGCATAAGTCCTATATGATATGCTATGGCCACAAGAACACATACAAATATTATTGTAGGCAGTAATATGAAGAGGAATACGCCGCTTTTAACTATACCTTCAGGGAGGATTTGGGTGATTTTTGTGAGATCTCCAAAAACGAAAAGGCCGCCTGCTTTGGAAAAGTCAAGAAGCTTATTGATAGCTTTTCCCAGCCAGAAAAAAATCTCCTGTCCGATCGGAACCTTTAGAATAAAAATTGCCAGGGTAATCTGTAACAGCAGACCTGTAATAACAAGACGGTAATTAATTTTTTTCCTGTTGTTCGACCATAGAAATGCAAGTCCCAGAATAATGATGATCCCGATAACGCCAGTAAATCTTCCCATATCTTCTATGATTAATTGAGTCCACTTCAAACCTACATTTTTTTTGTTATATAATTAAACGGTTAAAGGGGAAAAAATATCCTTTCCAGATGAAACTGATTTCTGAAAGAAATGGTTTAGTTAAAAAATTGCAAGTAAGTGACTTACCAGTAGTTACTATTTTTTATCGGCAGTGAAAGACTCAGACCACTTTTTTATAATTTCAACCTGATCTTTAGTAGGAATAGTCTCCGGTCTCTTTTCCCTGGCCATTTTAGGAGGCATAGAACCCTTATTTATCTCTGAATAAATTTTTGCAGCTTTTTCCTTCTGCTTCTCCGGTGAATAATTGGTCCACTCTGTAAAATTCAATTTAGTCTTTGACATTATTCCTCCCTGGCTTGTATGACATGGAGTGCAAGAGCTAGTAATTATTTTATTTACACTGTCAGGTAGCGTTACAGATGCTTTTACAGCACCCTGGGCAACCGCAGAATTGTTAATAAGGAAGAGGCCTAAGCTTATAAAGCAAGGAAACAGGAATGATAAAACTACAGATTTCTTCATAACTTCAGAAATTAGATTATTAATTAGATAAAGATAATTTAAAATCTGTTACCCAGGAAAGAGATACTGCCGGATTTGCTAAATGAAAACTGCTACCTGACCGTTCTTTGGAATAGCTCTGTATATAATTTTTGCATCGGTCCTTGGCAGTCTTATTTTTATGAATGGATGATATACAGGAACCTTAAAAACTGCTACACTTTTTAAAGCACTCCAGGTATCTCTGATCCGGTCATTGATATCGAACTTTAAGTGACTTATCCTGTCATTGAGTTTCACATTTTCATCCTGATATACATAGATTCTGATTCCTCCCTTCATTTCAAGAATATAATTAACTGGCTCAGTTATTGAAGTATCAGGCATAATATCAGGTTTATATTCTGAGGTATCTTTTGGTGCCATTTTGATCATCACCGGTTCCTTTTTTATTGTAGCAAAAGCTTGAGATATACTAAACGGCGTTGCAAGCATTGAAAGTATGGTATTTTCATTGCCTTGCGAAAGTATCTTGCTTGTTTTCACACTTTTCATCTTCGATTTATGAACAGTGACTCCGCAAATCTCGATATTAGCGGTGCTGTCGGCAAGATTAAGAGTGAGGTAAATCGAATCTGTTTCAGCCATAAGGATTCTTGACTGGAGAAATGCTTTTTCCTTCAGTAATTTAAGATAAGTTGAGTCTGTAAGAATCCGCTGGTCAACTTCATTTTTATCACCTGCTTTAGCTTTGAATTCATTTTTTATCTCTTCCATTTTCCGTTCAGGACCGATCATTGACATTATGGAATAATAAATAATAAGGACAGATATAATACTGATCAGTACAATAAAAGTTACTTTTCCGCGAGGTTTTTTATTAGAAATTTCGGTTTCCATATTGTCTATAAGATCAGAAAATATAAACTTTCGAACCAATATTAAGAGTATTGTATACCACTTTAAGATCGTCATCATTTAACCTGACACAACCATGGGTTACCGGCATACCCAAAAAACGCTTGTAAATAGTGCCATGTATCATATATCCATCTCCCAGTGCCATTGCATAATCACCTAAAACCCCGTATTCATACCGTGAAAAATCATTTGCGGATGGAATAGGGGAACCCTCTTCCACAAAAGACCAGTCGGGCCTTTTCCAAACAGGATTGGTCGTTTTTCCATGTACCCAATATTTTCCTTTTGGTGTTTTGAAAATCCACTTTTTATTTCCTGAGGTCTGCAGCATGGTATAACTTCCTGAACTGCAGAATCCTTCTCTTATAAGTTTTTTATTAGTATAGAGGGCAAATTTGTTTTCGATAGTATTGATAACAATATATGATTGTCCTGAAGTATACCCGTTAAATTTCAGAGAGAAGCGCTGAACATCTTTTGTTATAAGACCAATCTGCTTTTTATAGAGTGCATCTTTCTTTAGTTCCTGATTACTTGTTATTTCAGTTTTCTGCCGGGGTGAAAGTTCCTTGATAACCGGAACTACAAAAAGAACGAATAGGATCAAAGAAAAAACTATCAGAATCGAACATATGATTATTAATAAAGAACGAAAAATAATAAAAAGGGGGGTTCGTATATTTCTTTTTTTTGACAGTGTATTATCAGTCAGATTAGTATTTTCATTCTTAACCGTATTCCTGTTGGCTGGTTTTTTTTCAATCTCAGCCTGGCCGCCTTCATTTATTATCCTCTCGTTTTCCATATCAGATAATTTACTTGTCCACAACATCTTTCAGATCAACCATCGATCCTATTATTGTAACCGGAGTACCAACCTTCGCAATTTTGAATATAACATCCATCTCTGTGTCAGTAAGCGCGATACACCCTTCAGTCCAGTCTATTCCTTTTCCGCCATTACCATGGATCTCAATCAAGCCTCCGATTTTTGCTGAGGCCGGAAGGGAACCATGTTGAATTTCGGATCTGAATTTTTCTTTATCTTCTTCATTCGGATAGTCAAGTAGAAGGGCTTTATAATACTTAGTCTTACTCCCATCAAATTTTTGTGTAATCTTATACATCCCTTCAGGAGTTGCCAAATCTCCTCTTTCTCTCTTATCCCCTACCCAGTTTCTTCCTAATTCAGCTTCAAATTCATATTTTTTGGACCCGCTAAGGTAAACAAAACATTTACGTGAAAATTTATCAATAATAATTGAATAATCACGGCTTTTTTTGGATTCATTTAAGGTCTTATCCACCCATTTTTTCCAAACTGAAAATGATTTGAAATAGTTCTTCAGATTTGCAGAAGCATTTTCATACGACTCTGTGAGCAGATATTCTGAATCAGTAATTTTCCTGCTTGCCTGAAGATACTGACCTTTATTATATACTATCTCTGCTTCGTCAAGTAAAAGTTTCCCTTTTGAAATACGGTTACGGACTTCCGAACTAAGAGGATAAGTAGTGAAAAGCTCATCAATCTGAATTACCAGATTATTAAGTGACTCTATCTTTTCTTTTAGTTTTATTTTAAGGTTTGATGAGCTGCTTACAGAATTATCAGTTGCCTGACTTGCTTTTTTTGCTGAAAGCTCAGAAAACTTAACAACCTTATCATAATGCCTGAAATAAATAAATCTCTTATTTTCTTTTTGCCAGTTTGCCATGGCAGAATCATATAAGCTCTTTGCCTCGGTAAAGAGTTTTTTAGAATAAGTATCTGCCCTATTTTTTTCTGCCTTAGATAAAATTTCTCTGGCGTATGCCATTTCACCAGTCGGAGGCTTAGGGGTAAAACGGATCAATAATAAGATTACTAATGAAATAGAAACCGCGATAGCAGAAAAAATCAGCACATCTCTCCAAACCTTTCTCATGTAAACCTGTGACGATTTTAAAAAAAACCCCGGGAAATTCCCGGGGGTCTTATATAAATAAGCTAATACTTATTAATTACTTTTTCTTCGGTGCTGCTGCTGGTTTAGCTGCTGGTTTAGCTGCTGGCTTAGCTGCAGGTTTAGCTGCTGGTTTAGCTGCTGGTGCTATAGCTGCTGGTTTTCCTTTTCCATGAACCTTTGCAATAGCATCTTTGAGTTCGGTATTGATACCTGTTGCTCTCTCGCTTGCTGCTTTTACTTTATTGCTAGCATCCATGTAGGAACCTTTATCATATAGACCCTGTGCTTCAGCAACAGTGGCATCGATAGTGGTCATTTCGGTTTTGATCTGCTCAAGAACAGCTGCGCCTTCTTTTCCTTTTGGAGCTTTAGTAATGAGAGTTTTGTTTTCTTCAATAACAGCTTTTACAGCTGTCAAGGAAGCCTCAACCTCTTTCTTAACTTCATCTTTTTTAGCTACAGCATCAGTAGATGCCTTGTTTGCAGCGGCTAAAGTTGCGTCCAATTTGAGTTCAATAGGGCCAAATTTCTTGAATAATTTTGATTTCTGAACTTCAATTGCAGCAGTAATAGCTTTCATTGAATCCTGTACAGCCGCAAATTCAGCAGGTACATAAACAGCTGCTTCAGCAGTCTGTGCAGCTGCGATTGCTGCATTTGTAGCATCAACTTTTGCCTGTGGAACTTTTCCACAACTAGAAAGGAAAGCAACCATTGCTATAGTGGCTAATCCCATTAAAACTTTGTTCTTCATTTTTCTAACCTTTTTAATACTTTGTTTATTTAACAACTTCCGATCTATTTAGTTTAATCGTTTCCGTTTAAAAATTACGGTGCGAATATATTAAAATTATAGAACATAACAATATAAAAATGAAATAATCTTATTTTCGGGTTAAAAATATGTTGCAAGACAGAACATTTCCCGGATATTCTGTCTATTCTGATTACATAATTTTTTTTCATTCTACTCTAAATCCAAAAGGTTTCAATCCATTTTGTATCTCCCCGGCAGACATTACGGGTTCAATAATAATCCTGTTTTGTAATTCTCTTTTATAATGACAACATGGCCCTTATAAAATACCAGTTATCACAATGAGAATTATCAATCCAAGGACTGAACAAATCGAATACAACATGACATTAACAATCATTTCATAGGAGTAGGATATGAGCTTTTATTTAGGTTATTTTTGAAATTATTGGAATCATCATGTTGACCTCAGATACAAAACTGCACCGGCTGTCCCAATTTTCTCCAGAAACCTGTTAAATCCTATCGTTATTGAAGATTTGTCAAGCAAGATAAGACGATCATCGATCTGCTGCATCAGGATGTATAACACTGCAGCACTATTATCCAATCCTCCCGGTTTGTTCCTAATCAGCCAGAGACGACGGTTTTCGTCAAGATATTCCCTGCCTGTTTTACGAAGCATTTTAAGTTGCGATTTTTCCTCATCGCGACTTAGATTCGCCCGGAAATGCACATAGCTCTGCAAGCCTGCTCCCAATCTTATCAATCTGATTGAATTCATATATTCATCCCGAATCAGCAGGCTATCGGCGGTTTTGATTTTAGCTCTCCTCAATAACGCCTCTTGTGAATTAATAAATTTCTGTAATCCCTGATAATCAAACGAATGTCTGTTATCATATCTTTCTTTGAAGATGGCTGTCATTTCAGGAGCCAGGTCCTTCATTAATTCGTTTATTCCTTTTGTTACTCTTTCAAAAATCGCAGATATCATTATTTTATCTCTCAGTCCAAATTGAAGCGACAACATCGTGGTGGTCATATTGAAAAGAGGAACTTCCTCGAATTTGTTATATCGGCCCATATTTAGAACCAAGTCACCCATAATTGAATTTTCATCCATGAAAACATAGCTGTTCAAAAATTTGTTTAAGGGCATCTCTTTTGCGCTTTTGGAGTTCCAACTGAGATCTGCTCCGGCAGTATAACCGGCATAACTTACCGGCAGGTATTGCCAATGACCCATATCTCCCCAATCGGTAAGCAGCATTCCTTTCGCGTCGTATTTCGTTCCATTAGTTGTGGCTACTTCGATAGTGGCAAGCATATTGTCAGTACGTCCTGTTATGCTTGTCCAGCTGTTTGTACCCGGACAAACCATATAATTAAGTCCGCATGCCTGAAGGGTTTTGCAGTGTCTCTCGTAGGGATAGCTCGACTCATATCCCCAATCGAGAAGTGTGATGTCTTTAGGTATTTTTGGAATTAGTTCAGGGTGCCTCATCACAATATCACCCCACATCATCATTTTTTTATTTTTAGCTGTAACTATTTCATGTAGCTTCAATGCATAATCCAGATACACTTCTCCTTCACCTTTTTTAGCTGCGAGCTCTTTGCTTTTCCCCTTACCAAGCTCAAAAGGTTCATCAAGATTCACGTTGAAGCTTGATGAGCTAAAATTAGGCAGTAAGTCGTCCGTCATCTTAGATACAAGCTCAATGCTGCGCGGGTTAACCGGATCAAGTGTTCCCTTCATATTTATTAGTCCAAGCATTTTATACCCTTTAGGGCATTCAGCCAGATCTTTATACTGATCAGTTGCGAGCCATGCCATCATATGTCCTAGTGAATTCTGGTTAGGTACAAAGTCAATATAATGTGCTCTGCAAAAAGTATCCAGCATCTTAATTTCTTCACCGGTTACCGGTGTTTCTTTCCCCTCCCAAAGATTTTTAAATGAAGGGTAAGCAAATGAGAATCCTTCAACATATAATTCAAAATGATTATACTTCAAATCGGCGAGAAGCTGGACAATCCCCATAAGTGTTTCTTTAGAGGGCACTTTATCGCGGCTGATATCAAGCATCAGACCCCTTACAGCCAGATCAGGAGAATCTTCAATAAAGACACAGGGAATGGTTCCGCCATAATTCTGCCTGAGTACTTTTAATGTAACTATTGCATAATACAAGCCCTGATGCGTACTATATTCAACAATTATCCTCCCTGGTTTAATTTCCATATTATATCCCTGGACCGGTAACAGCTTATTATATCTGAATTGAATATTCCCGCCTGTTCCTGAAAACCTGGTTTTAGTGCCGGGTATCACTTTCAGGAAATCCTCCACGGTGCTTTTTAATGAATCTGAAGCAGAATAAACCAGAGTTACCGGAAAAATAAAATGTCCTTCACTGAATTTTATCTTCCGGGGAACCGGAATAAGATTAAGAGTTTCTGACTTATAAGATTTATAAGTGGAATCAGCTGTAACAGCTATAGTATTTGATTTGGATTCCAGCTCTTTATCTAGTTTATTCTGCTTTTTCTCGAGTATTGTATAAAATGCATAAAGGAAAATTATTAAGCACACTAACAGCCCCATTATTGCAGAAAAGAAATAAAGAATCATTTTAAATACTTTTTTCATGTGGGTCAGTTTACGAATAGGGAAAAAATAATAATTAATTCTTAAAAATATTCCCATAAAAATAATTTAAAATACTAAAGTCAAACCGCGTATTTGTAGTTTATTTTTAGCGAGGCATTAGAATTTAAGAAAGGGATTGCCTTCGGCGATCCCCTCAGGAGGCACCCTGCAAAGCTTAAATGAACCCTTCGGGTTTTAATTATTCCCCCTCACCTCCTTCAGAAAGCAAGCTTTCTTCGGAGCTTCTGTAAAATAAATAATCCCGACAAGTCGGGATTCATTTTAGCTTTGCGGAGAGGGGGGGATTCGAACCCCCGGTACAGTTTCCCATACGGCAGTTTAGCAAACTGCTGGTTTAAGCCACTCACCCACCTCTCCAATAAAATAGCTCAATCAAGTCATCCTCTTTCTCCACTGCTTCAGAAATCGGGGTCTTCCATCTCTCTTAAATCATGTGGCCTGACTTACAGAGAGCGACAAAAGTAGGAAAACATGCATAAAGTGCAAAATAAATCAGAATTTTATTTCAGACCCTTAAGAATATCAGTGATCAATTTAAAATTCTCCAGAGTTTCTTCATCAAAATCAGAAGCTTTAATCCTTCCTTCTTTGACATTTACAAGGAATCTGCTTAAGAGGAAATTCCTTGGAAGTTCCTTTTCTCTGAGATATACTGAATTCGGTACAGGTATGCCCTCCCTTGATTCCAAAAGATGATTTTTGAAATCAAGCGTCGATAAAATGTCTTCGGAATTCAGAAATGCCCCAGGCATTTTGATAATAATTTCCCTGCTGTTGCTATCTGTTTTAAAAACTGAATTTTTCAGAAGTTCAGCCATATGTATCTCATCATCATTCTCAAAAAGCAGGACAGCAAAATCCATACCCCACCCCATCATAATATTACATAACAATGGAATGGATGATACATTTGTTGAAGGTATTACACAAACTTTGCCCTTAAACCCTGTTAAAAGAATTATAGCATTTAACAGGTAGAATGATCCTGTATCATTTACAATCAGGTTAAATCGCTTCGAAGAGAATCCTGCTTCTCCCATGGGGTTGCCGAGAATACTTTGCAAAGGGGTTAATGTATCGGGAGAGGCTGACGACAACTGTAACGGATCCAGAATCCTTGAATTACTCCTCATACTGTCAAGATCATCACGCTGAACCGCAAGAACTCTGTGAATTTTATTTATCTCAACCAGATGGGGGGAATGGGTAGTATAAATGATCTGGATTTTATCCTTAATATCCTCGAACACTTTCAGAACATCTTCCTGTGCCCTTGCGTGAAGGCTTACACCTGGTTCGTCGACGAGGAGCACCATACGTTTATCGGTTATATTGGCTGCAGCCATTAACTCCATATAGAATGATAAAAACCATCTGACACCCCTGCTTCGTTGTTTGGGATACAGACGTTCGCCTTCATCTTTGATCCAGAATTCAAGGTACGGTTTGCCTGCTTTCCCTTCGTAGGAAGCACTGTAGTGGTCCAGCTCAAACTGAATATGAATCTTATTATTCCTCCCTATGGACTGTTGCCAGAAATCATGGAAATTACGAGTAAGCGTATTATTCAGGTTTTCAATTTTCTGTTTCAGAATCCGACTCGACGGTTGCTGGAAAAATGAGTAATCGAGCTGTGCCAGGGAAAGGAAATTACGGGCCGCTTTATAACCTTCAACATTTTCATTCCCGCTTATAATATCCTCCATGTCAATCCTGTTGGGTAACAGACTCCCAAAGTCTTCAAACAATTCGAAAACAGGAGACTCTTCAAAATACTTTTTACCCAAGAAAGCACTATTGAATTGTGACTTATATGATTGAATGACCTCACTTACCTTATTATCAGCTTCTTCCTCTGAACTGCCTTCAATAATATATGCTGAAAACGCTATATGCCTGTCAAGTTCAGCTGTCCTTTGTTCTTTTTCGGATCTTGTTTTATGGTAATCATACAACACTTCCTTCCATTCTGCGTCAACGTCATCACCGAAGGGTCGCATAAGAAGTGTCATTCGCTGATGACGGTCTTCCAGTTTAAGAGAAAGTTCCCTGAGATGAATATCGGTCTGATTACATTTTTCAAGAAGCTTCTTCCACTTTTCTCCTGCATTTTTAACTGATTGTTTCTTCAGAAGATTTTCATTTATTTCCTGTTTCTGCTTTTTTAATTCATTAAGCTGATTTTTCAATCCCGGGAAGCTGGTATTCTTTGAACTTTCAACATACGGGGACTTCTTCCAAAATGACCATAAACTGAATCCTTTTTCTTTCTCGGGCGAAAGCTTTGATCTGATAGCTGACTCCTCTTCAATAAGTTTTGAGAATAATTCTTCCATATTATGGATAGAGGCCATCTCCTGTTCCAGTTTCACTATAACATCATTCAGGTAGATTCTCCAGGCATCTTCAAGCGAATCAAGATACTGGCTTATTTCCCCACTAACATTAACAACTGAGGACAGATCGGCGATCCAACTCCTGGTAAGCTCAACTTGTGTGAGTCCGGATAACAATTCTTTCAATTCCGTACCGGGGTTATCAGTAATCTTATTCAACCATCCTTTAGGAATGGTAAAACGGCAGCTCACTTCAGGTAAAGAAAGGTCACTCCGTAAAACATCCTCAGAGATTATTCCTGAATAAAAAACTTTTAAACCCTCCAGCACTGATGTCTTTCCCGATTCATTCTGACCTATAAGGCAAGTAATGTTATCGGGGGAAATATTCTGCCATCCGGTATCGACAATCGACCTGAAATTCCTTATTCTGAAGGCTTTAAGCTGCATCATTAATTTAATAATTACAATTGGAAGCCAATAACAAGCACATCATCCACCTGCTGAGTTTTGCCTTTCCACTCGTTAAAAGCATTCTCAAGATTTTGTTTCTGCTGCGCCATCGGTAACTCTTCAAATGAATGGATTATTCGTTTGAAATGCTTGTATTTAAATTTCTTGTCAGTAATTTCTCCGAACTGATCGGCAAAACCATCTGAAAACAGATAAAATGAATCGCCGGGTTTTGTTTCAATGCAATTATTCGTGAATGCAGCCTCTTTAACAGGAGCAACACCTAAGGTCATCTTGTCAGGTTTGAATTCTGTCAATTCTCCTTTTCTTATCATAATCAGAGGCCTGTTTGCACCCGCGTATTGCAATATACCGGTGCTATTATCTATAATACATAACCCTATATCAATACTGTCCTGTGCATCACGGCAACTACCTGTCTGATGAAGTGCCTGCATGATTTTCTCCCTCATCAGGTTAAGTATTCTGTTGGCATTCAAGTTAATGTCAGTTTGCATTATCTCATTCAGAAAACTAATTCCAAGAATGCTCATAAGAGCACCTGGAACTCCATGGCCGGTACAATCACCTGCAGCAATACACATTTTCTGCCTCGCCTGAAATGCATAATAAAAATCTCCGCTGACAATATCCCGCGGAAGGAAAAGTATAAAAAAATCTTTAAGCTTTCCTTTAAGTATTGCGGGGTTAGGCATTAAGGCGGACTGGATCATTTGTGCGTAACGGAGACTTGCAACATGATCATTCGTTCCCTGCTCATGTAGCAATGAAAGCAGGTCGTGGCTATCTTGCTTTTCGATGCTCATAGGTAGATCTCATTAATAGGAACAATAAATATACACCATTTTTATTCCTGTTCTACCAGCTATTGAACATTTTAGTGATCTCTTCGATTAAGGAGAACTATGTTCTCAACATGATGCGTGTGTGGAAACATGTCTACCGGTTGAACGCCTGCAACATAATAGCCATCTGAAAGCATCTGTATATCACGCGATTGAGTAGAGGGATTACAACTTATATAAACAATCTTTCCGGGTGCAGCATTGGCAATAATTTTTATAACGTCCTCATGCATCCCGGCTCTGGGAGGATCTGTAATAATGACATCCGGTTTCCCATTTGAAGCAAAAAAAGCCTCAGAAAGCACATTTTTCATATCGCCGTCATAAAAGAGAGTATTATGTATGCCATTTATTTCCGAGTTAATTCTTGCATCCTCAACAGCTTCATCAATATATTCAATACCGATAACCTTACCGGCATAAGCTGCTACATAATTGGCGATCGTCCCTGTTCCGGTATAAAGATCATATACAATTTCTTTCCCGGTAAGTCCTGCAAAATCTCTTGCTATCCTGTAAAGTTCAAGTGCCTGCCTGGTATTTGTCTGATAAAAGGATTTTGGTCCGATTCTGAATTTCAGCCCATCCATTTCTTCAACTAAATGATTTTCACCTTTATAGAGTATAGGTTCCTGATCTCCCAGTGAATCATTTCTTTTGGAATTGACAACATACATGAGTGATGTTATCTGAGGGAATTCCAAAGCAAGAAAATCAAGCAAACCTCTCCGTTTAACCTCATCATCATGGAAGAAAACAACAATAACCATAACTTTGCCTTCCAGAGAGTTGCGAATCACAATATTTCTGAGAAATCCTTTTTGTTCGTGCAAGTCAAAAAACTGCAGTTTATGTTCACGAGCATACAATCTTACTGCATTTTTTATTGAATTTGATGGCTCAGGCTGAAGATGGCATTCTGTAATGTCAAGAACTTTATCGAAGAGGCCGGGAATGTGAAAACCAAGTGCATCCTCTCTTTCAAATGCTTCACCCGATATCACCTCTTCTTTTGTGAGCCATCGTTTATCGGAAAATGTATATTCAAGTTTGTTTCTATACAAGAATATTTCCGATGATCCCAAAATTGGATTGATTTCAGGCAGATCCATCTTTCCAATCCTTGTAAGATTATCCCTAACCTGCTTTTCCTTATATTTAAGTTGTAGATTATAAGGAAGATGCTGCCATTTACAGCCTCCGCAAACTCCAAAATGGATGCATCGCGGTTCAATCCTGTCAGGCGAATATTCATGAAATTTTACAACTCTGCCTTCAAGGTATTTTTTTCTTTTCTTAATAACCTTGATATCAACGATATCACCCGGGATAAGCATTGGCACAAACACTACAAGGTTATCCACTCTGGCCAGAGCATTTCCCTCAGCTCCTATATCAGTTATTCTGACTTTTTCCAACAAAGGCAGTTCTTTTCTTCTTCCCACTTAAATATCTTTCAGATTATCAGAAATTAATTTATTTCGAATTATTCAGGTTATTCAGGAACAGGATGCCCTGTATCATACAGGGGAGAGCCCCATCCCCGTGATCAACATTCGGTACAATTATCTTGGTACATATATTCGATGATGTCCCGGCCTGAATCAAGGCACTATACATACTTTCGGTTGAAGCAGGACTTACCTGGGTATCTTTTCCTCCGTGTGTCATTAATAAGGGCTTGTAAGTATGCCAGGCAGAAACACTGTTTTTGTTAAGAGCATCTCTTAATGAAGAATATTTTGCATCCGTCTTAAATCCTGAAATAAATTCAGGAGTTAACAATGCTGAAATAGATGTTGTAAGCTGATTATCGATCTGATCCAAAGTAAGCAATCCGGTGAATAAGGAACTGACCCGGGAGGCATAAGGTTCGTTAAATATATCGCTTACAGGATTGGTAAACTGATTGTAGTAAGTGTAAGCATTGACAATATATGCAAGATAAGCAGGAACGGGATAAACAGGTTCAGTTATCATTCCCTCCAAAAGCTGTGAAATATCATAGGGGCCAGCTCCACACGAGCTTCCTGCCAGGTTAAAATCATTGCTGTAATCAAGCTCAAGTGCTTTATGCAGTGCAAGTGTAGCCCAGCCGCCCTGCGAATAACCGAGCAGATAATATTCATTTTTCAATGTTATGTCAGGAAACTCCGAACCGGCTACTTCTTTAACAGTATAAAGCATATCAACCAACGACCTGACGGTCGGTTCTGCAACCAGATATGGATGAGGAATCTGTGCAGATTCTCCGAATCCCGGATAATCTGCTATCACAACAATATAACCCAGTGAAGCAATGATCTCCACCAACTGATAATTATAATCCGCCGGAAATTCACTTGGAGCATCAGCATTTACAGTATTTGTACCATTCTGGAATGAGAGAACCGGATAATCTCCAGGGGTTACCGGTACACAAATCAGTCCTGATGCATTAATCACATTACCTTTCACAGTTGTCTTATAAACGATCTTATATATATTTACGTCACTCTTTACAAGCGCTTTAACAGGTCCGATTTCAGGAAGTGGTCCGGATACAATTTCCAGCAGATTGGTAATATATGCTGTTGTATACTCATTTACAAAATCCTTTGAAACAAAATAGGAATACTTTTTACTCTGCTCGGCTTTTTTGCAGGAGCCAATAAAAGGAGAAAACAATACAATTGAAATAAAAGCCAATAATATTATCCTGTTAATCTTCATAATGTCATTATTTTACGGTTATCTCTCAAAAAGTTTAACAGATATATGAATCTGCCGCAAATATAACTCTAATAAGGAGAAAATTGTTCAGAATTCATAATGGGAAATATGATATAATACAAATACTCCTGATGTTACTTCATAATGGATTAGCCTGACTTTTTCCGGCTGCCATACTTTTCCTATATTTGCAGACATTTAATATTTTATATGGTTTCTGTTCAGGATATCTCAGTTTCATTTGGAAGTTTTGATTTATTAACGAATATTTCCTTCCTGATAAATGATCAGGACCGGATTGGTCTGGCCGGAAAGAATGGTGCCGGAAAATCAACTCTGCTTAAGATAATTTCAGGTAATCAGAGTCCTACATCAGGTCTCGTTGACATGTCGAAAGAAGTTAGCATAGGGTATCTGCCTCAGCAGATGAAAGTTGATGACACAACAACTATAATGAATGAAACCATAACAGCTTTTTCGGAACTGATCAGTCTGTCAGAGGAGATAGAGCACTATGCTTCCGAGATTTCCAGAAGAGAAGATTATGAATCAGCCGATTATCTGAAACTCTGTGACTACCTCACAGTAGCTGAAGAGAGATACCGAATGCTCGGAGGAACAAACTACATGGCAGAAGCTGAAGTGACTCTGCTTGGGTTGGGGTTCGAAAGAAAAGATTTTGACAGACCAACACAGGAGCTAAGCGGTGGATGGCGAATGCGTATTGAGCTGGCTAAGATCCTTCTGAGGAAGCCTTCTCTTTTTCTTCTCGATGAACCTACCAACCACCTTGATATAGAATCAATACAATGGCTTGAAACATTTCTTGCCGGTTACTCAGGTGCTGTGGTTCTTGTGTCGCACGACCGTGCTTTTCTTGATAATGTAACCAGAAGGACAATTGAAATCTCGCTTGGCAAAATTTACGACTATAAAGCTTCCTGGTCGAAGTATCTTATTTTAAGAGAGGAAAGAAGAGAACAACAGCTCGCATCTTACAGAAACCAGCAGAAGATGATTGAGGACACTGAAAAGTTTATCGATCGCTTCAGGTATAAAGCCACTAAAGCGGTACAGGTTCAATCGAAGATCAAACAGCTCGATAAAGTTGAGAGGCTTGAAGTTGATGAAGAAGATAAAAGTGCCATTCATCTCAGGTTTCCTCCCGCACCACGATCAGGCACTGTAGTAGTGGAAGCCGAAAGTCTCACAAAAAAATACGGATCGCTTATTGTTCTTAACAAAATTGATTTCAAAATATCAAGAGGCGAAAAAGTTGCATTTGTGGGTCGTAACGGAGAGGGAAAAACTACGCTGTCAAAGATTATCATCGGTGAAATCGATTGGGTTGGTGACCTGAAAATAGGACATAATGTCAAAATAGGATATTTTGCTCAAAATCAGGATGTTCTGCTTGATGAGAATAAAACGGTTCTTCAGACAATCGATGATATTGCCAAGGGCGACATACGAACAAAGATCCGCGATATGCTTGGAGCTTTTTTATTCAGGGGAGATGATGTGGAAAAAAAAGTCAAAGTCCTGTCGGGTGGTGAACGGGCGAGACTTGCGCTTGTAAAGCTGCTTCTTGAACCCAGTAACCTGCTAGTCCTCGATGAACCCACAAATCACCTTGATATGCGTTCAAAAGATATACTGAAACAGGCTCTCATAAAATACGATGGCACATTAATTGTGGTATCGCATGACAGGGATTTCCTCGATGGGATTGTAGGGAAGGTGTATGAATTCAAACATAATAAAATAAAGGAAAACATTGGAGGAATTTATGATTTCCTAAGGAAGAAAAAGATTGAGAACCTGAAGGATATCGAGAGAAAAGATAAGGCTAAAACTGAATCAGCGCTTGAAAACCCATCATCAAATAAACAGAAGTACCTTGAGAAAAAGGAATATGAACGCAATCTTAGAAAACTGAGAAAAAGACTTGAGGAATCTGAAATGACAATCGAGAGGATAGAAGCTGAAATAATTGCTGTGGATAAATCATTCATGGAACCCGGGAATTCCTCCGAAGCTCATGATATTGATTATAAAAAATACCAGGACCTTAAGGAACATCTCAATGATGAGATGAATCGTTGGGCTCAGTATAGTCAGGAAGTTGAAGAATTTTTACAAAATAACAATTAAAATGGATCTGCTTCAATTTGAAAAAGAGTACAGGGTACATGTCTACGAGACCGGACCTGATGGCAAGCTTAATTTATATTCTCTATTTAATTATATGCAGGATATTGCCTCCGACCACGCTATTAAACTTGGCTTCGGCAGGGATGATCTTATGAGAGATAACCGATTCTGGGTACTTTCAAGGATTTATGCTGTCATAAATAAATGGCCATTTTGGGAAGACTCAATAATATTGAAGACATGGCCAAATGGAACTGACAAATTATTTGCCCTCAGAAATTATGAGGTTAGATATCCTGATGGAAGCCACATTGCTTCAGGTACATCATCATGGTTAATCCTTGATCGCACCACAAAAAAAGTCCAGAGGCCTGATTCTATACTGTCTCAATACCACCCTAACCTGCATACTGAAAGTTCTCCTATCAGATATGCTACAAAAATTGATCCTGCCTCAGAAAATGGCCTGGTATCGCCAACATTCAGAATTAGGGTAAGTGATCTTGATGTAAACCTGCACACAAACAATGTCAGATATCTGAAATGGGTGAGTGATAGTTACGATCTCGATTTCATTATGAACAATGAGCCTCAATCAGCTGAAATTAACTATCTTGCAGAATCCAGGTTTGATGAAGAGATCTTTATTAAAACATCAGTGGATAATGAGCAGGATACTTTTTATAACCATTCAATCTTCAGAACAAATGATAATAAGGAACTATGCAGAATAAGAATTGAATGGAAGAAAGCAAACAATAAATAATATATTAATTTTGGGCATGAAGAAGAGTTATTGCATCAGGATCGTATGTTTACTGATCTCCGGTATTCTGTTTGCCGCAGTACTTAATTCCTGTAAGACAACGCAACCGTCGGTCGATCACAAGGACCTGTCCTATCTTTATAATCCTACGAAAAGCCCGATCAACCCTCGATATAACATTATTAATCAAACAGATGATTCGTCCGAGTTGTCAGTCAGATTTTCCTCAGGCGATCTATTTTTCTCTGAAGCTAATCCGCAGGGTGTAGCAACCGCTATGGTGCTGATAACAGTTAAGCTTTATAATATGAGCCAGGGCAAAGCCCTTGCCGATACTTCTGTATTAAACTTAAGCATAGTCAAGGTAGCAGGAAAGCAGGAATATGTCTATAATCTGCCCATGAAAGTGGATAAGGGTGCCGAGTATGTTGCCGAGGTAAAAATACTGGATCGGCTGAGACTTCTGGTAACACAGTCATTTGTTCAGTTTAATACTTTGTCAAATACCAACAGATACAATTTCAGGGTTCAGGGTCATTTTGATAAAAATCAACTTTTCAGCCCGGTCCTGAGGATTGACGAATACATCAATCTCGTTTACCTCCGGGGCCATATTGACAGCTTATTTATCTCATTTTACAAACCCTTCCGGGAAGTACCTGATCCGCCTTCAATGCTTCTTCCTGAAAAGACTCTTGATTATGACCCGCTTAAGGTTGTAGCACTTCCCTATTCCGACACTTTACCAATGATGTTCCCTAAAGAAGGAATATATTTCTGTTCTATCGACAGGAAAATAAAAGAAGGATTCACACTACTTAATTTAGGTTCCGCTTATCCAAGGGTTACAACACCCGAAACAATGATAGAACCATTGTCATACCTGGCATCCCAGGCCGAAATGACCGACCTGAGATCAGCCGCTAAACCAAAAGCAGCGCTTGATGAATTCTGGATTAAATGTGGTGGAAATGTAGATAAAGCTCGTGAACTAATACGTATCTTCTATACAAGGGTCCTCTATTCAAATTACTATTTCACCTCATTCAAAGAGGGATGGCGCACTGAACGTGGCATGATTTATATAATATACGGACCACCTGACAAGGTCTATAAAACTTCTGAAGGGGAGAGCTGGGGTTATAAAAAGCCTGTTTTAAGATCAAAATGGGGAGGCAGATTCACAATAAGCGAAAGTTATCTGTTTTTCAACTTTAAAAAAAGAGAAAACGCCTTCTCCGATAACGACTTTTACCTTAGCCGCAGCGAAACTCTTGTAACATTCTGGGATAAAGCAGTAGCCAGTTGGAGAAAAGGGATCGTATTCCGGCTCGATAATCCGAAAGGGATTTAGGTGAAAGAAGTTTGGTGTGCCTAGAGTTAATGCCCCTCTGCCGCTATGCGGCATCTCCCCTAAAGGGGAGCTAATACTGTGACGTTTAGAAGAAAATCACTAGTATTCTGAGATTTGATCCCGCCTTGCGGGAGAAGGGGGGCAAAAATCCAGGCAATTTAAGTTCTTGATCACATTTAAAAAAAATTAATGTATAATTTATGCAGAAAGAAACAGATTGTATTTTTGGATTGCATGCTGTGATAGAGGCAATCAAAGCCGGAAAACAGATCGACCGTCTACTCGTAAAACAGGGTCTTCAGGGTGCCCTCTATCATGAACTAATGACAGAGGTAAAAAATCACAATATTGTATATCAGGTTGTCCCCGTTGAGAGAATAGAACTCGTGACCAGGAAAAACCACCAGGGAGTGCTTGCATGGCTTTCAATCATTGAATATCAATACATTGCTAATTTGCTTCCAATGATCTTCGAAAAGGGTGAAGATCCTTTGATAATTGCACTCGACGGAGTTTCGGATGTCAGGAATTTTGGTGCAATTGTACGTACGGCAGAGTGTCTTGGAGCACATGCAATCATCATCCCTGAAAAAGGATCGGCCCGGATAACAGCAGATGCAGTTAAAACATCGGCAGGAGCTTTACATTCATTCCCGGTATGCAGGGAAAAAAGTATAGTTCGCAGCATCGGGTACCTGAAAGAATCGGGGCTCAAGGTATTTTGTGCGGGTGAGAAATCAGCCAGTTCAGCCTCAGAAATTTCATTAACAGGACCCTCTGTATTAATTCTTGGTGCAGAAGATAAAGGCATAAGCCGCGAACTTACAGCATTGTCCGATCATCAGATAAAGATACCAATGACTGGAACAATAGGTTCACTAAATGTATCGGTGGCAGCAGGTATCCTTCTATATGAGATAATCAGACAGAGGTCAATCTGATTTATTCTATGATGTTTCTTATTCTCCGATCGAGCATTTCCTGATCAGCAGTAAATGAAGCAAGTCCAGCCAGAGTCAGTAAGGTATCGGGAGCAATTTTCCCTTCACTTATCTTTTTCTCCCATCGTGAATGAACCGGAATTTTTCCATCGGATGAGATGAAACTTTTCTCCTCTTTTGAAAGCGAAGGGAACATATCTTCGCATCCCTCTTCATGAGCTATATGAATTAATTCAGAACCACTGGCCGGCATTTTTCCGGCTAGCCTTTCAGCAAGTTTAAGGACTTTATTGTCAACTTCCCAGAATTTCTCAATGTGAGCATCTTTCGCCGACTCAAAAATACTGACATCGTAATTTTCATGAATCCGGGATGAAAATTTCCCAGATAATTCTTTATGCCCTGCATCGGCAACTTTGGGAGGCATGGTGAATACATCCACTCCCGCTAAAAGCTCAAGCTGATTATAGTTCCTGAGGCTTGCTGCAATCTGTTTGGTTTGCCATGGGTTTTCTGCCGACAGACCTGTTACCCAATTCTGCGATGAGATAACCGCTTTCTCCCCTGCTCCTGATCCGTCGCCAAGCTTGTTGTCGATCATATATGCACCAATTCTTCCCAGGAAGACATTCACATAATCGGGTCTGGCTACTCTCGTTACAAGTACATTTTCACGTGCGCTGAATCCAAGTGTGAAATTTATTTTTACTCCGGAATCCTTCAGAAGCCTGGCTCCTATTAATCCTTCTGCAGTATATGGAACTTTAATTATAAACTGTTCAGGGCATATATCATGAAATCTTCTGCCGTAGTTTTGGATAGCCTTAATATCATGTGCAGTGTCGGTATGAAGTTCTACGCTTACATATCCTCCGAACTTTGAGGCCAGCCTCAGGGCATGCCGTGCATTTAATATAAAGGCTATCTCTTTTACTCTTTCTTCCTGTGGAAGGTCTCTTACAACACCCTTCGCCTCCGTGATAAAAATATCATATATCCCTTTTTGTATTTCATTGTTTAGCAAAGAATTATTTGTTGTCAATGCACCCATTTCTGCCGACCAGTTTGCTTCGGCTTCCTCCATATCACCGGTGTCGAGCCACAGTTCCGTACCCGTATTAAAAAGTGATTCCCAGAAGGGGTCGTGTTTACCATTAACGTGTTTTTCACTAAGATTCTTCCAAACAAAATCGCTAATTCTGGTATTTATGTCAGCCATGGTTTCAAGTATTGATGTGAAATTCAATTATTTCATTTTTTCGCTTTAGGTTGCAGTTCATTATCTGTAGGTTGCTGGAAAATTTTAAGTCCGAACTCATTCATAATAGCCAGCAAATGCTCCACTATTTCGGACTGTAGATTTTCGTATGATATAAACTCCGTGTTCTTTGTGAACATATTAATTTGCAAAGGAAGTCCATTTCCGTTAAAAGGCAGGTGTCTAACGAGAATTATCTGTCCCTGATCAACATACTTATGCTGTTTCAGATAAGTTTCCGCATAAAATCTGAAAATTCCGAGGTTGGTAATTTGCGCTGAACTGAAGAAGGGGGCCTCATTTAAGTCAAAATCTTTATATGAATTAGCATGTCTCCCTTCTGCTGATTCAATAAATTCTTTTAAAGCCGCAACCCTGCAAAGTCTGGTTTTTAGCTCATCATCCAGAAATCTTATACTCTGGAGGTCAATAAATATCGACCTCTTTATCTGTCTGATACCTGCCTCTTCCATTCCTTTCCAATTCTGAAAGGAGTCATTTACAAGCGAATAAGCAGGTACGGTAATTATTGTCTTGTCGAAGTTTTGTACCTTAACAGTGTTAAGTGTAATATCCGAGACTATTCCGTCAACATCCCGCTTTGGTATTGAAATCCAGTCACCCACTTTCAGCATTTTGTCGGCCGAAAGCTGTATACTAGCTACAAGACCAAGAAGAGTATCCCTGAAAACAAGAATGAGCACAGCGGCCATTGCACCTAAACCTGCTACGAGAGTGCTGATATCTTTTTTGAATAATACCGATACAAGAACAAGGATAGTAACAACTACTACGAAAATCTTTAAAAGCTGAACATATCCTTTGATATGACGATGCCGTGCAATAGGAAGTGTTTTATAAATTTCATGCCAGGCTTCGATAAAAGAGTTAATAACAACCATACCTATAATCACCATATAGATATAAGTCAGTTTATGAACCACAATCAGCCAGCCGGGATACGCTTTAAGAGCCCAGGCTGCCATAAACCAGATTACGAGCACCGGAGCAAAATGTGATAATCGTGTGAAAACTTTCTGTTCCAGGAAAACATCATCCCAGGTAGTTGTGGTCTTTTTAACAATTCTGGTTACAACCTGGAGGATGATTGCTTTCGCAATAAGGTTTGAAAACCAGCTAAGCAGAATAACTATCAGAACAAGAGCAATTGTACTGAGAAATGAAGAAAGGCTATAACTTAATCCTGCATGAACAAATAAGTCTTTAAACCATATTGCAGGATCATTCATTAATGGCATATCCGCTTACTTAAATAATTAGTGGCAAAAATAGATAAATTATCAATCGGTCTTAATGAATATTTTTAGCTTTACATTATTCTGGTAAAAAAAATTGCTATGAGAACAATTATTTCAATAATCTTGTTTAGTGTTTCACTCCTGCTATCAGCACAGGATACTTTTGACAAGTATTTTACCGACAAAGTGTTAAGATTTGATTTTATGCTCGCCGGAAATAGTGAAAAGACGTTTGTGTACCCTGTTGAGATGAAGGAGGAACCTTATTGGGCAGGATCTGAAACAAATCTTATTAATCCATTCAATACTGGTAATTTTAAATATGAAATATTTGATCTTACCGGGAATACTCTGATTTATTCCAGAGCATTCTGTACTCTTTTCCAGGAATGGCAGACAACAGCCGAAGCAAAAACTGTTGACAGGAGTTTCTATGAAGTTGCCACAATGCCCTACCCAAAAGAGAAAGTAAGGTTTTTACTGAGCAAGAGAGAACGGAATGGTTTATTTTCAAAATTGTTTGAAACTATTATTGATCCTGCGAGTTATTTCATAAAGAAGGAGAAGCCTGTAAATGCAACAGTTACGAAAATTTACGGCGGCGGTGATCCCCATACTTCTGTCGATCTCGCATTCATTGCAGAAGGTTACACAGCCGATGAAATGGGGAAATTCAGGGAAGATGTAAAAAGAATGGCTGATAATCTTTTTGCGGAAGCCCCTTTCAGTGACTATAAAGATAGATTTAATATCTGGGCAGTTGAGGCAATATCACAGGATTCCGGTACCGATATTCCCGGAGAGAAAATATATGCAAATACAGCATTGAATTCGGGATTTTATACTTTCGATATAGACAGGTATCTTACTACCCAGGATATCAAAGATGTAAACGACTATGCAGCGACAGTCCCGCACGATAATATAGTTGTACTCATAAACAGCTCAAGGTATGGCGGTGGTGGTGTTTACAACTATTATACAGGAACCACAACTGGACATCAGCTTTCATCAAAGGTTTTTATACATGAATTCGGACATGGATTCGCAGGGCTGGCAGATGAATATTATTCCTCAACAGTTGCATACGATGAGTTTTATCCTTTGAATGTTGAACCATGGGAACCTAACATAACTACTTTGGTAAACTTTGAATCAAAATGGAAGAAGATGATCGGGAAAGATATTCCAACGCCAACTCCTTCGGATGAAAAATTTAAAAATGTAACCGGGCTTTTTGAAGGCGGAGGCTATTCTGCAAAAGGCATTTATCGTCCGGAGCTAGACTGCCGTATGAAAAGCAATAATACCAAAGGATATTGTTCTGTCTGCCGGAATGCAATTAAAGAAATGATTGAATTCTATATAAAATAAAAAAGTTAGGGACATTGCATGCAACGTCCCTAACTAACCGTTTTTTAATTTTTCTTTCTGTTAATAAAATAGAACAATACAAGGCTAAGGCCACCGAATAAGAAGATCATCGATACATAATCCGGCCCATGAGGCATAAGCTCCATCGATTCAAGAATAGCGCCAGCTATGATACCAAATCCAACACCCATAAAAAGCATGCCTAATTTCAGCGTCATTTTGTTCCAGTTGAACAGATACTGTTGGCCTTCTTTTCCGGTGTTGAAAAGACTGGCATCTGCTCCCTTGTCAATGAGCGCCATTCTCTCTTTGTTACGGGTAGTGACCGAAACATAATAAATGCCAAATATTGTGGCGAAAAATGCGATAAATGCAACTAATACTTCCATGACTTTAATTATTATTGGTTAAGAACTCATTTTGCACCTTTAGACTATCGTAATCAGAAACCGGTTACAGAAAAAAGAATAATAATTTAATTTAAATTTCACGTAACCAATCAATATCTTTACTCGTCAAACAGACAGAATGGACTATAAAGGTGACATATTTTATATTGAACAGATCATTGCCGGAAACAGCAATGCATTCAGCCACCTTGTCGATAAACATAAAGACAAAGCGTATAATCTTGCTTTCAGAATATGCGGAAATCACGAAGAGGCTGAGGAGCTTGCCCAGGATTCATTTTTAAAAGCTTACAGGTCGCTTAACAGTTTTAAAATGAAAAGCAGTTTTGCCACATGGCTCTACAGGATAGTTTACAATACGTCTATCTCACATGTAAGGATAAAGAAAAAAGGTGTTCTTTCACTTGAGGATTTTCCTGCTGACGCAACAGATTTTATAGGTAGCAATACAAGTGAGGAGGAAGCAGAGAAGGATTACAGAAATGCATTGGTTAACTTTGCCCTTCAGAAAATAAATGAAGATGAGAGAGGTTTAATAAGTCTATATTATTATGAAGAGTTGAGTTCAGAAGAGATTTCAGACATTACAGGAATAAGCAAATCAAATATTAAGGTGAAATTATTCAGGGCACGACAAAAGATGCTTGAAATAATTGAAAAAGTTGAAAAGAAAAATTTAATATATCATGAATAACCAGGAAAAATACACGGAAGATCTTCTCAGACAATATATTACTCCTGAAAAGATTGAGAACGCCCCTGAAGGATTTACTTCAAAAGTAATGACACAAATCCTGTTAGAGAAACAGACTTTGTCCGTTCCTGAAAGATCATGGGAAAAAAACCTTATCCCTATTATTTCAGTTGCTGTTACTGCCTTATTAATAGCTTCTGCCTTCCTCATTCCTCATAGTCAGGATGATTCGGAGATAAGTTCGGTTTTGAACCTTCTTAAAAACGTAAATTTTTCAATGCCGGAATTAAAAGCGTCATCGATCTTCAGACTTACTCTTCCGTCGGTAACGATATATGTTTTTATTGGCATTTTAATACTGACAGTATTCGACAGAGCCCTTTACGGAATATTTCACAGGGAGAAATAGATTTTTGCCCCCTGGCCACTTCGCGTCCTTGGGGGTGTTACCGATTAATTCTGTGGATTTTAGTAGATTTATCCTAGCGTGAAGGTATCAGATCCGCTATGCGGGATTGGGGGATAAATTACAGACTTTCGACTTTTGAATTTAGTCCTTTTGCATTAAGCGACCTGCTCATCGCATTAAGTACCTCTACAACTCCTAATTTTACCTCGCAGCTTCCTTTAAAATGAACTATCAGTGCACATTGTTCTGCCTGGACAGCATCATGCCCACATATCTCGACCAGTGATTTGATGACATGTTCGAATGTATTGATATCATCGTTATAGAGAATCAGAGAACCCGATTCGCTTCCGCTTTTCAGCTTGTCATCCTGATGTAATGTTTTTTCCTTCATTTCAGATTATCAAATAGTTGTCTTGCAGATTCTATTGGTATCTCTTTTTCCCCAAGCCATGAAACAACCTGTGCTTCACGGTATCCGTTCTTTTTCAACAGGTCAGAGTATTCAGAAGCAGTTTCAAAAGTAATAAATTTCCCAACCAAATAATCAATTTTGCCGTCTTCAAGCAGTTTAATATCAAGTCCCCTGTTCCCTGCCATTTTCCTGATCCCTTCAACCACATCCTCAGTCAACGGTTTTAATGATCTGATTACCTCAACTCTGAAAGTGAGTGTCCGGGTAATTGTATCTGTTTTTGTCTCTGGCAGAGTTTTATTTATCGAGTAAAAAGGTTTCCCTCCCCACTCCTTTTCCAGTACAACCGCTCTGTCAGCCGAAACGCGTTTATTTGCCAGAAGTGCAATAATAAAAGCATCTTTAAAGCCTTTACTTTTTACTGCGCTAAGTGCTTTATTGGCATCTGATGATTTCCGGAACATCCCTGCATAATAAATTATTTTGTCAGTTCCTTCAATCTTAAAACCATATATGGGACTGAGCCCTCTAAAATAGGAAGGAACAACCGGATTTCGGAAGACCGCAATCTGAATCCGGTAAATAAGTCCTGGAGGAACTTCCGGATCAATTACGATCTTTGCATTCGGGTCTGATCCGGATTTTGGCAAGGCTTCGAAAAATGAAAAGATTTCCATCTGTGTTTTGACAGGCGGTAAAATTACTTTAGCAGTATCAGACTTTTTATCTGCTGCTTTGACTATTCTGCTGTCAATCCTTTTAGCAGAGTCTTTAACAACCTTGTATTCTGCTTGCCGGGCAACATCTTTAAGTTTTATTGTGGTATCGGCTTTCGGATTCATCAGCTGAGCTTCGTGGTATTTCTGATCGGCGCTTGACTGAAATGAGGCAGCAGTTTTTTCGTTTACGTTCATCCTGAGTTTTAAAGCAAATTTGTCATTACCCGTGAGCTTATCCAATTGCTTCTTCTGTCCACTCACAATTGAAGTAACAGAATCAGCCTTGAACTGAAATTCAATTGCTTCAGCCAGAATTTTTTCGTAGCTCGCCGGCAGATTTACTTTTGTTGCCGCCACGTTTTCAGGAGTTTTATTTATCGACTCATTTATTGACGATTTGGCTTCTTTCTTACTGCTGTCGGGTTTATCATTTTTTATGCTCATAGCTGCTTTGGGATGAGAATCTGAAACCTCTCCCTTTTTCTCGATGCACTGCTGAATAAATTCCGGAACCCCCATTTCCTTAGCTGTTTTTTTCCCAACCTGTTTGGTATACAAATTATAAGATTCAGCGGCTTCAGTAAATTTTCCTGACATTTGTTGCGCCCGACCAAGATAAAATAGCCCGTCGGACGGTAAAGTCTTTACAGATCCACTGCCCTGAATAGCCTCACTTAAAAGGGTTGTTGCTTCACCCGGGTCCCTGTTCAGCTTAATCAGGCAAACACCTGAGTAATATTTATATAAAGGATCTTTTGAATATGTAATCAGCAATTCCCTGAATTGAGTATAGGCTTTTTCATAATTTCCTTGTGAAAATGCTTCAAAAGAAGATTGTCTGGTCGGTTTTGTCTGAACGCTCTGGGAAAAAAGATTATCAAAAGCCAATTGAATAATCAATATAAGGCAAAACAAAAATATCTGTTTCTTTAATTTCATACCTGCATTATAATTAGCAAATAATTAAATTTCAGCATATTACTTAACAGAAATTATTCTTTGAAAGAAGATTTATGTTAATAACAATTGACTGATTTATTGTAAATAACAATTCAAACTTCGTAAATTTACCCATAATAACAAAATAAACAACCATGATACAAATAAAAGAGGGTATGAAAGCCCCCGGTTTTGAAGGTATCGATCAAAATGGCAAAGAAATAAAGCTGGAAGATTTTAAAGGGAAAAAGGTAGTTTTATATTTTTATCCGAAAGATAATACACCGGGTTGTACAGCAGAAGCCTGCAACCTGCGGGACAACCAGGATTCTTTTTTAAGAAACGGTTTTGTGGTAATAGGTGTAAGTCCCGATTCTGAAAAATCGCATAAAGGATTTGCCGGCAAATTTTCCCTTCCATTTCCATTGATCGCCGATACTTCAAAAAAAATCCTTAATGATTATGGCGTTTGGGGAGAAAAGAAAATGTATGGAAGAAGTTTTATGGGTGTTATAAGAACGACATTTATTATCGATGAAAAAGGGATAATTGAAAAAATAATCACAAAAGTGGATACAAGCGAACACACCAAACAGATATTCGATTTGTACAAACAATAAAACCAATTATATGAGCAAAGAAAGAAAAGAGATTAATAAAGAGAAGCTTAAGGCACTTGAGATTACCCTTGGGAAAATTGAAAAGGATTTTGGCAAGGGAACAATAATGAAGTTAGGCGATCATGCAATCGATAATATCCAGGTCATCTCTACAGGTTCAATAGGGCTTGATGCAGCACTGGGAATTGGTGGGATACCACGTGGAAGGGTAATTGAGATATATGGTCCTGAAGCATCAGGAAAAACCACTCTTGCTATTCACGCTATTGCCGAGGCACAAAAGAATGGAGGCATAGCTGCAATAATTGATGCTGAGCATACATTTGACCGTAACTATGCGGAAAAACTTGGTGTTGATGTTGAAAATCTGCTTATCTCTCAGCCTGATAACGGAGAACAGGCACTTGAGATCACAGATAACCTCATCCGTTCAGGCGCACTTGACATCGTAGTCATTGACTCTGTGGCTGCTCTTACACCAAAAGCTGAAATTGAGGGTGAAATGGGTGATTCAAAGATGGGTCTTCAGGCAAGACTTATGTCGCAGGCATTAAGAAAACTTACGGCAAATATCAATAAAACAAATACATCCTGTGTTTTCATTAATCAGCTAAGAGACAAGATAGGGGTTATGTTTGGCAATCCGGAAACAACCACAGGTGGAAATGCACTAAAGTTTTATGCATCAGTAAGATTAGACATCCGCCGTACAAGCCAGCTTAAAGAAGGTGAAGAGATTATAGGCAGCCGGACGAGGGTCAAAATAGTGAAGAATAAACTAGCACCTCCCTTCAGAAAGGCTGATTTCGATATTCTTTATGGAGAAGGGATCTCACAGCTGGGAGAGATTGTTGACCTTGGAGTCGATTTTGAAATTATTAAGAAGAGCGGTTCGTGGTTCAGCTATGGAGATACCAAACTTGGTCAGGGTCGTGATGCCGTCAAGCAGATACTTAAGGATAATCCGGAACTATACGATGAGCTGAAAGCCAAAGTATCTGAAGCTCTTAAGAAATAAGAGAACTCCTTTTAACCACAAAGGCCCCCTGTCCCGCTGAAGCGGGACTTCCCCCTAAAGGGGGACTAATACTGTGGAAAGAAGTGAAATCACCTCTATGACGGAAAATAAACCCCCCTTTAGGGGGGAAGGGGGGCAAAAAACCAAATAAATAAAATACAGACATATGAAAAAACATATTCTACCTGCAATTTTACTGGCATTGCTTTTAGCTTCTGCATGCACACAGCAACAACAACAGCAACAATCGGTTGCTAAAGAGGTATTACCTCAATTCAATAACCAGTTGAGTGCGGAAGAGAAAGCCGGAGGCCTGATGACTCCGGAAATAATGTGGAAATTCGGAAGATTAGGGACTTTTACTTTATCTCCCGATGGATCAACAGTATTATTTACCGTTACTGATATTGATCTTAAGAGTGAAGCAAGACGGACCAACATTTTCAAGACTGATGTAAAAGGAGCCACTCCTCTACAACTGACCACAGATGGAGGAAGTTCTCCGCAATGGATAAATAATGGCAAATCCATTGCTTACACCAACAAGGATAAATTATTCACAATGAATAGCGACGGCTCAGGGCAAAAGGAAATATCAGGTATAAGCGACTTTGAAATTTTCAACATTTCACCTGACGGAAGCAAGATCTATTTTACCAAAAGAGTTAAGCTCGATCAAACTGCAAATGAAAAACATAACCTTCCGAAAGCACATGTCAGGATCATCAACGATCTGATGTACAGGCACTGGAATTACTGGAGTGATTTTTCATACAGCCATATCTTTGTTGCATCGTTCAACGGAGGAGCCGTTTCGGGTGGAAAAGATATAATGGAAGGACAAAGATTTGAATCACCTACAGCTCCTTATTTTGACGATGGTGAAATCTGCTGGAGTCCCGACGGGAAAGCTATTGCTTATACAACCAAAAGGCTTAGTGGCAAGGCAGATGCTCTAAGTACAAATTCAGACATATACCTGTATAATGTTGAAACGGCTAAAGAAATAAATATTACAGAAGGAAATAAAGGTTACGACAGATACCCAGTCTTTTCACCCGATGGAACAAAAATAGCATATCAGAGCATGGAAAGGGATGGTTATGAGGCTGATCTCGACAGGCTGCTTGTTTATGATATTAAGGAAGGCACCAGAGAGTGGATTTCCAAAGGATGGGATTTTGACATATCGAATATTGCATGGAATGATAACAGTATAATCTATTTTGCCTGTTCTCATCTCGGAACCTCCCAGATATTTAAAACTGATCTCAAGGGAAATGGCGTTCAGAAAGTAACTGAAGGAGTACATAATATGGGGCCATTTAATCTGAAATCAGGAGTTCTTGTTTCGGAATTAACCTCAATGTCGATGGCACCTGAGCTATCGCTTGTTGATACTCAGAATGGTGCAATTAAGCAGATCACTTCCATTAATAAATCCATCTACGATAATATCAAAATGGGTAAAGTTGAGGAGAAATATATTAAAACAAAAGATAAAAAAGATCTGCAGATGTGGGTGATCTATCCTCCTGACTACAGCTCTGAAAAAAAATATCCTGCACTGCTTTTTTGTGAAGGAGGCCCGCAGTCTTCACTTGATCAGTTCTGGTCGTACAGATGGAATATGCAGATGATAGCAGCAAAAGGCTATATTGTTTTTGCACCGAACCGTCGGGGTGTTTCCGGGTTTGGACAGGAATGGAAAGAACAGATTTCAGGCGACTATGGAGGGAAAAATATTCAGGACTATCTCGATGCAACCGACGCAATGGCAAAAGAACCATCGGTTGATGCTAAAAGAATGGGTGCAGTGGGTGCCAGCTATGGAGGCTATTCAATTTTTTATCTTGAAGGTGTGCACCAGGGACGTTTCAAAGCGTTTGTTTCTCACTGTGGTGTATTCAATTTCGAAAGCGAATACGGAGCCACTGAGGAGCTCTGGTTCCCTAACAAAGATTATGGTGGTCCGTACTGGAAAAATCTCCCAAGCTATAAATTCTCGCCTCATCTTATGGTTGATAAATGGACAACGCCAATTCTTATAATCACCGGAGCAAATGATTTCAGGATACCGTATACCCAGAGCATGGAGGCATTTCAGGCTGCACAGTTGCATGGTGTCCCGAGCAGGTTGCTTTTCTTCGAGGATGAATGCCATTGGGTTACAAAACCACAGAATGCTGTTGTATGGCAACGTGAGTTTTTCGAGTGGCTTGATACGTATCTGAAATAGAATTTTAATATTAATGTTCTATAATTTATCTAATACAATTTTCACCTTTTCTTCAATTGGCAATTCACCGTCTATCCAGTGAATCTTAATGCCTTTGCGTTCCATTCCCCTGAACCATGTCATCTGCCGCTTTGCAAACTGGTGAATAGCTATTTCAAGATCACTGACCAATTCCTGGTAAGAAATCTTTCCTGTCAGATATAATGTTATAAATTTATACTCAAGACCATAGTAAATCAGAGTTTCCTTGTTTATACCAATATCAATCAGCTGCTTCACCTCATCTATCATTCCAGAGTCGAGACGCAGTTTTAGCCTTTCTGAAATCCTTTTCCGCCTGTTATCTCTGTCAAACATAATACCTGTAAGAAGGGCTCTGACTTTCGGAAACTCACTGCGATGATTTTTCTTGTTCCTGCTTGCATGTTCAATTTCGATAGCCCTTATTACCCTCTTCTTGGTATCAAGATCAGTGTTATTATGAAGATTTTTGAATGTTAATAAAATTTCCCTGAGTTCCTCCATCGATTTTTTTTCTAATTCAATTCTCAGTCCGCTGTCAGGAGGCACTTCAAACATTTCATATCCTGTAATAATGCTATCTGCATACATTCCAGAGCCACCGCAAACAACAGGAAATACATTTCGCTTTTTCAGATCGGAGTAGACTTTGTTAAAATCGCGCTGATATTCAAATACATTATATTTATAACCCGGATCGACAATATCAATCAAATGAAAAGGAATGTGTACACCATTGACCTCATAATCATTATAGTCTTTTCCTGTACCAAGGTTCATCCCCCTGTAGACCTGACGTGAATCTGCACTTATGATCTCCCCTCCTAACCTCTGAGCAACAGCTGCAGCCAGGGCAGTTTTACCTGAAGCGGTTGGTCCGGTAACTACTAATAAATCGTAAATAGTATTCAGCTCCACAGGCAGATTTTTAATCATTTCTATTGGTAAAGCAATATACCATAAATTTATTTAATTTTGCCGGGCATTCATATCTGATTTTTATGGTTAACAAGTTCTTGCCTTTTATATTAAAAGATATCATCATCAATCCATTAAAAGCATGGGAAACAATTGATTCGGAAAACAGACCTGTAAATGTGATAAGAAATAACTTTTTATTCCCGTTAATCCTTCTGATTTCAGGATCAGCTTTCGCCGGATCATTCCTTTATACAAATTCTACATTATCACCTGTCTATTCAGTATTTGTCGGAATTAAATGTTTCCTGATTTTTTATATTACTATATATGCTACTGCATTCATTCTCAAAGAAATAACTTACCCTCTTGACCTTGGAAGAAATTTTGCTGTTTCGTTTAGATTAATTACTTACTCCGTAGTTCCATTTCTTCTATGCCAGATTCTAAGCCGCTTCTTCGAATCTATTCTCTTTATAAATATTCTGGCCCTTTACAGTCTTTATATCTTCTGGACCGGTTTGGAAAGGATGCTTACACCCGCGGCATACAAGAAAATGCCAATGCTTATTGCAACGGCAGTAACCTTTGTTGCTATTTTTGTCGTTGCTAATCTTCTGTTCACGATGTTAGCCGACAGAATTTATTTCAAATTCTTTTCGTAATCATACAATATGAAAGGTGGTACCGGAAATATTGCAATCAGGAATAAGAAGGCTTCTCATGACTATGAGTTCATCGAAAAATTTATAGCAGGAATTATACTCTCGGGAACTGAGATAAAATCTCTCAGGTTAGGTAAAGCCACTCTTTCTGACTCATACTGTTTTTTCAACAATGGTGAGCTTTTTATAAAAGGAATGCACATTGCTGAATACTGGTGGGGAAACCTTAATAATCATGATCCTCTGAGGGAAAGGAAATTGCTGCTTACTTCACGTGAATTAAAAAAAATTGAAAGGAAAATAAAAGAGAGCGGGTTGACTATCATCGTCATTAAAGTTTTTATCAACGACCGGGGATTGGCAAAAGCCGAGATAGCAATATCGAGAGGCAAGAAAGAATATGACAAACGCGAAACCCTCAAGCGTAAAGATGCCACAAGAGAAATGGATAGGATGAGGAAGGTCTGATCAGAAGTTCGGGCTCAGCAGATATCTCGAATAGAATTTGACAATATAATCCACCGCCTCATCAGACGTGTCAACAAGGGTAAATATTTCCAGGTTCTCAGGTAATATATTATGTTCTTCAGTCATCATCTCCTCCTTGATCCAGGTCATCAGCCCACCCCAGTATTTCTTACCAACAAGTATAATCGGGAACTTCCCGATCTTTCTTGTCTGGATAAGTGTTATTGCCTCGAAGAGCTCATCGAATGTTCCAAATCCGCCCGGAAGAACTATAAAACCCTGAGCGTATTTCATAAACATGACTTTCCTGACAAAAAAATGATCAAAAGTAATCAGTTTATCAGCATCTATATATGGATTTGCATGTTGTTCAAAAGGAAGATCAATATTTATTCCTACAGACTTGCCCTTTCCCCTTTTCGCTCCTTTATTAGCTGCCTCCATAATCCCTGGGCCACCTCCTGTAATAATTCCATATCCGTTCTGCGTCAGCTTGAAAGCGATATCCTCGGCAAGAATATAGTACTTATTATTTGATTGTGTGCGGGCTGAACCAAAAATTGAGACACATGGTCCAATTCGTGCAAGCTTTTCAAAACCCTCTACTAACTCCGATATTATCTTGAACACTCTCCATGAATCTGTTGTATGAATTTCATTCCAGGTTTTTTGTTCAAAGGCGTCTTTTATAAGATCAGCAGGTTTCTCCATATCAGCTTCAATAATAGTAAATCGACTCAAATATAATTAAATTCTTATGCCTTAAGTTCAGTTTTAAGGTATTTTCCTGTATAGCTTTCTTTGCATTCAGCAAGTTTTTCAGGCGATCCTGAGAATATAATATTTCCTCCGGCTTTCCCTCCTTCTTTGCCAAGATCAACAACATAATCAGCCATCTTTACCACATCGAGGTTATGTTCAATAACGATAATGGTATTACCCCGGTCAACAAGTTTATTCAGTACATCGAGCAAAACCCGCACATCCTCAAAATGCAGTCCTGTTGTTGGTTCATCAAGGATATACAGTGTTTTGCCGGTATCACGCCTGGCAAGTTCGGTAGCCAGCTTGACCCGTTGAGCTTCGCCACCCGAAAGTGTAGTTGACTGCTGTCCGAGTTTGATATATCCAAGCCCGACATCCTGGAGTGTTTTTATCTTATGATAAATTGAGGGTACGTTTGCAAAATACTCAACCGCCATATTGATTGTCATCTCAAGAACGTCACTTATTGACTGACCCTTATACTTCACTTCAAGTGTTTCGCGGTTATATCGTTTGCCGTTACATTCGGTGCAATGAACATATACATCAGGCAGAAAATTCATTTCGATGGTTTTCATTCCAGCGCCTTCACATCCCTCACATCGTCCGCCTTTCACATTAAAAGAGAATCTTCCGGCCCCAAAACCGCGTATCTTGGCTTCAGTCGTCTGTTCAAAGAGCTTCCTGATATCTGTGAAAACACCGGTATATGTTGCAGGATTTGAACGTGGAGTTTTACCAATAGGCGACTGGCTCACCTCAATAACCTTATCCAAATGTTCAAGTCCGGTTATCTCCTTATATGCTAAAGGTGATTTTCCCGAATTATGAAATTTCTTTGCAAGTGCGGGATGAAGTGTCTGATTAATAAGTGATGATTTACCGCTTCCTGATACTCCCGTTACACAAATAAGCGTACCAAGAGGCAATGTAATTGTCACATTATTAAGGTTATGACCCGAAGCACCTGAAAGAGTCAGGAACTTGCCATTGCCTTTCCTTCTCTCTTCCGGAATGTGGAATCTCTTTTTATTATTAAGATATGATGAGGTAATGGTATCCTGTTTCATTAGTTCCTTTGGACTTCCATAGGCGACAACCAGGCCCCCAAAACGTCCGGCTCCCGGACCCATGTCAATCACATGATCAGCCGACATTATCATCTCTCTGTCGTGTTCTACAACGATGACAGAGTTTCCGGCATCCCTGAGTTGTTTTAAAGCAGTTATCAGCCGGCGGTTATCCCTCTGATGAAGTCCGATACTCGGCTCATCAAGAATATAGAGTACATTGACCAGTCGTGAGCCAATCTGAGTAGCCAGCCTTATTCTCTGGCTTTCTCCTCCGGAGAGAGTTCTTGCACCTCTGTTCATTGAGAGATACTCAAGTCCGACCTCAAGAAGAAATCCAAGCCTGGCTCTTATTTCCTTAAGAATTTCCGCGGCGATTATTTTTTGATTTCCCGACATCTTCTCTTCGATATTTGAGAGAAACCGGGTTAACTCTTTGATATCCATTGCTGACAGTTCTCCTATATTCTTGTCAGCTATTCTGAAATATAATGATTCTTTCTTCAGTCGTGTACCTTTACATTCGGGGCAAACATTATACTGTACATACTGATCCTTAATCTTTGTTCCGTTTTTCTTGCCGTTTATTGTTTCAACATTTCCGACAAAATTCACAACACCTTCAAAAGTAAGGAAATAGTTGGAAGTCATTCCCAGCGGTGTATTTGATAATTTAAGCACTTCGTCGGAGCCGTAAAGTATCTTGTTGAGGGCATCTTCGGGAATCTCACCGATTGGTGTATCGAGAGTGAATCCGTTTTTTTCGGCAATTGCCTCAATCTGCCAGAAGATCCAGGTATTCTTGTACTTTCCAAGGGGTTCGATCCCTCCTTTTCTTATGCTAAGCTCTTTATCAGGAATAAGTTTAGCTTCATCAATGCTGGATATCTCACCCAGACCGTTACAATGGGGACATGCTCCCTGAGGGGAGTTGAAAGAAAAAGTATGGGGAGCCGGTTCATTATATGACAAACCTGTGGACGGACACATCAGGTGCCTGCTGAAATATCTTGGTTCATTAATCGCGCTATCGAGGACCATCATAACACCATCACCCTGATCGAGTGACATCAGGATTGAATCATTGAGCCTTTTATCGGAAGTATCTCCTATACGGAACTTGTCAACTACCAATTCAATATAATGTGTCTTATATCTGTCGAGCTTCATTCCTGGTGTAAGCTCCCTGATCTCATTATTAATCCGCACATTGAGAAAACCTTTTCTTCTGAGTTGTTCAAATAACTCTTTATAATGTCCTTTTCTGCCTTTAACAATCGGGGCAAGAAAATAGACTTTTTTACCTGAAAAACGGTCTTTAACAAGCTCAAGTATCTGTTCATCTGAGTATTTAACCATTTTTTCACCTGATGCATATGAGTATGCTTCAGATGCTCTGGCATATAAAAGCCTGAGAAAGTCATAAATCTCAGTGATAGTTCCTACTGTTGAGCGCGGGTTTTTGTTTGTGGTTTTTTGTTCGATGGATATTACGGGACTTAAGCCGGTAATCTTATCAACATCAGGGCGCTCCATTCCCCCGAGAAACTGACGGGCATAGGCTGAAAGAGTTTCCATATAGCGCCTCTGACCCTCGGCAAATATTGTATCGAAGGCGAGAGATGATTTTCCGCTTCCGCTTAAACCGGTGATTACCACAAGACTGTTTCGCGGAATTGTTACATCTATATTTTGTAAATTATGAACCCTTGCTCCAAGGACTTTAATCTCCTCATTCATCTTCACATCTCCTCATCAAAGATTAAGTTCTCCGTTTTCTGTTCTTTCGATGTTCCGCATTCCCTCTGAAGGAATTTTTATCAGATACCCTTTATTAGGCCTAGGGGTGAGAAATGGTTTTCTGAGCCAGGGATTAAGAAATTTCAGCATCTTATAGTTTGTCCCAAACTTTTCAGCAAAGGCTGAAAAATCTGTTACAGCACTATCCACTTTTACTTCAGTGTATTTAAGTTCGGGATACAAATCTGTTTTCGAGATATTAAAACCATAATTCTCCGGATCTGTTATAATAAGTTTATAAGCCACTGCCCGGAATATATATCTGGCTGTTTCATCGCTCAGCAGGAGATCGTAATAATTATGCTGATGCTGGATTTCTATCTGTTCATCAATTGCTGATCTTCCTCCATCGTATGAAGCGGCAGCGAGTGTCCAGTTGCCATATTTTTCATAGGATTTCATGAAATAATTACAAGCAAACTGAGTGGATTTTTCAACATTGTATCTTTCATCAACGACTGTATTTATTTCAAGTCCCTCTTCCTTTCCGGTTTCCGGCATTATCTGCCAGAAACCTGTTGCACCCACAGGAGAAACCATATTGCTGTATTCGCTTTCAGCTGCTACGAGATATTTGAAATCATCAGGAATATTGTTTTTTTTCAGAATCTTTTCAATGAGCGGAAGGTATCTGTTCGCCCTCATTATGATCAGAATTGTTGAGGAATGTCTGTAAGCACTTGTAAGAATTTCACGCTCAAGACTTTCCCTCGTATCAAAGTTATTAAGTGGCATTTTTTCACCTGCAAATGTCACATCATCAGGTAACTTGAATGATTTAATATTATAGAGGGTATCCTTTGGTTGATGTGAACCTGATGGAGTGCTGTTAAATCCTCTGAAACTCTGGGCAATTGAAAGAATGATAATAACAGTTCCGGTCAGAATAAAAGAAGTAAGTATTGTTTTCTTTTTAGTATTTATCATAATAATTGTAGCACATTAGAAATAAAGTGCAAAGGTAACATTTTTGGACCTGAAAAATAATTAAGGCATTGGTAAATTAACCAGAACCCAGATGCAACAGAATTGAAAAAATGTGGCAGGAATAGATTTACTGCTGAAAAAAACAGTTCAGGTCTTAGAATTTATAGGAGACTCCTGAGAAGATCCCTAAAGAAAATGGATGAATATAGGACCCAGAGGTAACACTGAATGGATTCAGATAATATCTGAAAGTAGGTTCGAGATTAAGAGCTAAATTCCCAGACAGATTATATTGCATGCCCATACCCAGAGAGCTGCTTAAGGCAAGCGGATTCAGCCCTTTAGTATCTCCAACTGCGTATTTGGTCCCATCCTTCATGGCATATGCTGAATTATTGACCAATAGATTGTATGACAGTCCTCCGATAAGATTTATACCAACAGTTTTATCTATAAGTTTATATCTGACAATTACTGGCAATTCGAGGTAACTGAGATTCTGTGTCAAAGAATTGCTGATGTACTGAAGACTCGCTTTCTGGGGATCAAATACATCATTCGTGTAAGCTGTAATCACTTTGCCGTTACCATATGCGGCAAGAAAGACATCCGGATTGCTTGTATAAACAGTACCACTTGTTGTAGGCACTTCGAAGCTAGGGCCTCCTTTGGAAGTGTTATATTTCTGAAATCCTGAAAATGAATAAATTCCACTTACTCTCTGTCCGAGAGAGGAATAGTAGAGACCCGATTGAATACTGAACCTTTTACTTATTTTATATGAAAAAGCAAGTCCTCCTGAATATGAAAAAAGAGGTTCTTCCGTTGACATCAGCTGACTTGTGAGTTGATCATTTCCGGAATTAAAGGCTGAATAGTATGTTGGAGAAGCCATGGCTGCTATAGACCACCTTTTTGCAGGCTTTACAGGGTCATTCATGACAAAATATTGCAGATCGTGATATTCAATTTTCCCGGAATTTTCTTTAGATGTATTCAGAAGGGTAAGGAAAAGACCATTTGCTGTCTCATTCTTTGCTATCGACAGACTTTTTGTCTCAAGAATATTCATCATCTGATAGGAAAAAGGAGCTGTTACCGTTTCTTCCGGAATAGTAACTGCGTAATCAGTTTCGATTAAAATACCTGAAGGGCTTTGTTCCGGATTATATTTTTCCCCGGGCAGATACTGCATATTATCTATCGGATTATAAATAACAGGAGAAGACGCCGGTACATTAAACGCAGTTATGGCACCTTCAAGCCCGGCAGGAGACTCATGAGTAAATGTGTATGCAACAAAACCAAGTGTTAATAATACAGTAACTGCAGCAGCGGCCCTTAAATATATAAATGCCCGTGATTTTACCTTGACTGCAGAGAGAATGTTATCGAATACCCCTGGTGGCGGAAGCACTTCGTAATCTTTGAGTCCGTTTCTGAAGAGAAGATCTATATTTGCACCTTTTTCATTCATTTGCGACTCTCTTCTTAATTCCTGTATATGATCCTACTCTTCTCTGAAGGATAACCCTGGCGCGTGAAAGATTTGATTTTGAAGTTCCTTCTGAAATATTCACCATTTTACTAATCTCCTTATGTGAATATCCTTCTATTGCATATAGGTTAAACACCATTCTGTATTTTGTAGGCAATTCTCTGATAATTTCGAGCAGATCATTTGCTTCAAGACCTGCATAATCCTGATTATCAGGCTCTGCATCGGGCTCCTGAATCGTATCTATATCATCTACACGATAGAGGTTATGCCTGCTGCGGAATTTTTCAAGCGCTGTATTAACAGTAATCCGGCGCATCCATCCCTCAAAAGAACCTTCATATTTATAATGATCGAGGTTTTCAAATATCTTAATAAAACCCTCCTGCAAAATATCTCTTGCCTCTTCATCATTATTTGAATACTGCAGGCATACTGCATATAACTTCGCAGCATGTCTCCTGTACAAAAGTTCCTCGTCCCTTCTGTTACCGGCAAGACAACCTTTTATTATTTTTTTTATCTCCGACAAGGTTTTTTACCTGATTGAGAACATAAAAATATAAAATAATTATCTAAAATGCCAGTAATTCTTTAAAGATTGATGGAATTAATTAAAAAAAGGTTGCGTGCTTATACTTACTTTGCATTGAAACAAAGAACCTGTGCAGCCAGGAAGTCAGGAGTAAGTTTGTTGATTGGAAATTAACAAAGGGTTATTGCCTTCATTTAATTTCTTCTTCTTTTTTGCCACTTGCTTTCTCAAGTAGCTTATCTATATAATCTTGTGTAAAGTCATAATATATTATCGGAGCACCTGTCGAATCATTCAATCCGGGAACATTAGATTTTTTAGTTGAATTATCAGAGTTGGCCAAACTTTCCGGATACCCAAAATCAAAATATATTATATAGTTTCCCCTCTCCCAATAATATATCTTATCCAGAAGCCATCTTCCTTTTGGTCCGGGCAGATAAACATTTGATATTTTTTTTGCCAGCCAATCATATTTTTCCCCCTGGTCAAGAGAGGTTGGTTTTCCATATTTTTCCTTATATGATTCAAATAACTTTTTAAGTTCAATAAGGGCACAATTAAATGAAAATACAGTATCTTCTATATTCGACCTCGTGCATAGAGTTAATTGAATATTGGTTAACCTTTCATCAACTATATAACTTCCTCTGAGATTAACTTTTGCATAGAGAGCAGGGCTTATTCCTGAAAAATCACTGTATAAGTTTTTTTGTTTGATGCCAAGTACATCTGTAGTTTCAAAATAATGTAATTCACCGATGTTAAGCAAAGAATCCATTACACTTTTTACTTTTAAATAGTCCATGTCAAGATAAAAACCATTAAAACCAATTTTCCCGGCTTCATGTTTTGAATTGTATGATTTTGTATTACAGGAAGTTAAAAAATAAAATTGCATTACAATCAGAACATAAATAAGAAGAGCGTGTTTAGAACTTGCTAATTTCATGATTACATAAATATTTATCAGATTAAATTTATGAAATATAAATCAATAAGCAAGCTGTTGCCCGCAGCCTGTTGTCTATTGCCTTAAGCCAGATTAAAGATGTATCACCTCCCCATAGGCAGCAGCAGCAGCTTCCATAATAGCCTCCGACATTGTGGGATGCGGATGCACCGATTTAATTATTTCATGAGCTGTGGTTTCAAGCTTCCTGGCAACAACAATTTCTGCAATCATCTCGGTAACATTGGCTCCGATCATATGCGCTCCGAGCAGTTCGCCATAAGCTGCATCAAATATAAGCTTTACAAAACCATCTTTCGCACCGGCAGCACTGGCTTTTCCTGAAGCTGTAAATGGGAACTTTCCAACTTTTATGTCGTAACCGGCTTCCCTTGCAGCTGCTTCGGTAAGACCGCATGAAGCTATCTCAGGATTGGTATATGTACAACCCGGAATATTCTTATAATCAAGAGGTTCAACCTCAACCCCTGCTATCTTTTCGACACATATTATCCCTTCGGCTGATGCCACATGGGCAAGTGCCGGTCCATGAACAATATCGCCGATAGCAAAAATACCCGGTATTGATGTCTGGTAAAAATCATCAACAACAACTTTACCATTTTCGGTTTTAACGCCTGTTTTCTCAAGACCAATATTTTCAATATTTGTTGTAATGCCGACAGCGGAAAGGACAATTTCAGCTTCCACAATCTCCTGTCCTTTGGGTGTTTTGATTGTCACCAGACAATTGTTTTTTGAAGTATCAACCGACTCAACAGTTGAACCGGTCATTACCTTCATACCAATTTTTTTGAAGGATCTCTCAAGTTGTTTAGATACCTCCTCATCTTCCACAGGAACGATCCTTGGCAAAAATTCAACGAGAGTCACTGCAGTTCCCAGAGATTGGAAGAAATTAGCAAATTCGCTGCCGATTGCCCCGGAGCCCACTACAACCATTGAAGCCGGAAGCTTATCAAGTGTCATCGCCTCACGGTAGCCTATTATCTTCTTGCCATCCTGTTTCAGATTTGGCAATTCCTTAGATCTTGCTCCGGTAGCTAAAATAATATTCTGTGCAGTATAATTCTTTTTATTGCCGTCGGTATCTTCTACCTCTACCGCATTGTTTCCGAAAAGACGACCAAGTCCTTTAATATGTTCAATATTATTCTTTTTGAAAAGGAACTGGACCCCTTTGCTCATTCCATTGGCAACATTTCTGCTCCGGGCAACAATTGCTTTAAAATCAGGTTTTACATCTCCTCCGACAGTAATGCCATAATCAGAAGCATGCGTGAGGTATTCGAAGACCTGAGCACTTTTAAGGAGTGATTTTGTAGGTATGCATCCCCAATTGAGACATATTCCTCCGAGTTCTGCTCTTTCAATTACGGCAACTTTCATTTTCAACTGAGAAGCCCTGATTGCGGCAACATATCCGCCGGGACCGCTTCCTATTATAATAAGATCGTAATCCATTGTATTTGTGTTTTATATATATTAATTGTCATCTTATGAAAACCCTAAACACAGGTTAATAATTTTATTCTCTAACCCCCTTCCCGACCTTCCCCCAAGGGGGAAGGAGTTAAATAAATGTGATATCATTTCCCCCTTGGGGGAAATAAGAAAGGGGGTTTCTCAATAGAAATTATCGATATTGTTATAAACCATTCTAATGAGTAATTAAAGTATTCTTTTTTGTTAATTTCCATATTAATTGGATAACACCCTTTACTATCACCCAAAGTATTACAAGAGTAAATATTATTGTGGCACCCACGGGAATCCCTGCATAATATGATATAACATAACCTGTTGCTGTTCCGATAAAACCCACAAGTATTGACCAGATTACAATTTTAAAATAGACCCTGGTAAAAAGCATTGCGATATTCGGGGGGATAGTCAGCAGTGATATGACGAGAACCACACCGGCCATCCTTATATTCAAAACTATTGTCAGGGCTATCAACGATGTGGTGATATATTTAAATACATCAACATACGATGAATATGTCCTTGCAAATACCTCGTCAAAAGAGATATAAAGAATTGTCCTGTAGAATATACCGAAATAAAGGATCAGGATCGCTGACATTATTCCTAGGGCAATTATATCGGCTCGTGAAACGGTAAGAATACTGCCAAAGAGATAACTCATCAGGTTAGGTGTGTAGCCTGGCGTCAGATAAATGAAAATTATTCCGATTGCCATACCAAAAGCCCATAATATTCCAATCGCCGAGTCTTCCCTTATTTTCTGTTTAACGGAAAGATACTCAACACCAAGCGCTGACAGTATCCCAAAAACAGCTGCTCCTATAACAGGGTTTATTCCAATGAAAAAGCCAATACCAATACCGCCGAATGATGCATGTGTTATACCACCGCTCAGGAAAACCATTCTTTTTGACACAACATATGTTCCTGCTAATCCGGCAGTTATGCTGGCGAAAATAGCGCCCAGCAAACCTTTGATAATAAATGAATATTGAAATATGTTTGTCTCCACTATTTATGGTATTTAAGTACTGTATGCGGAACATCTCCATGTGTAACCAGCTGAATAGGACATCCGTATGCAAGCAGATCTTCATTAGTGATCTCATGCGAAGGATGATAATGAAGACTCCTGTTTACACAGGCGAACGATTTTATATGCGCTGAAATAGTTCCTACATCGTGTGAAACCATCAGAATTGCCATTCGTTTGTTAAGATCCCTAAGCTTTTCATAAAAATCATTTTCGAAAGTCATATCAACGAAATTTCCGGGTTCATCAAGCAGAAGCAATCGTGGGTCCCCGATAATCGCCCTTCCCAGAAATACTCTTTGCATTTGTCCGCCTGACAATTCAGTTAAGATGGATTTAGACATTCCCGACAAACCAAGTTCTTCAATCACCTTATCTGCCTTTTTCTTGTCATCTGGAGACATCCTGGAGATGAATCCTTTTCTGATCATCAGTCCTGAAAGAATAATATCAGTAACTGTAACCGGATAGTTAACATCTCCTGTAGATATCTGAGGCAGATAACCAATACTGTTACCATTTAAAAGATCACTATTGAAAACCATTTTCCCACTAACAGGTTTCACCAAGCCAAGAATTACTCTTAAAAGCGTAGTTTTTCCACCACCGTTTGGACCAATGACACCAATAAAATCATTTTCATTTACTCTGAAATTCACATCCTGCAAAACCATATTTGTTCCATAAGATGCTGACAAAGAATACATTTCGAATAAATATGCCATAAAGGTGACTATTTTGAACTTTCAATTAAACTTTCATGGAGGGCTTCAATGATATCAATTGTCGACTTTTGCCAGTTTTCCGATAAGGGGTCTATTAATATTACCTGAGCTCCTATTTCTCCGGCGATAGCTTTGGCGTTTTTGGTATCATATTCTCTTTGAACAAATATTGTCCTCAGCTTATCTTTCCTTGCACGGTCAATAAGTTCCCGCATCCTTGAAGGAGACGGTTCTTTACCTTCGAATTCTACAGGAATTTCTTCAAGTCCGTAATCTCTTGCAATATAAGCGAGGTTAGGATGATAAATCATGAAACTTTTGTTTGGTATACCGGAAAATAGTTCCCTTGCTTTATTGTCCACTTCCTGAATTTTTGAAATAAGAATCTGATAACCTGCTTCATATTTCTTTTTTTGCTCCGGATTCAACTCACACAGGAATTCTTTAAGGGATAGTGCCATAATCAGGGCACATTCAGGCGATACCCAATAATGGGGGTCTGCACCCTCAATATGTTCTCCTTCACGATGATGAACTGATGTCAAAGGTTTAATTTTATCTCCTAATGATAACCTCTTCATAGTGGTGTTCGTCTCATAAAAACGATCAAGCCAGTTCATTTCAAAACCAAGATATCCGTTACTGATATAAGCGACCGATTTTCTGAGTTTATTTATTTGCTCCGGGAAAGGTTCATAAGTATGAGGATCAGCTCCTGCAGGAACCATAATATTAACCGTAAAGTCATTCCCTGCAATCTCGTCAATAAAGTATTTGAAAGGTGCAATACTAACTGTAATTATTTTATTGCCCGAATCGGGAACACCACGGCCACAGGATATTGTAAGACAGGTTATCAGAACTAAGAATATATTTCTCATTATCCGGAAAAGTGATCGATCGCTACAAATTTAACATATAACAGAACAAATGGGTTAAGTGTTGCAAATAAAATAATATAAGTTATTTTTGGACAAGATTAATGGAAAATGGAGTTCCCGCAGGATGAAGAATAAAGGAGAAATACTTGCTTCAATTTTGAAAAACTTTAAGGACTGTTATTTTTTCCTCCACAACACCAGGGAGTTCAACATTGTCGGAGATATTATGAATGAAGGATTTATCTTTGAAAGCCAGTTAGCTCATTCAACCGACCGTGTAAATCCCAACGAATCAATTGAAGTCTCTTACTTTTTTTTTCAGAGAAAAGATTATGGCAACTATACCATAATTATTGCCATTCCTAAAACCATTTATGACAATTATACAATCGTTTCAAATAAGAAAGATGCTGACATAGAAGAAGTACTGACTGTTACCGATCCATATTGGGGAGATAATGATGAATTAATCTACACTCTGTCACCCAAACACATCCTTGGGTATTTTAACATTAAAACGTCTGAATTCTATCAGAACAGGAACTGGGATCCATTCTTCAGTAACTGTCAGGTCTACCCTTCAGGTAAAAAGACAGGGAAATCACTAAGAAAAAAATAAATTATTTCAGCCATTTTGCAGTTGGAAAGTCATATGAGAACCTTTGTGTTATTTAGTAATAACCTTTTTATCAGGAATGAAAATTAAAATGCCTGAAGTGAGATCTTGAAAAATCCGGTTGCTTTCGCAGATGAAATCTGAAACTTCCAGTCTCCGGTCTTGTCCTGATTCTCGGTTTCTGAGATAGTAAATGACTTTCTCCAATTGAGATTACCTGATTCATCGATTAAGATATCTGAGTAGTTTTTCCCATTTGGCATCACAATCTTGATCCTTATCTCCCCGCTTTTGCAGTCACCCATCACTGACATCACAACTGATTTCGTTGTTTTCTCTACATCAAAAGTGTAATCTCTTGAAAAAGTGTTGTCTTTTACTGATTTTGAAAAATCCCATGTTGTTCTCTCAGCATCTCCTCCCATTGAGTGTCCGTAAAACCCCTGTAAGTCCGATATATCCTGTCCCGAGAATACAAAAGGTTCGTCAAAATTAAATCTGTTCCCATGGGGCAGATTCATAAAGATCTTTGTTCTCTCTTTATCAGCGTTATCAAGCTGATCCTGCTCATCGCTTATTACATTAACAAGATCTTCATGCTTCTCTTTGAGATTTTGTTCTGCTTCTGATGCAGCTTTCTTCTGATCTGCCATTGCTTTTTTCTGCTGCTCAATGGACTGCTGAATCTTAGCATCCTTCTCCTGCTCTTCTTTTGTCTTCCCCTGGGCAGCTACCTGTTGATAGGAAGAAGCTGCTGAGACAAGGAAAATAACTATTAAAAATAATCTTAACTTTTTCATGACTGCCTGGTTTTAGTTCGACTATGTAAAGATAAGCCCTCCATGATTGTTACTTTGTTAACACAAGGTTAATGCAGGGTTAATGTTTCTGGCTCCCTATAAGTATCAATAAAATTGAATAATTTTGAGAAAGTAAATGCCTTATTATATGAATTTAAGAGCTAATTTATTTTTCATTTTACCCCCTTTCCTGTTTCCCCCAAGGGGGAAATGATTACCTTACACCTTCCCCCTTGGGGGAAGGCCGGGAAGGGGGTTCCTTAAGAAAAACATGGAATTATAATTAAAATAAACAAAAATTAGATGAAAAGCAGAAATATGGTTCTTACTCTTGGCATCTCATCCATCCTTATTCTGATATCCGTCCAGGTATTCATTATAGTAGGTATCTGGAAGCAGAAAAACGAGATGTTTGCCCTTAGGTATACGATTCTCTCAAAGGACGCACTGACTTTTATCAACAGGAGAATGTCAACAGACGGGTTTGATACTGTAAGGTTTCTTCTCAGTAAATATTCCGAACAGGCTGTTAAAGAGCTGAAGGATGCAAAAAATGAAAAGGAACTTGCAGAAAAGAGAAAGGATGTTCTGGCTTACTTTTCAATGGCATTAGATAAGGAGCAGGATCTATCCGATATGCTTTCAGCATATTTTGAAAGGATGGGTTTTAAAAAGAAATTCCATCATACAATTGTGATTAACAATCTGGAAATGATCAGTAATGATACAATTGTTGTGTACCGAAGTGAAGATTTTACAAACCGCATTTCAGCTTATAAAAACAAAAAACCTTTAAGTTCCGAGAGTTACAAGTCAAAAATCCTGGTTAACTGGTTCTCGATGGAAGATAACAATTACAGGTTGATTTTTGATTACTTCATTGACTTTTCCGATCAGCAGCTACAGGTCTGGGAAGAGACCTCTCTCTCACTGGCGATGGCAATTCTGACGATTATAATTGTAGTTATCATGTTCATGATTACTTACAGAAATCTGATGGAAGAAAGAAGGCTCTCCAATCTAAAGACAGATTTTATAAACAACATGACACATGAGTTAAAAACACCTCTGTCAACAATTACTGTCGCGGGTAAAACGCTGGAAATGCCACAGATCAGAAATGATGATGCCAAGATACTGGAAACAGCTAAACTTATCGGGAAACAGAGTGTGCATCTGAATCAGCTCATCAATATGATCCTTGAAATAAGCATGTGGGAACGAACACAATTTCAGCTTGATAAAAAAACGGTTGATATTGAAGAGGTGATGAATGATGTTGTGGAAAGCTTCAAATCGGGAGGGGGCAACAATGCAGTTATATCCAAGAAATATAATTTCAGCGGAGCCAAACTCGATCTTGATGTTGTTTATTTTACAACACTTCTCAATAACCTTCTTTCGAATGCTGTGAAATATTCAGATAAACAACCTGTAATTGATATTGAAGGCTTCACCCAGGACAATAATATTTGCATAAAAGTATCTGACAACGGGATCGGAATTAATAAGCTCGACCAAAAACATATCTTTGACAAATTTTACAGGGCTTCAACCGGAAACATACATAAATTCAAAGGACTGGGTCTTGGCCTGTATTATGTCAAGAAAATCGCTGAAGCACATGGTGGAGACGTATCTGTCTCCAGCAAACCAGGAAAAGGAAGTACATTCACAGTCACACTTCCTGAGATTTCATAAAACTCAGTGATAGAAATCAATGTCCTATAATAAATCATCCGATATGAAGAGATCCCACCTGATTTTTATAATAGTTATGTTTCTGCTAAATAGTGCCTGTCTGTCGGCTCAGAAAACTTATTGTAACCCTCTTAATCTCGATTATGGGTACTGTCCTATTCCGAATTTCACAGAATCAGGCAAACACAGGGCAACTGCCGATCCGGTAATAGTTCTTTACAAAGGGGATTATTATCTTTTTTCAACCAACCAATGGGGCTATTGGTGGAGCAGTGATTTGAATCACTGGAATTTTGTATCAAAATCTTTTCTGAAATCATATCATAAGGTGTATGATGACTTATGTGCTCCTGCTGTTTGGATCCAGGGAGACACAATGCTGGTATTCGGATCTACATACTCCACCAATTTCCCTATCTGGATGAGCACCAATCCTAAAGCAAATGAATGGAAAGAAGCTTTGGATTCTCTTGCTATCGGAGGATGGGATCCTGATTTTTTTACTGATGATGACGGAAAACTGTATATGTACAATGGAAGCAGTAACGCCTATCCTCTTTATGGTATTGAAATGAGCCGGAAGACTTTTGCGCCGGTTGGAACTAGAAAAGAACTCCTTCTACTGAACGATGAAAGGTACGGATGGCAACGATTCGGGGAGAATTCCGATAATACATTCCTTGATCCATTTATTGAGGGATCGTGGTTGACTAAACACAATGGAAAGTACTATCTCCAGTATGGCGCTCCAGGGACAGAGTTCAGCGGATACGCCGATGGGGTGGCTGTATCGGACCAGCCACTTGGATATTATATTCATCAGTCCATGCCTCTTTCTTATAAGCCTGGCGGTTTTGCACGGGGCGCCGGACACGGTGCAACATTCCAGGATAAATGGGATAACTATTGGCATGTCAGCACAATATCAATTTCTGTGAAAAACAGTTTTGAAAGAAGATTAGGATTATGGCCTGCCGGTTTCGACAAAAATGATATTATGTACTGCAACACAGCATTTGGTGACTATCCTCAATATCTTCCCGATAGTAAAGAAGATCATCTTTTAAGCAGGTTCACCGGCTGGATGTTACTCAATTATAGCAAACCTGTTCAGGTTTCTTCATCTCTTAACGGCTATCCGCCTAATAATGCAGTTGATGAAAACATTAAAACCTATTGGTCTGCAGCCTCTGGAAAGGCCGGTGAGTGGATCTCCTCCGATCTTGGTGAAGTTTCTACTCTGAAAGCCATCCAGATTAATTACGCCGATCAGGATGCAACCCTTATGGGAAAGCAGACAAACATTTTTCATCAGTATAAACTTTATTGTTCGGTGGATGGAAAGAAATGGTACCTCCTTATCGACAAGAGCAAGAATAATACAGATGTGCCTCACGATTATATTGAATTGCCTCACCCTGTTGAAGCGCGATATATCAAACTTGAGAACCTTCATCTTCCAACCGGGAAATTTGCCATAAGCGGATTACGTGCATTTGGCAGCGCCCACGGTAGCAAGCCCGACCCTGTAAGCCATTTTACAGTCTTACGGACACAGAAAGATAAACGCAGTGCATGGTTGAGATGGACACCTGTTGACAATGCGTATGCATATAATATCTATATGGGTACGGCACCTGATAAACTGTACAACTGCATAATGGTGTATGGAGCTAATGAGTACTGGCTAAAAGCAATGGATAAAGAGATTCCTTACTTTTTTTGTATCGAAGCAATCAATGAGAACGGCGTGTCAAAATTATCAGAAATGGTTAAAGCAGACTAGCAGGTCATTGGTTTGACCCTGATATCGTATTGTTATAAAAATCATAAAGTCATTGTGGAGATACAACCGATATCTGCAAACCGGGAAAATTTAGTATATTTACTATATCAACACTGTATTAATTAAAATATTCAGGAAATGAAAGTTTTAGTTGCTGAAGATGACAGAGATTTTGGGAATATATTAACTCAATATATTACGATCAGCGGCTTCGATGTAAAGCTGGGCCGCGATGGCAAAGAGGCATGGGAATTATTTAACCTCGACAAGCCTGATATCTGTGTATTTGATGTAATGATGCCTGAAATGGACGGGTTCACCCTTGCTGAAAAAGTAAAGGAGGCGCATCCCGATGTCCCTGTAATTTTCTTGACGGCAAAGAGTCTAAAGGAAGATATTGTAAGGGGTCTTAAGATCGGGGCAGATGATTATATAACCAAACCATTCGACCCTGAAGTTCTTATCCTTCGTATAAATAACATTCTTAAACGCGCCTACTCATCAACTAATGATGAGTTCAAGGTATCCCAGACGGTTCTGAAATATAACACCCTGGAGCTGATCTGCGGAAATGCAAATGAGAAGCTCACACTCAAAGAAGCTCAATTATTGAAGTATTTTATTATCAACAAAAACAAAATACTTGCAAGAGAAGATATACTCACCGAGATCTGGGGTGAGGATGATTATTTTCTCGGAAGAAGCATGGATGTATTTATCAGCCGCTTAAGGAAATATGTTTCAGAGGATAAAAACATTGACATTCGTACAGTCAGAGGTACAGGCTTTATACTTGAAGAGATAAAGAAGGAGGAACAGAAGGAGGAACAGAAGGAGGAGTAAGGTATTAGGCATACCTCATTTCTCATTCCACATTCCCCATTATTTCTTTGCTCCAAGAACCTCATTTACTTTTTTGCGCAGATCTTCACCCCTGAGGTTTCTGCCAATTATTTTCCCAGTCTCATCAAGAAGAAAGTTGGCAGGAATGGAATTAACAGCATATAATTTGGCAGCTGCACTGTTCCACCACTTAAGATCCGATACATGTGTCCATGCGAGTTTGTCATCTGATATTGCTTTAACCCAGGCATCCTTTACATGATCAAGAGATACGCCTACCACGTCAAATCCCTTCTTATGAAATTCCGTATAAACCTTCACTACATTCGGATTTTCCTGACGACAAGGTTCACACCATGAAGCCCAGAAATCGATAAGCAGCAACTTAGAACCAATTTTTGATGAGAGAGCCACCGGATTACCGTTTACATCACTGAGCGTAAAATCTGGCGCTTTCTGACCAACAGCTACTGATTTCATAACGGCAACTCTTTCTTTAAGAGATTGAATTTGAGGCAATGCTGCAATAGATGTATCCAGACTATTGACAAATGATTCAATCTCATTAGCTTCCATCTCGTAACTCAGACTCACGAGTATTGACGGAGTGATATAAGAATGCGGGTTGCTCTTTACAAAGTTCTTATGAAGATTTGTCATCTCAACCTCAAGTGAATCAAGCTGATTTTTAACTAAAGCCACATTCGCTGCATCGCCAGACTGACTTGCAGCCTGATATTTCATAACTAATCTCGAATATTTATCACTCAATGGTTTATCAGAATTGATAAAAGCCTGGTATTCATCCTGTGTCTTTGATCCGGTGAAATTTACTTTATAAAGTGAATCAAGGCTTCCTCTGACAGTTATTTCAGAATTTTCAAGATAGAATGCTGTCCGTTTTTTGGTATTCCCTGCAACAAGCTGAACCATTTGCGGATATGCTACTACCCCGCCTTTAAAAGTGAATGACCCTTTTCTTGAAACTGCAGAATCAATTGAAACTGTTTTACCAGCTTCTCTTTTCTGAAGATAAAAGGTAACACTGTCCGATCCATCAATTTTTCCTTTAACAGTATAATGAGGTTTTGAAGTACATGATGTCATTATTACACCAAAGACCAACAGATAAATGACCTTTTTCATATATATAAGTTTTGAATTAATTACTGAATAAAAACTATTTGAGCTCGCAAAGATAAGAATAATTATTCAGTCTGTTTTTTGAAATATTCATCAAGCAGCTTTATGGCCGCTTTATAGGATGTTATGTTTCCTTCGTGAAGTTGTCTTTCAATCTCGGGGACCAGCAATTTTACCTCCTTATGATTATAGAAGGAGTTATTCAGATACTCCAAAATTGTGCTATGCATTCTTACAACTGCCTGATCCTTTCTGAATGTGTCAAAATACCCTGATCTTTTTGTTAATGCAAAGTACTCCATTATTAGGTCCCATAATTCTTTTATTCCTGAATTTGTCAGTGCAGAACAGGTGTGTACCTGTGGCACCCATGCAGATGCCTTTTTTGGGAACAGATGAAGAGCATTCTGAAAAGAGATACGGGCATTTTCCGCTACCAGTTTATTGGCACCGTCGGCTTTTGTAATAGCAATAAGATCTGCTATCTCCATGATTCCCCGCTTGATTCCCTGAAGTTCATCCCCGGATCCTGCAAGCATCAGAAGAAGAAAAAAGTCAACCATAGAATGTACCGTGGTTTCCGATTGCCCTACACCTACTGTTTCAACCAGTATTGTGTCGAAGCCGGCCGCTTCACACAAAATTATTGTTTCTCTTGTTTTTCGTGCAACCCCTCCCAGTGTTCCAGTGGTTGGTGATGGCCTTATAAAAGCCTGCGGATGGATGCTCAGTTGTTCCATTCTTGTCTTGTCTCCCAGAATGCTTCCTTTGGTCTGTTCGCTGCTTGGGTCAATTGTAAGCACCGCAAGTTTTCTACCTTCTCCGGTTATATGTAATCCAAATGTCTCAATAAAGGTACTTTTACCGGCTCCGGGTACACCTGTTATTCCAATCCTTACCGACTGTGAACTGAAAGGAAGGCATTTTTCAATGATAGTCTGAGCTGTTTCATAATGTTCCGGCAATGAACTTTCCACCAGAGTAATAGCCTGGCTTAATATGGCTCTGTTCCCTGAAAGAATAGCTGATACAAATTCATCAGCTGAATATTTCTTTCGCCTTTTCCGTCCCGATTTCGTAAGAACGTCAGGATTTATGCTGGGTGGTTGGGGTATCCCCTCATGTACCAACAAAGCGCTTTTATATTCTTTCTTCTTATCCATTAATTCAGAAATTATCGCAAAAATAACAAAAGGGTGTCAGATTATTACCTGACACCCCTCCAGAGTATAATAATAATTGAATCTCTTTAAAAAATCTATTTTACCGGTGCAGGTTGCTCAACATCAGCAGTAAGCATTAGAACAACTTCTGAATTTTTGGGATCATTTGTGTACACGTAGATCGCTTTAGTAACTTTCCCGGAATAAGAACCCGAGTTAAATACAGCCTTTATAGTGCTGGATTCTCCTGGTTTAATCCCTATTCCCTGGTTTCCCTGCTGCACTGCTGTACAACCGCATGTAGATCTGATAAATCTGATCAGAAGGTCACTCTTACCATCATTAGTGAATTTGAACTCAACTTCGTTCTGTGTTGCCCCTTTTATTTTACCGAGATCAACAGTTGTTGCTGCAACTTTGAATATAGGAGCATTTTCGAGTTCAGATTTTGATAATGAAGAAAAATCCTCAACAAGATTTGCCGATACATAATAATATAAGTTTTCCTGAAGAACTCCATTCAGCTTTATTTTTACCATATCGCTTACATTTCCCCATCCTGCATTTTTTGTTGCATCATAAGTTCCTTCAATCATCCCTTTTTGTCCTGGCTTAAGAGTTTCAGGATTTGATTTCAGAGTAAGATGTACGGGTACAGCATCAAATTCAACTTTAACCGGTTCGGCAGACGTGTTTATCAACTGCATCACCCTCATCTTCTTTTCGGTTTTTTTAACGTTGGTGAAAGCAAGGTGGTTGCTTTCGAATCTAACAGCCCCGACCGCGAATGTGTATAATTCCTCAATAGTTTTTTCATGAGGAATGACTTCACCCTTAATTACAAGAACAACAACCTCAGGTTTTGTGTTAGTATAAACTGAAAGTGTTTTATTGAACTGACCAGGTCTGTCTTTTGGATCATATATTGCAGTAACTTTACCTTTGGCTCCTACCGGAATAGGCTGCTTTGTCCATTCAGGTGTAGTACAACCACATGATGCAACAACATTTTGAATTACCAATGGTTCCGTACCTGTATTTGTAACAATGAAATCAAAAGTCTGCCTTCCGGCTTCTTCTTTAAATGTACCAAAATCATGTTCAGTTGCTGATAGTTGCATTTTCGTTGCTGCAATTTGCGATTTTACCGAAATGGCGAAAATCAATAGAGAAAAAATAAGGAATAATCGTTTCATATCAATATGGTATTTTAATATTTGAAGAATTATCAATTAGTTTTTTACAAATATACAAAATGAAAAATCAAATTCCTTTATATGACAATTCACGGTGGAATTTGGTTGCATGTTATGTCACAAAAACCGAGCCGGAAAAATCAACCCACATTAAGTGATGCAAAAATAATAAAGTTTGAGATTTTTAGATAGTTTAAAACAGATTATCATTAGTTTTGCTGTTTAGCCAGGATTTTTGGAACAAAATTTGTTATTTTAAGATCCTGTTACTACATGAGAGCCTTGGAAAAAAGAAATATCAAAAAACTGATTATCATTCTTATAGGGTGCGTTTTCTTTGCAAACGCTAATGGCCAGTTTTATAATGGACTTCAGATGTCGTTCGGCAAAAACAAAGTCCAGTACTACGATTTCTACTGGCAATTTTACAGGTTCGACGACTTTGATTGTTACTTTAATGAGTACGGACGCGACCTGGCTCAATTCACTGCAGAGTATGCTAAGAAGAAACTTACTGAAATAGAGGACTTTTTTGATTACACACTTGAGAAGAGGATTATTTTCATAATCTACAATAAGAATTCCGAGTATAAACAATCTAATATCGGACTTGTTACTTTTGACGAGGATAGTTACAATACAGGAGGCTTTAACCGGATTATCAAAAATAAAGTAATGCTTTACTATGAAGGTGACCATAAATCATATGAACACCAGATTGCAGCGTCTATTACCGAAGTGATAATCAACGAAATGCTATATAATGCCGATGTAAAAGACAGAATATCAAGTTCTTCATTAATCAACATGCCAGACTGGTACATAAAAGGACTCATCGGGTATGTGGGAGGAAACTGGGATTATGAAGCGGAAAACAGGGTAAAAGATGGATTCAAATCAGGCAAATTCAAAAACATCAACCATCTTGAATATGACGACGCGATAGATGCAGGTGAGTCATTCTGGAGATTCATCGGCAAAAAATATGGGGATGCACTAATTCCCAACATAATTTATCTTACAAAGATTTACAAGAACATTGACGATGGTCTTCTATATGTTGTAGGCGAGAAACTCAAAGACCTTCTGAAGGAATGGAAAAATTATTACACGGAAGAATTTTCTGGTGATAAGAACCTTCCTCCCGACGACGCAAGCACTATAGGAAAATCAAAAAAAGAGCAAATATACCAGCAGGTAAAAGTTAGTCCGGGAGGAGAGTATATAGCCTATGTAACGAATGATTGGGGAAGGAAGCGGGTATGGTTATACAACCAGGCAACAGGCAAAAAGAAGATTATTTTCAGGAAAGAGCCGAAATTCGAACAGGTAGTAGATAATACTTACCCGGTAATTGCATGGCATCCCAGTGGAAAAATTCTGACATACATCAATGATGAAAAGTCTGACCTTCAGATGTATTTTTACAGGGTTGATGAGAAAAAAACAACAAAAAGAATCCTTCTTTATTTTGATAAGATTCTTGATTTCTCATATTCTCCGGAAGGATCGCGTCTTGTCTTTTCTGCTGTAAAAGATGGAATAACCGATATCTATATTCATACTATCGCATCGGGGACCAATGAACAGATCACACGGGATATAGCAGATGATCTTAATCCTGCCTTCATGAAAGATTCCCCCGATCAGATAATCTTTTCATCAAACAGATTATCTGACACACTCACTAATACTGCAGATCCTTTTGAAAAAGTATCACAGACCTTCGATCTTTTTACTTACGACATAACAAGAAAAAATAATGTTCTGGTAAGGCTCTCCGAAGGTAAATATGCTGACAGACTTCAACCATCATCGGTTGCGAAGAATCAATTCACATACATAGGTAATCAAAATGGAATATTTAACAGATATAACGCCAAATTCGACAGCTCAATCAGTTTTATTGATACAATAGCTCACTACAGATATTATATTAATTCCCAGCCTTTCACGAATTATGACCGGAACATCAGGAATCAATCTGTCATAAACGGAACCGACCCTTTCGGTGAAGTTCTTTTCACCAACAGGAAGTATGTGATAAGAAAAGGGCTTCAAAGCCAGGCTACTCCCGTTCCTCAGGGAGAGATGGTGAACACTAAACTCAGGAACGAAAAAAATCAGTATTTTCATAAAGCTGACAGTATAGAACAGCTACGGCAATGGCTTGTTGCAGAGGATAAGAAAAGAAGAGATACTCTTACAAAACCTCTGTATGAGTATTATATCAAGAACGAACCCATTGATATAAATCATTACATATTTGAAAAAGAAAAACAAAACTACTATAATCAATTATGGAGGAAAAAATATATGGATATCGATCTCGATACCGGCCATATTAACCTTCCTCTTATAAGAATTTATGAGACATCCTTTTATAATAATTATATAGCTACCCAGGTTGATTTTAGTTTCCTTAACAATTCCTACCAGGTCTACAGCGGAGGAGCTCCATATTTTAATCCCGGTGTAAACGTACTGACCAGGTTCGGAACGGTGGATTTGTTTGAAAATTACCGAATTACAGGAGGATTCAGATTCTCAGGAAATTTCGATAGCAACGAATATTTACTGAGCGTCGAGAACCTGAAAGGAACCTTCGACAAACAGCTTATATATCACAGGGAGACTTATTTTAGCTCTGATGATTCAAGTCTTTTCAAGACATATACACAAAACATCTATTTTTCGCTTTCAAAGCCCATTTCACCAGTTTTGGCACTAAAAGGAACCCTTTCATACCGGTACGACAGGCATGTCTATCTTGCTACTGATAGGGCAACCCTCAACTATAAAAACATTTCACAACACTGGGCCAGTCTTAAAGGTGAAATAATTTTTGACAATACGCGAAAGAGACTTATTAATATTTACTTTGGAACAAGATTTAAAATATTTGGTGAATATTATAGGGAGCTGACTCAGAAAAAATCGGATATGGTGGTACTCGGATTGGATTTCAGGAAATATATACGGATACACCGGGAACTGATTTGGGCAAACAGGTTTGCAGCAAGTACATCTTTTGGTCCTACCAAACTATTATACTATCTGGGAGGTGTCGACAACTGGATGGGGTATCTGTTTAATAAAGTCCCGATGTTCGATAACACAATCCCCGTAACTCCCGGGGTAAATTATGGCTTTCAAACCCTGGCTACAAACATGAGAGGATTCTCACAAAATGTAAGAAACGGAAATAGCTTCGCCCTTATAAACAGTGAATTAAGATGGCCAGTAGTCAGATATCTTGCCGGACATCCGCTTCGGTCAAATTTCCTGAACGGTTTACAGATTGTCGGATTTGGTGATATAGGAACGGCCTGGTCGGGGAAATCCCCGTGGTCGGGAAATAATGGTTATGATACCGAAAAGTTTACCAATGGTCCCGTTACAGTTACGCTTGATTCAAACAGGGATCCTATTGTTGAAGGCATTGGGGCAGGACTAAGAGCTTCTATTCTTGGCTATTTTGTCAGAGCTGACTGGGCATGGGGTATCGAGAACGGCTATATTCTTCCAAGAATCTTCTACCTCTCATTCAGTCTCGATTTTTAACAGGTTCATATAAAATAATTAATAATGCCGGGTGTCAGGGAGCGTATAGTAGAAATATCTTCAGATCTGAAAGAAGAGGTAATAAAGTTGCGACGACATTTCCATCAGCATCCTGAATTATCGTACCAGGAAAATGAAACATCGCTGTTCATCGGCAATTGGCTTGAGGAAAATGGAATCTCGGTCAGAAAAGGAATAGCCGATACCGGTATCATAGGTATGATAAAGGGAAAAACTCAGGGAAAGAAAGTCGTTGCAATAAGGGCTGAAATGGATGCTTTGCCTATTACCGAGAGAAACAAAACTGAATATTCGAGTCTTTATCCAGGTAAGATGCATGCCTGCGGACATGATGCTCATCTGGCAATGTTGCTCGGAACTGCGAAATTACTAACCAGCTTAAGGGATCAGTTCGGTGGAACGGTAATATTGATTTTTCAACCCGGGGAAGAAAAATCTCCCGGTGGAGCCAGACTGATGATAGAATCGGGGGAACTCAACGATCCAAAACCCGATATTATAATTGCCCAGCACATTCTGCCTGAACTTGAAACAGGCAAAGTAGGCTATAAGGCGGGCCGTTATATGGCTTCCTGCGATGAAATCTATATTACTGTTACAGGCAGAGGAGGTCATGCGGCTCTACCCGGACTGACAACGGATCAGATATATATTGCCTCAAATCTTGTTGTAAGACTGAAAAACAGGATGCTGGCAAAACAGTCTGCTAAAAATATACCTACTGTTTTGGGAATTGGAAGGATATCAGGTGAAGGTGCCACAAATATTATACCCGAGAGCGTTTTTATTTCTGGTACATTCAGAACATTTGATGAAAAATGGAGAGCCGAAGGTTTGGAATTGGTCAGGCTGGTTTCAGCTGAGACTGCTAAGGAGTTTGGAGTTAAGATCGATGTAAATATTGCAGAGGGATACCCGGTTTTAAATAACGATGAAAAACTCACTGTCAGGGCTATTCAATTGAGTGAAGCACTTCTGGGTAAAGACAAAATCGAAACTTATGATATCCGGATGAGTTCAGATGATTTTTCTTTCTATTCAGCTTTAGCGCCTTCACTTTACTACAGGATAGGCATCCGGAAAAAAGATGGTGAAATGCTTAAATTGCATACCGCTGATTTTGATATTGATGAGAATGGCATGGAAACCGGAGTAGCGAATCTGAGCTGGCTTGTTTATAATTTTTTACTATCTGAGGGTTAATTGATTAAAGAATCTTACTATCATAAATTTATCATGTTTCTTTTTCAATTAAAAAAATTAAGGTAATTTTGTGCACTTATTGTATTTTAATTAATCAAAAAATAATCGAAATGGCTTACAAAATTAATGATGATTGTACTGCTTGCGGAACATGCATTGATGAATGTCCTGTTGAAGCAATATCAGAAGGCGACATCTATAAAATTGATCCGGATGTCTGCACTGACTGTGGTGCATGTGCTGATGTTTGTCCTGTTGAGGCTATTCATCCCGCATAGTATTACTATTTAAGAAAATGATAAAGGGACATGCCAAACCATGTCCCTTTTCTTTTCTACTGAGGGCTGTATTTAGCTTTTTCCAGTATCCCCTGAACATCTGTATTTTTAATCATTTCCTCCATTTTTACTCCGGGATTCTTCATCATAAATGATTCAATAATCCTAAAACCCAGCCAGACTCCTGCCCTGCCTGGTGATTCTTTTGTAAAGAAACTGGTAAAAGGAGCTTCACCGGTTATTTTCCGTATAGTAAACTGGTCACTGCTGAATAGCAGGTTATTCTCGACAAGATATTGCCACATCTGACTCTCGTTGTTTCTGCAGAATTTCATCTGACCGGGTGTAAAGCCAAATATAATTTCATCGGATGTTTCTGGCAACATGCACTTTTCGAAGTACTTAAGCTTGCCATTATGAATAATTTCTGCCAGTACATTGTCAGCCGGATATTTAAGCGCTGAAAAATCCCACTCGGAAGAACCCCAGCCATACATGCAGTCTGGAACTACATTCTCAGACGTCATCCTGGCAGCCATATATTTGTAAATCTCAAGCCGTGGATAGTATTCACAATCCGCTCCAAGGTACCTGTCAAGGCCTATGCCAAGCACTGAATCTCCAGTGATGATGCTATTATTAAATCCTGTGATACAGGTAAATACAGATGGGACAATTTTCCCTGGAAAATAATACAGATAATGACGGAATGCTCCCTGAAGTCCCTCTTCAATTAAATTCACATCAGGAAATTTTTTCATCGTCATGGCATACACTTCATTATTCTGTTTATCCGAACAAAACCGAAGAAGTAAATCACCAAATGATATTTCTTCTATATCACCTGTATTTATCACTAAACTAAACAACTGTAGAGAATTGCCATATTTCTTTTTAAGAGAAGGAACCATTGGAATAACCTGATCGGGATTTAACGTGAACAGGTCCTTTTCGAGCCTCTTTATTTTAATATCCACTTTGATTGATGAAATATTAACCCTGTAATGATTTTTCTTGCAGGAAGTTGCAACAGCAAAGATGGTCAGGAGGAGAAAAAAAGCAATAAATCTCATTTTCATTGTGTTCGCATTTAAGATCATAAAATAAGCACTTTTTAGCCGATAAGCCAACTATTAAAAATCATACTATAACTTCATCGTTTATTTATTATTTTTGCAAATGAAAGTTTTAGATTGATTTTCAAGCGATATGGAATAAGTTATTTAAAATCTCTAATGTTCATTTACTATATTATGAAAGTATTAAAACCTATCAAAATCAATCTGATTAAAATTCTTCTGAGTATACTTTTAACTGTGCTCCCGTTAAACATGGTACACTCCCAGCAAAGAATAGGCTTCGGTATACATGCCGATCCTGTTATAAGCTGGTTCACGACTGATATAAAGGAGGTAACAAATGACGGTGCCCGGCCAGGTTTTAACTTTGGACTGACATATAATAAGTATTTCACCCGAAACTATTCATTCTCGACCGGAATAAGTCTTATGAGAGCCGGGGGAAGGCTTGTCAGCAGCGATACCACAGTACTGGAGCTATCAAATTCCAAATATAAAGTATTGCCACATAATCCGGTTACATATAAAATTCAATACCTGGTATTTCCTGTCGGACTGAAGCTTCAGACAAACCAGATCGGATATCTTACTTATTTCTCAGATCTCGGGCTGGATCCCAAAATTGTTATAAGCAGGAAAGCAGATATTCCATCACTTAAGATATCAGATGAAAATGCGGTAAATGAATTAAGAATGTTTAACCTGTCCTATCATGTTACTGCCGGTATTGAATATTCACTAGGCGGTTCCACGGCATTGGTTTTTGGTCTGAACTTCGATAATAACTTTCTTGATATAACAAAGGATAATGGCAATCAGCCGGTTGATAAAGTATCGCATAAAATACTGAGCTTCAGGTTTGGTGTCAACTTCTAACTCAAAACAGATGAAATTCACTTTAGCACAACTTAATTATCATATCGGTAATTTTGCTGGTAACAAGGATTTAATATGCAAGGCTATCAGGAAAGCAAAAGCAGAGGGATCGGATCTTGTTATTTTTTCTGAACTCTGTATTCCCGGATATCCTCCGCTTGATCTGCTTGACCGGTTTGATTTTATTGAAAAATGCGACCAGACTGTAAGAGAGATTGCCAGAGAATGTACCGGAATTGCAGCGATTGTCGGCTCTCCTACCATTAACGATAAATCTGAAGGCAAAAAACTCTATAATTCAGCTCTGCTTTTATCAGAGGGGAAGGTCATATTTCATGTAAATAAAGCGTTGCTGCCCACTTACGATATATTTGATGAATACCGGTACTTTGAGCCTGAAAAACAGTTCTCGGTCTTTTTATTCAAAGGAATAAGGCTTGCCATAACAATCTGCGAAGATCTCTGGGACGAACAGCCATTCGACAACGAATTCGAAAGGTCAAGACTTTACACTGTCTCACCAATGGAAGAACTTGACAGACAAAATCCGGATATTATTATCAATATTGCAGCTTCGCCATTTTCATATACCAAAATCGAAGCCAGGAGGAACATCTTCATTTCGAAAGCCAAAAAATACAAAATACCTGTTATATCCGTTAACCAGACTGGTGCAAATACTGAATTAATATTCGATGGCGCCTCTATCCTTGTTAACGAAAGAGGTGAAGTATTTAATCAACTGCCTTTTTTCGAAGAAGCAGTTGAGACTTACTCATTTGAAAGCGTTAAATCAGGTGCGATTGCTGAAAAAGACAAGACGACTGAACCCGTTTCGCTTATACACAAGGCGCTGGTAACCGGATTGCATGACTATTTTACCAAATCTGGTTTAAAAACCTGTATTATCGGACTTTCAGGGGGTATTGATTCAGCCATTTGTCTGTGTCTTGCAGTGGATGCTCTGGGTCAGGAAAACGTAAGGGCAGTGCTTATGCCATCGAGATACTCATCTGATCATTCAGTGAAAGATGCTATAACTCTCGCCGATACTCTTAAAGTACACTATGATATTATAAATATTGAAAAGCCCTTCCGTGCATTCGAAGAGGATCTGGCACCGGTTTTCAAAGGACTGAACCGTGATATTACTGAAGAAAATATTCAGGCCCGTGTCCGCGCAATTCTGTTGATGGCTGTCTCAAATAAATTCGGATGCATTGTTTTGAATACATCTAATAAGAGTGAAGCAGCAGTAGGATATGGCACTCTCTACGGAGATATGGCGGGCGGCCTGTCAATAATCGGAGATATATATAAAACAGATGTTTACAAGCTGGCAGCGTATATCAACAGAAATAATGAAATCATTCCCGAAAACATAATCAGGAAATTGCCTTCCGCCGAACTAAGACCTGATCAGTACGATACCGACTCTCTTCCTGATTATAATATTCTTGATTCAATTTTGTACCAGTACATAGAATTGCAGAAGCCTGCGAGTCGAATCATAAAAGAAGGAGCTGATAAGGAAACCGTTTTAAAAGTCATCAGTATGATTGACTTTAATGAGTACAAAAGATACCAGGCGCCGCCTGTTTTAAGAATCTCCTCAAAAGCCTTCGGTGCAGGAAGAAGAATGCCTTTGGTTGCAAGATACTGATGAAAACAAATTGCAAAAAACTGTTAATGTGACTTTTACAACTATCTGTAATTGAATATGTTAAAAAATGTTAATTTAGATTTCATGCATTTCTTTTATTACCTTTGATGTCCTAAAAATGATGATCATTTCATGCAATATCTTAATCCGTATATTGAGTTGTGTCTTGAAGGATCTTCCTCTGTTTTTAAGGGATTAAATCAGAAAGACAAAGAAGCACTAGGACAGCGGCATACTGTTTCAATCATTAAAAAAGGTCATTTTTTGTTCAAAGAAGGAGAAAAGCCCAGGGGATTAATATGCCTCGCCTCCGGCAAAGTAAAAGTTTTTAAAGAGGGAGTAGGGGGAAGAGGGCAGATTCTCAGGATGGTGCGGCAGCAGGGGTTTATTGGCTATAAAGCATTATTCTCCGATATCCCATGGTCAATATCTGCAATGGCAATTGAAGATTCTGCAATCTGTATTTTTGATAAAAACTCCTTTATAAAGACACTAAAAAAAAATCCGGAGCTAACCATAAGATTCATTAAAGTAATTGCTGACGAATTGGCGTTTTCAAATAACCGGACCGTTTCACTTACCCAGAAACATATCAGGGGACGTTTGGCTGAATCTTTGTTAATACTTCGCGATACATATGGCTATGAAGCAGATGGCAAAACGATCAGGGCATCTATGTCACGCGAGGATATCGCCAACCTGTCAAACATGACTACTTCCAATGCCATACGGACACTTTCCAACCTGGCCTCTGAAGGGACCATAGAAATTACCGGACGAAGGATCAGTATTATCGACGGTAATCAACTTGAACGTATAAGTGAATTGGGTTGACGCAAATAAAATAAGAATTGTTCCTTCCCTTTGATTATTCCCTGAAGAATACCCTCTTCACCCGTTTTGGAATTGAAGTAAGTATTTCATAAGGAATTGTCTGGCATTTCGCAGCAACCTCATCTATTGAAATTTTTTCACCGAAGATTTCGGCTTCATCACCTGCTTCAGCTTTCAGACCTGTAATATCAGCCATACACATATCCATGCACACATTTCCTATTATCGGTACCCTTGAACCTTTAATAAACAGATTACCAATGCTGTTACCCAGGTGACGATTTAAACCATCAGCATAACCAACTGGCAAAATAGCGATATTCCTTTCATTTTCAGACACATCTGCACATCCATAACCTACAGGTTCCCCTGCCCTGATTCTCTTGACCTGTGAAATTCTTGTCTTGAATCGTCCTGCCGGTTTAAGATCAAGACCTTCAAAATGGCCGACACCGTATATTCCAATACCTGGTCGCACCATTTCAAACTGATACTGTGGAAAACGTGCAATACCGGAAGAATTCAGAATATGACGAAGAAATGTGTAGCCTAATGCATCATGGATCTGGTTCGCCGCCTTTAAAAAAACTTCTACCTGATGGTGGCTGAAATGATCAAGGGAAGGGTCCTCGCTTCCAGCCAGATGGGAAAAGACAGATACGACTTTTAGAAACTCCTGCTCCTTAAGTTTTTTGGACAGGTTGTCTACATCCTCAGGCATGAAGCCAAGCCTGTGCATTCCTGAATCAATTTTAATATGAACAGGATAACTGATCAGTCCATGCCTGGAAGCCACTGTTAAAAATCGTTCAAGAGACAAAAAACTATATATTTCAGGTTCAAGAGAATATCTTATCATCAATTCTGAGGCTGAAGGATCAGGGTTCATAACCATTACAGGTAATGTAACTCCCGAGTTCCTGAGTTCGATTCCTTCGTCAACATAAGCTACAGCCAGATAGCTTACCCGGTGGTACTCAAGTAATGCTGAAATCTCTGCAGGACCTGCCCCATAGGCAAATGCTTTGACCATCGCCATGACCCGGGTACCCGGATTAATATGTCTGCGGAATTCATTAAGGTTGTGAGCTATGGCATCAAGGTTTACTTCAAGAACTGTCTGATGAATCTGTTGTTCAAGCAGTTTGCCTATTTTCTCAAACTCATAGATCCTGGCACCCTTAAGCAGGATAATCTCATTCCTGAATTCACTATTATTGAAACTATTTACAAATTCATCAGTCGTGTAGAAAAACCTGCCTCCATCTTTAAATAATTCTCTGTTTCTTACAAGTGCATTCCCAATCCCGATAAACTTTTTTATGCCGGTCTTTCTTAAAAGGCTTGCCACCTCTCCATACAGATCTTTTTCATCCCTTCCGCTCTGTACAAAATCAGAAAGTATTAATGTAGTTTCCCTGCCGTGCTGAGTTTTCAGATACTCAAGAGCCATTCCAAGTGAACCCGGATCGGAATTATAGTAATCCTCAATAAGCTGACAATTATTAATGCCGCTCTTCAGCTCCATCCTCATAGCTACTGAGACAAGCCCTGCTATACCCTTTGAAATTATTCCAGCTGGCGTTTGAAGAGCAAGACATACGGCAGCAACGGTAATTGCATTTTCAACTGAGGCTCTGTCAGAAAATGGAATCTCAAAATCGTTAGTGATGCCGTTAAAGCTCATCCGTATACCGGTATGCCCCTGTGGCAGTGAACTCTTCTTAACAAAAATCATTGCCCCGGAATGTTCACAGGACCAGTCCACGAGTTTCTTTGATCTTAATATTTTATTAGCCTGAATTGACTGATAAATTAATTCATGATCCCTGCAAAATATTATCAAAGAGCAATTTACAAAAAGTCTAAGTTTCTCTTCCGCCTTAACTTTATTGTCAGAGAAATTCTCACTATGGGCATCGCCAATGTTTGTTATTACGCCAATATCGGGATCTATAATCTTCTGAAGTCTTTCCATCTCTCCCGGCAATGAAATACCAGCCTCGAATATCCCCAGCTTATACTTGTCATCCAGTTTCAGAATTGAAAGCGGAACTCCTATCTGTGAATTAAAACTTTTGGGGCTTCTGATTACTGAGGTCGTAAGGCCAAGGATATCTGCAAGCCATTCTTTTACCACAGTTTTACCTGCACTGCCGGTAACTGCTATCACAAGTGAATGAAAGGACTTCCGTATATAAGAAGCTAATAATTGCAATGCCTCAACCGTATTGCCTGCAAGAATGAAAGCTGCTCCGGAATATCTTTCAATATCTTCAGGAAGCTTTTCCACAACAAAAATCCGGATACCTTTCTGGTAGAGGCTTCCGATAAAATTATGACCATCGTGGTTTTTTCCTTTTAAAGCGAAAAAAACAAGACCCTCTGAAATACTTAACTGTCGCGTGTCGGTCACTATTTCAGTAACTAATAGATCCGGTGGACCTGTCAGCTTTCCTCTTACAATCCTGGCAATATCAGATGAAGTTAGTTTCAAGGATTACTTATTTAAGGCTGTATTGAAGCAATTCCGGCAAAGAGGCTCGTAGAGGTTTTTCTCACCCAGAAGCACAACCTGCTCATCTTCTGATTTTCTGAAAGAATACTGGGCAAGATTGCCGCATCTCATACATATAGCATGCACTTTTGTAACATATTCTGCTATAGAAAGAAGTGCAGGCATGGGGCCAAAAGGCTTTCCCATAAAATCCATATCAAGACCGGCAATAACGATCCTGATTCCATTGTCAGCAAGCGTATTACAAACGTCAATTATTGAATTATCAAAAAACTGAGCTTCATCGATTCCGACTACATTAACGTCCCCGGCAAAAAGTAGAATTGCAGATGCATTATCGACGGGAGTTGATACTATAGATTTGGCGTCATGAGAAACTACACGGGTTTCAGAGTATCTTTTATCGAGTGAAGGCTTAAAGATTTCCACTTTTAACCCGGCAAACTGGGCTCTTCTCAGTCGTCTGATCAGTTCTTCAGTTTTACCAGAAAACATTGAACCTGTGATTACCTCAATAGATCCTCTTTTCCCAGTTACTGTCACAGAATTTTCGAGAAAGTCCATCTCTAATGAATGTCAGTTGTCAAAACTTAATTTGTAGTTTTATTCATCGATGACTTGTTGAATAATCGTTACTTTTGCAAAATAAAGAAAATGGTTTGTTATATTAACATCAAAATGTATGGATTTCAACGCAACCATCGATTTAATTATTAAAGATCTCAATGATGCTTCCGAGATTATTGATGATCTTAAGAAATACCCCGGTGTTCCTATTCTACAGGTAGAGCTCGTAAAATCCAAATGCAGAAGTGCAAGGGATGTAATTGCTCTTCTTAAAAGTCTTGGTTTCGCTGAACCTGTAATCGATCAGCCTGTTCATGAAAAGCAACCGATTCATGCAAAGAAGGTATCAGAAGCATCTGTTCAACCGGAAAAGGCTGATTTTAAGCCGGATGAAAAGAAAAAAGAAACAAATCAGGCCAGAGTTATTACGCCTCCTCCTGTAAAAAAAGCAGAACAAAAGGAACCAGTGAAAAAACCGGAGGAGAATTCCATTCTGGCTGACAAATTCAGTCATAAATCCGACCTCTACGATGAACAATCGGCAAATATTAAAAATGAAAAAGACCTTTCAGATCAACTGAAGATAAAAACAATAACAAGCTTATCTGATGCAATAGGCATAAGTGACAAGTTTCTCTTTATAGGTGAAATATTTGATGGAAATAAAGAGGCTTATGCACAGGCAATTTCACGGCTCGACAAGGTTGAAAATCTCCAGGATGCAATGGCTATAATTATGAGCTATACAGGTGAAAACCCTGAAAATGAGGCCGTCATCGAACTTCTTGAACTGGTAAAGCTCAAACTTCCCTCAAATGAGTAAACTTTTTCTGGTGCCTACCCCCATCGGTAATCTCCAGGATATTACTTACCGGGCTGTGGAGATTCTTGGTAAGGTCAATCTGATCCTTGCCGAAGATACACGACAGACGAAAAAGTTGCTTAACCATTATAATATCAACACGCCCCTTAAGTCGCATCACATGTTCAATGAACATAAGAGTGTTGAATCGATCTGCTCAAAAATTCTTGACGGACAGACCATAGCACTTGTTTCAGATGCAGGTACGCCCGGTATTTCTGATCCGGGTTTTCTACTTGTCAGGACTTGTGTCGAAAAAGAGATCCCTGTGGAAACGCTGCCTGGTCCTACAGCTCTCATACCGGCACTGGTAAATTCCGGACTGCCATGTGACAGATTCTGTTTTGAAGGATTTCTTCCTCCTAAAAAAGGCAGAAATAAAAGACTGACAGGATTGACTGAAGAGACAAGAACAATGATTTTTTATGAATCACCTTACAGGCTGGTAAAAATGCTGGATGAATTAGCCATACATTTCGGTCCCGATCGTCCCGCATCAGTATCGCGAGAGTTAAGTAAGATGTTTGAAGAGAATATAAGAGGCACTTTGTCGTACCTTTCAGAATACTACACAAATAAACCACCTAAAGGAGAAATAGTAGTTGTTGTAGCAGGGAAAAAGGATTAAAGATTACTAGTACTCAAAATTCGTTCTGTGTGTAACCATCACCCCCTTTCAATTTCTCCCAAGGGGGAAATGAAACTCCTTCCCCCATGGGGGAAGTCCCGATAACTATCGGGAGGAAAGGGGCTAAAAAAAGCGGGAGGAAAAAAGTAATACCAATCAAAAACACATTAAGAGAATTAACTTAAAATGTTAAGATTATATGAAACATTCCCTCCTGTTAACTTTAACTCTATTATTCTCCAACTGTTTTACACATGCTCAGATTCTAAAGGGCAGGATAACAACCCAGACGGGAGAGCCGGTTCAATATGCGACTGTTTATATTCAGGAACTCAGACAGGGAACAACATCGAATACCAGGGGAGATTATGAAATAAAGCTGCCGGCCGGCAAATATACAGTCATCTATCAGAGTCTTGGGTATCAGCCGGTATATGCCAATATTATTTTATCAGACAAGACTCTGTCAAAAGATATGAGCCTCCCTCTTCAGTACTATGAAATACCTGAAGTCAGAATTTCAGCCTCGGGTGAAGATCCGGCATATATTATCATGCGAAAGGCAATTGGGCTCGCTCCATATTATCTGAATAATGTAAGTTATTATAAGGCAGAGGTTTATTTAAAGGGAAATCTGATCATAAACAAAATCCCTAAACTTTTACAGAAATCTATGAAAATCGGGTCTAATGGTAACGAAACCTCAGTTTCCGCAGGATCAAAAACCAAAAGAGAGGAAAAGCTATTAAAAGCAGGTGACTCATTTGTGATGGAGTCAATTAATGAAATCGAATTTACTGCGCCTGACAAATACTTTCAGAGGATGATTTCATATAACAGCAATTTCCCTGCTCAGGGGAATGAGATATCACCGATGCAGTTTATCCAGGCAAGTTTTTACCAGCCTGTTCTTGCAGATATGGCTATTTCCCCTCTGGCGCCGAATGCTTTTTCCCATTATAATTTTAAATACCAGGGAGCTTCACTGCAGGGAAACTTTACTATAGATAAAATTCAGGTAATTCCAAAACGCAAAAGTCAGCAACTTTTTGAAGGTACAATATACATTATTGAGGATTTATGGTGCCTTCAGAGTGTTGATCTTACAAACGAGAACCTGGTTGGTAAGATAAGAGTTCAGCAGTTATATATTCCTGTGCAGGATGATATCTGGTTGCCCGTAAGTCATAAATTTGAGATAAATATCGGAATTATGGGATTCAAAGCTGATGCTGGTTATGGAAGTTCTGTTAAATACACTTTGGTAAAACCTAACCTTTCACTCCAAAAACCGGCTGCTTTGTCAAATCCTTATTCAGACAAATCGCCGACAAATCGGAATAATCAGGATACGGTTGTTTCGGATTCAAAACAACAGATTAACAAAATTCTCGAAAAAGATAAGCTATCGAACCGTGATATGGTGAAATTAGCCAGACTAATGAAAAAAGAATCTGGTTTAAGTCTTAGCGACAGTGGCAAAAAGCAGCTTGAAATAAAGGATAATACCACACAAATAGTAGAAAAAGATGCTAACAAAAGAGATAGTTCCTATTGGGCAGGTGTGAGGCCGATACCATTGTCGGACATTGAGATGCATAGTTTAAAAATCAGCGATAGCATAAAGTCATCGGCAATTGGTAAAGAGACAAAAGCCGATACAATCCCTTCACTTATAAAGAATAAAAAAAGCAAATTTTCAAAGACATTGCGTGATATTGCTTTCGGGCATTCGTGGTCTGATACTGCAGGGCTCAGATTTTCATACAACGGATTGATTGGTTTAAAGAACCTTAACTTTAATACTGTCGACGGTTTTGTTTATGGACTGGATTTTGCATTATCTAAATCATGGAAAAACACCAACTCATTCAATTTTATACCTGATATACGCTGGGCTTTCAGCAGAGAAAGGTTGTACTGGGGAATAAACACAAGTTATCGATTTAATAAGATTAAGCACAGGCAAATATTTATTAGAGCAGGAAGAACAAGTAAAGATATTAGCAATGGCGGAGGAATAAATCCATTCCTAAATTCCCTTACAACTTTACTCCTGAAGGAAAACTACCTTAAGCTATACGAATCAAGATATTTATCATTTGGCTATTCAAGCGAGATAACAAATGGATTAACCATCTATCTGAGTTCCAACTTTGAAGACCGCATGGTGCTTCAAAATAATGCAAGCTTCGCTTTAATTAATTCTTCAAAAGTGTATTCTGATAATGAACCTGTCAACAGATATCTGTCATCTGGTTCGAATGAAATCAATTCATTGCGCAATCAGAGACACTTTGATTTTCTAACCAAAATCTCATATACTCCTTTTCAGCGGTACAGAATAAATAAGGGTGTCAAGATCCCTGTCAGCTCAGATTGGCCTACTTTCGATCTGACTTGGCAGCATGGAATAAATGAATTCGGGGAAATTACAAATGGATTAAGACGATACGATATGTTCAGGTTTGAAGTATCAAGAAACGCAACCATCGGAGCCTTCAGTAATTTCAGATGGAGGGTGAGAGCTGCAGGATTTCTTGACAACAGGGACTTAACGTTCTATGATTTCTTTCACATTAACTCTCAGCCCTTTCCACTGCTCTTTAATAATTATGAGGATGCTTTTATGATACCATCATACTATTCTCTAAGCACACCTGAGTTTTATGGGGAAGCACACCTGAAGTATACAACACCTTATTTACTTCTGAAGCTTCTTCCGGTATTAAGTAATACGTTGATTCGTGAAAACGTCAGTCTCTCTTACCTAGGCTCACGTTTTCACTCTAACTATACTGAATTAGGATACAGTATAAGTGAGATCCTTTTCCTGGGAGAGCTGGGAGTTTATGTGGGATTTGATGATTTCAAATACAGATCCGTTGGTGTAAAGGCAATATTAAGATTTAATTAAATCTATATAACCACGGAGTGCTCGGATTAATACGGATTTTCCCGTTTTCTTTTCTGTGTTCTCTGTATAATCCGTGGTAAATTTTAATCTTTAACAGGTTATGCAAACGGAGGTTCATCATGGATCTCAGATTCATTGTCGAATCCTCCGCCTAGCTTTCTCAGATTATCGTGATTCATCTTTGATCCAAGGGTGATACTCTGGGCCCCGCTGATATCCGGATTGCCATCCATATCGAAGTCATCAATATCAACAAACTGAGCTTTCTCCTCACGGAATCTCAGTCTTACATCATCAACAGGGCCATTCCTGTTTTTTGCAAGAATGATTTCAGCAATCCCTTTGGTAGAAGATCCATCCTCAAACGTCGGAATACCAAATTTATCTTGTCTGTGGATAAAAACAACCATATCTGCATCCTGTTCAATGGCTCCCGATTCGCGAAGGTCAGAGAGAAGCGGTCTTTTTGTGCCTCCTCTCATTTCGACAGACCGGTTAAGCTGGGATAGAGCAAGAATCGGCACATTAAGCTCCTTGGCAATACTCTTAAGCGAACGTGATATATTACTTACTTCCTGTTCGCGGCTTCCTGCATTTTCTGGTCCCGACATAAGCTGAAGATAATCGACTATCACTATATCGAGCTTGTGTTGCGCCATGAGGCGTCTGCACTTTGCCCTGAGTTCAAATATTGAGATTGCCGGAGTGTCATCAATAAATATTGGAGCCTGTACCAGTTTTTTTATTCTTGTATCAAGTTGTTTCCATTCCTCTTCAGTGAGACGGCCATTTTTTATTTTATCTCCCGGTATGTCGGTTTCGGCTATTATTAACCTGTTAACCAATTGTATAGATGACATCTCGCAAGAGAATATAGCTACTTTTTTTCCATGGTCGATAGCCATATTTCTAGCCATGGAAAGGGCAAATGCGGTTTTCCCCATTGAGGGTCGGGCTGCAATTATGATCAGTTCAGATTTCTGCCATCCGGATGTGAGCCGGTCGAGCTTCGTGAATCCTGACGGAGTTCCTACAAGTGCATCTTCCCTTTTTCCTGCTTCCTCAATCTCTCTTATTGCCTCCTTAATAACTACATTTATGGGAGCGACTTCCCGCTTGATGTTGCCTTCGGCGATTTGAAAAAGAGCATTTTCTGAATAATCGAGAAGCTCTGTTACATCATACGTGTCATCAAAGGACCTGGTTTGTATTTCTGTTGATACTCTTATAAGTTCGCGCTGGATATATTTTTGTGCTACGATTCTTGCATGATAATCAACGTTTGCTGCAGATACAACTTTTGACGTAAGCTGTGTAAGATATACTGGTCCCCCTACACTGTCCAATTCATGATGAGACCTAAGCTCTTCCGTAACAGTATAAAGATCCACTGGAAATTCCCTGGACGACAGATCGGAAATAGCTTTAAATATTTTCTGATGGGCTTCTCTGTAAAAACTCTCTGGTTTTAGTATATCGAGAATAGTTATAACAGCCTCTTTTTCGAGCATGACTGCACCAAGAACAGCCTCCTCCATATCATTTGCCTGAGGCGGTACCTTACCAAAATCAGGCAGAGTTGTTATAGTTGGCCGTAGGCTATTTCTTTGTTTTGCCATTAATGCTATTTTTTTGATTTATAATAACTTAGAGAGTGTTGTGATTATTCCCCCGCATAATTTCAAAGGTATGAATAACCATAGTGAGAAGTTGAAGACCTGTGACGATTGTTACAAACAAAGAGATGTTAAAAACTTGTTGAAAAGCTAATAAATGGATCATTAGTAAAAAATTCAAATCCATATGGTATTTTTACATCAAATAGAGGAAGATGATTGTTTTCCCAAATGCTAAAATAAATATTGGATTAAGGATTACTGGAAAGCGTAGCGATGGTTTTCATAACATTGAAACGATGTTTTATCCTGTAAGGTTCAGTGATGCTTTGGAATTTGTTATTCAGGATCAGGAAGTCACTAAAGATGTTCTCACAGTTACGGGCCTTTATACCGGGAGTGAACCGAATGACAACCTGGTAATAAAAACACTTCTGAAACTGCGTGTAAAAAACTCCTTCCCTTTCCTAAAGATCCATTTACATAAGGCAATACCCGCAGGTGCCGGATTAGGTGGAGGATCATCAGATGCAGCTTGCCTGCTAAAAATAATCAACAAGCATTTTGAACTCAATATTGATAACACTGATCTAAAGACAATCGCGTTGGAGACAGGCAGTGATTGTCCTTTTTTTATCGAAGGGATTCCTGCTTTAGCCTCTGGCAGAGGAGAGATATTGACACCTGTGAAACCTTTTTTGTCAGGTTATTATCTGGTTCTCATCAACCCGGGAGTTGGAATAAGCACCGGTGAGGCATATCAGACCTGCCTTCCAGTTGTTCCTGCCACAAATCTTTCAGAATTGATTGTTCGTCCGGTTGGTGAATGGAAAGGACTTATTGTAAATGACTTTGAAAATTTTGCATTTAATAAATATCCGGTAATTGGCGACATAAAAGAGGAATTGTATAAATCCAATGCCCTCTTCAGTCTGATGTCGGGAAGCGGATCGAGTGTTTATGGCATTTTCTCGGAAAAGCCAAAACTCCCGGAGAAACTGAAAGACTACTTGATTTGGGAAGGAGCCATGTGATTTGCCCCCCACCCCCCTAAAGGGGGGCTAATGCGCATTCTTTAAGGATGATTCAACTAATAAGAAGCGAATTAATCCCCCTTTAGGGGGAAGGCCCGTCATTGGCGGGACAGGGGGCCACCCCTACTCAAGCTCCAATAACACGGTCCCTTTTGATACTTTATCTCCCTTTTTAACCACAATTGATTTGACTTTGCCATCCATACTGCATTTCAATTTGTTCTGCATTTTCATGGCATCAAGGATCATCAGATCTTCGCCTTTTGAAACCGACTGCCCTGGTTTTATAAAGATCTCCAGAACAGTTCCGGGTATAAAACTTAAAATGATACGAGGGTCAGCAGGATGATAAGCTTTCCTGTTCAGAAACTTAGTGCTGAGCCTGGTCTGATATAAACTTGTATCAATGTTAAGAAAGCCTAACTTATCATCTTTATTCATTATTGTTCCAGTTATTTTTTATGTGCAATATACTAAAATGGCGGAAGACCGTGTTTCTTAAATGGCATTGGAACATCCTTATTTTCAGACACTTCAATGGCATGCATCAGAAATTTCCTGGTTTCGGAGGGTTCAATTACAGCATCGACGTAACCCCGTGAAGCGGCAACATAAGGGTTGGCAAACTTGGCTTTGTACTCTTCAACCTTCTGTTTTCTCATTTTATCAGGATCATTGGAGGACATAATCTCCTTCCTGAATATGATATTTGCAGCTCCTTCAGGTCCCATTACTGCAATCTCAGCCGAGGGCCATGCGAAGACAAAATCGGCTCTGAGATGTCTCGAGCTCATAGCAATATATCCGCCGCCATAAGCTTTTCGCAGGATAACGGTAAGCTTAGGGACAGTAGCCTCGCTGTAAGCGTAAAGAACCTTTGCTCCATGTCGTATCACCCCGGCATGTTCCTGATCCACGCCAGGCAGATAACCAGGAAGATCGACCAGAGTAATGATAGGAATATTGAAAGCGTCACAATAGCGGATGAACCTTGCAGCTTTATCGGAAGAATCGACATCCAGAACGCCGGCCATTTCCAGAGGCTGATTGGCAACAAAACCAGTTGTACGCCCCCCCATTCTTCCAAAACCTATTACAATGTTTTTTGCATAAAGCTCCATTATCTCAAAGAAATCAGAATTGTCGACGATTGCCCTGATTACATCTTTTACATCATAGGGAAGAGTCGGATCTTCAGGCACTATCTTGTTAATATTATATTCCGGTTTCGGTTCGCCAGGTTCAAACGTTCTTGCTTTCTGCGCGTTATTCCAGGGGATAAAAGTGATTAGCTTCTTGATCTGATCAAAACACTCCTCTTCGCTCATTGCAAAGAAATGAGCATTGCCGGTTATCTCACTATGAACTCTTGCACCACCGAGATCTTCCATTGAGATTTCTTCACCAAGGACAGTTTTTATCACCTCCGGTCCGGTAATAAACATTTTTGAAATATTGTCAACCACAAATACAAAATCGGTAAGAGCCGGAGAATAGACTGCACCACCGGCACAGGGACCCAGGATTACCGAAAGTTGTGGAATAACACCGCTGGAAATAGTGTTACGAAAGAAAATTTCGCCATAACCTGCCAGTGAGTTTACACCTTCCTGAATCCTTGCACCACCTGAATCGTTAATACCGATCAGGGGCATTCTCATTTTCAGTGCGTGATCCATAATCTTGGTTATCTTTCTTGAATGCATCAAGCCGAGCGACCCTCCTGCAACTGTAAAATCCTGGGCAAAAATTGCAACAGGAGCTCCGTAGATGGTACCGGAGCCTATAATCACACCGTCGCTTGGCAGCGATTTCTTATCCATATCAAAATCGCGTGCATCGTGCTCAACAAACAAGTCATACTCATTGAAGGAATTTTCATCAAGCAATGTCATTATGCGTTCACGAGCAGTTCGCTTCCCCATGGCTTTCTGCTTCTCAATAGCCTGTTCCCCTCCGCCAAGAAGAACTTTCTCGCGTTTTTCATGTAGTTCACGTATCTTTTTACTGACTGGCATATAACTCGGTTTTAATGATCCTTTAATAATCTATTTTTATAATAGATGAATTTCAGGGTACAATTTTAAGGAAATTGTGCGAGTAATAACCTATTTCGGGGCCAATTTATAAAGGACTAGACCTATAACTGAATAAATGATATTTGGAATCCACATCGCAAGCATAGGATTCAGATTGCCCTTGAGGCAAAATTGGGAAGCAAACTGTAAAAACAGAATATAGGAAAAGCTAAGTCCGAGACCTATGCCGATGTTCATACCCAGACCTCCCCTTATCTTTCTCGATGACAATGTGACACCAATAAGCGTGAGTACAAAAACTGCAAAGGGATTAGCAAACCTCCGGTATTTTTCAATAAGAAATAATTTAAGCTCATCCGATCCCTGAAGCCTGAGGAGACTTATATAATCATCGAGTTCGCGTGAAGTCATTGTTCCTACGTAACCCGGATCCCTTGAAAAATCATCGGGATGTATATTCAGTGTTGTATCAATCTGGGTGCCCTTGATAAGAACCTCTCCGTCACCCTTAATTTTACGGATAACATAATTTTGGGCAGACCATTTATGGAGAGTTGTATCAAATTTTACAGATGGAGATGACAATTTTGATACCAGCTTTCCACTGTCATTAAACTGTTCAACGGTGAAATTCGACCCTCTCTGGCTTAAGGGATTGTAGGTCCCCATATAGACATAAATATTTTTAAATACCTGTCTGTGAATGTTTTCTAAAGTTATTCTTTTTTGTGAAGAATGGTAATACTTATCTTCAAAATCCATCCTGATGAGGTTCGCCTTGGGGATAACGAAATTAGTAAGCACAAATGTAAATGATGCAATTATAAAAGCTGAGACAAAATATGGCCACATTAATCTTCTGAAGCTCATTCCGCTGTTCAGTATTGCTATTATCTCCGTACTTATCGCCATTTTTGAAGTGAAAAAGATAACAGCAATAAATACAAATAATGGCGCAAAAAGCATTGCGAAATATGGAATAAAATTCAAATAATAGTCAAAAATAATCGCCTTTACCGGGGCTTGTTTCTCCATGAAGTTATCGATTTTTTCAGCGAAGTCGAAGACTACTGCAATGGTCAATATCAATACGATACAAAAGAAGAAGGTACCAAGAAATTTCTTGATAATATAAGTATCAATAAGCTTGGGTTTCAGAAAATCTATAATCTCGCTGAAAGCTTTTTTATCATTGAGCTTTTCCATGTTTTAAAATTACCCTCTTTAATTTTTATTCTTGCTTCAGACACGAGCTTCAAATAAAAGGCCAGGTTGTGGATACTTGCTATCTGGGCTCCGAGATTCTCACCCGACATTACAAGATGCCTGAGGTACGCTCTTGAATAAGTCAGGCTTACTGCTGATGGTCCTTCCGGATCAATCGGTGTGAAATCATCCATCCATTTTTTGTTCCTGATATTGATAGTGCCTTCGGATGTAAACAACATCCCATTTCTTCCATTGCGGGTTGGCATAACACAATCGAACATATCGATGCCTCTTTCGATGGCTTCAAGGATGTTGACCGGAGTGCCGACTCCCATAAGATAACGTGGTTTATCATCGGGAAGTATCTCATTTACAATCTCTATGATCCGATACATCTCATCAGCAGGTTCTCCGACAGATAATCCTCCGATTGCGTTTCCTTCGAGTCCTGCAGAAGCAGTTTTCTCAGCAGATTCTTTTCTCAGATCATCGAATGTTCCTCCCTGTACTATCGGAAATAGCAACTGTTCGTTACCCCATAAAGGATCTGTTTCATTATACCTCACTACTGCCCTGTCGAGCCAGTGATGCGTAAGTGCAACTGACTTTTTTGCATAGTTATAATCGCAGGGCCATGGCGCGCACTCATCGAATGCCATCATTATATCGGCGCCGATAATACGTTGAATATCAATTGTATTTTCAGGAGTAAAGAGATGCTTCGATCCGTCAATATGTGATTTAAACATTGCACCTTCATTCGTGAGCTTTCTGTTTCCTGTCAGCGAAAAGACCTGATAACCTCCGCTGTCGGTGAGTATCGGGCGCTCCCATGACATAAAGCGATGCAAACCGCCCACTTTTTGTAGTATCTCGGTACCGGGACGAAGATAGAGGTGATATGTATTCCCGAGTATAATCCTTGCATTGATATCTTCCGTAAGATCACGCTGGAGTATCCCTTTTACTGTACCCCCTGTCCCTACCGGCATGAATATCGGAGTAGGGATATCTCCATGAGATGTTTTCAGAATGCCTGAACGTGCTTTTGATTCCGGATCCCTGCTCTCAATTATAAACATATTGCTAAATCACTTTTTTCGAAGCACAAAGGTAATTTTTCCGTACGGCTTATAAAATTCTAAAGAATTTTTATTGTAATAAATTTTTTGCCTTTCCGTTAATCTTATTAATATTGCTGACATATTTGGAAGTCAAATGGCCGATCACAAAGACATCTTACTTTTAATAACTTTCTATATCTTTTCTTCAGCTGCGGCAGTACAGGTATTCTATTACTTATTCTTTTATTTATCAATATATTTAAAAAGATTACCAGAAACAAAAAAGAACAGGGAACCGGTCTCTATAATAATATGTGCCAGGAACGAGGCAGACAATCTGCAGAATTTTTTACCTTCAGTTCTCGAGCAGAACTATCCCGATTTTGAAGTGATCGTTGTAAACGATTGTTCTGAGGATAATTCCTATGAAATATTAGGAACATATCTTAAAAAATATCCGCATCTTAAAATCTCTACAGTTAATAAAGACCCCAAGTTTACACACAATAAAAAATTCGCACAGTTCATAGGAATAAAAGCTGCTAAGAACGAAATTTTACTTTTTACAGACGCTGATTGTAAGCCTGAATCAGACAAATGGCTTGAGGGAATGGCATCTCATTTTGATGAGAAAACCAGTTTTGTGCTTGGATATGGTGGATATTTAAGTGAGAATGGATTACTGAACAAATATATCCGATACGATAGTATGACCATTGCAATGCAATATCTTGGGATGGCTTTACGTGGGTTACCGTATATGGGAGTGGGCCGGAACCTTGCTTACCGGAGATCGGTTTTTTTCAAGAATAAAGGCTTTGGCTCGCATAACCATATTATATCAGGTGATGATGATCTGTTAGTTAATGCCATTGCCACAGGTGCGAACACCTCAGTCGAGTTCAGAAATGAAAATCATACCAGATCGGTTCCATGCTCAAACTTTAATGAATGGATATTACAGAAGAAAAGACATCTCACCACCGCTCCATACTACAAATTCAGAGATAAATTCCTGTTAATAGCTGAACCTTTAACCAGAATTTTCTTCTATGCATCCTTCATTGTCCTGTTATGCTTCCTTTTTCTTTGGCCCTGGGTATTGACTGTTTTCGGACTAAGGTTATTAACACAAATTATAGTTTTCGCCCTTGTTCAGGAAAAATTGAATGAACCCGGATTATTAGCTATTTCGTTATTTTTTGATATCTTTTCACCTCTGATCAACAGCATAATATTTATAAGTAGTACCCGGAGCGGATCCGGTAAGAACCAATGGAAATAGTTCACGAATTATCAGACAAAGCTAAAGGCGATCTGTTACTTGTTGAGGAAGCAAAGAAGGGAAATGAAAAAGCCTTTGCCAGTCTGATGAATCGGTACAGGGATTCAATTTATTATATGCTCCTTAAAATGGTGAATAACGCATCTGACGCCGAGGACCTTACAATAGAGGCTTTTGGAAAAGCATTCAGGAACATTGATTCATATGTGCCAAAATTCGCTTTTAGTACCTGGCTTTTTAAAATTGCTACAAATAACTGCGTTGACTTTATAAGAAAAAAACAACTCTCTCCTACACCTTTTGATCATTTACAGGATAATCTGGAAACCGTAACAGTTAATATTCAGTCCGACCTGCCCGATCCTGAAGAATCATTGATCAATCATCAGAAGATAGCAGCACTTAAAGACATTGTAAATCAGCTTAAACCAAGATACAAATCACTTATAGAGCTTCGGTATTATAAGGAATACTCTTATGAAGAGATTTCCTCAGAGCTAAATCTGCCGATAGGTACGGTAAAGGCACAGTTATTCAGGGCCAAAACTTTGCTATATAATATTCTAATCAAAACAGGTCACAGGTAGTGTCAGAATGTATTCTCAGGTATTTTCCTTTTTTGTCGGACATTCAGAAGGATAGACTGTCGAAGTTAAAAGTTATCTACGACAGATGGAACAGCATGATTAATGTAATATCGCGCAAGGATATGGACAATTTCTTCGTCCATCATGTTCTTCATTCATTATCAATAGCTAGGGTCATTAGCTTTTTACCTGGCACCACAATCCTCGATGTTGGAACCGGAGGTGGGTTCCCTGGAATCCCGCTGGCTATCTTATTTCCTGATTCTGAATTCACACTGCTCGACTCAATTGAAAAAAAGATTAAGGTAGTTAAAGCGGTTTCAGAGGAACTTGGATTAGAAAATGTAATTGCTGTTCGTAAAAGAATTGAAGAAGAAAAGAATAAGTTCCAGTTCATTATGAGCAGGGCAGTTACCGGTTTCCCTGAATTTGTAAACCTCACTTCTAAAAACATCAGCCAGCAAGGGAATAACACCCTCAGGAATGGAATCTTATATCTCAAGGGAGGTGATCTTACATCTGAATTATCACTCTTTAAGCAAAAAATAAAGGTGTGGCAGATTAAGGACTTTTTTGATGAGTCTTTTTTTGAAACTAAAGTGATTGTATATCTGCCAGTTTGATTTTTTATAAAAAAAACACCTTAACGGTTTTTAAATTTCAAAAAAGTACTACATTTGCATTCTCAAATCAGAAGTTAGTCGACATATATAATTGAAAAGATGAAAAGAACATATCAGCCATCAAGAAGGAAGAGAGTAAATAAGCACGGTTTCAGGGAGCGGATGTCAACTCCTAACGGTAGAAGAGTTCTTGCTTCACGCAGAGCAAAAGGCAGAAAGAAACTCTCGGTTACGCCTGAGCTTAAATTGAAAGGATAGTAAATTTTTTACGATATTTAATAAAAGGTGTCTTCCAAAGGACGCCTTTTTTGTTTCCTATTATTCTTACCTTTACACGCTTTTTAAATATAATTATGTCCGAACTTCTAACCCAAATAACCGATAGAGATCTCAGGTTGATCGCTGATAAGGTAGACAGCAATATCCGTATAACCCCTGCGGACGGTCTTTTCCTTTTTAAAAATGCTGATCTCTCTGTTCTTGGCCTGCTTGCCGGTATTGTGAGAAGAAGGCATAATGGCAATCTTGCATTTTTCAACCGTAATTTTCATATTGAACCTACCAATAAGTGTATTTACAATTGCAGGTTCTGTTCCTACCATAAGCCTGAAGGTGATCCTGAAAGTTGGGAATATAGCCATGAAGAGATGCTTGAGATTGTGAGACGCTTTGATAATAAGGCCGTTACTGAAGTTCATATAGTGGGTGGAGTACATCCTGCTCACGACCTGTATTATTGGGGAACGCTCATTAAAAAAATTAAAGAGCACCGGCCATCTCTCCATATCAAAGCATTTTCCGCTATTGAGCTTGATCATATGATTTCCCTTACAGGATGCACCCTTGAAGAGGGATTGAAGCTTTTGAAGGAAGATGGTCTCGATTCTATCCCCGGAGGGGGTGCCGAAATATTTGATGAAGAGCTCAGAAAGGTAATCTGCGACGAAAAATCATCATCTGAATTATGGCTGAGAATCCATGAAACGGCGCACAGGCTTGGGATTCCATCAAACGCCACCATGCTATATGGTCATCTGGAAACTTATTCCCACCGTATTGATCACCTGGAAAGGCTACGCATTCTTCAGGATAAAACACGGGGATTTAATGCCTTTATCCCGTTAAAATATAAGAAGTCGAACAACAGCATGTCGTACCTGGGTGAAGTTAATACAATTGAAGATCTTCGTAACTATGCAGTCTCACGGATTTATCTTGACAACTTCCCTCATATAAAGGCTTACTGGCCAATGACCGGGAAAGAATGCGCGCAGTTATCTCTTTCTTTTGGTACAGATGATATGGATGGGACAATAGATGATACCACGAGAATTTATTCCATGGCGGGTTCAGAAGAAGGAAATCCTGCTATGAGCTCCGATGAAATTTCAAATCTGATACGCCAGTCAGGATTCATTCCGGTAGAAAGGGATTCACTTTATAACCCTATTAATACCCCGGCCACCTAAAGGAGATTAATCACAGATTTCCCTCATTTATTCTTATAATTTTATCAGTACCTTTGCGTTATTACTAATGTTCAATCTGGTTGTATGAGCTTAAAAAACTTTATCCTTAGTAAACAATTTCTTAAGAATCTTGGATTTGCCATTATTATTGTCGTCGGATCAGTGCTGGTGTTGCTTATCTGGATGAATTTTTATACCAGACATGGACAGGCCCGGCCTGTTCCTGATTTTGTCGGGCTTACAATGGAGCAAACTACCAAACTTGCAAAAAAGAGCAAGCTCCGGTTTCAGGTAATTGATTCAATTTATACAACAACTGTGCCGCGGGGCTGTATTGCTGAACAAAATCCCAAACCCGGATTCAAAGTGAAAAAATGGCGCAATATTGTTCTCACAATCAACGCATTTCATCCTGAAATGGTAGCAATGCCAAATCTTGTTAATCTTCCAAAAAGACAGGCCCTATTACTTATTGAGAGCTCCGGCCTTGAGATAGGGCTCTTAAAATACAAACCCGATCTCTCTATAGATGTTGTAATAGATCAGCAATATAACGGAACGAATATCCATGAAGGAGATTCTCTACAGAAAGGTTCAGTTATCGACCTGATACTTGGTAAAGGACTAAGCAATCAGCGAACTTCAATTCCTTATCTGCTGGGGATGAAACTTGATCCGGCAAAAAATAAAATTCTTGCTTCATCACTTAACCTGGGCACTTTTGTTTATGATAATACTATTAAAAAAGGTTCAGATACTATTAATGCAATTGTCTATAAACAGAATCCGGAATTTAAAAATAATGCAACTCTTCAACTTGGATCTGCAATATACCTATGGCTTACAGTTGATACTTCAAAGCTTAAAGTCGATACAATAAGAATTGCAACAGATACAATTCCAGCTAGCCATCTTCCCGACAATAAGTCTAACTAATCCGGATGTTTAAAAGCGTAATTTTATATGGAATATTTCTCCTTGCCTGCCTGGTAAATATTCCTGCACAGGAAGTAGTCACCGGTCTCCAATCAAATTATGCCGTCATAAAGAATGCCGAAAAACACAGGGAAAGTAAAGGTTTGACGTCTGCAGATACTCTTGCCCTTCCATTTTTTGATGATTTCTCAGGGCATTCCATATTCCCCGACATCAAGAAATGGACTGACAGCTATGTATTTATCAATAATACCTACTCCGATCGCCAGATAACAGCCGGAATAGCTACTTTCGATGCCCTGGACAATTCAGGCAGAATGTACAGTACGGCTAATTCAACCGGATTTGAAGCTGATCACCTTACCTCTCAGCCTATTAATCTGAATTACAGCGCATCGGATAATATCTGGCTTAGTTTCTTTTATCAGGCAGGCGGTCTCGCCGATCCGCCTGAGGCAAATGACAGTCTTACACTCCAGTTCTTTGCACCTGATGAACAAAAATGGTATTCTGTATGGAAAGCTGCAGGGAGCTCCGATCAAAGATTTAAACCTGCCATAATCAGGATTGATAATGACCGTTTCCTTCAAAAAGGTTTTCAGTTCCGGTTTGTTAATTATGCAAGCCTGAGTCAAAACCTTAGTGATCCGTCGATGGTAGGGAATTGTGATATCTGGAATATCGATTATGTTCTTCTTGATAAAAACCGAAATGCTGCTGATACAGTATTTGCAGATGTGGCATTCACACTTCCTCTCCGTTCATTGCTTAAGAGTCATGAAGCTATGCCTTGGAAACAATTCAGGCAGGTCTATCTTCAGGAAATGGGCTCTTCAATTCTTGTTCATTATCGCAATAACGATACTATTACACGAAATATAACCCGTAATTTTGAAATATGGGATGTTTACAAGAATGTCCAGGTTCATTCTTTTTCAGCCGGAGCTACAAATATCGGGCCTTTAACAAGCATTGACTATAATGCCAATCTGGTCTATACCTATAATACCAGTAATAACGATTCTGCACTCTTCCGGATTACTGCTTCACTGAAGACAGATAATTTTGATCCAAAGGGAAATGATACCTTAATCTATTATCAGGTTTTCAAAAACTACTTTGCATTTGATGATGGAACATCTGAAGGCGGATATGGGATAAACGGTCTTGGCTCCAGGAATGCCATGGTAGCTTACAAATTCGTCTCCTATATTCAGGATACACTAAGAGCTATTCGAATATGCTTTAACGACAGCTATCAGGATGCTAATTTCCGTGAATTTGACCTAGTTGTCTGGGATGATAACAACGGCATTCCCGGAAATATCATTTATACCAGGGAAGATGTAATGGTTGAACAGGGTGATGTAATCAATGGATTTTATAATTACACTATTCCTGAAGGTGTTGTTGTTAATAATGTATTTTATGTTGGATGGAAACAACGTTCCGAGTCCTATCTTAATGTAGGCTATGATGTTAATACTCCACATGCCGGCAAACAATTCTACTGGCTTAACGGCGCATGGAATCTGTCACAGGTCCCGGGCAGTATAATGATAAGGCCTGTTTTGGGTTCTCCACTTATTATCACTTCGGTTCATGACACATATTACAAGGATAAGACTCCACTGACAGTCTGGCCAAATCCGGCAAGGGATTATCTCAATATTGATCCGGGCGATCTGCAACAGTCAGGATCTGCATATATAACAATTACAGACCTGAATGGACGCGAGCTAATAAAGGTTCTTTTGAGCAACAAGGTTGATATTTCTACGCTTCATGATGGTTTTTACTTTTTAGTTGTAAAGGTTAATGGAAGACCAGTTTCATATAACCGGTTTATTAAATCAAGGTAATCACAAAAAATGACAGAAGAAGAATTAGTCGATCAGCAAGAGCTCTTTGAACATTACCGGTTTAAGGCCGATCCGGGACAATCACTCCTGAGGATTGATAAATTCCTGTCAGACAGATTGGAGAATTCCTCAAGAACCCGTATTCAGAATGCTGCAAATGCAGGTAATATTCTTGTCAATAATAATACGGTCAAGCCTAACTATAAGATCAAACCGGGAGATATTGTACAGGTTGTTTTACCGACGCCTCCCAGGGAGATTGAGCTTATTCCTGAAGACATCCCGCTGAATATTGTTTATGAAGACGATGATGTTCTGGTTGTTAATAAAGAACCCGGAATGGTTGTGCATCCTGCTTATGGCAATTATACCGGAACTCTTGTGAATGCTCTTATGTGGCACTTCAGGGATCTTCCTCTTTTTAATACAGGAGAGAGCAGGCCCGGTCTTGTTCACAGGTTGGATAAAAATACCTCGGGGATTCTTGTTATAGCAAAGAATGAGTATGCACTTAACAGGCTCTCAAAACAGTTCTATGACCGGACCACTGACAGGAGATACAATGCACTGATATGGGGCATACCCGATCCTCGGGAAGGAACTATTACAGGCAATGTAGGCAGAAGTATAAAAGACAGGAAGGTAATGCAGGTTTTTAAAGATGATACTGAAGGGAAGACTGCAATAACTCATTATAAGGTCCTTGAAGATCTCGGTTACATCTCACTTATTGAGTGCAAACTTGAAACCGGACGCACTCATCAGATCAGGGTTCATTTCAGTCATATAAAACATCCGTTATTTAATGATGAGGAGTATGGTGGAAATGTGATACTTAAAGGTACAACATTTACAAAATATCAGCAGTTTATTAAAAATTGTTTTAAGATTCTGCCTCGTCAGGCTTTGCATGCAAAATCACTGGCATTCAATCATCCGGTAACAGGAAAGAGACTCTTCTTTGATTCCAATCTGCCTGATGATATGGTCCAGGTAATTGAAAAGTGGAGAAAATATATTTCGGGCAGGGAATCTGTAGAATGATTACCAGCTTCCGCCAGCACCTCCACCACCAAAGCTGCCGCCACCGAAGCCGCCGAAGCCACCTCCGCCACCTCCGCCACCGGAGAATCCGCCCCAGCTTCCACTTGAACCCCTTCCTGAATTCATCATTCCCATTAGCATCCAGAATGGCAACCCACCGGTGCTGATGTGCTTATTATTAGAACCGCCTGAACCCCTGGAAATCATTGCGATAATGATGAATACAATAAATATTATAAGCCCGAAAGGAATGTTTTTACCTGTACTTTTCTTTGCCTTCTGACCATATTCTGCAGCTGAGAATTCCCCCCTTGCCAGTGACATAAGAGTATTTGTGGCATTATTTAATCCATTATAATAATCTCCATTTCTGAAAGCAGGGAGAATCTCGCGGTCAACTATCTCACTGCAAGTAAGATCAGGAATAGCACCTTCGAGACCATATCCCGGGGAAATCTGCACCTGGCCGTTTGAATCAGTAGTTTTTGGTTTAACCAGTATGAGTACACCATTATTACGCCCTTTCTGACCAATACCCCATTTCTCTGCAAGATGCTGAGCATAATCTGCTTTATCATATCCCCCCAGTGAGGGAACAATGACGATAGCTATCTGGGTAGAGGTGGAATCATTGAAAACAACCAGTTTCTGTTCGAGCATACCGGCTTCCTGGGTTTTAAGCAACCCGGCAAAATCATTTACTAACCGAGGAGGAGTTGGCCGTTCAGGAATATTCTGTGAAAAAACCCTGTTAAAAGAGATTGTGCAAAATAAAACCGAAAGGGTCAGAAAATACAAACTTTTTTTTATCATTATGGATACCCCTTTTTCTTTATTTATCAAATGAAATTTCATCGGGCAGTTCGTTTACATCATCCAATCTGTGAGGAAAGTGGATTTTAAGATGTTCCCCGGCAATTAAAATTCCTTCCGACAGGCCTTCAGTGAATCTGGCCTCTTTAAAATTTTTCTTAAGAAGTTCACTTATGTCATCCCAGAAGCCGGCAGGAACTTTTGCATTTATTCCGGAGTCACCAATGATTGCAAACTTTCTGTCTTTCAGGGCAAGATAAAACAAAACACCGTTCCTTTCGGCAGTTTTATGCATTCCCAGCTTTTTAAAAAGCCATGCAGCTCTGTCGAGAACATCACCTTTTAATGAAGATTCGATGTGTACTCTGATTTCGCCTGAAGTTTCCGACTCAGCTTCCCTGACAGATTCAAGAATCTGAGCTTGCTGTTCTTTCGAAAAGAACGATGAAGCTTTCATTTATGTATATGAATAAAATTTTAGAACTTAACTTCCGGAGCTTTTTCAGCTCCCTTTTCAGCCTCAAAATATGGCTTAATCCGGAACGAGAACATGCCTGCAAGAAAGTTCTGCGGGAATCTCCTGATATAAGTATTATAGATCAAAGCAATATCATTGAATTTCTTTCTTTCCACTGATATCCTGTTCTCCGTTCCTTCCAGTTCTACCTGAAGATCCCTGAAATTCTGCGTAGCTTTAAGTTCGGGATACTGTTCAACAACAACCATCAGTCTTGAGAGAGCAGAAGAAAGCTGTCCCTGTGCCTGCTGGAACTGCTGCATGTTTTCGGATGTCATCTTTGTAGGATCAATTGTAACTGAAGTAGCTTTTGATCTGGCTTCTATAACCTGGGTAAGTGTAGTCTGTTCAAAATTTGCAGCACCCTTGACAGTATTGACAAAATTAGGTATCAGATCAGATCTGCGCTGATAGGCAGTTTCAACATTTCCCCACTGACTGGTAACCGATTCCTGCATCGTAACCATACCGTTGTATACTTTTGTGCCCCAAAGAATTACGGCTAAAATAACAAGCGCCAGAAAAGCAACCGCTATAATCGAAATCAAACAACCTTTTTTCATTTTTAATTATTTTTAAAATTTTACCAAAGTTAATATATCAAGTCGAGAATTCAATGTAATGCGAGAAACTTCAAGAATTTAACCACAAAGAACACAAAGTTTTCACAAAGTACGCGAAGAAATTATGTATATATTAGCTTAATTAGCAAGGAATTATAATCTAAATTATTCTATTCTTTTTCTTTGTGATCTTTGTGCCTTCTTTGTGATCTTTGCGGTTAAAGGATTTCTTTAAAGCTTATATTTGTATTTTTTCTAATTTTGGATTGAAAAATTAAACAAAACATGAAAACGATTGCAATAGCCGCCGGAGGAGATTCATCTGAGTTTGAGATATCTGTTAAGAGTGCAGGAGAGGTAGCTAAAATCTTATCTGCCAGATACAATGTTTATATAATCGTTATACATGGAATCAACTGGTATTGGGAAGATCAGAAAGGTCGTTACCATAATATAGACAAGAATGATTTTAGTCTGGCTAATAACGAGAACAGGATAAAATTCGATGGTGTATTCATTGCAATTCATGGAACACCCGGGGAGAATGGATTGCTTCAGGGGTATTTCGATATGATGGGTATTCCGTACACAAGCTGCGATGCATTCTCCTCTGCACTTACTTTCAATAAACAGGCTTGTAAACTCTATCTGAAAGAATACGGGATCATTATGGCTGATGCTATTCTGATCAGAAAAGGAGAGGCAATTGATCCTTCTAAGCTGATTGATCGAATTGGACTTCCGTGTTTTGTCAAGCCAAATGACAGCGGATCGAGCTTCGGAGTTACCAAGGTGAAAAAGCAGGTGGAATTATTGCCCGCCACAGAAACTGCATTTAAGGAAAGTGATGAAGTTCTTATAGAGGCTTTCATGAACGGACGCGAAGTTGCATGCGGTGTTGTTAAAACGAAAAACAAAACGATTGTTCTTCCGGTTACCGAGATTAAACCCAAAAATGAATTTTTTGATTTTGAGGCAAAATATACACCGGGAAGATCCGAAGAAATAACACCTGCCGATTTGCCCCCGGCAGTTACAAACGAAATACAAAGAATCAGCAGATTCGTTTATGATCTTCTCGGATGTAACGGAATTGTACGAGTCGATTTTATTGTTATCGGAGAAAAGCCCTTCTTTATTGAGATAAATACTGTTCCCGGCATGACGAAAGAGAGTATAGTTCCGAAACAGGCAGAAGCGGCCGGGATATCGCTTGAAGAATTATATTCAATGGCCGTTGAGAATATGTTTGATTAACAGCCTATCTTCTCTTAGCTATCTTCAGAGCACTTGTGGTTGTATAGTATTTTGTAATCATACCAGGTACCTCCCATTCGGGTAATTTAGTTACCTTCATATACTCAAGAAACTTAGCCATCACCTGGCCAAAGTGCTCCTCGTGACTTACCTTGTATTTATCAGGAACAATGATCTTAAGAGTTGTATTGTTAACGGTTTCTACCTGCAGACTGTCATATGGCATTGCTTTAATAACCTCTTTTAATCCGGAAATAAATTCATTTTTTGCTATTCCTTTAAAATTTGCGATATACAACACAGGCTGAAACTTTTCTTCAGGGCCCTGTCTGATTATCAAATCGCATTTTGTTCCGTGCATTACTGAATAGTGAGTATCTCCTTCTCCCTGAGGAGCCTGATATTTCCACTCAACTGAGACCTTTGCATAAATCCCTTTTATCTGATAAATCATCTCACCGTTCGCAAAAACATTCAGTTTCCCATCCTTAACCTCTTTCTTCAGATAACCAGGAAATTCATCAATACCCGTAACTTCTTTAAACTCATCTTTGGAGATAAGAGTAGGCCATCTCTTTGCACTTATCATTCTTATATCTGAAGGATTCAGAATCTGCTCCGGGAAACATTCCCATTGAACAAGATCAACAAGATGTGTAGTTACGTCAACAATACCCTCACCTTGTTGCTGAACATCAAAATACCAATCAGGACGAAGAACTGGACTTCCAGATACAATTTTTGAGAAATGATGCACGCTTATTTTAGTTACAGCAGGCTCTTCCTTGCTGCCGGGAGTTAATATACCAAAGACTTTAGGATTTTGGGAAAGAAGCTTTTGAAGAATCGTAGTCACCTCGTACCTTTCTGTCATAATATCGTATAAAAGAACTCCTTTTTCCTTTGCTGCTGCAAATGCAGCCTCCAGTCCTGCCAAATCTTCGGGATTTATTATCATAGGTTTATCAGCGAGTACATTTAAGCCGGCGTTGACAGATCTCGTAATATATTCTGCTTTTTTCCTGTTATTCCCTGACAGAACCACAAGATTGCCTTTTTTTTCAGAAATCATCTTTTCGAAAAAATCCGGTCCGGTATATACTATTTCATTCCAGGCAGTTGGATGGATGGATCTGCTGTTATATGCCTTGATCCTTTCCAGATGCTGCATAAAATCGGGTCCCTGAGGTGCATAAACATGCACTTCGGGAGAAACCTCATTATACATAGTTTTCTGGACAAGTGCTGCATGAAAATGACCAGGATCGACTGTAATCAATTTTACCCTATAGTTTTTTTCCATCGAAGAATCTGATTTGCCTTGTTGTTGACCTGATCCTGATGATTTACACGAGGTTACAATCAGTGCAGAAATTAGAAATAAAAATATTTTCTTCATTACATTGGAAATATCATATAAACGACCCGTTTTTCCCTAGAGTCACTTTGTGTTTTATTTTTTCAGTATTTCCTCCCTGTACAGATCGATAGGATCGCAGGTGCAAACCAGATTCCTGTCACCAAAACCATCGTCGATCCGCCCGACAGCTGGCCAGAACTTATTCTCCACTACCCAGTCAAGAGGAAAGGCAGCTTTCTGGCGATCGTAAGTATGATTCCATTCGTTTGCAGTAACAACTTTAACAGTGTGGGGTGAGTTATGCAAAACATTGTCCTCTTTATCCGCTTTGCCGCTTTTTATTTCTTCTATTTCATTCCATATCGATTTCATAGCGCCAACAAACTTATCCAGTTCCTGTAGTGACTCTGATTCGGTAGGCTCCACCATCAGGGTGCCATGAACCGGAAATGACAGAGTAGGTGCATGGAATCCATAATCCATAAGTCTCTTGGCAATATCCGCTTCAACAATACCTGCTTCTGTTTTAAAATTTCTGCAATCCAGTATCATCTCGTGTGCAACAAATCCCTCAGTCCCGGAATATAGAGTTTTAAACCATCCCTTTAATGATGCGGCAATATAATTAGCATTAAGTATCGCATATTTTGTAGCCTGGGTTAATCCGTAAGAACCAAGCATCATAACATATGCGTGCGAAATAGTCAGTATCTGTCCGCTTCCGAAAGGAGCTCCTGCCACAGCAGAGGTTCCATGACTTCCACCTGTTTTCACAAAGTAATGGGAAGGAAGGAATTCGGCAAGTTTATCATTAGTGAGTATCGGACCCATACCCGGACCTCCGCCACCATGAGGTATGGCAAATGTCTTATGAAGGTTAAGATGACAGATGTCTGCACCAATATGTCCGGGATTTGTTAAGCCGACCTGTGCATTCATATTAGCACCATCCATATAAACCAGTCCACCATTGGCGTGGATAATATCAGTCATATCTATCACAGCAGCTTCAAACACGCCATGAGTTGAAGGATATGTGATCATGAAACAGGCAAGATTGTCTTTATTCTCCTCAGCCTTTTTCTTCAGGTCTTCAACACTAATATTCCCTTTTTCATCACAATCCACAATGATTATTTTCATTCCCGCCATAGCAGCGCTGGCAGGGTTTGTACCATGAGCTGAACACGGGATCAACACAATATTTCTATTTCCTTCTCCCCTGGTCAGATGATACTCACGAATTACCATAAGCCCTGCATATTCTCCAGCAGCGCCTGAGTTTGGCTGAAATGAGATTGCCGAAAAACCTGTTATTTCTTTAAGCGCCTCTCCTAATTCATCCATAATCTGATAATAACCCAGTGCCTGATCTTTAGGTACAAAGGGATGAATGTTTCCAAATTCAGGCCAGCTCATCGCAAACATGGAACTAGCAGGATTAAGCTTCATTGTGCAGGATCCCAGAGGTATCATGCAATGAGTAAGCGAGAAATCTTTTCTTTCAAGCATCTTGATATATCTCATCATCTCAGTCTCACTATGATACTTGTTAAAAGTCCCTCCTTGCATGAAAGATGACTTCCTCAGAAACTTTTCCTCAAGAATTTCACAGTGACAGTACGAATTGATTTTGACATGTTCTTTTCCTGCTGCTCTCACAAAAATATTGACGATAGTATCTATTTCCTTTATTGTGGTTATTTCATCAGTGCTAATGATCACAGTGTCATCATCAGGATAATAGAAATTCATTTCTGCTTCAAGGGCAAGCTTTTTGATTGTTTCAATTGAAACGCCGGCTCCCGGGTTTATCTTAAGTGTGTCGAAGAATGCTGAATTTAGTTGTCTGAATCCCAGTTCTTTGAGATTGAAACTTATAGTACAGGCTGCATTATGGATATGTTTTGCTATGTTTTTCAATCCCTCGGGACCATGGTATTGCCCGTACATTCCCGACATTGTAGCAAGAAGTGCCTGTGCTGTGCAGATATTCGAAGTAGCTCTCTCCCTTTTTATATGTTGTTCTCTGGTCTGCAATGCCATTCTTAATGCACTGTTTCCCTGGGCATCAACAGATATTCCGATTATTCTGCCGGGCATGTTTCTTTTAAGTTCGTCTTTTGTGGCAAAATAGCCAGCGTGAGGACCTCCGAAACTCATTGGAAGTCCCATTCTCTGATTTGAACCGACCACTATATCAGCACCCCACTCACCCGGAGGAGTTAAAAGAGCAAGACTCATCAGATCAGCTGCCACTCCCACGGGAACTCCTGCAGAATGAGCATGATCTGTAAATGCCTTGTAATCTCTTAGCTGGCCTGAGGCGGCAGGATATTGCAAGATAGATCCGAAGAAAGATTCATCAAAAGAAGCTGAAGTGTATTTTCCAATGACAAGTTCAATTCCAAGTGGTTTTGAACGTGTTTTTATCACATCGATTGTCTGAGGGAAAACATCGTCATCAACAAAGAATTTGTTTGCCCCTGCCTTAACTGAAGCTCTTGACCGGGCATTAAACATCATTATCATTGCCTCAGCTGCTGCGGTTGATTCATCGAGCAATGAAGCATTGGCAATCTGCATTCCGGTGAGCTCAATTATCATAGTCTGAAAATTCAAAAGAGCTTCTAGACGACCTTGCGAGATCTCAGCCTGATAAGGAGTATAGGAAGTGTACCATGAAGGATTTTCGAGTACATTACGAATAATTACCGATAGAAGAGCAACCCCATAATATCCCTGTCCGATGAATGACCGGAACATTTTATTCTTCCGGCCTATAGATTTTATATGATTAAGATACTCAAATTCACTCATTGCTTCCGGAAGTCTCAGAGGCTTTTCAAGCATAATTGATCCTGGAATAGTCTTTTCAATCAGCTCTTCAAGTGAATTAACACCAATGGTATTGAGCATCTGTGGCAATTCATGTTTACGTGGTCCAATATGTCGGTTTACAAACTTATCTGATAACATATATTCTATTTAGATTTATTAAAATAATAATATCAAAATACAAGAAATTTAGAAGGATAATTATAAGAAATTGATTGCAAAATTAACAGGATATTAATCATTTAAAAAATGGGTTTGTTTTCATTTCCCTTTCGATAGTTGTTTCATTTCCATGACCAGGATAAACGACTGTTGAAGGAGGAAGAACAAATAATTTACACTTTATGCTTTCGATAAGTGTATCATAATCTCCACCCTGGAGATCCGTTCTTCCGATACTACCTGCAAAAAGAGCATCGCCTGTGAAGACACAATTGTTTTTTTCACTGTAAAAGGCAAGACTTCCCGATGTATGGCCTGGCACATGAAGTGCAACAAGTTCAGTTGTTCCAAAAGCAACAATCTGATTATCTGATATGAATCCAGCAGGTTCAGGAGGTTCATCCATTTTCAGGCCAAAAAGCAGTGCATGCTTGCTTGCATCTTTCCTGTTCATCTCATCAGATTCGCATGAGAAAGTTCTTAAACCATACTTCTCGAGAATAAATTTGTTTCCAAAAACATGATCGAGGTGGCAATGGGTATTCAACAGCAAAACCGGTTTAATATTATTATCCTTTATTAAAGCCTCAAGCTTTTCAGATTCATGCTTATCGTAACAGCCGCAGTCAATAATTGCACCAACGCCCGAGTCATCAACCAGTATATAGGTATTTACCTCTATCGGGGAAAAAACAAGTTTAAAAATTTTCATAATATATTATTTTCCATTTACAATTCCTTTAAGCATCGGAACAAATACAAAATTTCCATGTTCTGATCGTTCGAAATTATCAGTCCCGGTACGTTCCACAACTGTCATAACCTGCGAACTGGAATTACCCAGAGGTACAACCAGTCTTCCTCCGGTCTTAAGCTGCTGAAGAAGTATCTCAGGCACTTCAGTGGCTGCTGCTGTGATTATGATACCGTCAAAAGGACCATATTGGGGTTTGCCATCGTATCCATCACCGTAAAAAAAGTCAGCAGAATATCCAAGAGAGGTCAGAATTCGCTGGGCTTTTAGAAAAAGTTCTCTGAAACGTTCAATAGTATAAACTTTTGCCCCCATCTCTGCAAGTATAGCTGCCTGATACCCCGACCCGGTACCGATTTCAAGAATTTTATTCCTTCTTTTTACTCTTAGTAATGATGATTGTACAGCAACCGTATAAGGCTGTGATATTGTTTGTCCCGATGTAATCGGGAAAGCCTTATCCACATATGCATGAATTAGAAATGCAGGGTCCATAAAAAGATGCCGGGGAACAGTATCAATGGCTTTTAGGACTTCTTCATCGGTAATCCCTTTCAGCCGGAGCTCTGCAACAAGCTTTTTACGTTTGCCTTTTGCTTCAAATGTATCAGTCATATGATCTGGCGGATCAATAATTAATTTCCGACAAAAGTATAAAAAATGAAGACAGTAACTGTCTGAAGTTGCTCTCATTTCTTTTTGTATATTTATCTCATGAATCTGCATCCAAAGAATAACCGCGATATCCTAAAAATGATATTTGATTATTTATCTTCTTTCATCTGTTTGATATTGCTGATGCCTGTTATTGTGACGCTTGCAGCAGCAATTAAGATTAAAGGACAAGGGCCGGTCATCTTTTCACAAAAACGTATCGGCAGAAATGGAAAGCCTTTTACCCTCTACAAATTCAGATCATTGCGTAATGGAAATGAGGAAGAAATAGTTCTTATTTCAGGAAGGGAAGACAAACGGATAACTTCCATAGGAAGATTTCTGAGAAAACATAAACTCGATGAGATCCCAAATTTTATTAATGTCCTGAAAGGTGAGATGTCCATTGTCGGACCGCGACCTGAACAAAAATTTTATATCGATCAGATTGTACAAAGAGATCCGCGGTACAAACAGCTTCAGGCAATGAAACCTGGCATCACCTCATGGGGCCAGGTAAAATATGGCTATGCTTTGAATATAGATGAAATGATAAAACGGATGGAATATGACCTTTTTTATCTGGAGAACAGATCGCTTCTCTTTGATCTGAAAATTGCCTTTTATACGATTGTCATCATTTTTAAAGGTCAGGGGATTTAAGAGGTGTAAGGCACGAGGTAGCAGGAGTAAGTTACAAGTTAAATCTGGAAATGGGTTTATAAACCGGTCCCGACTGAAGGAGAATGCTTTCGTAGAGAATTACCTCATTAACAGGAACTATTTGTATTTCAGAAATTTGAAATTGATTAATCATATCTCTAAGTAACTCCTTCTCATTTATATGTTTTATACGTCCAAGTGTCAAATGAGGATTAAAAGGACGGCCTTCCAATTTTACATTCAAATCTTTCAAGCCATTAATAATAAGTTTATTAAGATGCATTAATTTATCTGATGGCTCTATACCTGTCCAGATTATTCGTGGATCACTCAGATCCCTGAAAACACCAGCCCCTTTGAGAATCAATTCGAATTTTCCTGATCCTGTACATTGCTTATTCAACATCAGGCTGATAGGTTTTATCAGATTTTCATCAGTATCACCAAGGAAAGCAAGGGTAATATGAATATTACCAGGACTTGTCCATTTTATGATATCTTTATTAAGACCACTCTTCAGTGATGACATCAGCTTCAAAAGAGTTTCACCGGCTTCAACTTCCAGTGCGATAAAAATACGTTTCATCTTATCAGTTTTGGTCACGGATAATAATTAGAGCCTTCCTGCATCAATCTCTTGTACAATTGATTCAATAAGTGCATCATCTCCATTTGGATCAAATTCTTCTTTAAGGTTTGTTCCAAAAATACGGGCAATCCCCTGCCAGAATGCGGCAGAAAGCTTGCCCCTGTAATCTTTTATAAGTGCATAAGAGGTATTCTGCGTCTCCCTGTCAATCAGTTTAATAAGTAAACGGCCCTGGGTTATTGTCATATCCCGGATATCGCCCTCATAATCTGCAAAAACCTCCTTTTCCACCTTTTTCAGATAGTTTTTGCGTTCCTTTTCATTTTTGATATTTCCCAATTCAGAGTTAACCAGGAGAAGCTTGTTCCTGACTATTAATGCATAAGGATAAACTTTCTTCAGGTTGTAGACAAGCCTTTCATATTTTCTAAAGTCGCTTTTTTTAGGAAATTGAGGATGTGCATAAACAGTAACTTCTTTTATTTCCACTTCCGGTAATGTCACTCCATTTCTATCCACCTTCTGAAGAAGATAAGATCTCCCCTGCAGAGTATCGCTCTTCTGCTTTATTGAATCAATCTGTCCTGTAGATTCAGCGACATAAAGAAAAAATACCAGAATTGCAGATATTAGCCTCACAAACAATTTTTTTTTGCAAATGTATCAAATTCCGGGCCACATCTTATTATCCCTGAGTCGGCATTTATGTTTCGGTAAAACAGGAAAAACCGGTATCAGGTTTGTATTGCACCTTTTAAAAAGTAAATTTGGTAAAACTAATTTTATGAAATTAACACCTGAAGATATAAACGATCAGAAAAGATTCAGATTATTTCTGACTATTCCATACAGGGAGCTGATTGAGTTTGTATTTGAGTATCTAAAGAAAAAATCACTGCTCATATATTTTTTCTGGTTTTGTTGTCTCTTTTTTTTCTGCATCTCAATTTTTATAAGGATAAAAGTTGCTGGAAGCTTTCCTATAACACATATTTTTCTTCACTCTTTTATCGGGCTGGTAGTTCTGCCTCTGATCTGCATTCCTCTTCATGAACTATTGCATGTAATACCTTTTTTATTATCGGGAGCAAAAAATATCAGAATCGGAATGGATCTTAAACAATACCTGTTTTATGTTTCAGCTCACAGATATGTCGCTACTCCGATTCAGTTCCGGGTAGTGGCCTGGATGCCTTTTCTTATTATAAGTGCCGGAACAGCAGTTCTTATCTTTCTTCTCCCCGGGTTATGGAAATGGAGTCTTTCTATCTTCCTTTTTGCACATGCAACGATGTGTGCCGGCGATATTGCATTGCTTAATCTATATTACCTGAACAGAAATAAAAAGATCTATACCTGGGATGATGTTGACAAGAAAGAGGCATATTTTTATGAAAAAGTATAATAAATTGAATCCAGTAGCCCCGGAGTTTTACAGAGTGTCACGCAGTAGCTTCTTCGAATAAAACTTATATTTGGACTATGGATTATTAAGCCGTGTAACTCACTGATTACTCCGTGTAACTCTGTGGTTAACAATAAAAAATAATTAAAACCCATGAAAAGATTTATCACTTCAATTTCAGTTTTCCTATTAGTCTCTGTTTCGATGCTCAATTCGCAGGTATCAAAACAGGATCTCGCAAAAATAGATGAAACAGTTAAAAAAGCATTTGAATTATTTAAACCCACCGGCCTCGCAGTTGCTGTAATGAAGGACTCTGCTATTGTTTATCATCAGGCACTCGGGTTCAGCAATGCCGATACCAGGAAACCAGTGACAACCACTTCACTCTTTAATATTGCATCATGTTCAAAAGCTTTTACGGCTTTTTCAATTGGAATACTTGTAGACGAAGGAAAGCTGAAATGGACTGATAAGGTAATTGATTACTTTCCTGAGTTCAAGCTTGCAGATGATTATATTACGAAAGAGATGACTGTTGAGGACCTGCTTTGTCACCGTTCAGGATTAGGCACATTTTACGGCGATCTTCTATGGTATAATACAACATATACCGATGAAGAAGTCATGAAAAGAATGCGCAATGAACCAATTACCAGAAGATTTGGAATTGAATTCGGTTATCAGAACATTATGTTCATGATTGCAGGCGATCTTATCCAGAAAGTATCCGGAGTGACATGGTCAGAATTTGTCGAATCGAGGATTTTTGGCCCTCTTGGAATGCTCCAGACACGTCCATCTAACCATGAACTGTCTAAAAATCAGAATATTGCTTTTGGTCATCTCAATAACAGGGTCATGGAAATATATGATTTCAATGCTGTAAAATCCGCAGCAGCCATATATTCGAATGTTGATGAATTGAGTTCCTGGACAATGCTTCTTCTTAACGATGGAATGTACAAAGGACACAGAATTATTTCAAGAGCTTCTCTTACCAGGATAATGGAACCACATACAATTATCGGTGCCTCCAATATGCAGAAACAGCATGGAATTAATTTCTATATGTATGGCCTGGGCTGGTTTATATATGATTATAACGGCAAAAAAGTTGTTGAACACGATGGAGGAATGCCGGGATATATCAGTAAAGTAACAATGGTTCCCGACCAGAAGATCTCAATTATCATATTGAACAACGGGAACGATGGATTTATAGACAATGCAATCAGAGGCGATATTCTGGATATACTTGTTAAGGGAAAAGAGTTTGACTGGATCGGAGAGTATTCGAGCATTAAGGCGCGATCGGAAGCATTTGAGCAAAGCTCCAATAAACAACGGCTTGAAAGCAGGATAATAGGAACAAAACCATCCCTCCCCCCGGAAGGATATACAGGAATTTTCCGAGATAAGAGTTACGGGGATGCTGAGGTTTCACTTGATTCCGGAAAACTCAGATTAACTTTTCTTCCGGCTAAGAAAGTTTTTACCGGTGAGCTTGAACACTGGCACTACGATACCTATAAAGTTGTTTTCAATGATAAGTTCCTGACATTCGGTCTTATTACTTTCAGTTTTAACTCTGCCGGTAAAGTGACCGGTTTCAAAATTGATCTGCCAAGCAATGACTTCCATTTCTGGAACCTGGATTTCAGGAAGATTTAATAAGTCACTGTACAGCTCTGGAAGGACCATAGAGGGCCACAGAGAACTTAAAGACTAAAATTTCTCTTTTGCCATTTTCAGTACATCATCATCTTTGACAATAGGTCTGATCCTGAAAGAGTACTCATATTTTTTATCAAGCAAACGGTATTTAGGATGAATGAGCGCTCCCCAGGAATTATCACCGCCTACTCCCATCTGTCCGAGATCGACATTCAGGTTAACAAGATCACGTGGTTTAACATCAATAGTGTGAGTATTTGCAGTCTTCGCATCCTTTCTGTACTGTGATAATTTCCCGGGAGATTCAAAATCATCATGGATTTCATTGAGTGCGGCAAAACAGATTACAGGATCTCCGGTTACAAGGATTCCACTGCCATTGTCATTAGTAAGAGTAAGCCACCTGGTATCTGTCTTGTAACCATTTTCCTGAGGTCTGATATAAGGAGTGTACTGGTCAGCGACAGTACTTTCATAGAGACCAACATCAGCTGAAGTTTTTCTGTCAACATAGTTTTCCTGAGGTCCGCGTCCAAGCCATTTCAGATTTGCAAACTCCTCGGGTAGCTGTAACTGCATTCCCATCCTGGGTATCTCAGGAATGTTGTCGGATAATTTTGAGAACTGGTTTTTGATTACAACATCTGCCGAGCCGTAGATAGTGAATGTTGTTGCGTAGCCGGCAATCTTTTTACCACTGGCATCAGGAATATCATAATTAAAAGTTACCAGTACTTTCCCTAATTCAGGCTGACTTATGTCTGCTTTAGTTACAACAGTTCTTTCTCCTGCCTTCTTCCATACACCAAGCAGTTTATCCATATTATAGCCATAGTCGTTGTCGGTAGGTGGTCGCCAGAAATCAGGTTCCGGACCTTTCTTTATCAGTTCTTTCCCTTTAAAATTGAATGATGTCAGTCTGCCTTTGACAAGATCAAATACTACCTTCATGTCAACACCACTTACTTCAAGGCTCTTATCGATAGTCTTGGTCTGAAGTACAGCAAGCTTATTATCTTTCTGTATAATTGGTTTAGCTTCTACTGGCAGTTTAAATTGAGCAGTTGCATAGACGTGGTCCTCAGGCACATAATTCCATTCATCACTCCTTGAAAATCTCATGTTAAGAAAATATTCAGCACCGGGAACAGGCTCTATCTTATTAAAAGGTAACTGGAAAGCTATTTCAGCTTTAGGTTTGAAGTCAGGAACCGGAATTTTCCCTGATTGCACTACTTTTCCGTCTGAAACAATCTCCCATTCGAAATTAAACTCTGAAAGGTTAGTAAAATCATATTTATTCTTAATTTTTATCATTCCTTTGGCGAGGTCAACCGGCTCAAAGCCAATATACTGATAAACTTTATTTACTTCAAATAAACCCGGATGTGGCGTCCTGTCTGGCCATACCAGGCCGTTTATGTTGAAATTACCATCGCTTGGCATTCCCAGCTCGCCATAATCGCCGCCATATGTCCAGTATTTTTCTCCATTTTCATTTGTTCTGAGAAATCCCTGGTCAACCCAATCCCAGATGAAACCGCCTTGCAACTTCGGGTACTTTTCTATTACATCCCAATAATCCTGAAAGTTACCTGTTGAATTGCCCATTGCATGAGCATACTCACACATTATCATTGGTCTGTCGTTTTTTAAATCTTTTGCATAAGCTTCAATTTCTTCAATTGTGGCGTACATGTTGCACCAGATGTCAGTATGGCGCTCAGGAGTATTTGTGCTCTTCTCAGCCCTTTCATACTGGACAGGCCGGGTTAAATCCCGCGCTTTGATCCATTTATAGCCATTAAGAAAATTATGACCATCACCGGCTTCATTACCCATTGACCAGATTATGACGGAAGGATGATTTTTGTCTCTTTCAACCATGCGTTGCATCCTGTCAAGATGTGCAGCCGCCCACTCAGGCTTATCCGCTAAAGTCACATCTTTGTCATAACCCATCCCATGAGACTCAATATCAGCTTCATCAATAAGATAAAGCCCGTATTTATCACACATCTCATACCAGAATTCCTGCTGGGGATAATGGCATGTCCTCATGGCATTAATATTATTGCTTTTCATTGTCCTGATATCTTTCAACACTGTTGCCTCATCAATAACATGCCCTGTTATCTGATTATGTTCATGCATGTTTACGCCCTTTAGCCTGACTGCAACACCATTGACAAGAAGCTGCGAATTAATAATCTCAACCTTCCGGAATCCGATTTTTGTACTTACACTCTCAGAGATATTTCCGCTTTTCTCTTTAAGGCTTATAACCAGTGAATAGAGATTTGGCTTTTCCGCAGACCATTTTTTTACTGACTTAACATCCTTTTTAAAATTAACGGATATCTTATCGCCCGACAATTTAACATCTTTAGACTCCGTGAAAAGTTTTTGGGTGCCATCAAATAAAGAGGCATCGACGACGAACTCGTTCTCATTTGCTACACTACCTTTCAAAGAAACATCTATACTCAGAAAGCCGTCAGCATAATTCTTGTCAAGGTTGCCAACTGCAAAAAAGTCCCTGATATAAGTTTTTGGACGGGCGTGAAGAAAAACAGTCCTCTGAATGCCACTCAACCTCCAGAAGTCCTGATCTTCGAGATAACTGCCATCGCTCCACCTGTAAACTTCCACTGCAACTGAGTTTTTTCCTCCTTTAAGATATTTTGTGATGTTGAATTCAGCAGGCATTTTGCTATCCTCACTGTAACCAACAAGTTTTTCATTTACCCAGACATAGAATGCTGAACTGACAGCGCCGAAATGAAGGAAAATCTCCTTGTTTTTCCAGTCACCCGGAACTGTGAAATTTCTTTTATATGATCCTACCGGGTTCCAGTCATGAGGAATAGCTGGCGGAGCTTTTTTATATATATAGGAAGAAGAAGGAGAACCTGAAGCTTTTGCATCCTTTAACTCAGGCCTGGGAGAAGTTATAGTTTTCAACGTGCCGGGTGAATTAAAAACATCTTCATACGTCCAGAATGGATAGGTTATATTGGCATAAACCGGAACATCGTAACCCTTCATCTGCCAGTTGGATGGTACCTCGATATCATTCCAGTCGCGGGTATCATAATCATCCTTAAAAAACCAGTATGGACGCTTATCTGGGGTGTTCGCACAGTTGAATCTCCAAAGCCCGTCAAGAGATTTATAGTTTGGAGAGTTTGCTTTTATAGCCTCAAGCGCGCTTTTTTCGTCAGGAAAACTGATAAGAGATGCATGCGGATCCTCTCTGTTTATATTGAATACCTCAGGATTTTCCCAGTCACGAGGTTCCTTTTCAGTGAATGGAACACCTTCATACTTGCTTAGTTTTTTACAAGATGAAAGCGAAATGGCAATCATAAGTATACAAAATGATATTCTCTTCATGGTATCAGAATTTAAACTGATATAAAGTTAATAAAAAATGTATTTGAACAATGAGTCAAATCACACTAATGGACATCATCTGAAAGAATCATTTTAATCATTCAAACCCATCAGCTTCTTAACAATCTGGATATCGGACGGTGAATTTATATTTATGAAGGCACTTTTCGACATTGGGGTCCCTTCAAGGCGGAGATAGTGCACATCTGCCTCTTTAAAAAACGCTCTTACGGCATAGTTATTTTCACCGCTAAGGTAATCTTCGAGATTTCTGATAAGTGTTTTCCTGTAAATTCCATGCAGTGGTTCAATATAATTATCAATCTGTGGAATAAGAACATCGCATCTGTCACTATTGTAAAAATCTATCTGTCTGGCAATAAGATCACTGTCAAGCATGGGCATGTCTCCTGCAACAACGAAGACAGCTTCATTTTCAGATTTCTTCAAAGCAGAATGTATACCGCCAAGTGGTCCCTTATTTAGAAACTGATCACCAATAATTTTATACTTATTATACTCTTTAAATTCATCCGGGCTGTTTGTTACAATAATGATCTCCCCGAAAATATCACTCAGTTTTTCGATGATTCTTGAGATGATCGTCTTGCCGCCAATGTCAATCTTGGCTTTTATTATGCCATTAAACCGTTTACTTCCACCACCAGCCAGAATCACTCCTGAAATATTACTTACCATCAGAATAAACCTGTTATCACCCTGTTTTTATCAATATCGATATTTTCTTTTCAAAGGTCCACGAAAGCTAATATAGAGGCCTGAAACAATCAGGAGAGTTTGTTATTCGTTCCAAAACTTTCTCAGCCAGATCAATAGCTCCTGCCCCACCTTCTGACCATGATTCATTCAAGGCTACTGCTACATTCTGAGATTCACAATGTTTCATAAGAAGATTAATCTCAGCCTTAGTATCAGAGTCAAATCTGTTTACTGCCACCACGGGCCGGAATCCGTTCTTCATCAATCAAATGAAGTGGAATTTTTGCCTTATACCTTCCGTACATTTCCAAATCATCCTGCGGGATCCCCAGTTTGGCTGCTATTTCAGCTATTGGTCTGATGTTGGCTTTCTGAGCAATTTCAATATCTTTTTTCATCAATGCGGTCGTTAATTTCAATTTGAAGAATCATTTTTTTTTGCAAACGATCAGTTTTTCCTGTATATTGATATTTTAATATTTTTTGCCTCGAACAAATGTAAAAAAATAATTCAGATCGAGGATGACTCTGTTAATTAACACATATTAACCTGATAATTATGGATAAAAAAATCTCAACGCTTTATGCTGACTATAAGCAGGGAAAAACAAATCGACGCGATTTTGTAAGGAAGCTTGCTATAGTTGTTGGCAGTTCGGCTGCAGCTACGGCCTTACTTCCCATTCTGGATGAAAACAGTCTGGGCGCCTCACCATCTTATCAGCAGGATGATGATCTGATAACTGAATTTATTAAATATCCGGGCGAGACAGGCGAAATGAAAGCATTTCTTGCCAGGCCAAAAGCAGGTAAAAAGTTTCCTGCTGTATTGATAATTCATGAGAACAGAGGTTTGCAACCTCACATACAGGATGTAACCCGCCGTATGGCTAAAGAGGGTTTCCTTGCCCTGGCACCCGACGCTCTCACTCCCCTGGGAGGAACACCTGAGAATGATCAGGCAAAAGCAGTCTCAATGATTGGCCAGCTCGATAATGATAAGACAATTAAAAACTTTGTGGCTGCAGTGAAATATCTTAAAACACATCCTTTCTCAACAGGGAAAGTAGGCTGCACCGGTTTCTGCTGGGGAGGGGGAATGACTAACCAGGTTGCCGTAAATTGTCCCGATCTTGATGCTGCAGTCCCTTATTATGGTAAGCAGCCGACAGCAGAGCAGGTTGCAAAGATCAAAGCACCAATTATGGCTCATTATGCAGGCGAAGATTCTTTCATAAACCCTGGAATACCGGCTTTTGAAGAGGCATTGAAGAAAGAAAAAAAGGAATACCAGATATTTATGTACGAAGGAGCACAGCATGCATTTAATAATGATTCCAATCCTGAACGGTATAATGAAAAAGCTGCTAAGCTCGCGTGGTCAAGAACAATAGCGTTTTTTAAAGATAAACTGAAATAAATTCGGGATGGTGGAATTAACCACCCTGAAGGGGGAGGTGTTTGGGTTTAATCAGATTCCCTGGTTTTCCCATGCATCTCTTATCGCCTTTACAAATGGCTGGCAATGGTTGAAAAAATATTTGTATCCTCTGCAAAGGTAGTTTAAACCTTTCTCCCCGTCGGGAGTTAAAACAAACCTGTTCTTCGGGCATTCACCATTACACATTGCCCGAACTTCACATTCAACACAATATTTCGGCAGATTCAGTGATTTGGCCTTACCAAATGATTTCTGTCTTTTGCTATCGAGAAAATAAGTAATAGAATGATCCTGTATATTTCCGAGCATATGGTCTTTTTTAACATAATGGTCGCAGGAATAAAGATCTCCATTGTGCTCAACAACAGGTACGTTGCCACAATTAACTTTGAAAATGCATAATGTGTGCTCCTGATCGAAGGCAGTGCGGGCAGCCTCTTCAAAGATCTGGATTTTTATTTCGCCGATATCATTTTCGACCCAGACATCAAATATTTCACTCAGGAAGTATCCAAACCCGTTTGACGGTACTGAATAACTGCTCACACCAGTTAATGAACCGGCATCTGGTTCAACAAGAGGTATAAAAGTAATGAACTTTGCTCCAATCTGTCTGAAAAAATCGTAGGTAATAAGCGGATGCTTAACGTTTACACTATTTACAACACATAAAATCTCGGGTATAATACCATGTTTCTTTAAAAATTGAAATCCTTTCGCAACCTGCTTCCATGTAGCAGTATGATCTTTTGTCCGACGAAAGATATTATGAAACTCTTCAGGGCCATCAATGCTGATACCAATTATAAAACCCTCTTTAGCAAAAAATCTGCACCACTCCTCATTAATAAGTGTTCCATTGGTCTGGATCCCATTCAGAATAGTCTTATCTGCAGGTTTATTTGAAGACTGAAACCTCAGTACTTTCCTATAGAAGTCAATGCCTGCAAGCAGTGGTTCACCCCCATGCCATGAAAAATTAATAATATCTTCTGTTGAGGCATCAATATGTTGTATGATATATTTTTCCAGTATATCATCGTTCATGAGAAAGTGATCTGTTCCGGGATAAAGTCCTTTCTTGTCCAGATAATAACAATATCTGCAATTAAGATTGCATGAAGATCCTACAGGTTTGGCAAATATTTGAAACTCTCTGGAAAGACGATTCATTAAATGACAGTTTATTTTATTGTTTTTTGCTGTAAATGATCCTTTGTGTGTCTTGGCGTCAGCCTTCGAGAGTCTTTATAGTTAAACTTTTTTTACCACGAAGGAACACAAAGTAGTCACAAAGGAGCACAAAGGATAATTTCATAGTTTATCTATATTTCCCCAACTGATAATATTCTCATTTCCTGCTTTAGGTAAATCCATTCTAATCCTCCATTCTACCGGAAAATAGTTATTTACTCTGTTTCCGATGTTATTAACGAATCCCAGATTGACTCCCATATAAGTCACAATATTCCAACCTTTTGGAGCATTTTGCAAAGTGAATTTATCGCGTCGCATGAATGCAAGCGCCTGTGAAAGATTAATTTTGTTAACCGGGAAAGCATCCTTTTTCAACATGGTTGATAAAACAAGTTCGTGAGAAGGGAGATAATGTTTGTTTTTAGCAACAAATATTTTTGTTCCGGCTTTTACAATCTTAAGATTCCTGTAAAGAAGTATATAATCATTCATATCACAAGGAACAGCAAAAAGTTCATCACTCCATTTGAATATTCTTTCCCTTGGAAAATGAGTCCATTTATTTGCTATTTCAAGATCATTTTTATCAGGCTGAAGCTCTGGTCTCCTTTGGCTTTTTACATGAATATTTTGCTCTTTCCCGGTTTTCCTTATGGCTGAGATAAAGAATCCTTCACCTTTCGCTGTCCCCGGATAAAATCCATATCCGAAAATTCCCGCGAAATCGATTTCATTTATTCCACTGAACTCTGACACATCAATTCGAATGCATTCTGCCTCTTTCTTTCCTATAAGCCATTTAATATTTTCTTCATTTTCCCGAGGATTAAAAGTGCAGGTGCTGTAAACAAGTATTCCGTTTTCTTTCAAAGCCGGCCAGACATCCATAAGGATCCTCTTCTGCCTGTCAGAACAATGAACTGTATTGCCGACTGACCATTCGCTTACGGCAATTTCACTTCTGAACATTCCTTCTCCGGAGCATGGAGCGTCGACTATGATAATATCAAAATATCCTGCCAATTTCCCGAATGCAGCAGGATCGTTCTGTGTTACTAGTGTATTTCCTGTACCCCATTTTGAAATAGTTTCTGCAAGAATTGAAGCTCTTGACCTAATATTTTCATTGGCAACCAATAAACTATCCGGACCAAGAATATCCGAAAGATGAGTACTTTTCCCGCCAGGAGCAGCACAAAGATCAAGTGCCCTGCAATCTTTATGTAAACCTGAGGTTTGTTTGATTACTTGTTCCAGGAACATGCTCGAAGCTTCCTGTGGATAATAACACCCGGAATGAAATAGAGGATCAAGAGTATAGGAAGGTCTGTGCTGAAGATAATATCCGTTTTTGCACCAGGGAACCTGGTGAGAGTCAGAAGGCTTTTTATTCCACTTTCCCGGATTGATTCTTACGCTGACAGGAGAAGGTTCTGCCAATGCTTTCAGAAGACCTTCAGGGTCAATGTATTTTTGAGTGCGAATCCTATTTATAAATTCTTCCGGAAACATTGGTTAATTCAAATCCATTAACTGCAAAGATTGCAAAGATTTCACGTAAAGGTCGCAAAGGAGATCAAAAAGCTTTCTCTTAACGTTCTTTGCGGTTAAAAAATATTCCTCATAAATTTTACAATTCGATATTTTTTCTGTTCTTATTGTATTTCTTCCAGAGAAAGAAGATTGGAATACCAAGAATAACAATACCGAGGCCGGGAAAAGTATAATCGGGTTTGTAAATTAAAAGGATCACCATTATAGTAACTGTAGTCAGAATATAAATTGATGGTATCACCGGGTAACCAAAAGCTTTATAGGGCCGTGGAATATCGGGTCGTTTTACCCTTAATATAAATATCGCGAGGATAGTTAAAGTGAAGAATATTAAAACAGCAAATATCACATAATCAAGCAGATTTCCATATGTTCCCGACAAACAAAGAAGTATTGACCATATACCCTGAATAACAATTGCAAATCCCGGGACACCTTTTTTATTGATCTCTCCGACTTTTCTGAAAAACAATCCATCCTTTGCCATAGCATAATAAACCCGTGGACCTGCCATAATAAGAGCATGATTACATCCAAATGTGCTAATCATGATGAAGATTGCCATTATAACTGCGGCTGAATCTCCAAAAACAACACTCATAGCGGAAGTTCCTACCCTGTCATCCGTAGCATATTGAATACCACGGCTTAAAGCATCAGTACCGTCAGGAGAACCAGCAAGAGGAAGAATTTTGATGTAGATATAATTGGTAAGCAGGTAAATCACAGATACGATCAAAGTTCCGAACAGCAGACTCAACGGAACATTTCGTTTGGGGTTAATCACTTCTCCCGAGATGTAAGTAACATTATACCATGCATCAGCTGAAAATAATGAGCCGACCAGAGCAGATCCTATCGCTGCAATTAGTGCGAAACCAACAAGTGGCGTTGCATGGTTTCCAGGACCAATCTTGCTTGCCTGCCAGAATATTTCTTTATTTATCTGCAGGGAATGGATGCTTTTTGTTGCCAGAAATCCGATTGCAATAAAGCCGAAAAGTGCAATGACTTTAGTCGAAGAAAAAATATTCTGAACCGTTTTGCCTGTAACGATACCTTTGGTATTGAGCCATGTGAGAAACAAGATCATTGCAACGGCTATTATCATTGTACTTTTAATCTTCAATGGACCGAGGCAAAAGAGCACATTCTTTTCTGAGATCCATGGAATAAGAACGCCGCTGAACTTGGCAAATGCTACAGCAACAGCAGCTATAGTACCACACTGTATGACAAGGAAGGTTGTCCAGCCAAACAGGAATCCAATAAGAGGATGGTAAGCTTCCTTCAAATAGACATACTGACCGCCTACATGAGGCATCATTGATGCAAGTTCGCCATAGCTTATTGCACCGATGAGTGTCATCACTCCGGTAATGAGCCAGACTATCAGCAACCAACCCGGAGATCCCACATTCCGTGCTATATCTGCACTGACAATGAAGATTCCTGAACCAATCATTGCACCGGCAACAATTGATATTCCGTCGAAAAGATTCACCCGTTTCTGAAGAAGATGGCTTTCTTCCTTCATAATATCAGTTTATAATAACAAATTTAACTATTCAGATGATAAGAAAGGAGTGCTTCTCAACATAATTGACAATAGTTTCATAACACGATGGAGATCCAACTTATTTAGCTTCCAATTGATTGTCGCTCGAAAATCAATGAATTAATAAATCCAGAAGCGCTTTTTTGGAGAAAAAATAGCGTTTATTTTGATAAGGTGAAAGAAGTCCATAAATTTGATCTTCTAAAACATCATCATCAAAAAAATAAAAATTATTTCTATGAAAAAACTTATTTCATTGGTTGCGATCAGCTTCCTGTTTTTAAGTATCTCTGCTCAGAAATTTGACCAGCTCGCTAAGACACCTCCTATGGGATGGAACAGCTGGAACAAGTATGGTTGCAATGTAAGCGAAACTCTTATTATGGGAATGGCTGACGCCATTGTCAGCAGCGGTATGAAGGATGCCGGTTACGAATATGTTGTAATTGATGACTGCTGGCAGGTATCTCGTGATGAGAATGGCGAGATAGTTGCAGATAAGGATCGTTTCCCTCACGGAATTAAATACCTGGCAGATTATATACACTCAAAAGGATTGAAGTTTGGTATCTACTCCTGTGCCGGAACACTCACCTGCGCTGGACGCCCCGCAGGTAGAGGACATGAATATCAGGATGCTCTTTCCTATGCACGCTGGGGTGTTGATTATTTAAAGTACGACTGGTGCAACACCGGTACCCAGGAACCCAAGTCTTCATATACTATTATGCGTGACGGTCTTTATGCAGCGAAGAGACCAATAGTATTCAGCATATGTGAATGGGGCTCAAACAAACCATGGGAATGGGCTGGTGCGGTAGGTCACTTATGGCGTACCACCGGTGATATTTCGGATACCTGGAATAGCATGATGGAGAATTTTTTACAACAGAAAGACTTTGCCAAGTATGCCGGACCAGGTCACTGGAATGATCCGGATATGCTTGAAGTCGGAAATGGAGGAATGACGGCAGAAGAGTACAAAACTCATTTTTCATTATGGTGTATGGCAGCTGCCCCATTGTTGGCCGGAAATGATATTCAGAACATGTCTCCGGAAACCAAATCAATTCTTCTCAATAAGGAAATTATTGCATTGGACCAGGATTCACTGGGAAGACAGGGTATATGCTGGAGGGACAATGGTGATTATCAAATTTGGTTAAAAATACTAAACAAAAATGAAAAAGCTATATGCCTTCTTAATAGTAGCGATGAGAAAAAGAGTGTTCTGGTGGACTTTTCACTTCTGGCCCAGGCAAAAACAACTCAATGGGGGCCCGCATCACCTCTTAAACTCGAAAATTACACTGTAAGAGATTTATGGGATCATAAAGATCTGGTATTGAAAGAATCATCAATGTATATTGATTTACTTCCTCATTCAGTGAAGGTGTACAGGTTTATTAAGAAGTAAAATTGCCCCCACCTCCCCTAAAGGGGGGTTGGGGGGCAAAATACGCTAATGAAAAATTAATTTGCAAACGGAACCTCTTTCCCGGTTAACTTTATCCTTCCGGTAAGCACCTGGGTAAACTGAGGATCGAGATAGCCATTGAAACCTGGCTGTTTCCCTCCTACCGAGATTGTAAAGTAACCCGGTTCAATCACTCTTTTTGACTTGTTATTGATCATCGAGAATTGACGGGGTTCAAGGTTGATCTCAACGACTTTACTCTCGCCCGGTTTAAGTGAAACCCTGGCAAATCCTTCAAGCTGGCGGATTGGTCTTGGTGTTGATGCTTTCTCATCAGTAAGATAAAGTTCTACCACTTCATCTCCTGCTACTTTACCGGTATTTGCAACAGTCACTTTAACACTGACTTGTTCTCCGGCAACAACTTTTCCCGGAATGGATAAATTGCTGTATTTAAATGTTGTATAGCTTAACCCATAACCGAAAGGATATAAAGGTTCCTGTGTAAAGAACCTGTATGTTTTTCCTGTCATATCATAATTTTCAAAAGCGGGAATCTGATCAATTGATTTATAATATGTTACAGGAAGTCTTCCAGCTGGATTATAATCACCGAAAATTACATCAGCTACAGCATTACCACCTTGTTGACCACCATAGCCTGCAAGTAATATCGCAGAAGCTTTTTCCTGTGCCTTATTAACTGATAATGCACCCCCGCTGGTCAATACAACAATAACAGGTTTCCCTGTTGCCGTAACAGCATCCAGGAGTTTTTCCTGGGCAGCAGGAAGATTAAGGTTGGTACGGTCGCCACCACTGAAGCCCTCAATTTTTATTGGCATTTCTTCACCTTCCAAACGTTGCGACAAGCCTAGAACGAGGACGACCACATCCGCTACTTTTGAGGCTACAACAGCTTGTTCTATCAGAGTGGGTCTTGGCGGCGCCCACAAAAGCTCTATTGCTGCATCACCTGCATAATTTTTATAAAGAACTTCTATCCTGTATTTTTTCCCGGCCTGAAGTTCAGCCGATGCCTCTATATGAGTTGCTTCATGCTCATTCATCGAAGAGATCAGTTTTTTACCATCAAGGAAAATTTCATAACCCGATGACCCCAATCCGCCAATCGCATAGGTTCCGGAAACCGGTGGAACCAGATAGGTCGTCCAGCGAATACCAAAATTATCATCAGGCATGTCATATCTTGGAGAGAAATGTTCCCAGTAGAAATTTATATTATCATCAACTCTCGTGAAAACAGGCTGACCCTTCATATCAGTGTTATTAAAGTATTCACCATAAGCGCCCTGTATACTATCAGGAGTCTCCAGGTATCTTGACGGGATTGGAGATAAATTGTGTATCCCCTCTGCGAGATCGCTGCCTTCGGCATAGATAACCTTGGTACCGGGAGTAAGCTTGGCAGTAATTCCTTTCAACACTGTTACAGGATCCTTCGGTATCCCATTATAGTTGCCAATCAGCGATTCAAAATTGTCGGCATCAGGGCCAATCACTGCAATTGTTTTTATATCTTTTGAAAGAGGAAGAATATTTTTTTCATTCTTGAGAAGTACGATCGATTTCCTGGCTGCCTGACGTGACAGGGAGTTATTATAATCGGAGCAGTTCACAAAAAAAGGTATCTTCGCATAAGGAACCATTTCATCAGGATCGAACATCCCAAGTTTAAACCTGGCAGTGAAGATTCTTTTTACAGCGACATTGATATCATTCTCAGTCAGTAATCCCCGATTAACAGCTTCGACAAGATTTTTATAATCAACCCCGCATTCAAGATCGGTTCCGGCTTTAATTGCCTGAGCAGCCGCCTCGGCTGCATCTTTTGCAAAATGGGTAAATTTATAAAAATCGGAAATTGCCCAGCAGTCAGATACAATATAGCCCTTAAATCCCCACTCATTCCGAAGGATGCCATATAAGATCGGATTTGCACAGCACGGGTAATCCCTGAACATGTTATAAGCCCCCATCACTGAATAAACTCCGGCATCCATCACGAGTGTACGGAATGCAGGCAGATATGTTTCTCTTAGGTCTATCTCGCTTACTTTTGCATTAAATGAATGCCTTAAGGGTTCCGGTCCGGAATGTACAGCATAATGTTTAGCTGTAGCAACCGTTTTCAGATATTTCGGATCATCACCCTGCATACCTCTGACAAATTCATATCCCATCCTTCCGGTCAGAAAGGGATCCTCGCCATATGTCTCATGGCCTCTTCCCCAACGCGGATCTCGGAAGATATTTATATTTGGAGACCAGAAAGTAAGACCCTGGTAGATTCCGGTCTTGCCTCTTCTCTGGAACTCATGATATTTTGCTCTCGCTTCATCGGAGATAGCATTAGCCACATTGAATAAAAGTGACTCGTCCCACGAGTTTGCAATCGTAATTGATTGAGGAAACACAGTGGCATACCCTGCTCTTGCAACCCCGTGCAGAGCTTCATTCCACCATGTGTAAGCAGGAATACCCAAACGGGGAATTGCCGGTGCGGTATAAAGAAGCTGATCGGCTTTTTCCTGCAGAGTCATCCTTGTAACAAGATCATTTACTCTTTCATCAAGAGAGAGGGATGGATTCCAGAAAGGGAAAGGGTATTGACTTGTCTGTGCCACTATAGGTAGCATTATTGCGGACAGAGATAAAACTAAAAATAGAGAAAAGACCTTTTTCATGTTTGGAAGTTTTATACAAGTGGAAAAGTATAAAAAAAATGCCGGAAATGAAAAGAAAATTATTCTTTCAAATCCGGCATCAGAATTTGTCAAGAAAAGCGAGTATCGGGAAACTTCACATCCGATTACCAGGCCGTTTTTTGTAATTTATTTTCTAAGGTTAAAATCAACTAAACCTTAGGTAATGCCCATGGTTCCCTGTAATTAGGTATAAGAAAATTATTGGCATCTGAGTCATTTGTAAATTTAGTACCATCCCATATAAGTTTCTTACCAGTCCGGTATGCAATATTTCCAATCGCTGAGAATTTAGCTATATGAGCACCGATCTCAACACTTGCGTTGGTATTGGGATTGCGTTTTTCCACACATTCCAGGAAATTGGTCACATGTTTATTAAGTCCTTTCCCATTTCCTTGTGCAAGAGGTACAGCTTCCATCCTTTTTTTATCATTAACCTCTTCAGGAATTACTTCCCAGCCGTCACGATCTACAACAAGAGTTCCATTTTCACCTACAAAGCCCAATCCATGATTACGGCCATACGCTCCATCATTTATGCCAATAGCATGGTCCCAAAGCACATTGAATCCGTCAAATTCATAAATAGTCTGTAAACTATCGGGAGTTTCACATGCATCTGTTGGATATCCATACTTACCACCCATAGCCATTACAGATTTAGGAGTAGTAACATTCATACCATACAGGGCGTAATCCAGAAGATGAACTCCCCAGTCAGTCATAAGGCCACCAGCATAATCCCAAAACCACCTGAACGTAAAATGAAAACGGTTTTGGTTAAACGGACGTTTTGTAGCCGGTCCAAGCCACATATCATAATCAACTCCTGCCGGAACCGGTTCATCGGGCCGTACAGGAATTGAAGGGCACCAACCCTGGTATGAAAATACTCTTACAAGCCTTATTTTCCCAAGTTTGCCTGATTGGATAAAATTAACAGCATCCTGCCAATGCGGATCACTCCTTTGCCACTGACCTACCTGTACAACAGTTTTGTGCTTTTTGGCAGCATCTACCATTAGATTACACTCTTCAATAGTTCTTCCGAGAGGTTTTTCACAATAAACGTCTTTCCCTGCTTCACATGCAGCAACCATTTGCAGACAATGCCAGTGATCGGGTGTTCCAACGATAACTATATTAATATCTTTGTTGTCGATCAGCTTTCTCCAGTCTTTATAGAGGTTTGCAGGTTTCTTGCCTCTGATCTTCTCAACATCTGCAGCCCTGCGGTTAAGTACTCTCTCGTCTACATCGCATAAAGCCAGACATTCCACGTTTTTATGGTCAAGAAATGGAACCAGATCAGCAAACCCCTGACCGTTGCATCCGATAACACCTACATTGATCCGGTCGGATGGTGCGCACCCGGTTAAAGCACCGGATAGAGTCGGGACCAGTCCCAGTGCTGCGGTTGTTATTGCTGAGTTTCTGATAAAAGCACGTCGTGTTGTCATTTTCTACTTTATTTATTCTTATATCTATTTAACTGAAAATCGGTATATGGTAGTTGATTTGAATGTTTCACCCGGGTTAAGTACTGTGGAAGGAAAATCCGGATGATTCGGACTATCGGGATAATGACCCGATTCGAGACATAAACCCGACCTGAATTTGAATACTTTTCCACCATGACCTGACAGAGTGCCATCGAGAAAATTGCCGGTGTACAGCTGCATTCCGGGTTGATCTGTGATTACCTCAAGCATTCTGCCACTAACAGGTTCATAAACGGTAACATCAACCTCTTCTTTATTATCCAGAATATAGTTATGATCGTAACCGCGACCAAGGATGAGCTGATCATATTTATCGCCTATTCTCTCACCTATAGCATGTGGCGTGTTGAAATCAAAAGGTGTTCCTGCAACAGGACGAATTTCACCTGTAGGGATCATAAATGAGTCAACCGGAGTGAAAGCTGATGCTTTGAGCGTGAGCACGTGATCAAGGATATCACCGTTACCGGCTCCATGAAGATTAAAATATGCATGGTTAGTAATATTCACAACTGTCTTCTTGTCAGTTGAACAAGTATAATCCATCACAATCTCATTGTTGTCTGTCCAGGTATAGGTAATGGAAGCACTAGCCTTCCCGGGAAAACCTGCTTCCATGTCAGGGCTTTCATAAGTGAACTTTACAGCTGGATATTTACTGTCTTTCAGTATTTCTGTATTCCATACAACACTATGCCATCCGGCAGGTCCCCCGTGTAGAGTGTTTGGTCCGTTATTTATTGGTGTGTTGTATACAACTCCATCAAGAATGAATTTTCCCTTGGCAATCCTGTTGGCATACCTTCCGACAACTGATCCGAAAGAAATATCTCCTTTTAGTGTTTCATCAAAGGTATCATAACCGAATGTAACATTCTCTTTCTTCCCGTTTTTGTCAGGAACTTCAATCCAGTTAATCTTTGCTCCGAAATTGGTAACTCTTATAACATTACCAGCTTTGTTTGTGAGTGTTAACAGGTAAATCTCTTTCCCGTTATGTGTGCCGAAAACGTCTTTTTTAACCATTTCCTTATTTTTTGTAGACTGATTGCATGAAGCTAATATAACAGCAACCAGAGCCAGTGATAAAAACAGAATTCTTTTCATTATTTATTAAGATTTATTTGTGCTAAATTAATAAAGATTCCCAACCCATTAACTGTGGGATAAAATAATTGGAACCATTTAAGGTATATTAACATTTCTGGAACGAAAAAAAAATCCGTTAAATAGAAGTTTTCGCCCCCCTGCCCCTCTAAAGGGGTGTTAAACCTCTGTTTTTGATCTAATTCAATATGATCACTAAATTAGTCCCACTTTAGGGGGACCCCGCGAAGCGGGAGGGGGTTACTTCGTTCTGAACTGCCATGCCGGGAAACCTTCCTTATTGAATAATGATGCCACAGCTCCATTGCGCCAGCAATATCTTACTGATACAGGTTCTTTGATCTTTGTTGAAGAAACCAACACTTCATTATTTACAATTTTTGCCTGGGCTTTAATATATTTCCCGTCTTTTCCTGCAATTTCGAACTCTTTAAGCTTTTCATCCTTAGAAGTTAGTCCTTCTCCGACATTATCAAATTGTATTTTTATATAGCCGGCAGAAACTGAAGATGATTTATAAACAGGACCGGAGAATGGAGATTTCATTCCATAATCGGCATTAAGAGCCAGGAGTGCAAGACGTTCTCCAACTTCTTTCTTAAATGGAGGATGAATATTATTTACAGTTGCTATATCGAGTGTAACAGCCATACCAGTTTCATTCAGTTTAAGTGCACTCGCCTGGGCTTCTCTCAGATATGCAGATTCCGTTGAATCGACTCCTGCATAAACATAGGGAGCAATCTGAACAAAGTAGAAAGGAAAATCCTTAATCCCCCATGCCTCACGCCAGTTCTGAATCATTGCCGGGAATATTTTTGCATATTGACCGGCTCTGCCAACATTAGCTTCTCCCTGATACCATATAGCGCCTTTGATCTGATATGGCAAAACCGGACTAACCATACCATTATATAGCACCGATGGCGTACCGGCGCCAATATTTACGGGTCTTTTTCGGGACTGGAACTCATTTTTTGACATGTCGTAAAGGTAAAATTTCGTGTTTTTCAATTCTGCAACAGGCTGATATTTCCAATCACCTTTAAGCGGGACAAATATTTTTGCATCGCTTTTCAAGGAGAGTTTCATCTTTTCCGGAGCACCATATATTCCTCCTCCTCCCTGTGTATCAAGAACACGTACAGAAATTGTGCTGGTTCCGGATTTAACCAAAGCTGCAGGGATAATATAATTCCTGTCAGCATTCCAGAAACCTGAAACTTCAGTCGAGCCTATAAGCTTTCCGTTAAAAAATGTACGATCCATGTCATCAATTGGTCCAAGTGAAAGGGCAAGCTCTTTGCCAGTCATATTTTTAGGTATTTCAATAGTTTTTCTGAACCATACTGCACCATCAAAATCACCGATAACTGTCTCAAATTCAGTCGGAAGAGCCATAACGGGCCATTCCTTGTCATTAAATTCTGTGGATGGAATGTTTTCATCATTAAAACTTACATCTTTCCACTGGTCAGTTCCGGCCGGCTTTACTTCAACCTGTTTATGAGTATTCAGCCATAACTGATATTCAGCCTGTAGCGGGGCAGACTCCTTTATTGCTTTTATTTCTTTAACAAACTCTCCTACGTTTTGGAGTGACTCTGAGGAAGTCCATGATTCAGAAGGAGTGCCTCCCCATGCTGATTCTATCAGGCCTACAGGAACATGAAGTTCATTATGTAACTTCTTCCCGAAGAAATAAGCTGTTGCACTGAATGGCAGAACTGTTGAAGGAGTACTCTCTACCCACTTTCCGGTGCAATCATCAAGTGGATCTCCGGATATTTTTTTCTCAACATTGAAAAGACGAATTTCGGGAATTGAAGCCGAAGCAATTGTACTTAAGGAATGCATAATTGTATCTGCAGGCGGCCATCCGGCGACCGGCATTTCCATGTTCGACTGACCTGAACAAAACCATACCTCTCCTATCAGAACATTTTTAATTGTTATTGCAGTGTCACCGGCTGAAACTGAAAGTGTATAGGGACCTCCGGCCTCAGGGGTGGTTATATTCACCAACCATTTTCCATCTTTGCCTGCGATCGCTTGTCCCCCAGATTTCCAGCTTGCTGAAACACTTATTTTGCTACCAGGGTTTGCTTTACCCCATATCTTTGCAGTGGTTTTCTGCTGTAATAGCATATTGTCGCCAATAAGTGATGGTAACTTCAGATTTGAATGACTCTGGCAACTGATTAAAGCCAGAAACAGGACAAAAAAAACAATTTTTACTTTCATTTTTAAAAGTTTAAAGTTTCCCAGAGAAAATATTGTAAATATTTATTAAAATTTTAATTAAAGCGCTGAATTTCTTTGTGTTACTTTGTGTCGAACTTCAGTTTATTTATTATATAATGCCTCAAGAGCTCCGGCCAGGTAAGCAGCTGGTGCATTCCAGTTAATCGCTATCTCATTTGAGGCATATGAACAAACAGAGTCAGTATATGACTCATCCGGAATTCTTGAAGGATATGTCTTGCATCCATCCTGCTGACCCGGATTTGGTCCTCCTACTATCAAACCAGGAATGGGATCAGCAATACCGTCTGCCTCTGATAAACGGTGATGCGGAAACATAGGAGTTTTATGACCGTATCCTGTAACAAATGAATATCCTGTTGCATTACGACCTAAGACATAATCCATATTTGAAAGGGCGTAATCGAGATATTTCCTGTTATTTGAAAGCCTGTAAGCCTGAATCAATAAGATCCCCTCATTGGTTGCCACTGAATTGCTTCCCCAGACGAAATCAGCAGCTGATTTACCAATTACTGTCATATATGCGCGGTCCCGAATTCCTTCTGTCAGTTTATCAGCACTTTTAATAATTCTTTCTTTCATGAGTGGATAATCCCGCTTTGCAGTACCTTTCAGTTTTTTTTCGAACCTGGCAAGCGTGTAATATCCAAGAAGCCTGACATTATCCCATGATGGTAACGGCATAAGTGTATCGGGAAACATAGGATTAGCATTATAATAACTCTCTTTTCCGGTGCTGACATACAATTCTGAAGCAGCCCATATAAACTCATCGGTGAAATCAGAGTCACCATAACCACCTGTATTTATTACCGGTTTGAATTCTTTGTTCATCTGGTTTTGATCATAGGCCATTTTTGGATTTTTTACTGCCCACTCCCAAGCCTTTTCTGCAGATATCATGCAGGAATCAGCCAATCCCGGAAAAACTTTTTTGAATTCAGGGAAAATACGACCTGCCTGTGCCATAACAGCAGCAAAGTCGAGTGCGGCAGCAGTTCCTTTTGAAACAACATAACGCGGAGTTGTTGCGACAGATGGCATAACAAATCCGTCGAAATTCGCATTGGTTAATTTGTTATAAACTCCTCCATCTGAAGGGTCCTGCATTGTAAGCATCCACCGAAGGTTCCAGACAATCTCATTAAGCAGATCGGGAGCCCCGTTCCCACTCTCCGGAATGTTTATTCTCAGCGTATCAAGAAAGGCTGGAAAATCTTCATACAGTGAGAGTAATGTACCCATAGTAATGCCGCTGTTTACGATATATTTATTATAATCACCGGCGTCATACCATCCCCGTGGACAAGAGATAACAGTCCCTGCTGGTCTGTTAGAAGAGGCAGCTGCAGGATGAACAATGATCTTTGTATCGGGATGCCCTGCTGCCCGGCTCCATTTTCCTGCAAATTCAGGAGGAAGAACCGTGGACATTCTCTGAAAATAAAAACCTTTTATTAGCGCTTTTGTGAGGTTGTTGAAAACCTTAGGTTTAATTTCAAAGCTGTAGGAATCTCCCTGCCCTGGCAGACTCACAAAATACAGTCCGGGCTTTGTAACTGACGAAAAATCAGCAATTCGTGTCAGTTGAGGAGAGAATCCCGATTTGTGGACAGCACTCAGCTTTGATTTGAAAACTTCCTCCCCGGAAGTTGCCGACTTAATCACAAAATCGTTTGCTTTATCATCTGTAATTACCGCAACTTTGGGAGCGGAAGGATAAAATCCAATCTGGTTAATCCTGATTTTGGAGGCAGCATCCTGTGCTGAAAGAAACGGAAAGAAGGATGTGCAGATTAAAATCAAAAGAAATATTTTTCTCATATTCTTTGTATTATATGTAAAGCCCTTTCTCTCTGGGGAAGGGTTGGGGTGAGGTAAACATTAAAGCAATTTCAAAGTATATGTAAATGAAGTTGGTACAGCATAAACAATATATTGCGGAAGAGGTCTGGGACCACAACTTGCTGATCCTACACCAAGGGTCAGATGACTTATACATAATACCGTAGCATTGCTTTGCGGCAGATCGATGCGGTATTCAACCTTATCCATCTCCTCGTCGCTGTAAGGCAGCATTGATACCTGCAGAAGTGTACTGTCGGATTGAGCCATAAGTCCGGTACCAGAAGCAGTGGTCAGTTTCGCCCAACGCACATCCTCATGGTTTCCGCAATCCATTGGTTTCTCGTAGGGAGTAAGTTGCTCTTTTACAGTGCTTTTATATATTCCAACATCAAATCCGCGTTTACGATCGGCATAATTCTCCATTGGTCCGCGTCCAAAATAAGAAACCTGGTCGAATTGTTTATCCAGGAACATTCTTACACCAATGCGAGCCACGGCCAGCTTAGGATCGCTTGAACTAAAAGTGTTTTCAGACTTAATTGAACCATCACCCGAAATAGTATAAATAACATTGTGTTTTACAGTGAAATTGCCTTTACCTTCAGCAGTGAGAGCAACAGTAATTGTGACTGAACCAGGAGATTTCTGTTCAACATTAACTGATTGCGTAGTCCATTTGAGCTCTCTGAGGCCTGATGATGTCCAGCCTCCGTTAGCCCACATATCATCATTCCTGTGAGGTGCACGCCAAAGATGCAATCTTGGTCCTCCGTCCTTAAGCAGCATGTTGACGCCATTTTTTTCGAGAGCGGAGAATGTACCGGCAGCTTTATCAAATACCACAGTGAAGCCGGTACCTTTAACAGTAATTTCTTTATCAGTCTGTACCATATTAACCGGTTCAACTACAGTTTTTGGTTCAACAGCAAGTGCCTGAACCCCGATCGGGAATTGTTCTGAAGCCATTTCAAATCCCTTCTTCGCCCAGATCTGATCATTTGCCAGGGAAAATGATACCCTTAAGAAATATTCAGCACCATTGTTCTTTATTGAGGTTTTATACGGGATTGTAACCATGGTTTCTTTACCTGCTGCAATAACCGGAAGTTTTATTTCTCCATGCGAAATCTCTGTGCCTTCTGCCGACAAGGTCCATTGAGCGTTAAATCCATGAAGATCAATAAACTGATATTTATTCCTGATCTGGAACTTACCTTGTGCCAGATCTACTGCAGATACTTTAATCCACTGATAAACATGCTTCATTTCGGGATAATGTGGTTTCAGAGTACGGTCTGAAGCAACAACTCCTTTATGAATGAAATAATGATCATTCGGAAATTCACCAAATCCACCGCCATATGCAATGATCGGATGATTAGGATCGCGACGGTTATAAATTCCCTGATCCTGCCATTCCCATATTGCCCCGCCTAAAAGTTCAGGATATTTATCAAAGAGGTCATTGTATTCACCTATTGCTCCCATCGAATTGAACATCGCATGGGCATATTCGCATAGGAAGTATGGTTTTTTAAAAGCAGTATCATTGGCAATCCGTTCAATATCTTTTGGTTGTGCATACATCTGACTTTCTATATCTGCCGGGTTTGCTTTGCCAATGCCAAAACCTTCGTAATGGACAGGCCTTGTCGGATCAATGCCCTTTATGGTAGCCAGCGCAGCCCTGAAGTTTGAGCCTCCCTTTCCATTCTCATTTCCAAGGGACCATATTATTACACAAGGATGATTTTTAAAATTCTCAACATTTGCCACATTCCTGTCGATGATAGCTGCTTTCATCCTGGGTTCTTCATCGAACCTGCCCATATAGCCATGGCATTCAACATTTGCTTCGGCAACAAGAAAAATGCCATATTCATCACATAATTCATACCATCTGGGATCGTCAGAATAGTGACAGGTTCGTACAAGATTACAATTACCCTGCTTGATAAGCTCAAGGTCGCGGATCATTTGTTCTTCTGTAACTGCATGTCCAACGTCGGGCCAGTTCTCGTGACGATTAACTCCTTTTAGTTTAACCGGAATGCCATTCACAAGAAAGAGCCTTCCTTTTATTTCGACTTTTCTGAAGCCGGTTCTTGAGGAAAGTATTTCGATTATTTTATCTCTGTCTTTTAAAGATAGAACGGTAGTATAAAGTCTGGGAGTTTCAGCTGTCCACTTTTCCGGATTTTCAACATGATAAATCATTTTAACTACTGTTTCCTCTCCGGGTTTTAATTCAGGAACATCTCCATGTGCCTGAGCATTGCTTACCTGATTTTTACCGTCATATAAGACAGCTGAGATAGTTGTTGATTTTATAGTTTTGACACCATAATTTTTAACCCTGGCAATGACCTCTACTGATGCATCGCGATACTGGTTGTCAAGATCGGTTTTGATGAAAAAATCCCGCACATGTTCCTGAGGTGTGCTCCATATTGTCACATTGCGAAAAATCCCGCTCAAACGCCACATATCCTGATCTTCCAGCCAGGTGCCTGATGTAAACCTGTATACTTCTGCAGCAACCATGTTCTTTCCGGGTTTTACAAAACTGGTAATGTCAAATTCAGCTGCATTGCGACTATTAACACTAAACCCTACTTTTTTCCCATTGACCCAGAGAAAGAATCCTGCATCAACACCGTCAAAAGTTATAAATATCCGTCGACCGTCCCAGCTTTCAGGAATTTCAAAATCACGTCGATAACTTCCGACAGGGTTTCGTTCCTCATAAGCTGTGAAATTTTTCGGAGGAGTACTCATAACATGGGGAAAATCCTTTTTTATGATATATCCGTTATTCCTGTAATAGGGAGTGCCATAACCAAGAATCTGCCAATTAGACGGCACTTGTATTTCTTTCCAGTCAGAGACATTGAATTCCGGTTTATAAAAGTCAACCGGTCTCATTTGTGGCCAGGAAACCCAGTTGAATTTCCAGAGACCATTCAGACTTCTGCAAAAAGTGGATGCATGCCTTTTGGCAGAAAGTGCTTCATTAAGATCTGCATAAGGTATCAGGGAAGCGTGTGCCGGTTCCTTATTGATACCCAGAAGCTCAGGATTTTCAATTTCAGCAGGCACCGGCGCTCCTCCTAAAGAGTCTTTTGGTGAGAGGCTCTGACTATTGGCCGACAATACTGAAGCAAAAAGAGTTATGAAACTCAGAACTAAACTTGACCTATTTTTCATTATATAAAATATTTAATAAGTTGATATATGCCTTTAATGTCTAAATAATATTCTGTTTTTCAATTATTTCCAGGCACATTCTGGAATCATGATAAGGACATTTCCAGAATCCTGCCTTATCCTCTATCAGATTAGGTTGCAGATCATTATTCACACTCCAGTACCACTCCCCGTTTTGTTTGTCAACAATATGATCAGCTATAAACCGCCAGGCTGCCAGACTCAGATCAAGGTATTCTTCCTTACACGTCAAAATGAAGGCATTAAGAAAACCAACAACTGTTTCAGCCTGTACCCACCAATGTCTGTCATAATCAACATGCCCTGTCGTGAAGAATTTTTCATATATCATGCTGCCATCAGCCATTAATCCCTGTCTTGAAGCTTCAGCAATCTTAATAACTATAGTTCGAACTTTACTGATTATAGTTTCATCACCAAGTACCAGGGCAGCTTCATAGATCAGCCATGAAGATTCAATGTTATGTCCGTATGAAACGAGATCAGTTTTATCATTCCAATATTCATCAAAGAACATATTCAGACTAAATGTGCGCTTATTAACGATCTTATCAGTAAAAACAGCAATCAGTCCTTTCAGTCTTTCCCTCAGCAACTCATCTTTCCAGATTCTGTAAAGATTTGTATAAGCTTCCAGAACGTGCAGGTGAGTATTCATTGTTTTTTTTTCATTCGCATCTTTTGAACTGAGACGCAGATCGTCAAGAGCACCCCACTCCCTGGAGAATGCTTCAAAATATCCTTCGAGTTTCGCATCATAACTGTATTTCTCGATCAGACTGAACAGATCGATAGCTAAAGTGAGGCAGTTATTGTCATTTGTAATCCTGTAGTATTCTGTAAGACCGTACATTGCAAATGCCTGGGCATAAATTTGCTTTTTGCCATCTTTCATTTCTCCTTTATAGTCGAGAAGCCAGAATACCCCGCCAGATTTCTTATCAAAAAAATGTTCCAGGAGATAATCTTTTGATCTTTCAGCTATTTTCCGATAATCTGGATTTTTCAGAATTCTGTAAGCCGATGAAAAGGTCCAAAGAATCCTGGCGTTCAATACACATCCTTTGTCAGCATCTGTATAAATATGTCCCATTCCATCAATTCTTCCAAAGAATCCGCCATTCCCGGAATCAATCATTTTGGTCATCCAGAATGGAAGAATATTGCTTATCAGTTCTTCTTTAACTTCTGATTTAAGTAATTCCAGTTTGTTTTGTGACATAAAACTAATTTCTTAAAAATTTTCTCTTCACTTGTGGCCCCCTGGCCGCTTCGCGGCCATCCCCCTAAAGGGGGACTAATTCGGTCATGTATAATCAATTTACCTTAAAAAAGAGAATTAATCCCGCTTTGCGGGAGCAGGGGGGCTATTCTTTTTTAGCAGTTTCTCTTCTTACAGCCAACTCAGCACTTATAGTTAGCATTTTTTTCTCACTAAGCGGATAAATAAACATGAAGAATGCACCTAATAACGTTCCGATTGCCGGAAAGAAACTCAGCATCATTTTTATGCCTGTCTGGGCCTCAGCTGTCTGAACAACATTTGCTTTGAATCCATAATATCCTAAAAGCCAGCCTGCCAGTGCGCCGCCCAGTGTCCATCCGAATTTCTGCGACATGGAAGAAGCCGAGAATACAAGACCTGTTGCCCGTCGACCGGTTTTCCATTCCGAATAGTCGGCAGCATCAGCATACATTGACCAGACAAGAGGAAAGATAATACCTGCACTCATGCTTATTAAAAACTGAAATACAAATATTAAGCTAACGCTGTTCCTGTCGAGCCAGTAAAAGCCAATACTGAATACAGCTGCAAATAGCATGGCATAGAGGAAAGTGTATTTTTTGCCAATCCTGTCTGAAACAGGTTTTGCAAGAACTACTCCTACAATATTTGCAGCCTGTCCGAGTACAAAATAAAGACTGCTGAGTGTAAATGTGAGGTTAATAGCTTTTATTGAGAAGGCACTTTGACCCTGGATATAGTATTTAAAATAATAGATTGCTGCTCCGTCGCGGATAGAATTAAAAAATATTGCAGCGATTCCGGCACCCAGCAGGATGAACCAGGGAGAATTATGCAGGAGGTCGTTCAGATCTTTTTTCAGAGAAGTTTTTACTGTTACAGGTTTTATCCGTTCTCTGGTCCACGAAAAAGTGAACATAAAGAATGTAATTGCTATGATAGCGAATACAACTGCTGCCAGCTGCCATCCCTGCTGAAGGTTAACTCCTCCTTTTCCCAGTTTACTGAAGATATCAACCAGTGGTTCCGCCAGTGCAAGTACAAGGAGACTTCCCCCAAAAGCAAAAATAAATCTGAAAGTAGCCAGACTGGTCCTCTCCTTTCCATCTGCAGTCATAACTCCCATAAGTGAAGCATAAGGTACGTTGATCATGGAATACACCATCATCATTAAGGAATAGGTAATGAATGCATATATCACTTTGCCTGACTGTGTAAATGAAGGGGTTGTGAATGTCAGTACCCCGATGATACCGAATGGTACTGCAACCCATAACAGGTATGGTCTGAATTTCCCCCACCGGCTCTCCGTCCGATCTCCAATGATACCGACGAAGGGATCGAATGCAGCATCCCAAATCCTTGTAACCAGGAACATTGTTCCGACAAGTGTCGCAGAAATCCCGAAAACATCGGTATAGAAAAACATCAAATACATTGAGAAAAGTTTCCAGAACATTGAGCTGGCGGCGTCACCAAACCCATATCCGATCTTTTCTTTCAGTTTCAGCTTTTGTGCGATCATAGAGATAGATATAAAAGAGGTTATAAAAACTATTTCAAATTCTGCAATTTAAGGTTACTGTCAATCAGTTTTTTCAGAGTTTCAACTGAAGCCGGTGACCGTAAACCATCTTCAGGAGTATTCAGACAATAATCGACTAAATTATCCAGAGTTGATTTTGCAACATGCATTCTGGTATCTGACGAAGCATAATAAATAAATACAGATCCGTCGTCGTCGATGATCCATCCATTAGCAAATAATACATTCGAAACATCACCAACTCTTTCTTCACCTTCGGGAGCCATAAAAAATCCTGCAGGTTCGGCAATAAGGTTTGAAGGATCCTTTAAATCGGTCATATAGAGATAGAGAACATATCGCATACCTGCTGCACAGCCTCGTACGCCATGAGCCAGGTGCAGCCATCCTTCAGGTGTTTTCACAGGATGTGGCCCCTCGCCGTTTTTCAGTTCTTTAATAGTATGATAATAGCGGAAATTGATGATCTTTTCTTCTATTATCTCTGCATGTGTGATATCATCAATAAGTGCCCAGCCAATTCCACCTCCTGAACCTGCATCAATAAATCCATCCTGAGGACGGGTATACAAAGCATACTTGCCATTAACAAATTCAGGATGAAGCACTACATTTCGTTGCTGACTCCTGGTTTTAAGATCGGGAAGCCTTTCCCATGTTTTAAGATCATGTGTTCGCGAAATACCAGCAGCAGCTACGGCTGAAGAGAGATCACCGGCAGGAGCAGATGGATCTTTTCTTTCAGAACAGAAAATCCCATATATCCACCCGTCTTCATGTCGTGTAAGACGCATATCGTAAACATTTGTATCGGGAGTTTCTGTTTCAGGCATGGTTATTGGCCAGTCCCAGAACTGGAAATTATCAATTCCGTTAGGGCTTTCAGCTATCGCGAAAAAAGATTTTCTGTCATTACCTTCTACACGAACAGCAAGGATATATTTCCTGTCATATTTTATTGCCCCTGCATTAAAAGCAGCATGAATGCCAAAACGTTCCATCAAACGAGGATTTGTATCCGGATTAAGATCATATTTCCAGAATAAAGGTGCATGATCACCGGTAAGAATAGGATATTTATATCTGAAGAATATTCCATTCCCCGGTTCTATTCTTTCGTTTTTTCGTGTCAATAATTTCTGATGTTCCTCATTAAGGATTTTCAATCTTGATTTGAAATCGGGTTTCATGATAAGCTTAATTAATTATAATCCTCTCACATCTAATTATTTATTAAAAATTCTGCCTCTATCTCAACCAGAAGATTATCGCGGCAGATATCTGATTCGATAAAAACTGAAGGAACATCAGGAAAACGTTCCCTGCAAATCGCCTTTACTTTAATAAAATCGTCCTGATTTTTCACATAAACTCTTAGAAGAATAAATTTTCCCCATTCAATATCGGTATTGGTGATTATTTGTCCTATACTCTTCTTATCTGTAAGTTTGCTTATATTGTCTAGAGTAACAATAGTTTGTTTCTCAACATCTCCTATTCCGATGGTGTCCTGCCCGATAATTGAAGCTGTGCCAGATATAAATAGTGTAGATTGGATCTTGCTTGTCATGAGGAGCGCACGTTCAAATTGCGGAGGATGCTTAATCGATCTCCCTTTACCTACAACTCCTTTCAGAACCTCTTGTCCGTATTCATAAGCATTCACCTGGTTAGGATTATCAATGGGTTTAATAGTTACTGTTTCTTTTGCCATGACAGCGCAAAAATCAAGGCTGACTCCATCGAATTTCATTCCTATTCCTGTGGCGGCAGGATATCCGTGTATCGTCCGGTATTTATGATAAACTTCATTCCTTACTTCATTGAAAATCTGATAATTCTGATATCCATGTTTAATTTCCAGAATTTGGCCGATATAATTCCATTGACGTACAAGATGATCAAATGACATTCCCTCAGCATCAAGGATTGCCTTCATCTGATCGAAGGCAGCTCTGGCAGCACTTTTTATATCGGAAGAAAAAAGTCCGAAGCCGAGACCACCGGCCCATACCTCTTTACCTCGATCTGACGTGTAAACTATATAAGGAATAGAATTCCAGAAATTTGTTGATATTTCAGACGGATCAGATTCTGCATATCCGGCTTCAACAACCACTTTCCAGGGTTTTTCAGGTGGATGAACCGTAATATTAAAGGCCGGATATAGTTTACCAAAAGCATTTTGAATTGATTTTCCTATTTCCTTTCTGACTCTTATATATGTTTCGTAGTCAGGCTGATCTGTAAAAACATTAAGTTTAATAAGCGTGAAGCCCGTCTCCCGCTTGTATATAATCTGTTTCAGACACTGCTTCCATTCCTCACTAAAGCTTCCCTCCGCTTCGGGTTCAAATATTAAATACTTTCCAATCATAAAATATGAATCTTTTAAGCAAATGTATTAATGTTTCAGTCAAATATATTATCGTTTAAATCAACCATTTTAACATATAGACAGGTCTGAGACCTGTCTATACAACATCATTTCATTTCGCATATTCCAGGTTCAGCCTCATCACCAAGGGGTACGGTGTTCCCAAAAAAATCTCTCAAAGGTTGCATTAAATTCAAAATGGATTTAAGATTAAGTCCTTTATTTTTAAGTGGGGAACCGGGCAATAAGGTATAGCAATAAAGTTTTTCAAGCTGATAAGGATCAGTTATATCAGTAAGCATTGGACCTTTAAATTCAGGGTCTTTTTGCATTCCTGCCATGTTTCCTTTGAGCATTTCCTGTCCTGTTGCTTTAGCCCAGTCAGCAAGATTGTTGAAATCCATGAATTTGCTCCCTCCCTGAATATTCCACCAGTCATTCCCAAGAAATTTACTACCTTTGTTTATCCCGGCTATCGGATGATCCGAACCCTCAAAAATATTATTGCAGAACATAAAGTTCTTATGTATTGATGAGCTTTCAAAACTTACTAAAGGAGCTCCGGAATTAAATATTACATTATTATATATCATGCAATTAGTAAGCTGCTGAATATCATCTGACCCATTCCAGATGAAAATACTGCCAGACCCTTCAGTTGTCTGAGCATCATTTATGCTTACACAATAACGTATAGTATTGTTTGACCAGGAAGAAGCTCCTGCGTATTGAAATAATCCATACCCGGCACCCTGGTTTCCATATGACAGACAATATTGAATTACTGAATTTGTAACCCCTCCATCGAGATCAAATCCTCCGCCATCCTTTGCATTTTTTGCCGTTTTATTCTTATAGCTGATACAGTACTGGATAGTAACATGATCGCTCTCCCAGGTCCATATCCCAACCGGTCCGTTTCCCTGGCGTGGCATATCCCAGCCATTATTAGTTGCGCTGCAATGATCAATTGTCACACTGTCTGAGACTCCTGCAAGAATACCGTTCCCGCTATGATTATCAAGATTGGTCGGATCACCGGGATTGTTTTCAGACTTGCAGTCCCTTACAAAAATATTGCGTGAAAGATTCCTTGCAGAACCCATAATATTTATGCCGCAGAAACCATTATCGGCAGCATAAACTTTTTCAACAGATGTTTCAGTGCAATCATATAGATCAACACCTGACTTCTGAAATCCTGTTGCTTTTACATTCCGAATCATACAATTCCGGGAACGAGAGATTGACAAACCATTGGTTTTGTTACCATTATTTCTCCCATTTCCTCTGATATCCAGATCTGTAATCCAAAGGTTCTGGCAGTTTTCAATTTTTATTGCTTCAGTGTTTCCTCCTTGTATTTCAGCTTTACCATTACCCCATGAATTTATCTTTATTGGATTTGTTTTTGGTCCCTGAATAGAATTCAATAATAATGTACCGTCAAAGATCTCTCCACCTGAGAAATATATATCTGCTACCCTCTTTTGAAGCCGGAGATTAACTTCACTTATTGATTTTAAAGGTTTTTTAATAGTTCCGGGATTCCTGTCATCTCCAATCTTGTTATCAATATAATATGCATCTTCAGAACCAGAGTTTCCTGTTGCTGAAAATCTCTTGTCGGACCTGAATGATTTACAACAGGTAACCAGTATCAGGCTTATTATCAGCAGGAATAATATTATTTTTTTCATAATAATTACTCCACTATCCATTCATAAATTCCACTGGAAAAATCTTTGTTCAATTTAACTTTTAGTTTGATAGCAGACGCTTTTACAGGATTAAAGACCAGAGAATCCCATCCGTTTTTTGTCACTTTATAAGCCATTCCTGTGCTGACCGATTGCCATATGTTGCCGTTCAGGTACAGAATTTCCCATGAATCGGGTATCCGGCAACCTCCGTCGGGTCCATCATCAAACCAATAAACTTTTGTTTTAGAAATCGTCTCAAGTTTATCAAAATCATACTCAATCCATTCCAATTTGTCCTTTTCCGGCCACCAGTGATAATATGAGAGTGAATGATCGTTCGAGCTTGCAGGTTCTGTCTGATCATTTATTGCAGAAAGTTCTTTTGTGATCTTACTTGCTTTTATTTTACTCCGATTAGCAATAGTTGGTGCAGGCAATGGATGCGATGATGTAACTGATGTAGGAAACCAGACCATCATCTGACCTGCTCCACGATTATTCCATAGAGCATAGGGAATTAATTTAACAGGTTCTTCACTCAGTGACTCGACTTTGCCGTCAAGAGTTTTTTTTGTCTGAACACCTGAGGTCTTAATTACCTGTGTGCCTTCAAGGAGAGAAGGCTCAAATTCTGTTGTGAATGAAGCATTCTTTTTTATAACCAGATCCAGTACATTTCCAGTATTGTTATCAGGCCATTCCGCACAGAAAATAAGAGGACCCCGCTGAAATGCAACTTTATCCTTGTCTTCTTTAACTTTCTCGTCAGCAATGACCTTACGGACCGGCATTGGAAAATCAATATCAATTTTATCTCCCGATTTCCATCTCCTGGAAATTACAGCATATCCGTCCACTATTTTTAGCTCAGCATCTTTTCCGTTAATCACAAGTTTTACTGGTTCAGCATCCTCATCGGCAAATTTATAAAGCCCTCCGGGAAGAGCCTCGTTCTGAGCCCATCCCGGGATCCTGATCTTCATAATAAATTTCCCTCTTATCTCAGGATTAACACTTATTTCAACTTTACCATCCCATGGGAAATTTGCTTTTTGGGAAATATTCACCTTCCTTTTGCCAAGGCTTATACTAGCTTCATTCGAGATGAAAAGATTTACATAAAGTTCTTTATCTGTCACAGCATATATATAACCGGGAATAGCCGGAACAAACCTGGCAACATTTGAAGGGCAGCATGCACATCCAAACCATGCCTGCCGCAGGTGCTGACCACTGGATTCCAGAGGATTAGGATAAAAAAATCTGTCACCCGATAAAGACACTCCTGAAAGCATTGAGTTATATAGCGTTTTTTCAAGGACGTCGATATACTTCGACTGTCCGTGCAGAAGGAAAAGCCTGTGATTGAAAAAGATATCCCCAATTGAGGCGCATGTCTCGCAATAAGCTGACATATTGGGGAGTACAAAAGGATCGGCAAATCCTTCATTTCCGCCGGAAGCTCCAATGCCTCCGGTAAGATACATTTTCCCGTAAATAAGGTCTCCCCATATTTTGGTAATCGCATTCAGATAAGCGGCATCATTTTCAATTGCAGCTATATCGGCCATACCTGAATACATATAAGTCGCTCTGACAGAATGACCGACAGCTTCTGTCTGATCAACTGGTTTCAGATTTTCTTGATTGTATGCCTGCCCATGCGGACCACGGATATCAAGGAAAAATCTTGCCAGATCGAGATACTTTTTCTCTCCTGTAACCCTGTAAAGTTTTACAAGTCCCATTTCAATCACCTGGTGTCCCGGATATACTTTAATCCTGTCATTACCAAAATCCTTATTGACAAGATCGGCAGATTTCAAAGCTATATTAAGCAGGGTTCTTTTACCGGTCGCCTGGTAGTGAGCAACTGCCGCCTCATAGAGATGACCAAGGTTATAAAGCTCGTGGCTGAGCACTGAATCCATTTCCCATCTGTTTTTACCTGCCCATTCATGAAGTCCGGCACCGCCATGTTTCTCCGCAATTGTGCGATTGGTATAAAGATAACCGTCGGGCTCCTGAGCCAGTCCTATCTTATGGATTAAGGTATCAAGATATGCTTCAAGTTTCGGATCGGAAAAGGTCTGAAGTGAATAACTGGCACCTTCAATTATCTTAAATACATCCGAATCGTCGAATGGGTATATTGTCTGGAATTTTCCGGTATCAAGACCTGCAGCAATTTCAAAATTTTTCACTCTGCCTGTCGATTCACAGTAACCAAAAGCAATCGGAATTGTTACCAAAGCATTCTTTTTAATCCTTGGGGCCCAGAAATTATCGGTAAGCTTAACTGCGGTAAATGGTACGGGCTGAATAGGATAATCTGCTCTGACAGAAGATTTATTTTTACATTCAGAAAGAAAGGAAAAAATACATGCAAAAAGTAAAATTATACTGATTGATTTTTTCATAAGCTTTGCTTTATAGATAATTATTCTCTTTGTCATACTTTTTTTGCCCCCCATCCCCCCTAAAGGGGGGCAAATTTCTGGACACAAGTGAAATTCTGCTTACCTCCACAATTTAGCTCCCCTTTAGGGGAGATCCCGCTTTAGCGGGAGAGGGGCCAGCTTCATCTATTTTGTAAGTTCCAAAACAACCACCGATTTGGATGGCATTGTAATGCTCAATATCCCATCTTTCAGTGTAAATCCATTGAATGAATCAGGTTTTACTGTTTCAGGGTTTTCAAAACTATTATATGAATTCATTTCGCCTGCGGTCAGAACTTCTCCTGATATCTTTTTAAATGATTCTCCTATTATATGACATGTTACTGTTATTGGTTTATCAGGGTTAAGATTTGCAAGAGAGATATGCACTTTACCTTCTTTGTCCACAGATGCTGAAGCCGATATAGCGGGAATCTGCTTACCTCCATATGAGTAATCTTCACATCTGAGGTCAAGATTAAGCAGCTTTGCTTCCTGATGGACCCTGAACATTCTGAAGACCCAATAGGTTGGTGTCAGAACCATTTTATCATCCTTTGTAAGTATTACAGATTGAAGTACATTAACCATCTGAGCAAGGTTTGCAGCCTTTACCCTGTCGGCATGCTGGTTAAAAATATTCAAATGTATTGCAGCAGTAATTGCATCGCGCATTGTATTCTGCTGATAAAGAAAGCCCGGGTTGGTTCCTGGTTCAACATTAAACCAATTGCCCCATTCATCAACAACGAGTCCTTTCGTTTTGCCGGGATCATAGCGATCCATAATAGCTGAATGTCCTTTGATTATAAAATCCATCTGCAGATTCAACCTCATCGTTTCGAACCATTCATGTTCATCGAATTTAGTAGCAGATCCTTTAAAATCCCATCCATCAACAACTGAGTAATAATGAATTGACAATCCCTGAAACATTGAGCGGGTTCCTGCATCTTTCATCAATGTTTCTGTCCAGGCAAAATTGTAATCGGAAGGTCCGCAGGCTACCCGATAAAGCTGATTTCCGGAGTAGTCCCTTAGAAATGTTGAGTATTGTCTCATTGTATTTGCATAAAACGCATCTGTCATGTTTCCTCCGCAACCCCAGTTTTCATTACCTATGGCGAAGTATTTTATTTTCCAGGGCTTATCACGACCATTTTCTTTACGAAGATTAGTCATTGGGGTAACTGCGTCAGAAGTAAGATATTCAATCCATTCAGCCATCTCTTTAACTGAACCTGATCCTACATTTCCGTTAATATAGGCATCACAGCCAAGCAATTCTGTCAGTTTCATAAACTCATGTGTTCCAAAGGAATTGTCCTCAGTAACCCCACCCCAGTTTGTGTTAACAATAGAAGCTCTTTTTTCTTTTGGACCAATGCCATCTTTCCAGTGGTAGGTATCTGCAAAGCAACCTCCCGGCCATCGGAGGTTTGGTACTTTAATCTCCCGCAGTGCGAAAAGAACATCATTTCTGATGCCGTAGGTATTCGGGATTTTCGATTCAGTTCCAACCCACAGACCTCCGTAAATACAATTCCCGAGGTGTTCTGAAAAATGTCCGTAAATGTCTTTACTGATTACTGGACCGGTATGATTTGCAACAATTATCAGCTGGTTTACTGTCGCCTGGTCGTCTTTCTGTGAGTTACCCTGAGTGCTGTTAATCAGGAACAAAACTGATAAAAGAATGATTGATTTTTTCATAACAAATAATAGTGTAAGATTTATCTTTCATTATTTTTACTTAGCGTCTTAGCGTCTATGTGGCATTAAGGTGCATATAATATTATGGCTTAAGAATGTACACCGTTTTCAATAAATGAACCAAGTTCTTTATATTTTTTAAACAGAGTTTCATATTTTTCAGCTCTGGCAGGATCAGGAAGATATTCCTTTTCGAAACCGCCTCCCATTGCTTTCTGAGCAGAAGGAATATCGTTATAAACTCCTGCAACTACCGATGCAGCCATGGCTGAACCCAGCGCACAAGTTTGGTCGGAAACTGCAACTTTTATAGGCATATTAAGAACATCCGCTACAATCTGCATAACGAAAGGATTTTTCTTTGCAACACCTCCGATAGCTATTACTCCGTCGATCCGTATGCCTTCAGATATAAATCTATCATTAATCCTTTTTGAACCGAAAGCAGTTGCTTCTACCAGTGCTTTAAAGATTCTTGGTGCGTCAGATCCAAGCGATAATCCTGTAAGAGCACCCTTCAGTGCCTGATTGGCATCTGGTGTCCGCCTGCCATTCATCCAGTCAAGTGCAATTATAGAAGTTTCTTCGAAGGGAAGTAATTCAGCCTGTTTGCTTAATTCTGTAATGATCTTATCTGCAGTTTCCTCCTTTATTTTTTTCCTGGATTTTTCATCGAGCCAGTTCATATCCGATATTATATTGTTCACGGGCCACATAAGCAACTGACCAAACCATGCATAGATATCTCCAAAGGCTGACTGCCCTGCTTCGAGGCCAAGCATTCCTGGGATAATAGACCCGTCCACTTGTCCGCAAATACCTGCAACAAGTTTGTCGCCAACTTCCGACATAGGAGCTACAATCATATCGCATGTTGATGTACCCATTACTTTAACGAGTTGATAGGGTTTTATTTCTCCGCCAACGGCTCCGGTATGTGCATCAAATGTGCCAACACCAACTTTTACATCAGTTCCCAAACCAAGTCTCTTTGCCCATTCAGATGACAGATTTCCAACCTCAATATCACATGTGTAAGTATCGTTGTAAAGTCTTTCCCTCAGACCTGATAGAAGAGGATCGAGTTTAATTAGAAACTTATTATCAGGTAAACCATCGAACTCTTCATGCCACATCGCCTTATGACCTGCTGCACAGCGACTTCTTTTCAATTTCAGAGGATCTGTATTCCCTGTCAGCAACCCTGGTATCCAGTCGCAGTGTTCAACCCACGACCATGCATTCTCCCTCACCAGATCGCTATGACGCAGAACATGGAGTATTTTGGCCCAGAACCATTCCGATGAATAAATCCCTCCTTCGAATTTTGTAAAGTCGACTCCACCCCATTTTCTGGCAAGAGTGTTGATCTCAGAGGCTTCCTTTACGGCAGTATGATCCTTCCACAAAACGAACATGGCATCGGGATTGTTTCCAAATTCACTTTTAAGGGACAGAGGAGTTCCTTCCTTATCGACTGCCACAGGAGTTGACCCGGTGGTGTCAACAGTAATTCCGACAATGTTATTTATCACATCAGGAGACAATCTGGAAAGCGCTCCTTTTACCGATTGTTCGAGACCCTCAATATAATCAAGGGGGTGCTGGCGAAACTGATTGATAGATGGATCACAAAATAGACCTTTCTTCCATCTTGGGTACTCAAATACAGATGTTCCGATAATCTTACCATTTGTTGTATCAACAATTACCGACCGTACTGAGTCGGTACCATAATCGATTCCGATAACATATTTTTTTGCCATATTTTAAATATTGAACTTTATTTTTAACCGTAAACCCCCTGGCCGCTTAGCTCCCGATAGCTATCGGGACGTCCCCCTAAGGGGGAATAATTCTGTGTAATAATGGTGATTTTCACTTGAATGCAGAGTATTAGCCCCCCTTTAGGGGAGATGGGGGGCCCTTGTCTTGTCCATAATACGCATCATTGCCATGTTTCCTCTTAAAATGTTTATCAAGCAAAAATTTATCTATTGGTTCCGTTTTACCCAACAACACTGTATAAAATGCCATTTTTGCAATCTCTTCCAGAGCGATTGCAGTATACACTGCATTTTCAGGGTCTGCTCCCCAACAAAACGGACCATGACCATTAACAAGTACGGAGGGTATAATCATTGGATCTATGCCTCCCATTTTTTCGATTATGATTTTCCCTGTATTGATCTCGTAGTCAATCTCCGTTTCCTTTCTTGTCATTAATCTGGTGCATGGGACTTCTCCATAAAAGTGGTCTGCATGGGTTGTCCCAAATGGAGGGATCGCTCTCCCTGCCTGAGCCCATGCGGTAGCGTAGGATGAGTGAGTATGGACCACTCCTCCCAGTGACTTGTAAGCTTTATAGAGTAACAGGTGAGTTGGGGCGTCAGTTGAAGGTTTATATTTTCCCTCTACAACATTTCCCTCCTTATCAATCACAACCATATCGGCAGGTTTCATGGAATTGTAGTTCACTCCTGACGGTTTAATTACGATAAGTCCGCTTTTCTTATCCCTTCCGCTTACATTACCCCAGGTATGAATGACCAATCCATTTTCAACCAGATCGAGATTGGCTCTGAATACAACGTTTTTAAGTTTCTCAAGCATCTTTTTTAACTTTAGTCACTCCAATCTTTAAGCACTCAAGGCACTTATTTTTAGTTTACATCAAGGTTAAAATAGAAACCATTCTGTTTTAATCTCTTATAAGCGCCCTCATTAAACTTATAATAAAAAGCTCCTTTTTTTGAAGTCTCCCTCTCTTTCTCATCGAGTTTTTCAAGAATTCCCATTGACAATATTTTTTTTCTGAAATTTCTTTTATCTACTTTCCTCTGATAAATAGCTTCATAAAGATCCTGCAACTGAACGAGTGTAAATTTCTCCGGAAGCAACTCAAATCCAACAGGTCTGATCTTAACCTGATTCTGAAGATCGGCAAGCGCGCGTTTGACCATTAAAGGATGGTCAAAGATCAGATCAGGTAATCTTGATAATGAACGCCAGCTAACTCCATTCCTCTCAGCGAGTTCCTTATCGATATCCCTTATGGTTATAAGAGCAAAATAGGCAACGGAGATTACCCTGTCACCGGGATCTCTGTCAGTCTCTCCATAGGCATAAGATTGCTTCATATAGACAGAATCCAAACCCGTAAGTTTTCGTAGAATCCTGCTTGCTGCCTCATCCAGACTTTCATCAGGGTCAACGAATCCACCGGCGAGTGACCATTTGCCTTTGGCAGGTTCAACAATACGTTTAAAAAGGAGAAGTTTTATCTCCTTTTCAAGTATATCATAACCAAATATGATACAGTCAACCGCAATAAGATGCTTTGTACCGTGCGGATAATATTGCATTTTAAAAAAAAGTTTCTTTCTGTGTTTGATAAGCACTGACACCTGGGGTCAGGATATCCCTTCAGAGATATGATAATATATTTCATTCCATCTCAATTCATTTTTAAGAGAAGCAAGATCACATTTCTCTCCGATAAGTACATATTCTATCCCCATCATTCCGGCAAAGTCCTCGAGGTATTCTGAATTTATTGATGTGCTGAATCCTGTGTGATGAGCTCCACCTGCCAATATCCATGCTGCAGCGCCTCTTTTCAAATCAGGAAGCGGTTTCCATAGCACGCTGGCAACCGGGAGGTTTGGCATATCCGGGCATTTTACGACTTCAACCTCATTCACAATCATACGGAACCTGTTTCCAAGGTCAATGACTGAAACATTGATTGCTTTACCAGGAGCTGTCTTAAAGACAAGACGTGCAGGATCCTCTTTCCCGCCGATTGAAAGCGGATGTATCTCAATTGCAGGTTTGGCGAGTGCAATTGTGGGGCAAACTTCAAGCATATGAGCCCCGAGAACTCTCATTCCTTTCGGATCGAAATGATAAGTGTAATCTTCCATAAATGATGTTCCGCCTTTCAGTCCCATTGACATAACTTTCATTGAGCGTACAAGGGCGGCTGTTTTCCAATCTCCCTCAGCTCCAAAACCATATCCTTTTGCCATTAATCTCTGCACCGCGAGCCCTGGTAATTGCTTAAGCCCATGAAGGTCTTCAAATGTGGTAGTAAATGCTTTGAAGTTACCCGCATTAAGGAATGCCTCCATGCCAAGCTCAATTCTGGCTGCTTCTTTCAAAGTGCCCGATGAGGAAACAGTTTTAGTCAGTTTATATTCCGCTCCATATTCAGCAATCAGTTTCTTAATAGCTCCGGGTGATACTTCATTTACCGATTTTACAAGATCGCCAATCCCATATCCGTAAACTGAATATCCCATCTTAATCTGAGCGCTTACTTTGTTTCCTTCAGTTACGGCGACATCCCGCATATTATCGCCAAACCTGGCGACCTTCATATTAAGAGCATCATCATATGCTGAAACTGCTCTTATCCAGACAGCAATTCTATCGATAGCTTCAGGATCCTGGTAATGTCCTACAACTACTTTCCTGTTCAACCTCATCCTTGTACCGATAAATCCGAACTCTCGATCTCCGTGAGCCGACTGGTTAAGGTTCATGAAATTCATGTCGATTGATTCCCAGGGGATATCCCTGTTAAGCTGTGTATGAAAATGAAGAAAGGGCTTATTAAGGATCGATAAGCCTCTTATCCACATTTTAGCCGGCGAAAATGTATGCATCCAGGTTATAAGGCCAATGCAGCTTTTGGAATTATTTGCCTCAGCACAAAGTTCAGTTATTGAATCAGGTGTTGTAAGAATGGGTTTATAAACCACCTTCTGAGATATTTTTGGAGATTTATCCAAAAAAGCAGCAATTTTAGCTGAATCTGAAGCAACCTGTTTCAGTGTCTCAGGGCCATAAAGATGCTGGCTACCCGTTACAAACCAGACTTCAAGTTTTTTAAGATTGTCCATATATATTTTTTATTAGTTTAATAATAATTCCTTAAAAAAGGTTTACCAAAAGTAAATATAAAATAAAGTACAAATCAGTACCACACCCAACGAAGCAACTACATCCCACTTATTCCAGCTCTGTTTGATGAGAGTTTTATAGTCACCTGTGAAAGTAATAAATTCAACCTGTTCAGCAGTTGGTTTTGGAGTAAAGAATGATACTACAACCATAAACAACATGATGAAGACAAGCAGCCATATCTCAAAGATAAGCCAGTTAGTATGCCAGAACCAATGGGTGGATTCCCAGCACCAGCCTGTCATTACATTTTTACCTGAATTTGTAATGATATTGGTCAGCAAGCGTACCATACCAATAAGAAAGCCTACAATTAAACCTGCTTCACCTGCCATGGGCGTAATTTTTTTGGAGAAGATACCCAGTACAAATACTGCAACCATAGCAGGAGCAAGAAGCGATTGAATGTCTTGCAAATATTCGTAAAGGCTGCCAAGACTCATCATTACCGGTATCCATATAATACCAAGTATCACTACAACAATTGTTGCAATACGACCTACCATAACGTATCTGGCCTCACTTTTACCTTTGAACATTGGCTTATAAAAGTCTTCAGTAAATAACGTAGCACAGGAGTTGAAGAATGCCGCCAAAGAAGCAACCAATGCAGATATAAAGCCGATGGTAACAATACCTTTCACACCGGCGGGCAGAACAAACTTAACCATTGAGCCAAAGGCGGTATCAGGGTTGGTTAACGAGAAACCGCTGCCGGGACGTGCCGCCAATGCAGCAGCTATCATACCAGGTATCAAGAACATAAATACAGGCAATATTTTAAAATAACCGGCAGTGATAGTACCTCTGCGCGCACGCTTCATCACAACCTCGCTAGACTCGCCTTTTCGTTGTCCGAGTACACGTTGAACAATGTGTTGGTCGGTTGCCCAATACCACAAACCGATAATCGAAGCTCCAATGAATACCCAAAAGCCCGGATATTTGTCATACAGCGGGTCGCCCGTCTTAAAGTGGAACATATGGTTTGTACCGTATGCAACGCCATCTGCTCCTTTGCTCAGCGTTTTAGAAAAGTCGATCATTGCAGTCCAACCATGAGTAATACTGCCACCTCCGAGCGCCGACAATCCGAGGAAAAGCACAAGGAATGAACCAAGAATAAGTATAGGCGTTTGAATTGCCGATAGTGTCATCACACCCTTCATGCCGCCCAAAATAGTGAAGATACCCGTTAACACTATTAAGCCGATAGCTCCATACCAGAAAGGCAAGCCAAGAAGACTCTGCATGAAGATACCACCGGTAAACGCAGTAACACTCACTTTGGTCAGCACGTATGCTATAAGTGTAATGATAGACAGCCACGAACCTGTACGAGGTGTGTAGCGATTTTTTAGAAAGTCGGGCATCGTGATGATTTTCCCCAACTTATTGTTCATCAATTGGTAGAACGGCACAAAGAGCCAGCCCAAGATGAGTATCATCCAGCCTTGCATTTCCCAGTGCGCCATGCCTACACCCGCCTTTGCGCCGGTACCGGCAAGTCCTACAAGGTGTTCAGAGCCGATGTTTGCAGCAAAAATAGCCGCACCTATGATATACCATGGTTCGCCTTTGCCAAACAAATAGTCCTGACTGTCGGCACCCTGTATCAAACGATTGTGTTTTTGTATTGAACGCCATACAGCCCATGCTACAGCCAAAATCCCGACTGCCATAATTGTCCAGTCTAGCCAAATAAATTCTTGTGAGTTCCAATTCATCATTTTAAGCTTATTAGTTTATTTAGTAATAATATTTTAATAAAAATTCTGGCATTGTGAACACGCTGCATTGAGCTATCCGTTTTGTGTTTAACCACCTATAGAACGATACCAACCAGACATAAGAAAAAACCTGTCAAGATGATCCAGTCTAATGTTGCCATAATAATTACTGTTTATTACTATTAAAAACAAGATTTTATGTAAAAAATAAATTTCCCGGGTTCAGATGAAAAGCTTAAATCAAAACCTTTTTTTTGGATTTTAATTTTGGCCTCAACAAATTTATTAAAAATAATTTAAATGTAAGGATTACACTTAAAGAAAATATTGCCCCCTGGCCGCTTCGCAGCCATCGCGGCGAGCTGGCTCCTTCACTAAACCAGCCCACCGGGCTGGTTCTTAACGCTCGGCCCTCCCTAAAGGGGGACTAATCCAGCGATATTCACGTGAATTATGCTCTAATTCAGAGCATTAGACTACCTTTTGAGGGAAGGGGGGCCGGATTTCCACTCTTCGAGTGAAGCTTTAATAAATTCAATGATTTTCTGGTTTTCCTCTTTACCATTACCACCAATTTTCATTGGCTCTCCAAATTTTATATGGATATGTTTATGTCTGTCAAGTGGACCAAGTTCCTTAATCAGCTTTCCATTGCCCCAGAAATCTGTTTTTAAAGCTATCGGGACAACTTCAACACCTGCTTTCTTTGCCAGTTTCACTCCAAGAGAATTGAACTCTTCAGGTTTGAATTCAACACTTCTTGTACTTTGAGGAAAAATGACCATTGAAATTCCATTTCTTAACAACTCAACACCACCATTCATTACGGCCTCAAGATCTTTCCGGGGATCGGTTCTTCCAACTATAATAGGATTTCTCGATTTCATCACATCTCCGAAAAGAGGATGCTTCACCAGACTCTCTTTGACAACAAATGTAAGTTCCTTGTGAGGTCCTATTATAGATGGCAGGATCATTGTCTCAAGCGTGCTCATGTGATTGCTTATAAAAAGAACCGATCCTGGAGGCCGTGTTATATTTTCCATGCCTGTTATATGAAATATTCCGCCGGTTCTTTCAATGAATCTCAGAATTTCAAATGAAGAATCTGTCCAGGCTTTGGTATCATATACTTTCCTTATGGCTTCTTTACGTGTGCGCAGAACAACTCCAGCATAATTTAATGTAAAGTATAGCCTGTTGTCAAGTAGAAATCTGTCTATGAGCGACAGATTCTCCTTTTGTGGAGTATGATAAGTATTTGAGACAAAATATCCTTTTTGCATAAGAATCAGATAATATACCAGTCTTCAAACCCTAAGATTTTTGATGGCAAGATTAATTCTCATTTTCAGGTTTAAAAGTAATACAAATAATGAACTGCATTATAACCTTTTTATAGTGTCAGCTTATGAGAGGCATAATGAGAAGCATAAGCGACAATCCTGTCAGTATAATAACCGCTCCCCATCCGATGATATTCTGAGTTGAATTGTTCACATACGTACCCATGATTTTTTTGTTGTTTATCAACAGTATCATGCTTACCAGCACGACTGGCAGAAGGATCCCATTTAAGACCTGCGACCATATGGAAATTTGAATAAGAGGAGCATTAGGGATCAGGATAATAAGAGCTGAAATGACCAGTATTCCAGTGTAGAGAGTATAAAATTCTTTTGCTTCATCCCATTTTTTGTCAATTCCGGATTCAAAGCCAAATGCTTCGCAAACATAAAAAGCTGTAGCAAGAGGCAATATTGTTGCCGAAAACACCGAGGCTACAAAAAGACCAAATGCAAATACCTGAGATGCCATTGCCCCGGCCAATGGTTTAAGGGCAAGAGCAGCATCTTTTGCTTCATTTATATGTTTTCCGCTTATATACAATGTTGACCCGCATGCTACCATAATAAAGAAAGCAACCACGATTGTTGCAACACAACCTACTGTTATATCAATCAGCGTATACTTATAATGCTTCATTTTCAGACCCTTCTCAATTACGGTAGATTGCATATAAAACTGCATCCATGGGGCAATCGTTGTTCCAACCAGAGCGATGACCATTGCCAGACTTTGAGTATTCATCTCAAGATGCGGATGAATAATTGAAGAACCTATTTCGCTCCATTGAGGTTTTCCCATTAATGCTGAAACGACATAAGTAAGCAATGACACACTGAATATCAAAAATATACGTTCAGCGATCTTGTATGTCCCTTTAACAACAAGAAACCATATCATTATCGCTACCACAGGTACTGAAATATATTTGCTTACACCAAAGATTTGCATACTGCCTGCAACGCCGGCAAATTCGGTTGTTGTATTTCCAATATTGGAAAACAGCAGCCCGATAAAAATAAAAAATGTGATCTTCAATCCGGCATTTTCCCGAATAAGGTCAGAAAGACCTTTTCCTGTTACAATACCCATACGGGCATTCATCTCCTGAATGACCAATAAAACAATGAATGATGGAATAAGTGTCCATATCAGACCATATCCATATGTTGCTCCTGCCACTGAATAAACACTGATACCTCCTGCATCATTGTCAACGCTGCCGGTTATAATTCCCGGACCAAGGATGGCAGCGAAGATCGCAAGCTGTTTGAGAATTTTTTTAATGTTGAATTTTGACACTGTCATAACTCCGACATTTATCTTTTATTTGTCCTCCGCTTACGTATAAGGTCTTCAATCACATCATCAATTACGACCATACCCTGCAAATGGTAGTTTTGATCAACCACAGGGACTGCAAGCATATTGTACTTGGAGACAATCCTGGCAATTGCACCTACTTTCTGTTCATCGAAGAGATAAACAGGTCCTGCCTTCATTATCTGACTTACATTTATATTTGGCTCTGAGACAACAAGATCGCGTAAATTAAACGCTCCTATCAACTCATCATTTGATTCGGTAACGAACATATTATAAAGTTCTGCCGATTCCGGTTTTTTTGCTCTGAGTTCAACAAGTACTTCTGCTACCGTCATTGTAGCGCTGAAAGAGAGAAAATCAGTTGTCATAATACTTCCTACACGATCATCATCATACTCAAGCAGATCTCTTACCTCCTGTGATGACTCTGTGTCCATTTCCTTTAATAACATTTCCGCCTTGTCATCTTCGAGCTCATCGAGTATATCTGCAACCTCATCTGCAGGCATCTTTTCAAGCACATCTGCAGCTTTGTTTACCGGAAGGTTTTCAAGAATATGTATCTGGGCGTTGGTTTCGAGTTCCTCAAGTACATCGGCTGCTTTTTCTTCATCGAGTGAAGCGAAAACCGACATACTCGATTTCTTACCCAACTCTTCAAGGATATCAGCAATATCGGAAGGGTGAAGTGTATGAAGTTTTGAATAACCTTTTGAAAGTTTTATATTAAGATTCGAGTGGTCGATAGCCTGAACATCATCCCAAAGAATGAATTTCGCAGGGATATTAATTTTAAACAGAGAGAGTACTTTCTTAATTGCTGAAGCAATACCAATCCTGCGTAAGAGTCCTTCAATCCCTATATCAACAGCAATGGCGAATGTTCCGGCAGGCATTGTTGCAAGCCTTACATCGTTAACCCTTACTAGTTTTCGGCCATTCATATCCACTATTTGCTTATCGAGGATGTTTTCAACCAGTAATAGACCATTGCTAACCTCCTCAGCTCCAAGTTCAATCAGGCCGGTACAGGTTACATTGAGTACTTCTCTTGCTTTCGTAACCATAAAACTTTTAAAGGAATAAAACCTGATTTCCTTTTTTATCTTAAGTCTGATACCGGTTACAAGTTGCTGGTTCGGGTCACTGGTTCCCGAAGGCATTGTGTTAACAAGCAAATCTTTGATTATTCCAATAGCGTCACCATCGGCGCCAAAAGCTTCTTTCCCGATTATTCCGCTTAAATAAAACGTTGTGAGTGATGTCATTGTCACCTCCTTGCTATTACTGATAAAGAGGCATGACCAATAATTCCGGTTATCCTTCTAGATCAGGGTTAAGATTAATATATTCGCCGGGTCGTCGTCCATTAAATTTGTAAAATTGATTTCGCGAACAAAAGTAAATTTCATATCCTAACTTTCCAAATATTGTTAGAATATTTTCTCAACTTTTATTTTAACAAGTTTGGTGTACCATGAGTTATTGCCCCCCTGCCGCTGCGCGGCATCTTCCCTAAAGGGGAGCTAATACTGTGACATTTAGAAAATCTTCATTAACAAGTGGAGTATTAATCCCGCCTAAGCAGGAGAAGGGGGGCAATACTTTAGGCATTTTTGGAACTTTAGGCACTTTAAGAACTGTAGACACTTTACTGTTGTTTATAGGTATATGTGTTTAATTTATGTATTATATTAGTCCAAAAGAATAGTATTTCTTCTGTTTTGTTCTTTTTTTATTAAATTTGGACTCTATTTCACATCATTTAATCTATATAGTGGGAATTTTACAAGATAAACTTTCAGGTTATGATGCCCCGCAAAAAGCCATGCAGGCTGGCATCTACCCCTATTTCAGGGCAATACAATCCGAACAGGATACAGTAGTAATTATTGACGGCAAAAAGGTCATGATGTTCGGTTCGAACAGCTACCTTGGCCTCACAAACCATCCAAAAGTTAAAGCTGCTGCAAAAGCTGCGATTGACAAGTATGGTACAGGATGCGCTGGTTCAAGATTCCTCAACGGAACACTTGATATCCATATAGAACTTGAAAACAAGTTAGCAAAACTGGTAAATAAAGATGCAGCATTATGTTACAGCACTGGCTTCCAGGTAAATCTTGGCGTTGTATCTTTACTCGCAGGACGCCATGATTATCTCCTTCTTGATGAGCTCGACCATGCTTCGATAATTGAAGGCAGCAGACTCTCTTTTTCAAAGGTGCTTAAGTTTGCCCATAATGATATGGGTGCTCTTAAAAATAAATTAAAGTTATGCCATAAGGACAGCATTAAGCTTATCGTTGTTGATGGTGTATTTTCCATGGAAGGCGATATAGTTAATCTACCTGAAATAGTAAAACTTGCTGAGCAGTATGGAGCATCAATTATGGTTGATGACGCTCATTCACTTGGGATACTCGGGAAAAACGGATCAGGTACAGCATCTCATTTCGGTCTGACTGACAAAGTGGATCTGATAATGGGTACATTCTCAAAATCATTCGCATCGCTGGGAGGATTTATTGCTTCTGATAAAGAGATAATTAATTACATCAAACATAACTCAAGGTCATTGATATTCAGTGCCAGTATGACTCCCGCTTCTGCTGCTTCAGTTCTTGCCTCGATAGAAATTATGGAAAATGAGCCTGAAAGAATCAAGCATCTGTGGGATATGACAGCACTGGCTCTTAGTGGCTTTAGAGCTGCCGGCTTCAACACTGGTAAATCCGAAACACCTATCATCCCTCTTTTTATCAGAGATGATATAAAAGCATTACAACTTACCCAGAACCTGCTCAAAGACGGAGTTTTTGTGAATCCGGTTGTATCGCCCGCGGTACCAAAGGAAGATAGTCTGATCAGGTATTCTCTAATGGCTACCCATACGAAAGAACAGGTTGAAATTTCTGTTGAAAAGATTACAAAAGCTGCAAAAGCGCTGGGTATTCTAAGTTAGATATAACTCATTGATATTTATTATTATTACACAATTATAAATGCCCCCCTGCTCCTGCAAAGCGGGATTTGGGGGGGAAAAAATACATATGAAAAAAGTTATTCTCATAACAGGAATCTCATCAGGATTTGGTAAACAGACAGCTGAGCTTCTGGCAGCAAATGGACATACTGTTTACGGTACGGTAAGAAGAGATGTAGAAATCAGCTCTGCAATCAATGGATTAAAACTCGACCTCATGGAGATCGATTCTATCCGGCAGGCGGTGCGGACAATCGTCCAGAAAGAGGGTAGAATTGATGTCCTTATCAATAATGCCGGTATGCATACCGGTGGACCCATTGAAACCTCACCAATTGAAAATATAAAACTCCAGATGGATACCAATTTCCTGGGCATGGTAAATCTGACACGAGAAGTATTGCCTGTAATGAGAAAACAGGGTGGTGGTACCATTATCAATTTCAGTTCAATAGGAGGATTAATGGGTTTACCGTTCCAGGCATTCTATTCAGCTGGTAAATTTGCAATAGAAGGCTTTAGCGAAGCTCTCAGAATGGAAGTCAGACAGTTTAAAATAAAAATTGTACTAATTAATCCGGGCGATTTTCATACTAATAATTCTGCAAACAGGAGGAATTTCCTTGCTCCAACTGATACAAATGATCCTTATAATGAACAGTATCTGAAAACGATGACAATCATTGAAAAAGATGAAGGCAATGGGTGGGAACCGAAAGTTCTTGCAAAAAAACTTGTAAAGATCATAGATTGTAAAAATCCTCGTCAGAGATATATTATTTCATCATTTGAGCAAAAACTTGCTGTTGCGCTTAAACATATCTTACCCGGTAAAATGTTTGGAATAATACTGGAAGACCATTACAAAATCATGTAGTGCAAAAAGTTGAGCCATTGCGCCTTTACGCAGTTGTGCTGTTAGTATGCCTTATAATCCTCCCTCATTACATTCAGAGTTGTTGGTATCCATACCCGGTATCTGGAGTCTTCTCCCCAGGTATTCCCGGCTGAAGCAAAGTCGCAAAAATTAATCTGTCTAGGATTGCGGAAGTCACCTTCCAGGTCAGTACCAAGAACCATCGGAGCTGTAAATGCCATCCAGACATTAGCCGGCTTCTTTAAAGAAAGAGTCAGATCAATCTTACCGTTATCATCTTTCATAACCGCAGATTCGTAGATAAAACCATCACCAAAACGTGTATCGCGGGCTAATACAACGGGCCCTCTCAAGATTGCCTGATATCCATTAATAGTCACCAGCCTTCCTGTAAGATCCATCTTTAAAACAATTTTATCTGTTTTACTCCAGACACGGTTGATTTTTTTATATGTGCCTGCAATTACTCCTGGTACCTCAGTACCGTTTATTGTCATCACACTATTTCCGCTCCATTCCGGAATTCTAAAAGCAATGGTAAAACTTTCGGATTTTTCGGGGCTGATATTTATCTCAACTTTGTCCGAAACCGGGTAATCTGAAATCTGATCTATTGTAACTTTATTCTTCTTGTTTACCGGAATAACTGATTCACTCTGACCATACATATTAATAAAAATCTCATTCTGGGTCCCCATTACCGAAAAACGTGGAAGCATCATGAAGGCCCTGGGGCCGTTGGCATTGCAACAGTTTATGTGCATGCCGCATTGCTCTTCACCGGCATGTCTTATCCCTCCTAAAGGACTATATTTGGCAATCTGCGACCCATCACCCTTCGTTGAAGCCATAAGAGCATTATAAGTCGATTTTTCAATCTGATCAGCATATAAAGGGTTCTCAGTTAACCTTAAAAGATTAAAACACAGCTTCATCCATGTCATGGTAACACATGTTTCCATGGTATGATATGTAGGTTCTGTCTGATACCTTGCCCCCTGGTAAAAACATTCAAATGCTGTACCTGAACCTGCAATGTTTATTTCGTTCCCAATAATATTCTTTACAGCCATCTCCACTGCTTTCAGATAGGTTGGTTCTCCGGTTATACGGTATAATTCAAGGAGTCCTTCGTAACACGACATCATCTCATAAGCTTTTTGCCCATTATCATACGACCACCATAGGGAAGGGTGAGGAAATCTTTCGGAAACAGGGATTCCTGCCAGTGCTTTGCTGATGAGCTTCGGGCCATCAGGTGTCTCCCATTGTTCAACTATATATTTTGCAAAATCGAGATACCTTTTATCTCCGGTCCTGCGATACAGATAGACGATTGGTTCAAGAATGGAGCAACTCGGCATACCCCTATAATTACCGGTTTTGACTATATTAACCTTTCCTGGACCTACCTGTGTGAGCAGATTATCAACAAGTCTGCATGAAGCTTTCAAAGTTGTTTTGTCTCCTGTCAGGTCGTAATATGCCAGCAAACCCAGTAAAGTATATTTTCTCCCCCAGATATCCCATTGCTGAAGCTGGGCACTATCGGAGTAGTTACCAATATAGCCGGATGGCATCTGAGTAGCAAGCAATTCACTTACAGATTTTCGTATTATTATTAACATTTCAGCATCCCTGTTATAATCATATGATGCTATCGCCGACAGAATCCATTTCCCCCAGAATTCACTCTGCCATAAATGGGTTTCATTCTTGTGACGGAAAGGCTCAACCAGGTAATCAACATCCTGGCTTTTGATCCTCTTTTCAATCACGAGATTTATTTTATCTCCCACGTAACCTTCTATTTTAACAAAAGCGGGTGAATAAGACATGATCTTATCCTGAACTAAATTAACGATTGAATGTTGATTTTGTGGATTTTGTCCTGAAATCCAACTCGTTGCATAGATTAATAATGACAAAAGATAAATTTTTTTCATTGTGCTGTTTTAAGTTTATTGTATTGATAGTTTTATTTAATGCTTTGGATCGGGAGTTGTATGAAGCCCCTTTGTAAATCACAAAGGTTTTAAAGGAGTATCAAATATAAGTCTCTTTGTGAACTTTGCGGCGTCTTCGTGCTCTTAGCGGCTAAATGATTTTGCAATTTATAAACAAATTATTGATAATTTTAAGCTATAATAATTTGATACTTTAGTTATATGAATGATTTTGACATAAAAGCTGCCGGCTGGGACAGTAATCCGATGCACTGGGACCGGTCAGAAGCTATTGCTAAGGAGATAATAAAGCTTATTCCTCTAAAAAAGGATATGAAAGCTCTTGAATATGGTGCAGGGACGGGCATTTGTAGTTTTTTGCTCAAGGACTACCTTAAAGAGATTGTTTTAATGGATAATTCATCGGAGATGGTGAGAATGATCAATGAAAAGATCAATTCATCCAAAGCCGCGAACCTGAAGGCACTCAATTTCAATCTTGAAACTGATGTATATAAAGAGGGTAAGTTTGATCTCATTTTCACCCAGATGGTTCTACACCATGTAATTGATGTTGAAAGAATTATCAGCACTTTTCATAAACTGTTAAATCCAGACGGCCATCTGGTGATCGCAGATCTTTATGAAGAGGACGGGTCATTTCACGGCGAAGGATTTACGGGTCATAATGGTTTCAATATTGACTCGCTATCAGGTATTCTGAAGAAAAACAGATTTTCTGATATCTTTCATAAAACCTGTTTTATTATTGATCGTAAAATTTCCGAAACCGTGTCAAAACAATTTGAAGTGTTTATATTAGTTGGAAAAAGGGAATAAAACAATTCCTCAGATCGTTTGTTTAAGATGTGCATTATATAACCTGATAAATTAATATTATGGAAATTACATTCGACGGAGGCAAAGTAGTTACTGCTCATTCGAACGGACATATAATAAAAACCGATCAACCAGTGCACAGCGGTGGTCAGGACTCGGCTCCTTCGCCTTATGAACTGTTCCTTGCATCTATTGGCACCTGTGCAGGAATATATGTCAAATCATTCTGTGACAACAGGAAAATACCTACAGAGAAAATTACAATTATTCAGACTGCTGAATTTGATAAAGAAACGGGTCTTCCGACCAATATAAAACTTGACATTAAGCTGCCTGCAGACTTTCCTGAAAAATATAAGGAAGCCGTAATCTCGGTAGCGGAATTATGCAAGGTTAAAAAGACAATGGCTTCTCCTCCGGTTTTCGAAGTCATTGCCTCAACAGAATAACTGTTGGAAAACTTTGTCGTCAATTTTTGCCCCCTGCCCTACATCTCTCTGTTTTTGCTGGTCAATTCTTTGATTTATCAAGCCAGATACATATTTATCAGCTGTTCATAGAGCTCCTGTTTACCACTTCTTGTTTCGGGTTCTCCGAGCTCAGATGCAATATCTCTCAGCTTGGCAAGAGTAAGCTTACCTTTTTCAAAATTTTTCCCGGCTCCTTTGTCAAATGACTCATATCTTTTCTTTCTCATCTTAAGGTAGTCGCTGTTTTTCAGTATTTTATCAGCAATAACCAGAGCTCTGGCAAATGTATCCATTCCGCTCACATGAGCTATGAAAATATCCTCAGCATCGGTCGAGTTCCGTCTTACTTTAGCATCAAAATTTATACCTCCTGTTGAAAAACCGCCAGATTGTAATATAACCATCATAGCTTCAGTCACCTCGTAGATATTTGTCGGAAATTCATCAGTATCCCATCCGTTCTGATAATCACCTTTATTTGCGTCAATACTTCCGAGTAGTCCGGCATCAGCTGCCACCTGAAGCTCATGCTGGAAAGTATGGCCGGCCAGAGTGGCATGATTGACTTCAATATTAAGCTTGAAATCTTTATCCAGACCATGCTGGCGCAGAAAACCGATTATTGTAGCAACATCAAAATCGTATTGATGTTTTGAAGGCTCCATTGGCTTAGGTTCAACAAGAAATGTTCCTTTGAAACCTATTTTTCTTCCATAATCCCGTGCCATCGAGAGCATCATGCCCATATGTTCAAGCTCTCTCTTCATATTCGTGTTGTGAAGACTCATATAACCTTCTCTCCCGCCCCAGAATACATAGTTTTCTCCTCCTAATTCAACAGTTGCAGCAATAGCATTTTTAAGCTGAACAGCTGCATTTGCGACAACAGTAAAATCAGGATTAGTTGCAGCTCCGTTCATATATCTCGGGTTCGAAAAGAGATTGGCAGTTCCCCAGAGAAGTTTTACGCCTGTTTGTGCCTGCATTTTTTTCATAACGGGAACAATTTTTTCAAGGCGCTTTTCCATTTCAAAGACAGTGCCGTCTCCGACAATATCGGCGTCATGAAAACAATAATATCCTGCACCAATCTTTGTGAAGAACTCAAAAGCTGCATCAAGTCTTTGTTTCGTCTTATCATCATTGCTGGCATCTTTCCATGGATAGATTCTGGTTGCATTGCCAAACGGATCAGACCCGTCACCGCAGAATGAGTGCCAGTAAGCTACTGCAAATCGAAGATGATCCTTCATCTGCTTGCCATCCACTTCCTCTTCCGGATTATACCATCTGAATGCCAGCGGATTTTTCGATTTTTTACCTTCATATTCTATCTTCCCGATTCCGGGATACGCCTCTTTTTTTCCTTTGTAAATCATAGTAAATATGTTTTTGTGAAATTATTTAAATTGAAATGTTTAAAGCTCTGCAAGCAACTCTTTCCACCTCAAATATACCATTTCATAGTCACCTGATCTTTTTATGTCAGGTTCAGTAATATCAACACTTGCAAGACCGTTAAATGCCTCTTTTTCCGATTTGTAATAGCCACATCCTACGCCTGCCCCTCTTGCAGCACCTATCGACCCATCAGTATTATAAAGATGAATTACAGTTCCGGTAATACACGATAAAACCTGTCTGAAAACCTTGCTGAGGAACATATTGGCTTCTCCGGCTCTGATTACCTGAGGATCAATTCCAACCTCCTTCATTATGTCCAGGCCATACCTGAATGAAAATGCAATTCCCTCCTGAGCTGCCCTGAACAGATGTGACTTGTCGTGAATATTAAAGTTTAATCCCTCAATCCTTGCCCCTATATCCTTATTGCCAAGCATTCGTTCAGCTCCATTGCCAAATGGCAGAATAGAAAGTCCCTCCGATCCAGGTAAAACCTGGTCAGCCAAATTATTCATATCGTTATAAGACAGGTTGCTACCGCTGATTCGTCTGAGCCATGAATTGAGTATTCCGGTTCCATTTATGCACAATAGTACACCCAGCCTGGTTTGGATAAGGTTGTGATTTACATGCAAAAATGTATTTACCCTTGAGAGAGGATCATATTTCATCTTATCAGTAACGCCATAGATGACGCCTGATGTCCCGGCTGTGGCAGCAACTTCACCTGGATTAAGAACATTGAGTGAAAGAGCATTATTTGGCTGGTCACCAGCTCTGTACGAAACAGGTATTCCTTCAGCCAGTCCTAATTCCTCTGCCGTTGATTTTAAAAGATGTCCGCTTATTGAGAATGATGGTGAAGCTTCGGGTAACAGATCAGAATTGAAATTATAAAATTCCATCAGCTTATCAGACACTTTGTTCAGGGAAAAATCCCAAAAAATCCCTTCTGACAGGCCTGTGAATGAGGTATTAAGTTCTCCTGTGAGTCTTAATGCAATATAGTCACCCGGCAACATTATTTTATGAATCCTTGAAAAAACTTCCGGCTCATGCTCCTTAACCCATGCAAGCTTTGATGCTGTGAAATTCCCCGGAGAATTAAGAAGATGAGAAAGGCAGTATTCCTTACCCAGCGAGCTGAAGGCCTTATCACCATACCCCACTGCCCTGCTGTCGCACCAGATTATGGAGTTACGAAGTACCTTATTGTCTTTATCAACTGCTACCAGTCCATGCATCTGATAAGAAATGCCAATAGACCCTATTTTGTCTCTCTTTTGCCCAAGCTTATTGCTGCATTCCCTTATGGCAACTTTGAGGTTTGACCACCATATTTCGGGATCCTGTTCGGCCCATCCAGGTTTCAGAGCAATTATCTTCATTTCATCGGATGGTGAGAAAGCTGTTACAAGACATTTACCCGTCTCTCCATCTATAACTGAAGCTTTAACCGAAGAGCTGCCCAGATCAATTCCAAGTAATAACATAACCAGTGAGTAAATAAATTTAGATATTCTTCTCTGTGCTCTTTTGTGTTACTCTGCGAAAGTTCTTATTTTTTTACTCAGAAGTAGACTGAGAAATCACAGAGTCACACAGAGTTTAAATTTAATAAGATTTTTCATATGAACAATGAGAAAATCCTATTCTTACCGTTTCATTTTCTCCCTCACACTCCTGTAAGCGCAATCCTCCTGATTACACACCCTGCAGGTATATGGATTATTTTTAACATTTTCTCCGATACCAATAATACCGCTTATGGATTTCACCGGATTCATAAGTGCTGAAGGAGTTAATTTAATACCACAGTAATTTTGAGGTAAAAGTTGAAATAATTTATGCTGTTCAGCCACATCCCAACCGCAATATCCGGGGCTATAACGATTGGTAATTTTTTTTCCTGAATTATTAATGGTTTTTTCTAGGGCTGATTGCATCAGATCCGCAGCTGCTTCAACTATCTCACTGCCTATAATGTCATAGATATAACCCTTTAAAAAATCTCTATCCTTCATGGCTTTCCCGCTACGAATTCCAATCTCTTCTCCGGCGGTACATAAAAAGATCGCCACAGCGTCAGATTTTTTTATCTGACCAAAAACTATTTTTTTTATCCGGAATTTAATATTGTTAATCTCAACCGATTTTGCGGTATCATCAAACCTGACATTTTCAAAGACTGTATATTGAGCTTTTATTTTGCTTATCGCTTCAGATTCTTTCAGGGTCTCTTCAATAAGTCCGGTGACAAGCTCCCGGTCGTCTCCATCTTTATAACCTAAGACAGTCTCGATCATTGAAGAATCGAGCTTCAGATCTTTAAAATCAATATTTAATGTTTTAGTATTCACACTTTCTCAGTAATGTTAAATTTTTTTCCCCAACCCAGAATCAATAACAATTCTCTGAACTATTGATTCCCAGCTTAATGTCATAATATGAATTCCATTTATGCCTTGTTTCTTTTTCACAGAGTCAATCACTTCAAGTGCTATCTGAACTCCTTCTTCGGAAGCATAATCTCCTGCCTTCTCCATCCTCTTCATTATTTTTTCAGGCATGCTCACACCCGGGACTTTTTCATGAAGATACTCTGCAATTTTCAGACTTTTAAGAGGTGCAACGCCTATAAGGATAAATATCTTATTCAGGATGTTTCTTTTATCAAGCTGTTCAAGCCATTGATCAAGCCTTTCAGGTTCAAAAACGAGGTTGGTTTGGAAAAACTGGGCTCCAGCGTTAATTTTTTTATGATCTTTAATTGCCTGTAACACAGGATCTGATGCAAAAGGAGAAGTTGCAGCTCCGAGAAAAAAACGGGGAGCATTTTTAAAACTTCTACCGTCGAGATAGACTCCGTCGTCTCTCATTTTCCTGAGAATCCAAAGCATTTGGACCGAATCAACATCAAGAATATTTAAATTGCTTGTCGGTGAAGGGCCTATCATAGAATTATCTCCGGTGACACAAAGTATATTTTTAATTCCAATAGCGTTAGCCCCGATAATTGTCGATTGAAGGCTTGTCCTGGTTACGTCACGGGCTGCTATCTGAAATACAGGTTCGGATTCATTATCTATAGCCACCTTGCAACAGGCAATACTTGACATTTTTGGCCGGGCTGAGGAGGAATCTGTAAAATTGATAGCAGTTACATAAGGTATAACTGATGTGATATCGCGAATAAGTTTATCTGTTCCTGCTCCGGTTGGCGGAGTCACTTCTGTGGCCACAACAAATTTCCCTTCCCGGAAACGTCTTTCAAGGTCAGATACAGGTTCACTCTGATGAGCTGCATGATACTCAGAATCACCGTTCCACCATTCAGGCTGCCTTATTGTTTTAAAGACACTGTCCCATACCTTCTCTTTTTTATCTTTATCGGAAGAAAGAATTCCGCCTATGAATTTTCCAGTTCCTACTTTTTGGATTTGACGGACAACATCGCCCCACGTTTCAGTTCCAACTTTATTCCAGTCAAGCGGTGGCAGAACCTCAAGAAGGGTTTTCTCACGACCGGTCTTAAGCGCTCTTTTATAAATAGCGTACCATATGCACTTTCGTGTCTCGTCGACATAACAATTTTTTTCAGGGGTTATTCCTCCGCAAGGGCCATTCCTCATTCCTTTTGGACATTCCATAGGGCAAATTAATGCTGTTTCCTGCAGAAGACAATTACCGCACATACGGCATCCAAACAGTGGTCCCTTAATGCAAATCTCAACCTTCGCAAGAAATCGTTTACCAAACGGTTCTTTCTTAAACGGGAAAAATGCTGGCTGCCATCTGCGGGCAGGTTTAATACCTGACATATTTTGAATTTGAATTAAAGTGATAAATAATCAGCAACCTACATGCGGCTTTGAAAATACTCTACAAACCTCACAGCAAAATCGTCTCTTCCCAATACCAGATCGCATGCCCGGACAGTAGCTGTTATTTTTTCAGGATTGGCAATTGGACAAGTCAGACCATTAAGAATTGCAAGTGACATAAATGATGAATTAAGTTCTTCTCTCCCGGGCAGGCCGAAGGATATATTACTTGCACCGATGGTAATGTTGAGGCCTAGTTTCTGATGAATAAGCCTGATTGTTTCAAGAGTTACAATACATGCTTTTGAATCGGCACTGACAGCCATTGCCAGAGGATCAATTATGACATCTTCTTCCTTAATTCCTGCTTTAACAGCCCTTTCAAGAATCTTTTCAGCTATAATCAATCTTTTTTCAGGGTCATGTGTGATGCCTTCATCATCCATTACCAGTCCTATTATTGCTGCTTCATACTCTTTCGCTATATGCAGAAGGGCTTTTAATGATTTCTCTTCTCCATTCACAGAATTTATTAAGCATTTACCGCCGGCAACTTTTAAAGCTGCTTCAATTGCTTCAGGATTTGGAGAATCGAGACAAAGCGGTATATCAAAACTGGCTCTGATTGCAAGAACTGTCTCGGGCAAAAGCTTAACATCATTAACTCCAGGGAATCCCACATTTACATCGAGGACATCTGCTCCGGCTTTAATCTGACTTTCAGCTAATTCCAGCACATAATCAAAACTATTTCCCTGCAATGAGGATACAAGTTTTTTTCTTCTGGTGGGGTTAATACACTCACCTATAATAATAACCGGACCATTTGTGTCAATGGTTACTTCGTTAGATTTACCCCTGAGTTTTGTATGCATATTATTAAATAATTGCCCTCTTTTCAATTTCCCCCACGCCTGACTACCGGCCGGCAGACGTGGGGGAAGATTGGGAAGGGGGTCACTTGCAATATCTTAAAAAGTATTTTAAAATCATTATTTCAAATTGTTTAATTATGAAGCGAGTTGCTTCAGATAATTCACTGCTCCCTGAGGATCGGGAGAATAGAAATCTGCTCCGATTTTTTCACAATATTCCTTTGTAACCGGAGCTCCACCGATAAGAATCTTTGAAGAAGAATGCTTTTCCTTTATTGCTATCACTATTTTTTTCATGTTTTCCATTGTCGTTGTAAGCAATGCAGACAATCCAATAATCGCGCCGGGATTTTCATCGAGGGCTTTAAGAAATTTTTCTGCTCCTACATCTACCCCGAGGTCGATAACTTCCCACCCTCCTCCTTCGATCATCATTGCCACAAGATTCTTCCCAATATCGTGAAGATCACCAGATACAGTTCCAATAATGACTTTCCCTTTTCTTTTTGTCTCACCCGACTGAAAAAATGGCTTCAGATGAGCCATTGCACTGTTCATCGCTTTTGCTGCCATCAGCATTTGCGGAACATAAATCTCTTTTTTGCTGAATTTATTTCCAATATTAGCCATAGCAGGGATAAGAGCATTTTCCAATATTTCATCAGGTTTTACACCTTCTTCAAGAGCTCTCTTTGCGAGTTCATCAGCGCCATCCTGATCTTTCATATTTGGTGGATATGGCGATGTTCTGTTTATCTTCCCGAATTCAACACACTGTGCCAGCTTATTGAGTATTTCATTCATGTTTTTGCTTTCTTAATTCAGAATCTGATCATTGTTGATAAAGGAACGGCAGTACCTTTCTAATTGACTACCAAAATAATATAATAATTTATGTTTGCATCCAAAATTAAATAATAATTTAAGCAATTCCACCGGTTACATGTCTTTTTAACTGCTTAATATCAAGACAGCAATTGTTAAAACTGAATATATAATCAGCTTTATTTTAATCAATAAGCTTCTTACATATTATTCAAATTATCTATCTTTAAGCATCTTTAAAATAAATCGGAAGCAAGTAATAACTTCGTAAATATTCAAAGTTTTTAACAGTTATGAATTATGAAATCACTATTTATCCTTATGTTAAGCAGTTTATTAAATATCGCATCAGCACAGAATACTCCGACAGGAATATTTCAGGCTAATTCTGATATTGGAAATCCTAAAAAAGCAGGTTCTGCAGTTTATGATAAAGCTGAGCAGAGCTACACATTAAAAGGGGCCGGGTATAACATCTGGTTCGAAAGAGACGAATTTCACTATTTATTTAATAAGATTAAAGGTGACTTTATCCTCACTGCAAATTTTGAGTTTGTAGGAAAAGGCACTAACCCTCACAGGAAATCAGGTTGGATGGTGAGAGAGACAACAGATGCAAAATCATCTCATATTTCTGCAACACTTCATGGCAGCGGATTAACTGTTCTTCAGTGGAGAGTATCTGCAGGAGCTGCAATGAGGGATCCTCAGGATGAGATATTTTCAAAGGATTCATCTTTTAATGTTATCCAGATTGAACGAGCCGGAAAGAATATAATAATGAAAGCTGCGCACAACGGGAAACCGCTTGTGATAATTGGCTCTCATGTAATGGATAATATGCCTGATGAAGTTCTTGTGGGACCGTTCATCTGTTCACACGATTCGGATATTGTAGAATCAGTAAAAGTATGGAATGTCAGGATTGACCAGCCGGTAGCCGACAACTATGATGCATATAAATCAAGTCCTTTAGGATGCAGGATGGAGACTATGACTGTAGCTGATGGAAAAAGAAAAGTAATTTTCGAAAAATCCGGCAGATTTGAAGCGCCCAACTGGATGCCTGACGGGAAAAAACTGCTTTTCAATATGGATGGTTCATTATTTAAAATTCCTGTCGATGGCGGAGAGATTGAAAAGCTCAACACCGGAATTGCAAATAACATCAATAATGACCATTGTATTTCATTTGACGGGAAGCTGCTTGGGATAAGCCATTCACGACAGGGTATGACAGGTGGCGGTTCATCAGTATATGTTCTTCCTCTTGAAGGCGGCGTTCCTAAGCTGATAACGGAAAATACTCCATCTTACCTTCATGGATGGGATCCCGATAATAAACATCTTGTATACGTCGCAATGCGAAACGGTAAAACAGTTTACAACATCTACAGAAACTCAATAGAAGGTGGTAAAGAGGTAGCACTTACCGACATCAAAGCCGGTGAGCATGTTGACGGATGTGAATATTCACCTGACGGAAAATACATCTATTATAACGGCCATTATTCAGGTACCATGCAAATCTGGAGAATAAAACCTGATGGAACAGGTAAAGAACAATTAACATTTGATAATTATAATAACTGGTTCCCTCATATTTCTCCTGATGGAAAATGGATGGTGATCATCTCTTTTCCTCCGGATATCGATCCCAACAGTCATCCTTCCTATAAGCGTTGCATGTTAAGAATACTGCCAGTTAATGGCGGAGAACCTCGTGTACTTGCCTATCTGTATGGCGGACAGGGAACTATCAATGTTCCTTCCTGGTCGCCAGATAGTAAGCAGATTGCGTTTGTAAGTAATTCGGGGAAATAGCCCCCTCCCGCTTCGCGGGATCCCCCTAAAGGGGGAATAATTCGGTACCATCAAGTGCAATTATACTCGACTTCAGTGTATTAGCCCCCCTTTAGGGGAGAAGGGGGGCTAACCTATAACAAATTTCATCACCGTAATTTCTCCGTATACTGTATTGAGGAATGGTTTGCCGCTTTTCAGTCCGACATTTCCGAAACCGGTTTCTGTTGAAATGAAACTTGTAAAATCACCTTTCCCTGAATCCATGAACATCTCCTGAGTCACTGCATCATACCTTACCCCGGTTAACCCCTGCAACATACCATAACTCGACATCGCCCTGGCATACCAATGTCCGCATTCGTATTCATCAAAAGGATTTCTTATACGGCCATCATATCTGCTTCGACAGGCACGAACTATCTCAAGAGCTTTTTCGGTTTCACCAATCATAAGCATGTGAGAGGCAACCTGATATTCTATGCCTGTCCAGACTTCATTACTGTATACAAAAGGAAGTGAAAGCATATCCCCTTTGGGCCATGTGCACAAAAGAAGGCCTCCTTCCTTTCCGAGCGCATAGGAAGGACGTTGTGGATTTGAGTGATCAGAAAGATCAGATCTGAAATTGTATTTATAAACAGATTTCAGGTGACTGGCAACCTTTACAGGATCAACAATATCCTTCAAGCCACACATCTCGGCTATCCACACTCCAAGAACCCCGTCAGAAAGACATCCTTTGCCGTACTGATATTTCGGGCCTTCTTTCTGCAATAATTCCTTTGCCTCAACAGAATAGTCGGAATTCCAGGCACCTCTGGATGCTGCAACAGGATCGGGTGCATTTAGACCCTTCCATTGAATCTTCTGAATAAAATACTCTCCATCATAAAGTTCTGTCTCAAGTGCTTTTCTTCCCTTTTCATAAAAGGTTTGATATTTCCGGACATCTTCTCCCAGAAATTTCCCCATCTCAGTTATGGCTTTTAACGCTCCCAGATAAAAACCTGTACACATTCCGTCGGGGCCCCAGAATTCAATATCATAGGTATTATGATGAGGTTCCTCAAGTGTTCCTGTTGATCGTGGATCCCATGTACGTATACAATAATCCATGCTTTCCACAACCTGAGGATACATCTTTTTCATCCAGTTGCTGTCACCGCTGATTCTCCAGTCGCGGTACATTTTCATTATTCCTCCAAGCTGCCCGTCGGAAGCGGCATAAAAATCAGTAGCGACAGGCCGGATTGGCAATGCAGATCTGAATGTCTGATGGCCCTCCTTGTCCTGACTGGGAAAAAACTCAGTCTCACGTAATGTTCTTTCCAGCTTCGGGAAAAGATGTGGAATTGCCTGCGCATAATTCCATACATGCGTACAGGAGCCGGCGCAACACCCGGAATTATCCCCGCACCCTTCCCAGCTCCAAAGCTTACCGTCGGGTTGTCTTAGCACGGTCGGAGATTTAAGTATAGCAAGATTAGCAGCTATTGCTTCAATGATCTCAGCCGGAAGTGTGGTGTTATAGAACGAATCTTTAAATAAAACGGATTTATCGCGGAGATCATTATAATTTGTTTTCCAGTAGGTTACAACATCTTCGATACCTTTGAATTTTGCTGAATACCACGGTTTATAATATGGATCTTTGCACGAACAGCTTTTCTCAGAACAGGTTCCCTCAACTTTTTCTTTCGAATCTTTTCCATAATTAAGATCAGTATCGGGAACATACCATGCCATCATTATTTTTATAACCTTTGTTTCGCCGGGTTTCAAGATTAAAGGAATGAATAATGATGCACCTGGCGCATCCTTCTCTACCGGCTCTTTTTGCCTTACTTCCCCTTTTATAAATGTTTCCCAGGTAATTGTTAGAGGATCAAACCAGCCTCCTCTGAACCAGCAATGATCAACGATTGCACCTGGGTCATTTGTAAAAATCGCAAAATCTCCTTTGGATTCAGGTTTGTTTTTAATCCCCTCTTCCGATAAGATAAATCCGTTAGTAACAGCTTTTATTTTATTTACACCATTTGTTATGCTCATAAAATTCCGTGAATTATATGAGAACAGAGCCTCGATCGTTGAAACAGCTGTATTTTTGATTGAATATTCAAAGGCCCCAACAGGCAGGCTTGAATTGTCGGCATCTGTTGGGATGAAGGGACTCCAACCTGTTAATTGAATTTTAAGCGGAATATCGTCATCCTTCATTTCAATCATGGCAAATGGAAACCTTGCATTAAATCTGGAGTCCTGAAAACGGGGGAAACCATAGCTTGCCCCTCCTGATCCATTCGCTGAATCGGGCTGTCCAAATTTCTTCCAGTCCGGAACCTGACCTTCCAGAACTTTCGTTCCGTTTTTCATCCCTTTAACTGATAACGCCGCAAACATGCAGGGTTCATTAAAAACTTCCGGGCGGTTATGTACCGACATATGCGATATTGCTCCAGTACCTTCTAAGCAAAACATACCAGCCCCCATTCCTCCGACTGGAAATGCTATACGATCAAGATTTTTTCCTGAATAATACCCGTTATATTCATGTTTGTCTGATTTTATATCATTATAAGGTTCCGTGTTTTTCACAGCACAGGAAGCTAACAGGTTTACTGAGCCAATTGTCCCGATACCGGCAATTGCACTATTAGTGATGAATCTGCGACGAGTAAGTCCGTTCTTGTTTTTCATTCCTGAAGCGTATATAGAAATTGAGAACTTGAAAGATTAAGATGGTAACCTTATAAAATTATGAAAAAGAGTTAATATCGGAGCCGATAACGTTTAAATAAAAAAAATAGCTATTTTTCAGACGGGAAGATTTATTTATATAAAATGCGTTCACGATTTTACGCAGTCATTTCGATTCTATTATTTGGGATACTTTATTGCTATACTGCAATCGGGGTATTTATTGTTTTGATCCTCACCTTATTACATCTAAGGAAAACGGTCAGTTTTATCTTTCAGATGTGGGCAAAATCGGTTTTCATTATCATGGGGAAAAAGTTCCAGGTTTTTGGGAAGGAAAATATTAAAAAAGGAGAAAGGTATATTCTGGTAGCTAACCATGCCAGTCTTTTTGATATCGTTGCAATAACATCATTCTTTCCGGGAATATCGTGGTTTGGACATGAACGGCTTCTCAAAGTTCCTCTTTTCAATAGCCTACTGAAAATAATGGACTATGTCCCTTTTAAAGAACCAACTTACAGAAACACCAAAGAGATGATCGAACGGCTAATTCATAAATCAAAATATCAATCAGTTGCTATATTTCCTGAAGGAACAAGGACACTTAACGGGAAAATCAACCAATTCTACAGAGGATTTATTTACCTTTTCAGGACCAGAGATATAGAAATCTTACCCGTCACGCTTAACGGATTCTATAAATTAAAACCAAAAAACAGGTTCTATATCAACTTCGATTCAAAACTTGATGTTGTAATTCATAAGCCTATAAAAAGAGAAGAGCTGATAGGAAAGAATGATTATGAAATAATTGAAACTGTTAAAACTGTTATTGAATCGGCATATTACTAAGGTGAAATTTGAAATAAAGTTCCATTATCTGAATATGACTATCAATAATCATGAATTTATGATTTCAAAACACAGATAATCAATATATTAATATCCTGGATTAATAATAATCATTTTATATAAAACAACCAAAATATAGAAAAGCTCTTATATGGATAAAGTAAAGAAGGAGTGGGTTTTTATAGTCAACCCTATAGCCGGGAACGGGTTTGCAAAGTCAATTGTTCCGACGCTCAAAGAGATGATTCAAAAACATAATGTTGAAGCTGAGATTGTTTTTACAGAAAGAAGTGGTCATGCTACGGAATTATCAGAACAGTATTTTAAAAAGGGATTCAGGTATATGATTGCAGTAGGTGGGGATGGAACTTTTAATGAAATGGCCCGGCCACTGATAGATAAACGGGATGTTACAGTAGGAATAATTCCTGCCGGCACAGGCAATGATTTCATACAGATCCTGGGGTTTCCTAACAGATTTGGAGACAATGATTGGGATATATTTTTTAATAGTCACACAATTGCCATGGATGCCGGATCGTGCAATGGAATGATCTTTGTTAACGGAATGGGGCTGGGGTTTGATGCCCAGGTAGCAGCTGAGAATTATACTGAACCCGGGAAAGTGAAACAAGGTGGTAAGTATAAATATATCTGGCATATTGTCAAAACACTCCTTTTCTTCAGGGAAAAGAGAATGACTGTCATAACAGAAACAGGCCGTCATGAAACAGATTGTTTCATTAATACCATAGCAAATGGCAGAAGGTTTGCAGGAGGATTCTTTCTAACTCCAAAAGCAATAGCAAATGACGGACTATTAGATGTTTGCATGATTAAAAAACTTTCTCTGCCTGAAAGATTTTCTATCCTGCTTAAAGTCCCTGAAGGAAAACATACAGGTGACAAGAGAGTAAATTATTATCAGACAAAACGGATTAATCTTGAATTTCCTGAAATAGTCCCTTTTCATGTAGACGGCGAATTGTACTTTTCCGACCGGTTTGATGTGACACTACTGCCAGAAGCGTTAAAAATAATATACAATCCTGATGGAAACCATTTTTTCAAGAGATAGTAATACCCCAAAAAACTATATAGCTTTCTTTGACCTTGACCAGACAATAGCCGATTCTATCAGCGGAAAATCATTGGCCATAGGTGCTTTCAGAAAGGGTCTTTTGACAAAATGGGATCTTACCAATGCAATATTTATTTCTTTTTTGTTCCGGCTTAAGCTTAAAGATCCCCGGAAAATAATAGATGAAATGGTAAGCTGGGTAAAGGGTATTCCTGAAAATTCGATGGTTGAGTTATGTTCAGAAATATCTAACAAAGCGATTATTCCCTCTGTTTATAAAGAAGCTATTTCTGAAATAGAATTCCATAAATCAAAAAATGCAAGAGTTGTAATCCTCTCTTCAACCTTAACTTTCGTTTGTCAGGAAATTGCCAGATATCTGAAGATTGACGATGTCATCTGTTCCGAACTTGAGGTTAAGGAGGGATATATGACTGGGCTACCGGTGGGCCATCTTTGTTTTGGTGAAGAAAAGGCCGTAAGGTTACAAGAATATTGTGCCAGAAAGAATAGTCTGCAATCTGACGCCTGGTACTACGGTGACTCAATTTCCGACCTGGCTGCACTCAATATTGTAGGGAATCCTGTTTGTGTGAATCCCGATAAAAAGCTTAAAAAGACTGCAATAGAAAGAAACTGGAAAATCCTTAACTGGAAGAATTAATTCACTTCAAGTTTCTGCCAATCAGGGAGTTTAGGAAATTTAGCATGAGGTTCTGTCTGGTACCAGAAACATGTTGAAGCTATATCTGATTGTTGTTTAAGGTATCTTCCTCCCTTATGCCAGCCAAGATCCTGAATTGTGATTTTAAGATCCGAATCAAAACGGATTGGATCCATTATGTGCCATCTGTAAAGACCAAAACGTTGCATTACATTATAGTGCCCGTCACCACGTATAACCTGGGGCAATCCTGAATAGGGAGTACAAAATTCAGTGTACGCAGATTCCTCAATTCCATCCGGATTTTTCTTATTAGTATCAAAATCATAGGAACCGCAGAAATAATCTTCTGTCCCGGTTCCGCATATTGTCGGAAATTTGCTGTCACCATCAATATAGAACTTTATTTCACCTTCTCCCCACCAGCTGTTATTATTAACTCCCACTGCAAGATAAACACCTACATACTGACCTTTCCCTTTTATTCCGTCATTAATTGTATAAACAGATGTCTCATCAGGATTAGTCCTTCGGAACTGGGCATGAAAATACCCTGCATCGGCAGGTACTTCAGTCAAAGTATAATCAACCTGGTAAAAAAGAGTCATTGCATCGGCATCATCAATATTTTCCATAGTTATTCTGCACTTTTTGCGAAACGGCATCATCCAATATGAATTAAAGGCGCTTCCCGGGTTAACACAGACGGCTGAAGAGACAAGCGGTGAGTATTTATTCCATCCCATCCCAAAAAAATCGCCAACCGGGCATTCCACCGATGGATCTGTTTCATCATCCCAATAGATTCGAAGTATAGAGTATCGCCAGTTTCCGGTTGGGGTCATCCATATGTGCTGAATAGCACCAGGGCCTTCAATCTCTGCCATCTTGAAAGTTTCTCCCGGTTTAATTACCACGTACGGATTAACCTTCCAACCCTGACCAAAATCACGGGCAGCATTGGATGCATTTGCAGTATTACGAATGTCTTTGTTAGCTGGATCTGCCATTCCGCCTTTCCCTTTTTCACCTGTAATGTTTTCGGGACTTATTGAACGGGTTTTTGCATCGGAGACCCTATATAAATTACCAAGGTTCATGTCCAGTCCATTAAATTTATTCTGGGCTGATAAAATAAACGGGAAAAAGAAGAAAATTAAAAGTAATGTGGTTGATCTCTTCATCTTATATAATTTTAAATTCAATAATTCAATCGAATCTAAAATTATGAATTATAAAGGAATTCTGATCTTTGAAGATCGAATATGTTTTATTAATTGAAATAAGTTTCCCGCATATTGCGCAGATTTACGCAGAACAAATTTAAGCCTCTGCGATAATCTGCGAGATCAGCGGGAAAAAAGTACAAAGAAATCCAAAAGTTTTCGGATATATTACAACAACAGAGTCTGAATTGAATGTGGCAGGATTTTAACTTCTGCCGCACTATGACCAATACACAGATTATAAGTAATCTTCAAATTGCTCTGATTCATTACAATCACTGCCACTTTGCCGTCTTCATTAATAAATGCAGTGGTCAGCAACTGGCTTCGGCTTGCAGAGCTTGTGATTCGTTTTGCACCCGGACGAATAAATTTTGAGAAATGTCCTATATAATAATATGAATTTGTATAAATCATCTGACCTGTTTTTATGTCGAAATGTATCGGGGCAAAACAAAAATTCTGAACATGGTTGGGGCCCCCGGTCCCATCGAGTAAAATGTTCCAGTCTGTCCAGCCAACGGTTCCATTATTAAAATCATTTATCATAGAGCGGCCATATGTTTCTCCCAGTCCCCAGTTATTATACTTAGCTGCATTAAAACTTACCGGACACCCTTCCGTAAACATCAGGTTTTTATCGGGATAGGCCTCATGAACAAGCTTGACATTATCAAACATTTTATCTCCTCCACTCCAGCTTTCGTACCAATGAAATCCCATTCCCCAGGCATATTTTGAAGCTTCAGGGTCACCGAAAATAACATTAGCTCTTTGAACCATAAGGTCGCGGTTATGATCCCATACAATTATTTTCTTGTCACCCAATCCTGATTTCTGAATCGTCGGACCCAGGTAATTTTTAAGGAAGTCCCGCTCATCATCGGCAGTATATATGCAGGATTCCCACAGTTGGGTTGCCATAGGTTCATTCTGAATCGTCATGCCCCATACCGGTATACCAGCTTTTTCATAGGCTTTAATAAACTTCACAAAATAATCAGCCCATGTCTGGAAATATTCAGGCTTCAGTTTACCTCCATGCTGCATATCATTGTTATCCTTCATATATGCCGGAGGACTCCATGGACTGACAAACATTGTCAGTTTGCCACCTGCAGCAGCGATTGCTTTTTTAATAAATGGAATACGATATTGCATGTCATGGTCGATTTTAAAGGATTTAAGTTCCTTGTCACCTTCATCGACATAAGTATAGCTGTCACTCGAAAAATCGCAGCTGTTAATGCTGGTCCTTGCTAGTGTATAACCTATTCCTTTCTGTGTATCATAATATGCCTGCAGAAGTTCTGCCTGTTTTGCTTCAGGCATTTTTGCGTATGTTTCAGCCGAGGCATCAGTCAATGCTCCGCCTATCCCCAGAAATGTCTGATATGTTTTGTCGGGATTGGTAAATACACAGATCTGGATTTCAACTGGCTGTACTAGTTCTTTAAACTTAAGAGTATCTGTAACAGTAAGTCTGTAGTTGGTGCTATCAGCCGTGGTATAGACGATTACCTGCTTTCCTTCAGTTTTGAATTGTCCGGTAAAAGGTTTATCTGTATCCGGTATTTGTTTCACCCGGCTGCAAGAAATAAGGATCAAAAAAGATGCTATTAATAAGGAGTACCTTTTCATTTTATAAAAATTAGATTGACATTAATTATTCATTTTACTGCTGGAAATATACAAAGAAACTATTAAAAGAAAGCTAATTCAATAACGGAACACTAAGTATGTCGCAAAGGATCACAAAGGTTATAAAAAGGGCATGCAAAGTTTATTATTAAGAAACGACCATTAAAAATGAAAAACTCAGTAATATCCGTAATCTATACTTTTATTGTCCTGATGAGTATCACCCTGATGAATCATGTAACTTTCTGGCCCAATACTTACTCATTGTAGGATATATAATGCAATTCAGAAGCGTTAGATCTGATCAGATAACCTGATAGTTTTCGTAATACGTATTGATCCCAAGATATTTTTTTATGAATATTTTACCCCGGTATCTTAATGATAAACGGTTGAAAGAAATATCATGTTCGAAAGTCCAGTTTTTTCGTCTGATACGCTCCTCCATCACTTTCGGATGCGTTTCGGTAAATAAGCTTAAAGAATCTATTGAAGAGTAGTCAAATTCTTTGCTTCCATTTGATTCTTTTGATTTCAGTCGTTTTAAGAAATGTTTATCCTGGTAAAAGGAATTTGCATTGATTGCTTTTTTCATCATTGTACCCGGTTCCTTTACCCAGCCATAATGATAAATAAAGGCATCGATGGGCTTAACATTCAGTTTTTCGTTATTGCTTTTTCTGAAACCCTGGGCATCTCTGAAGGAGTAAATAGATTTATTGTTTTTTATCACTCGTATCTCGTGACCATACCATTTTGGTGAGAGACCAGTATAATCATAAGAACCATAAAAATGCAGGTAATTGAACAGGAGACCATCTACTTTTTTATCATCTTTCCATTTCTCCATTGAGGAATAAATGCTGTCAAGATACTTTTCATGTACCACTTCATCACCCTGAATGTAGAAGGCCCAGTCTGATTCCATAGAAATCGCCTGAAAAGCCTTGTCAGTTTCACGGGCAAAAACCTTGCCCCCTTTTTTCATTTCCAGTGAATCATCCCAGATGGTTTCAATAATCCTGATCTTTTGTTTATCAATGCTTTGAATGAGATCCAGAGTATTATCATCTGAATTACCTACTGCTACAACAAAGTTATCACAAATTGGCAATATTGATTTAATTGCCTCAACAACAGGATAATCAAATTTAGTTGCATTGCGGATAAAGGTAAAGCCAGAAACTTTCATAATTCTTCTCCGATGAGTTATAAAATTCTAATGATAAAGTCTGATTGCTAAAAGTATGAAAAAAAAACATTTCATTGAGAAATCAACACTAAATTCTATAACTTGTATCCCTAAAATAAATCACTTTATGAAGAAAATAACAATCCTGACAATCCTTGCGGTTACAATTATATTTCCATGTTGTTCACCAAAACACCAGGGAAAACCGACCGGAAAGCTATTTATTATAGGAGGAGGCAATCGCACAGATGCTATGATGAATGAACTCGTAGATTTAGCCGGACTCAGAAAAGACGGTTATATCTATATTTTGCCGATGGCAAGTTCGCTTCCCGATAGTTCAATAATCTGGGCAAAAGAAGATTTCGGGGTGACCGGGATAAAAAAGGTTTTTGGATATAATTTCCTTCCTGGAGTAACACCTCCGAAAGCACAGCTTGATTCACTAAGGAATGCTAAGCTTATTTATATAAGTGGTGGTGATCAGGCCAGGTTTATGTCAGTGGTAATAAATAGTCCCGTTATGGATGCTGTACATGAGGCTTATAAAAACGGATCAGTAATAGCCGGTACAAGTGCAGGGGCAGCAGTAATGAGCAAAAAGATGATTACCGGAAATCAAAAAAAGCATTCCGCTCCGGATGCCGGTTTTGTAACAATTGAGTCTGATAATGTTGAAGTTACTCAGGGGCTAGGATTCCTTACAGATGTAATTATAGATCAACACTTTATCAAACGCCAGAGGCTTAACAGGCTGATCGCTGTATCTATCGAGAATCCCGATGAGCTATGTGTAGCTATGGATGAGTCCACAGCAATAATTGTTGATGGCGATTATGCAACTGTGACAGGTATAAGTCAGGTGATAGTTATTAAGAATACCGGAAAGATAAAAAACATAAAAGATGGCCTGCTTGGAAATGAAGGCCTTCAATTAAGTGTGTATCTCCCGGGACAAAAATTCAAACTCAGATAAGCCGATATCCATTACTCATAGGTACCTTTTTTTACCACCACTCCTGACCTCACCACCCACTTTCCCATAGCCAGAAGATGCACCATTTGCATTCCTGAATCGAGGAACAGAAGATCTGCATCCATTCCATTTGCTATAAATCCTTTCCCCGGAAGTTTTAATATAGTTGAAACATTCGATGTGAGAACCTTCAGAGATGTTTCAATTGGGATTTTTTCGGTTATTACGGAATCTGCCAACTCCCTCAGGTTAGCAGAAGGAAAGCCCATTTCAAGTTTTACCAGACGTCCCTGATCGTCAAAGCCCGGAAGAGATCCGCATGAATCTGATGAAAAAGTTATATGACCCGAAGGCACTCCGGCTTCAAGCAATAATCTCAGCGCAGTTGAAGGCTTTATCTCTTCATCCTGGAAATATGGCCATGCACTTGTGGTGATATCTATATAACCCGTTTTACCATAGGTCTTAGAATCTTCAAATATATAACTATTTCTATTACAATGCGTTGGAAGAAACTGAGTGTACTTAAGCTCACTATGATTGATTACATCGTGAAGCGGAGAGAATGGATTTTTTGCATCTCCGAGATGGATGTTTACTAACCCGGCTTTTTTACCAAGCATACCACCCACTCTGGCAAGTGCAGTTATCCGGATAAGTTCTCCGGTAGACGGGTATGAACTCCTGTGATCTGATAATGCCAGCTCTCCAACCCCTATTACCTCTTCTATCAATGCAATATCCCTGCCCACATCTCCTGTAATTGAAGGTGTGGGAACCTGATATGCACCTGTCCATATCCATGCCGATGCTCCCTCATGTCTGAGTGATTTTGCTTTCATCAGCACTGTCTCAACTGAGCGGGTCAGACCATCTGTTCCGAGGCATCCTACCACCGTAGTCACTCCTCCTTCAAACATCCGTGATAGTGTAAGTTCGGGTGTGCGGGTGGAAGGTCCCCCCTCTCCCCCGGCGCCTGCAATATGAACATGGTTATCAATCAGGCCAGGGACTACAAGCAGTCCATTTGCATCAATAACCTCAATATCCATGCCTTGCGGCATATCGATTTTATCTGAAATTCCCAGGATAATATTCCCGCCTATCAGTATTTCCTTTTTGCCCAGAGCTTCAGGGGCATAAACGATAGCATTTCTTATAAGAAGCATAAGATGTATTTTAGTATTCTGGTTCCAGAGTAAAATTAACTATTCCTAGCCTTAAAAAGAACCAATGATCATTTTTTGATTATTTTTACTCTGGACCTGAACCGCTTTCCGGGTTAAATATTTTGGTATTTCATCCTAACTGAATACGCTAATGAGTTTCAAATTCAAAATTCCTCACAACCTTGTTATAGTCTTCAGCATAATAATCATTGCAGCAGTTCTTACCTGGATAATTCCCGGTGGTAAATATGACCGTCATACAGTCTCCGTAAATGGTGTTGAAAGAAGTGTAATTATAAACAACTCATTTCATTATGTTGAGAGTCAGCCCCAGACATGGCAAATATTCTCAGCTTTCTACAAAGGGTTTATAAACATGTCTCATATAATTGTCTTTATATTAATGATCGGCGGGGCATTCTGGATAATGAATGAAACAAAGGCAATTGATGTTGGCATATTTTCGTTCCTTGGCTTTACTCAGAAAATGGAACGTTACAGGTTAGTAAAATGGCTCGGTGTAAATAATATTATAATAACGCTTATTATGATTTTATTCAGTCTCTTCGGGGCTATTTTCGGAATGGCAGAGGAGACCATTGCTTTTGCAGTCATTTTTGTACCGCTTTCAATTTCTATGGGTTACGATTCAATAATTGGAATATGTTTATGCTATTTTGCTGCGCATATTGGTTTCGCCGCTGCAATTCTGAACCCATTTACAGTGGGGATAGCCCAGGGACTTGCAAGCGTCCCCCTATTTAGCGGTATAGAATACCGTACATTTTGCTGGATAATCATAACATTTGTCAGTATCAGCTTTGTTCTCTGGTATGCAGCAAGGATTAAAAAAACCCCGCAAAGAAGCCTCATGTTCGATGCTGATGAATACTGGAGACTGAAAGGGAATTCGCATCTGGAGGAGATGAAGTACTATACTCCCACTTCAGCATGGATTGTGGCATTTCTGACCTGGGTAACGCTGACCGTTTTTGCAATCAAATATCCGGTAACAAAGCTAACTATCGGTTTATCCACTATCTCAGCGCCACTTTTGCCTATACTGGCAGGATTATTCTTTATTTCAAGTATTGTTACTCTCAGACGTTCAATTCATTTTTTTATTCTGACTATTCTTGGCTTCACAATGATATATTTAGTAGTAGGAGTGCTTGGCTACCAGTGGTATATTATGGAGATTGCTGCTCTATTCCTTGCCATGGGAATTGTTACGGGCTTTGCCTCAGGTAAAAAGCCGGGCGAAACAACAAAACTTTTTGTGGAAGGGGTCAGGGATATTGTATCAGCTTCACTTGTTGTTGGTTTTGCCGGGGGAATAATTGCTATTCTCACTGACGGGCAGATCATTGATACTGTCCTTTATTCATTATCCGGTGCGTTGAAAGGGGCAAATCAGATTTCGGCTATAACAATCATGTATCTGTTTCAATCTGTTTTGAACCTTATAATAACATCAGGATCTGCAAAAGCTGCTCTCACAATACCTATTATGGCACAGTTCTCAGATATAGTCGGACTGACAAGGCAGGCAACTATTGTAGCATTCCAGTTTGGTGCCGGCTTTACTGACATGATTGCTCCTACTTCAGGAGTTTTGATCGGAGTTCTTGGAATGGCAAGAATACCTTATGTGAAATGGCTTAAATGGATAATGCCAATTCTTCTTATTTTGATTATTATCGGATTTCTGCTGCTGATTCCGACAGTAACGATGAAGCTTAATGGATTCTAGCAGTAATTGAGCTCCCTAAAGAACTCATTCTCTGCCTGTCTTGCCCCCCTGCCCCCCTAAAGGGGGGTAAATACTTTGAATCAATCAAAATTATCATAAATAGTACTGAATTAATCCCCCTTTAGGGAGGGCCGAGCGTTAAGAACCAGCCCGGTGGACTGGTTTAGTGAAGGAGCCAGCTCGCCTCGATGGCTTCGAAGCGGCCAGGTGCACTAATCCCAAAACAGAATTTAATATCGAGTATTATTATTTGAAAATATTTTTAAGATAGCTCTTTGACTTTATTCCAAAACTGAACAGATTTTCGTTCGTTTTAAAATCCTGATGCCGGTTTGGAGGAAGATCAATGATTGCTTTAAACTCCTCTAGTGACCAGTCAAGTTTCTTAGCCACAAATTCCATATCATTCCCTATTTCATCAGGTGCGTATACATTTTCTTTCATTTTTTCGAGGGCATCTGCTCTGGAGATTTGTCCTGAAATTATAAGGCTTGAAAGGTGAGCTCTCCGCTTGTCAAAATTGAACTTCACAGGTAAATAATAACTCTGAAAGAATTTTGTAAACCTCGATTCATAATGTTTCCCTCCATAATACTGCCATTCCAGCTCTCTTTTCATTGTTTCAATTACTTCATCCTTCCTGTAATCGATATAATTTAAAGGATTGATTATCCTCATCTTTTTAATAAGAGTGTAGTAGATATATCGTTGAAAGAAATTAACATGAGGGTAATCTTGTATTTTCTTCTCGCCAAACTTTTTATGAATCGTTTTCAGATGTCTGTAATCCATTGCCTGATATCCCCAGTTTTCGGGCATGATAGATTCGGTTGCAAAATTCAACCCGTTTAAAACATACTTAATTCTGTTTTTATCAGCAAAATTGTACAAAGCGGCGAAGATTGCATGATCCTGTGGAATATCCTGGTCCGGCAGACTTGCTTTAAAAAATGCCCGCTGCAGATCCTTCATATCTTCCCAGTTGACAACAAACGTATGCAATTCAATATTCAGCTTTTTCACGACATTTTCGATATTTTTAACTGCCTGCTCTGAATTCCAGCCACAGTCAACATGAACAACAAGAGGTCGTAATCCCTTATTTACAGCAAGATATGCCAGGTAGGAGCTATCTACACCACCACTCAGTCCGATAATACAGTCAAATTCCTTTTTCCGCTCTTCGTACTTAATTTTTTCGACAATTTCATCAAGAATCTTTTCACCATTCTTATCAGGGAACCATGTTGTTCTTGCCCGTTCAAGGGCAGAATTACAGTGAATGCAATTCCCCTGATAATCAAATTTAATCTCAGCGTCCGATGTATCCATGATACAGCGATTGCAAATCTGGTATTTGCTGTTAATCATTATATTAGTTAAATAAACCTTCTATTTCAGAGTATGAAGGATAAGTTATCAATACTGCACGTCTTTTTCCATGAAATACAAAGAAACTCCCTGCTGCAACCGCTGAAGCTCCACCCTCTTTCACTGCTAAACTGAAATCATTCAGATTCCCTGCTCCTCCGCAAGCAATTATAGGAATCCTTACTGAACTGGAAATAGCTTTAATTAATTCAATATCATACCCTTCCATAACCCCATCCCTATCAATTGAGTTAATCAGTATTTCCCCTGCGCCCTCATTTTCAATTTTTTTAGCATATTCAACAGGAGATATCCCTGTACTCAAAGTCCCTCCCTTTACATAAACAATATTACCCTTTAGAAATTCCTTCTTGGCATCAATTGAAACTGCAATAGTAGAACTTCCGAACTGTTGAACTGCCTGACCAAGGAAATCTTTCTGCAGAAAAGCATTTGTATTTATGATCACTTTCTCTGCTCCCGATTTTATAATTCTTTCTATCTGCTGTAATGATTCAATTCCGCCGCCATATGCAAATGGCATAAAACATTCACTTGCAATATTCTGAATTAATTCATAAGGGGGCTCCTTATGTAATTTTGTGGCATCAATGTCGAGAAAAAAAAGCTCATCCACCTCTTTTTCGTTAAAAATTTTTACAGTGTTTATAGGGTCGCCAATATATGTTGAGTCCTTGAATTTAATTGTTTTTACCAGTCCATTATTTCTAAGTAACAAACAGGGAATTATCCTTTTTATCTTCATATCAGTAAAGATCAACAAAATTCTTAAGGAGCTTCATTCCGAATTTATGACTTTTTTCGGGATGGAACTGAACCCCAAGGATATTTCCCCGTTCAACTGCTGAAGTAAATTCTATTTCATATGTAGTTGAAGTTAAAATATCTTCAGGATTGTTCGCTTTGAAAAAGTAAGAATGAACGAAATAAAACCTGGGATCGGAATACATATTGTCAAGCAATCTGCTAGTTTTATGCTGGGTTATAAAGTTCCATCCCATATGAGGAATTTTGTACTCCTGGCTATCTTCAAATTCAAAACGAACTGTTGAAGCGTTAATCCAACCCAGTCCGTTCAATGATCCCTCCTCACTGCCGGAGGATAGTAACTGCATGCCAAGACAAATACCAAGAACAGGTGTTTTTTCCTCAACAACTTTCTTGTTCAAAATATCGACCAGATCAAGTTCCAATAAGTTTCTCATTCCTGTATCAAAAGCTCCTACTCCGGGCAATATAAGTTTTGTAGCCTCCGCTATTTCACCTTTATCAGAAGTAATAACTGAATCTTCACCGATCCTTTTTAAAATGTTCCTAATGGAACCAAGATTACCAGTTTTATAATCGATTATAGTTATCATGAAACCAAAAATAGTATAATTAATTTATCATAAATCACTTCAATTACGTTTCCGGTGTAATATTACATTACAGAATTATTAAAATTATTTATCGGTTCTGATTATGCCGCCGGTAAAAGTAGCTCTTTTTTCAGGGGGGTCAATACAAAAAAGATGATCCGTACTATTCTTCGAAATTAGTTGGGCTAAGGGTTAAGAAAGAGACATTTTCAGTTTTTCCCGGCAAGATTGAAAATCTCACTTTAGAAATGCCTCCCTGTTTTAAGAATGTTCTATTCCTCCCTGGATTTGAAGATCCGGGGTAAAAATTCAGGTACCTCCTTTTTGTAGGCAATATAATCGGGATATTTATTACTGCTTATGCGCTCTGTAAATTCAGCACTTCCCAAAAAAAGAAACACCAGTAATATTGGCCCAACAATTGTCCAGTTAATCCAGTTACCCGATGCGGCAACACCAAAAAAATAGAAGCTTATCCAGATAGCCTGCTCCGAAACATAATTAGGATGCCTCACAAAACGCCATAATCCATTTGTTATAAATCCCTTTTGCAGCGATTCTTCAGTATACTTTTCAGATGATTTCAATTGTCGTTTCAACTTTTGAAACCGGAACATCTGGTTATCTGCGATACTTTCAAAAACTATGAACAAGAACATAAATGATCCTGCAATAATATCAATAATACCCAGACTTGAATTATTATATTTTGAGGCTAGCAATAATGGCGAGGAGAATAGCAGTATAAGTAAATTCTGATAAAATGAAATAAAGAACATATTAAACAGACCAAAACGGATCCTCCCTTTTAATTTAGGATGCTGTTTCAGGATTTTCCACCTGTAATCCTCCTCCCCTTTCCATGGAATGATATTATATCCTCCCTTCCTGTAAAAGTTGAAGCTAAGACGCAGACCCCATATTATAACCAGACAAGCCATAATACTCAGGCGTGGCGACGGATAAGCAGCAAGAGCCAAAAGGCTGTAAATTACAGGCATAATGCTCCACAGCTTATCAACCTGGCTATAATTACGGGTAAGCTCACTAACAAAAAAACAAACTATTGCTGCCGAAAGCATTACGGCTATACATAATATGGCAAGTTGTTCATAATGATTATCATTGTTAAAAGACTGAAAAAAGCAGCCTCTCAGAAAAATACTATTCGTCATCAGAAGGATTATTGAATACCAGTTACAAAATACAAACTTTGATTAAATGTACTTAATTTTCAAAAAACAGTCCTTATTATCCATTTCAACAGTTTAACCATGAAAAAAATTAAGAAGCAGATTTATCTTTTTTCATAAAAAAGTGTCTTGCTAATGGAACCATTGATACCAGTATAAATATACAACCAAGAATTGCAACAATGGATGAACCTGCCGGGAAATCAAAATGGAATGAGACATTTAATCCGATAAAACTTCCTAAAAAGCTCACAAGCATAGCAATAAGGACTACTGCCTTATTTGTACGGGCCAGCATAATAGCACATACGGAGGGAATAATTAAGTAAGAAAATACAGGAATAACCCCGCTGATTTTTACTGCAAAAACAATTGACAATCCGATAGAAATGTAAAACAGGAAATTCCAGATATCAAATCTTTTCTTTTCTAAGTTTCCAATTTCGTAACTCTCCGTAAGTTCAAAAAACTTTTTCTGAAAGAGCATGTGCATAAGAATCAACGCCCCGAATACTATACATGTGACTATAAGTTCCTGTGTATTTACAGAGAGAATAGCCCCGAATAAAACTTCCTGAATATCCGAGTCACCATGAGGCGTCTTTGAAATAAGCATAACCGTAGCAGCTGAGGCAAAAGCATAAAATATTCCAATAATAGCTTCAAGTTTCAGCCGTTTATCCCTGATGTCGATCAATGATATTAATAAAGCTCCAACAAGCGTGAATACCAATGGAATCGTTGTTAAACCGTAGCCTACAAAAACAGCGAATGCCCCGCCTAGAGATGAAATCTGTCCAAGTGCCAGATCAACAAATACGATTCCTCTGCCTACTACATGAACACCCAGATAAGACAGAAACAATCCTGTTATTAATGAGACGATAAATGCCTGCACCATAAAATTCAAATGAAACATTTCAAACATAATTTTTTGCTTTTTTTATAATAATTGAATAAAATGAGATATGTAAACTTAACCTGATACTTTATCCAGTTGCTAAGAATTATTTAAATCCCTGAACGAGCTTATCAATATTGTAATCAAACAGATCAAAATAATCTTTGATCCCGTCGAAGGCTCCTACAGAGGTTCCAAGTACTATGGCTTTGGCTCCGGTTTGTTTTGAGACCACATCTGATGAAGATGTTGTAAAATATGGCGATGAAATAATTACCTTAATGGCATTGCTTTTTACTTCTGAAATAATTTTTACCAGTTGCGACGGAGTTGGAGGAATGCCTGGTTTTGGTTCCATGAAATCAACGATAATTAATCCAAATCGTTGCTCAAAATAACACCATTCATTATGATAGGCTATGATTTTTACACCTTTATATGGAGACATTTTAATAGTCCATTCTTTCAACTTCTGATCAATTCTGGCATCAAAGGCTTTAAGATTCTCTTCAAAAAAGTCCTTGCTTTCCGGAGAAATTTTTTCAAGGCCATCACAAATATTTTTAGCAATCTGTTTCCCGTTAACCGGATCCAGCCAATAGTGCGGATTCCCGTAAATATGAATATCTCCTTCGCCACGATTGATGCTTGAAGGCACCTGAAGCAAAACAACACCGACAGAGGCATCAACATAGCCATTATTCCCTTTTTGAATTTTTGGATTACGCGAACTTGAAAGGAGTTGTGGTGACCAGCCTGTTTCCAGATCTAATCCAACAGTGACAAACATATCAGCTTTTGAAAGTTTGATTATATAGCTGGGTTTTGGATCAACAAAATGCGGATTCTGATACCCTGTCGCAATTGAAGATACATCGACTTTGTCTTTGCCAATGAATTCAGTAATACTTTTTAAATCAGCGGTTGTGGTAACTACATTTATTTTTAAACCATAAACAGAAGTGGTTCCAATAACAGCGAAAAAGATGAATAAAATTTTTAGTTTCATTTTTTTATATATAATAGTTAATATTGATGTGCTCCATGTGTTCCTATAACAAAAATCCAGCGAAGCAGGATCTGGTTCTGTTCTTTTTCAACATTGCTAGATGTTGTTTTTCCTTCAATTTCCAATTTTTGAAATTCTGTGGCATACCATCCAACAGTAGCAGAATAAGAGTTCTCCACAGTACTGGCTGAAAATGGCTTGTTGGAATAACTATACATACCAGTGAAAAACAGTCTTTTTGAGAATTGAAAATTTATAAATGAATACATACCAAAAGAATTAACAGCTTTATCTTTTGAAATGTTTGCATTGCTGAAATAAGTTTCTGACTGCCATGTAAAAGATCTATAGGTATTGAACTGTACCGGCTTCCATTTATAGGTAAGGTCCATGGCCCCAATGTTAGTCCTGAGATCAAAAAAATTGGCACCGGTCATGCCTGAGAATCCTAGCTCCAGGGTGGCATTGGCTGACAGGTCGAAGAAGTTTTTTAAATGGGCCAGTTCAAAATAGGTATTCCCTACGCTTCTCGAGAAACTCGGATTTTCAATAGGCCCATCGGTAATTTGTACCACCACTTCCTGATAAAAAAGAGGATTTGGGATAAGCCAGCTTAACGATATTCCTTCATCGTTTATTCCCTCGCCAAAATAATTAGCATAGGCTTCAGGTAAGCTTATAAATGGCAAAGCGTGCGAATGCACCGGGCTAATTCTTCCCATCGCGCTTTTAAACTTTCCGACTTTCAATTGCAAATGCGCCGGTAATGAAAGAGTTGTAAGATATCCTTCTTCCAGACCTGCACTGAACTTACCTGTTGCCGGGTCTCTGCCTACTGTAATAAAGAAATCAGCCCTGGCGTAAGGATCCACTACTGATTGAAGAGAAAGCTCAGCTTCATTGATTCCTGCATCAAAATTTCTTTTGACATTATTTTTGTATGATGCCTGAAAGTCCCCAATCACACTGATATCGGGAAGGGTGGAGGGAGCAGTTCTTGCCTGGGCAGGTGCAGAAGTCTGCCCTTCACTTTTTAATTGTTGTTCAATCTGCTTTAATAAAACAGAATCGGGCTTCGTTATAGTGTCGGCCTGGGAGAACAGGTTCAACGACAATGATAAGCAGAACAGAATCATCACATCTGCCTTGGTAAAATAATTCATTAACTGATATTTTTGTATTTTAACTAAATTTGAGAAATTCAATGAGATAATTTCAATGAAAAATGTTTCACATAAACTAAACTCCGTGAAGTACTTTCGTCTTCTGTATTAGAATCGCTTAGACTCTAAACAAATATTCAAGAAAACATCTCAAAGTCCTGTATTATTCATATTTGTGATCCGGGTGGAGCACGTAATAAATACGAAAATTGCGATAGATTGGAATAATAAAAGGAATAGTAATTATTGCAATAACTAACTAAAGGCTTTTTATTTTGCAGATTAATATTATCGATATCGGTCAAAAATACATAGAAATCAAAATTGCAGATACCGCATTTCCCATATAAAACAGGTGAACTTTTTTCGTTTTTCCCCTTATCTGCTAAGTTCCCATGATGATGTTCAATTTTCACAAATGAAGGCAAAAGAAAGACCAGCAATAAAAGTATAGAAGTAATATTTTTAAATTTCCTATTCATTAATTTGATCTTTCTGTTCCCGCTGCATGTCTTTTAACAAGACATATTATTTTAACCGATTTGCAAATATATAGTATTAAGACCAATAACTAAAGATTTTGTTCGTTTCCTGATTAATTCAGTTCTACAAAAGTACAGTCCATGCAGATGTATAATACTGATATTCATTTACTTTAAAATAAATGAAAAAAAACATTAAAAATTCTGTCACTTTATAAAACTTATAAAACAAAGGCATTTTATCGTGAATGATTTTGAAATTTATAATTATTGCTTTGATCTCAATAAACTAAAAATGTATAAATTTGGTATCGATGGGAACTATTCGGATCTCAGGCTTTTTTTTTCTTGAATAGATGCTTAATGTCAAGTTAACAGGAGTAAACACCAACTGAATTCAAAACACCCAAAATGATATTGACATTAATTTCTTTCAATTTGAATCAGATATAAAAAACCTATTAATGCTTTATAGCAGTGTTTTTATATTTTTTTTAAGCCAAATATTAACCAATTAGTTTAACTAAAAAGAAAAATTATGAAAAAGCTTTTAATCATTTTGCTGGCAGTTGTGTTTCTTACATCAACGGCTTTTGTATATGTGCAACAGAACAGGCATACAGAAGCAGCGAAACACCCAAGAATTGAAAATGCTATCAGAGAGCTTGAAAGTACCATAGATTATCTAGAGAAAGCGCCAGATGATTTCGGTGGATATAAAGCACAGGCTATTATTGACTCAAAAAAAGCCGTTGCTTCATTGAGACAAGCTTTGAATTATAGAGCCAAAGTCGATAACGCTAAGAGGAAATAGGAGGATTATCACTTCATTCTTGCTGGAAGACAGCTATCAGGTCATCCTTTAAAACACGAAACCCCGCAAATCATTGATCTTGCGGGGTTTGTAATTTAATGAAGCATCGCCACCAGCTCCAATGAGTCTTTATATGGTTTGCATATTGCGCAGTAAGTTGAATATTATTTCCTGAAATTGAGCGTATTATATGTGTGAAAATTGATATTTTTGTGGCAAGGAGAAATGTGTTGTGAAAGATCAATATTCAACACGGAAAATCCTCAATATTCAAACCGCATAATTTTCCTATGATTTTATATGGCTAGACTGAACAGAAGTTTTGTTATGATATTCTGAAAATGAAATTTTTAACCGACCATTTGAAAAAAACATTAACTATAATAATCAGTTCAATTATCGTTATGGTAATTGCTGTTATTTTATTAGCCTCACCGATCACAAAATATCTGATTGAGAAGAATGACATAAAATATATTGGTAGAGAGATAAAGATGGGTCGGGTTTATGTAAATCTTTTTAGCGGGTATATTCATATTAGCAATCTAAAAATATTTGAATCAAAAAATCAGGCTGGCTCTGTTGAAAGCGACAGCGTTTTCTTTTCAGCAAAAGGGATAAGTGTACATTTTGCACTGCGTAAACTATTTTCTAAAACCTTAGAAATAAAAAACCTCACCTTGGATCAGCCAATGGGAATAATAATCCAAAATAAAACGGATTTCAATTTCAATGATCTTGTAAAAAAAATCGCTTCTGAAAAGACTAAAGCAACTGGATCACCACTTCGTCTAAATATCCTGAATATAAAAATAAAAAACGGAGAGTTTCATTACCGTGAAAAAGTAATTCCAATAAATTATTTTATTAAAGAAGTTTACATTGAAAGTAATGGCAAGTATTGGAATTCAGATACTATCAGGGCAAATATTTCTTTTCAGTCAGGAATTGATTCAGGTAGCTTAAAAGGCAATTTTACAATAAATTTAAAAAATCTGGATTATCGGCTCGCTGCTGCAGTTCAAAATTATAATCTAAATTTTTTAGACCAATACTTCAGAAACTTAGTCAACTATGGTACTTTCAGCGCCAATCTTGATGCAGATATAACTGCAACAGGAAATTTTAGAGATGGGGAAAATTTAAATGCCAGGGGACTTCTGGCGCTGAATAACTTTCATTTTGGGATAAACTCTAATGATGATTATGCATCCTTAGACAAGCTGGTATTAAAAATAGATGAGTTAAGCCCCAGTAACCATAAATATCTTTTCGATTCATTATCAATAAGCCATCCTTTTGTCAAATATGAACTTTATGATTATTTGGATAATGTGCAAAGGATTTTTGGAAAATACGGATCCAACACTTCGGGAAATAAGGCAGAACCCAAGCGGTTTAACCTTATCTTTATAATCGGGAATTACATAAAGGTACTTGTGAAAAATTTTTTCCAGAGTGATTACAAGATTAACAGGCTTGCGATTTACAGAGGTCGTTTCACATTCAATGACTATTCTTCGAATGAAAAATTTTCAATTGAAGCAAATCCGCTAAATGTTTTTGCTGATTCTGTTAATAAAAACGGCAATTTGGTTAAGGTATTTCTGAAATCAGGGATTAAGCCTTACGGCAATATCGAAGTAGCCCTTAATATAAATCCAAAAGACAGCGGAGATTTTGATATGCAATATCATCTTCAAAGATTGCCTGTTTCAATTTTTAACCCCTATCTTATTACCTATACTTCTTTTCCGTTAGACAGGGGTACAATAGAAATTTCCGGCAACTGGAAAGTAAGGCACGGAATTATCAAAAGCGATAATCACCTGATAATAATTGATCCGCATGTACTCAAACAAAAGAACCATGTAAATACAAAATTGATTTCTTCAGCTTTAATAATGTTCTTAACTCGTCAACAGGGAAACGTCATCGATTACCAGATTCCGATAACCGGTAATTTGAAGAATCCAACATTTCATCTTCGCCAGGTTGTTTTTCATATTTTTGGGAAAATATTTGTTAATCCGGCTTTAATTCCTTTCAGATTACTGGAGAAAAAACCGGGAAAAGAAATTGATAAAGCACTTATAATGCAGTGGGAAATACGACAGAATTCACTTATGCACGGGCAGGAAAGATTTGTAAATAAAATTGCGGACTTTCTGAAAAAGAATCCTGAGGCAACAATTGGTATTTATCCATTTCAGTATGCTGAAAAAGAAAAAGAATACATAGGTTTATTTGAAGCCAGAAAGAAATATTTTTTGTTATCCGGAAAGATAAATGCTCTGCTTCTCAGTAAGGAGGATTCAATGAAAGTTGAAAACATGCCTGTAAAAGATTCATTGTTCGTAAAGTTTTTAAACACACAGGTTCACGATAGCATGCTCTATACTATACAGGGAAAATGCAACAGGTTTGTTGGCTTATCTGTTATCAATGCCAGATTTGAACAATTAAGCAAAAAGAGAGAAGGCGCGTTTCTGATGCAATTTAAGAAAGAAGGATTGGAAAGCCGTGTAAAAATTTATAAAGATGAAAACGAAATACCTTACAATGGCTTTTCATTCTACAAAATTGTTTACAACGGGGAACTTCCAAAGTCCCTAATAAAAGTATATCAGAAAATGAATTAATATTACGCCCTTTAAAACTCAAAACCCCGCAGATCAATGATCTTGGCAGGTTTGTGATTTAAGAACGCCTGGTAAAAGGTAAGGTAATAACGTTTTTATACTCCATAATAAAAATTCATCTTTTTTCCCTATATTGTAAACTGTGAAGTACGGTCTCTTAATCTTTGTACTTGTTTTGACCGGATTGGCAGTTAATGCACAATCAGTTGAAAGGCCGATTATTATCGAATCTAAGATACATATGGGCATGAATCTGCCTTTTTATAAAGCCCTGCGTTATCTTATTAAGGATGACATTTATGCTTTTGACGTTTCTGTAAGTTTCCCAACATATGGAAAGGATTACTGGGAAAAACTCTATCGTTACCCCAGGCAAGGTATTGGATTTTCGTGCTGGAGCCTCGGCAATAATGAAGTATTCGGCAAGGCATATGCTTTATACAGTTTTATCAACATCCCTTTTTTCAAGCCTGCTGAAAAGTTTTCTTTTAATTACCAGATTTCATGCGGAGGTGCATATCTTCCCAAAATATTTGATATATATAAAAATCACCTTGACCGGGCAATCGGCTCTCATACAAATATATACATCCACCTGGGTATAGATGGAAAAATAACGATATTCCCCCGTTGTGTACTGGTAATTGAAGCGGGTGCTACGCATTTCTCGAACGGAAAAACGAGATCGCCCAATTACGGCATTAATGCCGGTTCTTTTTCACTCGGTTTAAACTATATATTCAATAATAAAGGTGCTACCATACAGGACCCGGAAATTCCCAGGATGAATAAACGGTATGTTCAATCGGTTATATATTCGGCAGGAACAAAGGTATATGACAACCTGTACGGTAAAAAATACTTTGTCTCATCGGTTTCTTATAATCTGGAGCGCATCATTAATCACAAAAGGAAGATTGGACTGGGAGCCGATCTTTCTTATGATGGTTCCATAAGTGAAGCCCTTGCCAGTGAAGACGGTATCCCTGATAAACATTTTGAGAAACTTATCCGTTTTGGACTGCATACATCATATGCCATCCGATATAAACAACTTATAATGGGAATTCAGATAGGATATTACCTTTATTCAAAATATACCGTTATTACCCCGGTTTACAACAAATTATCGATACAATACCTTTTGACTCGGAACATAATTGGGAGTATATCTATAAAATCACATATGGCTAAAGCCGATTGTCTGGAATACGGAATAGGGTATTACTGGTGACATAAAAAATTAAATAACCAAATGAAAAGCTTTTTTGTTTATCTTATTTTAGCCACTTTTTTGATTATTTCGTGTCAAAAAATTTTATTTAATGAGGATGAGAGTACAAGGGAATTTCTGCTTAAGGATTTTCATGCTTTGAAAATCTCAGGAATTTACAATTTCGTTCTAATTCAGGATTCAACAAACCGGCTGTTCATAACAGGAAAAAACGATATTCATTCCATTGACGCACTTATTAAAGACGATACTCTTATTATAGATGATCATAAGAAATTATCATTCAACCCGAATAAAAATACACTTGTCCTTCATTTCAGCAACCTTAAATATATAGATTCTTCCGATCCGATAAATCTTTCAAATAGAGATACTATAAAAGCCGATCAGTTCAGTCTTGTTGCCATAGGAGAAATTGCAGAGGTAAGGCTTGTATTTAAATGCAATAATTTTTTTGCTGTCAATAATTCCAACACCCTCGGATACTTTCATTTTATAGGGAAAACTGAAAGTTGTTGGATCTGGAACCGCTATGGTTCGTGCATATATGCCGACAGTCTTCTCTGTAAGGATGCTACGGTTTATAATGAATCTGTAGGAGTTGTTAATATCAATGCTTCCGATAACATTGAAGCATTCATCCGCGGACCGGGAAATATCTGTTATTATGGGAATCCTATTATTAACCTTGTTGAGAAAAGAGGTACCGGCAAAATAATCCATTTAGATTAATATCTGTATTTTTCAAAAGATTTGGAATGCTGGTTACTTTGATTTAAATAGAAGGTGTGTAACAGATTTTGATTTTTAATCATATTTATCACCCACTAAAACTTTAAATCTCGCAGATGTATTCTTTCATTTAATATAGAAATCAAATGTTATTTTAGTCCATGTTTCCATTCCTTCATAAAATTCAGCTAAATTGGATTTATCTATCCAATCTGCTGTCATTTTATCCGTTTCATTAATATATACCTCTTTATTTGATACATGGATGTTATACAAAAGTCCAATATGAACGCTGCCAACCGAAATTGTATCATCATTTATAAAGCCAATAAATTCAATATCCTCTATCAAACATCCATTTAGTAATTTGACTTCTTCATATAATTCTCTTTTTAATTCATCAATTACATATTGTTCTTTCGTTTCCATAGAGTTGCTAGGGTTCATATGCCCTCCAACTCCTAAAGAGAATTTATTGTGTAATCTTTTTTCTGTCTGGTTAGATGTCCTCTTGAATAAATAAAATGATTGGCTTTGCCGAACTCCGCTTCGCTCCGGTTCTTTATTGGAGATAATTGCATACGGAATAATTTGTTTAAAAGAAGGATCTTCTTCTAATTCACTTCTTCTAAGAAACAGACCATTTTGAACAATCCTTTTTAATACTTCACTATTTTCCTTTATTAAACCTTTTTTCTTATAGGTTATTAATTTCCAAAACTCGTCCGTTGGAAAAGCAAATACTAATTCCTCCATATTCTTCAATAATTTAACCACAACGGATGCGCCCCCCTGCTCCCGCTTAAGCGGGATAAATTCTCAGTCTATCTTTAATTTCAAAAAGAAGACCGAATTGGTCCCCCTTTAGGGGGACAGCCGCGCAGCGGCAGGGGGCGTTGTTGTCTATACCGCCATACTTCTTCTAATCGCCGGATGAGGATTATAATCTTCTACAACAAAATCATCAATAGTCAGTTGATCAAAGGGTTTTTTTGTAATGTGTAACTTTGGTAAAGGTTTGGGTTCTCTTGACATTTGTTCAAGAATTGCAGTTACATGATCATATTTTTCTTCATTGCCATCACTGGGAGCATTTTTATTAATCCAATCAACAACTTCTAAATACTCTACTTTTGCAGAAACATTTCTTATTCTTTTTTGTAGTTCCTTGAAATTATCTTTGTGCCATTCAGTTCTCTTCCCAATACCAGCATAAAAATGTGAATCTCCAAAAGTATGGATAAATGTTTTTGGAACCATGCCTGCTTCCTGAGCAATTATCTGGGTAAGAGCAGCATAACTGGCTATATTAAAAGGAACACCCAGAAATTGATCGCAACTTCTCTGGTAGAGTTGCAATTCTAACTCGCCTTCTTCATTAGCAGTTGCCTGATATAAAACATGACATGGAGGTAAGGACATTTTTGGAGTGTCTCCGGGATTCCATGAATCAACAATATGTTTTTTCCCGGTTGGTTTCTTTCTCAGACCATCTATCAATTTTGCCAGTTGATCTATTTCAACAAACCTTTCTTTGTCATGATCAAAATATTCCCATCTTCTCCATTGTTTCCCGTAAATTGGTCCGGCATCACCCCATCTTTCTGCAAATTCAGGATCTTCTTTTATTCTCTGACCATATTCTTCCATAGCTTTGTCCCAATCAGGAGAATACTTTGCAAGCCCTTCCGAAAAAATTCCTTCCTTTTGCATCCCGGGAAGATTGCCTTGAAAAGCATCAGGTCGCCATATAGGGGCGTTATTGTCTTCAAGGTATTTAATATTTGTATCCCCTCTTAAGAACCATATTGTCTCATGAAACATAGATCTTGTAGCCATCTTTTTGGTAGTTAATAATGGATACCCTTCTCTAAGATTATATTCGTTCTGATACCCGAATAAAGAGATAATTCCGGATTCTTTGCTTCCTCCTTTAAAATTTGAACGATTAGAAGTTAAAATTGCTTTTGAATGATCTAAATATTGTTGCGCCATTTCTTATTCAGTTAAAAGTCAATACTATTTCATAAGGATAATTACAGTCTGGTTTTTTTTAAAAGTAGTTATTATTCCTATCAGTTATCAGACTTCAATGTTTACTTAACAGAAAAATTATTAACAAAAGACGTTAATTGTTGTTCTTAAATCACCCCCCGTGTCGGCTTCCCTTTAATTCGATCCAGTCAAAATTAGAGATAATAGACCGAATGGTCTTTCATTAAGCTGATAACGTGTACATTGAAAAATCCATCACCACTTCCGTCAACCATAAACTTAAAAACCCATGTAAATCATTGATCTACAGGGGTCTGCTATTTAAAGACGTTGTGCCACGTGCACTAATGAAAAATTATTGCATTCTCTGAGAGCCCGATGAATCTGGCATTTACGCATTTTTATCACTAAGCCATAAATATCTTATACTCAGTATTTGATTTTAATCATACTAAATTTCATGTGATTGATCCTTCTCCAAAGCATATTGAAAATATATTTTTAATATTAGTTGCATATACCAACTAATATATTTTATCTTTGCATCGGTTAAAATGTTTAAAAATGGAAAAGCAGAATTCACCTTTAGATATGGCATTAGGAAATAAAATACCTGATATGTTCCGTGCTATAAAAAAATGTCTTAAAGATCGGGCAGAAACAAAATTAAAAATTACCCGTGAACAATTTCAACTATTGAAAGCTATAAGTGAAAAAGGAGAAGATGTAATACAAAAAGATATGGCTGATATGATGGGAAAGGATAAATCAACCATATTGAGGTTGATCAACTCATTGGAAGCAAAAGAATTAGTTAGGAGAGCTATTGATACAAAAGATAGGCGCAAGAATTATCTTATGGTCACCAAAAAAGGTGAAGGAGTAATAAAACAATATATGAAAATCTATTCGGAATTTATTAATGAAATTCAACAGGGTCTTACTGAAGCTGAATTGAAAACCTTTTATAAAGTAGTAAATCATTTTAAAAGCAAGGCTGAAAAATATTAATATTTTTAAACATATGGTTGTTATTAACAACTATTGTTATTAACAACGTTAATAAGGGAGACCAAAAGACTTGATGATCTTAAACATTTATTAAATGATTGATTTTATACTAAAAATGGGCTAAATGACTTGAAAAAATTAAACAGAGTCTTTTAATAGATAAAACTACTTGTATATTTCTTATTTATTAACTAAAAGATATAAAAATGAAAATAAACGAAAACGTATATTTCTTTGAAAAGATAAAAGGAGCTAACTCATATCTTTACATATCTGATAACCATGAAATTTCTATAATAGACACTGGGATGCCTGGCAACGAGAGTAAAATTCTCAGTCAAATTTCTGAATTGAACATATCCCTTGAAAAAATTAAATATATAATCCTTACTCATTCGGATATTGACCATACGGGAAGTGTCGCTGATTTAAAAAATGCAACCGGAGCACTTGTTGCCATTCATGAAAAGGAAGTTCCTTATCTTTTAGGTGAAAAGAAGAAAAAACTAAAAGGAATGATTGGAGGATTGATTGGTTTAATTTTCGGGATACTGTTCAAATTTATGAATACTCAAAATATAGTCCCCGATATTACATTAAAAGAAGGTGATTTTATTGGTGGGTTAAAAGTAATTTATAGTCCAGGACACACAGAAGGCAGTATCTCTTTATATAATGAAGATTCTGTTTTATTTTCGGGTGATGCAATTATAACCGATAAACATTCAAATATTAAAGGGTTTAATAACATAGCTACTTCCGATACATTTGAAGCTGCAAAAACAATAAATAAAATTAAACATTTAAAATTTGAAGTTTTACTTCCGGGACATGGCGGCCCGGTTTTAAAAAATGCATCAGACAAACTTAAAGAATATAACAAAATATGAGTTTCGATTTTACTGCATCCTTTTTATTTTTACCATTATTCGGTTTTGTAATAGGTCTTTTGGTATCCATATTTGGAGGCGGCGGCGGAGGTCTCTACGTCCCTTTACTTACCCTTTTATTTAATGTGCCTATTCAGGTTGCTGTTGCAACTTCACTGGCATCCATTATACCAACAACAATATTTGGGGCTTATGCTCATCATAAACAGGGTAATATAAATGTGCCAATAGGTTTGATTTTCGGTATAACAGGAATATTAGGCACATTGATTGGGGTTTATTTTTCAACATTAATACCATCATTCATCCTTAGTAAACTTTTTGGAATACTTGCAATACTCTTAGTTATTCCGGTACTTTTCAGAAAGAAGAAAAAAGAAAATAAAGACAGCGATAATCTTGATAATTTGAAAATAATAAATCTAAAAAAGGTATCTATAAGTTCAATCTTCGGTTTATTATCTGGAATAATGGCTGGTTTGTTTGGAGTTAGCGGAACACTTCCTGTCATTATAGGATTATTTATACTTGGTTTTCCTGCAAACATGGTCATCGGAACTTCTGTTTTTGTTCTTTTTTTTAATGCAATTTCAGGTTTGTTTGGACACCTTGCAGTAGGTCATATCAATTTTATATTAATCATTCTTTTAGGAGGCAGTGCAGCAATTGGAGCTCTGATAGGTCCAAAATTATTGAAGAAGATAAAAACTGATGTTTTAGATAAAGTGTTTAAAATATTTGTTATCAGTCTGACAATCCTAATGGGATTAATGATGATAATAAAATAAAATTTGAATTAATAGCAA
>Ga0224522_1000008_pt1 | contig 216767 bp, 166 predicted proteins | sample CFST25metaG_FD_182733 | JGI IMG/M metagenome (GOLD analysis project Ga0224522, IMG submission 182733) | Peat soil microbial communities from Stordalen Mire, Sweden - C.F.S.T25 | ecosystem: Environmental > Terrestrial > Soil > Wetlands > Peat | place: Sweden: Norrbotten County, Stordalen Mire...
GGGGGTAGGGGGGCAAAACGACGAAAAGCTGAGGGCGTGAGGGCCACAAACACCTAGCTAATAAGCTTATACCCTCTTCCGTGAACATTTAAAATTCTTACCGAAGGATCTTTCTTAAGATATTTTCTTAAACGGGTGATATAAACATCCATACTCCTGGCATTAAAATAATTATCATCGATCCAGATGGTTTTTAGTGCAAAGTTTCTCTCTAGTATCTCATTCCCATGCCGGCATAATAATTCGAGAAGTTCAGATTCCTTAGTAGTCAGTTTTATGGTCTGATCATTGAATATAAGCTTTTGTGTCAGAGGATTAAAAGAATATCCGCCTATTGTATATGATTCTTTTTTTATGTTTGTGGTAGCAGAGGTTGTCCTTCTGAGGATTGCCTCTATGCGGTAAAGAAGCTCTTCCATCGAAAAGGGTTTCGTGATGTAATCATCAGCGCCCGATTTAAAGCCGTCAATTATATCTTCTTTCTGGTTTTTTGCCGTAAGAAAAATAATTGGTATATCAGGCTTTATAAGACGAATCTCCCTGGCAAGTGAAAGTCCGTCCATTTCAGGCATCATAATATCCATTATGCACAGGCCAAAAGACCCGGCGGGGAATGCTTCAAGAGCCAGGATGCCGTTTATAAACAGTTCTGTCTCATAGTTTTTAGCAGAAAGATAATTCCGTAGCAAGATGCCCAGGTTGTTGTCATCTTCTGCAAGAAGGATTCTGATATTATTCATTTGCGATAATTTTACTTTTGTGGGTTGTCCCTCATATTAATCATAAGGCAGTAAACCAAAAAGGTTAGTCACTTTTTCTCAGTTAATATATTATATTAAAACAGTTTTCATCTTAATCTGTTCTGTGGAAGAAACAAAATGAATCTTGTTCCCCTGTTAATCTGACTCTCAGCGTTAATCGACCCGTTATGTTCATCAATAATTTTCTTAACATAACTTAAACCCAGACCGAATCCTTTAACATTATGGACATTTCCTGAATGGACACGGTAAAACTTGTCGAAGATTCTCTTCAGGTTTTCCTTATTGATGCCAATGCCTTTGTCTTCAATAGTTATCAGAATGCCTTTTTTGTTATTCCTTGTGGAGATTGTTATTTCGGGATTTTCCTTTGAATACTTAATTGCATTATCAATAAGGTTTGAGATTGAATTCAGAAGATGCACTTCATCAATTAAAACAACTGATCTTATTGCCTGAAGGTCGGTTTCGATTCTTCCACCACGCGTACTGATCTGCAGCGCAAAATTATCCACTGCCTTATCAATAATATTATGAACATCCATTTCAACAAAGTTGAGTTTCATTTTCATCCTTTCAAATATTGCCATCTGAAGGACTTTTTCAACCTGAAATTTTAATCTCATGCTCTCATCAGAAATGACTTTTGCAAGGCTGTCAATATTCTTATCCTTATCAGCTATCGTTTTATCAGCCATCATCTGGGAAGCTAGAGATATAGTTGAAATAGGTGTTTTAAGCTCGTGAGTCATATTGTTAATAAAGTCATTCCTTATTTCTGAAATCTTTTTCTGACGGAAGATCACAATAAATGTTCCTGTAGAGAGAACAAGAAGCAGGAAGGTAAAAAGTAATGTTATAAACCCCAGATTCCCGATTTTTTCAAACTTATACTGGTTCTCCTGCAGACAGTATAATACTATCTGATTCTGACTTGGAACCGGATCGTTGGGAAAAAGCTGAATTATGAATTTATTAGTCCCTGGCTTATCATTAAACCCTGGTGTTTTCCAAATACTCCCATAGCGGCCCGATCTGATAGAGAATTCAAAATCGAGATATATTCCCACATTATTAAGTGCAGTCCTGAGCTGCTCTTTAAGTTTTTCAGGATTAATTCTTTCTCTTATATCGGGAGTGTTACGAAGAATTTTCTCCATTATCTTCTCAAGAAAGACTATTTTATTGGTCACTCTTCCGGTTATTTCGGAATTTGTTATTTGGGGAGAAGGTTCGGTAGTTTCATCATTTGATAAGGAAGAGATATTTTCTGATGAAATAAATATCTTATGACCCGAACTTGTTATGGCGATCGGTTCTCCGGGATTATTCAGCCCATACATTTGGAGTAGTGCTGTGTTCTGTTGGTATCCCTGAAGTTTTCTGGCAAGCGGAGAATTAGCTGGGATTATTGCAGTAACTGAATCTGCCGAAGCAGGATCAATGTTGTCAACGATATTTTTGATTAATTCCTTCTCCTCAAGATTAAGAACCACCGACTCAAGAGCTTTATTTGCAAGGTAGCGGAATTGCTGATCGGTGATTGCAATTGCACCGCGGATCCAGTATAATTGTATAAGGATCAGACCCGAAATAGCCAGAAAGAAAAAGACGGCCAGAAATACGATGGTTATCCGCTTCATACAAATGTAAAAGTACTTGTATATATCTAATATTGTTTCACTTTAACTTTCTTTAACAAAAAGAAGTGAGGAGTGATTAGAGTGCCTAAAGAGCTTAAATTTGTAAGAAGTTTGGAGTTATCTTTAATTTATCGTACCTAAAGTTTTAACATGTGCAATATAGAGATGTTTACTTAACTCAAGGCACTCTAGGCACTTTAGTCACTTTAGGCACTTTTTTTAATTTAACATTTCATTAAATTATTGTTAATTCTCAGCTATTTAGAAAAAATAATTTTTTTATTCCGTGAATGCGTAATATATTTGTAAAGGATTTGGCACGATATTTGAAACACAAGATATAGAGGTTTTTTTCATAGGTTAGGTTAGTTTTAGGGTTATCAAAACAGTGGGCCGCTCTCATAGCGGCCCACTTCTTTTTATAAAGTCAGGTCCCTTCCAGACGAACATGAAGTCGCAAGGCTATACAAAACGGCATAGACCATTCATTTCTTGCCAGAAACGGTCATAACTTTTTTTACGGGCAGATCCTTTTCTCTTGCCACATGAAAAAGATGTTTTCTTATTCTGCTGGATTTTTCTCTCTGAATCCAGGTCAGATTTATTATAAATGAGGATCCGTCATTAAAAACTAGCTTAACTTTTTTCTGGCGGCGCGGCATAACAAGTTCACGGATATCTATCCAGCTGAATAAATGTGTCGATGGTTTGATAAACCCATATTTATATTCAATTTTATCTCTGTCAATTGAAAAGAAGAGATCAGTGCCTTTAAACGTTGCAATAGAGGCAATTATGAATACTACCAAACTGATTCCAAAGGGAGCAGTGCAAAGAACGGTGGGGATACTTTTTTGACCGAGAATGAGACTCACAAATAAAACATATACTCCTGCAAGGAAGAAAAGTGATGCAAAACTCCATAGAAGGGTTTTACTTCCTCTTGAAAATTCCTTTTCTGACAGATTAATGTGCAAGTTTTCCATACTCTATTGGGTTAAGTAATGTAAATTCTTATCCTTTATTGTACTAATATTGATATTAAAAACTGCATTGATAGTGTCAATTTCCCTGAGACTTGAAGTTATTTGGTCAGTGCTGATTTCTTTTTCAGGAATATTTATTTGAAGAAGATAATCAATGTTTTTGAGCTTATTGAGCAGAAAGCTTTTGCCACATCGGTTTGAAATCAGGCTGAATGTCAGATCAGTAGAATCATCATTATTTGAAAATCTGCTGAATGCAAGTTCAGATTTGATATCATCCGTGATCTTGAGAGGTGTAATGTTTTTAAGAGAAATTCCGAATTTTTTGTTTAGCGAAAGTGATAGTTTGTAATCCGGTTCGGATGAAACGAGTCCCAGCAGGATGTAGTCATTATTCTGTTCAATATTAAGTTTGACCCGTGTGACTTTCTGAGTACTCTTCATCTTTCACTACTGAAAATGATAAAGTTAGAAAAAAAAAGAGATACAAATCCTTAATTGCTGAAATTATCTTTCAGCCTTTTCCAGGCCTGACTGGCAGCTTCCTGTTCAGCCTCTTTTTTGGACGATCCATGACCTTCTCCGAACTCGTGTTTGTCAATGGAAAGAATTGTTGAGAAGACAGATTTTTTTAAATTGAAATCATATTCTTCATTGTACGTGAAGATAAGGTTTGATTTATGCTTTTGTACCCATTCAAAAACAAGGCTTTTATAATCCGAATCGGTTTTAACTATAACATTAAGGTCGAGGTACTTATTGAACACATTCTTTATAAAAAGTTTTTTTGTCTTTTTAAAACCCTTGTCGAGGAAAATTGATCCGATAAGTGCCTCAAAAGCATCTCCGTAAAGATTTTTTGTAATATGAGACGAGCTTATTTTGCTTATAAGGATTTTATTAATCCCCATGGATACAGCAAGTTGATTTAAAACATCGCGGTTAACGATCCTTGAACGGATCTTTGTCAGGAATCCTTCATTAGCATCAGGGAATTTCTCGAAGAGGTAATCTGAAAGAATTGCATCAAGCACTGCATCGCCCAGATACTCAAGCCTTTCATTGTTCACTTTTTTGCCATTTTGAAGTACAAAAGTAGCCGAACGGTGAATGAAGGCTATTTCATATAGCTCCAGATTTCCGGGACTGAAGCCCAAAATATTTTTTAAATGGGAACTGAATTCCCGTTTATCCAATAAATAGGTACCATTTATTCTTTTCCGGAACAGCGACACTAAACTACAGCTTTTTTTATAACGACAGAAGCATTATGACCACCAAATCCAAACGTATTACTGATGGCAATATTAACTTTCCTGTTTTGGGCTTTGTTGAGTGTTAAATTCAGGTTCTGATCAATTTCCGGATCGGGAACGCTGAAATTAATGGTAGGAGGGATAATATCGTGTACAACAGCCATGATTGCAGCAATAGCTTCAATAGCGCCTGCAGCGCCAAGAAGATGCCCTGTCATGGATTTAGTCGAACTGATATTAAGTTTGTAAGCATATTCCCCGAAAACACTTACAATAGCTTTTGTTTCGGATACATCTCCAAGCGGGGTGGATGTTCCATGAACGTTTATGTAATCTACATCTTCAACTTTCAGGTTGGCATCCGCCACTGCAAGCTTCATTACATTACGTGCGCCCAGACCCTCAGGATGAGGAGCAGTGAGATGATATGCATCGGCAGTTAATCCGGTACCGACTAATTCAGCATATATTCTTGCACCTCTTGCTTTGGCATGTTCAAGCTCTTCGACTATCAATGCACCCGCCCCTTCGCCAAGAACAAATCCATCACGGGTTTTATCAAAAGGTCTTGATGCGGATTGAAATTCAGCATTATTTGTGGAAAGTGCCTGTAATGCATTAAAACCGCCAATGCCCGGTTCATTTATACTGGCTTCAGAACCCCCTGTAACAAAAACATCTGCTTTCCCCCATCGGATATAATTAATAGCATCTATAATTGCATTGGTTGATGAAGCACAAGCTGAAACTGTCGCGAAATTAGGCCCCATGAAACCATATTTTATTGAAATTGATCCCGAGGCAATGTCCGCAATCATCTTAGGGATAAAGAAAGGGCTGAAACGAGGTGTCCCATCCCCAAGGACATAATCTTTGATAGCCGTGTAGAAAGTCTCAATTCCCCCGATCCCCGAAGCCCAAATCACCCCAACCCTCTCCTTGTCAACCTTATCAAGGTCTAATCCCGAATCTTTAATTGCTTCGTCTGTGGCGACAAGAGCATATTGGGAGTAAAGATCAAGTTTATTGGCTTCTTTCCTGTCAAAAAACATTTTAGAGTCGTAGCCTTTTAATTCACATGCAAACTTGGTTTTGAACTTTTCAGTATCAAAACGCGTAATCATTACTGATCCACTGATACCGTTTTTTAATCCTTCCCAATATTCATGCAAATTATTACCTAAAGGAGTTAAAGCTCCTAGTCCTGTTACTACAACTCTTCTCATAAATGGCTTTTTAACGATGCAAATTATTTTGCATTCTCCTCAATGTACTTGATAGCATCACCAACTGTGCCGATGGTTTCTGCCTGATCGTCGGGAATTCCTATATTGAATTCTTTTTCGAACTCCATGATTAACTCAACTGTATCAAGTGAGTCCGCACCTAAATCATTGGTGAAACTGGCTTCAGGAGTTACCTCTGATTCGTCTACTCCAAGTTTGTCAACTATAATTTCCTTTACTCTCGTGGCAATGTCGGACATAATAATAAATTTTAATTAATATTAATTTTTGAACATGCAAAGAAATATATTTGTACCATATTTTTCAAGAGTTTTGATGTTTTTTTATTTATGCTACAGTTTAATGTGTTGATAATTAGAAAAATAATCTTACTTTAATGGATTATTAAAAATTAATGACAAATATGCTAATTATCAAGATATGAGGAATATAGCAATTTTAGCCTCCGGCGCCGGCACCAATGCTGAAAACATAATTAAATACTTTTCGAACAAAAATACAGCTAAAGTAAGTCTAGTTTTGTCAAATAAGCGTCAGGCTCAGGTTTTAAAAAGGGCTGAAGCGAATAATATCCGGACTGTTTTTTTCGAACATAAAGAATTTTATATCACAGGAAAAGTACTCCGATACCTTTTACTGTATAAAATAGATTTTATTGTCCTTGCCGGATTCTTATGGCTGGTGCCTGAAAATATTCTTGAACAATATGCCGGACGGATAATTAATATTCATCCAGCACTCCTGCCTGGTTATGGCGGAAAAGGAATGTATGGAGACATGGTTCATAAAGCTGTTATAGCTAACAAGGATAAAGAATCAGGTATCACAATTCATTATGTTAACAAATTCTATGATGAAGGCGATATCATTTTTCAGACCCGATGTAAAGTTGATCCTTCTGATACTCCAGGTTCGCTGGCCGACAAAATTCATGCCCTTGAGTATCTTCATTATCCAAAGATTATCGAAGGACTGGTAGATAAATTACCTGATTTATTAATTAAAAGTCCCGAGGAGGCTTAGTATAACTGTCCTGATCTTATCAAACCTGACCTTGTTCTCTTCTGAAACCGGTTCAACAGGAGGTGCATCGACTTTTAACGGATCAACAGGAGACCCGTTCTTATAAAATCTAAAATCAAGATGAGGCCCGGTTGAAAGGCCACTGGTGCCGACATATCCTATTATATCACCTTGTTTAACAAAAGCCCCGGGAAAAACCCCATCTCCAAACCGGCTGAGATGAAGATATGCTGTTGCATATACACTATTATGCTGAATCCTTACCATCCTGCCTGAGCCGCCTTCATTTGTAGCTGAAGTAATCCTCCCGTCACCAATTGAACGTACGGGAGTTCCTACCGGAGCAGCATAATCAACTCCGTAATGCGGTCGTATAATTCTCAGTATAGGATGCATTCTGGCAGAGGAAAAGTGAGAGCTGATTCTCGAAAACTGCAATGGAGCTTTGAGGAATGCCTTCCTCAGACTGTTCCCTTCTATGTCAAAAAATGACTCTTTCCCATCCTGAATGAATGGAATAGCCGTTATTGAGGAGCCAGTTCTGTTAAACTGTGCCCCATAAATCTTACCTATGCCTAACGATTTGCCATCAATGAGAAGCTCTTCATAAACAACCTTAAAATTGTCTCCTCTCTGCAATCCGAAGAAATCAACAGTCCATGCAAAGATTTCAGATAGCTCATTAGTTAAAGAAGGAGGAAATCCACCATTTTTCACTGCATACCATAGAGATGTTTCAATAGTCCCGGAAGCATACTTAATTTCACTTTTAATTGCTTTTCTGAATGGGGTAATATTAAGTGAGTCATTAAAGCTGAATACATAACATGTTGTAGGATCATGTTCATATACCATGTATCTGGCCTTTGCAAAACTGTCCCTGTCGCAAAAAAGGATATAATTGTTCCCCGACCTGATTTTCCTTACGTCAAAAACAGATCTGGAGTTTTTTAATACCTGATCAATCTCCTGCATGCTGACCCCATGTTTGAGAAGTATTTCAGAAAGGAACCCGTTTCGTCTAATATTGCCGGTTACAAGGTCAAATGAATCGGATTGAATCCCGTACATAAAAACCGGGCTGTTAGCAGGTTTAATCAAGCTTGAGTCTGATGATACTGTTACAAATTCAGATTTGGTACTCTTTGAATTGTGACAGGAAACGGTTGTTAACAGTATAATAATGAAGTATATATATTGAAATTTGACAGCGATTATTTTATCTTTAATGTTCATTCGGCAGGTACCCTTTATAAAATTCGTAAACTGATTTTTTATAATAATTTTCTCTCATGCATGGATGTTAATATTTCTTTCACCTGTTTCTTACCATCCTGTTTCTTTTTTGCCCCCCTTCCCCCCTAAAGGGGGGTTAATTTTGACTAAAACTGAAATTAAATTGAACAGTTTAAATTATTCCCCCTTTAGGGGGATCCCCGCGAAGCGGGAGGGGGCTATCCTTTAATGACAATGTTAACGATCCGATTCGGTACGACAATTATATTAGAAGGTGTTGAGCCTCCAATCCATTTCTTTGCTCTCTCATCATCCAGTATTATCTTAATGATCTCTTCTTTAGTTAAGCTTACCGGTAATTCAATGTTAAATCTCATTTTCCCGTTGAATGATACAGGATAATTAAATGTGTCTTCTACCAGATACCCCTCATTAAAAAGTGGCCATGGTTCATAAGCGAGAGATTTGTCATTACCGAGGATCTGCCATAACTCTTCAGAAACATGAGGTGCGAAAGGAGAGAGGATAGAGGTAAATTTATAGGCTGTATCTAATGTAACTTTCCCCTTCTTCATTGCAAGATTGAGAAAGATCATCATAGCTGAAATAGCAGTATTAAAATGTAAACTCTCAATATCTCCTTCAACCTTTTTTATTGTCTGGTGCAGTCCCTTTAGAATCTCAGAATCTTCCTCACCATTAAAGATATTATCTGCATTTGACAGGAACCTGAAAGCTCTTCCGAGAAATCCGAAAACTCCTTTTACTCCTTTTTCATCCCATGGTTTTGTAACATCAAGCGGACCCATAAACATCTCATAAAGTCTTAAAGAGTCGGCACCATACTTTGAAGTAACATCATCAGGATTGACAACATTCTTTAGTGATTTAGACATCTTGGCGACAATCTGCTTCAGTTCGGCGCCAGTCTCTCTATGAAAGTATTTACCGTCGCGTTCATCCACGATATCGCCTGATACTTTCGAGCCTGTTTCAGATTCATAAGCAAAGGCTAGAATCATTCCCTGGTTGAATAATCTTTGATAAGGTTCGTCGGTGGATACTATCCCGAGATCAAACAAAACCATATGCCAGAACCTGCTGTATAGCAGGTGAAGGACTGCGTGTTCCGCACCTCCTATATAAAGATCAACCGGCATCCAATATTTTTCCCTGGCACTGTCGAAAATCAACTCGTCATTTTTTGGGTCAATGAATCTCAGATAATACCAGCACGATCCTGCCCACTGTGGCATAGTGTTGGTTTCCCTTCTTCCTTTCCGGCCGTTTTTATCTGTTATATTCAACCATTCTTCCGAATTTGAAAGAGGCGATTCCCCCGATTCACCGGGAAGATAATTTTCAAGCTCAGGAAGTTCAAGAGGAAGTTCATTATCATTCATAACGGTAACCTCACCATCTTCCCAGTGAATTACAGGGAATGGTTCACCCCAGTATCTCTGTCTGCTGAAAAGCCAGTCGCGGATCTTGTAATTGACTTTTGATGTGCCAAGTTTCTCAGATTCCAGCCACTTTGTTATCTGTGTAATTCCGGCTTCCTTATTCAGACCGTTTATATCAAGGTTTGTAACTTTATCTGATGAATTGATATATTTTCCATCTTCTGTCCAACATTCATTTCCTGAAAGAATCCTGTTTTTCAGTTCCGGATCAGCAACATCGGGATCCTGAATGCAGACTATGGGGAGATTAAATCTCTGAGCAAACTCGAAGTCTCTTGTATCGTGGGCAGGAACTGCCATAATAGCCCCTGTTCCGTAACCAGTTAATACATAATCAGCTACCCATATAGGGATCTTCTTTTTATTTACAGGATTAATAGCATACCTGCCGGTGAAGACCCCTGTTTTTTCTTTTGACAGATCCGTTCTGTCAAGGTCTGATTTCAGTGAAGTTGTTTTGATATAACTGTCGACAGATTTTTTATACTCTTCTGTTGTAATTGAATCTGTAAGAGGATGTTCAGGTGCAATTACCATATATGTTGCACCAAATAATGTGTCGGGTCGTGTTGTGAAGACCCTGAGATTAACATTCAGACCCTCAATTTTAAAATCAACTTCAGCGCCGGTTGACCTGCCTATCCAGTTCCGTTGCATATCTTTGATACCCTCCGGCCAATTGAGATTATCAATCCCTTTTAGCAGTCTTTGGGCATAAAGAGGGATCCGCAGCATCCACTGTTTAAGGTTCTTTTTTTCAACCCTGTTACCGCATTTTTCGTGAGAGCCATCGTTCAGCACCTCTTCGTTTGCACAGACTGTCCGGCAGCTTGGGCACCACCATACCTGTGCATTGTCATAATATGCGAGCCTTTTGGAATTAATATAATTAACTTTTTCCTTCACATTTAATCCGGGAGGAATAATAAGCTCGGATATTGGTCTTCCTTTTTGTAATTTCTCGTCAAACCAGGTATTATACAGTCTGATGAATATCCATTGGGTCCACTTAAAGTATTTTGGATCGGTGGTATTAATCTCTTTTTCCCAGTCGTAGCTTAGACCCAGTTCTTTAATCTGTCTTCTGAAAGTATCGCAGTTATTCTTAGTTGTGATTGATGGATGTGTCCCGGTTTGTATGGCATATTGTTCTGCGGGGAGACCGAAGGCATCCCAGCCCATCGGATGAAGGACATTGAATCCTTTCATTCTTTTGTACCTGCTGAAGATATCTGTTGCTGTATATCCTTCAGGATGTCCAACGTGCAGGCCTGCTCCTGAAGGGTAGGGGAACATGTCGAGGATATAGCATTTATTTGGATTTGTCAGATCATCAGGAGTTCTAAAGGTTTTATTATCCTCCCAGTACTTCTGCCACTTCTTTTCTATCTCGTGGAAATTGTAGTCCATCTTGCTCTTTGCTGTGTAAATTATTATACAAATAATAGGTCGGCAAAAATATAAAATCTTTGGCAGATATCATTAATTTACATACCTCTTCTCTTAGCTTGCAAATCTTTATTACCATCTTTAAAGTAAATACCCGATATGTTCATAAGTTCATTAATATTAAAATCAAAGAGTAAAATTGAATAAATTGTATTATTTGTACATTTAGGAACATTTAAGAGTTATTTTTATTTATGTTAAACTAAAATCATGGAGGTGTCATGAGCGAAAGTATATCTATCAGTCCCAGTGGAGAAAAATTTCTGTTACCTAAACCAGAGGATTATAAAACTGAATTTGAAAGTCTTAAGAAACGCGTTGAACAGGAACGAACCAGGAATCGTGAAATTGTTGTGGTAATGGGAGTCGGATTTGTTGGTGCAGTCATGGCAGCTATTGTAGCAGATACCGTTGACAAAAAAGGTCAGTCTTCTAAATTTGTGATAGGAATGCAGCGTCCGAGTGCCCGAAGTTATTGGAAAATTCCTTTACTCAATCGTGGTATATCTCCTGTAAAAGCAGAAGATCCTGAAGTGGATCCAATGATTGACCGTTGTGTCAACAAGAAAAAGACATTGCTGGCAACCTTTACTTATGATGTTCTGAAACTGGCTGATATTGTAGTTGTTGATGTACAATGTGATTATATAAAAGAAGACTTAGGGAATGTTCGTAACGGAGAAACCGATATGGCTGCTCTGGAGTCTTCACTTGGTGTAATTGCCGAGAACATACCTCCAAATGCCCTAGTTTTGATAGAAACTACAGTGGCTCCGGGAACAACAGAGCAGGTTGCCTACCCTATAATGAAAAAAATATTCAGAAAACGAGGAATTAAATCTGATCCATTGCTGGCCCATAGTTATGAAAGAGTTATGCCTGGACGTAATTATGTAGCCAGTATCCGCGATTTTTGGCGGGTTTGTAGTGGAATAAATGAAGAAGCGAAAGAGCGGGTTGTAAAATTTTTAAATGAAGTATTGAATACAGATAAATATCCCCTGACAGTTATGGATCGACCCATAGAATCTGAAACAGCTAAAATTGTCGAAAACAGTTACAGGGCTACTATTCTGGCTTTTCTTGATGAGTGGAGTTTATATGCAGAACGTAATGGAGTAGATCTGATTAAAGTAATTAAAGCTATTAAAATGCGGCCAACCCATAGCAATATTCTCTTCCCGGGACCTGGAATCGGAGGATATTGTCTTCCGAAGGATGGAGGCCTGGGTGTTTGGGCATATAAACATATACTGGGATTTGAAGATGATATTTTCAAAATTACACCTTTGGCAATTGATATAAATGATACCCGTGGATTGCATGTCGGCCAGCTTACCCGTGACGCACTTCGTAATATGGGACAGCCAATTGCTTCTGCTGATATTTTAGTTCTCGGTGCGGCTTATCGTGAGGATGTAGGTGATACCCGATATAGCGGTTCGGAAATTGTTATCCGGAAACTTGCTGAGATGGGTGCTGAGATCAGAGTTCACGATCCTTATGTTGAGCATTGGTGGGAATTTGAGCAACAGGATACTTATCCGGGTGTTGGCCAGAGCAAAGCTCAATTCTTCCGCAATCAGGAAAAATTAAAAGAGATCCATGTAGAACATGATCTGAATAAAGCGCTCCTTAATGCCGAAGCAGTTATTTTTGCGGTGCCACATGAAGCATATCTTAATTTAGATCCTGATGAACTGATAAAAACTATTGGTCACCCTGCTGCTATTATTGATTGTTTCGGGATTTTATCAGATGATAAAATCAGACGTTATTTCCAGCTCGATTGTGAAGTAAAGGGACTTGGCCGCGGACATATTCAACGGTTAAAAGAAGAAATCCGTAAGGCATAGTTGTAAAACCGGGCTTTTGGTTATACTTTTGCGGTATTGATCAGGTCCCGTAGTTCAATGGATAGAATGGCAGATTCCGGTTCTGTTGGTTGGGCGTTCGAGTCGCCCCGGGATCACAAGCAGATTTTCTGCAAAATTTGCTAACAAAATGAAAAAGAGGAGATTATAATGATCTCCTCTTTTATTTTTCAGCTTGGACCGACAAAAATACACACGCGATATACCGCATAACATCCAAAGTAACATCCAAAGTGTTAGGTAAAGAAGTTTGCTTTGCTTAAATTTGAGAAACAATTTAACTTTCATGGCGCATTTTAACATTGATAAAAAATTCCGGACGATCTACATTGTTCAGTGGTTGCCTTCTAATAAAAGGCTTCCTATCAGTACCAGGATACAACTTAATGACCTTTCAGAGTGGGATGAAGAAAAAGAACAACCAGTAGATATAAATCAGAAAGATAAAAAGGGTGTAAAGATTGTAGATACCTTGGCTCGATACCGATCTGCGATGGCTGCAGCGGTAAAAGAATGTGAAGTGACTCACAAAGATTTAAAACAGACATTTAAATCAAAATTATCCGGTGAGATAATACGTGGAGGGCCATTAGCGGTAAAGCAAGTAAAATTTCTAGATTTCTTTGAAACTATTGTTAAGGAATATGAAGGAAGTCCTGGTCAAAGCAATTGCAAAAGCTACAGAACTACCCTGAAAAACTTACAAACCTACTTTGGGAAAAAGAATCCGAGTTTTGCTGAGATTGATCTCCTCTTTTTTGATAAGTTCACAACATACATGAAAAAGGAGCCATTGGAATATGCGATGAACACAATTCATTGCCAATGGAAAAACATCAAAGCAATAATTAATAAAGCTCGCAAAATATATAAGTATGAAGTCAATCAGGATTATAAGGAATTTTTAGTTGATACGGAGGATTCATCAAATATTTTTTTGACATTGGATGAGCTAGACGCCATTTATAATCTGGACTTAGTAGATGAACCACATCTGGATAAAACAAGGGATTATTTTATTATTGGCGCATTCACAGGATTACGATACGGTGATTGGGATAGAGTTTCAAATGACATAATTGAAGATGGGGTATTTAAAATCGATGCGAATAAAACCGGGGAGGACTGCCTTATTCCTATTCACCGGTATGTCCAGGCAATTTTGGATAAATATAAGGGTACATTACCGAAAAAAATTGAGAACCAACCAATGAATGATAACCTAAAAATTATTGGTGAGCGAGCAAAGTTAAATAAGGTAACTGAAAAGAAGATCACAAAAGGTACAGCAAATACTAAAACTCGTACCAAGCTAGAAAAATGGGAGAGATTAGTTACACATACCGCAAGACGTTCATTCTGCACGAACTGCATTCTTCAAGGTGCGAATCCTTATGAAGTAAAGCTTATAAGTGGACATACCAGCCTCGAAAGTTTTGATAAATATATTAAAATGAGTTCTTTAATGGCTCTTGATGGATTAAAGAAGCTAAAGATGTTTCAACCTGTCCCCAAAAAGAGACAAAAAAAGGAACCTGCCAAAAAGTCTATTAAATCCTGAGATATTGATCATAGAATTGGAACGGTAAGTTAAAAGAAGAGGCTGCCCTTGGGAGAGCAGCCTCAGTTTGTTGATTTCCGTTAGCAACTCAGAGAACTCTCACCGTTGCCATGTCAAGTGCCCACTCTGCATGTTGCACTTTTTGAAAAATATTCGAACGACATGGACCTTCAATATTATCAACTAGCAAGGTTGCATCTTCGACGCTAAATCCTACAGCTGACAAATACTTCATGTAAGCAAGACGTAAATAAATTTGCCCGGTATGAGCTAATCCAGATACTTCTTTCCTAATGGCTTTGAACTCTTCTGAGCTGACTTCCAAAGAAAACATTGGCTTTTCAGCCCTCTTATCAAGAGCACCAATATTCTCATAATATTCCTCTTCCCAACGATCAAGAAATTGGGGCTCATCATTTGAGAATGCATCAATAGTCTCAATAGGAGACACTTCTGCACCACATAACGGTTGTTTGAGTTTTTGAGGCACTCCAGCCTTTTTTGCATTACGCATATAATTTTTGCGTTGTGAGGTTTACAACAAATGTTAAGGTTGTTCGCTCAGACAGGCCTCCCAGGTACTAACCTCGAAATCGCCAGACGACCTGCAAAAGCACCAGTTTAACGGATCGATACTTCTAAAGTTTCAAAATGAAATACCTTATTGATGAAGTATACCATTATTATTGATGAACAATAAAAAAATACCGGGAACTTTTACTTTGAGAAAAAAATTTTGATATTTAAACCGATTGGTATAAATTTGATATGCTGTGTTTAACGTGTTACAATTAAGAAATATATTAAGATTCCCAGAGCGGCACCTGTACCATTAACACATTATTAGCATTTCCGATTCCGGAATGTATTGCAGACATTGACTTTCACATCTGGTGCCGCCTTCTTTTAAGTTCTTAAATAGGTCAGATGACCATGAGGCGGTACTTCATTTCCTAAAGCACAAGGAAGCAGCGAGACATTTTCAATAGTACCGCCTCTTTATTTTGTTTTGATTTAAACAGTAAGCCCCGAGGTAGCTGATTCCAGGGCCTACTTCTCGCTGCATTAACCCAAAACTTCAGACCTTTAATTCAACTGACAGAAACTCAAAAGTCAAATAAAAAATAAACAAAAAAGCCCCTCAGCAATACTGAGAGGCAATTTGTTTTATTCTAAGCTGCTGACAATTCTCCTAGCTCCTCATTATCCACATATTCATCACCACTACTATAGTAAATGACTTCCTCAATTGTTAACCTCCGCTCCTCATCCGGAACTGAGATAAAGAAAAAATTAGAGGTTTGGATTGCATCTTTTGTTTCGTCAACCTCAAAGAACGGTATTCTTAATTGTGAGTACATAATAAGTTGAATTAAATTATGAATTTATCTTGCTCCTGAAGGTCAACTTCTGTCGGGGGCATTCGCTCAGCCGAACTTATAACACGTCTTCAGAACTGCATCTTTTACGTTGATGGGTTATTCAAGGTTTCATTTATTTTGTATTCTTTGACTAGCAAACAAGTTTTGTTGAAGAATATAGACTTTGTGTTGATTAATAGCACAAGGAAGCAGCGAGACATTTTCAATCAGTACCACCTCTTTATTTTGTAGATTACTATTTTTGATTTACACAAAAAAGCCCGGAGCTGATTCCAGGACCTATTTCTCGACGCATGGTGAAGAGTTTCAATACTTTTATTTTGATATCATAATCTATTATCAATGACTATTCTTTTGCAAAGGTTACATAGCTGTACTCCTCTTTAAAGAATTTTATATACCCATTAATAATTCTATAAGAAAGGTATACTAAGAAAGCCCCGACTCCAACACATGATTGCCAATATAAACCAGCTTTTCTGTCAAACTGGAACATTATTAATAATGCACAACAAATTATGAATCCAAAAATAGATTCACCCTTATCTTCAATAAATAGCTTTGAATTATACTTAAACAATTCTTTTTTAAGGTTATGTTCTTTTAAAACTGTCCTTAATCTCTTATTAAATGAATAATGTATTATCCCTAAATTCTCCGGATAAAAATAAAGACATGGAATATTGTTCTTGGCATAAATAGCTTTTTTTTCTCTATAGTCATTTTTCTTTTCTTCTCTAACATTCCACATACCAAAAAACTCCACATAGACCTTATATCTAGGTAAATAGAAGTCAGCTACTCTGTATGAACAATTGTCTCCTTTGAGATCATTTATTATAGTCTGTTCAATAAAATCAATCCCCTCAGAATAGAAAAACTCCATTAGAAACTCTTCTCCTTCAGAAGGAGTATATATTTCTTGTTCGAAATTTGATTTGTTTGGTTCCATAGTTTATTCAATAAAAACAATTCTGTCGATTTCTACCATTATTTTTCAGTCACTATCGCTGCATTTAAGACATTGAAACTCCCTTGCAAATTTTAAGAATTGCTTTATTTTCCCATTGCCGGAGGATACTTATAAGCAATTAATCTCTTTTTGAGGATATTTAATTCTTCTTCTGAAAACAATTTCTGAAATTCTGGATTATCATAAATTATTGCTTCGACAGTCAAATCAAGTCTTCCTCTTTCCCATAATGCAACATACCCTTCAGAAACAACTGAAGAATTGATTAATATATGAGCTGTCTCTAATCCTCCATGTGAATCAAGCATATGTAAATATCTAAGTGCATTGTACTTGACATTTTTTTTTGCATGTTTATAGATGTCATACATCGCCAAATTAAACCGATCTATTAAACTATCACTCATTTATTTCTCAAAGGCTTTGTTGGTTTTATGATTCATATAATCAAAGTTACTAATTTCCTATGATTAGTTTCAATAAAACAGTAAGCCCCGGAGCTGATTCCAGGGCCTACTTCTCGCTGCATAACGGATGTGCTGTCCGTCTCGTGCATGCATTTTAATCAAATTTAAAAAGTTACACTGATTGTTACAAATTTTTCTTACTCTTAAATGTTAATCAAATTCATATCTTTTTGAAATATTTCTTCTTCCTTTCTAAATCGTATTTTCTTCCTTTGTCAATTTCATGTTTACTCCATCTTTTAGCCATTATTACTTTATTGTTCGTTATCCAATAATGAGACTTACATTCAAAATTCCAGTTACCGATAGACGGAAAGAGAGAAATGCTTTTCCCATCAAATGTTAATTGCCAGTCTGTTGGAGAAATAGGAGTTACAACCTCCTTTCCACATCCACACACACAGTTATGCATGACAAGGCAATATTCCATCGAAATATATAATACCCCATCTTCTAATGAATCTGGCATTAGCTCGACAAATTTATATAGCAAAGTCTTCATTAATTAATTGTCCGGTATTAATGGTATAAGTTGAATTATATTCTCCCTTTAGATCTTGATAAAAACCAATCATTTTTTTCCATTTAATCACTGCCATCAACGCATTTAAGGCATTTAAGTCAGCTATCTGAATATTCGATGCGTACTCATTATCATCAATAGCGACAGTCCCGATTCTGCTTGGTATGTGGTCATTTTTTGTCAGTGTCCCAACAGTTACTCTTAGTGTGCCAACTAGATTATTATCCGCAATGTTTACACCTAACCCTGCATCAATGAAGGTTATTCCTAATTTTTGTAGTTGGGAAATAATAATGCCTCTGGCAGCATTATTATCAACGCATATAAAAATGTAGGATAACCCGACTAACATAGCGATGTTTTCCTCCGTTATATAGACTGCATGCGCCTTTATCCCCTTATGCATATTAGAATAAATAGATGCCAAGTAATCGACCTTTTTATGTTGCTGAGAAAGGTTTTCTTGGGATGCCCCACCAGGTGAACGAAACGCATTGTGTTGTAGAAAAACATCCCCATCAAATAAAAGTATCTCTTCAACCTGTGTTTTTGCAACGCAGTCCAATATATAGGAACCAGTGCCACCAAGTCCAATAATACCTATCCTCTGACCTTTAAATTTCGCATTAATTTGAAAGATATTTGCTCTGCTGGAATTGGTATCAGTATAATTAAAAACGCTTTCATCATCTTTCTCCATTATCACCTTAAATGTTTTCTCTGTAACCTTAGGATCGATTGATTTTGCTTGATCAGTAATGATTTCAGCATATCTTTTCACTTTTTGATAATAGTCCGCATATCCATTTTGAGGCTTGTTAGAAAATAAAAAGTTTATAATCAATCCGTCAAATAAAGATTGATTTGGATTTGCATGTTGGATAGCCGTAATAATTGTGCCATCTTTATTACATGGATATTCTCCCATGAATCCTATTACGTGAGTATCCGGTTTCAGAACGATGTCATCATTTATTGTAAGCGTGGAAATTAGTTTACCATATTTAATTTCCCGATTACTATTTACATAGGGTACGTGATCAACAATTAAATAACCACTTTTTGTTACGATTTCATACCCTTCGTCTCTGAGTTGCTTCAAATCAGTACTACGATTTATCAGTTGCTGTGACATTGAATATCATTTTATTTTTTACAAAAACTGTCTCTCCTTTTACCATAGAGCCCTCCGGATTTTGATGTGGACCCCTATCATAAGTAACTGTGTATACTTTATCAGGGTTATTATCATAACTGCCTTCTGATAAAGTTACCACCTGTTCAAACGTAATAATCTTTTCTGCCCAGGGTTTCTCTCTGCCTTTGACGATAAGAATTATTTTAAACTGCTTTTCTTTTGAATAGAAATGTTCTATTTCAGGTCTGGCAAGATCTACGCTTGTGTTGTCCATTATTTGTTCATCTTCCCATGGTCGTTTTATAGCTAGAAAGATTTCATCATCGAGAGGTATGCTCCCTAATGTTCTTACCTCCATCCCAGAAATGAATTGTTGATGCCAATCAAATTCTTTGTGATTGACTGTTAGTTTGAGAACATACATACCATGTTCATGATCCTGATTTTTGTTTTCTTCGTTTAACATAATTTTGTAATTTTATAAGTGTAATTCATTCATACATACTACTGAAATGGTTACTAACGGTTTTTGGTAGTAGTGTTGACAGTTACTTAATATGGCCATACAAGACTTAAATGCTGAACCAACTGAAAACCTAGTTGCATATATGCAATGGCGTGACAATGCTGAATACGTTGAAAATGCAAAAGCAGCTTTCCGGGTATTTACCTTCCGGTTTCAGTTAGATCTTCAGAAAAAACTTATTCCAACTTGTATAAACTGGGGTTATGATAATCAAGTTGCCGCCGAGATAGCTTATCAAACTTTTGAAAGGGTCTGGAAATATCCGACTTATGATAAAACAAAATCAAAGCAGGAGGATTTTGATAAAGGTGTTAAGTTTTATTTATATGGTATAGCTAGCCACCTATTAGCAGATTACAAAAGGATTGAAGGTGGTGATGTTAGTCCATTTACCGGGGATGAAGCAATAGTATATGAATTCCCTGATATTGAAAGTATGGATATTCCTAAGGAAAGAAAAGCAATACTGATTGATAGATATGAGCATATTAAGAAAGCATTGAGTCGATTATCTCCAAAACACAAAATCATTTATCTTACCTATAAGCAATATGAGGCAATAACTAAAATTGGTTATAAACTACCAAGGAGACTTCTTGAAAGTCTCCGTACAGAACTAGACTTAACTCAAACTTCAATGCGAGTTTATAAAAAGGAAGCATATGACCTGGTTGACATGTATTTAATGAACTATGACTCAAAATAAGAAACATATTACTCCTGAAAATATAACCGAATGGTTAGCTTCTACTGGGTTTCTTTTGCCCAGGAATGAGGTCGAGCTAGAAAGATTTGAAAAGCTTTATGGTGAGATTGAGTATGGATTGACGGGCAAAGAAATTGATCCGGATAAAATCATAAATAATGATTTTAGAGAAAAGAAACAAAAAAGAATCCCTGGAGCTTTTATAGAAAAGGATATCAATCAATATAGAATGGTTGCCCGTAATGGAAAGGACTTACCTAAACATATTATGGACAAAATCATTAAGAACCAAAACAAACAAAAAAATGATTCTTCCTCATCGGAAGGTACAGATCAATGAATTAGCAAAAATCGTTGCTAGTGATTTTTCGAAAGGTAATCTTACATTATTGGATGAGATTGCCAACAACGAGAATATCTCCTATTACTTTGATAATTATGAGGATGCATTTGATGGAATGTTGCTTTTTGATAATGCGAATTTTCACATTCACATAAACATAGATAAAGGAAACCGGCAAAATTCAAAAAGAGGGAGGTTTACTTTTGCTCATGAACTCGGACATTTCTTTATAGATGAGCATCGTCTGGGTCTCAAATATGGATTATTAGAACCTCATGCTTCATTCCATAACTTGAATCAGAAATCAAAAATTGAGGAAGAAGCTGATTATTTTGCAAGCTGTTTGTTGATGCCAGTGGAAAAATTTCAACAACAATCGGGAGGGAAAATCTTTTCATTAGACATTTTAGTGGTTCTTTCAAATTCGTTTCAGGTAAGTGTACTTTCAACCTTGATTCGTTTTGGAGAAGTTGGAACCCATGAAATATTTGCAGTTGTATCTGAGAACAATATTGCACTTTGGTTTGTAAAAAGTATCGACTTTCCCAATTGGAAATTTAAATTCAAAATCGGGGATAAGATTCCTCCATCAACTGTTGCCGGAGAGTATTTCAGAATGAAAGATCGAAAATTTACTGATATTGAATTGCTTGACCCTGATGACTGGTTTAACCCACCTGAAGAGGATCATAGAGCAGACAGACAAATGTACGAACAGTGCTACTATTCTGACAGCTATGGTTATGTAATTAGCCTAATGTGGTTCAAATGAATTTATATTTTTGTCCTTGGATTTAGTATTAATAATCAAATTCTTATACGAACAAAAAGTAACTTGGAATTAACTTTCAAGTTAGTTAACTTTGATTTTGTCCTAAATCGATTCCAATCCTATAATGACCGTCCAGGAGTACATTGATAAAATCAACAAACGTTACATAACTGGAATCTCAAGAGAGCATAGTTATAGAGGCGATCTGCAGACGCTTCTGGAAACGTTAGCACCGGATGTCCTTGTTACCAATGAACCAGCAAGAGTAGCTTGTGGCGCTCCGGATTACATTATTACCCGTAAGAATATCCCTGTAGGGTATATTGAAGCGAAAGACATTGGGGTGGATCTCAGCAATAAATCTTACCAAGAGCAATTTGATAGGTATAAGCAGTCGTTGAATAACCTTATTATTACAGATTACCTAAAATTTCAATTATTCATTGATGGCGTATTTATCACCTCTATTTCCATAGGTGATATTCAGGGAAATAAAATAGTATCCACGCCTGAGAATTTTGCTCCATTCACAGACCTGATAAAAAATTTCTGCACATTCACCGGGCAAACGATAAAATCAGCATCAAAGCTATCAAAAATGATGGCCGGGAAAGCCCGGTTACTCGCTAATGTCATAGAGAGGGCTCTTGATCCGGATGTTTCAGATGGTGAAATTTATGAACCTCAAAATCTGAATCTTCATAATCAATATGAATCTTTCAAGCAGATACTCATTCATGATATCACTATTAAATCTTTTGCTGACATTTATGCCCAGACAATAGCCTATGGAATGTTTGCTGCCAGGCTTCATGATACTTCACTTGAGAACTTTACGAGACAGGAAGCTGCAGAACTTATCCCAAAATCAAATCCGTTTTTGAGAAAATTATTTCAGTATGTTGCCGGCTATGATCTGGACGACCGGATTAAATGGATTGTTGATGCACTGGCTGATATTTTCAGAGCAACAAATGTTGAAGAGTTGCTGAAGGACTTTGGAAAGTCAACCCACCAGCATGATCCTATGATTCATTTTTATGAGACCTTCCTCACTGAGTATGATCCTGCGCTACGTAAAAGTCGTGGGGTTTGGTACACTCCTGAACCAGTTGTAAATTTCATAGTAAGAGCAGTTGATGATATCCTTAAATCCGAGTTTAATCTGTCGCAGGGACTTGCAGATACCTCAAAGATTAAGATCAAGGTTCCGGTTCAAGGCGGCGGGAAACCGATTGAAAAAGAAGTACACCGAGTTCAGATACTTGATCCAGCAGCTGGGACCGGTACATTTCTGGCAGAAGTTATAAAACAAATTTATCAGAAATTTGAAGGTCAGCAAGGTATTTGGAATCAATATGTTGATGAACATCTAATCCCCAGGCTTAATGGGTTTGAGATTTTGATGGCATCTTACGCCATGGCACACCTTAAATTAGATATGTTGCTAACGGAAACTGGCTATATATCCAGTAGAGAACAAAGGTTTAGGATATATCTGACCAATAGCCTTGAGGAGCATCACCCGGATACGGGAACGTTATTTGGGAGTAGTTGGCTAAGCACAGAAGCAAATGAGGCAAACCATGTTAAAAGAGATACTCCGGTTATGGTAGTTTTGGGAAATCCTCCTTATAGTGGAATATCAACAAATAAAAGTGGGTGGATAACAAACTTAATTGAAGATTATAAATATGTTAATGGAGTTCATTTTGGAGAAAAGAAGCATTGGCTACAAGATGACTATGTAAAATTCATTCGATTTGGGCAGTATTTTATTGATAAAAATGGTGAGGGGGTATTGGCTTTTATAAACAACCATAGCTTTTTAGATAATACAACGTTTAGGGGAATGCGTTGGAATCTGCTAAATTCGTTTGATAAAATCTATGTTTTAGATTTGCACGGAAACTCAAAACGTAAGGAAGCCTCGCCAGATGGATCTTCAGATAAAAATGTTTTTGATATTCAACAGGGAGTCTCTATAAATATTTTTATAAAGTCAAGCAATCGAAAAAATAAACCATTAGCAGATGTTTATAAGGCTGACTTATGGGGCGAAAGAATTTCAAAATATAATTTCCTAAATGAAAGTGGACTGAAGTCTGTAAAGTTTAAAAAACTAATTCCTGTCGAACCTTTTTATTTCTTTGTTGATAGAGATTATGCAGAGAAAGATATCTACGAGAAGGGAATCGCGATAAATGAACTTTTCACCGTAAATGTTACAGGAGTTTTGACAGCAAGAGATTCATTAGTAATTGATTTTGATTTAAAATCTTTGAAAGGGAGAATAAATCACTTTTGTAATCAAGAATATTCCGATGAAAAAATCCGTAACGATTTTTTTGGTAATAGAAACGATGATAAATATTTACAAGGCGACACAAGAGGATGGAAATTGGGTGAAGCAAGAAAACTAATTCTAAATAATGATCATGAAAAAATTATTAGATCATATTCCTATAGACCCTTTGATTCAAGACAGATTTACTATTCACCGGTTATGGTCGACTGGTCGCGAGAAAAACACATGAAACATTTGCTTGTAGGTTCAAATTTGGCTTTGGATGTTTGTAAGCAGCTTATTTCTGAAAACTACACCCATGCTTTTATAATTAACGACATTGCTGATGATTCATTCGTTTCAAACAAATCAAGAGAAAGAGGATATGTTATGCCATTATATCTTTATCCTGATAATAGCGACCAACAGACCATAAATAATAAATCAGATAGGACTCCAAATCTTAATAAATTAATAATTGAAAACATTGCTTCCTGCCTAAGCATAAAATTTATTAATGAAAAAGAAGCCAATGACAACACTTTTGCTCCGATTGACGTTCTGGATTACATATATGCTGTTCTTTATTCACCGACTTATCGTTCAAAGTACAAAGAGTTTCTGAAAATTGATTTCCCACGAGTCCCATACCCTAAAAATGCTGATACATTTTGGAAGTTGGTTAAACTTGGTGGTGAACTCCGTAGAATACATCTGCTTGAGAGTCCTGTTGTAAATAATTTCATTACTAAATATCCGATTAATGGATCGAATGAAGTCACCAAGCTCAAGTATGAAGATGGTAAAGTCTGGATCAACGTCGATCAGTATTTTGATCACGTTCCTCAGGTTGCATGGGAATTTTATATTGGGGGTTATCAGCCGACACAAAAATGGCTGAAGGACCGGAAAGGCAGAGTACTATCCTACGAAGATATTCAGCATTACCAAAAGATAATTGTTGCGCTGGTCGAGACTGACAGGATTATGAAGGAGATTGATATGATTGAATTTTAAGCATTTAGCTAAAACGATAGAAGAGTGGGAAAACAAATTCACCTTAACCCAAGCCTAGTCTTATTCAAGAACTTTTTAGACTTTTGATAATCGAATAAGCCTTAGAATAGCCTGTTGGTGATAATTTGTATTTTAATCTTTTGTTATTCTCAATTATCTCATAATAAGGATAAAATCGTTGATTGAAGTACCTACTAACATTGTCTTTATGTTTTTCTTTTAACAACAGCTTAAAGGTATTATTAATTTTATGTGAAATTTCAGTGGTAGTAAAATAAACTGATTGATTTAAACTGTAATCTTCTGATAAAGAAAGAATAATAGCATCTTCAAGACTTTTAGGCGTTAGTTCAGAAATTTTATATTCATACATATCTTGCTCACTTATTTCTTCAAGAAGGAATGTTTTGTTAAATAAATCATAATAGTTTTCAAAGCTAGTATTATTAACTATATGATTCGTAGAATCTAATTTGGAAATATTGAACAATCCCATTTCAATTTGAAGCCTATTGATCTTGTCAAATTTATTTTTCTTATGATCTGTCAATTCTCTATTCCGTTTTAACCATCTTTGATATCTAATCTCGTATTCAGAGTTAATGAAAACTGTTTCTACTTTACCTTTTAATGGAGAATTTTGATTGAAAAATTCAATTTCATCAACTGTTCGAAATCCCGTTATTACGACAGCTGGCGTTTCAGGTAATTCGTTAAGATAATTTATTACTCTTTCTACAACAACATATGGCTTCACTTCTAAAATCTCTTTTGCAAAGACTCCTATTTCTATGCCTGATCTATTTCCGTGAGTTTCAAGGTACTCAAGTGTCATAAAATCACTTGCTTCGATATGGTAATAATTATATTTTTCTAATAAATATTTTCCAATTGAAGTTTTTCCGGCACAGGTTGGACCAGTAATAATAAAAAGCGGATGAAATAAAAGTCTTAGAGAAATATTTCTTTTTCTTTTATCATAAAGCTTGTTATTACATTGAAGAAAAGAACATAAATCATTAAAGGCACCTTTTCTAAAATCTCCATTATCAGCATCTTCTATTGGAAGCATACTAATAGGATATTTATATCCGGTGGGAACAAACCATTTATTGAAAGATTTATTATCTAACCAGGGGTAAAGAATATTAGTATCAAAAGAATATTCTCTATCCGTAATTTGACCTTCTGCTTTGCTACTAAATACAATGTATTTCTTTTGTAATTTATCTTGTAATTCCTTGGTAAGAACTAGCATGATATGCGATAAAACTGTCACTTTTCTATCATTCCCTCTTTGTTTTAGTTTTAAATCTAATTCTTCAAAAGAAGTTTCTTGCATAAAATATTTTATGTCTACCCCAGGAATTTCAATTTTTTCATTACTTAACGCATTGATAACAACTGATGTATCTTCTAAAAAATAAAATCTATTTTCCAATCCTGAAACGTGTTTTTTCCATCTTTGCATTGCATCAATAACACTAATCTCTAAAAGTTTGTCTCTATCAAATAGCCTAGGTTCATCATATCCCTTTCCATAATGAAGTAATTTATGTTGAATAATATTTACATCGTATAAAGTACATAAATATCTCGCATGGGCAAGTTTGGTAATATTTGATGTAAGAAAAGTCAATTCAAGCATGATAAATAATTCTTGGTTTGTTATTCATAGTAGTAAATACTGTTTCAAAATTTTTATTAATATTTATCTTTTGTATTCTTTCATAATCGTCGTAGGTGAAGTATAAACTAGGACCTAAGCTTGACATACCAATGCCTTTGGCACCACTTTCTACTAAAACATTTTCTATTTTTAGGATTTCCGGGAAATATAGACTTCTCTCTTCATGCTTCCATTTAGTATTTTGAATAGAATTTACGTGATTACCAAAATCCTCGTAATCCGGTTCAAGGAGACTTCCAATCAGTCCATAAACTACTTCATATAGTATTGTTTTTACATCCTCATTTGGTATGGGACAAGTTTTCTTAAAAAATTCGATTTCTTCATCTTCTGATTTGTTTTTGATATTGGTTGGAAATAATACTCCAATAGGCCATTTTGGAGTATTAAAATGATTTAATACAAGTGGTAGTTTTTGACTATTAGTAAAATTAGATGAAGGTTTAAGTCTGGAATTATTATTCCTCAAAACGCCAGTATCAAAAACACAACCACCTTTGAAATAAGAATGTATCCCAATTCCAGAGGTTCCTCCTCTAGTTGAAATAGTTTGAATTAAGAATTGGGTATAAGGCTTTTTATTTAGAAGAAATAAAGCTTCAATAGAACTCAAGTATATTGCCGATGTTGATCCTAACCCGAAATGTGTTCTACTATTTCCCTCCAGTACGCATATAAAAGAGTATTCCATGCAATACTGGGATTTAATCAGTTTTAACCTCTGAACTAACTTCTCTTTTTCATTAATTGTTAAGGCAAATTCCCTTTCATCAATTATCTCAAACTCCTTTGACAAAGAATATGTAGAATATATTTTTGGATCACTTATTGAGAAGCCAATTCCACCATTAATTCTATATCCCTCGGAATCCATGCCAATAAGTGTTACATGAATTCTAGGGAATGCTGTTATCTTAAGATTAAATTGATTCTGCATTCTCCCATTCTTTATTAAAATAATCCAAATATTTTTCAGCAAATGGGCTGCTATTTTTAAGATAAAGCGCTGGGGTGAATTTGCTTGAAACTTCAGGAAAGACAGGCCCAACAATACATTCATCATCCACCATAAATACACTATGCCCAGGTACATGAGAAAAGTATTTTACTTGAAATTTGTTTGGATATTGACTTAAAATGTTCTTTATCCTTGAACATGCATTTTTTTCGTTTCTTTTTTCTTCATCAGATGATAGAAATTCACTTTTAGGCAAAAGAATTCTAACATCAACACCTCTTGACATTACTTGCATAAGCACTTTTGCATTTTCAGGTGCGTTGCTATCATTATTAGCAAAATGATCCATGAAGCGTGAACCGGTCACACCCATCATATCTATTTTTTTCTTTGCCGATCTAATAAAGGCTTCATAGAAGTCTCGTTTGTCACGGTTCAGAAGAACTTGAATAAGTCTCAACTCATGTAATTTTTCTGTAGATGAATAGTCTTGCCATGCTATAATAAATTGTATTATAGCAACAATAATTCCGGCAAATAAACTACCAAGAATAGTTGCTGAGCTAGTCGTAGAGCTGTTTTTAAACCATATATATACAATTATACTCAGGAAGACTAGTCCCAAAAATACTAGAAAAGTCACTCTAATTTTTAATGTAAGTCCAAAGATTCTTTTCATATTAAATTCCAATTATTAAATACTCCCTGTTTTGCATTGCACTACCATTTTGTCTGTTCAAGGCATACTTATAAGGTCGACTATAAGTTCTAACTGTCTTTCCATTCTTCTTTAATAAAGTAAGGATGAAATCGATTGTGGGTTTGCCGCCATGTTTATATGAAATAACAATTTTATTTTTGCGAAACTTATATATAAGATTTTCAAAGGTTTCATTTACATTACTTGCTTTAAAATAGTTAGGTAAGTAAGAGGTCTTAAGTCTGAGCGTTTGGGATTCAAAATCTATGTTTTCAAACCAATGTTCATAATCTGCTAATCCTTCCAGAAAGTGATAGCAGTTAAGATAATTTGAGCTTTCATTCTTTGAATTTTCTAATACATAAGGAGGATCAAGATAGACAAGGTCAAAGTTATCTCCATCAACTGCGAATATATCAGCATTTTGTACTTTACAATTTTTCTCAGTTTCAAATACTGAATTATTAACCTCTTTGACAAATTTCCTAAAATAATGCTCGAAATCTCTGTCCCACGTAGTTTTATTCCCAAAACTTCTTTCTACATTGTTAGTTCTCATGTAGAGATTTTTTCTATGGAATAGATTGAATGGACGCTTAATAATACATGATTGAAAAAGGGCATTAAGAGCAATTGCTTTTTTGAAATGGATATCTGTTTTATCATCTAAATTAAATTTATTAATATTTATTATAACTTTTTCAATCCACTCGTTTTCGCAATTCAAATAATAAATATTCTCAAAAAGAAGATTTATAAAATTTCCAGCATCGGATTGATTTTTCAGGATTACTGTAATATCCTCATCACTCAAAACTGTTTTAGAATTTTCAATTAAGGATAAAGCAATAATGCTATTGAATCTTAAGTAATCATTATATGTGACCTTTTTACCCATTGACTTTAGTAAGTAGCTTACCGAACCAGTTCCACCAAATCCGTCCAATACAGAATCAAAAGAAATTTCATTTAGAATTTCGTAAATCCATGGAAGTAATTTCCGTTTACTGCCTTGATATCGAGTAGTTTGAAAAGTATGATTGTTTACTACTAAATGATTATACATATGATTACTTCTTTTGATAGGTTGTTCCTCTCATTATAAACAGCTAGGGTAAGTACACTTTATGATTAACACCAACTGTTGAGATTAAAAGTTAATATCCATTTCAAAGCCATGATTTTTAAATATAGGCAAAATTATCTAAAATAGACTCAGTAGCAAATAAGCAAGTGTTAAGCAGTTTGTTAAATTCCAGAGTCCATTTTTTTATCTTTTTCAAATACAAATACACTGGAGGAGTATTAATCTTCCGGTGATTTTTGAGAACTAAATGTTTTTTCATCTCAAGTATCAGAATCATGAATGATCATTATTACATGGTACGAGGTGAATGATTATAGTGAGGGTCGTTATCGTCTGAATTGTTGATTATCAGGTATAGGATCCAAATTATGAAGCATATTATCAAGAGATGATTCTGAAAGGTCAAATCCTGTCGGCTGAAGCTTGTCTCACAATCATCAACTTGTTATAAACAGAAAATCCCGGATTTCTCCAGGACTTATCTCCAGTATGAGGATGTGCTTTTCATAGCACATCTGAGTTAGGTGTTGTATTTATTCAATTATTAGATCAGTTTTCAGGTCTTTCCAAATTTCTAATAAATTATCTCTCTGATTTTCATAGAAATATTTTATTCTTTTGTGGTCTTTAGGATCAATAGTCCCATTTATTAATTCACCTGTTTTTATGTTGAATGAAGCATTTATATTATCTGTTAAAACATGGAAATGAGGTGGATTATGGTCATTTGGGTAAATATGTATTTTGAGGTTGTTAATTCTATCTACTAGCTTTTTGATTTCATAAACCTCACCAAATTCGGTCACAGTAGTGTTTTGTAAAGCATTACGAAGGGATAATTTAATTATAAAGGATTTATCCATGGTTATGTAGTTTTAAATTAACACAATGGGCCGGCGATTTGATTACAAATCTGTCCGGGTTGCAAAAGGCAATTAATTGAACCGACCTAGTTATATGTAGGGTTAATTTTAAAACTGTCCAGACGTACGAAAACTCTGTCGTCCAGTCCTTAATCAAGTCATATAAGCAGGGATAGACTATAAACCTAATTTTACAAATCGTTGATTCCTACTTCGAGCCTCTTGCTTATTGAATCTATCCGATATCTTTAATCCGATTACCTGCCCTTTATCATTACGATAAAAATCAATTGCTTGCATAAACCGTTTCTCGGATCTGAAACTATCGTTATTTACCCAAGAAAGATTAATTGTTCCATATCGCCAATGCTTTATGACCAACTTTTCATCTTCGACGGCTACAGTAAGCAATATTTTTAACTCATCACTTTTAAAATCACCTAAAAAATCAACAAACTGCATTTTCGAAGGTACACGTATACTAGCTGAATCAGATTGTGAGATTGGCATATTGTTACTATTATTTATAGGCGTCAATTTAGTGGCTAGATAAATATCTGCAATTTTGAAAGCCACTTCTCCAGCATCGGATGGACTATAATTCATTAACACAACTACCGAGAAATGTTGTTCAGGAAAACGCAATAAAAAAGTATTAAATGACGCCCAAGAACCACTATGGTTTATCGTCGGTAAACCACGATATGTTCCGATTCCCAAGCCAAATGCATAAGATATTTGGTTACCATTATTAAGGATACCACATTGCAGCATGCGTTCGATTACAGATTTGCCACCAACCCTTGTGTTGTCGAAATTAATGATCCATTTAGCCAAATCTACATTTGTAGTAAATAGTGAACTTGAGCCGTAAGCACTTAGACCATTATTCACTGTATGGAAATTACCATCGTCACTCCGTTCATATCCATAAGCTTTGTTTCTGACCACCTCAGTGAAATCGTCATGAAAGTGAGTATCCTTCATTCCAAGTGGTTGAAAAATATTTGTATCAGTCCAGTCTCTAAATGTTATTCCAGTAACCCGATGGACTAATTCAGCTAATATCACATAATCTGTATTTGAATAAGAATATTCTGACCCGGGTTCAAAGTTGAGTTCTTTTTGATTATGCACCATATTGAGTATTTGTTCAAACGATAGTGCATCGGTCATTTGCCAACCTGCAAGTATTAAAGAACGAACCCAATCCCTAATCCCACTTGTATGGTGAATCAAGTTTTCAACTGTAATCCGGTACCCAAAGTCTGGTAAATCCGGAATATACTTACGTATGTCATCCTGAAGGGAGATTTTACCTTGCTCAATTAACATTGATATTGCCATGCCAGTAAATTGTTTGGATAAAGAGGCAATATCAAAAACTGTAAACTTTGTAATGGGAACTTTATATTCAAGGTTAGCCATCCCGTAGCTTCTTTGTAATATCACTTCACCATTTTGAACAACTAAAATTGTCATTCCAGGAGAATTGGAATTGTATTGTTTTTCGAATAATGAATCAACTTTAATCGATAAAGTGTCATTCGATGACTGGGCGACAGTTTTATCAAATGACACAAGAAGTATCGGAATTGAAAATGCTATGAATATAATCCTTTTCATGTTTAATAAGTTCTATATAGAAATTATTGCTTTTAATGTTAAATCTAAGATATCCCAGATATCAATATAGTTGTCAGGGATTGAATACTTTACATATAATTCTTCTATTGCCTTTTGAAACCGGAATCTAAAAACAATTGTTCGTTGGTCCGAAATTAGTTTGTTACTTATGGCTGACAAACAATTTTCTCAGGATAATTAAGTTGATTTTTTGAAAGCACAGCCCCGTCAGTCACAGAAGCATTATCGCAACCCCTCTACTCAATCCAAGATATAATGCATAAGCCCGACATTTGCAAACACGATATGAAAGTTAAACAATATCATTGGAATACAATATGTTAATTTTGCATTATTTATCGGAAATTTCTAAAAAAGAGCCCGATAGTCAAGATTCTACCGGGCCTTTGTGGGTGACTAAATTATCACCAAGAGTGTGGCGTCCCTCCTCCGCTGTCTGAATTATCAAGACTCCTGATGGCAATAACGATCACGAGGATAACCAGACACACGATGAAAAATGTTTTCATAGAAACAAATTTTACAATTAATAAAAGCAAGATGCCCTTGCAGGTTTGTTTGCCAGGGCATCAGTTGAATTACAATCCAGGATCTGCATCACTGAATTGTTCAAAGTCAAATTCAGCGAGATAAATAAGATCAGAGCACTCATCGCAGATATTGCATGAATCAGAATCGATGTACCCGCCTTCAATCATGTCTAAGGTCTCTTCACCAGGAAAAAACCAGGTTCCACAATGTCTACATAGTATTTCCATAGCTTTAGTTATAAGAGTCCATTATCCGCGAATGAGTAGTAATCATCTTCAGTTGCAATGATCAAATGATCCAAGAGTTGGATGTCCATAAGGTTCCCAGCTTCTTTAAGCTTTTGAGTGAGCCGAGTATCTGATTCAGAGGGATTTAGGTTCCCCGAAGGATGATTGTGTGCGCATATGATCCCAGAGGCATTTCCTTTGATAGCTGCCTGAAAGACGACCCGAACGTCAGTAACCGTGCCAGATATTCCTCCTTTTGATATATCCAGGATACCAAGGACCGAATTTGACCTGTTCATCAATAGAATCTTGAACTCCTCTACAAACTCGATTATTTCCGGATTCCAGTTATCCATAAATACCTTATATGCATCTCTACTGCATGAGATCTTTACGCGATCTGCCGCCTTCACCCTATTCTTATAACTAAGTTTTACTTCAGATACATTTGTCTGTTGATTTTGTTTCATAATAAATTGATTTAGAAATTAATAGAAATAGATACGCCCGGCCGCTCGGACCAGGCGAATAAGTTTTAAAACAAAAAAATCCCATGAAATCATTTATGAGATCTAAGCGCGAGCCGGATTTGCGAGATCCATCCAGCATCCGCCAAGATAAGCGGCTGTAACCTGAAGATTAAGGCAGGATTTACAGCGTAACTTTAGCTTGATCTTGCCGTATCTGAAGGTTTTGCTTCCTTGCAAAAGCCGCGATTGGCGAATGATGATGGATGGCGCAGGCTCGCACTACCCAAGTGAGGTTGCGATTGCCCGGATTACCGAAGCTGATTTACTCTTATTCCGGGCAAAATAAGCAACCGAACCCCGATGGACCAAGAAAATCATACGTGTAGAGTATGACATAACAAGATTCTCCTTTAAAATGATGATAAGCGGTAAAAAACTGAATGACAGCGTCTGCTTTCACGAGGTTATACATGTCCTTATTAACATGCTTTATTCATGCTTCAGAAGCTTTTTCTGCCATCCTCTGTCTTGAATGATATTCTCCTATCGCCATAATCAAAAAAGTGCTGTAATGTCCTTAAAAATAGCTCTGAAATGGAGTCGATAAAAACCCTCAAGAGCCTATTAATTGGGCATTTTCAGCAAACTCTCTGAAATTAGAATTGAAAATTTGCTCTCTCAGTATTCAGATGGCAATAAACACACATTATCTATAAGCCAGATTCGAATCGAATCAAGAGGGAAGTCACTAAATTCTATGATCTGAGTAATGATAGGTTTCTTCCCGGTGTCTTCTTTGCAGGTTAACTCCCAAGAGAGATCCTTTTTTAGTCTTTGAAGAATCCAGATCTGAAATTTTACTTTCCGAAGTCTCTCATCACATTGATATGAGAGGATAGCATCATAAAGCCACCAGGCGTTGCAATGCTCCCGGATAAAATTGCAGCCATCTGTTAACAGGATTGGCGATTTTCCAGGGAATAAATGTTTATGGTACCCTTCAGTACCTGTGAACTCACGAAGAGACCATTTGATCTCATATGTATTCATAATAGTCATAAATAATTAAGCCTGGAGCGGATCCTAAAAAATCCAAGCTCCAGGCGGTTCTTAAATTGAAATTTCTTATTGAGCTACCTCTTTTTCATTGACTGACTCCGGCGGTAGATACTGAAAGGCAGTTGAAATCTTGATCTCTTTACCTGTAGCCAGTTTCAGCTTAAAAGGCGCACATGAAACGCGTTCAATAGACCCAGGTAATTCCTTCCCGATTAAGGCTTGGGCTTGAATTTCCTCCAGCGCACATGGGATAGTTGTTTTTCTTGCAGAAACGTAGGGTCGACCTGATGATTTTGATATCATCACTTCCGGTTCCCCTGACAAAATTAAAACTGAGAAATACTCCTTGGTCTTCTCATTTTTCTTCTTTTCAAATCCGATAATCTGTACCATGTTTAATAGTTTAAATTAATAAAATGTAATTAGTTATACCCGTGCGGAACATTAGACAGCGTAATTAGCTGCGTCTGCTGCTTGAGTGTGGAAAGTCTCACGTCTCAATAAAATCTCGGTCTTAATATCTATAAATTAAAAAAGGGTGTGGGAGGAGGTGTGTACCCTTTAAGGAAAATTAAATCGGCTTCCAATAAATAAACTCGTAGGGGGTTGAATGACAATGGGTTAACTCATTCACTTTAATATATAAAAAATGGGCCCTACCCCAAAATAATTTTTTTTTGAAAATATGGTTTTGATCAAAATAAGTCGTTATTCTGCTGCCTGGATGTAAAAATTAAGATGGGGTGCAAAGAGAAAATTTTCACATAGAAACGAATTGATATATATATATAGGTATATAAATGTATGTGTATAGAACTTATAATAATGGCATCGTAGACATACTGGTCCTCTTTCAGCATACATTTAAAACCGAACAAACGATAAATCATTAGATACTGGTGATGATTGAAATTTGAAGATCAAACTGAAAACCGGACTAATATGAGAGTCACTTACATTTGCTTACATTAACAAATATCCTATAGTCTTTTTTTACCAAGTATTTCAATCATTCGTTCTCCATTAATCTTTTTCTCCTTAATTGTCAATGCATCCTGAAGATCATAATGCTTTGGAATTCTTTCAATATTGTAACCGCTATAGATCTCTTTAAGGATTTCCTTAACCTGGCTTCTGGTGTATGAGCTGCCAACTGAGAACTGACGTTTAATTTCCATCCTTACCAACTCCTGGATGTCATTATGATTTTCTACCATGGATTTTGCATAGGTAAGGTCTTTCCAAACTTTCTTAAAGTATTTGTATGAATCTTCAATTATTCTGATCCATTCCTCCCGAGTTGAATAGGTATCCCAGTCTATTTCTCCATCAATGTTGTTCTCCATAAAATAATCAACCAGATTTTTATAAGTGATCTCACGAGGCAGAATGATCTGATCAACAGAAATGCCTTCTCCAACCTTACTCTTGATATCAAATCCCTTCCGGTATTGATTTCTGGTTTCAAGGATGAAATATTTATCAGCGTTGAATGCTTGTTCGTTAATATGATATTCTCCATCCTGATATAGAGTATATGTTTTAAAATCCGCATCGCACATAAATGATTCTTCATGACCAATGCTCTTTAAAAAATGATGCTGTGGGATATTCAGCTCGATCTTTTTCCTCACTCCATCGATTATCTTTAGAAGATCCTCCTCATTTTGACTGAAGATTGACTGGTTATAAATATAAATGTAGCTGCCGTAATTTGGATTGTTTTTATTTCTCTGCCTGGATATTGCCTGCTTAAGATCTGTAAGCATATCAATCATCTGCCAGTTATTCCCGGTATTACTCACAATGATTGTCATAGCGTCTTCGTCCATCAAATCTATGCCACAAAATCCTGATGCAGTAATGAAAAGAAACTTTGGTAGAGGTCCACATTTATACCGATGTATGCCGGCAATCTTGATATCATTTTTTAAACTGTCGCCACAGATGATCCCACAATCGTTTTTATTTAATCCTGAAGCCTTTATGATCTTCGTAATCTGCGTAACCGTATTTATGAATACAATTACTTTACTGAATGTTTTCCCTGCAACTGTAAAAGTACTTTCTGAATTAAGTGGCTTAAGAAATTCACTACACAATGCTTTAAACGGATAGGTCCTCTCGCATCGGATTGGAGTCGCTTTAATTGTATTGGTCCAGGTTATCTTCACTTGATCCATTTCACTAAACCATGAAGGCATAAAAGGTAGTGGAATAGGGGTGGCACTTATAAAGCTGACGGTATCTTTATACTCCTCAGCAATCTCAAAAAGAGTAGAAATAGCTTCAGGTCTCTGCTTGGTGGCGGAGAGAAGCATGTTCGATTCATCTATTATTAAATGACAGTCCGGAAGTAGATGCTTTACTTTTGGAAGGCTGTCATAGGTGCAGATGATCTTTGTTACACTGCTACTGTTAACGTACTCTTCAATTTCAGTTAAACTTGTATCACCCCAGACCGGGAGCACAGTATTATTGCTCCTGGCATTTGGATATTGATCAGCTTTGTTAGTTGCAAGGTAAATAGTTGGCACTGCAAGCACCACGTTTTTATCATTCTCCAAGGCGACGGTTGTCATGCCGCATGCACAAATGGTTTTATCTATATATCCTGAAGGAATAACGCTCATTGATTCTGATGCATACTCAGTATCATAATTAAATAAAATCTGTTTCATTGTTCTTTGTAATCTTAAATCTGTTAATACTTATTTGATATAGGGGGCAGTTTTTAAGTTAAAACCCACCTTTATATAGACTTTTTCAGAAATATTGCCCCCAGATCTGAAAAAAAGAGTCTTACTTTACAATATGTATTATAGTTGAATATCAGTAGAATATCAACCTTTCCAATGCCAATTAATTTACATTCTTAATAAAGAATTTCTTGGAGCCTAACTTGCCAGCTCACTCAGGATCATGCGCCCGGATTTCATGTTTTCTGCAGACTGTCCTCCAGGTAATATGTAGATCCAGTCTCTTTGTTTTTGTTCCTGTTGTTCAATGGTTAAGTGTTTTGAATTTTGTGGTAAACAATATTTCAATGAATGATTGAGGGAAAGTAAATTGAAGCCAGTCCCATTAATCATTATAGTTAAATGAAAGGCAGTTATCAACCTTATTATGATAGTTTTATAATAAATATTGTGGATCTTCCCCGTTTCAAAAATGGCCGGTAGAAAGCTGACTTTAAGTAGCTGCCCTTAACTGATTATATTATAGTAAATACAGAGTCGGATAGCAACACTTTTGTCTCATGAAATGACGCAAATACTACACTCCAAACTACATTATAGTTGATTAAATTGGAATCATGCCTTATACTCCCTGATATTATTCATTCCAACAAGATCTGAAATCGATATGGACGACTACCTATGGTTTGATTATAGTTTATTTTACTGAAATTTATACATGGTATTGGGTATATTTGATTATCAATGAAAATAAAGTTTTCTTATTCTCTGGTAGATGGGATAATCATTTTCAACATCCAATGTAACATCCAATATGTTAAAATAGTCTTGTATGTAGTTGTAAATCAAATATGCATTTAGTCGCCCCGGGATCACAAAAACAAAGCGTAACATAATTGAAAATCAATTTGTTGCGCTTTTTTTATGTCTTTTTTTAATTCCATTCTCAGATTTAAATTCCTTCGTTTATCCTTCATCAAAGTCACGGTCAATTATTACCTGGTACCGGTAAACATATCATTCAGAACTCCGCTGCTAATGCTATAGGTAAGTGTGTTTCCATCAACTTTACCATCTAAGTAACCACTTTGATCTGAAAAAGACAGTATATAAGTATTATTAGCTGCATTCATAACGGCTATTTCTCCAAAAGTAAAGCTGGATCCACCGATGATGATTGTTAATTTGACCTTTGTATCTGCGGTTTTTATAATTTCTGATGTGCAAGACAGGTTGCCTGCTCCATGAGACATTGTTCCATGATAGGTACCCACAACTTTATCTGCATAACCAGCCGGATTTTCGTCCTTATTACAACTTATAACAGAAATTAATAATGCCAAAAAACATAATACCTTTATTTTTTTCATAGGTCTGTTTTTAATCGGGTGAAGAAAGTTATTTCTTTTTTTTAATAGAGATTAATAGCCAACTATAGGTTACTGGATATTCTCATGAATGGAAACTAGTTGTTCCATTTTGCTAGTTATCGATAAATTTTAGTTAGGAATAAGCTAGAATAAAGATACAATTATATAGGTTATTATAAAATGTTGGCAAGTCTGTCATCAATCGTAAAGTTTCTATCTTTTAAGCTTTGGATGGATTGCGGAAGCCTCGAAGTACAGCTAACTAAATAGCATTTTAAACACAGTCTATAACAGCTTTCGTAATACTCCTTTGGTTCCTGTTTACTTTCTCTTTTTAAGGACTGCCCTGTCAGTCACAGAAGCATTTCATCAACAATCCGCTGCATCCTCAATGGTTAAAAGTCTTTTGTCCGACAATTCACAATCGATACTAAAGTTAAACAAAAATGTTGATTGGTTTAAGCCTAGCAAGGGAATTTTACATTGGTCGTTATCAACCGGCACAAAAAAGGCTGAAAGATCGTAAAGGGAGAGTTCTATCCTAGGAGGATATTCAGCATTATCAGAAAATTATTGTTGCCCTGGCTGAGACTGACAGGTTGATGAAAGAGATTGATAAAATTGAGATTACTTAGAAGAAATTTACAGTAACACTTTGTTAGCGTTTCGTGCATTATTTTAGACTAAAGTCAAGAATATTTGCATGATTCTTATTCATTTTTTAGTCAAGCATTACTCAATTGCAGGTTCACAGCTCTTCAATTCAAAACTAATCCCAACTAAACTAAATTGCTTCAATATTTCTGAACAATGTAATCACATTATGCCCCCCGAAACCAAAGGTGTTGTTCATCGCAACACGAATATATCGTTTTTGTGCTTTTTCGAGCGTCAGGTTTAACAACTTCGGGATGCCAGGGTCGATATCACAGGTGTTTATCGTGGGAGGAACAATAGATTCGTTGATTGATTTTATGCACACAATGGCCTCGATGGCACCTGCACCGCCCAACAAGTGACCGGTCATCGACTTGGTAGCGCTGATGTTTAAATGTTGCATGTGGTCGCCAAACACAGTGTGGATGGCTTTCACTTCGCTGAGGTCTCCCAACGGTGTAGAGGTGGCATGGGCATTGATGTAATCCACATCGGAAGGGGCAATCTGTGCATCCTTTAATGCAAGGTTCATTGCGATTATAGCGCCTTCCCCATCGGGATGTGATGCTGTGATGTGATAAGAATCGGCAGCAATTGCGCCCCCGATAACCTCAGCATAAATTTTTACACCACGCTGTCTGGCGTGTTCCAATTCTTCAAGAATCAGAGCACCGGCGCCCTCGCCCATTACAAATCCATCCCTTGAAACATCAAAAGGACGACAGGCTGTTGCTGCATTGTCGTTATTAGTCGAAAGGGCCATGGATGCCCCGAAACCACCAATGCCTGTTTCGGTAATCGCTGCTTCGGAACCTCCCACAATCATCACATCGGCTTTGTTCCAACGGATCTGATTCAATCCTTCGAGAATAGCCACATTAGATGTAGCACAGGCAGCCACAGGCGCATAATTAACCCCTTTAAAGCCAAATTTTATCGAAATAAAACCAGCCGCCATATTAACGATCATACGGGTGATAAAAAACGGGGAAAACCTTGGTATTTTACCATGCACAGCGTAATCTATAACTTCTTCCTGCATGCTCAGGTTACCGCCATATCCCGATCCCCAGATTACCCCTGCGCGTGTGGCGTCAATGCTAGAAAGGTCAATACCTGCATCATTTATGGCTTCCTCGGAAGCAACTAAGGCATATTGGCAAAACGGATCCATCTTTCGACTTTCTTTTCGGTCAAAAAAATCCTCCGGCTTAAACCCTTTTATCTCACAGGCAAATTTCGTTTTAAAATTTTCCGGATCGAACCTGGTAATCAGTCCTGCACCACTTTTGCCCATCTTTATGTTTTCCCAAAAAATCTGTACCGTGTTTCCTAACGGTGTTAAGGCCCCAAGGCCAGTGATTACAACTCTTCTCATGCAATGCAGGTTGAATATTGATTTATGTTTCAATGTCGTTTAGGTAGTGAAGAGTGCGCCAGCATTTATTCAAAATTAATCCTTAACTAAACGACATTGAGTTGTAATATAGCTAAAACTATCTAATCAGGATTATTTTCATTAATCAATATTAAAATATATAATTAACTTGCGATTATAGCACCCCTACGTTTGAGTGTAGCAGTAGTAATGGAGATCGGGTAATGTCATTCTGTCATGGAGCATAAAAGTTTACACGATCCAGAGCGCTTATATTACCTCTGAAACCCTTATTATTGCTATACTTTTTTAAAGGGTAAAACTAAATAGTAAATATTGAAGATACCAGTCAGCTTCCTCCTTCTCTGGCAATCTTCCTAAAATTATTAATCCATTTTCCAGTAAAAGAGTTTTTCACATTCCTCATATCATAAAATTGACTTTTATTCGGAAATAGTGTAAAATTGTATTATAATCTACAATTGAAACGAGGTAAGAAATTGAGTTTTAGTTCCTGACATTTCATAGTTTGTATATTAATAAACAGGAATCATTTTTCAATTATTTGAGATATGAATTTAAAATTAAAGCTGGTTTTTTCATCATTATTATATTCAAGCCTGATTATTTCTACTTCCAATAGTCAGCCTATACAAACAGTTGATAATAAACTAAACCTGGCTGATCTTGGGAATAAGATTGAAAATTCTATAAGCTTTAATACCTCTGATTCAAATTACGAAAAGATCTGTGCCATTACCGGTCAGTCAGTTATAGTGTCAGCTTCATCTCTTATAATAAATGGGAAGACGCTGGAACCTGAAGCAATTAATACAAGAGGACAATCATCACTCTTTTTCAGAAGGAAAAGTTACTCTTTTAGTCTTAAATCGGAAGCAGCATTTAAACATGGAGATAGAACGGAATCGTTCAAAAAGTTTTATGTAATTAGTTTATCCATGGACAAAAACTATTGCAGAAACCGTCTGGCTTTTGAAATGATGGGGACATCTGATTTTTTTGATCTTTTTTATTCATTCTGTGAGCTACGGATAAATGATCAGAGTGAAGGGATCTGCATGGTTATTGAACGACCTGACGACTGGGCATTGAAAAAAAAATGCTCTCCTTTCCTGATACGCAGAGGATATAACCAAACCATAAAAAAAATTAAGACCGGAAGATATACTGAACCCGGTGATGGGAAAAAATACACTGCCTGTTTCAGACAGATCTACAGATCGTTAAATAAATATAAAGGAGAGGAACTCTATAATGAACTATCCAGCCGGCTTGACATCGGAGTTTATATGAAATGGATCGCTTTCAATTTTTTCGTACGGAATGGCGACTATACAGATGAAGTCAATTTCTATATTGATCCTGCAATTAAAAAATTTAATATTATTCCATGGGATTACGATGATTTGTTTTCTGCCGGCCCTCATGAGGAATCTATTCAAAACAGAAAACTTCGCGAAGACAAATTGTTCTTTTCAACTGAAGATCTGCTTGACAGGCAAATAGTTGTCGATCCGTATCTTTATAAAACCTACCTGATTCAATTTCAGGAATTGATGAACCAATTGTCACCAGATGTTATTAAAAGAATCTTTGAAAACACATACGCCGAATTGTATCCCTATTATTCGAACAACGAAATCATCAGCAACTCGCAATATGACCTTTACAAAGACGCAAGTTTAATAAAATTGAAAAACGACCTTTCTACGCTATATGAAAAATTATTAATCTACAGAGATGTTTATCTTAAAGATATAGCCAAAAATGTCAAATGAATCTTTGCCATAACAGCCCGGTTGTATATTCTTCTTTCTCCTGATATTAAACTTTTAAATCAATTATTGTAAAACGGCAATAACCTTTTGCTTAATTTCTTTAGGTAATGCATTTTTATTTATCGTCACAGAAATAGTTTTAAGCAGAAAATATTCCTTCGACATATATATATATCCTCCGCAATTTTTCTGATCACTTGAGTTTTTAACAATATAAAATCTCTTTCCTTTGTTATTCTCGGCAATACCTATTATATGCAGATTATGAACATCTTCAGTAGTGTGATTATCAAATGCTGTCTGTCTTATTTGTTGGGTGATATTATTTATACTATCATTCAAAACTGCAAAGCCATCATTATATTGATAAGTATCGCCATCCCAACCCACTGAATAATTGTGCAACAGGGAAGAATCCACTATTCTGCCAAAATCATTCAGAGGCAGATTTAAATAATAGTTATTATCCCAGTTTGCTTCTGTCTCAAGTATGAACTTTGAATAAAAAGGATGGTGGCTGAATGATGTAATTTCAACATAATCATCAGGATTGATGCCAATCATTTCTTTGGCAAACGATTTTGGAGTATAAGTCTTATTATTATATTTAAAAGTTGAGGGAGCCTTTCCCATGGTGCCAGTAATAATTTCGCGGATGTCATTCCTGTATCCCTCAGTTGTCATATTCCCGCGGCCCGAATTAAGATAGTTTTTGACTTTTTCAAGAAGGGCTTTGTCCATATCACCATGATCATATATTGTGGCAGAGTCTTTCTTCCCTGAATATACAGACTCAGGTATTGCTCCGTATTTCCTATATGCGTTCAATGCGCTGAATGATAAATCTCCACAGCCGAAATAGCTTTTCCCATTCATTCTGATATATTTCTCAGCTTTATCTTCATATGTCGGAGGTACATAAAACATAGGAGATAGCACAACAGGAGCTTTTCCCAGCCTGATAGCTTCGGTTTCAATGAAAGATGTAGTTGCAAAGCTCCAGCATACACCGGTTGCCTGTTGATCCTTTATGGGAGAGCTTTTAATTAGCTTAACGATTTTATATCCTTCGATCAGAGGGTTTAAATTTGTTTTAAGCGTAAAAACATAATTGGTAGGCCTTAATTTTAGGCTGATTGCTCCACCCCATAAACCATCAATTACAGAATCTCCCGGGAGAATTTTCCCCTTGTAAATTATTCCCGCTTTCAGGGATGAAGCATCGACGAACAGGCTATCCTGAAGTGTCCACACTTTATCCAGTACAATATCTTTAAATCCCTGGTCAGGAACACTGAGAAAACCTTTGAGACTGTCTTTTGACAGTTCAAATCTTAATATTACATTCATAGAAATCTGGCTGGTGGTAACCTTGCCCATCCAGGAGCCCTTCAGGTTTCCTGGTTTAGTGTTCTGACAATAAACTATGGTAGGTATCAGAAGAAAGAGAGAAAAAATTAATGATTTTGTTTTCATGATTAGTAGTTTTCAGAATAAACAACTTGTTATTATAACTGATAGACGGCCAAACAAACAATAAGCTGCATCATAATTGAATATGTATATCAGTTTATTTCTGATTGTCCAATGTGATTAAGGTTCGATTTGGTATGTCCCAATGTAAATTTGAGATAGCTCCCGGTTATCGAATCAGCTCAGGGGCATAGTTGTTTCATTTTGGTATAACGTAATATCGGATGCAACAATATATTTGTATTCGCTCACATACCTTAATAAAGAAACTTAACCTTATTGTTTTTTAAATATATCATTACCAATGAAAATCTGATAATCTTTTATTCTGCCATTGTTGCTATTCCCGGTTTTTGGAACATAACGGAAACCTGTAGTCTCTTCATCTTTTCCCAAATCAATTACCAGGAAATGCGGATAACCAGGTTGCTTGTCACTATACTCGGAATTCCAATAGTTGAATGTCTGACCGTCAATTGCATTTTCAGCGCTGCCGTTTTCCTTCATTAATTCTTCACTGCTCACGTATGCAATTGTCCAGTTTTGGTGGCTGATCGGGTTGTAATTGATGTCAAGAATATCTAATTCAGCAATAGCGGCAATAGCTTTTTTATCAAATGAACTTAGCGCTTCAAAGCAGAAATAGCGGCCTTTAGCCGGCGTTGAAAACTTTATAGTCTGCATTTCATCTCCAATGGAAAATTCTCCTTTATGATTTGGTTTAAGCTTGGTGGTGTTCAGCTTTACGTCGGGACGTTTGGAAAGTGAAAAATCCTTCCCAGGCTTAAGATCATTTAGTATTGGTTTGTCCAGTCCTTGTAAAACAGGTTCTTCGGGACCTAATAAATCGAGTACTAACACTTTATTAGATCCTTTATTAAGCCAGGGAGCAGGGACATACATGGTTTGCGTAGGACCAATATTCCAGTAACGGCCAAGACAATGCCCGTTAACCCAGACAACACCTTTTCCCCATTTACTTACGTCAAGAAAAACATCACCGACTTTATCGATCATTATTTCTCCCTGCCATATCCCGGGGATTGATTGCGCTGTTTCAGTTTTTTCATATTTCAGATTATGCAACATGTTATCATCGTAAGAAAGATTGTATATCTTCCACTCTGTAACTTTAACCGGTTCATTATTTTTGGTTATAAACTGAATTGGTCCTATCAATCCTTTTCTATCGTGAACTTCGGGGCCAAAGTTAACTCGTCCCATAGCGTGTACTAAGACATCTAAAGTGGCTTCCTTATCTCTTTTTGGGATTGTTATTTCAAAATTCTGTTTACGCCTGTCCATTACACCAAGTTTTTTCCCGTTTATAAAAATCCAGGCAAAATCATGAACAGCATTTACTTTAAATGTACACTCCGAACCGGCAGGTAAAGTGGTCCGATAAAGGATGCTGCCATGTGCCTGATCATAATATTCCATTGTTTTAGGATTATCAGTAACAATGGGAGTAGGGAGATTATTAAAAAGCGGTGCAAACCCGGTTAACCTGACAGAAGGGAAAGTTGTTGTCGGATTTGCAGCAGGAGGCTCAGGTAAAGCGGATTCTCCGGGCATTAAGTATTTGGATATTAAGTTGCGGGTTTGAATAAACTTATCAGTGGTCCAGCCGGCTTCGCTTACAGGTGCCCCATAATCGTAACTGGAAGCATCTGGCTTAAATGGTCTGTCTGCACCTGACCAGAAACCAAAAGTAGTACCACCATGAGCCATATAAATGCTGAAAGATGCTCCTGTCTTTAGCATATACTCCATGTCTTTTAAATACTGATCGGTATTACCGAAAGTATGTGGTGCTCCCCAGGTATCGAACCATCCCGAGTAAAACTCTCCACACATCAGAGGGCCTTCGGGTTGTATTGAACGCAAAGCTTTAAATGCATCTTGAGGATTAGATCCAAAATTCACGACATTGAACAGGTCTTTGCGGAGTCCTTTTGTTATGTGATAGGTAGGATTACAGGCAAAAAGAGGAACATCAAAGCCTGCATCGACAACAGCACTTCTCATTATTCCCATATATTCCGGATCATCGGCATAGAATCCATATTCATTCTCAACCTGCACCATTATTATCGGGCCGCCTTTTGTAATCTGTAATGGCCCTAAAATACGACCGACTTCCTTTAAGTAATTCTGGCAAGCTTTGATATACAATGGATCTTTTGTGCGAAGTTTTATGCTGTCGTTTTTTAGTAACCACCAGGGCAGGCCTCCCATTTCCCATTCTGCGCATGTATACGGGCCGGGACGGAGAATCACCCATAAGCCTTCCTCCTGCGCGATTCTGCAGAATTCAGCGACATCAGCTTCGCCGTCCCATCTGAATGTACCTGGAGTTGGTTCCTGGTGATTCCAGAATAAATAGGCACATACCGTATTCATGCCCAGAGACTTCATCATCTGAAGACGATGATGCCAATACTCTCCGGGTATTCGGGAAAAATGCAATTCCCCGCAACGAATCTGAAAAGGTTTGCCATCAAGTTCAAATTGATTTTTGCCGATTTTGAATGTGTGTCTGGATTCTGGGTTTTGACATGATGAAAATGTTAACAGAAACAACATACAAGCCCCTATATATAAGGTTGTAATCGATTTTAAATTTTGCATTTCAATTTGAATTTGAATTAGACATTTATAAAAATCACATTATTTTCAAATCTAAAAATAAGCAAAAATTGATAACTTGTTTTTTAATTACAGGGGTTTTTCTCAACCTGTAGAACGCCGGTTTTGTCCTCAGTTATTCATGAAATTTACTCGCATAGATTTTTTGGGGCCAATTAAAGTTGTCCATGTTGCCGACATTGCCGGATGAAGTCTGTTAGCAACCGAGGAGCACCTAAGTGCGATTGTCATTGGGGAATTGGAGATACCATAAATTAAATATCCAGATATTTTAATAAGTGATAAATAAATCGTTTTTTAATTCCACTGTTTCAATAAAGTCATTACTTTTCATGAATAATCATATATTTAAACATTAATGGAATATACTGAACTAATCCGCACCCGTGAAAGCATCCGCAATTACGATCCGAACCGACCAGTACCCAAGGAGATTCTTGTGAAAATCCTCGATGCCGGAAGATTATCCCCTTCAGCTTGCAATTATCAGCCCTGGAAATTCCTTTTAATATCCTCCTCTTCTTTGCTTGAAAAAGTCAGAGCATGTTATCAGCGTGACTGGTTCAAAGACGCTCCTCATATTCTTGTGATACTTGGTTTTAAAAATCAGGCATGGAATCGCAGTTACGACGGATACAATTCCATTGAAACCGACATCGCAATTGCTATGACACATATAATGTTGGCTGCTGAAAATGAAAGCGTTGGCGCTTGCTGGGTTGAAGCTTATAATCCCACATTACTTAAAGAAGCAATAAATCCTGGTGAAAACCAGCTGATATTTGGAATTATGCCATTGGGTTATCCCAAAGCCGGATTCAAAAAGACATTTAATAAGAAAAGGAAATCCCTGGAAGAAATCATTGATTTTATGTGAACTTTTATTTTCCGTTATACTGAGTTGGAACACACTGCAGGAAGTTTTTGTAACTTATGGGAGATATTTATTTATCAGATTTATCAGCAGTTTTCTATCTGTTGGCTTTGAAATATATTCATTACATCCCGCTTCAATTGATTTAATACGGTCACCTTCCATTGCGTATGCTGTATTGGCAATTATAGGTATCTCCTTGTTGCTCTCTCTTATACGCCTTGTAGTTTCATAGCCGTCAATACCCGGCAATTTGACATCCATTATTATAATATCGGGAGAATTACCTAAAGATAAAATTCTTAATGCCTCATCACCATTTTCTGCCTGTATAATTTTAATTCCGGTTGTTTTAAGAATTTCATGAATAAGCATGAAATTGGAAGGATCGTCCTCAACCACAAGAATACTCTTTCCTTCCCAGATAGGTTTTAGAAGGTCGTTATCTGAGCCTACAGCTATGGGTTCAATTACCTGGTTTTTCCATTTAAAAGGAAGATAAAAATAAAACCTTGATCCTTTGTTCACTTCCGATTCTACTTTTATTTCGCTTCCCATCAGCTTTACCAGGTTCTGTGATAGAGAAAGACCTAATCCTATGCCACGGTATAACCTTAGTTTATTGTCCTCCACTTTTCTGAATAATTCGAAGATGATTTCTTTTTTGTCTTCAGATAAGCCAATTCCGGTATCTTCTACATAAAACATAATTTTGTCTTTCTCAATAGTACATCCTAAAGTGATATGCCCGGCATCGGTAAATTTAATCGCATTATCAAGGAGTTTACTGAGAACTTGTTTGAGACGAAGAGCATCAGACTCAATTGACAAGCTTTTATCTATCAGATTCACCGAGAGACGGAAATCCAAAAAAGACTTTTCTAGTGACTTTATCTCCTCAGTATATCTAAGGTACAGTTCATTTAGAAGAGGATAGACTTCACATTCCTTAAAATTTATTTTCAATTGGCCTGATTCAATTTTCGAAATATCGAGGATATCATCAATAAATCCTAAAAGACCATTTGAGTTTGTCACTATAAGATCGACAAATTCGTTTTTTTCTTCTTCTGAATAAACTTTATCTTTTAGCAATTCTGATAACCCGACAATTGCATTCATCGGCGTCCTTATCTCATGCGACATATTTGCAAGGAATGAGCTTTTAAGTTTATCCGAAAGCTCTGCTTTTTCTTTTGCTTCTATCAGTTTCTTTTCAGCCTTCTTTCTCTCCTTTATGATTTCCTCTTTGACAATTATTTCTTTTGTTTTTTCATCAATATTCTTAAGCAGCCTTTCCTGAAATGTCCTCATGTTTTTTTCTCTTAACCTTATGTATTCGTAAAGAGAAAAGACGAGCAGAGGTATCAGCACCATATAAAACCATCCTGAAAGATAAACAGGTTTCTTTATTCTGATTTTAAAGGATGCTGATTCCTCCTGTAATGTATCGTCCTCGTTAAAAGCTTTAACCCTGAAAACATATAGGCCGTGATCAACTTTTTCATAGACAACACTCCTTCGGGTTGAGAGATCCGACCAGTTTGGACTATAGCCCTCGAGAAATGTCTGATAATTTACAGCATCCGGATTACTTAAATTAATACCTGTAAATTCTATTTTGATTTCATAATCGCCTGACCTTAGTGTTATGTTTTTGTCGATGCTGGTTTTAACTTTATTAATATAAACTGCATCAATATGAAGCATGGGAGGAGTCTGCCGGCCAGTGTTAACCTGAGAAAGCAATTTCACCAGACCCTCAGATGTTCCAAACCATGTATTATTCTGGCTATCAGACAATACCGCATTAGAATAGAAATCAGATGTACTTTTGATCCCTTCATTATAAATGTAATTTCTTATTTTGCCTGTTTCTGTATCGATCTGGGAAAATCCACCTCTATGGCCGACAAGTATTTTATGGCTTCTATCATATACCATGCTGTAACAGTAGTCTGAGACTAATCCCGAAGAGAAAGTGTAATTAAGGTTAGCGTCAGGTTTGAACCGGTACACACCGTTGCCGTAGGTTGCTATCCAAAGCGAACCTGAATTATCTTCAGCAAATGACACCACATTATTTTGTCCGAAAGAACTTGTAGTGTTAAGAGTTGCGATATTGTCATCGGGACTAATATAAAAGATAGAATTGCATATTGTGCCGACTAATACCCTGCCATTTGAATCTATAAAGAGTTGTTGTATATTATTATTTGGCAAACCATTGTTTTTATTGAACCATTTTCTGATTCCCGTTGATGAATTTAATTTACACGCACCTTTTTTTGTACTTATCCATATAGTATTTCCTTTACCGGTTAAATGATTTATCGAATTTTCCAGAGCATCATTCGACAGGTAAATCTTTGCAAAATTATCGGTGACAGGGTTAAATGCATAAACTCCCTCTTTTTCGAAACCGAGGTAGATCAATCCTCCGGGTGCACAGTAGATTGAATTAACCCGGGAACCCGACAACCATGTGGGGAATGAATAAGATTTTGATATTTGTCCGTGTTCAGGAGTAACCTTAGCAATCATGTTATCGCTTGCAATCCATATGTTACTGCTATCCTTTGATAAAGCATATATGTGATTTGATCCGATTCTGGCAGAATATGAAAGAAATTTAATGTTATCATCAACCAATCTCAGTAGTCCACCGCCATACATTCCAAGCCAGATATTACCGTCGCCATCCTCGTAAAGACACTTTACCTCATTTGATTTCAGTCCTGTCTCACTATTTATGTAACCTGACAGGTAGAGCCTTCCTGATCCCTTTCCAATCTGATATTTTATAATTCCTTTCCCCATTGTATTTACCCAAAGTTCATTCCTTCTTATAATCAGCCCTCCCTGGATGTTATCCAGATCCCCATTTTGGTTGGAATTGCTCTCAATAAAATCGAAAGAGAGGTTAGCCGCATTAATTGTGATTTTGAAGATGCCTTTGTCTTTTGATAATATAAAAAATTCTCCCTCTTTTTGTTTTATAATATCAACAACTTTTGACAGAGGATAGTTTTTTACTATTGTCTTTACGGTCATTGAACTGGAATCCTTGTGATATTCCATAATGTAGAGATTCTCCTGGGTTCCGACAAGGAAATAATTGGTAACGATATGCTTAATATTGGAAATAAGTTCATTTTTCAAAGGAGTTGAGACTCTGATTAATTTTCTATTACCATTCATAACCAGAAGGCCCCCGTTCTGAGTAGAAAACCAGATTGTTGCGGTATCGGCTTCCGTAATAGATGTGATAGATGAGTTAACAGTTGAAGGATTCAATAGTTTGACAAACTGTCCATCCCTGATGTATGTTATTCCACCATTCATATGACCAAGCCATAATCCTCCCGAAAAGTCTTTATAAATTGTTGCGATAAAATTTTCGGTAAGACTATCCTTTTCAGTAAAGTGTTGAAATTCAAATCCATTAAACCTGTACAGCCCTTCTGCAGTGCCAATCCACAAGTAGCCGTCATTTCCCTGGCTCAGAGAATAAATGAACGAATTTCCTAAACCGTCGGAAGGTCCATATTGCCTGAAAAAATAATCCTGCCCTGAGATTTCAGTAAAAACCTGTGCGAATATTAAAATAAAAAATAGCTTAATTTTCATTCCTCGAATGATTTACTTTTTTTCTACTGCTTTCATTTTCAGAGACGGTTTATACACCGGTATACCACCAATTGGGATCACATAAAAAGGAAGTGACACTCCATATTGGTTTTGGATTATAACCGCAACATTATTGTTTCTTATGAGCCTGGTTTTGTTTTTTATAAACTGTATTTCCAAGGATGTGTTTCTTTCTTCTTTGGTTATTGGCAATTCAGTAGTTGCCCAGTCTCCCTGTCCTGATACCTTACAGAGCTCGCCCATTTTTGCAACCGAAACCACTCTTATGAAACCATCATCATCCCAGTCATAATTCATTATTTTCACGGATATAACTTTGTCATCAATATATGGATAGATTTGTGAAACATCATTTTGATTATCGGACAATCTGAAATGATATTTATAGGTAAACAGATTGCCCCCTTCAATTGGTATGTTTTTTTTGCTATTTGTGCTAAGGAAGTATTTGTACAGATTCCCATCGTCGCCGCTCACCCCTTTTGCTATAACTTTAAATATGTAACCATTTAGTTCTTCTGACAATTCACCTTCCATCGGATTTATAGGGCCAAAAGTATACCACTTTTGATCATATTTTGGATCAACGCCAAACGATTTGGCATCCACTAGATTGCCACTCTCATATTTATCAGACTGATCTGCCACTCTGGCCCCTTTGTCACTCCAGGCTCCTTTACCACCATAGATCGAAAATCTGATAATGGTGTTGAATTCCCCTTTCTGTTCATCAAGAGCACCTCCTGTGTCAGGGTCAAAAATTCTGAAGTAGAATGGTTCCTTATTAGTTATGGGTATCCTGAAAAAGAAAATCTGACAAAAATCATCATCACCCCATGACTTATCAGCATCCCCACCGAAAGTAACCAGGTAGGGAATATTCTCATCCTTTGCGGGTACCGGCTGAGATTGACCAGAGATATACGCAGCACATCCCAGAATACAAACAATTGCTTTAAACAAATTTTTACTTTTCATAAGATAGTTCATATAACTCTCAGAAGAGATATATTCTTGTGTGTACAAATCCTTATTATTAAAAATTCATCATTAAAACTGATAAAAAGTAGTTAAATCATTGTTCAAAATCTTTAATCTCAAATTCAATAGAAGTATGGGTAAAGAAGGTTTTACTTGTTGCATTATCCACTATGTTCAGCTTTGCCCAGTATTTTCCTGCCCCCGTATAGTCATTCTTGTTTGAATATGACTGAGAAAAGATAACCTGATCAAAGAGGAAAAATATGCACAACAATAGAATTATCCGTCTAATTTGTAAAATCATTTTGGACAATGTGTTGCAAAGAAAATTATTGTTTGGAAAGATAGAAATTTTCATCGATCATTCATATGATTTTAATATATTTTCCCTCGCTGATCATGCAGATAATCGCTGATAGCTGAATCTTGATCCGCGTTAATCAGCGAAATCTGTTGGAGATCTTTAAAATTTATTTGTACTTTTATTTATTGATAATTCTTATCACTAAACTATATTTCCCATGAAAATAATCAGGAGAAATTTCGGCTTGCCATTTTTGCTTCTTTTGCTCTTTCTCAACGGATGTAAGCAGGAACAGGCAATAACATCACTTCCCAGAAGCAATCCGGAGGCCCAGGGAGTATCTTCACAGGGAATTTTGGATTTCCTCGATGCAGCAGCAAAAAGCAAGAACGAATTCCACAGCATTATGTTTCTTCGTCATGGAAAAGTAATAGCCGAAGGGTGGTGGAATCCTTACAAACCCGAACTCAAGCATACACTTTATTCCACCAGCAAAAGCTTTACTGCCACAGCTGTTGGTTTTGCTGTAAGTGAAAAACGGTTGTCAGTCAGTGATAAAGTCATCTCTTTTTTCCCCAATGATTTGCCTGATACAGTGAGTCCGTTTCTTGCAAAAATGACGATTAAAGATTTGCTGAGTATGTCAGCTGGCCAGGACCCTGATCCAACATTTGGAACGGTAGTGAAAGACAGCAACTGGGTTAAGTCATTCCTGGCAAAACCGGTAGTTCATGAACCGGGTACAAAGTTTTTGTATAATACCCTTGCCACATATATGCTATCTGCCATTGTTCAGAAAGCCACCGGAGAAAAGGTAATTGACTTCCTCAAGCCTCGATTGTTCGAACCTCTGGCTATAGAAGGAATGGATTGGGAAGTAGATACCCGTGGCATTAACTGCGGAGGTTGGGGTTTGAGACTGAAAACGGAAGACATGGCTAAATTCGGACAGCTTTTTTTACAAAAGGGCAAATGGAACGGGAAACAAGTTCTGCCTGCTTCGTGGGTTGAAGAAGCCACAACCCTGAAAATCTACCAGGCACCCGATGCACCCCAGTCCAGGAAGGATTCAAGTGACTGGTTGCAAGGTTACTGCTATCAGATGTGGCGTTGCCGCCACAATTGTTTCCGCGCCGATGGAGCCTACGGACAATATATAATTGTGATGCCCGATCAGGATGCTGTTATAGCTATTACATGTGAAACTCCTGATATGCAGGATGAGATAAACCTGGTATGGGAATATTTGCTGCCTGCCATAAAATCTGATAAGCTGGCTGAAAACCCTTCTCTGTCGACATCATTAACCCAAAAATTGTCATCTTTGGCACTTCCATTAGCCGCTTCGGGAAAGATGCCCGATGATATTTCACTGATATCAGGGAAAACATTTGTTCTCGATCCAAATGATAAGCATATGCAGACAATTGACTTCAGGTTTGTTGACAATATCTGCAAGGTTTCCATGACGATCGATTCGATCCGTTACAATTATTCATTTGGGTCCGGACAATGGATCGATGGTGAAACATCCCTTCATGGGCCTAATTTATTATTGCTTGCAAAGGCTCATTTTCTTGGTCTTCCTCCTTCAAAAGTAACCGGGAGTTATGGCTGGAAGGATGATAATACCCTGGAACTGGTTTTGCGATATATCGAAAGTCCGCATAACGAAAGAATTATTTGTAAATTTGATAAGAACAATGTATCGGTTGGCTTTCATTACAGCAATATGCCGGGCAATATTCAACCGGAATTAAAAGGAGCTATTAAAGAATAAAATGCATTATATAATATCTCCGATCTCCCTCTCTCAATTTAACCCTTTCTCCCGCTCATTCTTAAAGAGCCTGCGATTCAGCATATTTCCTGGCCATCTCGGAACATTTGATCCATTCGAAGCTTGATCCGAATACCTTTTGTATGCGTTCAGCAAGGGAAGCGAGTCCTTCCAGTCCAAGTTCTGTGCCCTGGGTATAGAGTGACTGCCAATGAGTTACAATTACTACCGGGAAGCCCGTATCAATCAACTGGCGGATCCTGCCTGTTTTTCCGTCGGGTGACAATAGCCGGTCTATACCATCGCTGATAAATTTCGGCCGGTCCTTTTTGTCAGGAAGATCCATCGACCAGAAAATATCTCCTGCATTTGCAGGCACACTTACTACCACCTGTCCACGCTCAGCGTTTTTATACCTCACATTGCACTGATAAGGTTTCTCATTATCAGATGCGGCATAAAGGAAGTACCATGTAAGTTTACGCTTATAAATTTTCCACTGAGCATCGGCAAGTGACTGGGCATATTTATCTTCCACATCTATACCCGATTCCCATGGCGATGTGATTCCGGTTGACTCTATACCGACATTTTTCAGGATCTGGAAAGCCAGAGTAAAATACTCAACGATCTCTTCTTTCGGTGCCTGTGTTATCCATGTATCCTCGTACATATGACGGCGGTAATTTCCGGTTTTCAGATCATAAGAACTCAGATGGGTCAGAAATTCGGGGGTGATATCAAATCGCGGAGCAACATGTTCACGCATAAGTTTCAGAAACTCAAGCAGATGATCCTGGGGCACACGCTTGAGTGACTGGTCAATACGTCCGAGGCAGCTTGGCATCGGGATGATTGTGAACTTGCCATGAAGGTCAAAACGGTCAAAAGTATCTGCAACTCTTCTGGTGAATTTTGCTGGGACCAGGAATGGTGTCTCATAGCCTGGGAGCTCATAGAATAGCGGATCAACAGGCGATCCATCATCAATAATCAGCGAAAAGGGGATTTTCCCATTAAAGCCTGGACCTGTGAATGACTTTCCATTATCAGGCCGGGCAGATGCTATAACCTTTTCCATAGATCCGGATATTACTCCTGCTGCCAGACCGGCGCCGGCATATTTTAAAAGAGTCCTGCGGTTCATTTTAGTCATAGATTTTTTATAGACATGTCTATTCGTAAAATTAAGTATTATATCAACGACCTGAAATTTTTTTGACCACAAAGCGTACCCATGTCTTCGCTACCCTTCCCGCATTATGGTTTGTTTCTTCGGTATTATTGCCCCCTGGCCGTTTCACGGCCATCCCCCTAAAGGGAGACTAATTCGGTTACGTTAATTGGGATCACTCTCTACTCTAGTGTATTAACCCCCCTTTAGGGGGGCAGGGGGGCAAAAAACTCCGTGGTTTATGGATTTCGTCTTTAGTCCCGCAATATTTCTATCATCTCCAGGATTGCTTCGGAATCTATCGGATCTTTCACAGGGGATAAACCGAGTAGCGGCCTTACCTTATTCAGGTCATCTCCAGTGACGAGATCTTTACCAATTATTATATTATAGATCAAAGCCGATTTCAGAGTATTGGCTTTTACCCTGAAAGTATGCTGACTGTTGCGTGCAGGAAAAATATGAATGAATCTGTCAGGATTATCATGAAAATTAAGTGTCCATTGAGAACTGTCCGACAATTTGATCAGCCTGTAATCATCTTTTTCTGTTCCAATCCAGACACCATATGCCTTTCTTTTTAATAATTGCTTACTTTGAAGAAATTCTTCTGCTTCAAGGCAAATATTCCTGATTGACATTGACCCTGCATAGATATCCATTACCGATGTACCAAGATGCTTGAGATCTCTGGCAAAAGAATCAAAATCTGCCGCTGTTTTATCAAGGTTAAAATTTATAAATTCTTTAATAAATCCAATATGGTGTTTCAATGGATTAAATAAGAAGGGTTCAGGTATTTGATATTCAATATCCATGGCATTAATCACAAAGATAAATCAAACGTAAGAAAAAAAAGAAGTATGATTTATTTTGCATATATGGATATTCATAATTGATTATCTTTAAATCAAAATAATTCGTTTTTTACCTCTGGCTCCGGCAGGACAAGAAAGGATTTTATTATTTGAAATTGAAAGGGGAAATTTCATAAGAATATTTCATTACCGGGATAATAATTAATCTTAATAACCAAAAAAAGTATAGCAATGAAAACAACTTCACTTAAAGTTTTTCTGGGAATAATGGCTCTCGTCATTATCTGTAGCGCAAAATCAAGCAAAAGAGATCCTTTGGCATTATATGCTGAACTCGACAAAAATGCACCTGTCAACACTTTGACTGCCAGGGAAAAAACCAATGGCTGGCAATTGTTATTCGATGGTAAAAAAACTGACGGATGGCATGGATACAATATGAAAGTATTCCCTGATTGCTGGAAAATTGCCGACGGAACTTTTACAACAACCACTTCAGGCAGTCAGGAAGGTCTCGACATAGTAACAGATAAAGTGTACCGCAGTTTTGCATTCAGTGCAGAATATAAACTGGACACAGCAACAAACAGCGGAGTCATATTCCAGATCAAGGAAGACCCCAAATATAAATTCCCATATGAAACCGGTCCTGAATTTCAGATTATTGATCATGAAAACTGGAAAGGTAAGCTTGAGGACTGGCAGATCAATGGTGCAAACTACGCAATGTATCCTCCGATAGCAAAACCATATAAGCCGATCGGGCAATGGAATCATCTGTTTCTTGTAGTTGACGGGAATTCTGTAACACAGATTCTGAATGATGTGGTAGTTGTGAAATATGAAAAAAACTCAGAAGAATGGAAGAAACTCCGGAATAGCGGTAAATGGGCAAATTTCCCTGACTGGGGGAAATTCGATGAGGGGAATATTTCACTTCAGAACCATGGTACAAAAGTTTGGTTCAGGAATATTAAACTGAAACAGCTATAGCCAAATTTGAAACATTTAATGATATGTCAAATTCAGATAAGACCAGGAGAGGCTTTTTAAAGAAAGCCGGACTTGTCACTGCCGGAATGACAATTATTCCCGGCAAGGTCATGAGCGGATTCGGACACAAAGCTCCAAGTGATAAGCTTAATATAGCTGGTGTTGGAATCGGCGGCAAAGGGCATACCAACCTTCACGGAATGGCAACTGAAAACATAGTTGCGTTATGTGATGTAGACTGGAAGTATGCTGATTCGTGTTTTAAGGAATTCCCATTGGCAAAAAAGTACTGGGACTGGCGCAAGATGTTCGACGAAATGACAGAATCAATAGACGCCATAATGGTTGCAACGGCCGATCACAGCCATGCTCTCATTGCTGCACATGCCCTGACTCTTGGAAAGCATGTTTATTGCCAGAAGCCTCTTACACATTCGGTATACGAATCAAGATTACTAACAAAGCTAGCGGCCAGGTATAAGGTTGCCACACAGATGGGTAACCAGGGAAACTCGGGTGACGGAGTGCGTCAGTTATGTGAATGGATCTGGAACAATGAGATAGGGGAAATCAGGGAAGTACATGCCTGGACTGACAGGCCTATCTGGCCCCAGGGAATTCCACGTCCCGCTGCAGTAATGCCGGTTCCCAAAACTCTCAACTGGGATCTTTTCATTGGTTCTGCACCAATGCGCCCCTATAATGAAATATATACTCCATGGAACTGGAGAGGATGGTGGGATTTTGGTACCGGTGCATTTGGCGATATGGCTTGTCATGTAATGGATCCAATATACCGGTCGCTGAAACTGGGCTATCCCGATAAAGTACGCGGAAGTTCAACCAGCATCAATACAGATTCAGCTCCCCAGGCAGAAACAGTAGAGTTTGCATTTCCTGCAAGGGATAATATGCCTAAGCTTGCTTTGCCTGCTGTTAAAGTTCACTGGTATGATGGAGGTCTGCTTCCAAACCTTTCCGATATTCTTCCTGAAGGTGAGAACCTGATGGCAGACGGCTTAGGAGGTTGTTTGTTTATAGGTTCCAAGGATTCACTTATGTGCGGCTCAGGTGGCTACAATCCACGCCTGATGTCGGGACGGGTACCAAATGTAAAGCCATACCTGCGCAGAATCGCAGGGGGAGCTGTTTTTTATCCTGATGGACCACACGAACAGGATTGGATACGTGCATGTAAAGAATCACCTGACAGCAGGGTACAGGGAACTTCAAATTTTGCCTACTCGGGGCCATTTAACGAAATGGTATTGTTAGGTGTTCTGGCAATCCGCTTGCAGGGACTGAATAAAGCCCTGGCATGGGATGGTGAAAACATGAAATTCACTAATATTTCTGCCACGGAGGAGTTAAAAATAGTGAAGAGTGATGATTTCCGGGTTGAGAACGGACATCCCACATTCGATAAAAAATTTGACACTTTCAATGCGCTGAAGAGTGCAAATGCATATATCAGACACAACTACCGCGATGGCTGGAAGTTACCGGATATGCCTGTATAATAATTAATTCTATATAAAATGGATCGCAGAAAATTTATTCGTAATACTTCATTATCCGCTCTTGCTTTATCATTATACAAGACAGGGTATTCCAGAACGCTGATCAAAGACTACAGTGGTAAAAAGATAACTGTTGGTGCCCATGTCTGGGTGTATGCCAGTACTCAACCTGGCTATGATGTTTCGCCGATTCTGAGTCAGATTTTCTCCGATGTAGCTTATGCCGGATTCGATGGTGTGGAAACAATGGAGCATCCTTTAAGAAGCACTGTTTATACAAAACAGATTAAAGAGCTTATCGATCAGTATAAAATAAAACTGATTGGCAGTTCTTATGGAGCCGATATGTGGAATAAGGAGAAACAGAACCAGATCTTTGAGGATGTCGACCTTATATTTACCAATATGGCTACTGTTGGTGCAAGAACGTTCGGCGTATCTGTCGGAGAACCTGCGGGCAGAAAAAAAACAGAGGATGAATTTGATAATCAGGTAGCATTGCTTAAAAAAATTATTCCCCTGGGATTGAAAAGAGGCATAGTGGTTAATTTGCATAATCATACCGCCGAAGTTGAAAATAAAATGTATGATCTCAGAGGGACTTTAAAAAGAATCCCTGATGTTAAACTTGGTCCAGATCTGAACTGGCTTCTCAGAGCCGGCATTAATCCTGTTGATTTTCTCAGGGAATTCAGGAAGCAAATTGTCTTCATGCATTTGCGCGATCAGATGGCCAACGGCAAATGGCCCGAATCGATGGGAGAAGGAAATGTCAATTTCAAGGAAATCGCTGATGTCTTAAAAGAGATAAATTTTGAAGGAGATACTATTATTGAATTGGCGCATGAAAACGGATTTGTCCGTACCAGGCCCCTTAAAGAAAGTCTTAAGATGAGCAGAGACTTTATGAGAAAAACGATGGGAATATAAACCTTCTTACCTGCCGGTTGCTTTTTTTTAATTTTTAGATATTACCCCCTTTCATTTTCCCCCAAGGGGGAAAAGTAACAAAACTGAGGGTGTTTAAAAAGTCCTTTGTGAACCTTCATGAAAACCCCTTGGGAAGGTGGTAACAAACCTAATAAATGTTACTTAATTTAATCAAAAAACAGCTTTTCCTGAACATGGTTTTAATATTAAACTTATGAAGAAGAACTCACTGCATTTGTATTTCATTTGTCTTATCGCTACCATGGGTGGTCTGATGTTTGGTTTTGATGTGGCAATTATCTCGGGTGCTGTTCCTTTTATTCAACCATACTTCCATTGGAATGAGCTTCAGCTTGGGTGGGGTGTAAGTTCTCTTCTTGTGGGTGCCATGGCAGGTGCTTTTGGTTCAGGAGTTTTGTCGGATATGTATGGACGCAGGAAGGTCCTTATTTTCGTAGCCCTCTTTTTTGCAGTTTCCTGCACATTCACTGCTCTCGCAACTTCATCTGTAATTTTTATATCCGCACGACTGTTTGGAGGCCTGGCAGTTGGTGCTGCATCGGTACTGTCTCCGATGTATGTTGCAGAAGTTGCTCCACCTAAGAAAAGGGGAATGCTTGTGGCTATCTATCAACTTGCCATTGTTCTTGGTATATTATGTTCATATACAATAAATTATGGTTTACATAATATAGATAATAACTGGCGGTGGATGTTTGCGACAGGAATAATTCCATCTGTGCTGTTTTTTGTCGGATTATTTTTCATTCCTGAAAGCCCCCGATGGCTTTATAAAGCCGGAAGAGAAGCTGATTCACTGAAAGTTCTCACACGAATTAGCGGAGAGGCACTTGCAAAAACCGAGATTCAGGAAATTGCAAAATCTCTGAATGGAGACATGACATCAGTTTCAATAAATGAGCTGTTCAAACCATCGGCACGTAAAGTCGTGTTAATAGGTTTTATTCTAGCAGTATTTGTGCAGATCAGTGGAATTAATACAGTAATTGATTATGCACCAAAAATACTTCTTGCTGCCGGTGTGGAAATTAATAATGCTCTTCTTCAGACCTCCCTGGTTGGTCTTATAAACTTCATTTTTACTTTTGTGGCCATCCTCTTTATTGATAAGTTAGGAAGAAGGTCGCTTTACCTGATCGGCTCAATGGGAATGGTAATCACACTGGTATTCCTGGCTATTTCTTTTTATTTCAAGATGGAAGGGATTTTCACATTGATATGCATTCTCTCCTTCATAGCATTTTTTGCTGCCTGCATCGGACCTGTATTCTGGACACTTTTATCGGAAATATTTCCTAACAAGATACGCGGTAAGGCTATTGCATTTGCTTCCTTTACACAGTGGATTTTCAATTTCCTTGTTGTCCTTCTTTTCCCTCACTTCCTTGCATCAGTCGGAGGAACCAAAACATTTCTGTTTCTCGCAGTAATGTCATTGTTACAATGGTTATTTACGTTTCTATATGTTCCTGAAACTAAAGGAAAATCGCTTGAAGAGATAGAACGGATCTTTGAAAAGTAAATCCGTTCTGTAAATTACGGAGCAAATAAAGTTTTTAATTAAACGTTAATAAATTTAAGTTATGAGTTCATCTTCCCGGAAGAATTTTCTTAATACAATTAATCACAAGCAACCCGATAACGTTGTTGTCGATTTTGGTTCAACGGGTGTCACAGGTATACATGTTCTTATTGTTGAAAAACTGCGTGAATACTATGGACTGGAGAAAAAACCCGTTAAGGTTGTGGAACCATATCAGATGCTTGGTGAAATTGACCAGGAACTGATAATGGCTATGGATATCGATGTCATTGGATTGTTCTCAGCCAGGAATATGTTTGGAGTTTTGAATTCCGATTGGAAAGTACATAAAACACCATGGGGACAGGAAGTCCTATTTCCAGGTGGATTTAACTATACTTATAACAGCAACGGAGATATACTGATGTATCCTGAAGGTGATACTTCTGTTCCCCCGAGCGGAATGATGCCTAAGACAGGTTATTTTTTTGATGCCCTCGACAGACAGCAGCCAATAGACGATTCTACTCTGAAAGTGGAAGATAACCTTGAAGAATTCGGTCGTGTCACAGAGCCGGAACTTGCATATTGGAGAGATCAGGTTACAGCTCTGGAAAATAACTCCAAAGCTGTAGTCGCATCACTTGGAGGTACGGCTCTTGGAGATATCGCATTGGTTCCGGCAATCAATTTAAAGCACCCTAAAGGAATCCGGGGAGTTGAGGAGTGGTATATTTCCACACTTATCAGGGAAGATTTTATTAAGGAAATTTATGACAGGCAAACAGATATTGCTATTGAAAACCTGAGATTACTGCATGAAGTTATAGGTAATAAAATAGATGTGGTATTTACCTGCGGCACGGATTTCGGAACTCAGAATTCAACATTCTGTTCCACTGATACATACGATAGGATATGGTTGCCTTATTATAAAAAGGTGAACGACTGGATCCATCTGAATACAAACTGGAAAACTTTTAAACATTCATGCGGGGCAGTCGAACCTTTAATGAGTCATTTTATAGAATCAGGTTTTGATATTATTAACCCGGTTCAGATCAATGCTTCCGGCATGGATCCCCGTAAGTTAAAGGAGAAATATGGTGACAAGCTTGTTTTCTGGGGTGGAGGTGTTGATACCCAGGGTGCATTTGCCTTTGGAACACCTGCCCAGGTTAAGGATCAGATTAAGTCTCAGTGCGAAATACTTAACAAAAACGGTGGTTTTGTATTTAACACAGTTCATAATATTCAGGCAAATGTTCCTTTTGAAAATGTTATTGCAATGCTGGAGGCACTAAAGGAGCTCTAGTGAAATTGTTGCAAGTTTTTAGTTAGCTTTAATTTAAATTCGGTATTGGTCTTTTATTATTAAATATTTACCCCCTTCCCGACCTTCCCCCAAAGGGGAAGGAGTGAAGCTAAAACATTTCCCCCTTGGGGGAAACAGGAAAGGGGGTATTCTACTTTATAATTAGTTTGCTACTCTATGTTCTCTGATGAAAGATTATAATTTTAACTGGAAATACCTTATAAGTATCTGTCTCGTTTCCGCCATGGGAGGACTTCTTTTCGGATATGACTACGTTGTAATTGGAGGCGCCAAGCCTTTTTATGAGCCGTTTTTCGGAATTACCGGTCATGCCTTTATGCAGGGCTGGGCTATGAGCTGTGCCCTTGCCGGATGCCTGGCAGGTGCAGTAATCTCCGGATGGCTCAGCGACAACCTTGGGAGAAAAAGATTATTGATTCTGTCTGCAGGATTATTTGTTGCAGCTTCGCTGGGAACTGGTTCTGCCGGCTCATTTAGCATATTCGTTGCATTCAGGATTTTAGGGGGCATCGGGATTGGCCTCGCATCAAATCTTTCCCCAATGTATATAGCTGAGATAACTCCGGGAAATGTTCGGGGCCGGTTTGTTTCAATCAACCAGCTGACCATTGTTATCGGGATCCTTGCAGCACAACTCATTAACTGGAGGATAGCCAGACCTGTTCCTCCCGGAGCAACAACTTCCGATATTCTTGCATCATGGAACGGACAAACAGGATGGAGATGGATGTTTTATGCATGTACAATTCCTGCAGGATTCTTTTTCATTCTCATGTGGTTTGTCCCTGAAAGTCCAAGGTGGCTGGCACAAAAAATGGCATATCACACCAAAGCCCGTAAAATTCTTGCAAAAATCGGAGGAGAGGAATATGCCGTTTCGGAATTTGCTTCCATTGAAAAAACACTTAACGAGACAAATGATAAGACAAATCTTAGATTGCTGAAACAACCCGGTATATCAAAACTGCTTATTTTGGGTATCGTACTTGCTGTTTTCCAGCAATGGTGCGGGATAAATGTAATCTTTAATTATGCACAGGAGATCTTCACAAATGCAGGTTACAGCGTTTCTGATATCCTGTTTAATATTGTGATAACAGGATGTGTAAACCTGATATTTACTTTTGTTGGGATGTTTACAGTGGATAAGCTTGGACGAAAAGCTCTGATGCTTCTTGGAGCAGGCGGTCTGGCAGGAATCTATGCAGTTCTCGGGACAATGTATTTTTTTCATATTCAGGGACTGCCTTTATTAATAATGGTTGTAACTGCAATCGCATGTTACGCTATGTCATTGGCTCCTGTAACCTGGGTTGTCCTTTCTGAAATTTTCCCTAACCGTATGCGTGGAACAGCAATGTCAATAGCTACATTTTCGTTGTGGGCAGCCTGTTTTGTTCTGACATATACTTTCCCATTATTAAACCAGTTGCTAAAAGCATCAGGTACTTTCTGGCTTTATGGCTGCATTTGTTTACTCGGATTTCTCTTTATATTCAAAAGATTACCTGAAACAAAAGGTAAGTCCCTCGAGGAGATTGAACATGAATTCAAAATACACTAAATAGTTTTTCACCGATGAAACAATTAAAACATATATGGAAGTACATGGCTCTTATTTCCGTGATTATGTTTTCTCCTGTTTTCACATCTGCCCAAAATGTTTTAAGCATTGATGCGTCAGATATCGCCAGGAAGATAGAGCCGAGCAATATCAAAATGGGAAATCCCGGACCAACAGGTCATGAGTTATTAATAAATAACCAATATATGACCATCGCGGGGAAACCGGTTATTCCTGTAATGGGTGAAATGCACTTTTCGAGGGTTCCGAAAGATCAATGGGAAGACGCAATTTTAAAAATGAAGGCCAATGGGATCAATATAATTGCATTCTATGTTATCTGGATTCACCACGAGGAAATTGAAGGTCAGTTTGACTGGTCAGGCAATAAGGATGTCCGTAGTTTTATAAAGTTGTGTCAGAAACATAACATGCTTGTTTATCCCAGGATTGGTCCCTGGGCTCATGGTGAAGTAAGGAATGGCGGTACCCCGGATTGGATTCTTAAGAAAAAATTTCTTATTGACAGGTCCAACGATCCTGTATATCAGTCTTATGTAGAAGAGTATATTAAGCAACTGGCAGTACAGATGCATGGTTTGATGTATAAGGATGGCGGCCCGGTTATAGGTGTGCAGCTTGAAAATGAATACAGCAGGGGTGAGGAGCATATTTTATGGTTGAAGAAAACTGTTCAAAAATACGGAATAGACGTACCTATTTACAGTGTTACCGGGTGGGACAATGCCTCAGTTCCTAAAGATGAGGTTATTCCTTTCTGGGGAGCATATCCTGAGGCTCCCTGGAATTCAGATTTAGAAAAAATCACTAAAAACTACTCTTTTGAATTTGATTCTGATCGGAATAAAGAAGAAAATTATCCTTTTTTTACCTGTGAGCTGGGAGTCGGAAACCAGATTACAGAACACCGGAGACCGGTTTTTAACAGGTTCGACGGATTAACAATTGCTACTGCAAAAATCGGTTCAGGGAGTAACATGCCTGGGTATTATCTTTTTACAGGAGGTTCAAATCCGGCAGGGATACTGTCGGGCATGGAGGAAAATCGGGAAGAAACCGGATACTGGAATACTTATCCGAGAATTTCATACGATTTCCAGGCAGCAATTAAAGAAACCGGTGAACTGGCTCCATCATATTACCAGGTTAAGAAATTGCATTATTTTCTCAATGAATTTGGAGAAATTCTGGCGCCAATGATTCCTGCTATTGCCAGAATTAAAAATCCGGCAAAGGACCTGCAGTATTCTGTCAGGGTAAAAGATAATTCAGGTTTCCTTTTTGGTATCAACTACTACAGAGGAACCAGGAAACCTGAACAAAAAAACATTCAGTTTAAAATAAAACTTAAAGGAGAGACTTTACAATTTCCTTCCAGACCAGTTGATATTCCTGACAGCTCCACTTTTATATGGCCTTTTAATTTCAGTATGAACGATATAGTTTTAAAATATGCTACAGCTCAGCCATTGTGTAAAATTGACCAAAAAGATCGTACCGACTGGTTCTTCATACAGAACTTCGGAATCCAGCCTGAGTTATGCTTTGATGGCGCATTAATAAAAACGATTGAATCAAACAGCGGTAACATCGTTAAAATCAATAACCAATATATTTTAACCGGATTAGTTCCGGGAATGGACCACTTTGTTAAAATTATAAATAGAGATGGAAAAGAGAAACGCGTCATTGTTCTTTCATTCAAGGAAGCAGATCAGATCTGGCTTTTCAAATCAAATGGCAAAAAACATTTATTTATAAGTGATGCTAACCTTTATTTAAATCATAATCAGCTGCATGTTTATGGCCCGGGAAACATAATGAAAGTAATCCAGTTAAGTGATAATTCGCAGATTAATACGGCGGATGTTGCACCTATACCGATTGGTGATTATAAACAATATGAATTTAGTGTAGCTTCAAAAAACTTTATTACTGAAATTACTCCTCTGACGATTCTCTCAGGTTCTGAAAAACTCAGAGCTTCTGTTAAGAGTGTAAGTGCTTCTAATCAATTGTATCACAAAATCTTTATTAAAGAGTTTAACCTGGATAATCCTTCGTCAATCAGATCAGCAAAGTTAATTTTGGCCTCGGATATTTCGTGTAAAGTTGAAATAAATAAACTCTGGCTAAATCAGGAAATCGCTCCTGCAAAAATGAACCAGCTGGATATTACCGGGTATTTAAAAAAGGGGAATAACCAGATTATGATGGACTTCCCATTTATTGAAGGTGATAAATCTTTTGCTGCGAAAATAAAGATTGAATATATGAATTCTGATGAAATAACTATTGTAAGCGACCAGTCGTGGCTGACAATCGAACAGTATATAATTCCATCATCATTAACAGAGTTAAAAGGATTATCACGGCCGGAAATAATGTCAGATAAATCAGAAAATGAGTCTGTTTTCAATCAACAGTCTTATGAATATTTACTAAAAATTCCGGATAATTACATGGCCGGCTTAAATCAACTCTATTTGCACATAAATTATAATGGAGATATGAGTGAATTAAGGTTTGGACATAAACTAATAGCCGATAATTTTAATAATTTTACTCCCTGGCAGATAGCTCTCAAACAATTTGGAGATCAGATTGAGGGACAACAATTAAAATTTGAGTTGTTTCCCTTTAAACCTGATTTCAAAATATACTTCGACAGAGAATTGAGCAAGGATGAAATTGGAAAAACCTATATCAGGGATATAAAGTTTGAACCTGAGTACAGTATTGATCTCTTACTAGGTAACTGAAATACGAAACAACTAAATGATCCGGATTCTTAAAATAAGCTGGCTGTTGCTTCTGCTTATGGGATGCAGCGGCAAACAAAATGAAATAAGGGAGAAGCTCTCGCTGGCCGGTGAATGGAAATTCAGAATTGATTCTCTTGACCAGGGGATTGAAAATAAGTGGTACAATGACCTGGCGATTGAAACTGTGAAGCTTCCCGGATCAATGGCAGAGAATGGGAAAGGAGATGAAGTTACTCTTAAAACAGACTGGACCGGAGAAATTGTCGACAGGTCGTATTTCACTGATAAGAAATATGAAAGGTATCGTCAGCAGGGTAATATAAAAATTCCATTCTGGCTTAAACCTGTTAAATACTATAAGGGTGTTGCCTGGTATCAGAAAGAAGTGGATCTTCCAACAGGATGGAACGGTAAGCATATTGTATTATTCCTTGAAAGACCTCATTGGGAAACAACAGTATATGTAAATGGGAAAAAAGCAGGCACCGAGAATAGTCTTGCTGTTGCTCATCAGTTTGATATAACTGACCTCCTGATATCCGGGAAAAACAAAATCAGCATCCGCATCGATAACCGGGTGGTAATCCCTGTTGGCATAAATTCTCACAGTATAAGCGACCATACACAATCGAACTGGAACGGGATAGTAGGTGATATAAGCCTGAGAGCTACCTCAAAGGTTTTTATCAGGGAGGTAAGAATATATCCTGATCTACAGGGGAAAAAAGCAAAGATAATAGTTGCATTAAGCAACAAATCGGAAGCTCGCTTTAAGGGAGAAGTAAACATTAAATGTGAAGGCTTTAATTCCGGCCAGTCTCAAAAATTGAAAAATTTAACTGTGGCTGCTAACACTGATTCAAATGAGCTTCAGCTTGTTATTGACTACCCGATGGGAGATAAAATAGAATTATGGAGTGAGTACAAACCTTCGTTATATAAACTTTCAGTTAATCTCAAGGGGGCAAAAGGGGAGGAGCTTGACTCCAGGACAGAAGACTTTGGAATGCGGGATTTTAAGACCAGTGGGACCCGTTTCGAAGTAAATGGTCAGCAGATATTCTTAAGAGGAACCCTGGAGTGCTGTATCTTCCCTCTAACAGGTTATCCGCCTACAGATGTAATATCGTGGACAAAAGTACTTCAGACTTTTAAAGATTATGGATTGAATACTGTCAGGTTTCATTCATGGTGTCCTCCGGAAGCGGCTTTCATAGCGGCTGACAAGCTTGGAATCTATTTTCAGATAGAATGTTCATCATGGGCCAACTCCGGAACATCAATTGGCGACGGAGGGAGTATAGATGACTTTATTTATAAAGAGGGAGACAGGATACTTAGTGCGTATGGAAACCATCCTTCATTCTGTATGCTGGCATACGGAAATGAACCTGCCGGCAAAAATCAGAATGCCTATCTGGGGAAGCTTCTTACTTACTGGAAGGCTAAAGACAACCGTAGAGTGTACACATCAGGAGCAGGTTGGCCGGTTATCCCTGAAAACGATTACAACCTTACTTCCGAACCGAGGATACAAAGATGGGGTGAAGGATTACAAAGCATAATCAACAAGGAACCTCCGCAGACAATGTTCGACTATCATGACATCATTTCCAAATTCACTATTCCGACTGTCAGTCATGAGATAGGACAATGGTGTGTTTATCCCGATTTTAAGGAAATATCGAAGTATACTGGTGTCCTCAAACCAACAAATTTTGAAATTTTCAGGGAATCACTTATTGAGAATAGCATGGGAGATCAGGCCGAAGATTTTCTGATGGCATCAGGAAAACTTCAGGCTTTATGTTATAAGGCTGATATAGAGGCTGCTCTCCGGACACCCGGATTTGCAGGATTTCATTTATTGCAGTTACACGATTTCCCCGGACAGGGAACAGCCCTGGTTGGCATTCTTAATCCATTTTTTGAATCTAAAGGCTATATTACACCTGAAGAATTCAGGATGTTTTGCAATGAGACTGTCCCGCTTATAAGAATGAAGAAACTTGTTTATAATAATAATGAGGTTTTTAAAGCATCTGTAGAAATAGCGCACTTTGGGGAAAAACCTTTACAAAAGGCTGAAATAATATGCCAGGTAACCAATGAAAATGGCGAGATCATCCGTAAAGAGATATTTACAAAAGACAGAATTGAAATAGGAAATTGTTCAGAAATCGGATTATATCAGATGGATCTCTCGGATTTGATGAAAGCACAAAAACTGACGCTCGAAGTACTTTTAAAAGATACCCCCTACAAAAATCGTTGGGATTTTTGGGTATACCCGGCGATCGAGGAAGTGAAGAATGGTAAGGTACTGGTAACTGACAAGCTTGATGTAAATGCCGAAAATAAACTCAAAAACGGAGGATCGGTGTTGTTACTCACTTATGGTAAGGTCGGAAAAGAGAAAGGAGCACAGGTTGCAATCGGATTCTCTACAGTTTTCTGGAACACAGCCTGGACTAATAATCAGCCGCCTCATACGCTTGGGATTCTCTGTGACCCCAGAAATCCTGTTTTTAATGATTTTCCAACAGAGTTTCACAGCAACTGGCAATGGTGGGATCCGGTTTCTCACTCCCAGGCAATGATAATCGATGGTTTCCCGTTAAATTTAAAACCACTGATTCAGCCAATCGATACCTGGTTTGAAAACCGCCGGCTCGCTCTGGCTTTTGAAGCAAAAACAAACGGGGGTAAACTTATTGTATGCAGTATTGATCTTAAGAACATTTCTGAAGAGAGAATCTCATCAAAACAACTTTACATCTCAATCTTAAATTACATGAACAGTGAAAATTTTAATCCTCAGGTTGAAGTTGACATGAGCAAAGTAAAAGAGCTGTTTTCTGATCTTTAGCAGGCACATCAGCGAAAATCTTGACCTCGGTTGTGCCTTCCAGTTTTCTCAGAGCTACCCTTTCATTTTTCAGCTCTTTATTTGATTCTTTCACTTTTTCGTTAACGTCTTTCTGTGCTTGTCTATCTGCTACTGACAAAGTAAACACAAATTTCATTGTTAAAATTGCCAGCTTTTTCATAATTAAAATACTTAAAATGTTAATACCGGAATAATGCTAAACTTTAGAATTTTAGTGTTTTCGGGAGGAAATATGGAAATCTTCCAATATTCCTGAGAACCGATTATAAATTATCTGAAATGGCTTCTCAGGTAAATTATGTTAATTCTTTGTTAAAATGCAGATATATCAGAATGGTTTGAAATATTCGAATGTCTGATAAATATAAGCGTAATGACCAAAATTGGATAACAATTCGGATCAGGATAAGAACAGGATAGAACAATTCATCTTAAAACTGATTAATCATGAAAATATTTATTAAAAACATGGTGTGCAATGGTACCAGATCTTATGTAATTCAGGAACTGGAAGAACTTGGTTTTAAATATAGTACTTTCGAATCAGGAGAAATTGACTTTGTAAAAGATTTATCTAAGTCAGATAAAAACAAAATAGATCAGTCTCTGCAAAAGTATGGACTTGAATTATCGTTTGGGAAAACAAGTCTTGTGTCTAAAATCCGGCAAGCATTTTTGATATAAAATGTTCACATCTGAAAGTACTTTTACTTTTATTTTTACAATAATCCATATGAAAAAGATAAAATTTAAGCCTTCATTTCTGCAAATCCTTTACCTGGTAATCTTTATTATTTTGTTTGCTTTTATAATTTATACTCCGACATTAGTTAAGGGTCCGGTAAATCTGACTTCAAAATTGATTTTTGAAGAAGAAACATTTGAAGGGGTATTGATTTGTATTTTGTTTATTATAAGTATTTTAATATTAAATTTATATAAACGGGAAGCTACCAGACATAAAGAACTAATTAATAAAATCAGTAATGAAAAGAAGAAAGTTGAGGACAGACTTACCGATTCGGAACAATATATTGCCATTATGAATGTTCAGATACAGGAAATCAAATCAATTTTTAATACAATTGATAAATATCCTGAAGCAAAAGAAGGTCTGAAAAAAGCTTTTACTTTTTTTGGCTCACGGGTAATTGGAATTGTAAATTCAGAATGGGTCATGTTCAGAATAATTGACAGTAAGACACAACGAACCGTTTGTGAGCACTTTGGTACCAGGACGGGATATTCAAATGGTTATCCTCATGTAAGTAATAAGTTGATCATAGGTAAAGAAACCATTTTGCCTTTTAGCTACGTCATTTCCAGTCCTAAAAATTTAAATATCCTCGTCTCTTGTATAATGCCAATTGATAAGATCAGCAATGATCAGCAATTGTTTATTCAGGCTATAATCAATGAAATCGCCAAGCTTTTTGTCATATTGAATTCATTATACTACAAAAAGGAAAGTAATCTGATTTTTGAGGATAGCACTGATAAAAAGGTGAAGTTCTAACGCATTTAGCTTGTCAGCACACCTATGTGGATTTGAGGGCTTTCAATTTCTGTCTTTGTTTTGAGTAATTTCATATTCTAATTCCGGATCAATATTTTGCAGTTCTACTTTCCGCGCTTTCTCCATCAATTCTTCATGATGCTCCTGCAGATATGCGAGTTTCTTTTTTCCGTAAGAGAACCGGGTAATAATTACGAAAAGAACAGGAACAATTAAGATAGCAAGCGTGGAGGCTGCGATCATACCTCCAGGAACAGTAAAACCTATTGTATTACGGGCTACGGCACCTGCCCCTGTGGCAAAATCTTATCGGCAGTTGCTTTCAACGCTTCGATTCCCTGACCTGTACTGTATCCCATAGGCGTTGAGCCATCTATTTCGGCAGAACGGGAAATATTATAATGTTTAATTAAAGGAGGAGCTACAGTTGCCTTATAGCTTATGAGGGCACTGAGAGGTACCATCTGCCCTGTCTGGTTGCGTACATAATATTTATTCATATCTGATATCAATGCACGGAATGTTGTATCTGCCTGAACAGCCATATGGAAAGTGCGATTATAGAGAGTCACATTTTTCACGATCGAGGGTTAGATCGTAACTTGGAGTATGTGCGCCATAGTAAATGAATGCAGTGGATATTGCTGGATTTTTATGAGCTTCGGCTATAAATTTCTTTACAACATTCTCAAATGCATAAACATCATCATTTGTATTACCCTGTTCAATTTGTGTTGCCTCTTTGGCAGACATATGATTGTTGTCGATATAATGTTGTACTGTTATATTCTTAAACAAATACATATTTAATTTGTTTAATTAAAAACAGACAAATAAACTTCAATCATGAAAACAATTAAGAACTTCGGGATTACCTTTATAAGTGTGATCTTTTTCACTACTTTGACCAGTGTTTATTCCACTTCACTGCAAGCTCAGGTTAGACAATTTGCAAATCCGGTCTGGGCGCCTGCCTATTTTACGGGAGTGCGATATTATTATATTCCTGACATCGAAACATTCTATGATTTAGCAAACCAGGATTTTGTTTACCTTGATGACGGACAATGGCAATTCTCTGATGGATTACCTCCCATGTATAGCGGATTTGATCTAGATAATGCATATGTTGTTGCACTGGATCTGAATGTTTTCCAACCCTGGATGCATTTTCATCTCTATGTTTCAAATTATCCGAGATACTATTACCGGAATATTTATAACAGGACTGAAATAGCAAATATCAGAGGATTCAACGAAAATCAGCGGAAACCATTCTATTGGACACCGGAAGCCAAAACCAGGATAACAGAAGCACATAAAACGGCTGCCCCGGTACAAAAAACCCGTACAACCAGACCTCCTCAAAGCATTAACTACTATGGGAAAAACATCGGACATCCTGTAAAAGTACGGTCACAAATGAAAGAAAATGCTCAGGGAGGGCATGAAAAACGTTAATAAATCATCTGAGCCTTAATTCAGGTTAAAGCCCGCAGGAAGTCAAGTCTTTGCGGGCCTTGCATTTTTAGTTTCAACTGATGAAAGGGTATTCTAAATTTGCCTAACTTTGATTGCACATGTAACCGGGCAGAAAATGAAAAATCTGAAAGTATCAGGGGGATTACTAATTATAATAATATTTCCTCTGTTGTTCTTTTCCGGGAGAAAAGAAATCAATAAAGATGATCATACTTATCAGAAAAGGAACGGAACAGCTGTTATAATGACTGGCGCTGCAGCCAGGATTCCTCAGGAAGCAGCTTTACTTGAAGAGCTGTACCATCGCGGTCTGCTCAAAAGCGTGGTTTTTATTTCAGGGGTGAGTTCAGGTGCATTGAATTCGGTAATGCTGAATGGCATCCTTTCAGGGAAAATTACATTTACTGAATATAAGGAAATCCTTTTTAAACTGAAAAACAGCGATATATTCATTCAGGATGGTAAAAAACTTCCTGTCAACACGGAACCTGCCCGGAAATTTTTTACCGGTGTTGTCGAGGAGAAACTGGGATATCACACCATCGGAGACCTCCCTTTTATGACTGCGATATCTTTCACGCATCTGAGTGAACTGGATCTTAAAAAAACTGTTTACAGGATGTGCAGCCGGGAGATAAATGAAGAATCTGATATAACCTTAAACCTTGTGGATATATTAATGGCCTCCTCTTCATTTCCTATCGCATTTCCACCTGTCAGAATAAGAAATGTAAAGACAATTCCCGATGTGGCATATGTCGACGGAGGAGTTGGCGATGACCATATTCCTTTTAAGGCGTTGCTCGATTTTGAAAAATACCGGGGAGTTGGTGTTGAAAAGGTGTATTTTATTAGCAGGAAAAGCGACAGTATCCCTGAGATAAGCGAGGAACTAAAAGTTCTGGGTATCAATGATAAAGGCAGTTTTGATAAATTAGGAATATCTCTCGACCATATACTTCAGAAGGGGATCATTAAAAGACTTGAAGCGTTCTCAATCCAGGCACCTGAACTGGTACCGTTAAGTTATGTCTGGATACCTGACTTTCATGCTGATTTTCTTATGTTCAGCTTCAGTAATATGAAGGAACAGTATGACCTGACAACAGACTGGGCCAAAACTCATGACCCGGTTCCCCTGGCGGATTATCTTCTGCCATATCTTTTAAAGAAAAGATAAGGCAAGCATATTTTAACATCCGGACATCAGAACCCAAGGCAGCACGACATGCAAGACCAGCAAGATTGTGAGCCTTCAGGACCAATCATCTATTCATACCGCAGTGCGTCTATCGGATCGAGGCTTGCTGCTTTTCTGGCAGGGTACCAACCAAAGAATACTCCGATAACTGTACATACTGCAAATGACAAAACTTCTGAACTAGGTAATACAACTACCGGCCACGACATGGTGGATCCGATAATCTTTGATGCCACAATACCCAAAAGAATGCCAATTACACCTCCGGTAACGCTTAGTAAAATTGATTCAGTAAGAAACTGCAATAAGATATCAAATCCCTTGCCTCCGATTGCCATACGAAGACCAATTTCCCTTGTTCTCTCTGTTACGGATACATACATTATATTCATGATTCCAATGCCTCCCACGAGCAGAGATATTCCTGCTATGGCGCCAAGTAAGATTGTAAGGATATTACTTACTGAACTGAAAGTAGATAATAATTCGGTCTGGTTTCTTATAGTAAAGTCATCCTGGTCTGAGGCTTTAATTTTATGAACTCTGCGAACAGTTTCTTCAATCTGTGTTTGTGCCGCATCAGTCGACTTTGAATCAACGGCTGAGGTATAGATGCTCTGTACCCAAGTAATTGCCAATACCCTTTTCTGTACTGTTGTAAACGGTGCGAGAATTAAGTCGTCCTGATCCTGTCCAAACGTATTCAATCCTTTTGCATTAAGCACGCCTATTACCACAAATGGTATTTTCTTGAATCTTATAACCTGTCCAACCGGATCAGCACCTTCTCCAAATAAATTCTTTACAACAGTTTTCCCCAACAGGCAGACTTTAGCAGCACTACCCAGTTCCTGGAAAGTAAACATACGGCCACTTTCAACTGACCTTTCTCTTATCTGAAGGTAACTCTCATTTTCACCATATAGAGATGTCGGCCAGTTCAAAGCACCAAATACTGCCTGTCCGTTTCCCCTCACCTCAGGTGTGGCAGCAAGGACTGCTGGACAATCTGAGAGAATTGAGGTAACATCGGTCTCTTTCAGGCTTTGCATTGTTGAAGCTCCGAACTGGACTCCTCCCCGCTGTTGTGAGCCGGGCACTACTGTGACAAGATTTAATCCCATTCCGGCTATCTGTTGCTGTATGCTGAGTTTTGATCCCTGACCTATTCCAAGCATGGCAATAACTGATGCAACTCCTATTATGATTCCAAGCATTGTCAGAAAAGCTCTGAGTTTGTTTCTCAACAGAGCATTCATTGCAATTTTTAAAAGGTTTTTAATACTCATCGTTCCTGTGTTTACTAATCAGCTTCCGGAATGCTGGCAAGCATTTCGAGTGCATTAATTCTATCTTTTACTTCAGACTCTCTCAAAATGACGCCGTCCTTAAAAATAATGTTTCGGGTTGCACATCTGGCTATATCCGGTTCATGAGTTACAAAGACAATTGTTTTTCCCTTGTTATTAAGCTCCTGAAAAAGAGCCATTATTTCATAGGAAGTCCGTGTATCAAGGTTCCCGGTTGCCTCATCAGCAAGTATCACCACCGGATCGTTGACAAGAGACCGGGCAATTGCTACTCTTTGCTGCTGGCCTCCTGAAAGCTGATTAGGTTTATGATGCATCCTGTCAGATAGACCTACTGATTCAAGCGCAGCTTTAGCTCTCTCTATTCTATCCTTGGTTTTAACTGCTTTATTGTACAGGAGTGGTAACTCAACATTGTCCAATGCATTTGTTCGTGGGAGAAGATTGTAAGTCTGAAAAACAAAACCGAGTTTCTGGTTCCTGAGAGTTGACAGTTCGTTTTTACTTAGCGAAGAAATGCTTATTCCATCAAGAATATATTCGCCTTCTGTTGGTTTATCAAGACATCCTATTATGTTCAGCATCGTCGATTTTCCCGATCCGCTGGCTCCCATGATGGCAACAAATTCACCTTCATTTACAACCATATCAACTCCTCTGAGAGCATGGACCGTCATTTCTCCTACATAATAATCTTTTTTCAGCTTTATTATTTCAATCAGCTTTTTCATAAATGTAATATCAGTTTTATCTTCCTCTTGTGCCCTGAGGAGGACGCGTAGGCATGAATGGACTTGTTGTCGTCGAAGTTGCTGCTGCAGTAGTCGTTGATTTACCGGCAAGAGTCATTGAAAGAATTACTTCGTCCCCTTCTTTAAGGCCAAATTTAATTTCGGCGTTTGTACCGTCAATGGCTCCGGTTACAACCCTGGTCCGGCGAACCTTATCTCCATTTTTCACCCAAACGATAACAGGTTTTTTCCCTGATTGACCACCTGCCTGATAATCTCCCTGGCCAGCCTGTCCTGCGGCACCTTGTGGCCGCTGATACTGAGCACTGCCTTGTTGATTTGTCCCGGCCGTTCCTGTTGCACCGGTTCCGCCCGTACCTGAATTTCCGCCGGCTCCGGCATTACTGCCTGCCTCTGCAGGCCGTCCTGTCCCTCCTGTTCCCTGTCTCTGTGGGAATGGATTATTTTTCATATATTCGGCTAAATAAGCCGCATCAGGTGTGAATCTCAAAGCTTTTCCCGGAACTATCAGAACACTGTCTATTTTTTGAACGAGAACAGTAATATTTGCTGTCATCCCTGGCATTAGTTTCTTTTCAGGGTTAGGAGCATTCACAATAACAGTATATGTGACCACATTTGATGTTACAACTGGTTGTAATCTGATCTGCCTTACAGAACCCTTGAATATCTCATTCGGATAGGCGTCTACAGTAAAATCAACTGGCTGGGCTGTCCTCACCTGACCGATATCTGCCTCATCAACATTGGCTTGTACCTGCATTTGCGTGAGGTCATTGCCGATAGTAAAAAGGTTCGGGGTACTGAAACTTGCAGCAACTGTCTGACCCTGATCTACAGCCCGGTTCAGAACAACTCCAACTATTGGTGAATAGATAGAAGCATAGTTTAGGTTCACAATAGACTTGTCATATCCTGCCTGAGCTGTTTTCAGATTTGCCCTTGCTTTATCGTAGCTATATTTAACCTGGTCGTAATCAGCCTGAGCTACGAGTTTTTTATCAAGCAAAGCTTTGTACCTTTCATATGTAGCGGTCTGGAATTCCACTTCGCTTTTTGAATCATCGAGCGAAGCCTGTGCTTGTTGTACCTGCGTCTGTAAAGGAGTTTTGTCCAGTTCTGCAAGCAATTGTCCCTTTTTGACATTTGAGTTGAAATCAACATATATTTTATTGATTACTCCTGAAACCTGAGTACCAATTAAAACGGTAGTGTCAGCTTCAACAGTACCAGTAGCTGTAATTGTATTAATAATTGAACCTTTCTTAACAATTGCAGTTTCATATGCATATGACTTATCTCCTTTATGGCAGGATGCAGCCACGAAAAACACTAATGAAGTAATTATGACTATAGCTGTCCTGTTGATTTTTCTGCTTATTCTCATTACTGTTCTGATTTATTATTAATTATTACTTATTACTTATTGTTTGTTCCAAATGACAGGGGTTGACCTGAATAAAAATCAAGCACTTTATAACTGAATATCAATTTGTATTTCGATTGAAGGAATGAACTTTCAGTAGCAATAAAAGTTGTTTTTTGTATCAGAAAATCAACAGGGCTCATTATACCCTGATTATACTTTTCCGACGCTACATCAAATGATTCTTTCACAGCCTGATAAGCCTCAACGCTTGCTTCATATTCAATCTGGGATGAGATAACATCCTGGCTTGACTGTTCGATAGCTTTCCTTAGAACATCTTTTGTGTTGAATTCATTCAATTCTGCATTATTTGAGTTCAATTTTGCAATGGCCACATTAGTTTTGATTTGTCGGTTCAGATAAATCGGAATTGATGCTGAAAGTCCGATTGAGGGACTGATGTTATTTGAAAGCTGGCTACCAAATGAACCTGGTTTATAGCTCGTAGAAAAACTAGTTTGATAACCGGAATAGGATGACGTTACACCAGCATTCAAAGAAACATTTGGGTAATGACTGGCTTTAGCTATGTCTATCCCGATCTGAGAACTTTTTTTGGCCAGCTCGGCATTTTTTACTTCCGGTTTTATTCCCAGGGCTGTTTGATAAATTTCAACAGGGTCAGGAGTCCTTTTCTGGTTGATAAGGCTGTCAAGATTGGGATGGAAAATCTGAAAGTTATTGGAAATAGGGAATTCCATTATCTGCATAAGAGTGATCCTGTTAATGGCCAGCTGGCTCTGAGAGATGGCAAGTGTCTGTTTTTCCGTGGCCAGTTGTGATTTTACCTGCAGATAGTCGGAATTTGCTATTGCACCAAGCTTCAGTCTCTCGCCTGCAAGAGTCAGCTGTCCTTCGAGTGATGAGATCTGATCCTGATTATTCTTAACCTGTTCCTCCGCATAAAGGACTTGCAGATAGGCATTAAGCACACTAAGACTTACAGTCTCTTTAATTACTTCAGTATTATATTTATCTGCTTCGTAATTGGTTTCAGATTGCTTTACACTATTACGGATCTTAGAACCATTGTAGACTGTCATTCCTGAACTGGCAGAAATATTCACACCATCGGTTCCTTTGAAAACAGTAGATCCTGTGGTGGAATTTGAAACATTGTTCCAGTTAAAATTCTGTCTTACAGAACTGCTGAGTGATGGATACCATAATGATTTTGCCAATTTCAGGTATTCTTCATTTATGGAGTTATTGACAAGGGCTTTTTGAACCTGAATATTTTTATCAAGTGCGTATTGAATGCAATCATCAACTGTCCAGATTTTATCTTGAGCACTTAAAAAAGAACCTGTTGATATACTTAATAGCATTGAGAACAAAAAGGCAGATAATCTTATTTTCATTTCTTCTTTTTTTGATCCATTTGTTTTTCAGAAGGAGCCATTCCTTAAATTCTGGAAATTAATAATTAGCCTGATTTATGATTCATTAGTAATTTTAATCTTCTCTGAAAGACATTCAGAAGGTTTTATTTATTCCTCAGATTATGAAAAAGAGCTGATATTTAACGTTTTTTAACAGTGAAATAATCTCATTTAGTTTAACAACGTAAGATATAAAAGGTTTAAATCAGATAAAACAAAAGAATATAAAAGCTGCCCATTATTTCAATAGATTCAAACATGCAAATAATTAAATATATCGATACTTACTACAATATTTGTTTTAATATTCTGTTATTCTTTAAACAAAAGTAGAATTATTTATTTATTAAATTATAAAAATGAGAAGCATGAAATACCGTTATTTACTTGTTATTTCGGTCACTTTGTCTTTGTTTTTTTATAGCTGCAAAAAAAGTAGCACTGATACAAGTTCTTTATATACTCCGACAAGTGCAGATGTCACTTCAAAGGCATCATTGGTGGATTTACAACAGGGACGGACGCTGTACATAAATAATTGCGGAAGATGTCATGGACTTTATTCACCCGACAGTTATACTTCGACTCAATGGACAGGAATTATAAATAACATGGCTGGGAATACAAGTTTATCTGCATCAGAAATTCTTCAGGTTACCAAGTATGTTACCCGGGGTAAGTAATACTCATAAAAGAAAATATCGCCTGCTTTCCAAAAGCTGAATCATTTCATAATAAACACAATTTGGAATTATCTGAAGTCAATGCTTTCAACGCCTAAACATATGATGCTGTGGGATCAATAGTTATTCAGGTTTCATGAAGCCTGGATTAATTCCTTACAGGATATTTTTCTTGCGGCTATGGTAGTTTCTTTTCAAGATTCTGGTAATTTTAATTATCATACTTTCAGGTATATCGCAGACCTTGCTGGAAGCTATCGGCGAGGAATGGATAGTATCCAATATTAAAGCGCTATTTCTTTTTTCAGTCTTCTTTGGAGGAGAGTCAATAATTGTAGTACTATTTTATGGATTATTCTGTAATTACCTTGGACTGGTAAATAATGAATAGCCAATTTGTTTACCTGCTTTAGGCAGCATTAATTATAACCTGGTTCAAGAACAACTAAATTATTATCATTTAATCAGGGTCAAATTCAATAAATTTTTATATTTTTCATGATTTCGTATATGTACTTAAAACCATTAAGCTCAACATATAATAGCTTATCAATTTTAAACATTAAATCCTTTTACAAGAATGGTTATGAACTCAATAACTTCCTTATCAAGGCTGCTGAAACCAGGTACATCTTTACTTTCAATATTATGGTGCCTTGCACTTAGCCTTTTTGTAATAACCATTAATGGTCAGGCTATTAACATCGATGAAACAGCCAGTGGGAAACGATCAGATAGTATTGGATCAGCGGGTTCCATGTCTAACATACGGCAGATTATTAATTTTGATACAAACTGGCGTTTTTGGATGGGCGATGATCCTGCGGCCAGGCAACCAAACTTCGACGACAAAAGTTGGCGCACTCTTGATGTGCCACACGACTGGAGTATCGAAGGTGCAATAAACCCACCCCCGGCAGGAGAAGGCAATGGTGGTTTTTTTTCGCATGGAATTGGCTGGTATCGGAAGACATTTACATTTTCCGACACCACAAAAAAGGTCGTAATAGAGTTTGATGGGGTGTACATGAACTCCGAAGTCTGGATCAACGGTCAGTTCCTTGGACGAAGGCCCTACGGCTTCATAGGTTTTCGCTATGATCTTACCGAATACCTGAAAAAAGACGGCTCCCCTAACCTCATTGCTGTTCGTGTTGATGATTCATCAGAACCTTCCCTACGTTGGTATGCCGGTTCCGGAATATACAGGCATGTACGTTTAGTCACGACAGGCTATACACATTTCAGGCTGGATGGTGGTATAAGCATCACTACACCTGAGGTTTCGCAAGAGAAAGCTGTTATTAAAGCCGATTATATTATTGATCCGAATTTCTTTTCGGATAACGAGCAGCAGATCTGGGCCAAGGACGTCTGGAAAGCTAAACCGGTTAACCATGATATCAAGTTGATTACCAGTGTGCTGAATTCAGAAGGAAAACTAATCGGAAATATTGAGTCGAAACTCACATTTAAAAGCATGCACCCGGGCCAACCTGCCACCCAGACAATCACAATACTTAAACCCGATCTTTGGTCAGATAAAACGCCTGTCGTTTACAAATTACGAAGCTCACTGGCTATGGAGGGACGAACAATTGATGAGGCGATTACAACGTTTGGTATTCGCTCTCTTAAATTCGATCCTGACAGTGGGTTATTTGTTAATGGTAGGTCAACCAAACTCAAAGGTGTCTGTCTCCATCAGGACGCCGGTTCATTTGGTAATGCGGTACCCGAAGCTATATGGGCTTATCGTCTTGGCCTTCTGAAAAAAATGGGTTGTAACGCCATTCGGACAAGTCATCATCCGTTCGCACCGGAGTTTTATGATCTTTGCGATCAGCTTGGCTTTTATGTTTTTGATGAAGCTTTTGACGAGTGGACACGCGACTGGCCTTATAACTATACTGAAAACCCTCATGGCAAGTCAAAATTCGGCTATCACCTCTATTTTAGTCAGTGGTATGAAACAGATCTTCGTGCAATGTTAAGACGAGATCGCAATCATCCGAGTGTAATTCTTTACAGCATTGGCAATGAGATCCCCAATCAATTAAATGATGATGGATGGAAGTTAGCAAAAAAGCTAATTGCCATATGTCACGAGGAAGATTCTACGCGTCCGGCTACTTCTGCCTGTGACCAGTCTTTCGTCTCTTCGCGCAATGGGTTTATGAATACCCTTGACCTTGCAGGATATAACTATATAGACCGGCTTTATGGCGATAGCACTTATGTACCTGAACACAGGCGCTTTCCTCACCGGGTATTCCTGGGTACCGAAACAGGTAGTCAAATTCATTACTGGCTTGGTGTTCGTGATAATAATTATGTCATTGGCGACTTTATTTGGACAGGGATCGACTATCTTGGAGAAACAGGAAGATTCCCAAGCAGGGGAAATGCATCAGGCTTCATTGACATCGCCGGAGGTAAAAAGCCCGGATTTTACCAGCGTGAAGCCTATTGGCATGAAGATCCTGTGCTGCAGCTCTTTGTACTTACCGGGGAGAAACCTGAAAACGCCTGGCAATTACAGCCTGCCAGGCTCAAATGGAACTGGCCGGCAAAAACAAATGTCACGGTCCGGGCTGCTACTAATTGCGATGAAGTAGAATTGTTCCTCAACAATCGTTCTCTTGGACGAAAGACCATATTGCACAATGTTTATGCTGCCGACTGGAATGTAGGCTTTATGCCGGGAGAACTTAAAGCAATTGGTTATTTCAAAGGCCGTAAGGTCGCTACTTCCAAACTGATCACAACCGATAAGGCAACAAAGCTGCAGATCACTCAGCTTTCACTGCCCATTGCCAGTAATGTCGTTCTCTTCGAAATCACTGTGGGTGACAAAGCCGGTTTGAATGTGATTGATGCAGCTGCAACTGTCACAGTGCATGTCGAAGGTGGAGGTCGCCTTATAGGTCTTGACACCGGGGACCTTATCTATGATGGTATGTTTAAAACCGATACACGCAACACTTATCAAGGTCGTCTTCTTGTAACAGTTCAGAGGACAGCACAAGCAGGCGAAATGCGCCTTATGGCCACGGCACCGGGACTAACAACAGCTAGTATACAGGCTAAGTAATTACAGGTGAAAAGAAAGCTGGAGAGGAAGAATAATTATTCAAAAATTATAGAATGAAAAACAATGTAATAATGATGCGAATTACAGCCATGTGCTGTTTAGTAGTATTTATGACTATCGGAAAGGTCTGGGGTCAGACAGGGACAGGAATGATGCCAAAAATCATCGAAAAAAATGGCCGCCATGCTCTTTTAGTGGACGGGCAGCCTTTTTTTATATTGGGCGGACAGGCGCATAACTCCAGTGGCTGGCCCGGCATGCTGCCTAAGGTATGGTATGCAGTTAAGACATTGCACGCCAACACTCTTGAAGTTCCGATTTATTGGGAACAGATTGAACCACAGCCGGGGAAATTCGATTTTTCGCTGATTGACACTTTGCTTAAACAAGGGCAGGAATATAAAGTACATCTCGTACTTCTTTGGTTCGCGACATGGAAAAATGGCAGTAGCCATTATATGCCTGAATGGATGAAGAATGATGCTGCAAAGTATCCTAATATAACTGGCCGGAATGGTAGTCTTGTCGATTCTCCTTCCCCACACATACAGGCAGCTATGGAAGCCGATGCAAAAGCTTTCGCAGCGGTGATGGGTTATTTGAAGAAAGCAGACCCGCAACACACCGTGATTATGGTACAGGTGGAAAACGAGCCCGGGGCATGGGGTAGTGTGAGGGACTATTCCCCGGTTGCGCAGAAGTTATTTGAGGGCCCCGTTCCGGCTGAACTGCTAAAGCCAGAAGTACTTAAATCACTAAAGAGACCAGTTGATGCAAAGGGATCCTGGCATGATGTGTTCGGGAACGACGCTGATGAATTCTTTCATGCATGGTCAGTCGCACGATATATCGGTTATGTTGCAGCAGCAGGTAAGGCAGTAAATCCTTTGCCGTTATATGTCAATGCGGCACTGCGTGATCCGATCAGCAACCCAAGTGCCTCAACATACGAGAGTGGTGGAGCAACTGATAATGTGATCCCGATATGGAAGGTGGCTGCTCCGGCTATCGACTTATTGGCGCCGGATATTTATCTTTCAGGTACTGATACTGTACTTAAGGTAATAGAATTGTACAACCGGCCCGATAACACTTTGTTTGTACCTGAGACCGGATCAAGTGCGGAATACACAAAATACCTGTATGAAGTACTGGCACATGGTGGTATTGGTTTCTCTCCGTTTGGTATTGACGATAATGGACAGGGTGAAGGAGAAGCAGAGATTGCAGCACGTCTGGCGCCGCTTTCGCAGGAATACGCCATGGCAGGCCCAATGATGAGGGAGCTAGCAAAATGGGGTTTTGAAGGGAAGATCAAAGACGTTGTTGAACGTGAGGACCATGCCGACCAGATTATCGACCTTGGTTCATGGCAGGCCATTGTAAAGTTTGGCGCATCAGGATGGCGCATAGAACAAACCAATAAACACCCGATTGGCAAAGCTATAATAGTTCAACTTGGAGAAAACGAATTTGTGCTGATCGGAACTCTCTGCCATTTCACCTTTAAGCCAATCGGAGCTAATTCGGGTAAAGCCTGGCAATACCTGAAGGTCGAGGAAGGCAAATATGAGGACGGCAAATTCAAACTGTTGCGAATCCGCAATGGCGATGAGACAGATTGGGGAGGGCCTCGCATTGGTACCGTGCCGGCCGTATTACATACAACATTGATCATTCGGTGAATGGATTTATTTTCCGCAACAATTATGAATGGAGTATTTATCAAACAAATTCAGACTGATATGAAAGACAAACTTTTTGTACTAATAGCAATGTCGTTGTTGAGTTTCACAACAATAAATGCACAGAAGAACAATAGCTTTGAAATAAAGTCTTGGGATAACAAGATTACCTTAAATGTTGAAGTTGGTGCAAAACTGCAATGGTCGGTTCAATATAACGGACAACAAATTATTGCACCTTCATCAATTTCTCTTCAACTTGAAAGTGGAGAGAGCCTCGGTGATAATATAAAAGCTTTATCATCGAAAATTGATAAAATAGACAATGTAATTACTGCCGTTAATTATAAAAAATCAAATATTCACAATCAGTGTAATCAGCTTACGATCAATGGTAAAGGAGATTATGGAGTAATTTTCAGGGTATATAATGATGGTGTTGCCTATAGATTTTTTGCAAAGAGAAAAGGTGAAATTGTTGTTAAAAATGAAGAAGCAAACTTTAATTTCATTGCTGACTATAAAGCATTTGTACCATATATGTGGGACTACAGAGATGGTAAGATTTTTAATTCATCCTTTGAAGCACTTTACAAAGAGATCAATATATCAGAATTTGCAAGTGATTCACTGGCATTCCTTCCGGTGTTAGTTGATGTCGGGAATAATAGAAAGATAGTTATCCTGGAAGCTGATCTTGAAGACTACCCGGGAATGTACCTGAATATTAATAAAACTCATAAGGGATTTATGGGCGTATATGCTCCATATCCATTAGAAGCAAAGTTAAGCGGATATAATGGTATCAATTATATCCCCACTAAAAGAGCAGACTATATTGCCAAAACGGATGGTAACCGTAATTTCCCCTGGAGGATAATTGTAATAAGTCAGGAAGACAAGGAATTACTGAACAATGATATGGTGCAGAAGTTAGCTTCTCCCCCGAGAATAGCAGATATTTCATGGATCAAACCCGGACAGGTTTCGTGGGATTGGTGGAATGATATGAATATTTCTCATGTTGATTTTAAGGCCGGGATGAATACCCGTACCTACAAATACTACATTGATTTTGCAGCTGCCAACAAAATACCATACATAATTATAGATGCGGGATGGAGCGAAGAGTTGGATCTTACTAAAACTTCGCCTCAGATTAATCTTCAGGAAGTTTTGGATTATGGTAAACAAAAAAATGTAGGTGTAATTCTCTGGGCCACATGGTATGCTGTTACACAACAAATGGATAATGTTTTTCCCCTATATTCTAAAATGGGAGTAAAAGGATTTAAGATTGATTTTGTTGATCGCGATGATCAAATAGCAGTGGCTTCTCTTTATACTATTGCAAAGAAAGCTGCTGAATCTCATTTGCTGGTTGACTACCATGGAGTATTTAAGCCGACAGGGTTACAGAAAACTTTTCCAAATGTTATCGGCTTTGAAGGAGTTAAAGGCCTGGAAAACTACAAGTGGGCTGTTGAGAATCAACCGCGTTATGTCGTAAGTATTCCATTCATTAGGATGATGGCGGGTCCTATGGATTATACACCCGGCGCTATGCGAAATGCCAATAAAGCGAGCTTCAGACCAATAAACTCTAATCCCATGAGTCAGGGCACTCGTTGTCAGCAATTAGCAATGTATGTCGTTTTTGAAGCGCCTCTTCAGATGTTGTCTGATAATCCTACTATCTATATGAAAGAACAGGAATGTACTGATTTTATCACCGGAATCCCTACTACTTTTGATGAAACGGTAGCTTTGGATGGGAAAGTGGGAGAGTTTTTGGCTCTTGCCCGCAAAAAAGGAGATACATGGTTTGTAGGTGCTATGAGCAATTGGACTCCGAGGGATATGACTCTCGATTTTTCATTTCTGGGCAATGGAGATTTTCAGGCAGTCATCTTTAAAGACGGCATAAATGCTGACCGCGATGCCACGGATTATACAAAGGAGTTAATTAATATCACACAGAACAGTAAACTGAATATTCAACTTGCACCAGGGGGAGGCTGGGCTGCCAGAATAGAAAAATTGAAATAACACAACTGCCTAAGAAAAGCGGATTAAAAATGGATGAACGGCTGGTTACGGGCGATAAACCAATTATTGAATACAGAAAGCACAGACAGGATCTCATTGATAAGAGCCGGGAAAATAAGCCAGAAACATAATTCTAACATTATTCTCACTATCTTTATAAATTCCTTGTAATTTCCAGGTAACAAATAATAAATTTAAAATTATGACAGTAATTGTAGTAGGAATAATAATTCTCATCATCGGGTTTGTCTCTGCCAAGTCTGATTCCCCTTTACATAGTTACAAAACCATTATCAAAACCGCGGGAGTTATCGTAGTTCTGATCGGTATGTCAATCGCATGCGTTGTTCAGGTTGAACCGGGGGAAGTCGGTGTTCAGAAATTGTTCGGGAAAGTGAACAATAACATCCTTGAAAGCGGATTAAATGTTATAAATCCATTGATGCAGGTTGTTATGTTCGATATAAAAACCGAAAACTATACTATGTCAGGAGTCCAGGATGAAGGAGCAAAACAGGGAGATGATGCTATCAGGGTATTGACTGCAGACGGACTTGAGGTAGTTGTCGACCTTACAGTTTTATATAAAGTTGTACCGGCAGAAGCACCCCGAATCCTTAAGGAAGTTGGAACTGATTACCGGAACGTACTGGTTCGTCCGATATGCAGAACCAAGATAAGGGATAATGCTGTTTATTATGATGCCGTCGCATTGTACTCCACCAAAAGAGATGAATTTCAGTCAAGAATTTTCACAACGATTGAATCGAATTTCAAAGAAAGAGGATTGTTGCTTGAACAACTTTTAGTAAGGAATATTACTCTGCCTGCTTCAGTAAAAGCATCCATTGAATCTAAAATAAACGCCGAACAGGATGCACAAAAAATGCAATTTGTTCTGCAAAAAGAAACACAGGAAGCACAGAGAAAGAGAGTTGAGGCGCAGGGTATCGCCGATTATCAGAAGATATTAAGCACAGGACTGAGCGACAAATTGTTACAATATGAAATGATAAAAGCCATTTCTGCCTCACCAAATGCAAAAGTGATTTTTATGACAAATGGGAAAAATCTTCCGATGATGGTGGATAGTAAGTAGTTGGATGCTGAAGATGATTCGTATATAATTGATTCTCATCTAAAATATGATATTTACCATAGTTGCCGGTGGTATGATTATATTTTTGGTATTTTTGGCGGCAAGATGAAATCAGGTTTGCATCAATATCATAATACTGATAAGCCACTTTACCATTTTAGCTTCCTCAGGGATATTAAAGTGCATGGCATATACTTTAATAGTTTTGAAAAGTTTTTAAATCTCTATTGTTTCATCAGAAAGGAACATGCCCACGATTTTTACTCCATTATTTTATTTACCGGGGGGAAGGGTACTATAAAGGTAAATAATGATAGCTATACCATTCAGCCTCAAACCATATGCATTGTCGCACCAAACCAGATGCACTCATTTGAAGGACTTGAAGATGTTGAGGGAACTATCTTTTTCTTTTGTCAGGATTTTTACGTTGAAGAATTCAGTTTTATCCGTCTTTTAAATGTATTTTCATATACTTCTCAGACAGGGACTAATGTTTGTAATCCCTGTATTGGATTATCAGACAGGGAGTATAGCCCCATAAATAATGTAATAAGATCAATACAGAGTGAATACGAATTGTATACACCGTCGAATAATTCTGCAGTCATAATTAGGTCCCATTTGAATATTATGCTGTTAAAACTTTCGGAGTTGTACGAAAATAAATCGGGGAAATCGAATAATAACGACAGTATCCTTATTCATTCATTATCGCATCTGGTAGATTCATATTTCATAAAGGAACAGCAATTGGGATTTTATATTTCAGCTTGTAATATTTCAGAAAGCCAGTTAAACGATATTTGCCATAAGCACTTTAACTGCGGCCTGAAAAAAATATTGCAAAACCGACTTATGCAGGAAGCAAGAAAGCTGTTGTTATACACCGGGCTGTCTGTTTCAGAGATTGCATATAAGCTGAATTTTGAAGATAATTCCTATTTCAATAAGGTGTTTAAAAGTAAAACCGGCCTCACTCCTAAAAGGTTCCGCGATATCCATAAAAAATTACTACCACAAAAAGCCTGAATTTTACCATTTTCAGAAATCTTACAAATTTATTTTTACCAAAAATTAATTTGTAAGTACCATGAAGAAAATCTTTTATTTATCAGCTATCGTCTTTGTAGCTTTTTCAGCTTGTAAAAAGGATAATACCATGACTCCGATTTTATCTCAGAGTTTTGAGGTAAATTCAACAGGATCAACAACCTGGAAATACTTTAGTTTCGCAAGCAATGATACAGTTTCAATTGCCGACCCGGCTAATTCAAATGCATGGGATTTAGCTTTCCAGCGTTACCGGATAGAAACAAATGGCGGTTTATCTGGAAAAGGTTCCGGTAGTGCAGCTAATTCTTTTAAAAAAGGACAAACAGGTTTTGATGAATTAACAGTTGTACCCGATACAACAACATTTGCTGCTGATGCATCAATCAGCATTGCTGTACAACAGGGCTACGCTTACTATATCGTTAATCCGGTATTATATACATGGTTCAGTCTTGAATTTGCAACCCAGGGAACGCAAATCGTCCCAACTGATAACATATATATAGTTAAAACCGCATCAGGTAAATACGCAAAAGTTTGGTTTAAAAGCTATTATAGTCCTGAAAACGTATCAGGTTATGTCACTTTTCAATACAAGTATCAGCCTGACGGATCTAAAAATCTGGAATAAATGCCGCGATTACTCCAGACTTTTGTGTATTTATTTTTTATTCCATCTGTCATTTTTTCCCAGGGAATAAGTTTATCGGGTTATGTTACCGGAAACGACAGCCATTCAGTTACCGGTGCAACAATTACATTAAAAGGAACTACTTACGGGACTGTTACGGATAAAGATGGATTTTATAAACTATACAAAATAAAACCTGGTTTATATACCTTGCGTGTCTCGTATCTGGGATTCGAGACACAGGAAAAATCAATTGCCATATTACAAGGAGATAACCATGTTGATTTTACCATCACCGAATCAAATATCGATTTGAATGAGGTTGTTGTGACAGGAACAAAATCAGAGAAAACACTTAAGAATGTTCCTGTAATTACTCAGGTGATCAGTGCCCGGAAAATGCTTGAGCTTGGGATAACAAGTGTCCCCGATGCACTGCAGACAATGGTGCCAGGTCTTAATGTGAGCCATTTTGGGACATTGATGTCCGTTACGCTTCAGGGTCTGGATGCAAAGTATGTACTCTTTCTGATAGACGGGGAAAGAATTGCCGGCGAGGTTAATGGAGATATTGATTATTCAATGCTTAATCTCGAGAATATCGACCATATTGAGATCATCAAGGGCGCTTCATCTTCTCTGTATGGTTCAAATGCCATTGGTGGTGTTATTAATATTATAACCAAAAAGATTAACGAGCCTTTTGATGCAAAATTCTATTCACGCTATTCAAAATATAATGAATTATACACAGGAGGAAGCATTGGACTCAAACAGGGAATAATCGGATCAAGAACAAGTTTTAATTACAGTCGTACCGATGGTTACGACATAACTCCTGAGACCGCACACGATTGGACTCAAAATCCATATTCTTCATACAGTGTAAGTCAGAAATTCGAAATTACACCTTCAGCACGTCTTTCTTTTGTGCCTTACTTCACCTATTATCAGTTTGAACGGGGGAATGTGAGTGCTCGCCCTGCTCATGATCTGTATACCGACCTTAATGCCGGTTTAAAAGGACAGTATTATTTTGGGAAACAATCATTGGATTTTTCGTATTATCGCGATCATTATAATTCTTACGATGTTCTGGAACTTTTAAATAATAAAAGAGACACCGCATCTTATGATTTCATACAGACGGTAAGGACTCAGGGGAATTTTCATCTGTCTGATAAAAACACCCTGACTGCAGGATTGGAATATAATTATGAACGTCTCTTCTCAACAAGAGTAGCGGGAGGGTTGAAAAGCGCAGGAGAGGCTGTATTTTATATACAGGAAGATATCAGTTTTGGAGAACACTGGGATCTGATTGCTGGTATGCGGGCAAGCCATCACAGTAATTATGGTTTGAATGCCGCACCCAAGATATCAGTAATGTTCAAACAAGGATTCCTTAATTTCAGAGCTTCCACCGGGACAGGTTTCCGTTCTCCAGCTCTGAAAGAACTATACTTCAACTTTGACCATTTTGGTGAATTTTATGTAATCGGCAATCCGCACTTAAAGCCTGAATCATCAAAGTACATATCCGGATCGGTTGAATTTTCAAAACCATGGAACAACTCATCGGTCACAGTTTACAGGAATGTTTTATCAAATATGATTACAAATCGTTGGTTACCCGATACCGTGCAGCTGATCCAGCAATATGAAAATGTTTCCAGCGCTTCAGTTTATGGGATTGATTTTATATCGAAACAAAAAATAATTAATGGATTATGGATCAGTGCGGGATATAGTTATGTTCGTTCACATGATAATGAGACACAGCTTCAATTGTATGGAACCACCAAACATTCAGGAAATATTGCAGCAGATTATAATTTCAGGAAAAAGGATTATTCCTTCACGGCTCAAATATATTGTAAGCTGATGGGACAAAAATTTTATGAGATAACTACCGCCGGTACTTCCCAGGACAGGCCTTATGCTGACTGGAGGATAACTATTTCTCAACAGTATAAATGGCTGCGAATATCAACTGGATTGGATGATATATTCAATATAGTGATTCCACAGAATATTGATTTCATCTCTCCCGGAAGACGTTTTTTTGTAGGTATGAATATCGATTTCGGAAAAATCAAATGAAATCAGTTTAATTTCAGTCTATGTAAATCTTAATTTTGGTTATTTTGCTTCTTCGCCATCTTCGTTGCTTTCCAGCTTTGCAAACTGAAGAGGTTTTTTAAAGAAGTTTGTACGGTAAGCGCCGTAAATGAGACCCACTGAAAGCCAGCTTATTCCTACGATCTTGGCTTTTATTCCCAGGCTGAACCAGAGATACAAACAGATAGAAAAACCAAGAAGAGGAACAATAAAATGTGTGAATCTTTTGTGCTCACCGCGTACAAAATAGTGCATGAATGAAGATACATTGACTCCCATGAAGGCAACCAGCGCTCCAAAGTTAAGGAGCTGAGCGCCCAGCGGATAGCTAAGCAGGAAAACGCCACCAAGAATTATTACACCTATAAGAATTATATTATTTGATGGTATTCGTGTTTTTGGATTTATTTTTGCAAAGAATTTGCCGGGAATAGCATTGTCCCTTCCCATGCCGTAAAGCAGACGTCCGGCTCCAAGATGAGCACCTGCACCTGATCCTATTGTTGCAACAAGCAATGCCATGTTGACTACCTGGAAAAGCCATGCACCGCCTGCTCTTTTAGCTATAAAGCAAAATGCAGTATCCTGATCGGGAAAAGTTGAAGCTGCCTCGGGCCAAACAAGCTGAGCGAAATAGACCTGTACTGATGCCAGAATACCTGTTATGATACAAACCAGTACTGTGGCCAGCAGGATATTACGACGAGGATTATGTACCTCTTCCGACAAAGTTGAAATGCCATCAAACCCGATGTATGTAAGAACCGCGAGCGATGCACCCGCTGATACCGAGCGAAATGAAAATGTTTTAGGATCATAAAAGGGCCTTGTCCATTCTCCTGCAGTTGTCGGCGGATTTAAAAAGAGATAACGGACCGCAGCTCCCAGGAACAGAATAATTACCACCCCAAGACCAGCAGCAATTATTGTGTTTGTTCGCGAACTTGATTCAATCCCGCGAAGGTTCATTGCTGTAAAGAGACATGTAAAAGCAATTGCATAAACTCCGAAAGGTATTTCAGGAATTAAGTTTATTGCAGCTTTGCTGATCCAGATCACACATATAATCGGATTCATTATATAATCAAAAATCATGCCCCAGCCAACAAAGTACCCGAGTGAAGGATGAATTTCCCTGCTGACATATGTATATGCAGAACCGGCACTTGGATAAACATTTGCCATACGTCCGTAACTGATAGCAGTGAAAAGCATGGCAATCATGCCAATCAGTATGGTCGTAATGACATGACCTTTTGCAAGACTTGCTGCGGCACCATATAATGGCATCGGAGCAGTAGGCTGAATAAGGATAATCCCATATAGTACCAGTGAGGAGAGTCCGAGAACACGTTTTAAACCCGGACCGGAAGGCGATGAAACATTGGTGTCACTCATATTGCTAACTTGAATTAAATATAATGACCATAAACCTAATAATTATAAATTTAATTCAAACAGCAGGCACAATAAAAATATTATCAGGAAATAAAAGGGAAAAATTCTGATGTAATTCCAGTCAATTTATTTAACTAACTTTAATACTGACAAAATGATTTTATAACTAACTATTAGAATCCGCAATATGAAAACACGTATTGTCTTAATCTTCACCTTATTGACTCTCGTTTGTATTAATTGTCTCGGACAGAATACTTCAGACGGAAAATTCCTGTTGAAAGATAACTGGGCCATCCAATCTTCAAAAGAAATCAAATCTGATGCGAAAACTATTTCGACAATTGGTTTCAAGACCGATGGCTGGTATCCTACTTCTGTACCAACTACCGTCCTCGCCGCACTTGTTGCAAATAAAGTTTACCCCGATCCTTACTATGGGACGAATATCAATAACCTACCGGGTACAATTCCTTATCCAAAAAGGGATATGCCTGATGGGAGTCCGTTTAAAGTTGCCTGGTGGTACCGAACAGAGTTTCAGATTCCTGCCGATTTTAAAAAAATGCACACTTGGTTGCAGTTTCAGAGCATCAATTACAAAGCCAATATCTGGCTGAATGGAATACTTATTGCTGATACAACAACAATTGAAGGCGCTTATCGTCTCTTTAACCTTGACATTTCAAAAGCAGCTTTACCGGGTAATAATAATTGTCTGGCACTCGAAATATTTCCTCCGAAGGGAATGGATCTCACAATAACATGGGTAGACTGGAATCCTACAACACCCGACAGGGGCATGGGTATCTGGTACGATGTGGCTGTTCATGCTACCGGTGATGTGGCAATTGAAAACCCTCACGTTATAACCAAGCTGAACCTTCCGTCGACCGACCAGGCCAAACTCTCCATTAGTGCTGAGTTGCGCAATGCAGAGGCTAAAAAAATAACCGGAATACTTAAAGGGTCTGTAGAAAACATCACCTTTTCCCAGGAGGTCACACTGGAACCAGGAGAAACAAAAATGGTTAGTTTTCTGCCTGAGACATTTCCCCAGCTTGTGGTAGCCAATCCACGTCTATGGTGGCCTCATACTGTCGGCCCCCAGAATCTTTATGATCTGAATCTCAGTTTTGTGACTTTTGGAAAAACAACCGACAATAAAAAAGTTCGTTTTGGTATCCGGGAGATCACCACGTGGATGAATGACTTCGATAAACAGCATACAAAAGTTTTCCAGGTAAATGGTAAAAACATTGTAATCAGGGGAGGAGGCTATGTACAGGATCTGATGCTTCGTCCATCAAATGAAAGAATTGATGCAGATTTGATGTATGCAAAGCACATGAATCTTAATGCTTTGAGGATGGAGGCACCCCGTGGATCGGACTATCTTTTCGAAAGATGCGATGAAGAAGGGATACTACTGATGGTCGGCTGGTGCTGCTGCAGCGCCTGGGAAGGATGGAAGAACTGGACTCCTCACACCGGCGACGTCGCTGAGGCGAGCTGGAAAGATCTCATAATCCATCTGCGTAATCACCCCGCCGTATTTACATGGTTATATGGAAGTGATAATTTCCCTCCGGCTGAAGTTGAAAAACGCTATTTGAAGGTCTTGGAAGAAAATGATAACACCAGGCCTTCCGAATCATCCGCAACACAGTCGCCAAGCGCCATTGCCGGAATAACTGGTGTTCATATGGGCCCGTATCCAAAGGTATACGCCTATGAAACCCCTTCATTCTGGTACTCAAAGCTTGAATTCAATACAGAAGCTGGTCCTACTGGTGAACAAATACCTCCTATAGAAACTATGAGAATGATGATGCCAGAAAAGGATCTATGGCCAATGAGTCCATCATGGGACCTTCGTCTTCATAAAGCTTTTTACCCTATTGCCAGGGCTGCTTTTGAATCGCGTTACGGCAAACCAACCGGTGTGGAAGAATACTGCATGAAAGCACAGGTTTTCCAGAATGAGGCAGTAAAAGCTATGTTCGAAGCTTTTGCAGGTAATAAATACAAATCCAGCGGGATTATATACTGGATGTACAACTCTGCCTGGCCTAAAATGTACTGGCAGCTGTACGATTATTACTTTATGCCAAACGGAGCTTTCTATGGTGCAAAAACTGCCTGCGAGCCTCTTCATGTGCAGTATTGCTACGGCGACGGCTCAATTAAAATCGTTAATTGTTTTTATAAAGATTTTAATGGTCTGAATGTCGACGTGAAAATCTTCGATTTTAATATGAAATTGGTCAATTCGATGCTTATAGATGCTAATGTTGCAGCTGATACAAGCCAGAAAGTTTCCAAGCTTGATATTCCAAAGGATATTACAAAAGTTTTCTTCCTCAAATTAGGATTGACGGATGCTTCAGGTAAACTTTTATCATCCAATTTTTACTGGCTAAGCTCGAATGGTGATGAAAAGGCTGATTTTACAGATCTCAGTAAACTTCCTTCAGCTAATGTAACTGTTTCATTATCTGAGCTTCAACATGAAGGAAATAAATGCAAGCTAACTGTTACAATTGAAAACCCCGGTACAGGACTGGCTTTTGCCGTAAATCCAAAAATATTAAAAATGGCTTCAAAAGAACCCGTACTTCCGGTTTTCTGGGAAGATAACTATATCTCTTTGCTTCCTAAGGAAAAGAGAGTATTACAGGTTGAATTTGACCAGAAGAATCTGGATGGTGAAAAGCCTCTCCTGAAGGTGGAAGGATGGAATGTGAATGCAGTGGAAAAGGAGATAAAATAAATATAATTAAGTCTTATAATCATATGAAATACAATTTGGCGGCAGCTTTTAAGCTTCTCCTGTTAAGCATTTCTTTAATAATTTTTGCGTCCGGTCTGCAAGCACAAAAAGTACCATTCAAAGTGCTTGTAGTAGCATCACCAGATCCCGATCACGGTACAATGATAATAGCGTCCAGAGCCCTGTTTGAGAAGATTGGTTCCGAAAACGGCTTTGAAATTGAATTTACACGTGATGCTTCTTTGATTAATGACGAAAACCTCGTCAATTACAAGGTTGTTGTTCAGTTGCATCTGGCTTATTTTGAGATGACCCAGAAGGAACAAACAGCCATGCAACATTTTATCTCCAGGGGCAAAGGATGGATAGGTATCCATGCAGCCGGATTAACCGGGAAACAGTTTATTAATAAGGAAACACCTTACTGGGAGTGGTACCAGAGGATGATTGGTGATGTTACCTATTCAACTCACCCTGCAAAACAAACAGGCACTATTACAGTGGAAGACCGTGAACATCCGGTTATGAAAAATCTTCCCACTTCGTTCAGCTTTTTCGATGAGTGGTACGAATTTGACAAAAGCCCACGCCCAAACGTTCATGTCCTGGCTACTGCCGACGAGACTTCATACAAACCTCTGAAGCCAATGGGTGATCATCCTATGATCTGGACAAATCCGGAATTCGATCGTGTCCTCTACATTGGTATAGGACATGACGTCTCAGCCTGCACCGATCCTAATTTCTCGATATTGATGAGAGATGCTATCCTTTGGGCTGCTTCTCCTGTTAAAAATAAAGAGCAGTCGGACCTTGACAAATCGCTTAAGAATAAAATAACAATTCTTGCCAGTCAGGTGGCCTATAACCTGAATGGTCCCAAAATGGCAATGGTTAAAAGCAATGAACCGCTACCTTCCGCTGCTCAATTTGAAATTGTTGATGCATTAACATTTGAAAAGGTTTTTACAGGAACATTATCTCAAGGAATAAAAGTTCAGGAATGGTCACCGGAAGTGTTCTATTCTCAGGCCGATTTTTCTTCTTTTGAAAAACCGGGTTATTTCAAACTGCTTGTCAGGGCAGATAATAAAGAATACTACTCATATGATTTTCAGATTGAAGAAAATGCAATTGCCAAGACTGCCATCCCTGCTATTATTAACTTTTTTTATCACCAACGTGCTAATTCACCCCAGGAACTGGACGCTGACAGGAGCATTATACTCTATGGCAGCGATAAAACAGTGGATCTGCACGGAGGTTGGTGCGATGCATCCGGCGATATCAGCAAGTATTTCTCGCATCTGGCTTATACCAATTTCATGTCGCCTCAGCAGACGCCCATGGTAGACTGGTCGATGGTGAATACAGTTGAAACCGCATCAAAAATATTAAAGGAAACAGGTTCTTCCGAGGCTCTGACAAAAGAAGCATTATATGGTGCTGATTACATTATGAGATCGCTCTCTCCTGAAGGCTATTTTTATATGACTGTTTTTACCTATTTTAATAAGGATCCAAAAGCCCGTCGTGTTGTAGGACTTCTGGCAGACAGCAAAACCACATCTGATTATCAGTGTGCATGGCGTGAAGGAGGAGGAATGGCGACAGCTGCTTTGGCTAGAATATCTCAATGGAAAAAAGACGGAGACTTCACTTCACAGCAATATCTGGCCGGGGCAGAACGGGCATTTGATCATTTACTGGTAAATAGCACAAAATATGCCGACGACGGCAAAGACAATGTTATAGATGATTATTGTGCACTTATGGCTGCATCAGAACTTTGGATAGCAACCGGTAAACCACTCTATCGTGATGAAGCCCGCAAGCGTGCAAAAAACCTTGCAGGCCGGATGACCGTGAATGGATATTTCCTTGCTAATGATGCCGATCGCCCGTTCTGGCATGCAGCCGATGCAGGATTGCCTGTCATTGCTCTTGCACGTTACCTCGATAAGGAAACAGACGCTAAATATCGTGATATTGCACTTGGCACCATCAAAAAAGCGCTCGATTATAATCTGAAAATAACAGGCGAAGTACCTAATCCGTTTGGCTATCCTCGTCAGAGTTTTTTGTATAAAGGGAAAGTGCAGAATGGTTTTTTCATTCCTCATGAAAATGAAAGTGGATGGTGGTGGCAGGGAGAGGATGCTCGGCTTGGTTCACTGGCTGCAGCAGCTATCGTGGGCGGCCGGCTTGTATATCCAGGAAATGCGGCGTTCGGAGTAAATCAGAAACTGGCTGACTATGCGACCCATCTGGTCTCCTGGGTTCTGGGTTGTAATCCTTATAATATCTGTATGATGTATGGTTATGGCCAGAATAATGTGCCGTATATGAGTTCTATGTTCGGACATGGTTCTGGAAGAGGAGGAATCTCCAATGGGATTACCGGGAAAGCAGGAAATGGAGATGGATCAGGCATCGATTTTAAAATGGAGGATAATGGAAATGAATGGAGATGGAGTGAACAATGGATACCTCACACTGGGTGGTTTCTGCAGGCTGTTGCAGCAATGTCTTCAGATAACATCACCAGTTTTGCAGGCGCTCCGAAATTTAAAGCTCTTGTACTTGCTGAACGTGGTGACCAGCATGAAAAGTTCGTTGCAGCTGCTTTTGACTGGCTGAATGCATTTGCAGCTGAAAAAAACTTCGAGATTACGGTTATAAACCACGCAAACGAGATTGATGAAACCCTTCTGTCAAAATTTCAAGTGATCATTCAGTTAAATTATGCACCGTACAACTGGGGAGAAAAGGCAATGGCGGCATTTGAAAAATACATTAAGGAAGGCCGCGGAGGCTGGGTTGGTTTTCATCACGCCACCCTGCTGGGCGAATTTGATGGCTTTCCGATGTGGAACTGGTTTTCTGATTTCATGGGAGGAATCAGGTTCAAAAACTATATTGCAGCAACTGCATCGGGAACCGTGAATGTTGAAGACAGGAATCATCCTGTAATGAAAGGGGTTCCGATTAGTTTCGTTATTCCTGACGATGAGTGGTATACATATAATATAGATCCGCGTCCAAACATTCATGTGATTGCTACAGTAGATGAATCTACCTATAAACCGGTTTCAGAGATTAAAATGGGCGACCATCCGGTTATCTGGACCAACGAAAAAGTGAAAGCAAAAAATATATATTTCCAGTTTGGTCACAGTCCGACACTACTTAATTCTGTTGAATTCAAGACAATGGTGGGTAATGCTATTATCTGGGCAGCAGGGAAATAAATCTTATTCTTAGTGTCCCTTTGTGTTTTACTTTGTGATCCTTTGTGGTTAAATGATTTAGCTTTTACCACAAAGGACTTTAAAGCACTCTTATTCAGGATAGACAAAAGGCGAAATTACTAAGGACATATTATTTTACCCCGTCAATATACCTGTCATTGGCAATTAGTTTCCGCATTTCAACCATATTGATCGGACCCTGAGTCCTGTAAATAATATTCCCTCCCTGTTCAACCAGCAAAGTGTAAGGTAAGGCTCCTGACCATTTGGGATCAACAGCTTCCACCAACTCTGAATTGTTATCGCTGTTGAAAATATAGTTTTTGTTGGATGCTTCATTTTTTTGAAGGAACTTCAATACATTGTCCTTTCTCGATAATTTATCGGCATTTATCGAAACAAACTCAAAATCACGACTCCGGTATATTCTGTCAATAGTGACAAAATCGGGAAATTCCTGAACACACGGACCGCACCAGGAGGCCCAAACATTTATCAGTCTTAATTTATCCGATTTATTTCTGATTAATTCTTTTATGCCTGAGGTATCAATGTTTTCAATATTCACCGGAAGAGCGGACCATTCTTTATAAAGCTTTATTGTACCTTCAGTCTTCCATACCCACTTTGTTGAGCAACCAAATACTTTAGTAACAGGCTTTTCAATTTTTTTCCCCTCGAGAATTGCATCAATTGCATTTTTAAGCAATTCTCCTTTTCCTTTTTCCATTGATTCATCAATTGAACCCACATACTGCAGTTTACGATCCTTGTCGAATACAAAAGCATGAGGAGTGGCCATTGGTCCATAGGCAATAGCCGTCTTTTGGTCATCACCGTCGTAGAGATAGGGAAATTTAAATCCTTTGTCTTTGGCACGTATTTTCATCTCCTCGAATGAATCGCCCAGATCGGACCAGCCCTGTTCCCACAGATTTAGCGATTTGGTGCTGTTTGATGATATCACAACCAGGGATACTCCTTTAGGTGTATACTTAGTATATATTTCATTTAATCTGTCCTGGTAAGCCTGGGCTGTTGGACAATGGTTACAGCTGAAAACGACTACCAGCACTTTTGATGAGGCAAAATCACTCAGAGAGTGTCGTTTATCATCAACACCAGTTAATCTGAAATCAGGAGCTTTAGCACCTATTTCAAGGGTTTTGGGTTCAGGATGCGTTGTAACCTGTGCCAGGGTTGTATATCCCGTCAGTAAGAATGGAATTATTCCCAGTAATAGTTTTCTTTTTTTCATGAGATGAAGTTTTTTCAATATCAAAGAGGTAAAATAATCGTGTATCAGTTAAATCAGGAATGTGCTAATCATTTAATTTTATCTGCAATAAGTGAAGCGGCTGAAGTATCCAGAAGTATCTCGCAGTTAGGGTGTAGCTGAAGTATTGAGGCGGGGATATCCGTAGTAACCGGTCCGAGTAGTGCTTTCTTAATAATCTCTGCTTTGTGGGCTCCTTTTGCAACGAGGATAATCTTAAGTGTTTGCATAATATTTTTTATCCCGCGGGTCAGACCTCCCAAAACAGTTTCGAGGGGTACTTGCGTTTCACGACGGACACGGGCTTCAAAATCAGGATCCATAGGTGAAACCCATGTTTCACTTTCAAAGGGCGTTCCTGGCTGATTTATACCTATATGACCGTTTCCACCTATCCCAAGCATCTGTAGATCAGCCCCGCCTCTTTCTGCCAGACGTTTCTCAAAAAGGATGCATTCGGCCTGAAAATCCTCGGAGATCGTTGGAGGCATAATAAAATTTTCTTCATGAATGCCAAGCGGAGATACAAGTTGATTCAAAATCATGCTATAGCAGCTGCCCGGATATTCACGAGGAAGATTGATAAGCTCATCCACATTAAATATTGTTATTGCAGATACATCGAAAGGATATTGTGCAAATATTTCTGACACAATTTTATGCATTCCAAGAGTGGTCTGACCTGTTGAAAGACCAATAACTGCATCGGATTTTTCGAGCATCATTCTGATAATCCGCCACGCAGCTGTTCTGTCAAATTCCTGCTCGTCTTTTGTAATAGTGATCTTCATCTTAAAAGTTTTTCATTTCCTCATTAAAAAAATAGTCAAGAGCAGCAACAGCATCGGATTCATCTTCCCCTTCAATTATAACAGATATAGTGTCTCCGCATTTTGCTCCCAATGAAAGTATATTGAGCATGCTTCTCATCTGAATCAGTTTTTCATCTTTTTTCAAACTAATAGCTGACTTATACTGTCTTGCTAGTTTTATTAAAGCAGTTGCAGGGCGGGCATGCATGCCGAGCGGGTCAAAAATTAGGTAATCCTTCGAAATCATTTTAATTCCTCCTGTAAATAATCTGTAATACTGTTTGAACTGTCCATTCCCATGACCTTTTTGCAAATTTCTCTTGCTCTGGAGAAGTTGTTTCTTATTATAATATTTTTAACCCCCGGAATAGAAGCAGTACCCATTGAAAATTCGTCCAGCCCCATTCCCATTAACAGCAAAGTAGCCAAAGGATCAGAAGCCATTTCGCCGCACATGCCAACAGTTTTATTCTGGTTATGAGCCTGTTCAATTACATTCTGTATCAACCGTAAAAGACCCGGATTAAAATGGTTGTAAAGTGATGATACCTTATCATTCATTCTGTCAACAGCAAGGGTATACTGGCACAGATCGTTTGTTCCGATGCTGAAAAAATCCACTTCTTTTGCAAGAATGTCAGCCATAAGAGCTGCGCTGGGTATTTCAATCATAATCCCTGTCTCAATATTATTATTGAATTCAATACCCGAACTTGTCAGTTCATGTTTTACCTCCTGCAGACAATCCTTAGCCAGCCTTACTTCATCAGCATTGCAGATCATAGGGAACATGATTTTCAGATTCCCGAAAACACTTGCTCTCAGAATAGCTTTGAGTTGTGTGAAGAAAATATCCTTTTGATTAAGGCAAATACGAATGGCCCTGTATCCCAGAAAGGGATTGTTTTCATCAGGAATTCCGAAGTAAGATAGTTGCTTATCGCCCCCTATGTCAAGCGTGCGGACTGTGACAGGTTTATTCTTTGATTTAATAGCAACCTTCCTGTAAAATTGAAATTGTTCCTCCTCCGATGGGAAAGAATTCCGGCCGAGGAAAAGAAGTTCAGTACGGAATAATCCGACACCTTGACCGCCATTCTCTATAACTTGTTCCAGATCACTATCATCTGATATATTTGCAAGAAGTTTAACCTTATGACCATCAGTCGTTTGAACAGGGAGATCTTTCAGGGATTTTAATAATGACAATTCTTCAGCAATCTTTAATTGTTTAATTTTATATTCCTCGATTGTCTTTAAATCGGGCCTGATTATTATCTCCCCGGTAGAACCATCAAGAATTATTGTATCATTGTTTTCAATATCCATAAGGTCCTTCCCGCAAGCCACTACTGCCGGAATTCCCTTCGCTTTTGCAATGATAGCTGCATGAGATGTTCGTCCCCCGAGCTGAGTGGCAAATCCTTTGATTTTAGTAATATCGAGAATAATTGTATCTGAAGGGGAAATATCTTCAGCAATAATTATTGTATTCTCACCATACTTACTATAGGCTGGTTGTCCTGTAATATTCAGGTTCAATAAAATACGGTTTCCTGCATCCTGAAGATCAGCGGACCGGGCTTTTAAGTACTCATCATTCATATTCCTGAACATTTTAACAGCTTCAAGAATAACCTCAATCAAGGCATCATTGGCTGGTTTATGTTCATAATTGATTTTAAAGAGCACATCATTTCTTATTTGCGGGTCATTAAGAAATTCGACCTGGGTCTCAAGAATTTCAATATCTTCCTTTGTGAGAGTAAGATTTTCATTTCCTTTAATTGCTTCAACTTCTTTTATTGCTGACAGAACAGCCTTGTCGAATTTTTCAATTTCAGTATTTTTAGCCTGATCATTTTCAAGCTCAATACCCGACCTGACAGCTTCAGTCTTCTTAATTATGAAAGCTTTGCCTATTGAAATACCTGGTGAAACTCCAACTCCTTTCATTGTGCCAAATTAAAATATTATGCAAACAGGTGGATAATACTTCCCACAAAACCAAGTATAAGGATCCCCAGTAATAGCCATGTAGTCTTTACGTTTTTTTTCACAAAATAAAATACAAGCAGGGTGAGTGCCAGGGGAAGCATATCTGGTACAAGCTGATCAAGTATATTCTGAACCGAAACCAGGGAGTCAGATGTCCCGATATTCAAAGGTGTCTTTATTGACATAAGCATTGCAGGCATAGCGCCGATAACCATCAACCCCAGTATTGAGGCTCCTGTTGTAAGTTTATCCATTATATTGCTTTTGACAAGGTCCTGCAGAAATTTATTACCGGCATTATAACCAATAAATGTAAGGTTATATCTTAATAAAATATGGGGTATATTAAATATAAGAAGGAAGAGGATTGGTCCTAAAATATTCCCGTTTAGAGCGAGTGATATGCCTACACCGGCAGCAATTACCTTCAATGTACCCCAAAAGAACGAATCAAAAACTCCTGCCAAAGGTCCCATTAATCCAAGTTTTACAGCATTGATGGATTCTTCATCGAAATCGTCTTTCTGGCTGTTCTGCTCTTCCATTGCAGCTGTTATGCCAAGTATCAGAGTTGAGCCGTGTGCGGTGGTGTTAAAAAACTGCAAATGCCTGTTAAGAGCTTTTGACATTGCTTCCTTTGTAGTATATATCTTTTTTAAGACAGGGATTATTGAAAATGCAAAACCGGTATTTTGCCATGTCTCAAAATTGAAGTTCGCTTCCATAGCTAATGAACGGAAAAACACCTTCCGGATATCCCTATTGTTAACCACTGTTTTATTCTTAGAACCAGACTCATCGGGAGAAACTGCAAAATTCATTTCATCCGATGCTTCATTTTTATGGGTTATGGATGTGATTATTAGCGCAATAATAACTCCGAGGCCACCTATGGCAATCATAGGGAGCTTTAAATAACTTGCAAGAATGAATCCAAGGAAGAAGTATGCTGCAACCTTCTGATTGAACATAAGGTTCATTAATAAGGCAAAACCGACAGCGGGTAACATATTCCCGGCAACTTGCAATCCTGATTGAACCCAGTTAGGGATTGTTTCTAAAAATGACTTCATAACGTTTGCACCTAGTTGTAAGGCCAGAAATGAAATGAGTCCCATTAACAAAGGCTTTAATAAACCTGAGGCTATATGCAACCTTTCAATTTTTTTATAATTGGCTTCCTCAGCATATTTGTTAAATCTGCTGTTAAACATTGGGCGTATTACAAAAAGACCACTGATTACCATCTCAGCTAATATTGATACAGGAACTGCTATAGCAAGAGCAATTGCAGCACCTTTTCCTGAGATTATGGCGAATGCTGTACCCAGAACTCCACCGGAGATAACATCAGGAGGAATAGCAGCTCCCACTTTAATATTTCCCATGAAAATTAATTCCAGAGTAGCCCCAATGGTGACTCCCTGTTTTATATCGCCGAGTACAAGTCCTACTAATGGACCCAACACCAGGGGTCTGCTCAGCAAAGAGGCTCCAAGGAAATCTTCCATGTGGCCAAACATTACAATCAATGTGATTAAAAGATATGAGGCTAACATGTCAAATCCTCCGTTTTAAATTAAGCTCCGGACCATCTGTTTTTTATCGGTAGGCACCTGCCTGATCTCAAGTTCAAGACCTTTATCAAGCATCTGCTGAATGACATTAACATCATCAACAGAAACTGCAACTGCTTTCGAAATAAGCCTGGCGCTCTCTTTTGTCCTTATTCCGCCAAAATTGATTGATTGAATTTCCGGTACTGCATTGCTCAGGGTAAAAGCATCAATGACACAATTAACCAGCAAGAGTATTTTAGCGTTTTTGCTTTTGATATCATTCAGAAAAGTTATAGCCTCTGCCAGCGTAAGAATCAGAAGTTTAGCTGTTGGCGGTTTGGCCAATCCCATGGCCATTTTTTGAAAATCATCTCTGGCGACCTTGTCATTGGCTATAACCAGACAATCGATACCTAACGATGAAACCCAGGTAAATGCAACTTGTCCGTGCACCAGCCTGTCATCAATGCGGGTAAGCTTAATCATTTATATTTTCTTTATTCGAAGTTATCAGTTTATTCACGAAAACAATCTGGTCCCTGGCATTTTTTATTCCGGTCTCAATAACCTCATTTACAGGAGTCTCCGGATCAGAAAGTAAAATATCGAGTAATAATGGAAGATTAAATCCGGATACTATAAATACATTTTTTTTAAGGGCATATTGAAGTATTTGATTGGTAACACTACCGCCCATCAGATCGGTGAAGACTATTAGCTCATCTTCGTTTCTGATTTGTTCCAAAACTAAATCTATTTCTTCTTTGAGCGATTTATTTTTCTCTGTATATGCTTGAATCATAAACACATTTTCCAATTTGCCCATAATTATTTCCAATGAGGATTGTATCCCTTTTGCAAATGATCCATGGGTTGCAATTAAGAATTTCCGCATAAAAGATCTTCTTCCTGTTAGCTAATTAAAAATAAAATTCAAGGCAAAGCTTCATTCTTTCCCTTTAAAAAATCTTTCCCAAATTAACAATAAATTATAAGTTTGGATTTAAATTCCGGTTCGATTAATAATTAACCAATATTATTTAATGGTTGTATCAGTTAATGGGCTGTTCTGTAAGGTGTTAAATGTCTCTTTTGCCTTTGTGTTCCTTTGTGATCTACTTTGTATTCCCCTGTCTGCCGGCAGGTTTGTGGTTCAATATGACAGCATTTACCACAAAGGTACACTTAGGTTTTCACGAAGGATCATAATAAGCTTTTCAGGTAACCCAATTAGGAAAGTCTTGAAAGAATTATTTGGGAATTAGCGGTTGGTCAGTATCCGTAAATGTTTAACTTGCATAAGGATATTACAGACAATTAACTTCATAAATTAGGGCTTAAAAAAAGCAACCAGTCAAAAAACTCTTATTTTTGTAATAACACTTTGAAAAGAATAACTATCCAAAAATAAATCAACTGAAATGTCAGAAAAAGATAAAGGGTTTAGCTTCAGACAATTGTTTTTCAGGGATACTGAAGTTGGCACACCGGATAAGTCTGTTCAGAAAGCAGAACCGCCGGTCAATAATACGCAGGATGACTATTTCACGGGGAAGGCCCCTCAAACACCTGTTGGTGGTCCGGATCAGCCACTCGTTGATGATTTCGTTAAGCGTCTTCAGAATTTGATCAATCAGAATAATCAGCCTGGTTTTGATTTCCTTGAGTTCACGGAATCGCTGTTTGAAGAAAAGCAAAATCCAAGTCCGGAAGTTTATAAAACAGTTTTCAGGATTGCACAAAAAATAGATAAATCTCTGACTCCTGCTAAGTTACTTGATAGCGCAATGTTTTATAAAGACCTTGTACAACGTACTGCAGAAACCGAAATAAATAAAGGAGTATCAAAAAAACAGGGATTGCAGTCTGAAAAAGACAATGAAAAAACTAATCTTGACAATGGACTTAAGGATACAAGAGCAAAAATTCAACAACTTACAAAGCAGATTCAGGAACTCCAGAATCAGGAATTAGCTTTGACCAACCAGCTTCAGGCTATCGATCAGAAATACGACAGCAGGTTTATTGATATCGACAGAAAAGTTAATGCAATACGAAGTGCCAAAGAACAGGTGATAGTAAGTATTGTTGATATTGAAGCCGGAATAAAATCGAATCTTTCTTAAAAAACAAATAAATTGATGCTATGCAAACGGAAACGGAAACAAAAACTATTACCCAGCTGCCTATCATGAAATATTTCGATGATGCCAAGCTGGTTGAAAAAGGGAAAGAGACACTTGGAAAATGGCGGAAAGGTGAAAAACCTATTGGCGCTGTTATTGGTTTGATAATTATCGGGGTTATCGGTTACGGAGTATTCAAATGGATTATTCCTGCTGTTTTTACTGCTCTGAGCCAGGTTTTTGCAGTAATTGCCTCGATACTCGCGGTTATTCTCGTTATTGTTCTGATGCCTGCTATTTTCAAGCTATTCCGCAGGATTGTCCGCGGGTTTCACAAAGCCATCATTCGCTGGAACCCGTTCGATGAGCTTGATGAGCAGAAACAAAAAATGTGGGAGACACACGATTTGTTTTTAAAGTACAAATCTAAGATTAAACAACTTCGTACCGATTTCGAGCAAATGTCGAATGAAACCCGAAATGTTGCAGAGAATTCGAAAGCTGAAGTTCAACGGCAAACCAAAAAGGCAGGAGAAATTAAAGTGCAGATGGACAAGATGGTTGCTGAAAAAGGAGACGGAATAAAAGAGACTGATGAATATGTGGAACTGCAGCAACAGTTTATCAATGCAACTTCAGCAGGTACACGGTCTAATACAACACTCGAAAAAAACATTGAATGGACAACAAAATATTCCGCTCGTTCGAACATCTTTGCGAATCTTGACCGTAAATTAGCTATCGGTGCTACACTGCTGGAAAACAAGATAAAGGATTTTGAGGAGAGTATAAACATAATGAAGAAAGACTGGGAAATGGCTGCAGCATCAAGAGGTGCAACCGCAATCCTGAAAGAAATTCTGGGTCCGGGAGGACAGAACTGGAAACTGGAATATGCCCTTGAATTTGTTGCAGGACGAATTTCAGAGGATCTTGCCATGACAGCTCAGAATCTCGAAGATCTGGAAAGAAATACCACTGCATTTAATTTCGATAGCGATGAAGCTTACGAAAAATTACTTGCAATTGGTAATAAACTGGAAGCAGGTCAGATAGATATTCCAGATCCTTCAAAAATTTCAAATCCCAATCACAAATTGACCCGTGAAGAAAAAAGTTCAGCCGGTCCATTAGGTGATATATTTTAGGCGTTTTCTTTAAAATGTAAAATAAACTTTAATTAATTAAAATGGAAACTGATTATCAAAACAAACCGGGGAAATCAATCCCGGGATTCCCAAAAAAATGGACTTTTGGATTTCAGCTAATAGTTCTCATACTTATCCTGGGCTTAATAGGAGCCGGGGTATATTACGGATATCCATATATGAATAAGGCATCCAAAGGTAACAGAGTTGACCTGCGTGCAGGGTTTAACAACTTTGTTGGCTTTGCCCCTGGTATCGACATGAACGGCGGAGCTGCTCCGAATAAGGAATCAAGAATGTACAAAGAGTTTGGACTTACTTTCGAAGCAGTAAGGATGGATGATATGCAAAAGCTCAATGATGCTTTGAAAAACGGAGATCTCGATTTTATATTTACCACTACAGATATTTCGCCGATCGGAATGGATCGAAGCAGCGACCTTGCCAAAATGTCGGTAATGCAGTTTTTGAAAATTGATGATTCCCGGGGAGCTGATGTCTTTATTGTCGATAAATCAATAAATACAGTTGCAGATCTCAAAGGCAAAAGAATTGCCTGTGCACTTGGCTGGCCCAGTAATACCCTCCTTCATGCCACCCTTGAAGCAGGAGGACTTACCGAGCAGGATGTGAAAATTTTACCAATGGGTGATCCTTTTGCTGCTAAAACTGCTTTTACCACAGGGAATGCCGATGCAACTGTTGTATGGTCACCCGATGATGAGGAATGCCTGAAATCGAGAGATGCCAGGGTACTTACAAGCACCGATTTGCTCCCGAATATAATAATGGACGGATTTATAGCCAGGAAAGATGTTCTGGAAAAGAAAAAGGATCTTTTTGTTAAACTCTCCAGAGCATGGCTTACAGCCAATTCAGAGATGAAAGACCCTGCCAAAATGTCCCAGGCAGCTCAGACCTACAAGAGAGCATTTCAGGTTCCGGATGATGTAAGTATTATCCTCGGCGGGATGAAGAAGATTCATTATGCAACTTACGGAGACAATATTAACTTTTTTGGATTAAGTACTGATTTTACAGGTATTACCGGGCAGCAGCTTTATACAAAAATGGCCCGTGTCTATAAAACAGGTTATGGTAACAAACTAACTAATATTGTACCATGGGCTGAAGCTTCATATCCTGGTATCGTACAGGATATTACCGATTTAAAAGGCGATGCTCATGCAGCTGAAGGGCAGATACAGTTTGCCGCACCGACTAAAGCTGATACAAAAGCTCCTGCAGTGGCCATTAAACCGATAATCATCAACTTTGCAACCGGTTCATGGGCGCTCACTCCCGACATGAAAGAGAAAATCGAAAATCAGCTGGGACAATTGTCTGTTGAATTTGCCGGAATGAAAGTTCGAATTGAGGGGAATACCGACAATGTTGGCAGTGCGGAAATGAACAGGGAACTTTCCCAAAAACGTGCAAAATCAGTAGGCGACTATTTGGTTAAAACTTACAATTTCGATCCAAACAGATTTGTTATTGTGGGCAACGGACCCGATAAACCCGTGGCGAGCAATAATACCGAAACAGGCAGAGCTGCGAATCGCCGGACTGAGTTCCAGCTGCTTGGCAAATAAGGGATATAAAAATTCTTGATGATAAGAGGTGCTGTTGAAAAAGGTAAAATTCATTAACCACAAAGGGCACAAAGAAGGGAAGCCCCCTGTCCCGCTTAGGCGGGATATCCCCCTGAAGGGGGATTAATTCGGTCACATTTAGCGGATTAACCCCCCTTTAGGGGGGAAGGGGGGCAAAATCTTTGTGCCCTTTGTGGTTAATGGTTTTAGCTTTATAGATAGCTTCAAATTATAGTGAAATTCAGATATTATGGAAATAATTAAAAAGCTTTTCAGGTTCGCCGGAGATGTTGATAAGAAAACCTCATTGATGGTGAATATTTTAGGGTGGGTACTCCTGGTATTTCTCTGGTGGCTTATTCCGACTCTTGGCTGGATTAAGCCTACAATCCTTCCTTCCCCGATAGACGTTATAGTATGCTACAAAACCCTGTTTGTAGAACGAAGCCTTTTGTATAATACAGGATATTCAATATTCATAAACATGGGAGGTTATTTACAGGCAATGGCTCTTGCAATTCCACTCGGCTTCCTGGTTGGACTAATACCTTTTTTCAGACATCTGGTAAGCAAACAGATTGAGGCTATCCGTTTTACACCACTTCCGGCAACAACGGGTATTTTTATGGCACTTTTTGGTCTTGGTCTGGGTGTGAAGGTAGAATTCCTTGCATTCGGTATTTTTGTTTACCTGCTTCCTGCAATCGCTCAAAGAATAAAAGACATTGAAACCGACGACCATCTTAAAGCTCTTCAACAGACAATGTGGACACTGAATGCCAGTCCGTGGATGACCCTGAAACATTTCTATATTCCATCGGTGCTGAGCCGTTTCTCAATGGATGTGATAAACCTCGTAGCAGTGAGCTGGACATATATTGTGATTGCAGAGATGGTAAATGCTCAGGGTGGATTGGGATCTATGATTTATATGGCAACTTCACGTGGTTCACATGTCGATCAGCTCTATGCAGTTTTACTACTGATCATTTTTATTGGATTTGTACAAGATAAGCTTCTGAAACTGCTCGATAAAAAACTTTTTAAATTTAAATACGCCTGATAATAATGAAGCGGAACGTATTCCAGAAACAGGACGATAATGAAATATCCGAACCTGTCGAAAACAAAGGTGGAGTAAGCCATGAAGCTCCCGGTGACCAAACATCGGCAAGTCATTTGACCGACATAATAAACCTCGTAAATATCAACCAGGTTTATTCTGATCAGACACCACCAAATACTGTATTTAAGAATTTCAATCTTGATATCAAAGATATTAAAGACAGGGGCCAGTTTATTACAATTATGGGGAAATCGGGTTGTGGAAAGTCTACTCTGCTCCGGTATATTTCAGGATTGCAGGAACCAACATCAGGAGAGGTTTATATCTACGGGAAAAAAAGAACCAGCAAAGACAGGATACCAATGGTTTTCCAGCAATACACTTCCTTTGAGTGGAAAACGGTATTGCAAAATGTTGCCCTCCCCCTGATCTTAAAAGGGGTTCCAAAAAATGAAGCTGACGAAAAAGCTATGGATATGATAAAAGTTGTTGGATTAGCAGGACATGAGGACAAATGGGCTAAATATCCAATACTTTCAGGAGGTCAATTACAGAGGGTGGCTATTGCCCGTAACCTTGTTGTAAATCCACAAATACTCTTAATGGACGAACCATTTGGCGCACTTGATACGGTTACACGGAAACAGATTCAGTTATTTCTCCGGTCAATATTCGAACATGCAAAACTCGACCCAACAGTAGTTTTTGTGACTCACTCCGAAAGTGAAGCTGTTTTCCTTTCTTCTGATATTTTTATTCTGGATTCAGAGCCAGCAAATATAAAACACCATTTTCAGATTGATTTGCCGGAAATTCGTGATGAATCGGTGAGATATTCCGCTCAGTTTACCGAATATGTTAATAAACTGGGGTCGCTTATGGAAGATTTGAAAAGTGAAAGGAAATAAAATCTCTTAGGTACATTAATTGATTAAAAGCTGTTGTTTTCATTGGTTACTGAGATTTTGAAAATGAGCCAACTTTTTACTTACTTCCCAATTAAAATAAATGGAGACCAGAAAAAAGGCTGGGCATATTTCCCCTCGTTAATCATTTTCAACTTAGCATTTCTGAGAGCCTCAGAGTGTGACTGTTGTCCTTTACTTGCAAGAGAGTTTTTATAAAAATCAACCATTAAGTTTGATGTACTTTTATCTGTAACTTTCCAAAGAGATACAATAATGTTTTTTGTACCAGCATACAATAAAGCCCTTGTTAAGCCAATTATCCCCTCACCCTTCTGAATCTTTCCAAGTCCTGTTTCACACGCTGACAATACTACAAGGTCTGAGTTTAATTTTAAGTTATAGATCTCTCCTGAGTACAAAACTCCATCTTCCCCTCCGATAGTGTCTTGTGCCAGTAATAAGCCTGAAAGTTCTGGTTTCTCTGAATTAACGAAAGCATGCGTTGCAAAGTGCAGTACTTTATATTTTCCCAACTCTCCTGATTTAATAAATTTTTCATTAGCATCATTACGTAATAAAACTTTTGCTTTCAAATTTCTATCATCATAAAGTTTAAAAATGGTTTTAATCTCAGTTTCAGTTTCCGGCAATGGACTAATATTTGTTCTGTCAAACATAGACCGGTTCGTCATCAAGGAATCTGTTTTAAGCGAGTCCAACTGACGTTGAAGTTCCTGGCTGATTATCATATTTTGGTTGCTTCTATTGTCAAAAACCGGAGCAAATGCCAGCCAATCATTCAATCTCGTTATCTCTAATGTTGAAGAAACCTCTTTGGAAAATGTTGAGTAAAATAGGTTTGCCGAATAAGAATAGCAGATATTATATTTTTTGATGAAGTATGGGTATTCATTATATGCATTTATATCTCCAGTATATTTATTAGTTAATAAACTCTCAAAAGGTATTATCGCCAATTCATCATCAGGAATTATTATTAGGTTTTCAATTTGTTTATCATTCAGCATATTTCCCGGGAAAAGTTGTTGATAAAGATCATAACCTAACCTTTTATAGGTTTCCTGCTTCCTGAGACTGGTTTTTATAAGACCGTAACGAAACCAGACAATGCTATCATTTAAGTTTGTAATCTTAGGCACTTTGTGAACATCCAAATTACTTTTAGTCAATGTAAAAATGACTATTGTGCTATCTTCAACAATATATGATATCATTGCAGTCTTCTTATCTAAAAGTTTTTGAATTTCCTTAACTGTTGCAGGTTTATTATTAAATTTCAAATTGTGATATTCAGGGAATAGGGTTTCAAAAACCATTAGTAAACTGTCGTAGCTGCGGTTTCTGATAAATAATCTATCCTGGAATAATACTGCCTTGGCACTGTCTAATTTTTCAGGCTCTGATAATTGTTTTGTGTAAAAGGCAATATCAATTTTCAGATTGTGTTCTTTTTGCAACAGGATATCCGGAATACCTGCAAATTTCATAGCTTCTTGTCCGGCAAGCGCTTCAAGAAGAACAGAAGATTTATTCTTTTCTGAGAAATAAAAAGCCAGATTACGATCTTCATCAGACATTTTTCTCACAACTTTTCTATTATTAGCTGTTTGAGGAGATGTTAAAAGATCAATCGCTTCTTTATAAAGCTTACTAGCCATTTCGCCTAATGCCAGTTTATCAGATTGAGTACTTATTTCCTTTCGGGTCAGGTCAATTAATGTATCACAAGCCTGATAATGTCTAAGGGCAATTTTCTTCCTTTCATCATTGGAAAGACCTGAAAGCATTATATTCTTATTAGCAATTATTTGAGCTTTTGCTTGTAATGATTCTAATAAATAATCCCAACTCAAATAGCCTCTTATTATCGGTGTTTTATAAACATCAACAGTATCATTAAAATCATATAAACAACTTGCTACTCCTTTTTGATAATATTCCAAAGCTTTACTGTATTCATCTTTTTCTTTATAAACATTTCCGATATTATTATAACTCGAAGCTATATAAGGATGTTTTTTCCCAAGAATTTCTTGTCTTATTTGTAAAGCCTTAAAATGATATTCCAAAGCCTTATCGTATTCACCTTTATCATCATAAACATTTCCAATATTATTATAACTTGAAGCCACATCAGGATGTTTCTCGCCAAGGGTCTCTTTTCTTATTTGTAATGCCATAAGTTGATATTCCAGAGCTTTATCATAAACGCCTTTTTTTCTATATACAAGTCCAATATTGTTATAACTATTAGCCACATCCGGATGCTTCTCGCTGAGGACCTCTTTTAATATTTGCAAAGCCTTAAAATGATATTCCAAAGCCTTATCGTATTCACCTTTATCATCATATACATTTCCGATATTATTATAACTTGTAGCCACGTCCGGATGTTTCTCGCCAAAGTTTTCTTTTCTTATTTGTAAAGATTTAAAATAATATTCCAAAGCCTTATCGTATTCGCCTTTCTCATCATAAACAGCTCCTATATTATTATAATTCGCAGCAACTACAGAATGTTTCTCGCCAAGGATATCTTTTAATATCTGTGAAGCCTTAAAATAATATTCCAAAGTCCTGTCATATTCGCCTTTCTCATAATACACATTCCCGATATTAATGTAACTCTTAGCCGCATCAGGATGTTTCTCCCCAAGGATTTCTAGTCTTATTTGTAAAGCCTTAAAATGATATTCCAAAGCCTTTTCGTATTCACCTTTATCAAAATATACATTTCCGATATCATTATAACTTCTGGCAACATCAGGATGTTTCTCACCAAGGATCTCCTTTCTGATTTGAAAAGACTTAAAAAGATAATCCAGAGCTTTATCGTATTCGCCTTTATCATCATAAACATTTCCGATGTTATCATAACTCAAGGCTACGTCAGGATGTTTTTCTCCAAGGTTTTCTTTTCGTATTTGTAAAGCCTTAAAATGAAAATCCAATGCCTTATCATATTCGCCTTTATTATCATAAACATTTCCGATATTATAATAGCTATTAGCTACATCAGGATTTCTTTCTCCAAGAATTTCTTTTCTTATTTGTAAAGCCTTAAAATCATATTCCAATGCAATGTCATATTTACTAACACTCCAATAAAATCTACCCAATAAGTGTAAAATATTAGCATTTTTTATGCTTTTTTCGCCGAAATATTTGATATTCAAAATCCTTGCTTTTTCTGCATAGAAAATTGCTGAATCGAATTTGGAAATATTTTCATCCTTTTTAGATAAATCTAAATATTGATTTGTCAAAGTGGTATCAATACCGATGGTCTGTGAAAACGAATACAAAGAAAATATTGAAAAACAAATGAAGAATAAGGCAGCAACTATTACATATTTTTTCATAGTTTTTATTTTGTTCCTATTTATTTAATTTTCAATTATACAAGGCGTTTTCACTAATTTTCAATTTACTGACAATAAGGATCTGTTTATGTCAAATTCATTTGGAAATTAAGTAAGAAAATGGTAAAAGATTTAATTCTAATAAAGTTACGAGAGAATAATGATACAAGTCAAGTATTCTTTAATTAAAACACATGCTACACGGCTTAACTAAAATCATTACAAGGAATCCTAAAACCTAAAATATTTGGATTTTATTTTTTTTTGATATAAATTTCGTATGATTTTGATATCTGTGAAAATACTCAGGTTTAGTAAAATATACTATTAGAATGAGTGATAAAACAGGAATTCTAACATCAAAAAATAAGATTAGGAGTCTTTATCAATACTCTCCAACTGGCTTATTCGGTAATTTCTTATTTACAAAGGTTAACAAAGTGAATGGTGATAATAAGTCAATTACCTGATGTATCTAACCTATTGCCGATTATTTTAAATTTTAATTCAAGTAAGTAACATAAAAGGGATTTTGTTTACAATAAATAATCTGGAAGGTTTTTAAATACCTGGAATTGATTTTTAGAGCTTCAATTTTAAAATAAACCAACTAAATTTATCTATCATGAAAACAACTTGTTTTTTATTGTTGAAAATTATCCTAATCCCGGCACTTATTATTATGCTTACGGGTGTTGCTGCAAACGGACAGGATATAATTGTTCAGAAAAACGGTGATGAAATCAAAGCTAAGGTTGACCAGGTACTTGATGCAGAGATTAAATATCATAAGTTTGATAACCTGAGCGGACCACTCTATTCCATCAAAAAGACAGAGGTTTTCATGATTAAGTATGAAAATGGCACGAAAGATGTATTCAACTCACAAGCTCTTCCCGTTCTTCCACAAACCCAGGTAGCTACGGCTTCAAAAGTAAAAATTACAGATAGGGATATCAGGCCTGCAAGAACCGGGGCAATAATTAGCTATTCTCTTATCGCCCCCATAATGTTATTAGGTACTGCTTCTGCCTTTTCTGAAGATGAGACCGCTCAGGCATTGGGAGCAGCTGCTACACTTGTGGCTGCAGTTGGAATCCCAATCGGTGCAACTAGAGCAGGCAAAACAAGAAGATATGCCAATGTTGAAGGGAGCCGTGGATTAAGAATTACTGGCTGGATTGTTTATGGTTTGACCATAACTGATGCAGTAACTATGCTTGCTCTTTCAGATGATGTTGATTTTACCGGAGGCCCTGCTCTGTCAGTTACTGTATTAGGTGCTCTTTCTACGCTTTTTTTTGCTATTGATGCAAATCAGACAGTAAGAGAAGCCAAAAGACTGCAAAGCAGTGTCAGTCTGCAACCTATGGTTGGTTTCAATCACGATATGGCAGGGAATAAATACAAAACCATCGGGTTCAGAATAAACTTTTAGGTTTTGGACCGCACTGTTTTGTTTCTGGTTTTATTAAAGTTGAATAAAACCCACTTAGTGCACTGGATGAGATCACATTCAAGTCCGGTGATGTGTGAAGGCTATGATTCTGGGGATTGGGATCGAATTCAACCTTTAATGAGGTTTTCCACCAACTAGCATTAATAGTGATTCACAAAAATTGTAACTCGACTTGGCGGAGAGAGGGGGATTATTTTCAATGATCCCATTGGGGAGAACCTTGCATCCCAAATTACTTCCTTATTCGTTTCACTCATAAGGCTTCTTAATTCATATCTGTCCTCATTCAGGCAGGCCTGATTCGGTCAGCTATGAATTAAAAATCCCGCAGCATGCTGCGGGAGTAATTTGGTCTGCGGAGAGAGGGGGATTATTTTCAATGATCCCATTGGGGAGAACCTTGCATCCCAAATTACTTCCTTATTCGTTTCACTCATAAGGCTTTTTAATTCATATCTGTCCTCATTCAGGCAGGCCTGATTCGGTCAGCTATGAATTAAAAATCCCGCAGCAAGCTGCGGGAGTAATTTGGTCTGCGGAGAGAGGGGGATTCGAACCCCCGGTACCCTTTTGAGGTACACACGCTTTCCAGGCGTGCCAGTTAAACCACTCCTGCATCTCTCCTTATGACACAATGGTTTTAAAAACAGTGGCGCAAAATACAAAAATATTTTTACAAAACGGCCTCTCAGGAGATTTCTCCTGCCAATGACAAATTCAAAGAGTGAACAACTTTTTCTTTTGAAGAATATCTTCCAAGGAGATGCATGAGCTTTGTAACAGATGCCTCCGATGTCAAATCTTTCCCGCTAACCACACCCGCAGCAAGCATCTGACGGCTTGTCTCATATAATCCCATCTCAACGCTGCCTCCATGGCACTGGGTAACATTAAGTATTATCCCTCCCTTATCTATAAATTGCTTAAGGTCATCCAAAAACCATTGGTAGGTTGGCGCATTACCTGATCCGTAAGTCTCTATAATCAGTCCACGTAAACCTTCTGTTTTTGTAATGGCATTTACCAGTTTCCGGTTGATACCAGGGAAAAGTTTGAGAATTGCCACATTGGAATCGAACCCTTTATGGACAATAAGCTTCTGTTTTTTATCGGGATAGCTGATAAGATTATTATAATATTTTAAATGTAATCCGACTTCAGCCAGAGGATGATAATTAGGAGAATAGAATGCATCGAAATGCTCAGCACTCATCTTCGTGGTACGGTTACCACGTGTTAGCTTATTATCGAAAAAAATACATACCTCCGGAACTGCCGGATAACCGTCTTCAATTGCAGCGGCTATCTCAATAGCAGTGATCAGATTCTCCCTGCCATCGGTACGCAACAGTCCTATTGGCAATTGTGAGCCCGTAAAAATAACAGGCTTTCCAAGGTTCTCCAGCATAAAACTCAGTGCAGAAGCAGTATAGGCCATAGTATCAGTGCCGTGCAGGATCACAAATCCATCAAAATCGTCATAGCTGTCTTCAATTATCTCAGCCATTTTAACCCACACACCGGGATCGATATTTGATGAATCTTTTACAGGATCAAACGATATGGAATGAAGGTCATATCCAAATTTCCGAAGCTCCGGTACATGATCAGAGATATGCCGGAAGTCAATTGGTACTAGCGACCCTGTATGAGGATCGTGTACCATACCTATAGTTCCTCCGGTATAGATTATGAGTATTGAGATTTCTTTCTTAGTTTTCATTTTTCACTATAAATTAAAAAGTCCCACTGAGTTTGAATATGTAACAGAGGCTATTTCCTCTTCGCTCATTCCAAAAATATCAGCCAGTTTTTTATTTATGATGCAAAGATATGAACTCTCGTTCCTTTTACCCCTATGCGGGACCGGCGCAAGATAAGGTGAATCTGTTTCAAGAATAAGATTCCCGGGTCCGATATCTTCGACAATTTTATCGAGTCCGGAATTCTTGAATGTAACAATGCCGCCAATCCCGAGCTTAAATCCCATATTTACAACTCGTTCCGCATCTTTTAATGTGCCCGTAAAAGCATGAAAAACTCCTTTTAGTGCATTCCCTTTGAATTCATCCAATACTGAAAAAACTTCAGGAAACGCATCCCTTGAGTGGATTACAAGAGGTAAGCCGTTATCCGATGCAAGTGCAATTTGTCTTCTGAAAGATACCAGTTGTTCTTTCAGAAAAGTTTTATCCCAGTAAAGATCAATACCTATTTCCCCGATAGCAACAAACTTGTGTTTTATTAACAGCTTTTCAATCATATCAAGCTGTGAGAGATAATCCTCTTTGACAGATGTGGGATGAAGGCCTGTCATTGGATAACATATACCGGGGTATCTGTTTACCGCACTAATCATTGGATCAACAGACGATATATCAATATTAGGCAACAGCAATTTTGTAATGCCGTTGCCAACAGCCCTGCTTACCACTTCATCCCTATCGGCATCGAATTCCGGAAGATAGAGATGTGTATGAGTGTCAATAAATTGCATCAAACAACTCCCTGCGCAATCATGGCATTTGCAACTTTCACAAAACCTCCTATATTGGCACCATCAACATAGTTAATAAACCCGCTTTCTTTTTTGCCGTATTTCACGCATGTTTTATGAATGTTCTTCATAATAGTCTGAAGTTTTTCATCAACTTCTTCACGCGACCATGGTAATCTCATGGAGTTTTGAGTCATCTCAAGTCCTGAGGTGGCAACACCTCCGGCATTGGCTGCTTTTCCGGGGCCATAAAGGATCTGTGCATTAAGAAATACTTCAACTGCCTCGGGTGTGGAGGGCATGTTTGATCCTTCCGATACACAATTACATCCGTTCTTTACCAGCAATTTAGCCTCTTCATCATTTATTTCATTCTGTGTTGCACAAGGCATTGCAATATCGCATTTTATTATCCAGGGCCTTTTTCCTTCAAAATATTCAACACCGTATTTTTCAGCATACTCTTTAATTCTTCCCCTTCTGATATTTTTAAGTTCCATTATGAACTGAAGCTTTTCACTGTCTATACCTTTAGGATCGTAGATAAAGCCGTTTGAATCAGATGATGTGACTACTTTACCTCCAAGCTCTGCAACTTTTTCAGTAGCGAATTGGGCGACATTACCTGATCCGGAGACACATACAACTTTCCCTTTTAAGCTGTCTCCACGTGTTGAAAGCATTTCCTGTGCGAAATATGTAGCACCATACCCTGTAGCTTCGGGCCGAATGAGAGAACCACCCCATTCAATGCCTTTCCCTGTGAGAACACCAGTAAATTCGTTTTTCAGCCTTTTATACTGACCAAAAAGAAATCCAATTTCGCGTCCTCCAACTCCTATGTCACCTGCCGGAACATCTGTGTCGGCACCAATATGACGAAAAAGTTCCGACATGAAACTCTGACAAAATCTCATTACTTCATTGTCCGATTTGCCCTTAGGGTCAAAATCAGAACCACCTTTTCCTCCACCCATGGGTAATGTTGTGAGACTATTTTTAAAAACCTGTTCGAATGCGAGAAATTTCAGGATACCCAGGTTAACTGTAGGATGAAGCCTCAATCCTCCTTTATATGGACCAATGGCACTGTTCATCTCAATTCTGAAACCCCTGTTTATCTGAACTTCACCTTTGTCATCCAGCCATGGAACCCTGAATATTATTGTCCGTTCAGGTTCTGCAATTCGTTCAAGAATTTTTGCATGTTTATACTTGGGATTTTCTTCAATAAAAGGGATCAGGGATTCTGCAACCTCCTGAACGGCCTGATGGAACTCGTTCTCACCGGGATTTCTGGCTTTTATCATAGCCATGAATTGTTGTACTCTTGGATCCATAATAAAAAGTTTTAATTAAAGGTTAATTGGAGGTATAAATGTATAAAAACAATGGCAATACTCATCATATTTTATCAGTAATATGCTTGCGAAAAGAGTGTCAGAAGACCGGAGACCGAAGGCAGTAGTAAAAACTTTGCTCAATCTGCTTCTGACTTCCGGCTTCCGACTTCCGACATTAAATTAGATTGTACGATACAGATTACCAGGCGAGCACTTTAGTAAACCTTTGAACTCCATCTGTAGCAGGAGAGATGATAATTTATATACAGGTATATCGAGTGTCCTGCAAATAGTATCAATGGCCAGTTCCCCTTGTTTCGAGAGCAATTCAAAGATTATCTTCTCAGAATCATCAAGATCGGAAAAAAGTGTTCTTTGCACAGCAGGCTTTGACTTTTCAGGTTTCCAGTTGAGAAAATATTCTATATCATCAGAACATTCTGTAAGAAATGCTTTATTATTCCTGATAAGGCTGTTGCAACCTGCTGACCACTGATCATCAGGTCTTCCGGGTATAGCAAAAACATCGCGGTTATATGAATTGGCAATGTCGGCAGTAACAAGCGCACCCCCCTTGATTCCCGATTCGACAACAAGAGTGGCATCTGAAAGTCCTGCAATTATCCGGTTTCTTTTCAGAAAATTATTACGTTCAGGAAGTGCATCTGAGAGGAAGTCTGTCACCAATCCTCCGTTATTTATCATTGTCTTTGCAGTTGAGGCATGAATTGCAGGATAGGTGGTTTTGAATCCATGTGCAAGCACTCCTATGGTCTGTAGTTTGTTAGCGAGTGCTGCTTTATGTGAAGCAATATCAATTCCGTAGGCAAGGCCACTAACTATAATAAGGTCAGGATGCCCCCTTGCCAATCCCTCTATTATCTTATCACACAGCTCTCTGCCACGGGTAGTGGCATTCCGGGTACCAACTACACTTAAGATCTTTGAAGCATCCAGGTTACAGTTTCCTTTAAAGAAAAATACAACCGGAGAATCGTCACATTGTCTTAGTCTGAACGGGTAATCATTGTCGAGATAAAAATAAGTTCTTATATTATTCCTGGTGACATATTCAGCCTCTTTTTCCGCAGACTCGAGGTATGTCCTGTCGCTGATATATTTTGCGATTCCCGAACCGATTCCAGGTATTTTAATAAGATTCCTGTATGGTTCATGAAAAATTGCTTCAACGTTGCCAAAATGCGATACCAGCTTCCGGGCGTTAATATCGCCGATACGTGGTATCAAACCTAAGGCAATTTTATGCTTAAGGGGCACCTCCGACATAGCACAAGAAATTGAGACATATAAAGATAAAAAAAATAGGAACATACAATTGCACGTTCCTATATTTTTGCCCCCCAATCCAGCAAAGCGGGACTAATTGGCGCAAGTATGATAATTAATTTATAAAATGAGTTTTAAGCCCCCTTTAGGGGGCAGGTCCCCGCGAAGCGGAGACCGGGGGCCTATATCACCCCCATATCAAGCATTGAGTTGGCAACTTTCAGGAATCCGGCAATATTTGCGCCCTTCACATAATCAACATAGCCATTTTCCCTCTTGCCATGACTGACACACTGACCGTGGATATTACACATGATCTCATGGAGCCTGTCATCGACCTCCTGTCTGTTCCAGCGCAGTTTCATGGAGTTTTGGGTCATCTCCAGCCCAGATGTTGCAACGCCACCTGCATTTGATGCTTTTCCCGGAGCAAAGAGCAATCCGTTTTTCTGAATAATCTCAACTGCCTGAGGAGTGCTTGGCATATTCGCACCTTCACAGATACAAATACAACCATTATTAATTAGTTTTTGAGCATCTTCACCAGTCAGTTCATTCTGTGTTGCGCAGGGGAGAGCGATATCAACCTTAACTTCCCATGGATGTTTTCCTTCATGAAATTCAACACCTTCAAATGCGTATGAATAGGGTTTTACAACGTCTTCATTTGAGGCACGAAGCTCTAGCATATAGTCTATCTTTTTTCCTGAAATTCCTTCAGGGTCATATACATAACCGTCAGGGCCAGAAATGGTAACAACTTTCCCGCCTAATTCAGTCGCCTTAAGCGCTGCACCCCATGCAACATTTCCAAAACCGCTGATTGCCACTCTTTTCCCTTTGAAAGATTCTCCTCTGGTTGCAAGCATCTCTTTAGCGAAATATACACAACCAAAACCCGTTGCTTCCGGACGCACCAACGAACCTCCCCAGTTGTTTCCTTTTCCTGTCAGAACACCAGTGTGTTCTCCGGCAAGCCTCTTGTACATGCCATACAGGAAACCAATTTCACGACCACCAACTCCAATATCACCCGCCGGCACATCAGTTTCCGGTCCGATATATTTCCAAAGCTCCAGCATAAATGACTGGCAGAAACGCATTACCTCTGCATTCGATTTTCCTTTAGGATCAAAATCAGAACCACCTTTTGCACCTCCCATGGGGAGAGTTGTCAGTGCATTTTTGAAGATCTGCTCAAATCCGAGAAACTTCAGAATTGAGAGATTAACGCTCGGGTGGAAGCGCAGACCTCCCTTGTAAGGACCTATCGCGTTATTGAACTGAATACGGTAACCGAGGTTTACCTTAACGTTACCTTCGTCGTCAACCCATGGAACTTTAAAAGTGATAGCACGGTCAGGTTCAATAATCCGCTCAATAATATTAGCAGATTCAAACTGAGGGTTTTCGTTATAAACCTCTTCAATTGATTCCAGTACTTCTCTTACTGCCTGTAAATACTCAACCTCCCCGGGATGCTTCTTCTCGAGGTTGTTCATGATTTTATCTACATTCATTATTTTAATTTTTAGTTATGATCTTGTCTATAAATAGGAGAGTCAAATTTGAGATTGTTTAAAGTCATTAAAAATGATAAATCTCATGTTATCAGATGATAACCTTCACGCCTGGGGTGTTAATGCTTTAAGCGATCTTAGTACTTTAGCTTTCTCTTCCTGAGAGAGCGCACTTATAAATATCGGGGGATATTTTGCCACTCCCTCATTAAATTTCTGATACATGGTGATGCTTTGAATAAGTCCGAAAAATCTTGATTCAAAAGTGTACCCGGAGAATGATCTTTTGTCGATTTCAACAGAATTCTTCTTCCCACACACAAATCCTGCCGTAAAATATCTGATTATGATCTTTTCATTCTCATCAGAAAAAGATACAAACTGGTAATTCAGAAAAACCGGCATGAAAGTAAGAAGTATCCATATAATCACCAGAATAAGCGTCCAGATCGTATCGCTCATCCCAAGCAGAGGAAATCTGACCAGCCTGGCCACATAGGCCACTGCCAGGTAAGCAAGTAACAGAATTGTCGCTATGAAAAATGTAATTCTCAGATTTATGATCTTCTTGCTGTTGTCAAAAGTCATATGAAATATTTTAGATAAAATTAATACTTTTTAGTCATTGATATATATATTCTCGTTTTCCCTTTGTGTTACTTTTGGTTAAACTTGGTGATCCCCTGCCGGCAGGCATTCAGGTTTATGGTTAAATGGATTTCTTTTTACCACTAAGGTACAGAAAGGTATCACAAAGGACTTATCTGACATTCACAGTGAGCAAGATAGGATTTGGGGCAAGACAGGATTAAACCTATCTCCTGTTTTTAAAGAACCTCGTTAGCAATTCCCTGCACTCTTTCTCGAGTAATCCCGATTCGACACTGGTTTTATGGTGTAATAGGGGGCCTGATACTGTTTTGTATCCTTTCTTCTCATCTGATGCTCCAAAGACAAGAGCCGATGCCTGACTCCAGCCAATAGCACCAGCGCACATGGCACATGGTTCGAGAGTTACATAAATGGTGCAATCTGAAAGATATTTGCCTCCCAGCCAGTTTGTAGCAGCCGTAATAGCCTGCATTTCAGCATGAGCTGTCGGATCTCTCAGTGTTTCAGTCAGATTATGAGCCCTGGCAATAATCATATCGTTACACACAACTACAGCGCCGATAGGAACTTCCTGCTTGTCAAAGGCTTTATTAGCTTCAGCCAGAGCGGCCCTCATAAAATGCTCTTTATTATCCCTGGGCATCTTAAACAATTTATTGCTAAAAGTATAAAGAAAATCAGTACCTGGTATCTTTCTGTCAATTATTTGAAACATTGACAATTCAGGTACTTGCCGGTATTGTAAATTTAAATTCAGTGCCTCCTCCATTCTTGTTTTCTACCCAGATTTTCCCGCCGTGTTTTTCTACAAACTGCCTGCAGAGCATGAGGCCTAAAGTTGTTCCTTTATCTTCCGCAGAGCCTAAGGTTTTATGTAAATCTGAATTATTAAACATTCTTGATAAATGATCGGGTGCAATTTCATTACCATAGTCAGCAACTGAAATTGTCAGGTAAGAATCTGTTTGCAGAGCAGAAATATCTATTTGTCCATTACAGTCTGTAACCTTTATAGCATTCACAACAAGATTTCTCAATATAGTCTTGAACATAAATATATCAGCATAAACAGTAATATCGTCAGATGCAATATGATTGATTTTGATGGTTTTCTCATCAGCATTAGGTTTCAGAATTGAAACCGCCTCATGGCTGATTTTCTTAAAATTCAGTTTTTGAGGTTCGAAAGTGATTTTTCCCTGGTTCATCTTTGTCCATTGAAGCATATTGTCAAGAAGACTATAAAGATTGGTGGCAGATTTACTCATCATGACAGCCATTTTTTGAATTTCTTTCAGTGGCAAAGTATCAAGTTCCTCAGCCATCACTTTTGCGAAGTTATTGAAGAGGCTGAAAGGCGTGTAAAGGTATTGCGCAATAACGGAGTAGAATTTGTCTTTGTCAGTACTTATCCTAAGTAATTCTTTTTCATATCGCTTAATTTCTGTCACATCTCTGATAACTGTACAAAACAGATGATTTCCATTCAAATCAATTGGAAAAATCATACTTTGAATATTTCTTATTTTCTCAGAATCTATCGAAATAATTTCACTATCTATAATCTGATTAAATCTTTCAGGTGTACTAAGCGTTACAATACCATTTATCGTTCTTTCAATTAATTCTTTGTCTCTATATGATGGAGGAGTATATTGATATTGAACATCAACAATGCTTCTATTTAAAGCATTAACTGCTTTTAATCCACAGAGTTGTTCAGCTCCCCGGTTCCAGATAATTATTTTCCCCTGTTCATCAAAAACAATAATTACATCATTGATCTGGTTAATTATCTCTCTGAATTTTGTTTCACTGTCTTTGAGGGCTTGTTCTGCCCTTTGTCTCTCGGAAATATCTCTGGCTAAACAGGAACAACCAATTATCTTATTTTTTTCATTAAATATTGGGTTAAAGAATACTTCATAATAGGCGATATTTTTATCTCCAAAAGTTTGTTTGATTGAATGGGATTCGCCAATGAGCGCCTTATCTATATTCTCTTTTAGTAATATTTTGTCGTTAGATAAAGAAATACAATCCAGGAAATTCATCCCTATTCGAATATCAATATTATATGCAAATCTCATTGCATCACTATGAGCTTTATTAAAATATAAATAATAATAATTCGTGTCGATTGAAAAAATTGTTGTGCCTATCTGACTCTCTATACTGGATTTGAGAAATAACTGCGATTCTAACAAGGCTGCTTCAGCATTCTTTCGTTCAGTGAGATCAATTACATTTGCTAACCAGAATATCTCATTCTTTTTTTGAATAAAAGATGTGATAATAACATTGACGGGGATTAATTTTCCTGTTTTATTGCAAAAAATCAAATCAAATCCTTCCTTTGGAATATCATTATTAAGTGTCTGGTTTAAAGCATTTTTTATATTTTCCATATCCTGTTCTGACCAATAAATGTAGGGAGGAAATTTTCCTAAAAGCTCCTTTTCATCCCACCCAAACATTTTACAAAATGATTTATTGACATACACTTGTTTTCCTTTATTATCGACCACCGCAATACCACTGGGTATTGTGTTTTCAATTGCTTCTCTTAAGGATAGCTCTTTTTGAAGAGTTACTACATTACTATGCGAAATCAGATTGCTTACCTCGAGTTCTAATTCATTAATCCTTTGCAGGTATTGATTTTCATTCATCACAGTTAGTTTAAAGATTAATATGAAAAACTATAACCCATTTCTCATAAGGGTATATAGTACCTCATTCTCTTAATGTCGGAAATACGTATTAGTATGAATTAAAAACCCGTATGCAAGAGAATTAAACTTCAATAAAACAAATAATTACATTAAAAAATGGTATTAATCAACCTATGCTTTCCAAATGCAATATTATCAACAGTTCAAATTAAGTATTGTTCGTTCAGAATATCAGACGAATAATATCAATTAAGATACATGGATCAGAGGTTAAAGTGCATTGACGTAATGATCATCTGATAATAGAGGCAGACAGGTTTAATTTAAATTATTATTTTTGCTGAAACCAATAAACAGGAAATGTACAGGACAAACACATGTGGCGAATTAAATATGACCAATACCGGCCAGGATGTTATTTTATGCGGATGGATTCAGAAATCAAGAGACCTGGGCGGGATGACATTTGTTGATCTTCGCGACAGGTACGGAATTACCCAGCTGGTTTTTAATATGGAAACAAACAGGGAGCTTTGTGAAAAAGCCCGTAAGCTGGGACGTGAGTTTGTTATACAGGCTAAAGGAAGGGTGAAAGAGAGAAGTAACAAGAATCCGAAGATGGATACCGGCGAAATTGAGATTGAGGTTGCTGAGCTCAATGTCCTGAACAGAAGCGAGATCCCTCCCTTCACAATTGAAGAAGAGACAGATGGCGGCGAGGAATTAAGAATGAAATACCGTTACCTCGACCTCAGAAGAAGTTCTGTGAAAAACAATATCTTACTTCGTCACAGAGTATCGCAGGAAGTTCGCAAATATATGGACTCAATTGGTTTTATTGAGGTGGAAACACCTGTATTAATTAAATCCACACCTGAAGGAGCACGTGATTTTGTTGTGCCTTCAAGAATGCAGCCTGGAACATTCTATGCATTGCCTCAGTCACCCCAGACATTAAAACAACTGCTGATGGTGGCAGGTTTTGATAAATATTTTCAGATTGTCAAATGTTTCAGGGATGAAGATCTGCGAGCCGACAGACAGCCGGAGTTTTCACAGATCGACTGTGAGATGTCATTTGTTGAAAGAAATGATATCCTTGATACGTTTGAAGGCCTGGCAAAGTATCTGTTCAGAGAGGTAAAAGGAATTGAATTCAGTGAGCTGTTCCTGAGACTTCCATATAAGGATGCAATGGAATTATACGGTTCGGATAAACCTGACCTCAGGTTTGATATGAAGTTTATTGATTTATCAGCCTCGCTCAAAGGTCATAATTTTATTGTATTTGATACTTCGGAATATATAGGAGGGATATGTGCTACGAAATGTTCTGAATATACCAGAAAGCAGCTTGATGAACTTACCGAGTTCGTGAAAAGGCCGCAGATCGGAGCAAAAGGTCTCATATACTTAAGATATAATCTGGACGGAACATTAAAATCATCGGTAGACAAATTTTATTCACCTGAGGATCTGAAGAAATGGGCGGAATCAATGAATGCAAAGCCCGGTGATCTTATTCTGGTGCTTTCAGGTGATAAGAAAAAAACGTTGACGGCCCTTTCTGAACTCAGGCTTGAAATGGGAAGCAGGCTTGGATTACGAACGAAAGATAAGTTCATTCCATTATGGGTTGTCGATTTTCCTCTTCTTGAATGGGATGAGGAGTCAAAGAGATTCTATGCAATGCATCATCCATTTACATCACCTGTACCGGAAGATCTTCCTCTCATGGAAACAGATCCCGGGAAAGTCAGGGCTAACGCATATGATCTGGTAATCAATGGTGTTGAAATCGGAGGAGGTTCTATAAGGATTCATGATGCATCAGTTCAGAAACTAATGTTCAAAGTTCTCGGATTCAGCGATGAAGAGGCAAATGAACAATTTGGTTTCCTTCTGAATGCATTCAAATTCGGCGCTCCGCCTCACGGAGGAATTGCTTTCGGATTTGACAGGTGGGTGGCAATGTTCGGAGGTCAGGATTCAATCCGTGATTTCATTGCATTCCCCAAAAACAATTCCGGACGTGATGTTATGCTTGACACTCCGGCACAGATATCAGGTAAACAGCTGGATGAATTACATCTAATACTGGGAGGTAAAAAATAAAGACAATTTTTTACTCGCTCTGGATCTTGGTTTTAATAATTATTGCTCCGCCATATCCCCGGCTGCCATAAATTGCGGCTGCTGTTCCCTTTAGTACCTCAATTGATTTAACTGATGTAGGAGGAATTTCAGGGAGGTCATCCATATAAACCCCATCAACTACTATCAAAGCAGGTATACTGCCAAACAGATCCTTTGACTCTTGAATTACCACCGATCCACCACTAATCCGACAGCCTGAAACTTCTCTTTGAATCATTTCAGTGATTGAAGAATAAGAGGCATATTTTTTATTTGTTCCGTCAATCTTATTGACATCAGTGGTAAGATTTTTCTTCTTCACTAATCCGTAACCCGAATTAACTCCCTCTTCTCCGGGAGCTACGGTTTGGCCAGCTGCTTTTTGGACTGAGGTGGTTCCAAAATTAAAGTTGATTTCGGTTCTTCCGTTTATAGCCTCTTCAGATGTGCCCAGCCCAAATGTGAAGACTCCAATCTTAGATGCAGTGGATTTAACCTTAATTTTATAGTTGCCTTTTGAATCAGTTACAGAATTGGTCTTCTGGTCATCGATCATAATTATTGCGTTGGCAATTGGTCCTTTGGAAGCATCCATCACCGTACCGGTTATGGTTATCTTCTTATTGCTTTTTTGTGCAGTTATGCTGTTTATACAAAATGCTGATAAAAGGATTAAAAAAAGCAGTCTTATTTTCATTGTATTAAGTATTAATTTAACTGATATTCGTTATTGTTATTTTTCTGTACCGTTTTTGAGGGTTATACTTATTACTCCATTTGTTCCATTAACTCCGTAAATTGATGCAGCGGAACCTTTCAGCACTGTTATTGACTTAACTTCAACCGGATTAATATTGTCGATAGTCTGAACTATAACACCATTTACAACAAAAAGCGGTGTGCTGCTGCCGATGAATGAATGACCCTGCTGAACCTGAATGCTTCTTCCGCTTACAATTACACCGCTGACTTCTCCCCTGATCATCTGATAAATATCATTATAAGAATTAATTTTCTTTGCCCTTATGGAAGCCTTTTTTATGCTATCCTGCGACTTCTCTATTTTTGCAAGCTCTCCGGGCTCTAAAACCCGTCCGTTTTTACCGGCAATAATGAAATTAATGGAAGATTGTCCGTTTATTGCTGCTGTACACGATCCGTATTCAGAAGAGCGGACTTCAAGATTAATGGCTGAAGCATTGACTTTAATTTTATAAGTACCATTGTTTTTTGTTGAATAGTCAGTTTTTACATTATCAATATATAGAATAGCTCCTTCCACAGGTTTATTATCAGAATTTAACACAGTGCCATATATGCTGACGAGCTTGTCAGATCTTTTGGAAGAGTCTTGTCCGTAAGCTAACAACGACATGGAAACAAAAATGGTAAATATGAAAAAATAATGTAGCTTCATTATTTGCAGATTTATAAGAACATTGCAAGTTACTTAGTTGGAAACAGAAGAGCAAATTATTCAGGTTTTAAATACATTTGCCTATAAGGGTTGCTGAGGTACATCTTTCAATTAAAATCTTTACATATTCTCCCTTTTTAAAATCTGCTTTCGGAAAAACAACAACCTTGTTCTGGGAAGTCCGGCCTGATAAATGTTCAACTGATCTCTTTGAGAATCCTTCTATCAGAACTTCAAAGATCATGCCAATATCATTTCTTTTTGATTTTGCTGAAAGCCGGTTTTGAAGTGAGATCATCTCACTTAGTCTTTCCGACTTTACAGATTCACTGACGTCATCTTTAAGTTTCCTTGCTGCTTTTGTTCCTGGTCTCTCACTATATTTAAACATGTAGGCAAAATCGAAACCCGCCCATTCCATAAGTGAGAGAGATTCTTTATGATCTTCATCTGTTTCTGTACAAAAACCGGTTATCATGTCAGTCGATATGGAACATTCAGGAATAATGGAACGTATAGCATTGACTCGATCCATATACCAATCCCTGGTATATTCGCGGTTCATAAGCTTAAGAATCCGGCTGCTTCCGCTTTGTGCTGGAAGATGAATATGCCTGCATATATTATTATGCCTTGCTATTGTATTAAGAAGTTCTTCTGAAATATCTTTTGGATGGGAAGTTGAAAACCTTACCCGCAATAGCGGGTTAATCAGGGCAACTTTCTCCAGCAGTTCGGGAAATATGGATATTCCGGCTTCTTTATCCCAATTATAAGAATCAACATTTTGTCCGAGAAGTGTTACTTCCCGGTAACCCATCTGAAATAAATCTCTTACCTCTTTAATTATCGATTCAGGGTTTCTGCTTCTTTCAGCTCCACGCACATAGGGAACAACACAATATGCGCACATATTATTACATCCACGCATTATTGAGACAAAGGAGGTGACCCCATTCTTATCCATTCTTACAGGAGAAATATCAGCGTAGGTCTCTTCACGTGACAGAAGAACATTTACAGCTTTGTGACCTGCATCAACTTCGGTAACAAGTGAAGGCAGTTCCCTGTATGCATCGGGTCCTACAACAATGTCAACCAGCTGATCAGTCTCGATCAACTTCTCCTTCAGTCTCTCAGCCATACAACCGATTATTCCGATTTTCAGATCATTTTTCTGTTTTTTAAGATGACTTATTGCTTTAAGCCTGCCCCAGATCCTTTGTTCCGCATTATCGCGGATTGAACAGGTATTTATTAGTATTAACCCGGCATCCTTTATATTTTCGGTCGGTTCATAACCAGCTTTAGAAAGTATTGATACAACAACCTCACTGTCAGCAACATTCATCTGACAGCCATACGTCTCTATATATACCTTTTTACTCATTTTTGTGAAATACAGTAACTTAGAAAAATGTTTCTTGTTACTAGTCAGCTTTTTTTCTCTGTGTCCCTCTGTGTAACTCTCCGACCTAAGCGGGACACGTTGTCACAGTTATGGACACAATGGTTTCACTAAGGTTCACAAAGGATGTCATGCTTCTTAAAATTGCAATTCTCCTTTTCTCCCCTTCTCCATATCATTTTCAATTCCGGCACAAATCTATAAACTATGACCGAGGTTTGAAAGAATTATTTAATTTTGCATTCTGTATAATAAAAATCTAAAGTATGTCAGGACATAGCAAATGGTCAACCATAAAGCGCAAAAAAGGTGCAATTGATGCTAAAAGGGGTAAAAAATTCACCAAAATTATCAAAGAGATAATTATAGCTGCAAAAGAGGGCGGTGGCGATGCTGAGTCTAATGCAAGGCTTAGGCTTGCAGTCCAGAATGCTAAAGGGGCCAATATGCCTAAAGATAATATTGACAGGGCAATTAAAAAGGCTACCGGTGCTGATGCTGAAAGTTTCATAGAAACTTCATTTGAGGGTTACGGACCATGCGGGGTAGCAGTATTTGTTGAATGTCTGACAGATAACAATAACAGAACAGTAGCGTCGGTAAGGTCGGCTTTCAATAAGCATGGCGGTAATCTTGGTACTAACGGATCACTTACTTTCCTCTTTGAAAGAAAAGGGATATTTACAATTAAAAATGAGGGTTTGTCTCTTGAAGAGGTTGAACTTGAAATGATCGATGCAGGTGCAGAAGATTTTGAAGTTGATGGTGATATGTTCACTGTTACCTGCGCTAAGGAAGATTTTGGAAACGTGAACAGGAAGCTTAATGAGCTTGGGATAGAACCGGAAGAAGCAGGTTTGAAAAGAATTCCACATGATACAAAGAAACTCGATCTCGAGTCTGCAAAAAAGGTTCTCAGACTCATCGATACACTTGAAGATGACGACGATATCCAGTTTGTATATCATAACCTTGAAATGACTGATGAACTGGCTGCAGAGTTGGGATAGAAAATTTTGCTACTTTTGCAACATGATCAGAAAATTCATTTTGATATTATTTCTTTTTTGCTTTTACACAGTAATTGGCCGGTCACAATCTTTTGTCAGATCATCGGATCTTTTCGCCAAAACAGATAACAATTCAAAGTCGGGCAATCTTAATATTATCCAGGATCCGGCATTAGACACTCTTATATGCAGATATATTCTTGGATATAAGAATCAGGAGGATAAAAACGGGTACGCCGGAATGGAAGGTTTCAGGATTCAGATATACAGCAGCTCCAACAGGAATGCAAAAGAGGAATCAAGTAAAGTAAATGCCGAGTTTATAAATAAATTTCCAGAGAGCAAATATCCGGAATTAAAATCATATGCACAATTTGCCCAGCCAGCCTATTATAAAATAAGGGTTGGCGACTTCAGAACTAAAACAGAGGCAACAAGGTTATTCTTATTGATCAGCAAGGTCTTTCCAGATGCATATATTGTGCCTGATATAATAAAGTTTCCGGACCTGAATACTAAATAATTATGAGCGATAATATCAAACACGAATGCGGCATTGCAATGTTAAGATTGCGTAAGCCGATGGAATACTATATTGAAAAATATGGTACCTGGAGCTATGGTCTGCAGAAGATGTACCTGATGATGGAAAAGCAGCATAACAGGGGCCAGGACGGGGCCGGAATTGCCGGAATTAAACTTGATGTTCCTCCGGGAAACAGGTATATTTTCAGGCAACGGTCAAACAAGGCAAATCCCATAAAAGAAGTTTTCGATCTCATTTATCAGGATATCGATGCGTTGACACAATCACATCCTGAAGGGTTTACAAGTCTTGATTTTATTAAAGAAAATGTTCCATTTGCCTGCGATATTTATCTGGGACATCTAAGATATGGCACTTATGGAAATTATAATATTGACTATGTTCACCCTGTAAGCCGTGAAAATAACTGGCGGTCAAAAAACCTGGTTATGGCAGGTAATTTCAATCTTACAAATGTCGGAGAAGTCTTTAGCAGCCTGGTTGAGCTAGGTCAGAATCCGGTTGATTTTTCAGATACTGTTACGATTCTTGAAAATGTCGGCCATCGGCTTGACGAAGAAAACGAACGATTATTCCGTAAATTCAAGGATGATGGTTTTTCAAAAAAAGAGATATCTCCTCTGATAGAAAAAAACCTCGATGTTACATCAATTCTGAAAAAAGCAAGCCGTAACTGGGATGGCGGATATGCAATGGCTGGAATGGTCGGTCATGGTGATGCATTTGTGATGAGAGATCCAGCGGGCATAAGACCTGCATATTATTATATTGATGATGAGGTTGTTGTTGTGGCTTCCGAGAGACCTGTTATTCAAACAATTTTTAACGTCCGAACAGATAATGTCCTTGAACTTCCACCTGCAGGTGCTATTATTATTAAGGCTTCGGGTGAAACAACTATTGAAAAGATAAGGGAAGAAACTGAACTAAGGAAGTGCTCTTTTGAAAGGATATATTTCTCACGGGGAACAGACAAAACAATATACAGGGAAAGAAAGAAACTAGGGGAACTGCTTGCCGACAGTGTTCTGAAGGTTGTTGACTATGATCTCGACCATACGGTATTTTCGTATATACCAAACACCGCTGAAAGCGCATTTTACGGGTTGATAAAAGGAGTCGAGAATTATCTCAACCAGGTAAAAATCGATCATATTCTCAGCCGGGGGAAATATCTTGAAAGAGAGGAGCTTGAAAAAATTATTAACCAGCGGCCCAGAGTTGAAAAGATTGCAGTAAAGGATGCCAAGCTTCGGACATTTATAACTGAAGATACAAGCCGTGACGACCTTGTCGGACATATCTACGATGTCACCTACGGGGTGATCAGGAGAGGCATAGATAACCTGGTAGTTATAGATGACTCAATTGTAAGAGGCACTACCCTGAAAAAAAGTATTATCAGAATACTCGATAAACTTGATCCGAAAAAAATTGTTGTTGTCTCTTCATCACCTCAATTAAGATACCCCGATTGTTACGGTATTGATATGGCTAAACTCGGTGATTTTATTGCGTTCAGAGCAGCAATTGAATTATTAAGGGATACTGGACAAGAATCTGTAATTCAATCAGTCTATAATAAGGCATTGTCTGAACTTAAGAAACCGGTTGATGAGATGAGAAACCTGGTACGCGAAATATACAAACCATTCACTACCGATGAGATCTCGGCGAAGATTTCTTCGATGCTTAAGTCAAGCGAAATAAAATCAGATGTTAAAATTGTATTTCAAACAATTGAAGGGCTTCATGAAGCTTGTCCAGGACATCTTGGCGACTGGTATTTTACAGGTAATTATCCTACTCCCGGTGGCAATAAAGTAGTAAATCAGTCTTTCATTAACTATGTGGAAGGGAGAAATATACGGGCTTATTGATTCTCATGCGAAAACCAGGTAATTTCAAAATCCTTCTTATATGAAGCAAGGTGCCTGTTTATCTTTTCGACGTAAATATCCCTGAGGGTAATCATTATTCCGGTCTCCTCCACATCTCCGAATTTATGATTTATAAAAGTGCCGAAAGTCCTCATAGTTGGCGACAAATTCATATAAGCATTGATAAGAGGAGGGATGTTTTCATTGAGATTTCTTACCTCTCGTGACAGTATCTTATAGTTTTCTTTATATCTTCTCCATCCCCATGCCCTAAAGAGTTTTTTCATTTCCTCAGTATTCAGATTAATATTGGCGGGGTCGATTGGAGTAACAAGACCATCAGGATCGTCGAAATGCTTCCTCAGAAAATAAAGGATCATGTTTCTGGCTTTCTGATTGAAATGCGGATACATGGTCACTTTTCCGAAAAGGTATTTAAGATGATGATTATCAATAATTACTGCACCTAGTCCATCCCATAGGTTATCAAGGGCAAAAAGGCTTTTCCTTCCCATAGAACGCGACTGATAATCGGGATGAACAAACGACCTTCCAAGTTCCATCAGGTGAGGATAATACTTATGAAGGAATTTATCGGAGAAGTGGAAATATGCTGATGATGCGAGCTTGCTAATATCACAATCTGTACATCCTTTTTCAGGAAAATAGAAACGATAACCGCCAATTATCTCCTTGTTTTCAGGATCCCATACGATCAGCTGTTTCTGAGGATCAATTTTTGCGGTGTCGAATTCGTCAATATCGATCTCTTTCCCGGTACCACCTCCTGCATGTCTGAAGGTAATTTCTCTTACACGGCCAACTTCGTGCATAAGGGAAGGGGAATTATTATTGTCAAATACATAAACCTCATTGTTGCCATTATTGGTCTTGCGCAGAAGCCTATCGCTGGTCAGTTCAGCAATAATCTGATCTTTTGGTAACTGGTCAACAACTGGTTTCATTTAATATTAAAAAATAGGGGTAATAAATGCGAATATATTTTTCAATAAACTGATCGCAATTTAATCTTTTTTTTTGTTTAACGGTTATCCCGGAATAAATGATTCGAGTTCATAGGTTTTTGACTTTACCCAATCGGCCCATTCGAGCGCAGATCTTGTTTTATCGAAAGTTTCCCATGGAATCTGTTTGCCAAAAACCAGCCTGATCTCTTTATCCTTCTGTCTGAACATTTCATCAGCTAGATAAAGCATTTCAACATTTGCCTTAATTCCCGTTATCTTTCTGATATTGGCAAGATTGTAGAAGAAATTGGAGTTTCTGCCTGAGAAAAATGCAGGAAAAACATCCCTCTTGTGTTGTATGGATTTAGTTATGAAGCTTTTATGCCATTGAAGGTCCCTGATAACTCCGTTTTTTTTACGTGAACATAATCCGGCGGGAAAGTAAAGTATCTGCGAGTCGGACGAATATGCCTCTTCGATCATTACCGCTGCGTCTTTTGCCTGGCCCCCATGTTTATTTACCGGAAGAAAAATACCCGACAGGTTTTTGATATTTGTAAGTATATCATTCACAGGGAATTTAATATCCTTGAAATGCTTCGATAATTCATTGATGAATACAAGTCCGTCAAGTCCTCCAAGCGGATGATTGGAAACAAAAATGAACCTGCCTGATCCTGGGATATTTTCAGTTCCGCTAACCTTGAATTTTATTTCAAAATGCTGCAGCCCGGCAGCAATTAATTCAGAATTTTTCAGGTGACCATATTTTCTCAGAAATTCATTTAATTCATCCTGATGGACAATCCTTTTCAGATAATTTATGACAAAGCCCGGAATAGCCCTCGCAAGCGCCGGATTTTTTGCGTAGAGTACACTTTTAACATCTATTGTCTGGTTTTCTTTATTGTCTTTTCCGCTATCCATTTCCCTATCGGTTTTTAATAAAGAATCAAGGTTCAAATTTACCAAAAAAATAATACACCTCACCCGAACGCGACTGTTGGAAAAGTTGAGATCCATTAACCACTAAGGTCACAAAGGATTTACACAAAGATCACAAAGAACTATAATACAGGGTTTTGACTTTGTGTTCTTTGTGCCTACTTTGCGTTCTTTGTGGTTAAAAAAAACTTTTTCAACAACCACGTTGGGACAAATATGTAAGAGGAAGACTAGGAACTGCGATGAAATGGTTCCCTAAAAGTTATTAACAAAAAATAAAAATAGTGGGGCAATGTGGAGCAAAGTGGATATTTTTTCATTATTTTAGCCGTTTAATTGAAAAAAGCGAGGATGGCCACATTCATAGGTGATTACACGTGCAAAGTAGATGTCAAGGGGAGGATAATCCTTCCAGTGGCATTTAAGAAGCAGATGCCTGCAGATGCACAAGATCATTTTGTGGTACGGAAGGATATTTTTGAAAACTGCCTTGTACTCTACGCCATCGAAGACTGGAAAAGGCAATTGGATAAAATAAGGAAAAGGATAAACCCTTATAACCGTGAACAAAATATGTTCATGAGAAATTTCTTTAAGGGAACGGCAGAACTGTCGCTTGATAACAATAACCGTATTCTTGTACCAAAAAGATTGATGGATCTTATAGGTGCTGACAGGGATGTTGTTCTGGCAGGACAGGATGGAAGAATTGAGATATGGGCAGCTGACATTTATGATAAAATTGATATGCCTGCTGAAGATTTCGCCAACCTGGCTGAGAAACTGATGGGTGGAAGTATAAATGAGACTGGAGCATAATGGTTTACCATATTCCTGCATTGCTCAAAGAGAGTATTGACGGGCTAAATATTCAGCCAGATGGGGTCTATGTCGATGTAACATTTGGAGGAGGAGGGCATTCAATGGAAATTCTTAAACGGCTTAAAAATGGTAAACTGATCGCTTTTGATCAGGATGATGATGCCAGGATTAATATACCCCCTGATAACAGGCTTCTCTTTCTGGATCAGAATTTCAGATTTCTGAAAAATAATCTGTTGTTTAATAATATCAAATCCATAGATGGTCTGATAGCTGACCTGGGGGTCTCATTTCATCAGTTTGATGAACCTGAAAGAGGATTTACTTTCAGGCAGGATGCTCCGCTGGATATGAGGATGAATAAAAATGGTGCTGTAACGGCTGCCAACCTGCTTATGACTAAGGATGAGGCATCTCTTGCTGATATTTTTTACAGCTATGGAGAACTTTCAAATTCACGAAGGATAGCAAAAGAAATTGTGGCAGCCCGTTCAACAAAATCTATCGCAACTGTTAATGATATTATTGACGCGATAGGCAAACTGGCACCTTTCCGTCAGGAACACAAATTCTATGCAAAGGTGTTTCAGGCTCTGCGGATAGCTGTAAATCACGAAATTGATTATCTGGAAGAGATGCTTGAACAGGCTCTCTCTGTATTAAAATCAGGAGGAAGACTGGTTGTTATCAGCTATCATTCACTCGAAGACCGAGTGGTAAAAAACTTTATGAAAACAGGCAATTTTAAGGGAGAAGAGACTAAAGATTTTTATGGAAATCTGGAAACACCATTCAGGATCATAAACAGGAAAGGAACAACACCCGATGATGAAGAGATTGCGATAAATAACAGAGCAAGAAGTGCCAGGCTCAGGATTGCCGAAAAGATGTGACAAATGGAAGATAGTAAGGAAAATAGTAAAGCAAATGGCAATAAGCAGATAAACCCGGGTAGTTTTATTAAGGAACTCCTTAGCGGCAGTATGGTTTCTGAAAAGATCATACTCAAAAATCTTGGGTATATTTCACTTATAACCTTCCTGACAGCGGTTTACATAGGTAACAGATTTCATGCCGAAAAAATAACCCGGGAATCAACCCGGCTTCAGAGAGAGGTAAAAGATCTGCGGGCTGAATCACTTTCAACCTCTGCGGATCTCATGTATCTCAGCAAGCAGTCTGAAGTATATCGCATGGTAAGGGAAAAAGGAATTAACCTCGAAGAAATGAAAATTCCACCTTATAAACTATTGGTTAATAGGAAGTAATAGAGATGGCAGCAAGGGATGACATTGTATGGCGCGGAGGACTGGTATATTTTGCAATTGGATTGCTGGCCGTTACTTTGCTTGTACGTATCCTTATTCTGCAGTATGTTCAGCGGGGGAAATGGGCTGATATGAGCGAGAAGTATGTTTTTAAAACAGCTGAGGCTCCTGCAAACAGGGGCGATATACTTACCAGCGACGGACGTCTGCTTGCAAGCTCGGTTCCATACTATACTATTTATATGGATACCAGAAGCAGTGGAATGTCGGCAGAAACTTGGACAAATGGGATAAACGGATTATGCGGAGGTCTGGCCCATCTCTTAGGTGAGCGGTCTGCTTCAGGGTGGAAATCAGAAATATCGGAAGCAAGGAAAAAAGGTGACCGCTATTTCCTTATACATCGTAAAGTTGACTACGAAACACTTACTAAACTGAAAGAATTGCCAATATTCAGGGAGGGCCAGTATAAAGGTGGCATGGTAGCTCAGGCTGAAAACAAACGTATACTTCCGGGTGGTGATCTTGCTGCCCGAACAATCGGTTATCTCAATATGGGAAGTGAAGGAAATGAAGTAGGAGTGGAGGGGGCATTTGATATAGACCTGGCCGGCAGAAATGGAGTAGCTGTGAAACAAAGACTTACCGGTGGTGATTGGATTACAGTCGATGGGCCGAATAGTGTTGAATCAAGAGACGGTAATGATGTAGTAACTACTCTGGATCTTGATCTTCAGGATGTTGCTTCGACTGCCCTTCTGAATCAACTCAAAAAAAATAATGCGGATCATGGCTGCGCAGTGCTAATGGAAGTTTCAACCGGTAATATCAGAGCCATTGCTAATCTGGGCCTTCAAAGCGATGGAGATTATCACGAATCATATAATTATGCAATAGGGGAGAGCACTGAACCCGGTTCAACCTTTAAGCTGCCCTCGCTTATGGCTGCAATTGAAGATGGTGTTATTGACACCGGTGATATTGTCGATACAGGCAATGGAAGCGTAAAATTCTATGACAGGGTTATCAAAGACACTAAAGAACATGGCATAATAACTGTTAAACAGGTTTTTGAAGAATCTTCAAACGTAGGAACCTCAAAGCTTATTTACGGGCATTATAAAGACAGGCCCAAAGATTTTGTGAACCGTCTTTATGCCATGCGTTTGAACAAACCGCTTGACCTTCAGATAAAAGGAGAAGGAGTACCTCTTATACGATATCCCGGAGATAAATTGTGGTCTGGAGTTTCATTACCCATGATGTCACATGGTTACGAAGTAGAGCTTACCCCTCTGCAAATACTTGCCTTCTATAATGCTGTGGCAAATGATGGAAAAATGATGCGGCCGCTGTTTGTTACTGAAATCATGAGAAACGGGAGTGTAATAAAAAGCTATGAACCCGAGGTTATAATCAACTCGATAGCGTCGCGTTCAACAATACGGAAAGCTAAAAAAATGATGGAAGGTGTCGTTGAACGCGGCACAGCAACTAATCTAAGAAATCCTAATTATAAGATAGCAGGAAAAACCGGAACCGCACAGATAGCAAGGAATAAGTATGGATACAAAACCGGTTCCGCTGTATCATATTCTGCCTCTTTTGTTGGGTATTTTCCCGCAGAGAACCCTCTCTATTCCTGCATAGTTGTTGTTAATTCTCCATCCAACGGAGTTTATTTCGGGAATGTGGTGGCTGGTACAGTATTCAAAGAGATTTCTGATAAAGTTTATGCTACAAGATTTTTCAGGGATTTCAAACCTGAAAAGAAGGAAGACATAAAGCCATCCGCACCTGAGGCCGGTAATGGATACAGAGCCGACATAAATGAAGTGCTTAAAAACCTTGATGTCAATTATCGGCGCACCTCTGACGAAGACTGGGTCGCTACCCGCGAAAGCGGAGATACAATCAGTCTGACAGGTATTAAGATGCAGCCAGGCCTGGTGCCGGACGTGAGAGGAATGAGTCTGCGTGATGCAATATATATTCTTGAAAACAAAGGACTTAGGGTGCAGATCAGTGGTAAAGGGAAAGTGCTTAGACAATCCCCGGAACATGGTGCAAAGTATTATGAAGGGACAGTCGTTTCTCTCGAGATGAATATGTGAAATGATGAAAATTGAAGAAATATTAAAAGGTATTGATGTTGTTTCAATAAGCGGAACAAAAAACAAAGTTATTTCCGCTATTGAATTTGATTCACGGAAAGTGCAAAAGGATTCTCTGTTTGTGGCAGTCAGGGGATATAAGAGCGATGGGCATGATTTTATTAACTCTGCCATAGCTTCAGGTGCCACGGCCATTATCTGCGAAATATTTCCAGAAACCCCCGATAAGCATATATGCTGGATAAAAACAACAGATTCAGCAAAAGCTCTCGGTATGGCTGCATCCAACTTCTTCGGAAATCCATCATTTTCATTAAAACTTGTCGGAGTTACAGGTACCAACGGAAAAACAACCATTGCTACTTTACTGTACAGAATGTTCATTCGGCTTGGCTATAAATGCGGATTGTTTTCAACTGTATGTAATTATATTAATGGAAAAGAACTTGAAGCGACACATACAACTCCTGATCCCGTTCAGCTTAATTATCTGTTATCACGAATGGTCGAAGAAGGTTGTGATTTTGCATTCATGGAAGTCAGCTCTCACTCCGCTGATCAGAAACGTATAGTAGGACTGAAATTTGATGGCGGCATCTTCACTAACCTGACTCACGATCACCTCGATTATCATAAAACATTTGATAACTATCTGGCCGCAAAAAAGAGCTTCTTTGACTCACTGTCTGTAAATTCATTTGCTCTTGTAAATGTTGATGACCGTAACGGCAGGGTTATGCTTCAGAATTGCAAAGCGCGTCCATACACATTTTCAATAAGAGGAATGGCCGATTACCGCTGTAATATTATTGAGCAGAGTTTTGAAGGCATGGGATTAAAAATTCAGGGTGAAGAGGTCTGGACACGATTTGTAGGTGATTTTAACGCGTCAAATCTGCTCGCAGTTTATGCAGCATCTGAACTTCTGGGAGCTGCCAGGAAGGAGATATTAACAGTTATCAGCGGTCTGCATCCTGTTTCAGGAAGACTTGAAGTAATCAAATCTCATGCAGGTATTTCAGGTATAGTGGATTATGCCCATACACCCGACGCTCTTTTAAATGTAATAGAAACGATTAATAAAATCCGTGAAGGAGGTGTTCAGCTTATAACTGTTGTTGGTGCGGGTGGTGACCGTGACCGGACAAAACGCCCGAAAATGGCAGCCATATCAGCTGAAGGAAGCTCCAAAGTCATTCTCACTTCCGATAATCCAAGAAGTGAGGATCCGGATAACATTATTGATGAGATGGAGGCAGGAATAACACCTGATCTGAAAAGGAAAGTCCTAAGAATTACTGACCGTCATGAGGCCATCAAAACTGCAGTTATGCTTGCAAATGAAGGGGATGTGATACTAATCGCCGGGAAAGGCCATGAGACTTACCAGGAAATTAAGGGGGTGAAAAATCACTTTGACGACAGGGAAGAATTGAAAAATGCATTATTATCTAAATAAAACAGAGGGAGGATGCTTTACTATTTGTTTAATTATCTTGAATCAATTGATTTTCCCGGAGCCAGGTTATTTACATTCATATCCTTCCGTTCTGCTGCAGCTGTAATCACCTCCCTGATCATTTCTCTGCTTATTGGTAAGAGGATCATTCAATTTCTTCAGAGAAAGCAGGTCGGTGAGGTTGTCAGAGACCTGGGTCTGGAAGGACAATACAAGAAACAGGGAACGCCTTCAATGGGAGGTGTAATAATTCTGGCATCAATTGTTATTCCTACACTATTATTCGCAAAACTCGGGAACGTTTATATCATCCTGATGCTGATAACAACATTCTGGCTGGGATTAATTGGATTTCTTGATGACTATATAAAGGTTTTTAAAAAGAATAAAGAAGGTCTTGCAGGAAAGTTCAAGATTGCAGGCCAGATAGTTCTGGGAATTATTGTAGGGTTAACCCTGTTTTTTGGAAATGAAGTCAGAATTGCTGAGAAAACAGATGTAGCAAATCTTACTTTGAGGGAGAGACACGAAATTCTAACCACATCAACTGAGATTCCGGCTCATGGATTGATAACATTGGAAAGGAAGTCAACAAAGACAACCATCCCGTTTATAAAAAATCATGAGTTCGATTATGCATGGCTCGTATCATTTATCAGCGAAGAACACAGACGTCCATTTACCTGGATTGTTTTTGTGATAATAGTGATATTTATAGTCACTTTTTGTTCAAACGGTGCAAACCTGACTGACGGTCTTGACGGACTTGCAACAGGAACTTCAGCAATAATTGGAACAGCACTGGCAATACTTGCCTATGTTTCCAGTAATATCATTTATGCCAGGTATCTGCAGATAATGTATATACCAGGCACAGAGGAGCTTGTTGTATTTGCCAGCGCATTTATCGGGGCAACAATCGGGTTTCTCTGGTACAATTCTTTTCCGGCGCAGGTTTTTATGGGCGATACAGGCAGCCTGGCTCTGGGTGGCATAATAGCCGTATTTGCCATAATAATAAGAAAAGAGCTCTTGATACCTATCCTGTGTGGGATATTCCTGGTTGAGAATCTGTCCGTTGTCCTTCAGGTAAGCTGGTTTAAAAGGACGAAAAAAAAGTTCGGGGTTGGAAGAAGGATATTCCTCATGGCACCTCTTCATCATCATTATCAGAAAAAAGGCTTTCCCGAACCGAAGATTGTCACACGGTTCTGGATAGTGGCAATAATATTGGCTGTTATAAGTATTGTTACGCTTAAGATCAGATAATAAAATGACTAAGAAGATTGTAATTCTGGGGGCAGGTGAGAGTGGTGCAGGATCAGCAGTACTTGCACAAAAGCAGGGATTTGATGTTTTCGTTTCCGATAAGGGTCAGATAAAAGAAAACTATCGTGAAATTCTTATTAAGAACAATATTAAATGGGAGGAAGGAAACCATAATGAAGCAATTATACTTTCAGCTGATGAAGTTATCAAAAGTCCCGGAATACCTGAAAATGCTCCTATAATAAAGAAAATCCGCGAGAAAGGTATCCCTGTTATATCTGAGATAGAATTCGCCGGCAGGTATGCAAAAGGAATTAAGATATGTATAACCGGAAGCAATGGGAAAACAACGGTAACCAACCTCATCTATCATATTCTTAAAAAAGCCGGGAAAAATGCTGCAATGACAGGCAATGTTGGCAATAGTTTCGCCATGGCTGTCGCAGAAGGTTCCTATGATTATTATGTAATTGAACTGAGCAGTTTTCAGCTCGACGGCATGTATGAATTCAAGGCCGATATTGCTGTACTCTTGAATATTACTCCAGACCACCTCGACAGATACGATTACAAACTTCAGAACTATATAGATTCCAAGTTCAGGGTAACACATAACCAAAAAAAAGAAGATTTTCTGATTTATTGGGAAGGCGATCCGATCATTAAAACCGAATTATCGAAGAAGAAATTTGAGATGACAATGCTGCCTTTTTCGGATGAAATAAAAGAAGGCATGGCTGCTTATATTGAAAACGACGAATTGATAATTGATTACCAAAATAAAATCAACCTTATGACTATTCATGAATTTGCGCTTAAAGGTCGTCACAACACCTACAACTCTATGGCAGCAGCCATTGCAGGTAAAATTCTTAATATCCGCAAGGAGGTAATTAGAGAAAGTCTGGCTGATTTTCAGGGAGTTGAACACCGGCTGGAACCAGTTATTACAGTCTGTGGCATCGATTTTATAAACGATTCAAAAGCTACAAACGTCAATTCCACATGGTATGCTATCGAGTGTATGGAAAACAATATTATATGGATTGTCGGGGGAGTTGATAAGGGAAATGATTATTCAGAACTATTTGAGGTAGTAAAAAAGAAAGTCAAAGCTGTAGTCTGCCTGGGTAAGGATAACAAGAAGATAATAGAGTCATTTAAGGACAAGGTGCCAACAATTGTGGAAACAACCTCAATGGAAGAAGCTGTAAGGTCTGCCTATTACTTAGCAAAGAAAGGTGAAACGGTTCTTCTTTCCCCGGCTTGTGCAAGTTTCGATCTTTTCAGGAATTACGAAGACAGAGGCCGTCAGTTTAAACAAGCTGTAAGGAACTTATAACAGATAAATAAATGCAACAAGGCTGGCTTACAAGGACATTTAAGGGAGACAAGGCAATATGGGGTCTTGTAGCTCTTTTTATGATCTATTCACTTCTGGCTGTTTATAGCTCTTCAGTTGGCGTGGCCTTTATGAAATATGGAGGGAATACAACATATTTTCTTAAGAGTCAGTTTATTATGCTGGCATTAGGTCTGGGTATAATAGTCATCGTTCATTACCTCCCGTACAGAATATACTTTTCAATGGCAGGATTGATACTTCTGGTTTCTATTGGATTGTTGGCCCTCACTTTAGCTATCGGGTCAAGGGTTAATGAGGCAATGCGCTCGATTACCATTCCAGGAACCGGATTCAGGCTTCAGACATCAGATGTTGCCAAAGTGGCTCTGGTATTATATCTGGCAAGATCACTTGCTAAATACCAGAAAGAATTGAATAATTTCCTGTTAGTGTCGAAGTATTTTATTCTTCCTGTTGCGATTGTCTGTGGCCTTATTATGCCTGAAAACCTTTCAACAGCACTAATGATATTTGGAATGAGCATGGTGATAATGTTCATAGGCAGGGTGCCTCTCAAATTTATACTGGCCTATATAGGCATAGGCGTTGTGGCAGTTCTCCTCTTTGCCATGGTTCTTACAGTGGTTAAGAAGGACAACAGGGTGCAGGTATGGAAAAACAGGATTGAACAATTTATTTCTGGTAAAAGCAATGAAGACAAGGACTATCAGTCTAACCAGGCAAAAATAGCAATCTCAACAGGCGGTCTGTTCGGAAAGGCTCCCGGAAAAAGCACCCAGCGAAACATGCTTCCGCAATCGAACTCCGATTTCATTTTTGCAATTATAATAGAGGAATACGGACTATTATTTGGTGCTATACCGCTTATCCTGGCATATATGATACTCCTCTTCAGGGGGATCACGATTGCAAAAAAATGTGAAACAGCATTCCCTGCCTTTCTTGTACTGGGTCTTATTGTGATGATCGTCATCCAGGCGATGCTCAATATGATGGTTGCAGTAGGACTGTTTCCTGTGACAGGACAAACCCTTCCTATGGTTAGCTGGGGAAGAACTTCGGTGCTGGTAATGAGCTTTTCAATAGGGGCTATACTGAGTGTAAGCAGAGTGGTTAATGCCAGAATAAAAAAAGAAGAGCTCCCTGAAGAAGAAATTTCTGATGAAGGAGAAAAAATATATGAACCTGCAAAAACATAAAAAGGTGATAATCAGCGGCGGTGGCACAGGCGGGCATATCTTCCCGGCTATATCGATTGCCAATGCTCTCAGGAAAATTGAACCTGAGACTGAGATCCTGTTTGTGGGTGCAGAAGGAAGAATGGAAATGGAAAAAATTCCGGCTGCAGGTTACAGGATTATCGGATTGCCTGTTGCAGGATTGTACCGAAGCCTCACTTTGAAGAACTTTTCAGTGCTCATAAAACTTTTAAAGAGCCTTAAAAAAGCAAAGAAGGTAATAAGGGAATTTGCTCCCGATGTGGTTGTCGGAGTGGGTGGTTACGCAAGCGGACCTGTACTCAGACAGGCTGGAAGAATGGGAATTCCTACACTGATACAGGAACAGAATAGCTATGCGGGTGTAACCAATAAGCTACTGGCAAAAAGAGCAGCAGCTATTTGTGTTGCTTACGATGGAATGGGGAAATACTTTCCTCCTGAAAAAATCATTAAAACCGGTAATCCTGTTCGTCAGAATTTCGACAATTTAAAAAGCATGCAGGATGATGCACTCTCATTTTTCAAACTGAAAAAGGAGTTTCCTGTTATTCTCGTTCTGGGTGGTTCTCTCGGAGCCGGAAGCATTAATAACTGCATGTCAGAAAACATAAATGAGCTCAGGGACTCTGATTGCCAATGGCTCTGGCAAACTGGGAAATATTACTTTGAAAATGTTAAAGCCCTGGTTTCCTTATCATTCAGCGGAAACATATCTGTTCATGGGTTTATTAACAGGATGGATTATGCATATGCAGCTGCAGATATAATAATTTCAAGGGCAGGAGCAGGAACCATCTCAGAATTGTGTCTTGTTGGCAAGCCGGTAATTCTGATTCCTTCCCCGAATGTTGCAGAAGATCACCAGACAAGGAATGCAGAAGCTTTATCTTCAAGAGACGCTGCTCTGTTAATACCAGATAGCAAGGCAGGTAAAATTCTTGTGGATGAAGCAATCAGACTTATTTCAGATAAACCGAGGAGAGACATGTTTTCAGAGAATATATTGAAAATGGCTGACAAGGACGCTGATATAAGGATAGCTGAAGAAATATTTAAACTTTCCGGAAAATGATTGAGTTCAAAAATATAGAAGGAATGTATTTTGTAGGGATCGGTGGTATCGGCATGAGCGCCCTCGCTCTTTATTTTGCAAAGGGAGGGTTTACAATCGCAGGATACGACAGATCGGAAAGCAGGATAACTCTTTCATTGATTGAAAATGGTTGTTCGATTGTATATGAGGATGATTTGGGTCTGCAGCCCGACCTTTTCAGAAGTAGTTCAGATAAGGATAAGGTTATAATAGTTTACACTCCCGCAATACCTGCCGAAAATAAAATTCTCTCATTTTTCAGGAACAATGGATATCGTATTTATAAACGGTCAGAGATTCTTGGCGAGATATCCATGAATACCGATACGCTTGCCGTTGCAGGGACCCATGGAAAGACCACCGTGTCGACGATGATAGCACATTTACTGAAGCAGTCGCATGTTGATTGTTCAGCATTTCTTGGAGGGATATCAAAGAATTATGATTCAAATCTTCTTTTGGGAGACAGCAGGTATACTGTTATGGAAGCTGACGAATTCGACCGTTCCTTTCACCGGCTCAAGCCTCTTATGGCTGTTGTAACCTCACTTGATGCTGACCATCTCGATATCTATGGTGACCAGGTTACCATGATAAAGGCTTATAATGAGTTTTGCGGTAAAATCAGGCAGGGCGGCAAGCTCATAGTCAACAGCAAAATACTGAAAGATATTATTGTTCCTGAAGGGGTGTCATGCTATACATACGGATTTGATGAGGATGCTGATTTTCGGTCAACCGATATTAAGCATTGTAAAGGTTATTACAGTTTTAATTTAAGAACACCTTCTGTAACTCTTGAGGATCTGCACTTTGCGTTCCCGGGTATTATTAATATTGAAAATTTTACTGCAGCAATTTCTGTCGCTTTAATGTGTGGCGTTACAGAACAGGAAATAAGGAAAGCTGTTCTGCTCTTCCAGGGTGTAAGACGAAGATTTGATATACGCATAAATTTGCCGGGTCTTGCTTTTATCGATGATTATGCTCATCATCCTGAAGAGATCCGGGCATGTATAACATGCATTAAGGAATTCTTTGCAGGCCGGAAAATTACGGGCATCTTTCAACCTCATCTTTTCTCACGCACCCGTGACCATGCTGATGGTTTTGCAAAAATCCTTGATGAACTTGATGAAGTAATATTGCTGCCAATTTATCCTGCCCGCGAAAAACCGATAGACGGAGTTAGCTCTGAACTTATATTTAATAAAATGAGATCAGCCAATAAGAAGCTGCTTTCAAAAGAAGATATACCTGGGAAGCTGGATATAAAAAAACTTGATGTTCTGCTGACTATAGGAGCCGGAGATATTGATACACTGGTTACACCGATCGAACAAAGGCTTAGAAGAGAGAGAGTGAAATGAAGAAGTTTCTGAAGATACTATTAATTATTCCTGTATTATACATTATTATAATACCTGTTTACATGGCCAGTTCAACAAATTCGAAGCCTTGTGGTGGAATAGTTATAGATATAAGCGACTCATCAGAGTATCACTTTGTTACTAAAAGGCAACTTTTAAACCTTGCATACGGAAACTCAGCCAGAATAGCAGGTAAGCCTGTTAGAGAAGTATCAATCTCAGCAATTGAAAGCAGAATTAATATGCTAAGAGAATTAAAAAAGGCTGAAGCATATATGACGGTCGACGGAATTGTACACATTTATATTGAACAACGGAATCCGATTATGAGAGTAATACCTGGCGATGGCGGAGATTATTTTGTTGATGAAGATGGAGTTGTAATGAGGAGAAGGAACCTTTACAATCCGCGACTGCATATTATTGAAGGCAATGTGACAATAAGTTCTGCAATGCTTAACGGAGTAAGTGTTCTTGACACCGCTATAAAAAACTCAATTCTTAAGGATATTTATCCGCTGATGAATTATATAAATGATGACAAATTCTGGTCGGCTCAGATCGATCAGATCTACGTCGATAGTAATGATGAAATTGACCTTATCCCTCGTGCCGGAAACCAGCTGATTCACCTCGGAACCACTGAGAATTACGAAGGGAAACTCAGAAACCTTGAAGCCTTCTATGATAAGGTGTTGCCTGAAGTGGGATGGAATAAGTATTCGCTTATCAACCTTGAATATAAAGATCAGATAGTTTGTAAAAAAAGAGATAATCAGAAATAACCATAATTAAGCTATGAACAAAAAGGAACAGTATGTAGCAGCCATCGACATAGGGACCACAAAAATTGTGGCAATTGTCGGTAAGAAAAACGAGAATGGAAAAATTGAGATTCTCGGACTTAGTAAAGCTCTTTCAAAAGGTGTGAAGAGAGGCGTTGTTCTTAATATTGAGGAGACAGTAAACGCCATTCAGACTACCGTAGAGGACGTACAGAAAAGATCAGGTATTCTATTCTCCGAGGTCTTTGTTGGCATAGCCGGTCAGCATATTAAAAGTATGAAGAACCGAGGATATATAATGCGTGAGGCATACGATGATGAAATTAAAAAAGAAGAGGTCTTCAAGCTGATTGAAGATATGCATAAGATACATATCGACATAGGTGAAGAGATAATTCATGTCATACCTCAGAATTTCATTGTTGATAACGAAACCGGAGTTAAAAGTCCTATCGGAATGTGCGGGAGGCGGCTTGAAGCTAATTTCCATATTGTTATAGGTCAGGTCGCTGCAGCAAAGAATATCGAAAAATGTATCAGGAAAGCAAATCTGATAGTTAAGGATATGATCCTTGAACCACTTGCTTCTTCTGATGCGGTTCTTACCGATGATGAAAAAGAAGCCGGCGTTGTTCTCGTTGATATCGGAGGAGGGACTACCGATGTTGCTGTTTATTATGATAATATCATTCGCCATACTGCAGTAATACCTTTTGGAGGTAATGTAGTGACAAAAGATATCAAGGAGGGTTGTGCAATTCTTCAGCGACATGCCGAACAGCTTAAAATTCAGTATGGTTCGGCCCTGGGGGATATCGCCCCTGATGATAAGGTGGTTTCTATACCCGGCATAAGCGGTCGTGAACCTAAAGAAATATCTTTCAAGAGCCTGGCTTATATAATTCAGTCACGAATGGAAGAGATCATCGATGCTGTTAATTTTGAAATACAGAACTCAGGATATGCCGACAAGCTTGCTGCAGGAGTGGTAATCACAGGTGGAGGAGCCATGCTTAAACACCTGCCACAGCTCATGAAGTTCAAAACTGCCATGGATGTAAGAATCGGATTGCCAAATGAGCATCTGGCAGGATCTGCAAAAAATGAGATTAACCAGCCGATGTATGCTACAAGTGTAGGGTTGATAATGAGGGGCTTTGAATATCTTGAAACCTATAAGAAGACATTCAATGCCGACAAACCGGAAGAATATGTTAAGCCGAAAACAGTGGTAGTTGAACAGCACGACGAGGAAGAGGAAGAAACATTTGTACCTCCCGTTCAGGCAGAAGAAAAAATATCAATTACTGATAAGATTAAGACCATGCTTACAAAAATGTTCGAGGTTGAAGATCAGCCTATTAACAAATAAAAATGGTCTCATAAAAATATATGCTGTTCATAATCAATTAAATAACTACGCTATGTCAGACGATATTATGAATTTTGATCTTCCTGTAGAGAGATCGTCGATTATAAAAGTTCTCGGAATAGGTGGTGGAGGCAATAATGCTGTCAATCACATGTTCGAAAAAGGTATCATGGATGTCAATTTTGTGATTTGCAATACGGATCATCAGGCGCTGTTAAAAAGCCAGGTACCTATAAAAGTGCAGATCGGAGAGTCGCTTACCGAAGGCAGGGGAGCCGGAAGCAAACCCGAGATTGGCAGACAGGCAGCAATTGAAAACATTGATGACGTAATGGACGCATTATCGGGTAACACGAAGATGGTTTTTATTACAACAGGAATGGGAGGAGGTACAGGTACCGGAGCTACACCGGTAATTGCAAAAGCCTGCAAGGAAGCAGGGCTGCTCACCATTGCTGTTGTTACAATTCCATTTAAATCTGAAGGGAAAGTGCGTATCAGACATGCTATCGATGGTGTAACGGAACTTAAAGATTATGTCGACTCATTATTGGTGATAAATAATGAAAAGCTGCGGGAAATTTATGGTAACCAACCGGTATCTACAGCATTCGCAAAAGCTGATGATATTCTGACAACAGCGGTTAAAGGAATAGCGGAGATCATTACTGTAACGGGATATATCAATGTTGATTTTGCGGATGTGGAAACCGTAATGAAAAACTCGGGTGTTTCCATTATGGGTATGGGCAAGGCAGCAGGTGAAAACAGGGCTATAAATGCTATAGAGAATGCACTTGCTTCCCCATTGTTGAATTCAAATGATATCACCGGAGCAAAAAGCATCCTGATAAACATTTCTTCAGGAAGCGGAGAACATGAGATCACCATGGATGAGCTTGGTGAAATTACGGATTTTATGTACGATGCTGCTTCAGATGATGCTTTGATAATCAGAGGATTATCTAAAGATGAAAACCTTAACGAGGAAATAAGTGTTACGGTAATTGCAACGGGCTTTGAATCAAACAGCATTTTCCAGCCATATAAACCGAAAAAACCCAGCAAGGTCGAATTACTGACAAATAAAAATGCAATTCCCTCAAGAATTATTCCTGAAACCGGCCCTGATGTTTTCTCTGTTCATGAAAAGGGGAAAAAGACAATTATTACTGATTTTGAAGAAGAATCCCAGGGAACAATCGATTTCAGTCTTGAGCATAACCTTGAAATGGATGAGATAAGAAGCAGGAGGACTAATGAAAATGATGAAAGCAATGAAAAGCCCGAGGCAACTTTAAGGAAAGTAAAACATATGCAAAACATTTTGAAAAGGGAAGGCCTTTCAAATAAGACAATGAAGGAGAATATTGATACTTTTGAAGATGTGCCTGCATATGTCAGAAGAAATCTTTCAGTAGGAGCCCCTGATAATGCAACAGAAAGCAAATTGTCAAAGTTCACATTAACATCTGATGATAATGATGAACCTGTATTAAGGGAGAACAACGCCTATCTGAATGATAATGTGGATTAGAAGTCAGTTCAGGACGGTATGTTTTATTGTTTCGGAATAATTTAGACGGTGATTCCTCGTTTTTAATCGGAATGACAAGGCTCTAAAGGGAGGGATTCTTTTAATCCTTTGCGCAAACCTTTGAGTCCTTTACGGTTAATTTTTATTCATAATGTCTATATTTGCACCTGATGATAAAACACATTTCCATAATATTGCTACTAGCGATTTCTTCAGGTTTATATGCCCAGAAAAAACCATTCATTCCAATCAATTCAAATACTCAGAAGCAGGATTCAGTAAAAATTCCAGGATTACCGAAAGTACACAGGCCGGATACTATTAAGAAGCCAAGAATATTAAAGGAATGGACACTATCTCCCGACTACTCTGAAGAGGTAAATATCCCTATAGACACTGTGTTTTCATTATCTGACAGGTTTAAGATAGCAGATAAATATTCCCCTGTTAATGCAACGCTGGGGAATTATGGGCTTCCTTTTTACCAACTCAGTTTTTTTGACAGGATCACCGACCCTGATAAATACCTCTATAAATCTTATTATCCCCTGATGCATCTCCCTTCCAATTCTGTTTTCATGAATACCCAGGTTCCTTTTACCGAACTTGACTGGAGTTTTGCCGGTCCGGTTGCATCATCTGAACAAACCTTCAGAGTCAGGCATTCACAGAATATTAACAGGTTTCTTAATTTTGGAGTAATATATGATATTGTCTTCTGTCTTGGACAATATAACTACCAGAGGTCAGCTGATAAAACATTTACTTTTTACTCCTCATATACAGGAGATAAATATAAAGCTTACTTTTCTGCAGGTATAAATAACATTTTATCTTATGAAAATGGGGGGATAATTAAGGTTTCAGATCTTTCCCTTCCTAATACCCTCGACGTACCCACAAACCTTGGTTTGCTTAATTTATCACACAGTACTCTTAAAAACCGTAGCCTTTTGCTGGTCCAGAGATATACAATCGGGGGCAATCCTAAAGTTAAAAATGACACCACTGCACTCAAACGACAAGGATTTTTTGGATTAAGCGGTACCTTTTCACATATTTTTATCCTTGAGAGCAATATTCTACGATACAACGACGCCTATCCAACTTCAGGTTTTTATAAATATATCTATATAGTAAAAAATCTCACTTTTGACTCCATCTACTCGAAAACGATAAAAAACACTATTAGGTTTGATTTTACAACCGATGAATCAAGAAAATTCACACTTGGAGGAGGAGTGGGAATCAGGAATGAAATTTCAACATTTAGCTATACCATTCCTTTGGCGCCTTTTCCGTTTTATGGAGGCACAACATCTGTTTTGCATGAGATATGCAATGTATTGATCGGGAAACTGTATAACAATATTGGAGATAAATTCCGATGGGTAGCAACGGGCGAATTGTATGCTACAGGTTACAGAGCCGGCGACTTTAATCTGGACGGTGAAATTACAAAGTCATTCAACTGGAAGAAAGGAACAGCATTGTGGCTGATAACAGGTTCAATGTTGAACCGGCAACCATCTATCTGGTACGACCATTGGGGCGGCAACAATTTTGAATGGGATAATAATTTTAAAAAGGAGTTCAGGATAGACCTTGGAACAGCATTCAAATATCCTGCCAGGAAGATAGAATTGAAGTTCAACTATGCCATAATAAAGAATTATGCAGATTTTGATACAACGGCACATCCTTCACAATATTCCGGAGGACTTTCGGTAGCTTCGGTTACATTAAAAAGTGAACTGAGAGCCTGGAAGTTTCATCTTGCATCTGATGTGATTGTTCAGAAAAGCACCAATTCAACTATTCTTGACCTTCCGCTTGTCACTGTCCGTTCGGCAGGATATTTTGAGAACCTGTTCAAATTTAACAAAACCGGAGGAAAGCTGTATACCCAGCTTGGTGTGGATGTAACTTATAATACAGTATATCATCCATATGCCTTTATGCCGGCAACTGGTATTTTTTATCGTCAGATTACTCAAACAGCCGGAGATTATCCTTTCATAAATGTCTTCTTGAATTTTAAAGTTAAGAGGACCAGACTCTTCGTAATGTTCGATCATGTGAATGCCAAACTGATGGGATACCATTATGAAATGGTGCCAACTTATCCAATGAATATCAGGACGTTACGATATGGATTTTCCTGGACATTTTACGATTAAATAAATTGTTGTATCTTTGCACCGTTTTTAATGGTAAATGTTTAACAAAAGCAACATCTTTGATAAATAAATCAATATTTTTTTTCGCCTTACTTTTAGCAGTTTTTACCTCCTGTTCAGATCACCACTCTTCTAAAAAAGCAAACAAAAATCTTGTTTCCTTTGATCTTGATTCAATAAAGAAAAGAGGAAGGCTAATCGCTGTTACAGACTTTAATTCAACAGACTATTTCATTTATAAGGGTGAACCGATGGGGTTTAATTATGAACTTCTGAAGACATTCTGTGATAATATTGGGATTGATCTGGAAATAATCACTGAAAACCGCATTGATCAAGCTGTTGGGATGCTTAATTCAGGAGAAGCGGATCTTCTGACTTTCAATCTTACTGAAAATTCATCCGGGAAAAAAGATATGCTTTTTACATCTCCGATATATGAAACCCGAAAGGTGCTTGTTCAGAGGAAACCAAACAATTGGAGATCATTATCTTCAGACGAACTGGAGAAAAAAGTGATAAGAAACCAGTCAATGCTGGCCAGAAAAACAATTTATGTTCAGGAAGGATCATCAAATGCTGAACAACTTTCTTCTCTAGCCAGGAACATCGGTGATTCAATAAACATGATAGAGGTTCCTTTTAACCCGGAAAAACTGATTCAACATGTTGCCAGCGGTGAAATTGAATACACTGTATGTGATGAAAATGTAGCGTTGGTAAATGCGACATATTATCCTGAAATTGACGTCAGTACTCCCCTAAGCTTAGCCTGGGATATTGCCTGGGGTATCAGGAAGAATAGTTCCGCGGATCTTTTGTCTGAGCTTAATCGCTGGATAACCAAATATAAGGAAACCGAATCTTATGCTCTTCTGTATGCAAAGTATTTCAAAAATTCCAGGTCGATCTTTATTGTTAAAAGTGATTTATATGCGCTGAATACAGGTAAAGTTTCAAAATATGATGATATGATCAGGCAATTCAGTGGCATTATAAACTGGGACTGGAGGTTGCTTGCCTCGCTGATATACCAGGAGTCGCACTTTAACGCAAAGATAGAATCGTATACAGGTGCCTTTGGGTTAATGCAGATAATGCCTGGTACAGGAAAGAACTTTGGTATTGATATTACCTCTTCGCCTGAAAATAATCTGAAAGCAGGTATTCTTTATATAAACTGGCTGTACTCAATATTCGACCCTAAGGTGCCCGACGAAAAGGAAAGAATAAACTTTATCCTTGCTGCATATAACGCGGGTCCGGGTCACGTTCTTGATGCCATGAAGCTTGCAGAGAAAAACGGAATGAATCCTCAGAAATGGGATGGAAATGTTGCAAAATGGCTGTTGAAAAAATCTGAGCCTCAATACTATAATGATACGGTAGTTAAAAGCGGATATTTCAGAGGAACTGAGTCAGTGAATTTTGTGAGTCAGGTACTCGAGAGGTTTGAGCACTACAAGAATATCATTCCCGACGAAAAAATCCGCCCTTTCTGATAAGATTCAGTAATTCATGAAGGATCATGGCGGTTGCACCCCAGATAGTGTTGCCTTCATAATCATAGTATTTAATATCAAGAATTTCATCTCTGATTTCAAAGGGTTTAAATTTGACTATTGAAGGATCCAGCAGCTTTTTAACATCAGCTTCAATAAGAAATAATACCTCTTCAGGTTTGTGCTTAAAGGAAGGTTTCCCGTTAGTCCATCCTATAACGGGAGTTACCAGCATATTGCTCACAGGAATAAATAGCGGTGTTAGCGTACCTATGATATTTACTATTGATGGGTTAACACCGGTTTCTTCCCAGGCTTCACGAATCGCAGTCTGAATAGTATTTTCATCATCAGATTCTTTCTTTCCCCCCGGAAAACTGATCTGCCCGCCATGAACTCCATTATAATCAGGGCGTTGCATAAAAACAGTGTAAATTGATCCATTATGCGGATAAAGAAGTATCAATACCGAAGCGTCTCTTGCATCCTTACCTGGAAATCTCGGGAAATCCTTTACAAAACGATCCGATGAAGCCATCTGCCATTGTACATCTGTACCCGGCAGGCCCTTCTGAATTTCAAGTTTTAGGCTGGCGATAAAATCGCTAGTGATCATATATATTTAAATCATTCAAAATTTAAACCCGAAAATACACTTTTTGTTTGCGAGTTGACCACCCTTTCTCGAATTTGCCCCAGGGGGCAATACTCCCAATACAGAATCCTTTCAATGTATAGCTTACTCATATCTAAGCGCTTCCACCGGATTCTTTGTTGCAGCCCTCCATGTCTGAAAACTGACAGTTGCCAATGAAACTATCATTACAATGGCCCCGGCTGATACAAACACCCACCATTTCATTTCGGTTTTGTAAGCAAAATTCTGAAGCCACAGATGCATTGCATACCAGGAAACCGGGCAGCTAATCAGAAAAGCTGTGGCAAACCAGATTATAAAATTATGATTTAACATTAGAATTACATTTGCTACCCTGGCTCCGGTTACCTTGCGTATCCCAATCTCTTTGGTTCGCTGAACAATAAGCATTGATGTAACCGAATAAAGACCCAGACAAATTATGATGACAGCCAAAAGAGAAAAAAGTGCTGTGAGCTTCGACTGTGTAAATTCTTTTTTATATGTTGAATTATATAAGTCGTTCAGGAATTCATATTGAAACGGATAATTTGGCAACTCCTGATCCCATATATTCTTCAGATTTGAAATCGCTTCCTGCTTGCGGACTGAATCTACCTGAACAAGAAAACACAGGTAAAAAATAGGTTTTTGAAAAAGAACATATGGTTTAATCTCTTGTTTCATGGAAGTGATATTAAAATCCCTTACGACACCCACCACTGTCCCTCCATAAAAGATCCCGGGGGAATCAAATTTGATTTTTAATGGACGACCAATTGCTTCCTCTGCAGTCCAGTTCAACTCTTTGAGAGCAGCTTCATTAAGAATATAATCCTCTCCCTTGCGATCAGGATTGTACGGTGAAAAGTTCCTTCCTGTTACAAGGGGTATATCAAAAAAGGCCAGGAAATTATCTTCCACTGGCAATACATATAGTTGTTTGTCCTTATGGGTTTCATCAATCGCTGATGATTCAACTCCAAAAGCATCCAGTGTTTCACCGGAAGGTTCTTCCATTGATGCAGTGAAGCCCTTGATAAGAGGATCCTGCAAAGCTCTGGTGCGAAGTGAATTGTATTTAGTGCGTATCTCCCAATTTTGTCTTTTAAAGACCATGATATCTGAAGTTTGCTTGCCTAAACTATTTGAGAGTATTAATTTTTTCTGATTATAAATTGTTATTGTCGCTATCATCAGCACGATAGATAATGAAAATTGTAATATCATCAGAAGTCCGTATGAAGAAAACATCCTCGAAGATGCATGTGATATTTTTTTAAAGCCGGATATTGACTTGCGATTCGGAAGGATATATAAAATCAGAGGCAGACTTCCCGAAAATACTGAGATCACAATAATTGCTGCAATATAAGGCCAGACTTTAACAATATCTGAGAACCCTGCCTTCAATATCTGGTAACCGAACCAGGTGCCAGCCAGCTGGCTAATCAAATCCAGTATGAATCCAGTCAATATCAGAGCTAAAAGTACATTTAAAGTTGATTCCAGTAAACTCTGAGCTATTAGAAGCCACTTATCAGAACCCATCAACAGTTGTATATGAACAGGTTTTTGCAGTCCGAGTATCCTTGCCTTATTTAGATTGTAATAATTTATCCACGAAACAGTTAAAAGAACAAGGGCGATGACAATAAAGAGGTAGACACTGGTTATACTACCATTTTGTTCAATCTCTCTGTCTTTATCCGAGAACAAGTGAATATCTGTAATTTTTTGAAGAAATGGCTTAAATTCCATCTTCACATTGGCTCCTGAAAGTTTTTTTATGAAAGGAGGGATACCTTTGATTATATCTTCTTTATCAGATCCTTTTCTGATGAGAAGATAAATATAGGCCCAGCCCGGATCTTCCTCCGGTTTTTCAAATGAAGTAAGAATATCAAAATGCACATGTGAATTAACAGGTGAATCCTTCATAACACCGGTTATTGTAAAAGCCGGCATTTTATCATAATATTCGCCTGAAATCAGTATGGTCTTACCTATAGGATTGTTTTTCCCGAAGCACTTTTGGGCAAGTGACAATGAGATAACAGCTGAGAAAGGTCGTTTAAGAGCTTTTTCATTATCACCATAGATCAGATTGAGGGCAAATACCTTAAAAAAGTTCGAGTCGGTGGCAAAAACCCGGTCAGAGTAAAACTTATTTTCGTCCACTTTAAGAGCCGTATGTCTGTATGGAGCTAATCTTACCAATTCCTCAATCTGGGGAAATTCTTCGGGCATCCGGGATATAAAACTTTCCCAGCATCGCGCAAAATGAAGGCGGGTGCCATTTAAGTTTGTTTCAAATGTCAGACGGTAAATCCTGTCTGCGTCAGGTAAGTGCTTGTCATAGCTTAACTCATTTCTTACCCATACAATTATTGCAAGAGTGCATGCGAAGCCAATAGCAAGACCTATAATATTCAGGGCTGTCTGGCTTTTACCCTTGTTAAGGCTCCTTGTTATGAGCTTAAAATTTATTTTCATAGAATTGACTCCCAACTCCCCAAGAGGGATGCTTCAAAGCGTTTTTTAATAATCCTCTTTATTTTGCTCTTAATTCATTTCAAAATCCTTTAACCACAAAGGGGCACAAGCGTTAAGAAATAGCCCGGTGAGCCTGTCCCGATTTATCGGGAGCTATTTTAGCGCAGTGGCCAGACTGCAGGGGTAGCTTTTACTCAAAGGGCACAAAGGAATCATTTCAATGTTTTAGTCTCCTCTTCTCCCTTTCTCCCATTCTCCCTTTCATTTCTCAAGCCTCATGCCTCACACCTATTCATACCTCAGCGCTTCCACAGGGTTTTTCGTTGCAATCCTCCAGCTTAACCAGCCTACTATAAGTAAGACAATTACCAATTCAAAACAAATTGCTGCAAGAAATACCCACCAATCGATTCTTATCCTGAATGCAAAATTCTGAATCCATTTATTTACGAGCAAATATGCAACAGGGCAGGCAATAACACTTGATGCTGCTATCCAGATAATGAATTGCCTTGATAATAAGTATGAAATACCTGAAACCTTTGCCCCCATAACCTTTCTGATGCCAACCTCCTTAATACGCTTTTTGACAACAGATGATGCAAATCCAAACAATCCCAGACATGAAATAAACAATGCCAGAGACGTGAATACAGATAATAACTGACCTGTTTTTTCCTCAGAATTATACATATTATTATAGGTATCGGCAAGATATTTGTAATTAAGGCCGGTTTCAGGCATAATCGAATTCCAGGTGCTTTTAATATATTTAAGTGTTTCATCAGTATTCAGTGGATTTATTCTGAGCGCTATATAGATATACATCTTCGGATTTATATAGATCAGAATCGGGTTTATATTATTCTGGAACGATTGCACATGAAAGTCCCTGACAATTCCAACAACTGTCACCCCATTTTTAAATTCATCTCCAGGAATAATTAATCTTGACCCGACAGGATTTTTTAATCCGAGTGTGGAGACGGCTGTTTGGTTCAGAAGGACGCTTTCGTACCGGTCCTTTGAAAAATCCTTCGACAGGTCGCGCCCATCGATAATTTCCAGCCCCATGGATTTTACAAAACCGAAGTCAGCCGGCAATGCCTGTATATTAATGGAGACATTGCCGGAATCGCTCTCAGATCTGACACCGATATTCATCTGGCTGTTAATACCGGGCACAGTATACGCTCCTGAGACATACAGAATATTTGAGTTTTTAAGCAGCTCCTCCTTAAGAACCCCGTACTTATTATTAACTGATTGCAATGATCCTGGAAAACTTAAGAGAATAACATTTTCTTTACTGAAACCCAGCTTGGAGTTCTTCATATAATCTAACTGGAGGTAAATAATAATTGTTCCTACCAGGAGAATGATGGAAATGGAAAACTGGAACATAATCAAAACTCGTCGCAGGGTTAGCTTATTTCTTATTCCGGATGTCTCCTTCTTTAATACCTCAATAGGATTGAATCGAGATATGAATAATGCAGGATATCCTCCGGCTATGGCACCCACAATAACAACTATTGTAACAACCAGTAAAGAGAGAATAAGAAAATATTCTTTTGCCAATACAAAAGTTGTCCCGAGATAAGCGTAGAGCTTCAGATACGAACTATCGAAAAGAAAGACTGCTATTATTGTTGAAACAAGGATAACGGCTAATGATTGAGTCATGAACTGCAAAACAACCTGTCCTTTCCCGGCTCCTGCTGTTTTGCGAATCCCAACTTCCTTCATCCTGCCCATGTACTGTGAAATAGAAAGGTTCAGAAAATTGAAGCATGCTATCAACAAAACAAAAATGGCCGCACACATGAATATATACACGTATGTTTTATTCCCTTTTGGTCCGACATCTCCTCTCGTATCGGTCTCCCAATGAACATTGTTTAAAGGCTGAATATCAAACTTCATTCTTGATGAGAACCACTCGCCTGTATTTTTTGAAAGGAGCTGATCTAATTTTGGAACAATTGAGTTAACAGGTACATCCTTTTTTAATAAAATATATGTCAGATCATCGCCCCACGAATTCCATGGTTGGTCAACGGTATTGCCCATTGCCTTGAGTGTGGAATAAGAAACAAGGAAATCGCATCTGAGATGAGTGTTTTCGGGAACATCCTCTATTATTCCTGTTATTTTCAATGGAACATCATGGTATGTTAAAACCTGTCCAAGTGGTTCAGTTAATCCAAAATATTTATGAGCCATTTTTTTTGAAATAACTACAGAATATGGTTCGGTTAGTGCATTGTCCTTGTTTCCCTCTTGTATATTAAATGAAAAAATACCAAAAACGCCCGGGTCAGCAAAAAACAGGTTTTCTTCCTTAAATTCAAGATTATTTTTGTCTTTTATTGCTGCATCATAATCTTTCTTCATTCGTACAGCTGATTCAACTTCAGGTATTTGAGAATTAATTGCCGGGGCCAAAGCAGGCATGCATCCTGCAAACTTCATTTTGCTTCCTTCACTGCCCCATTCGACTGCAATCCGGTATATGTTTTTCCTGTTTTTCTGGAATCTTTCATAACTCAATTCATTAACGATAAACATCATAATCAATAGGCTGGCTGTTATGCCTAGTGCTAATCCCAGGATATTTATTGATGAAAAGAATTTGTTTCTCACCAGATTACTGAAGGCAGTTTTAAGATAATTCCTAAACATAGTCTTCTCTTAAATTGATGGAAGTAATAACACTTGTTCTCGTTTTGTACTTTTTACTCATCTGATTTTCACCATTTTAAATCCCCCTTTCTCCCTTTCTCCCAGTCACCCCTTCTTTTTTCATATTTCACGCCTCATTATTCATACCTCAGCGCTTCCACCGGATTCCTCGTCGCCGCCCGCCAGCTTTGCAGGCTGACTGTTAACAATGCTATTACCAATGCTAATATCCCTGACAGGATAAAAATCCACCAGCTTAGTCCTGTTTTATAAGCAAAGTTTTCGAGCCATTTGTGCATTATGAACCAGGAAACCGGTGCAGCTATCAGGAATGCGACGGAAATCCATTTTACAAAATCTTTATTGAGTAAAATTATTACTTCTGCGACTTTAGCACCATTTACTTTCCGTAGACCGATCTCTTTGGTTCTTCTCTCATTCATGCTTAATGAAAGACCTAAAATCCCCAGAACACACAAGAATATTGTGATAGCAGCGAATAGCAGGAATAGATTAAGTGCATTATGTTCTGATTTATAATAATCGGCTATCCTGTCATCAAGAAATTTATATTCAAATACCTGGTCGGGAAAGATCTTTTTCCATTTTTCACTTAATCTTTGAATATCACCGGGCAGGATCCCGGATTTATCCCCAATATTAGTTCCGGTTGATATCAATTTAATATTCACAGTACTAAAAGCCCCGGGATTATTATAAAACAAACATGGCCTGATCTTATCGTGCAAAGAACCGGAGTGGAAATCTCTTACCACGCCTTTAATGTAAGCTCCGTTTTTTGAAATCCCCTCAATTTTGAGACTAAGAGCTTTATTGGGGTCTGAGATTCCCAGTTCTGTCAGGAATTCCATGTTGACGATTATAGTATTGACTGTATCGCTCACTGTAAAATTCTGTCCGGCCAGAAAGTCAAATGAATATAATTTAAGATAAGAACTGTCGATGGATTTTAACTCAGCATCAATACTTTTCTTTTCGTTATTTATGAATAAGCTGAAATTACTCCATGACTGGGATTCTGCAGGAATTACGGAACTGAAACTGACCTGTTTTACCGACGGAAGAGATGCCAGTTCAGTTTCGAGTGCGTTTAGTTTTGGAACTGTGTTCTCGGGCAGCCTGGCATATATTATATTTTCAGTATTATAACCCAGGTTGGCATGATTGATAAAATAGATCTGTTTGATAATAATCAGAGTTGCAATTATAACTGTCTGCGCTACAACAAATTGAAGAATGACACTTGCTTTTCCAAAATTGTTCCCCTTTCCTGCATTGCCGGCATCAGCCCTTTTTAATAATAACGATAAGGATTTGAGTTTTAAATTGAAAACGGAAAATATTACAGAAAGAAAACTTCCTGTAAGGAGGAGAAGAAGAAGGAAGAGTAAATCGGATATCCCGATTTGTGGTTTATAACCCTGTGGTATATCAATAAATGAGTAGAAGTTTCTGATAATAGGTATTGTAAATTGCATACTAACTACCAATGCAAGGAAATTGACCAGCAACGACTCTGTAAAAAACTGGAGGAAAACTGAAAAAGGTTTGCTTCCCAGGATCAATTTTAAGGCGATCTGTTTTTTTTGTTTGAAAGTTTCGGCAAGAAAGAAATTACTGTAATTAAAGGACGCTATTAAAAAAATAAAAGTGCCGATAAGAGTCAGGGCTAAAAGAAGACCTTCGCTGACTGTGCGATTGTTATAGTTTCCATACTGACTCTCTTTATGTACCCGTGAAAGAGCCTGTAGTTTGAACTGCCGACCTTCGAGTCTCTCAGTGCCGGCATTTGAAGTGTAAATTTCTTTGAATTTTTTTTCAACCGAAAATACATCGCTGCTTTTATTCAACATCACATAACATTGATAGTTGTCGGATAAGCTTCCCCAGTCGGATGTAGAGCGGGGGTAAAGCTTTTCCGAAAATGTTTTAAGAGACAATAAAACTTTGAACGGGAGATCAGTATTTTCGGGTAGATCCTGAATAACCCCTTCAATTGTGAATTTTGTCCTCATAATTATCAGGTCGCGACCAACCGGATCCTCATCTCCAAAGAGTTTATGGGCAGTCTTTTCTGTAATAACTGCAGCGAATGGTTTGTCCAGAACCTGCTTACCTTCACCTCTTAACCATTTAATTCCGGATTTCCCGAAATCAAAAATATTGAAAAAGGAAGGTTCGGTCATAACTATGCCATCATCAAGAACAAATGACTTTTCAACTGTACTGTCCCTGTTCGGAATGTTTATTTTCTGTCCATACAGGTAAAACATAGCTACAACATCCTTTAATTCCGGGATTGATTTTTTAAAAGCAGCCGGAAGTGGAAAATGGACACCGGTACGGTATTCCAATCCTCCATTAGTATACTCCAGGCCCGATGTAACCCTTACAACCCTGTAAATGTGTTTACTTTGCGTGTGATAATTGTCAAAGCTTAACTCATAGCTTATTTTGGTATATATGACCAGGCAACTTGTCAATCCAATAACCAGGCCGGCAAAAATTAGCAGGTTTGATTTGTAGTTTCGTGAAATTCTTCTGATTGCAATTTTAAGGTATTGTCCGTTCATCTAATTCAGGTTATACTTTCATATTTTCAAGTTTTTCATTCATAACGTAAGGCCTTCACAGGGTTACAGGTTGCTGCCCGCCAGCTTTGCCAGACAACTGTCAGTAGTGCTATTCCTATTGTAAGCAATCCTGAAAGAATAAAAATCCAAAGAGTTAGATGAATACGATAAGAATAGTTCTGAAGCCAGTGCTTCATTACATACCAGGTTATTGGAACAGCAATTACTCCGGCAATAATTCCTGAAATAAGAAATGGTTTGATTAGCTTACCTATAATTGATAATACATTTTCTCCTAAGCATTTTCGGACACCGATTTCCTTAGTTTTCTGTTCAATAAGGAACATAACCATGCCAAGCAGGCCAAGACACAGGACCAAAACAGCAAAAACCGAAAAGATCCCTACCAGCTTTTTCAGGTTAATCTCCGATGCAAGCAGCTGATTATATTTATCGTTAAGAAATGCATACTCAACAGGGTATGCCGGTTCAATAGTCTGACAGGTCTTGGTAATATAATTTACTGTATTTCGTATATCGCCGGTACTTACTTTTATAACCAGGTAATTATTCGAATTGTTGTTTATCAACTCAATAGCCATAGGCTTTGTAGAGGATGTCAGGGAGTTATAATGAATATCGTTAATAACCCCCAGAACATGATATTGAGAGTCTCCATTTTTCAATATTTTACCTTCAAAACTTTTCCAGCCTATTATATCTGCAAATGTTTTGTTGATAACTATTCCATCGTGATTTTTATTAAGATAATCGCCCTCAGCCATTTTTGCACCGAAGGTTTTCAGGAGATCTTCATCAGTTTCCCATTCAGTGACTAACGGTTTGAAATTTGGATCTTTTCCCTCCCAGTTCCACATTTCACCATTATTCCCTATCAGAGTTGGAAGGTTAGAGACCACCGATGCAGAAATAACTCCCGGGGAATGAGCAAGCTCTTCTTTCAGTGCTTTTACCTGTTCCTGCAGCTTTCCCTTAAGGCTTACATACATCAGCTGATCTTTTTCGAAGCCAAGATCCATCTTCTGCATAAATGACGTTTGTCGTGAGATAACCAGCGTTGATGTCAGTAATATGATTGAAACCACAAACATAATTACAACAAGTGCATTTCTGAATACGCCACGACTCCTTACAGTCTGGAAATTGGAACTCAGGATCTGACCAGGAGTAAATGATGACAGAAATAATGCAGGGTAACTGCCTGCTAGAAGGATGGTCACCAAATATATAGCTATCAGGACAACCAAAGGGATGAATGAGAACAGTATGCTAAAACTTAGTTCTTTCCCTATTACCCTGTTTATCAATGGCAATCCGGTATAATCGAGAACAATTGCCAGCAAAAAAGCCAGCAGGCAAATCATTGCAACATCAGAATAAATCAATCTGACCACATTCATTCTTGTTGCACCGAATGTTTTTCGCAACCCTGTTTCCTTTGCCTGCTTAGATGAGCGGGCAGTGTTCAGATTAATAAAATTCAGAGTTGCTGCCAGCAAAACGAGCAGAGCAATAAGTATGAAAATACGAACCGTACTAATATGTTTCTGTTCGTACAGGTAACCATCTTTAAATCTATAAGCCCTAAGGTAATTAGTCGATTCAGGCAATTCCTTCTGAATACGGCGCGTAATAGTAGACGCAATTTTTTCGTATCCTTCTTTTCTGGTCAGCAAGCCAAATGTGGTAAATGAATTATTGTACCAGCTTGTTAAATAATCGCTTCTCCCATAATAAACTCCGATATTTTCGAGCGGGATTATAGCGTCGAAAGAAATAGAAGAGTTATTTGGAATATCCTTAATAACGCCGGCTATTGTCATATCTATCCGGTTATCCATTCTGACAATTTTCCCGACAGGATTGGTTTTTCCGAAATATCTTTGAGCAGCTGTTTCTGTAAGAATAATCCGGTTTGGGATGCTTGGCTCTCCCTTGCCGCCATATACAAAGGGGAATGAAAATATATCAAAAAACGAGAAGTCAGCCATTGCAGTCCGCTCAGTAAATTTATTTTCCCCGGAAGTGATCAGATACTGAAAATACGGGGGGATATAACGGCATGTTGTTTCAACTTCAGGATACTCATTTTTCAAGGAAGTGGCAACTGCAGGAGGACAGCCAGGGAAATCAACCTTTTCAGCCCCGCCTTCAAGATAGGCATGAACCACAAAAATCTGGTCGAGCCGTTTATGAAACCGGTCAAAGCTGATTTCATCGGTCACAAGAAGGAAAATGTATACAACACACATCATTCCAATAACCAGACCAGCAATCCCCAGGGAAGTTGCTGTTTTATTCTTTTTTAGTTTACGGAATATCAGGAAAAAGTTATTCATAATTTTATTTTAAAAGGTTTTATATATCGTTTTAATGAAAAGTTGTCATTCGTATCTTAGAGCATCAACAGGATTACGTGTTGCCGCCCTCCAACTCTGCCAGCTCACCGTTATTAAAGCAATGCCAAGCGCTTCCATTCCGGCTAAACCAAATATCCACCAGCTTAAATCTGTTTTATAAGCAAATAATTTGAGCCATTTGTGCATGAAATACCAGGCTATTGGGGTAGAAATCACAAAGGCAATTACAACCCACTTTATGAATTCTTTATTCAGCATTGCAAGTATTTCAGAAATTTTTGCGCCATTTACTTTCCGGATTCCAATTTCTTTCACGCGGTGCTGACAGGCAAAAAGTGACATAGCCAGAATACCCATACAGCATAGAACAATTGCACATCCAGCCAATAAAGAGAATGCCCGTCGGAAATTCAGTTCTGATTGATACATGTGCTGTATTGCCTGATCAAAAAAACTCACCTCAACAGGAAATGAAGGCGATAGTTCTGAAACAGTTTTTTTCAATTTGTCAATTGTTGAATAAAGCGATTTGAAATTGTCTGTTTTAATATTAACCAGACAGTACGATGCATTTTTATCGCTTCTTATCACAAGGGAAACAATAGGCTGGTTTACAGGTTTGTAGTGAAAATCTTTTACTACACCAATTATTTCATAGCCCCGGTCACCGCTACTGATCTTACTGCCCAGGGGATTATTAATATTATGTGCCCGCACGAAAGTTTCATTCACCACTGCTTTCCTGTCATCTGTGGAAAGATCATTTGAATAAAAACGCCCCGAAACAAGCTTTAGTCCCAATATTTTGAAAAAATCCGCATCGGCACAGAACGTGTCAAAACTCAGTTCTTTCTTTTCCCCGTTCATGTCGAGTTGAGATCCCCATTGTGAAATTGTTTTCCCAGGATAATACTGTGAAAAGGAAATTTGCCTGATTGCTGGTTCTTTCTCAAGAAGATCTTTAAGAACTTCTTTTTTCTGATTCAACTGTTCAGTCAATTTTATACCAATAATATTATCTTGAATAAACCCCAGATTACTGCTCCCATACCTGACCTGTTTCTGTACAAGTATTGTAAATGCAATAAGCGCGATCGCTATTGTAAACTGGATTATTACCAGAACGCCCCTGAAAGAGAAGCTGGTTTTGGTTGGTTTTACTGTTTTTTTAAGATTGTCGATAGCTCTTGAGTATGATATATGTAAAGCCGGAACAATACTGAATATTACACTTAACACAATTATAATTGCCAGAGATGTTATTAAAATTCCCGGAGAATGAATTATTTGCTGACCATAATGAATTCCGGTATAGTTTTGGATTAATGGATTGATAGTGTAAACAAAATAGAAAGCAATCAGAAGTGCGGCAAAAAAGAAAATGAATGACTCGGCAAGAATATCACGGATTATATTTGATCTCAATGCTCCAATAACCTTCATAACCCCGGTTTGTTTAATTCTTTCCTGCCACTGGGAAGATGATATATTAACAAAATTGATCAGGGCAATCATTAATACGAGGGTAGCTACCAATAGAAGGATCATAACTTTTTTCTTATCCCCGTTAAGCAGATAATTGCTACCATAAAGTGAAAATTCTGAAAAGTAAATCTGTTTTAATGGCACAAGAGCCTGACTCCTGAATCTATCCCGGTCCTTTTCAGGGAAAAGTGATAAAATCGTTCTTGCAGTTTCTTCCGGGTTGATGCCTTTTTTCAAAAGAATGAATGTCTGAAAATTACATTGATTCCATTGCGTAAACTCACCCTCTTCCGGCTGAATAATTTTCCTGGTGGCCATTGAAGTAATTGCACTGAACGAAATGCAGGAGTTGTCCTTGGGTTCTTCAATAACAGCACTCACAGTCAGGACCTGAGTATTGTTAAGTTTTACAGGTTTCCCTAAGGCAGTCTCCCCTCCGAAAAGTTTATCTGACAATGATTTTGTTATCACAACTGACATAGGGTCCTTAAGGGAATATTCAAGATTACCCTCAATAGCTTTATATGTAAATACTTTAAAAAATTCCTCATCAGTAAAAATAAGATCGGATGTTATTGGTTCTTTACCATCCGTTTGAAATACAGGCGCTTCCCACGATCCTCCAATCCTTACAGTTGATTCCACTCCCGGGATATTCGTATCAATATGTTCTTTAAGGATCCCGGGTGTATAGATCCGATCTTCAGTCAACCCGTATATATATACTCTGTCTGCATTCTTCTGAAAATGGTCTGTGGTTAATTCACTGTAACAATATACTGACAGGATGATTACAAGCGTCAGACTAACAGCTAAACCAAGCAGGTTGATCAGATTAGTAACAGGTTTCCGTCTGAAATTCCGGATGATTGTTTTAAATAGATATTTCATTTCTTTTGTGTTTTTTGTTATTCATATCTTAGCGCTTCTATTGGATTTCTCGTAGCTGCCCTCCAGCTTTGCCAGCTAACCGTCAATACAGCTATCAGAATAGCAGATACCCCGGCAACTGCAAAGATCCACCAGCTTAAGTCGGTCTTGTACGCAAACCTTTTCTGCCAGTTAGTCATTAGATATAATGATATTGGAATTCCTACAAGTAATGATACTATTACCCACCTTAGAAATTCATTGTTTAGCATAAATATAAGTTCAATTATTGAAGCTCCGTTTACTTTTCGCAGACCGATCTCTTTTTTCTTTTTCGCTATACTATTCAAGGCAATCCCAAATAGTCCGATAGTTGCCAGGATTGCTGCCAGAAGCGAAAAAGCTCCCATTATTTCAGCCTGATTTTTCTCCGGTGTGTAAATATTATTTATCTCATCTGTAAGATAATTGATCTCAAATATCTCATCTGGAGAAATCTGAAGGTACATCTCCCGAAGTTTTTTAATAATAGCTGCATCATTAATACCATTGGTTTTTATTGCTAGCAACTCCATTAGTGCAGGATTCTGCTGGATTATTACCATTGGTTGTATCAAAGTGTGAAGTGAATGTGAATGAAAATCCTGAACGATACCTTTTACATGAAAAGCATTGAGATAAATATCACCCACTTTCAGATTATACTTTTTCGCGCTTGATTCATTAAAAAGCGCTTCTCCTGTAGTCAGGTTGAATTTTCCGAATGAAGATCCTTCGAGAATCTTCATCCCGAGAAGCTCTGTCATTCCTTCACCCATGATGAGTCCGTCAAGAGTAATTTTTTCTCCCTGAGGGTTTGCAAGAGTCAGGGGGATGTACGGACTGAAAAATGGAATAAATGAAGACCCTGCTATTTTTTCAACACCGGGAACTTTTTCCATTTCACTGCAAATTGCGGCAAAACTTGCTTTTAATGCTGGAGACTTAAGCCAGCTAATCATGATATTATCAGGATTTATCCCTTTGATACTGGTTCTTGAATATTTTATTTGTTTAGAAACACCTATAACACTTACTACGAGTATCAGATATGTACTGAAATGCAAAATCAAAAATGAATTATTCCATTTTCTTGAAGCTGATTTTTCTGATGATTTTCCTGAAAGCAATATTAGTGCCGGTATCCGCGAAATTTTATAAGAAATTGCCAGACCCGATATCGTTCCTGTAATAATTACTACGGATATCAGCAAAATCCACATTAAAGGATTCGAAAATACGTCAAGTGTTAAGGTCCTGTTCATTGTATTGTTAATTAATGATATTCCCGAGTCAATTACAAATGATGCAGGAATGAGGCTGAGAAGCGTAGTTAGATTTGATTCAAGAATAATTTGTTTCAGGATTGTATTGGGTGACGCACCTACCACCTTTCTGGCGCCTAGTTCATGATACCTGCGGGAAGCAGCTCCTCTAATCAGAAAAATATAACTAGTCATTGAGATTAATAAAATGATAAGTGAAATTGACCAATAATATTTCAGTTCATTTCCACTGCCTGCCCTGAATGCTCTGTACCCATTCAGATAAGAGTCAGAATTAAGGTATATTTGGCTGACAGGCTGAAGACCATATTTATTCATTTTACCACTCTCATAACTCACCAGCTGGCTGTAATTTTGCATTTTTGCTACAAGTGCCTTTCTATCAGAGTTTTTGTCAAGCAATACATATGTATAGAAATAGCTCATATCCCATGTAAGGAATGTGGAAATTCCTTTTCCATATTCTCCAAGGGAGCTGGAAAACTGACCCATTAATACTTCAACAAGTCTTACGGGTGCAATATAATCGGGATAAAGAGTTGAAGTGGATGGAAAGTCTTTGTAAACCCCTGATACAGAAAGCGGAATAAAATCGTTGTTTAGTTTTACTCTCAGAATTTCACCCAAAGGTGATGATTTGCCAAAAAAATACTTCGCTGTTTTTTCGGATATTGCAACTTCTGACAGAGAACCTGCAGGAGTACCGGCAATGAATTTGATGCCATAAATTTTAAAGATCGAAGGATCTGCGAAAGCAAATTCCTGATTACTCCCAGATTCTCCTTTAAGATTTCTAACCTGTACATTATTTGCCTGGTTGATCCTGAAGTAGTCCCTCACCTCCGGAAAATCTTTTTTCATCGCATCTGCAAGGGGGTAGGCAGTTTGACAACCTGTCCCCCAAGTAATCCTGTAAACATCCTGGTAATCATTGAAATACCTGTCAAATGATGTTTCATGCACAATTAATGCCATTAACACTATTATACTGCCAAGGCCTAATCCCAGTCCAAGGATACTGATTGATGATTCAACTTTATTCCGCTGAATATTCCTGATGGCAAGATTAAGATCCTTTAATATCATAGCAAAGAGGTTTAATTCTATTAATACTAATATGATGCCATAATTGTATTTATTTAATATTCAATAATGTAATTATTGTTTTTATTATAAAGCGTAAATATATTTTACTATAAAGTGTAAAATAATTTTACAGATTATTGACTTTGGGTTTGAAATAGGATAATTTTACTTTTTAACCACAAAGCACACAAACCTGCCTGCCGCAAGCAGGGAAGGCGCAAAGGACACAAAGTTAAAATCAAACAATTCTATTCTCTGTGACCTTTGTGCAAACCTTTGAGATCTTTGTGGTTAATGGATTTCAGATTGTTCACCAGCCCCTAAAAAGTGAACCGAATTATACCCCCTTTAGGGGGAAGGGGGCAAAAAATTTAAGGGGAAAGGATTTATACCAACCATATGCAGAACCCAAAAGGCAACATTCTTGTTATTGACGACAATAAAAGCATCCTCAGCGCTCTTGAGATTTTGCTTTTGCCGGAATTCCACGAGGTTACACTTCTTTCAAATCCAAACCAAATACTCGCTGAACTGTCTAAAAAGGATTATAACCTGGTAATTCTCGATATGAATTTTAAGGCCGGTGTTAATACAGGGAATGAAGGAATTTACTGGCTTGAAAGGATCAAAGAAGCCAAACCTGAGATATCAGTTGTGATGATAACAGCTTATGGCGATATTAATACTGCCGTTAAAGCTCTCAAATCGGGAGCTTCTGATTTCATTCTTAAACCATGGGATAATGAAAAGTTGCTTGCCACTCTAAAACTTGCAATTCAGCTTAACCTTTCAAAAAAAGAGGTTAAACAGCTTAAAGAAAGAGAGACTGAACTTAAGAAAGAAATAAACCGCGACCAGAGGTTTATTATAGGATCGTCGCCCAAGCTCACAGGCATACTTAACCTCGTCAGGAAAGTTGCAAGGACAGATGCAAATGTTCTGATTACCGGAGAAAATGGCACCGGTAAAGAATTGATCGCGCAGGAATTACACCGTCTGTCAAACAGGGCAAAAGAGGTACTGGTCAGCGTTGATATGGGAGCCCTGAGTGAGACATTATTCGAAAGCGAGCTATTCGGACATGTAAAAGGGTCCTTTACAGATGCACGCGAAAACAGACAGGGCAAATTTGAAATTGCGGATAAAGGAACCCTGTTTCTCGATGAAATTGGAAATCTTTCTTTTCATTTGCAGGCCAAACTATTAACAGTTATTGAAAACCGCCTGTTTTCACGCATTGGATCAAACCAGCTTATCCCAACCGATATACGTCTTATCTGTGCAACCAACAGGAATCTTGAAAATATGGTTAAAGAGGGTCTTTTCAGGGAAGATCTGCTTTATCGTATAAACACTATCCAGATTGAAATACCACCTTTAAGGGAAAGAGGGAATGATAGCTTCATTCTTGCGGAATTCTTCCTTAAAAAATACGCTTACAAATACAATAAGCCCGGTCTGAAAATCAACCAGCTGGCTCATGATAAGCTTCTTAAATACTCCTGGCCAGGTAATATCAGGGAACTTCAGCATACAATTGAAAAAGCCGTAATTTTGAGTGAGTCATCTGTAATTAAACCCGATGATCTTTATCTGAAACACAGCAGTTCAATTAATACACCCAATGCTTTTTGCACTCTTGAAGAAATGGAAAAACAAATGATTCAACAGGCTCTTGACAAAAATAATGGTAACTTCACTGCAGCGGCTGACCAGCTTGGCATAACCAGGCAAACTCTTTATAACAGATTTAAAAAATCAGGATGATGTTCAGTAAAAACTTATATTTCAATATTATATTCAGAGTTTCACTAATTATCCTGTTTTCGGCAATACTTGACTACTTTATTGTCATTGACCGTTCATGGCGATTTTCAATTATCTGTTTCCTTGTAATAGCTGTATTGATTGTCAATCTCATATCTTATCTGAATAGTACGAATAAAAAGATCAGGTTCTTTTTCGATTCCGTCAGAAATGATGACTCAAATCTCTCTTTCCCTGTTGAAACCAAAAACCCGGCATTAAAGGAACTATACCATAGTATGAACAGGGTAAACCATCAGATACAGCAGTTAAAAATTGAGAACAGACAGCAGGAACAATATTTCCGTACGTTGCTTGAGCATCTGGCAGCGGGAATAATTACATATAATGATAAAGGATTCATACTTCATGCAAATTCCTCAGCCAGGAAGCTCCTTTCAATAGATGTTCTTACCCATTTGCAGCAAATTGAAAGAAAAGATCAGAAACTCTTCGAGACTATAAACAATATTAAACCGTTTGAGCGTAAGCTTATTGCTTATTCTGCCGAGGGAGGTGAAATACAATTGTCTCTGAAAGCAACGTCGTTCAGAACAAATGAAAATGAACTTGTAATTCTTTCGATCCAGGATATCAAAAATGAGCTTGATGAAAAAGAGATTGAATCGTGGATGAAACTGATAAGGGTGTTAATGCATGAAATAATGAATTCCATTACACCCATTACCTCTCTTTCGGAAAGTCTTTCTAAGATTTACAGCATAGGAGGTAATCCTGTTTTACCCGAACAGGTAAGTGCCAAAACCATTGCAACTACTTTACAGGGACTAAATGTCATAAAGGAACAGGGAAAAGGGCTGATGTCCTTTGTTGAATCATACAGGAAACTGACAAAAGTCCCTGAACCGGAAAAGAAATTATTCAGGGTGGCAGATCTGATGAGCCGTGTTCAGATACTTTATAACTCACTCGATAACAGTAACAAAACTGATTTATCAGTTTCACTGAATTATCCTGATCTCGAAATATTTGCAGATCAAAACCTTATATCACAGGTGTTGATCAACCTTCTGAAAAATGCACTGGAAGCCAACGAAAGTAATAATAACGGGACTATAAAGATTGTTGCTTCCAAAGGAATAAACGACCATCCGGAAATTTGTGTTATTGATAACGGACCGGGAATTCCTGAGGAAAATATTGACGAGATATTTGTTCCGTTTTTTACTACCCGGCAAAACGGTTCAGGCATCGGATTAAGCATCTCCCGACAGATCATGAGAGTGCATGGAGGAAATCTGAAGGTAAGATCTGTGCCCGATAAAGAAACTGTTTTTTGCCTTAGTTTCTAATCATACCTGATAGCTTTCACAGGGGTGATCCTGGTTATTAGCTGGGAGGGTACCAGCAGCATAATAATTATGGCGATCATTGTACCGGCATTCAATAACAGTATATGGGTTAATTCAAGATTAACGGGTACTGTTTTTATATAATATGAAGTTGGATCGAGTGTAATCACACCGGTTTTAAGCTGAAGAAAAGCAAGCCCTATTCCGATAAGATTACCCCATAATAAGCCCTTACCGATCAGATATGCAGCCTGGTAAAGAAACACTCTCCGTATAGTGATATCTTCGGCGCCAAGTGATTTGAGTACGCCGATCATATTGGTCTTTTCAAGAATAAGGATCAGCAGTCCAGAGATCATATTAAATCCTGCCACAATAAGCATAAGCAATATAATGATTATGACATTTATATCCTGAAAATTCAGCCAGTCAAAGATCTGGGGATATCTGATCCTGATATTGGTTACTTTAAATTTAGTATCTTCCTGGGTTATTTTATAACCTACTGCATCTCTGACTGCTGAAGTCATTTCATCCAGTTTGTCAAAATCTTTAATAAACACTTCAAATCCGCTTACCTTATCATCTTTCCATCCGTTAAGCCTTTTTATATGTCCTATATCGCAGTATACATACATCTTATCAAATTCCTCAAGACTGGTCTCATAAATGCCGCTGATGGTAAATTTTCTCATCCGTGGAGGATCCTGTATGAAGAGCATGGCAAATGAATCGCCTGTTTTCAGTTTGAGCATACCAGCAATCTTTTTTGAAATAATCACCTTATCGGTTCTTCCGGTATCCGTGACACTAAAAACAGAGCCGTTCACCATATTGCTCTTGAAGTAACTCCAGTCAAAATCGCTGCCAATCCCTTTTAGCACAACTCCCTGAATATCCTCATCTGTTCTGATTATCCCCGCTTTTGTTGCAAAAACCTGAATGTGTTCAATTCCTGGTATCTGCCTTATTTTTGGAATGAATTGCTGTGTGTCGCTTATCGGTGTGTTCTCAAACGAAATATTTGAATCGAAATTCATGATCTGAATATGAGATCCGAAGCCGACTACCTTTTCTCTTATCTGTTTTTTGAATCCGGTAAGTATGGCAACGGCTAGTATCATCACAGCCAGACCCATGGCAATTCCAACTATTGCAATAACATTGATCGGTCGTGAAAATGATGTGCCTTCACGGCGTCCTTTTATGAGCCTTTGCGCTATGAAATATGGTAAATTCATATTTTTCCTGATTCAGCAAAATTAAGAAATTTGTGCCACGTTTTTCTTTCAGTTGTTTTAAATCAAGAATTAACCGCAAAGTACGCTGAGAAGGAGCAAAGTACTCAAAGTTAATATGATCTAAAATTCTTTGTGACCTTCGTGCAAACCTTTGTGATCTTTGTGGTTAAAAAGAAAATAATTATGAATAAGTAAATCTGGAATTTTATAGATTTACAATAGAATTAAAATCAGATGAAAAGATTCTTAATTATTTTTACTGTACTGACATTTGCAGCAGCATTTTTTATAAGTATCGACGCTCAGAAAGAACCCATTCCAGGAGCAAATCAGTTTGAGTTGTACAAATCTGTTATTGCAGGAAAGACAATTGCTGTTGTAGCTAATCAGACATCCATGGTTGGTTCAACTCATCTTGTCGATAAGCTATTATCGGAGGGTATAAAGATTAAGGTAATTTTTGCTCCGGAACATGGATTCAGAGATATGGCAGACGCCGGGGAGAGTATTGAAAACGGGAAAGATACCAGAACAGGCATTTCAGTAATAAGTCTTTATGGCGGACATCTGAAACCATCCTCTGATGACCTGAAAGGAATCGATGTTGTAATATTTGATATTCAGGATGTCGGCACACGTTTCTATACCTACATATCAACATTGCATTATATTCTTGAATCTTGTGCAGAAAATCACATAAAATGTCTTGTGCTTGACCGACCAAACCCAAATGGCTTTTATTTTGACGGCAATATCCTCGATACTGCATACAGTTCGTTTGTAGGTATGGATCCTGTGCCTGTTGTACATGGTATGACAGTAGGGGAGTATGCCGGCATGTTAAATGGTGAGGGCTGGCTGAAAAAGGGAGTAAAATGCGATCTGGTTGTGATTAAGTGTAAGAATTATACCCATAAGACACTATATGAACTTCCTGTAAAATCTTCTCCTAACCTTCCAAACCAGACATCCGTTTATCTTTACCCGTCTATTTGTTTTTTTGAAGGTACTAATATATCATTGGGTCGGGGAACATCATTTCCGTTCCAGGTGTTCGGAAGTCCATATTTACCTGACAGGGGATTCAGTTTTATTCCCGGAAGTGTTCCAGGAGCAAAAAATCCACCACTCCTCGGGGTTAAATGTTTTGGGACTGATCTCCGGGATGCGATTAAAAAGCAACTGGTACCGAAACCTGAACTTAATCTTGCCTGGCTCATCAGCGCTTATAATGACTTCCCCCAGAAAGATAAATTTTTCACCTCCTATTTTGACGTTCTGGCCGGTGGGCCTGGATTAAGAGAACAGATTCAAAAGGGGATGTCTGCCGGCCAGATTAGGGAAACATGGAAAGAAGGGTTGGGAAAATTCTCAAAAATCAGGGAGAAATATCTGTTGTATAAATAGACAGATTGTCGCCCCCCTGGCCCACAAAATGTTTGTTGATTTGGCCCCCTTCTCCCGCTTAGGCGGGATTAAATCTCGATTTTAGTTATTGTTAGTTCATGTGTCCATATTAGCCCCCCTTTAGGGGGGGTGGGGGGCAAGAAAATGAGAGATGCGGGGAGCTAAACTCTTCCCGGATAAACCTTCAGTGCTTCTGCCAGTACCCTCATGGCATTCTTAAGATCATCGATTTTTAATACATATGCTATACGTACCTCATTTCTTCCTGATCCGGGAGTTGAATAAAATCCCGAGGCAGGAGCAACCATAACGGTCTGATTATTATATTCAAACTCCTCAAGCAGCCATTGAGCAAATTTATCGGCATCGTCAACAGGAAGTTTAACGATAGTATAAAAAGCACCCTTTGGCTTAGGACAATAAACTCCCGGAATTTTATTTAATGCATCAACCATGAAGTTTCTTCGGGCGGTATATTCCTTGTTGACCTCTTCAAAATACTCCTCAGATGTATCAATTGATGCTTCGCCAACTATCTGTCCGAGTCCCGGAGGGGAAAGTCGGGCCTGGGCAAATTTGAGAGTAGTGGAAATAACATCCTTGTTTCTGGTAATCAGAGCTCCGATCCTAACGCCACATTCACTGTATCGTTTTGAAACAGAATCGAGTAAAATGACATTCTTCTCGATGCCTTCAAGATTCATTGCTGAGAAATGTTCAGCGCCGTCATAGCAAAATTCACGGTAAGCTTCATCTGAGAAAAGGTAAAGATCATGTTTCTTCACAATCTCCTTCAGATGAAGTAGTTCTTCTTTTGAATAAAGATATCCTGTCGGATTATTAGGATTACATACAATTATCCCCTTTGTTTTTGACGTGATCTTCTTTTCAATGTCCTTAATCGGAGGAAGCGCAAAATCTTCTTTTATATAAGAGGTTACAGGAACTATCTTAATACCAGCAGTTGTTGCAAAACCATTATAATTGGCATAAAATGGTTCGGGTGTTATTACCTCTTCGCCAGGATTTATACACGACATAAGAGCGAAAAGTATGGCTTCGGATCCTCCCGTTGTGATCAGTATTTCGGTATAGTCAATATTTATACCGATTTTCTGGTAATAAGTTGCCAGTTTGCGACGATAAGATTCATTACCTGCAGAATGGCTGTATTCAATTACCTTAAGATTAATATTTCGAAGTGCATTTAAAGCTACTTCCGGGGTAGGGATATCGGGTTGTCCGATATTAAGATGATATACTATTCTCCCCTTGCGTTTTGCTTCTTCTGAATATGGCACTAATTTTCTGATTGGTGATGCAGGCATTGCTTTGCCTTTTTCCGATATTGATGGCATATAAAGGATATTTTAAAATGTTTATTTCTAAGTTGAGACAAAAGTAAGAAAAATCACTCACTATATAATTGTAAATTAAGTTTTGGAGCAGATGTTGTTTCGCGCAGATTACGCAGACCTACCTGCCATGCAGGCAGGTTTTCGCTGATCTTTCTGCGCCAATCTGCGAGATCAGCGGGAAATATTATATTTTTGCATTCTGTTTTACAAATTTAATATGAACTGACAACGATGGACATTCCTTCAAAATACGAGCCTGGTAAAGCTGAGAACAGATGGTACAGGTACTGGATGGATAATGGGTTTTTTAAAAGCACTCCGGATGAGAGAGAACCGTATACAATCGTTATTCCTCCTCCCAATGTGACAGGCGTCCTTCACATGGGCCACATGCTTAATAATACAATACAGGATGTTCTGGTTCGCAGGGCAAGGATGCAGGGAAAAAACGCCTGTTGGGTTCCGGGTACCGACCATGCTTCAATAGCTACTGAAGCAAGGGTTGTTGCGAAACTAAAGGCTGAAGGAATTGAAAAACGCGATCTTACCCGTGAAGAATTTCTTGAACATGCGTGGGAATGGACCAATAAGCATGGAGGCATAATTCTGGAACAACTGAAGCGGTTAGGTGCTTCATGCGACTGGGACAGGACCCTTTTTACTATGGATGAGAAACGATACGATTCAGTCATTAAGGTATTTGTCGATTTATACAAAAAAGGGCTTATTTACAGAGGAGCGAGGATGGTCAACTGGGATCCACAGGCCATGACGGCTGTCTCAGATGAAGAGGTTAATTATACCGATGAAAAATCAAAACTTTACTATGTCCGTTACAAAATAGTCGGAGAAGATGGCTATATAATGGTTGCTACTACCCGTCCGGAAACAATACTTGGAGATACTGCTGTCTGTGCAAATCCCGATGATGAAAGATACAGGCATCTGAAAGGTAAAAAAGTCATAGTACCAATGGCCAATCGTGAAGTGCCATTTATTTTTGACAGTTATGTTGATCCGGAATTTGGAACAGGCTGTCTTAAGATTACTCCTGCTCATGATATAAATGACTACGAGATCGGCCTCAGGCATAAGCTACCGTCAATTGACGTATTCAATGATGACGGGACAATGAGCGAGAGGGCAGGATTATTTATAGGTGTTGACAGGTTTAAGGCAAAAGAACTCGCAGAAATAGAACTTCAGAGGACGGGAAACCTTGTAAGGGTTGAAAATTACGACAACAAGATAGGCAGGTCAGAAAGAACAAATGCGGTCATTGAACCAAAACTGTCCCTTCAGTGGTTCGTTAAGATGAAGGAACTGTCGCAACCTGCTTTGGACTCCGTTATGAATGGAGATGTTCATATTCATCCGGCAAAGTTTAAGAATCTTTACCGGCATTGGATGGAGAACGTCCACGACTGGTGCATAAGTCGTCAACTATATTGGGGCCATCGGATTCCTGCATGGTACTATGATAATGATGAGTTTGTTGTTGCCGAAAATATTAATGAGGCATTTGAGCTGGCCAGGACAAAGAGTGGTAACCCGCGATTGACTAAAGAAGATCTTCGTGAAGAGGGCGATGTCCTTGATACATGGTTCTCATCATGGCTCTGGCCAATCACCTCCTTTGACGGAATAAATAATCCCGACAATGAAGACATAAAATATTATTATCCTACAAATGTGCTTATTACAGCACCGGAAATCCTATTTTTCTGGGTGGCGCGAATGATAATAGCCGGTTATGAATATAGGGGACAGAAACCATTTGACGATGTTTACCTCACGGGTCTGGTTCGCGACAAGCAGAGAAGAAAAATGTCAAAATCACTCGGCAACTCACCTGATCCGATTGAACTTATTGAAAAATACGGAGCTGATGGAGTAAGAGTAGGGATGCTTTTATGTTCACCTGCAGGCAATGACCTTCTTTTTGAAGAAAGCCTTCCGGAACAGGGACGTAATTTTGCCAATAAAATATGGAATGCTTTCCGACTTGTAAAAAGCTGGAATGTTGACGTTGATATTGAACAGCCTGAATCATCAAAAGTTGCAGTGAAGTGGATGGAAGAGGTTGTGAAGAAATCCATTATTGAAATAGATGTGAATTTCAGAAAATTCAGAATTTCAGAAGCTCTGATGAACGCATATAAATTGTTCTGGGATGAATTCTCTGGCTGGTATCTTGAAATTGTAAAGCCTGAATATCAAAAGCCTATTGACAGGATTACTTATGATGCTACCGTAACTCTCTTTGAGAAGCTTGTAAAGGTAATACATCCGTTTATGCCTTTCATTACCGAGGAGATCTGGCAAATGCTGTTTGACAGAAAAGAAGGAGAGAGCATAATGGTGACGCGGATGCCCGAGGCTAAAAAGTTCAAAAAAGAAATGACAACTGGTTTTGAAACTGTTAAGGAAACAATCAGTGCGATCAGAACTGTCAGAAAGAATAAAGATATTCTCAATAAAGAGAAGATTGAACTACTGATCCTTGGTAACATGAGCAATTATGATACTGAATTTCTTCCGGTTATAAGTAAACTCGGCAATCTATCAGATGTGTTATTTGTCTCTGAGAAGCAGGAAGGGTCAGCATCTTTCATGGTAGGGACCACCGAGTATTTTATTCCACTGGCCGGTAAGCTTGATGTGGAGAGTGAGATTGCAAAGATCAGGGAGGATTTGAACTACAATCGCGGATTTTTGGTCAGTGTTATGAAAAAGCTTGAAAATGAGAAGTTTGTCAGCAATGCTCCGGCAGATGTACTAGAGTTGGAAAGGAAGAAAAAGAGCGACGCTGAATCTAAGATAAAGTCACTGGAGGAGGCACTGAAATCGCTGAAGAAGTAATCCTCCACAACATTTTTTGCCCCCCTCCCCCCCTTTAGGGTGGCAGGGGGGCAAAGATATTGAGAAGAAATCAGATAGCTCCTACGGTATCAGCTTCCTTACAAAATAGTTCTGATCAGCAGGAACGAGTTCCCACTCATCATTGAGTATCAGATGCCAGCCTTCACCTGAAAAATGGTTTTTATCTGCATTGAATGCTTTAGCTGTAATACGAATAAATTTCAGATTATTTGAAACAAGACACCCGCCTTTGTCAACTGTCAGTTTGCCCCAATTATCTGATACCCGCATTGAATTATAGAGGGTTCCAAGCGTGTCGAGTGAATGGACATCTTCAGGTTCGAAATCAAAATATGGACTCTCAAGTTCAAGAAATACAACAGGCTTTGAAGTAAATATATTTGCCTGGCTGAGTATGCTCTCTTTAATGTTTTCATCTCGTTTCGCTTCCTCCTTATTAATAGCCTCAATATCATAATTTACTGCAAGGCTACCTGCCACATCTCTGCAAATTGAAGGCAATTCTATATTATATAGTTCCTTTACTGCATTACCGAGATCATAATTATCTGTATTTATTTTTTTTAGATCGAACCCTTTATTATAAAGAAGAGTGGCATACAGAGCACCATGGATCACTCCGTACGACCTAGCATAAGACTCCATTGAATAAATACGATCGAGATTTTCAAAAAGCCTGGTCTTAAACTCTTCGGGTGAATTAGTGCAGAGAATAGTATAGGTAAATGTTGCAAGTCCTTCATAAGTTTCAAATTTGTTTTCATCAGAGGTATATTTATGATAAAGTTCCCTGTTGGCGCCTCTGAAGATAAGAGCATCCCTTATTGCAAGCTGCTGTTCATCACCTCTTGTATTAATTGCTTTACGCAGAGCTTTCCACTCCAGCTTGATCCAAAGCCTTGCTTCCTTTTCATCCATGTTATTGATATTGAAGGTTGAACTAATTACCCCTTCATTTGCCTGGAATCTATGGAAAAGACTGTGAATGGCTCTGGTTTTAATCCTGAATTCGTCATCCTCAACTGTAAGAGGTGTCATTGCAAACTGGGTTCCTCCGAATTTCACAGGAGCATTGCTCAAAATAAGTTCTTTTGGATACAACCCTGTATAAACGCTATCTTTTGATTTCAGAAGACCCTCATTATCAGGTTGATTGGCTGTAATTATTCGGGTGCCTCTTTCTACAAACATAATGGGTCCATAAAGATTCTTACCCCAAAGCTTACCACCATCTCTATTGCACATCTCCTCAATATCTTTGAAATACCCTGATGCTTTTCCGGGTGTGAAAAAAGACTCGTTTTTTTTCCCTTTACAGCTAATAAGGAACAGGACGATAAGGAAAAAGACCCATTTTTTCATTATGGATGATTTGTGGCTGCGAAAGTAATGAAAAAAATTGCAGAAAGTCAAAAACGACAGAAAGTATGCACTTTGCAATTTATTAATAACTTTGAGTCAGTTAAAACCCGACAGTTTCTTATCTATATTTAATGATAGATCACTCAGATAATTTGTCTCTTCTTTATCAGGTCAGTACAGTTGTTGCAAAAAGCTCTGATCTCGAGGAGGCTGTCATCCAGGTAATGGAGGAAATGGCTAAAAAGCTTGGCATCATCCAGGCCTTTCTTACTGTACTCAATCGTAACTCGTCTAAAATATTTATTGAGGTGGGTTATGGTTTGACAAAGGAACAACAAGAGAGAGGGGAATATAAGATCGGAGAAGGTATAATCGGAGAAGTAGTTAAAACAGGTGAGCCTGTTGTAATCCCGCATATATCAGATGAACCTCGTTATCTGAACAAAACAAGATCCACAACCAAAATAGAAGATGATGATTCTTTCATATGTGTTCCGATAAGAGCTAAGAACGAAATAATAGGAGCGCTTAGCGTAAAACTTATATACGATTCCTCCCGTTGCCTTCAGAATGATTTGCAGCTTCTGTCAATCATGGCTTCAATGTTTGCCCGGCTGGTAAGATCACGTCAGGATAAGATTGAAGAGCTGGAAAAACTTCATTATCAGAAGCTCAGGGACCAGGGGCTGTATAGTTATGATGACCGGATAACATCAATAGTAGGTGAATCGGGAAAGATGCAGGAAGTTTATGATATGATCTCAAAGGTAGCATTGACAACCGCTACAATTCTGATACGAGGTGAAAGCGGCGTTGGAAAAGAACTTGTTGCAAAAGCTATCCATGATCAGAGTACGCGTTGCAAACAACAGATGGTAAAGATAAACTGTGCTGCAATTCCTGAAATGCTTATTGAGAGCGAACTGTTTGGTTATGAAAAGGGGGCATTTACCGGAGCTGACAGATTACACAAAGGACGTTTTGAATTAGCCGAAAAAAGCACTATTTTCCTTGATGAAATCGGCGATCTTTCACCAAACCTTCAAGTTAAGCTATTAAGAGTTTTACAGGAAAAAGAATTTCAACGGCTTGGAGGAAGTGAAACCTTGAAGGCAGATGTTAGGGTCATTACGGCAACTAATCGGGATCTTGAAGACCTTATGCTGAAGAACGAGTTCCGTGAGGATTTATATTATCGTCTGAACGTATTCCCGTTATTTATTCCTCCTTTAAGGGAGCGAAGAGCTGATATCCCATTACTTGTAAATCATTTTATTGAAAAAAATAACAAGATTCATGGACTTGAAATAAAGCGAATAAGTTCAACAGCTATTGATCTTCTGATGACATATCACTGGCCCGGGAATATTAGGGAACTGGAGAATTGTATTGAGCGTGCATCGATCTTAAGCACTGATAAGGTTATTCGTTCACACAATCTTCCACCGACCCTGCAGAGTGCGGCTTCAACCCACTCCCGTGTTGATGGAGGTCTCGAAGCAATACTCGAAAATGTTGAGAAACAAATGCTTATTGATTCATTAAATATGTCAAAAGGAAACATATCCAGGGCAGCTGAACAGTTGAAGCTGACTGAGCGAATGATGGGACTCAGAATTAAAAAGTACCAGATTGATCCGGCAATATTCAAAAAGTTCAAACTCACACAAGGTTGACTTGTCATAAGTCTCTCTAAACCAGTTACAATAAAATATTTTTTTAACTGATGACTAAAATCCTACAATTATGTAGGATTTTTTGTTGATTCCTACCTATATGTAGTCTTTTAAGTGATCTCAAAAAAGGATCCAGTTTTTTTTATAATTACTTAATGCCTGAAACTTAATAGTTTACGAACTCTTTTTTTAGTCTTCACTGTTTTATTTTCAAAGAATGGCATGGGTTTGGCCTATATGTATGCCAGATAAGAAACTTTACATCAATGTATCTTTTTAAAGTCGAAATGAATATTAAGTGTGCATAATTAATAACTAACAATCAGAATGTATGAAAAAAATTGAAGCGATTATCAGAACCACAAAATTTGAAGATGTCAAAGAACAGCTTAAAGAAATTGGCATCGATTTTTTTTCCTACTGGGATGCATCCGGTATTGGAAACGAACACATGCGTGGACATCACAGCTACAGGGGAACTGTTTATGACACGCAGTACATCCCAAGAATTTTCCTGACGCTTGTTCTTCGTGATATTAATGTTAAAAAAACCATCGAGTGTATTGAGAAAGCCGCATTTACCGGTGAAATAGGTGATGGAATGATCTTCTGTTATAATATAGAAGAATCCGTAAGGATCAGCAACGGAGCGCGGGGAGAAGCTTCAACAGCAGGACCAGGTGACGAAAAATTAATTAAATAAAGAATATATAAAACTTACAACTATGACTAAAAAACTTATGTTACTCATCACTGCGTTAATTATGATCATCGGACCTGTATGTTATGCAGACGGACCGAAAAATCCTGATCCTACCGGTACCAACACAGGTACAGCTACAGAAATCACTGCAGCTACGCCAGGATCACCTACTATACTTGAAGTGGCTAATCAGGTAGGACATAATAAAGTTGCCATCAATATAATGTGGACTTTAATAACTGGTTTTTTGGTCATGTTCATGCAGGCTGGATTTGCAATGGTTGAAACCGGTTTGACCCGTGCAAAAAACGTTGCACATACTATGGCCATGAATCTTATGATTTACCCTCTCGGGATGCTGGGTTTCTGGTTATGCGGCTTTGCAATCATGTTCGGAGGTGTTGGGGCTATCACCACGATGGGTGGCTTTGATGGATTAAATCATGAACTGACAATTAAGCTTTTCGGACATTCATACGGGCTAATAGGATCAAAAGGATTTTTTCTTAGCGGTACCTATGATGTTGCAGTATTTGCATTATTCCTTTTCCAGATGGTTTTTATGGATACAACTGCTACTATTCCGACAGGTGCAATGGCTGAAAGATGGAAATTCTCTGCATTTGTTTTGTATGGAATTGCTGTAGGAACAATTATCTATCCCGTTTATGGAAACTGGGTATGGGGCGGAGGATGGTTAACTACTCTCGGAAAAGAGTTTGGCCTGGGTCACGGACATGTAGATTTTGCAGGTTCATCTGTTGTACACTTAACAGGAGGTGTTATTGCATTGGTCGGCGCATGGATACTCGGCCCACGTCTTGGGAAATACAATAAAAACGGATCACCCAATGCTATTCCGGCACATAGTATACCAATGGCAGTAATCGGCACATTTATCCTTGCTTTTGGCTGGTTTGGATTCAATCCGGGTTCAACACTTGCAGGAGGCGATCTCAGAATTGCAGTTGTTGCAGTCAATACCATGATTGCTTCCGCCACAGGCGCTTTTGCATCAATGTTGTATATGTGGTGGTTTAAAACCAGAAAACCTGATGTCAGTATGATTTGTAACGGATTGCTTGCAGGATTAGTAGCCATTACTGCACCCTGCGCATTTGTAACAGTTGGAAGTGCTGCCCTAATCGGTTTGATTGCCGGAGTCCTTGTCGTGGAATCTACTTTCTTCTTTGAAAGAAAAGCAAAAATTGACGATCCTGTTGGTGCTATTTCAGTTCATGGTGTAAATGGTGCATGGGGGGTAATTTCCCTTGGACTATTTGCAGATGGAACATATGGTGATGGATGGAATGGCGTTGCAGGTACAGTAAAAGGTTTATTCTACGGTGACGGAGGTCAGCTTTTAGCTGAAGTTATTGGAGTATTAGCCAACGTGATTTATGTAGGTCTGATATCTTATGCAGTATTTAAAGTGATCGATCTCATAATTGGCAACAGGGTATCAGCAAAATCTGAACTTGAAGGTCTTGATCTTCCTGAAATGGGTATAGATGGCTATTCCGGAACAAAAATGGACAAAAACATAGAAACCCCATTATCGAGATGAACTTTTTTAGCTGGCAGTCGGGAGCGTCATCTGATTTCCCACTATAATTCGCTCCCTGACTGTCTTCTAAAAGTTAACAGTCCGAAAAATAGGTTTAAATATTTATTCTAAATCAACTCATCATGAAAAAACTCTTATTAATATGCCTGTCTTTATGTGTTTTAAGTAGTGAATTATTAATTTCAACGCCATCCACGCAGATATGGATTCCTTCCACAGATTTTCAAAAGTGGAAAACAATGCATCTCGGTCTTGATAATTATATCAGGACATCTAATATTAATGGTGTTCGTGGAGCAGGTATCTTCGATGCAGGTTTTACTACAGGTCTGTTGCCTTTCGAGAAATTTCAGGGAGAGATAGGGGTGGATTATTTGTATATGGGAGACAGCAATTACGATAACCATCCGATTTATTTCAATGCAAAAATCGGATTGCCTGAAGATGCATTTTTTAAAGGTTTTCCTGCTATTGCTTTGGGGGCATATAACTTTGGGTTAAAAACGAATCTTACCAATTATAATATCATTTACGGCGAAATTGCAAAAACAATTCCCATACTTGGCAGAATCAGCGTTGGGTACTATACTGGTAATGATAAGGTTCTTGTTGATGAGAATCTGCAGAAAGCAAATAATGGTATATTATTATCATGGGACAGAACAATGACGGAAATATCTGACAAGCTTTGGCTGGCTATTGATTATCAGGGAGGTAAGAACTATTTGGGAGCCTTGAGTTTTGGCGCCTCATGGGCTTTCTCTAAAAATGTTTCCGTGATTTTTGGGTATGACATCTATAATAACAAAAACGCTTATTATAATACCAGCAACCAGAATGCCAATACTTTTACTGCACAGGTTGATATAAATTTCTGAACAAAAGAGCATTTTAAATTTAATTCATCTCTATAAATTTCGTTTTGCATATTGTTAGTTAGTTAGAGGGGCTGTCTCAGATGAGGCAGCTTTTTTTATTTTTAATGTGAACCATAGTGTTTCGCGCAGATCACGATGATCTGTATCCGCTTGTGGATCAGAAAGGTTACCATCAGTCAAGCCCTTTTGCGAAATTTGAGGATCTCCGTATTGAAGCACTCTCGCTTTGTGCAAGAGCCGGATGCAGGATCAAATACGGACATTCTGAGGTGGGCAGTTTTTCAAAAGATGGTGAAGATTTTGAACAACATGAAATTGAATTCCTTCCGGTTGAGATAGATGAATGGGAATCAGCTGATTGTCTTTTAGCTCAGAGAGAATTCTTTGAAAAGGACGGAGTTTTTCCTGCCGGAGTAATTGAAAATGTTGTATCAAAGCTTAAAGCATTTGATGATAAAGGACTAAGCGAGAAATTGTATAACCGGAATGAGGAGATAAGCGTGCTCGTCAGAAAGTTTCTTCATTGCAGCTAACTGATTGTATTTTTTCCTTGTCTTCAGCCCTGGCAGCCATAATACTAACATTCAGTTCAAATCCAATGAGTATTGCTATGGAATTGAGATATAGCCAGATAAGGATAACCATAAGTGTTCCGATTGACCCATAAAGCTTATTGTATTGTCCGAAATGATTTACATAGGCTGAAAATCCGAGAGATGTAAGAATGAATAATAATGTTGCAAGAGTTGAACCCGGCGAGAAAAATTTGAAACCGGTTCTCTTTGCAGGAGCAAAATAGTACAGAAATGAAATAGCAAGAAAAAGAAGCAGAACAATTACTATCCATTTCAGAAATATCAAAAGATAAATTACAGAATGTCTTTTTACAATATTCAGGACTAAAAGCCTGTTTACTGCAATCTTGCCGAAGATTACCAGAAATCCTGCAACTGAGATTAGGAAAATAACGATCAAAAGTAAAATAACCGAGATTTTTCGCTGATTCACCCATGAACGTGTTTTAAATGAGTGTGCAGATACAACGAACGCATGTATAACTGCATGTATACCGTTAGTAGAAAAGATAACTGTTGCAATAAACATAAAAAGCAGGAGGCCTCTGCTCTTGTGAGTAACTATATCAATTATGGTTGTCTCCAGGAAATTGAAAGCATTGGACGGGAGAATATTTTCAAAAAGCCTTATAAGTTCCTGCTGAAAATTTGGAAGAGGAATAAAAGGGATGAGTGTGAAAAGAAAGATTGAGGCAGGGAGCAATGCCATAAGGAGATTGAATGCTATAGATGATGCCCTGGTAACAAGAACTCCTTTGCGAAAACCTTTGACTACGAATGTTATAACCTGGCTGATTGGTATGCCGTCAAAACCGGGAAGGACCAGTTTTCTGATTTTCTCTTTGTTATTATTTACGGTAGCTTCCCTCAGGTTCATTTTTTAAATGGCTTTAAGGCTCATATCCAGGCTTTTGATATGATGAGTCAGGGCGCCTACCGAAATAAAATCAACACCACATTCAGCAAAAGCTCTGATTGTTGAAAGACTTATTCCCCCTGAAGATTCTGTTTCAAACCGGCCGGAAATTTCTTTTACTGCCACAAGGGTATCCTTGATACTAAAATTGTCGAGCATTATACGGTCTACCCCCCCCGATGAAAGTATAGTTCTCACATCCTCGAGGGATCTTGCTTCAATTTCTACCTTCAGATTCAGATTATTTTTCTTAAGATACTCGCTGGTATTATTGATTGCTTTATCAATTCCTCCCGCATAATCAATATGATTATCTTTCAGCAGGATCATATCATACAAACCCATCCTGTGATTCATTCCACCTCCTATCCTTACGGCTTCTTTTTCAAGAAATCTAAATCCAGGAGTGGTTTTACGCGTATCGAGTATTTTGGTTTTCAGCCCATTAAGCTGGGTAATATATTCGTGTGTGCTGGTGGCGATTCCGCTCATCCGCTGCATGATGTTCAGAACCAACCGCTCTGATTTAAGAATTGATTGCTGACGGCCTTCAAGGTAGAATGCGATATCGCCGGGAACAACATCACTGCCGTCATCAAGGATCAATTCAAGTTTGAGATCTTTATCAATTACGGAAAAGAGTTCTTTAGCGACCCTGACTCCGGCAAGGATGCCTTTCTCTTTAATAAGAAGTTTAGCCTTCCCATTGGTTTCTGAAGGTATGCAGGCAAGGGATGTGTGATCTCCATCCCCTAAATCCTCAGCTAGACTTTTTAAGATGAAATCCCTGAGAATGCTATTTTCCATTGTCAGATTCTATGCGTATCTGGTGTATAAGCAATTCCTGGTCGACTTTCTTAAGAAGGAAATAGACCCGGAAGTCGCCTTTCTCTGTTTTAAGATTGCCTATGGCATATTGTGCATCATTTTTTGCGCCCTGATGACGGATCGTAAAATCTTTGGTCTGGTATTCGGCAAAAAAGTCCTTGAGTATGGTTTCAGCAACATTTTTTTTATAGAAGTCCTCCTTATCCAGGAGAAGTAGCTCAATTGTAGAATTCATGTATTTCGATAATTCAGCTGCATTACCTGCTTTTATTGCAATAGCAATTCCTTCTGGTATTTTTGCCTGATCCTGAGCTCTGGCAGTAAGACTGCTTAAGCTTAATAATACTACCGGAATAATATTTACGGATTTCATATCTGTTCAGTTTAAATATTGCGGACAATAAAATCAATGCACTACAAATTTAATACTAATTTGACAATGATAACATTTTATAAAGTCAAATCCTTTGTAAACCTTATTGAACCCTTTGTGCCCCTTTGTGGTAAAAATTAAATCCTTTAACCACGAACCTGCTTGCCGGCAGGCAGGGGATCACAAAGGATGACACACAGCAACACAAACGAAATAACTAATGTTGTTGTAATTCTTAAGCTTTTGATTGAAATGAAAATGGGTGTTATATTCTGATTTAGCATTCTTTAATATGTTATTTTTGTATTAGAAGTAAGGTTCAAATATGAAACAAAGTTAAGGTTGCTGATATGAAGATCACTTTATTGCAAACAGGAAAGACTACAGATAAACACGTTGCTGAAATAGTTGATCTTTATACAAACCGTATAAAAAAATACTCGGTTTTTGAGATCATTACCCTTCCGGATTTAAAGAATACGAAGAACATGCCCATTCAGGAACAAAAGTTTAAGGAGGCAACGAAAATACTTCAGTCAGTTTCTGATGATGATTATATTATTTTACTTGATGAGAAAGGCAGAGAGTTCACAACGGTCGAATTTTCGAAAGCTATGGAAAAGATGTTTTTACTTCAGAAAAAAAGGATCGTTTTTGTAATTGGCGGACCATGGGGTTTCTCAGAAGCTGTTTACAGCAAGGCTTATTTAAAAATGTCGCTGTCTAAAATGACTTTTCCTCACCAGCTGGTACGATTATTGTTTCTTGAGCAGTTATACAGGGTATTTACAATCATTAAAGGAGAGCCTTATCACCATGAATAAGACATGATTAATAAACCATGAGAGCCAATCGTTATTCCATATTTCTTGCCATCCTGACAGTTGTGCTTATACTTCTGGCACTCGCCTCAGAATCATTTTATTTCAGTGATTTTGAATACCATTTCAGAACGAAAATGTTTAACAAAACCCTGGGTGAAAAAGAGACAATTATGGAAGATTGCCTTAATTCCATGAAACCTATTCTGGCAAAAGGAAATCTTCATGATTCAATCTCTCGGAATGACCTTTTCACAATAGCAGAAAAGAACAAAATCAGCATACTTGAATATGTTGATAACAAACTTTGGTTCTGGTCAAATAATGAGTTTGACGTACCTCGCGATTATATTGATTCGCTTTATACCAAACCATTGGTTTTTTTTCAGAATGGATGGTTTCTTACCGAAACTATTCAGTCAAGAAATGAAAAAATAATTGGTCTGTTACGGATACACACAGATTATAGCTTTGAGAATAACATAATTAAAAGTGGTTTCGAAAAGGACTTCAGGATACCTGATAACGTTGACCTAAGCCCCGACAAGGGAGCTTCGGAATTTCATGTTTTTAACAAAAAAGGTGATTTCCTTTTTTCACTCCTTTTCCCTGCTGTCAAAGGAAATACCTGTTTTATTCTTATTCCGTTATGCTTTTGGGCAGCTGCATTTGTTCTGATCATTCTTCTTTCTTTTAAGCTTGTTAAATTATTGGTTAGTAGGGGAAAAGGCCTGATTGGAGTCGGTTTTGCCCTCATCGTTTTTTCTATGATTTACTTATTTATTCTCCTTACCGGGAAACCTCTCTCTATTTTTCAGACTGAACTTTTTTCACCCTACCGCTTTTCTTTGAATAAGGTTATCCCTTCATTAGGTCACCTATTAATGCTAGGAATTCTGACAGCGTCTTTTTCAACTCTTCTTTTCCGTCATTATCCGGTAAAAGAGAGAAAGGAAAACAAGGGTATTATGGATTATTTGTTCATGTCTGTTCTGCTGATAGGCGGAGCTTTTATTCTATGTTTATATCATTGGATCTTCAGTGAGCTTATTTCTACCTCAAATGTTAACTTTGAAACATATAAAGTGCTGGAATTAAACATGTTCAGTATTACAGGTTTTGCATCAGTCTTTTTGCTGTTTCTTGTGCTTGTGTTCTATTTATTTAAATTATTTCAATGTTTCAGATTATCAGCTTCAAGGACGTTTATCATTTGCATCATCATTTCATTACTTGTTCCTGTTCTGGTTTTCTATAACAAACCTGGTACATCAATCCCATTGGTATTTTTTTATACTGTTCTTATAATCAGTATTCGGATTGCAACTAAAAGAAACCTGACATTGTTTAATATTACAGTAATTCTTTCCCTTATTTCAGGGATTTACTTTCTCTATTTTATTACAATACTGTCAGATCAAAAGACAAATGAAAATCTTAAGATTCAGGCAGTATCATTTTCAACTGAAAATGACCCTGAAGCTGAACATCTTCTGCTCGATTTATACCCAATTATTGAGAAGGACACCACTCTTACGGATATGATGAAAGTGGAACATTTCAATAAGGATATCGCCGAAAAAATATTCAACTACCTTGATGATACTTATTTTACGGGATTCTGGAAGAATTACCATCTTGACATCATCCCATGTCAGAATGATCAGCCATTGCAAATTGGTTTCAGCCTTGAGAAGTCCCAGAACTGCTTTAGTTTTTTTGATGAACGTGTAAAGAGAAATGGTCACGTATTGACAGGAACCAATTTTTATTTTCTTGATAATCAGGGAGGAAGATCATGTTATCTTGGCAGCTATTATTACAGGTCAGGAAAAAGCAAAACTAATGGATTATTTATTGAACTATACAGTGATGTAAATGTGTTTCAGCCTGGTTATTCGGAATTGCTTCTTGACAAAAAATACCATGAATATGCAGGGTTAAAGGACTACTCTTTCGCCAAGTATATTAACGGGGAGATGGTTCTGAGAACAGAGGGGTTCCCATACGATAAAACTGATGCTGAATATGTCGATAAGGTTTCAGATTACAGAATTTTCAAGTCAGACGGGTTTAAGCATGTACTGTATAAAAATGGAAACACTACTGTAATAATATCCAGACCGAAAGTGACTTTTGGAGATATAATCATTTCTTTTGCATACCTGTTTGCTTTCATTCTTTTCTTTTCAAACATCATAATTCTGATGATCAGGAGACCGGTTGTCGGGAATATGAATATCTTCAATTTCAGGCAGAAACTACAACTCTCGTATATAGGAATATTATTATTCTCTTTTATTCTGATAGGCATTGTTGTGGCATCTATTACAATCAGACAGTACCAGACGAAACATTATGAAAATATAAAAGAGAAACTTAATTCTGTCTATCTCGAGCTCGACAGTAAGCTTTCGATGGAGAAATATATTTCACCTGACTGGAAAGGAAGTGGTTATTCAACACTGAATGAATTACTTATAAAGCTTTCGAATGTTTTCAATACCGACATTAATCTTTATAGTACCAGTGGATTCCTTATCGAAACTTCGCGTCATGAGATTTTTGACCGCGACCTTACCAGTGAGAGAATTAATAATTTGGCATTAAACAATCTGGGCCATCTTACAAAAAGTGAATATTATCAGAAAGAGAAAATCGGAAAGCTGGAGTATCTGTCTGCTTATGTTCCATTCTTCAATACAGATAATAAAGTTATTGCTTATCTGAATCTGCCCTATTTCAGAATGCAAAGTGTCCTGGCAAAAGAGATTTCCAACCTGGTAGTTGCTGTCATTAATTTCACACTGTTGCTTATCCTGATAACAATGAGTCTTGCTGTTTTTATAAGTGGGCGGCTTACATCTCCGCTGGCGATGCTGAGTAAAGGGATAGCTACCGTAGGGGTGGGAAAGAAGAGCGAGCATCTCACATATTTTGGAAATGATGAGATAGGAGAGCTGGTCAAACAATATAACAGGATGGTTGATGAGATCGAGGAGAGCACCCATAAACTTGCCAATTCCGAGAGGGAGTATGCCTGGAGAGAAATGGCCAAGCAGATTGCTCATGAGATTAAGAATCCTCTTACTCCAATGAAACTTAATGTGCAGCAACTGTTAAAATCGTGGAACGATAAAGTTCCGGGATTTGATAAGTTGCTTGAGCGATTTACAAGGAATCAGATCGAATATATTGATGATCTTTCCTCAATTGCCACAGCCTTTTCTGCTTTTGCTAAAATGCCGGTTACCAACCCTGTGGAGGTTAACATCCTCGATCAGATAAAAATAACTCTTGAACTCTTTAAGAGTACCGATAATGTTACTTTCCTGGTACATTGGCCACGGGAAAACAAAATCGTGATTTATGCTGATAAAGAGCAGCTCAACGGAGTTTTTTCAAATCTTATCAAGAACGGGATACAGTCAATTCCATCTGGACGGGAAGGGCATATAACGTTAAATCTCGAAGTAAAAAGCGATAAGGTTCTTGTTTCTGTTTCAGATAATGGAACTGGCATACCAGAGGGTTTAAGGAAGAATCTTTTCACACCCAATTTTACAACCAAGTCATCGGGAATGGGACTGGGGTTATCGATAGCAAAGAAATATATTGAGAGTGCAAACGGAAGAATATGGTTTGAATCAGAAGTTGATAAAGGTTCTGTTTTTTATTTTGAATTGCCGGTTCTGTTTACTACCGAAAAACCAGGACATGGAGGAGAAGCCTGATGTATCTGAAGTTGTAATTATTTAAAGCTGCGACCTCTCCTGAACATCAGAATTTTGACCAACATTAACTCACTTTAACTAAATCTCATTAAAATTAATCAAGATATTAGTTATATTAGCAGTCCTGATATATAAATAATGACTGGCAATTTTTTAGGCCTTAGCAGGAGATTTATCCTTTGTTTGCTGATAATTTGTTTTAGCAATGCTGTATTGTTTTCTCAAACTGATACGGTTGTTAATAAATATGCAAGAGTGCTCACCAGGAGCGATTACCAGGTTGTAGTGGATGATGGTTCGGCTTTTAGTAATGGTGATTATGTTCTTATTATCCAGATGCAGGGGGTGGCAATTGACGCTTCTGATTCACCTAGTTATGGTCAGGCGCCTAACCAGCTGGTGGGAATACCAGGCAGATATGAATTTCTTATTATACAGAATATTGCCTCTAATACAATCACATTTCTCTCAAAAATAAATAAATATAACCCTGCGGGCAATGTTCAGATAATTAAGGTCCCTTTTTTCAATTCTTTGAACACATCAAAAATACTCACATGTAAACCCTGGGACAAATTAACTAAAACCGGTGGAGTTCTTGCCATGATTTTGGGTAACACTCTGACCCTGAATCAAAATATTGATGTCTCAGGCAAAGGATTTTCGGGAGGCAAAGATACTATAGGATTAGGGAATTGTTCTTATCCCTCAGGAATAAACAATAAATATTCTTTCCCGGGTTCATTTCAGAATGCAGGTAATAAAGGTGAAGGATTAGCTTCACATCAAAGTTTTTGTCTTGATCCATGCGTACCGGCACTCCTTTCGCTTTATCTAAAAGGTCAGGGTCCTCTTTTTACCGGCGGAGGAGGTGGCAACGGTAAATTTTCAGGAGGAGGAGGAGGAGCCAACAGAGGACATGGCGGACAAGGTGGTAAGGAATACTATACATGTCCTTCTCCGGCTTATGGAGGCAATCAGGGTGTGTCCGTTACAGCAAGCAGTGACAGACTCGATACCATAACCGGAGGTATTTTTATGGGAGGTGGCGGAGGTTCTTCAACAAAATTGGTCGGATCGGTTTCACAACCCGGAGGCAATGGAGGTGGTATTGTTATAATTGTGACTGACCATCTTATTGGAAATGGCTATAAAATCATTGCTGACGGGAAAAATGTTTCAACTGCTAAGCTAAATGCAGGTGCAGGGGGTGGAGGCGCAGGAGGCTCTGTAATAATATCATCAAATTCACTTGTAAATGTTGAACTTTCAGTTAGAGGTGGAAAGGGAGGCAATCATCTTGATGATTTTGGACAAGGTGGCGGAGGTGGTGGCGGATTATTGTGGATTAGTCAGAATGCAAAACCTGCAACTGTTACTAATACATTAATAGGTGGGGACGCAGGGATTGATACAATTTTAGTTACAACAAACGCTTCACCCGGTGACCCCGGTTTGGCAAAATACAATTTTAAAGCCCAATTAAACGGATTTTTGTTTAATTCAATACGTTCATCAGTGACCAGCGATCAGACGGATTCAATATGTTCAAACATGATGCCTCAAAAAATAACCGGTACTGTACCGGTTGGGGGAATTCCGCCATATACCTATAAGTGGGAAAAAAGCTATAACTTAAGTACCTGGATAACTCTGGTCAATGATGCTGATCCAACAAATTATGCACCAAAAGTTATTGAAACTACAACAGTTTATTATCGCAGAACAATAACAGATTCTTCCCTCCCCACGGCAATTATTGATCTGAGTAAACCTGTTAAAGTCATTGTTCAGCCTTTCATTAAAAATAATATAGTTGGTAATTCCGATACTATTTGTTTCGCTCAGGATCCCCAGGCTTTTACATCTAAAGCAACATTACAGGATGGTAACGGAAAGTATGCTTTCAATTGGGGAGTCAGCCTTAATAACAGCTTATTCTCAGTTCCTGCTAATACTCATAATGCAGAGGGATATGATCCGCCTGCAGGACTCAAAGTTACTTCATGGTATAGAAGAACTGTGACATCCGGAAGATGCATTGATTCCACGGCGATTGTCAAAATTACAGTTATTGATACAATCAGAAACAATAGATTGCTTAATTCACCTCCTGATATTTGTTATGGATCGGCATTTGTCAATCTTACAGCAACGACGCCTTTAACTACTCCTGCATTATCGGGCGGAGATAATTCTTACATATACAGTTGGGAAAGCAACGTCAATGGTGCGGGATGGGCAACGGCACCCGGTGTCAGCAATGGAACAGGTTATAACCCGGTAGAGCTGCCTCAGCGGACACCCTCGAACCAGTATTTATACAGACGTATTGTTTACTCAGGAAGCAACAATGTCTGTGCGTCTGCAAGCAACGAAGTTTTGCTTAAAGATTTCCCTGTTATAACAAATAATACCATAACTCCTGTTTCGCCGGTTTGTTCAGGCTTAGCTCCCTCAACCATTATTGGATCCAAGACTCCTACCCTTGCCGGAGGGAACACCAGTTATGCATATAGCTGGGAGGACAGCACAAAATTACATTCATGGGCCACTATTTCCGGAGCTACAGGAGCTGATTATCAACCACCTGCCCTAACAGATACAACACTTTACAGGAGGACTGTTACCTCAACCTGCGTCAATACAAGCAATTCAATAAAAATAATAGTACATAAACCAATATTAAATAATAATATAACAGTTCTTGGTGGGGGCATTACAGAGACCATTTGCAATAACCAGCAGCCCGGGCAATTTCAGGGTACTAATGCCAGTGCCGGGATTGGTAGTTTTCTTTACCAGTGGAAATCTTCTTCTGATAATTCTGTTTTTACATCAGTTCCCTCCGGAGGTACAGGAATTAATTATCAGCCATCGCAGCTTTCAGCAACTACATATTATAAAAGGGAAGTCACTTCAGGTGCCTGTATTTTAAACAGTAATACAATAACCGAGACTGTCCTTCCGACGATAACAAATAATATAATATCCGGCAATGCAAAAGTTTGCTATAGCCTGATACCTGATGCCATTACAGGAGCGACTCTTTCAGGAGGTTCGGGCGTCTTTAAATATTTCTGGTGGCAGAGCACTGATGGCGGAGTCAACTGGGTGGCAGCGCCAGGCGCTAATAACACGCCAACTTATCAACCACCTGCATTATTCAGTCCGGTAAAATATGAACGAACCGTAACATCAGGTCCAAACGATTGTTGCTCAAGTACCTCGAACATTTTTGACATTGGAATCGACCCATTGCCTGCTAGCAAGGTTTACGCTGGTCCCGATACAATTATTTACTCGGTTGATAAAATTTACCATATGAAGGCAATCGTTCCTGTTTTAACAGAAACGGGAATTTGGGCAGTACTGAACAACGGGACAAGTTCATTTGACGATACTACGAAATATAATACAACAGTCAGAAAATTAATAGTTGGGAAAAACTCATTTTTGTGGACAATACACAGAGGCCCCTGCATACTAAAGGATTCCGTAAATGTTGTATTGCTTGAAGATTTTGTGCCCCAGGGATTTTCACCAAACGGTGACGCCTGGAATAATACATTTGTTATTGAAGGATTGAATCTGGATGATAATTATGTGGACCTGAGTATTGTTAATAGTGCCGGTACGGAAGTTTTTAAAACATCTAACCGTGACAATCAGAAATGGACCGATTGGGACGGGAAGAATTCCAAAGGAATTGATCTTGCGGAGGGTACATATTATTACCTGCTGAAGATAACTTCAAATTCTTTGAAAGGTGGTAACGGACAAGTTTTTAAAAAGAGCGGTTTTATTATTCTTAAAAGATATTGATGACTCATATTTTTATACGAATTTGTGGTGATCTTCAACGAATGAATAGGATAAAGGTAGTTTTCTCATTTTTCTTTTTGTCAGTGTTCACAAGCGTTCCCGGACAGGCAATTCCCGATTCTACAGGGATCAGTCTGGGATATCCTGTTTATAGTCAGTATCTTCAGAATGGCTTATTGATAAATCCGGCTTATGCTGGTTCACGGGGGGCCCTGAGCACATTTTTATCTTACAGGATGCAATGGATGGGAATACCTGATGCTCCTGTTTTTCAATCGATTTCACTTAATGCACCTACAAAAAATGACAAAGTGGGTCTGGGCATTATGGCGCAGTTCATGCAATTCGGATTTACCAAATCGCAAAGTATTTATGGCAGTTATGCTTACCGTATCGGTTTTGGAAAAGGTAAGCTTTGCTTTGGCCTTAAAGCAGGATTTGACAGGTCAAACACCAACTATTCAGGTATTCTGACAACTACAAAGAATGACCCGGTGTTCATCACTGATAACAAACCCTATTTCCTTCCCAATTTCGGTGCAGGTATCTATTATTACACTGATAAATTATTTGCAGGAGCTTCTATACCCGCTTTCCTGAGCTATAAAAAAAACATTTCTACCGGTTCTGTTGAAGCACATCATAGTATGAGCCAGTACGATATTATCTTTTCTGCAGGAGGCCTGATAACATTTTCAGATGTAATAAAGTTTAAACCATCCATATTGGTTGATTATTCTATGGAAACCACAAAAAGACTTACCCAGCTTGATCTAAATGGTAATCTCATTTTCGGCGATCTTATCTGGGTGGGAGGCTCCTGGCGAACCTCGGAACAAGTTGCTGTGGGGATTCTTCAGGTTCAGCTGAATCCGCAGCTTATGATTGGGTTCTCGTATGATTATCCTGTTGGAAGGATGAACTCTTATTCCAAGGGATCAACGGAATTTATTTTACGATACGAATTTGGATATAAAGTAAGTGCAGCTAATCCAAGGTACTTTTAATGATGGGGAAGCGTATTTTATATAGCATAATAATTATTCTGCTGGCAGTATTTGTTTCATCACAAACAATGGCACAGCAACCTTCAGTTTATGAAGTTAAAAAGATGTCTTTTAATATAAATGGGTTTAACAATATATCTCCTGTTATAGTTAAAGATGGCATTGTATTCTGTTCTGACAGACGATTCAGCGTATTTAAGGATCTTACTTCTTTTGATGGCCGTCGTCTTTATAATATTTACAAGTCAGAGAAAAAGGATACTTCATCATTTGGTAAACCAGAAGAGTTAAAGAGTGAACGCAGTAATAAATTCAATAACGGTCCTCTATGTTTTGCACCTGATGGGAAAACGGTTTATTTTACCAGTGAGGTTGAAACAGGGAAGATATCAGAAGATAAAAGGTTCAAGAATCATAGCGGAATATTTATTGCAGAACTCGCAGGTACAGAACTTGTGTCTCTTCATCCATTCAAATATAATAACTCTCAGTACGATATAGCTCAACCCTCGATAAGCAAGGATGGGAAATACCTTTTTTTTGCATCCGATATGCCGGGAGGAAGCGGAGGATCTGATTTGTACTACTGCGAATTAATTAAAGGAGAATGGTCTGCTCCTGTTAATCTTGGATCTAAAGTGAATTCCGCCGGTACTGAAAACTTTCCATATATGCATCCCTCGGGTAGATTATATTTTACATCCGACAGACCCGGAGGATTTGGGAAACTTGATGTTTACTATACTGCATTGAGCAATGGATTATGGGATGAACCTGTGCTTCTTCCTGAACCAATCAATTCCGCATCGGATGATTTTGCTTTTGTAGCTGAGGCAGATTTACAGAAAGGATATTTTTCTTCAAACCGGCTTAAAGAAGATGATATCTTTGAATTCAGATCGACAATCAGAAGAATAGCATCGTGCGACACATTAGCTGAGAACAATTACTGTTACCGTTTCTTCGAAGAAAATGCAGTTAAGTATGATACAATGCCTTTCCGTTATGAATGGAAATTTGGAGATGGGAACAAAGGTATCGGTCCGGTTGTAGAACATTGTTTTAAAGGTCCGGGAACATATACTGTTCAGCTCGATGTGGTAAACCTTGTTACAAAAGAGGTCACCTATAATGAAAAATCTGAAACAGTTGTAGTAACAGAAATTGAACAGCCGTATATTTCAGCGCCCGACAGGATTGAAACGAATCAAAAAATAACATTGAGTGCTGATAGCACAAATCTTCCTGGATGGAAAATATCGCAATATTACTGGAACTTTGGAGACGAAACAATTGCTGTAGGAAAAGAGGTTCCAAAAAATTACATCAAACCCGGAACGTACAATATTCAACTCATTGTAACAGCAGAACCTGAACCTGGCGCTAATGTCAGGGAAGCATGTATTTCAAAAAATATTATTGTTTTCCCTAAACCTTGATACCGAAAATAACTAATTTTGGCATTAATGAAATTAAAAAAGTCAATATATAAAATACTCCTACTCGTTTTTTTACTTGGTTTTCCAATATGTTTCAGATTAGACGGGCAGCCTGTCCCGGGGAAAGATGAAAATATACCATTCCTTGTGACCTTTGGGAAAGATGGAAAAACATCATGGGGAGACGACGATTTTTACCAGATATTTTTCTTTAGTATACCAAAAGATTATACCAAGCCGCTTTTTATAAGAGTTTTTGACCCTGATTGTGGAGGTGAAAACGATGAAATCCAGGGTGAGTTCAATACAAAAACCAAATTCTCCGTCTATGGAGGCAAAGGTGTTGATCCTGAAAAAAATGAAGAATCCAGGGGATTGCTGAAAGGGGTAGGTGTAAATTATAAGACCGGAAACCTGTTGGCATCCAAAATTTTCGGAAATGAGGCCAAATATGATAATAAATATTATTCATTCGGACCGTTTAATCCTTCAGAAGGAGATTTCAACACAAAATGGAACAGTTATATGTTCAAAATTGTTTGTGAAGGAATTAGCGGTGATGATGGAAATCTTTACAGGTACTTTCTGAGCAGTGATCCTGACAACAATATACCTATTGAAGGCGCAAATGCTTTTACCTATGCATATCATTTCAGGATGTGGAATGATTTTAAGAGTGTTTCTCACATATATCCTTATATTGATACCGGTATAGTCTATATCAGGCAAAGTAATTTTGACTGGGATAACGATGGTTCTATTTTAGTTGTTTCCAGGTATAAGCAGGGAATACAAGTCCCGATATCAGGTGAGGATAACTGGGTCAAATCCAATATCCCTATTGAACCCCCGGAAGTGGGATCTTCGCTTGACTTTCAGTTTCATAAAAGACAGGATGAACTTGTTAAAAATAATAACGTGGTAATGACACTTGAAAACCAACGTGGAGATGCCCTTAAGTTCTTTAGCTCGCCAATAGGAGGGGTGCCGGTTTACCAGCCCAAAGTAGTTTACGAAAAAGTGAAGCCCAAAAAATAAGTAAAACCTGAAATGAGATTTAGTATCAAACTTAAAATATTAACCGCTACCGTCGGGTTCTTATTTTTGTTTTCATCATTATCAAGTGGTCAGACTTATAGTTTTATAAACTACGGAGCTGAGAAAAATATCCCGAGTGGTTATGTCTATACTATTGTACAGTCAAATGACGGGTTTTTATGGGTTGGCACCGGCAATGGGCTTAGCCGATTTGATGGTTATAATTTTTTCCCGGTACAATATCCTGATTCCACTGTCGGCCGGTATGCTACAAAAAGTCTGAAAGATAAACAGGGAAGACTCTGGTTCGGGTGCAGTGATGGTGCTGTTTTATATGAAAATGATAATAGATTAATAAAGGTCCCTCTTTCAAACACAAGAAGCATCAGTGAGTTAATTGAAGGACCCGATGGCCTTATCTATGCAATACCCCAGGGCAAGACTGTTTTTTCAATTAATCCGTTGAAACCCGATAAAGTACATCAATATTCAATATCAGTGGAACCGGCAATGTTATCAGCAGCTTTTACTAAAACGGGAAACCTGCTGATAGGTACTCAGGAAAATCTTCTTTTCTGCAAGCTGGAAAAAGATTCAATTTCAGTTATTAAAGTTATTGAAGGAATAGATTCTTATGGCATTACTTCGATATGTAAGATTGGAGATGGGTCCAGATTTATTATAGGAACCGACGATAATGGGTTATTTCAGTTGAAAATATCAGATAAAAGCAACGAAATGACCCGTTTCCCTGACCATCCTGAATTCAATTCTCTTAAAATCCAATCCATCACCAAGGATTCAGAAGGATCTTTCTGGGTTTCTACTTCCGGTTCGGGAGTAATTCAGTTTGCTATGACTGATAATTATGAAAAGGTGAGTACAGTAAAATTCTATGATATCAGATCAGGATTATCGGGGAATGATATAAAAGTAGTTTTTCAGGATGTTGAAGGCAATTATTGGTTTGGCTTATACGGTGAAGGAATTTCCATGCTGGGTTCCTCTTCATTAAGTTCATATACTCCCGGGAAGAATTCTCAGGAGAATAATATTCTTTATATTAAAAATTTTGATTCCAATTATTTGCTTGGGACACCAACCGGTTACCATATTTTCGATCCTGCAGCGTGTAAGTCTCTGTCTTTTACTGATCTAGTCTCTCAGGTGGGACATGCAGAGATAAAATCGTATTATCTCGATGACGAAAAGAATCTTTGGATAGGAACAGGTGGGAAGGGATTGTTTGTAAAGATTAGTTCAGGATCAGTAAAGCAGTTTTACAAATCAGGCGATTCAGGTGCAGATGACATAAAAGATATTGAGATGGATGCCACGAATATCTGGCTGGCTACAACCAATGGTGTTATTGTTCTGGATAAGAAAGGTAATATAGAAAAGAAATTTGATATAAATAACGGACTTCCACATAATAGTATTAATAAAATATTACTAACCAGAGAAGGAGTAAGTTATATTGGAACTGAGAGTGATAAATTATATAAGATCGGTCGTGATTTTAATATTTCAACAGAAAAAGCCCAGATGAGCGGAAACACCAGGAATAAGATACTCTCATTTTCACAATCCAGGGATGGCGCAATATGGGCCGCAACTGAAGGTAACGGAATATTCAAATTTCTCAAAGATTCCATTTTCTCCATTTCAAGAACTAACGATTTGATGTCTAATTATTGTTACAGCATTCTTGCTGATGCCGGAAACAATATATGGATTGGTCATAATAAAGGATTTTCAAGGTTCAATTCCGTTACTGGAACAGTAAAAATATTTGGGACAGATTTCGCAAAAAACGGAGTATGCAATACGAATGGGATGTTTGAATCGGCCGACCATAAAGTCTTTATAGGGACAACGGAAGGATTTTTAATTTACGACATGCAGAAGGACAGGAAGAGTACGATAGGTCCATTTAATAATATTAATTCAATAGAGATAAATGATGTGCCATATCCATATCAGCCATCATTTGTTCTTCCTTATAATAAATATAAGATAAAAATTTTATATTCAGGGATTAACTTTAGTGCACCCGACAAAGTCTATTACAGCAGTTTTCTCGAAAACTTTGATCTTGACTGGAGTAAGATGACTTCTTCGAGAGAAGCTCTATATAGTCTGAGTGACGGTAATTATAAGTTCAGACTTGAATCTGTAAATGGAGAAGGGTTATCACAGGGTGTGCCGGTATCATTCAGCATTTTCATAAAAAAACCATTTTACAGAACATGGTGGGCCATTCTTTTAGAATTGTTCATAATAACCAGTGTTATCGTCCTGATAATCCGGGAAAGGGATAAATCGCAGAAGAAGATCCAGGAATATCTTGAAAAAGAACTTGCTGCAAGAACCAGTGTCGTAATGAAGCAGAAAGGAGAAATTGAGCTTCAGAACATTGAGATCACCGATAGCATAAATTATGCCAAGAGAATACAAACCAGCATCTTACCTGATATTAGCAAACTAAAAGACACATTTAAGGATGCATTTATCCTTTTCCACCCGCGGGATATCGTGAGCGGTGATTTTTACTGGTTCGATAAACTGGACGATGACAAGTTTATATTGGTTTGTGCCGATTCCACCGGGCATGGAGTTCCGGGTGCGTTTATGTCGATGATCGGCTCCACGCTTCTTCAGGATATTGTTACCAGGAAGAGAATCTCAAAACCCTCCGAAATCCTTAGCCTTCTTGATAAACAGATATTTTCCACTCTTAACCAGAATGTTGAGCTAGGTGTCTCTAATGATGGCATGGATATGGTAGTCTGCGAATTTAGTATATCAACACGTCATGTCAGGTTCGCTTCTGCTATGCGCCCTGTTATACTTGTCCTTGATGGAGAACCATTCTATATAAAAGGCAATAGATCATCAGTTGGTGGAGAATCAGTTATTGAGAAATTCTTTGATGATCAGGAGTATTATCTTAAGGAAGGGGATACGATTTATCTGTTTTCTGATGGATTGCCCGACCAGTTCGGAGGCCCCGATGGTAAAAAACTGAAAATAGCAAGGCTGAAAAGAATGATTGAGCAGATAGCAAACCTGCCGATGGAGGAGCAAAAGAAGGTAATGACGAAATTCTACTTCGACTGGAAAGGTCCGTATGACCAGGTTGATGATGTGCTTCTGATGGGTGTGAAAGTCTGAAAAGCCTATCTGTAGATATTATTTACTGAGAGTACAATTTCACTTGTAGAAACAACATTGCTCTCATTCAGTGCCCTGTCTTTAATATAAAAATCATACCTGATTGTATCTGTCGGATAATAAAAGAGATATAGGAAAGTTACAGATATAGTACCTTTTAGTATTTTATTCTGCCCTAGCCTCTCCATGTAAGGTATTCTGTATGGAGAAGGTTTTAAAGGGTCATTGTCGGGAGCAGCAACCATAACTCCCCCTACTTTTCTGAAAAGTGTGAAAAATAAATTTGTTGAATCAGTCTGATCTCCGGTTGGTGCATTCAACCCCAGGTCGCCATCCCCGTCTTCAAAATGGAACTTAAGTTGTCCACCCTTTGACTTATTACCCAGTATATCTGTTGTATCAAAAATTGTGAAGCTGGTAAATTCAATCTTAGGTACGGCCGGTAACTGCTCAACCTTCTTGCATGCATTAAGAAAGATGAAACTGATAATTACTAAAAAAAGATATCTAGTTTTTCTCATGGTTTTCAAGTCAATAATATTTCACGAACAAAAACCACACCAAATTTGATCATTTTTTTCTGAAAAATATCCTAATAGGTACACCGGTAAATTCAAATTTTTCTCTCATTCTGTTCTCAAGATATCTTTTATACGGATCTTTCACATATTGAGGGAGGTTACAAAAGAATGCAAAAGCCGGTGTATAAATCGGAAGCTGTGTTACATATTTGATCTTAACATATTTCCCCTTCAATGCCGGGGGAGGATTGTTCTTAACTACTTGTAGCATCACCTCATTTAATTCGGAGGTGCTGATCTTCCTGTTCCTGTTCTGATTAACCTGTTCAACCAGTTCGAGCACTTTGTGAATTCTCTGCTTATTCGTTGCTGAAATAAACAAAATGGGATAATCGGTAAAAGGGGCTGTTTTTTCCCTGATATCTTTTTCAAACAGAATAGTTGTGTTATTTGCCTTTTCAATAAGATCCCACTTATTAACAAGAACTATCATGCCTTTGTTATTCTTCTGTATAAGAGACATAATATTCAGATCCTGAGCTTCTATACCTCTGGTTGCATCGATCAGGAGAAGACATATGTCTGAATTCTCAATCGTTTTTACGGCCCGCATCACTGAATAAAATTCGATATCTTCGCTAACCTTTCCTTTTTTACGCAATCCAGCAGTATCAACAAGAAGAAAATCATGCTGAAACTTGTTATATCTTGTGTAAATAGAATCACGGGTAGTCCCGGCAACCGGAGTGACAATATTTCTTTCTTCCCCAAGCAGAGAATTCACCAGGGATGATTTACCTACATTAGGCCGGCCGACAATTGCAATTCTTGGCAAATCAGGAATCAGACCGGGTTCTTCAGCAGGAAGACATTTTACAACCTCATCGAGCAGTTCGCCTGTACCACTTCCATTCATTGAACTTAATGGGAAATAATCACCAAGTCCAAGATTGTAGAATTCATTGGCGTCCATCAATCTCTCACCATTATCGACCTTGTTTACCACGAGAAGAACTTTTTTGTCCACTCTCCTGAGAAGTGAGGCAACCGATGAATCCAGTTCATGAATGCCACATGTCACATCAACCATAAACAGAATGATATCCGATTCTTCAATGGCAAGCAAGACCTGTTTATTTATCTCTTCTTCAAATATGTCATCAGAATTCTGAACGTACCCTCCTGTATCAATTACTGAAAAATCCATTCCATTCCAGTGCGAAACTCCATAGTTGCGATCGCGGGTAACTCCGCTTACTTCATCAACTATGGCTTCCCTTGAATCGGTAAGCCTGTTGAAAAGTGTCGATTTCCCAACATTTGGTCTTCCTACTATTGCAACTATTCTGCTCATAAATAATTTAAAGTTTTCTATTGATAACCAAATCGTTTAAGCACCAACGGTTTGTCTCTCCAATCCTTTGTTACTTTTACATATAATTCAAGAAAAACCTTCTTCCTGAAAAAATCCTCCATATCATGCCTGGCTTCAGTACCAACTCTTTTTAGCATAGAACCTCTATGACCGATAATTATGCCTTTCTGACTGTCGCGGGTAACATGGATCAGCGCCCTTATTTTAATAATGTTTTTCTCATCTTTGAACTCTTCGATCTCGATCTCAACAGAATAAGGGATCTCTTTTTTATAGTTTATAAGTATTTTTTCGCGAATCATTTCCGAAGCAAAAAAACGTTCATATTTATCAGTAAGCTGATCTTTAGGGAAATAAGGAGGGGCCTCAGGAAGCTTTGCAAGAATTGCATTCAGAAGTGAATCGAGATTGAACTTCTTAAGTCCCGATATCGGAATAACAGGTGAATCAGGAAAAGCAACATGCCACGATTCAACAACTTTTTCCAGATCGGCCTGTGTAGTAAGGTCAACCTTATTCACAGCAATAATTACAGGGATTTCCGATTCCTTTATCTTATCGATGTATTCACCTTCATTTGCGGAACGTTCCATTACATCCGTAACATAAAGAATCATATCTGCATCAGATAATGCCGAATTGACAAAGTTCATCATTGTTTCCTGCAGTTTGTATTGCGGTCTGAGTATACCAGGGGTATCAGAGTAGACTATCTGAAAATCCTCACCGTTAACTATTCCCATTATACGATGACGGGTAGTCTGTGCCTTGGCAGTAATAATAGATAGCCTTTCACCAACAAGAGCGTTCATTATAGTCGACTTGCCTACATTGGGGTTTCCCAGAATATTTACAAAACCTGATCTGTGATTCATCATTAAAGATTAAAAGATTCCCCGTTTAAGCATGCTGATTTCCTTATCGTTTAGATACCGCCACTTTCCGCGCTGGACATTCTTCTTGGTAAGCCCGGCAAAATATACGCGGTCGAGCTTTTTAACTTTATAGCCAAGTGTTTCAAACATTCTGCGGATGACTCTGTTCTGTCCCGAATGCAGTTCAATTCCGATCTGGCTTTTATCGTCCGGATCAGCATAAGATACTGCATCAGCAACGATTGTAATACCATCGAGTTCAATACCTTCAGTCAGTTTAAAAAGATCGTTCTTGATTACGGGATTATCGAGAAAGACATGATATATTTTTTTCCTTTTATATTTAGGATGTGTGAGCTTTCCTGCAAGATCACCGTCGTTGGTTAACAGAAGCACTCCGGTCGTTGCCTTATCGAGTCGCCCGACAGGGTAGACTCTTTCACGACAGCCGTCACCAATAAGTTCGAGAACGGTATGTTCAGCATGCGGATCTTCCACAGTTGTGACATAGTCTTTTGGCTTATTCATAAGTATATACACCTTTTTTTCAGCCGCAAGTCTTTTATTCTTAAACCTGACATCGTCATCATAACTGACCTTTGTTCCCATATCTGTCACTATGTGACCATTTACTGATATCAGTCCGTTTTTTATATGCTCATCGGCGTCTCTCCTTGAACAAACTCCGCTGTTAGCAATGAACCTGTTAAGCCTTAGAAGGGTAATATCGTTTTTAACGCCCTTTAAACCAGGCTTTTCAGGTCTTGCACCAGGTTTTTCAACCGCTTTGAGGTTTCTCGTTTCATATGCTCCAGGATTCTTATGTTTTTTAACTGGTCTTCCTGCAGCTTTTCGGTTCTCCATATCAATTAATTATCAGGGTGCAAAGGTACAATTATTTGGTGATATTATGATTTGATGAATTTTTTGCACCTTTGTAAGTTTGAAAACCTTATCGATATGGCATTAATAAAATCAATTTCAGGTATCCGGGGAACTATTGGAGGTAAACCGGGAGAAAGCCTGTCTCCTGTGGATATTGTAAAATTTGCTGCTTCCTTCGGAACATGGATGCAGCTCCGGCATAAAAAGAGTGGATTAAAAGTAATTGTGGGTCGCGATGCACGCAAGTCAGGAAGCATGGTGAATAATCTTGTAATTACCACTCTGCGCAGCCTGGGAATCAATGTTACTGACCTTGGAATGGCAACAACCCCTACTGTGGAACTCGCGGTTATCGGAACACATGCTGATGGTGGTATTATCATTACTGCGAGTCATAACCCGGCTGAATGGAATGCCCTGAAACTGTTAAATGAGAAAGGAGAGTTTTTGTCAGCTCAGGATGGAATGACAGTGCTCGAAATTGCTGACAAGGAAGATTTTGATTTTATTTCGAATGATCTCACCGGAACTATTGTGCAGGATGACACTTGGGGAAAAAGGCACATTGACCTAATACTTGCTTTGAAACTTGTTGATATAAAGGCAATTAAATCAGCAAAATTCACTGTTGCCATTGATTGTGTGAATTCGGTGGGAGGAATTATTCTGCCACAACTGCTAAGTTCACTTGGTGTGGAAAAGGTTATTGAACTGAATACAATACCTGATGGTAATTTTGCCCATAATCCGGAACCGCTGCCTGAAAACCTTAAAGATATTTCAAAGTTCGTGGTTAAGGGGAAAGCCGATATTGGTTTTGTTGTAGACCCTGATGTTGACCGTCTTGCCATTGTATGTGAAGATGGCACCATGTTTGGGGAAGAATATACCCTTGTTTCAGTATCAGATTACGTTCTGAAAAATACTCCAGGGAATACAGTATCCAATCTATCCTCAACAAAAGCTCTGAAAGATATTACTTCAGGATATGGATGCAAACACTTTTCAGCATCTGTTGGTGAAGTAAATGTTGTGGAAGAAATGAAGAAGAACGGCGCTATTATAGGAGGAGAGGGAAATGGAGGCGTTATCTATCCAGAGCTGCATTACGGAAGGGATGCTCTGGTTGGAATAGCTCTTTTCCTGTCTCATCTGGCAAAATGCAACATGAAATGTTCCGCCCTGAGGAAACTATATCCGCAATATGTAATTGCAAAGAAGAAGCTTTCACTCAATCCTGCCATAGAATTCAGCCAGATCATTAAATCGGTTAAAGATCATTTTAATGGTCATTTAACAGATGAGAGAGACGGGCTATGGATTGAACATATTAACGGCTGGGTCCAGATAAGGAAATCGAATACAGAACCAATAATGCGTATTTATGCTGAAGGAAGGACTGATGATGAGGCAGCTGATCTGGCTAATACGGTTATAGAAATTGTAAAAAGAACCTGATTTTGTCTGTTTAGCCGGAATACACCATCCCTGATGGATGTCATAAGTTCTTAAGCCTTCTAAGTATTAATGTTAAATATTGTTAATGAGAGCAAGGGGAGTCCCCTTTTTAATACTTTTAGGCTGATTTCTATATCAGCTAACCACTATAACTAAGATGAATCTTTTACCTGTTAGTCGGTACGAGTTGCATCATTTAGCTAAATCAATTTTATCATGACGAAAAGGACACTTATTATTACAGGCATTATAGTTGCTGTTGCAATCATAGTTTTGATTATTATATTAAATTAAATGGCATATGGTTGAAGGTAATAGGGGTGTTGCAGAAGACAAACGTAAGCCTCACAGGATTCGAGGAAAAAGGTGTGAATGTTAATAATGATAATATTTATATTCCGATCCAGACGATGCTTTTAAGATACCAGAACAGGGCTCTTCTGAACACAAGCTGGTTTCGGAAGCCACATCTATGCAGTTTTTTATCGGTGGAGGCGGTCCCGGTGGTGGTATGGCAAGAGTTGTGGTGAGCAGCTCTGATTCTTCAAGTGATGTCGTTCAGTTTCTTTCTGAGGCAGTCCTGATTAGTGTGTCAGGAGGTTTTATTGGTATATTTTTCGGTTATTCTCCTGTTAAACGAGCATCAGAAAAAGACCCAATTAGATCATTGAAGTATGAATAACTCCTTCTGCCTCATAAGTTCGGCGCCCCGCCTCGCGGGGAGATATGAATTTACGCGACAAGGAAATCCGACTCAGGTCATTTCTGGGGTATAATGTACTTAATGCACAAAGTACATCACAAAGGAACACAAAGGGGAAAAATCAAAAAAACTACTTTTTCAACACCCCCGTTAATCCTCAATTTTTTAGTAAGATTCTCTAAACCTTGCAGTATTAGCCCCCCTTTAGGCGTGTTGGGGGGCAAGATACTTTAGATTAAAAGATGGTTATGATCATAAAGAAATAGTCTTCATAGGATTAATAATAGATTGTTTTTGCAAAAAATTAATATCTTTGCGCCTCAATCGTAGAAGAATAAAGAAAAACTCGTATATAATCCCAAAAGAATAGACAAATGCAGAATAAAGCAGCTATCATCGTTCTGGCAATTGCATTAGGGTTGGTATCAATTTATCAGCTTTCATTTACTGTCGCAACTTATAAGGTTAAGAAAGCGGCCGCTATGTATGCAAATGGAGATCTGGTAAAAGAAACTCAATACCTCGATTCACTTTCCGCTTTGCCAAAAGAAAAATGGAGTTTCCTGGGTAACACATTCAAAGAGTGTCAGAGAAAAGAGCTGAACCTCGGTCTCGACCTTAAAGGTGGAATGAACGTTATCCTCGAAGTATCTGTTGAGGATATTTTAAAAGCTCTTTCAAACTATAACCCTGATAAAACTTTCAACGCGGCTCTTGCCCGCGCAAAGGTGCTTCAGACCTCGAGCCAGTCGGATTATCTTACTTTGTTCGGAAAGGCTTTTCAGGAAATTGATCCGAATGCAAAACTGGCTTCTGTATTCGGTACTGTTGAGCTTAAGGAAAAGATCAATTTTAACTCGACGAACGATCAGGTATTAAAAGTACTCGACGGTGAAGTCACTGTGGCTATAACGAATGCATTTAATATACTCCGCACAAGGATTGACCGTTTCGGAGTTGTACAACCTAATATTACTCAACTCGCGACAAAAGGACAAATTCTTATTCAGCTTCCGGGAGCGAATAATCCAAAACGAGTTCGTGAGTTACTCCAGGGAACAGCTAACCTTGAAATCTGGGAGTGCTATGATAACACCGAGATAATAGGATATCTTTCGAAAGCTAACAGTCTTTTGAAAGATATTCAGGCTACTGCTGAGAAGGTTAATACAAAAAAAGCAGAACCAACACAAAAAGGCGTCGTTTCAGATACAACAAAAAAGGACCAGACTCTTCTTGACCTGATAAATAAGGACACCACCAAGGTCGCTGAAGCTACCACCAGGGCAGGTTTTACACTCCAGAATCCATTGTTCGGGATTCTTAATCCGCGCGTAGATCAGCAGGGAAAACCTTTGCAATCAAGTATGATCGGGCTTGCTAACGGAAAAGATACGGCTAAGGTGAATGCCATGCTTAGAATGAATCAGATTAAAGCGCTTTTCCCACGAGATCTTAAATTAGCATGGAGTCAGAATCCATATAAATATGACCCTACAAAAACAATGTACGAACTTCATGCTATCAAAATAACCACGCGTGACGGGAGACCTCCTCTCGGTGGAGATGTTATTACATCAGCAAGAACCTCAACAGGTGTTAGCGGCGATGTAAAAGTTGATATGTCAATGAATTCTGAAGGATCAAAGATTTGGGCAAGAATAACCCGCGAAAACATTGGACGTTCTGTTATTGTTCTTCTTGATGGTTATGTTCGATCCTCTGCAACAGTTCAAAATGAAATTACCGGAGGCAACACAGAAATAACAGGAAACTTCACGATTGAAGAAGCTGATGACCTTGCCAATATATTAAAGTCGGGTAAACTGCCGGCACCGACACATATTATTTCAGATACAATTGTAGGACCAACCCTCGGTAAGGAAGCTATTAATTCAGGTTTTATATCATTTTTTGTGGCATTTGCTCTCGTTCTGGGCTTTATGATATTTTATTACAGTAAAAGTGCAGGGACGATTGCAGATATTGCCCTATTTGCCAACCTGTTTCTACTCTTCGGGGTGCTTGCTTCACTTAATGCGGTGCTTTCACTGCCGGGTATTGCAGGTATCGTGCTCACAATGGGGATGGACGTTGACGCGAATATTCTAATCTTTGAACGAACAAGGGAGGAACTTAGGGGTGGAAAGGGGATAAAGCTTGCTCTGGCTGATGGTTATAAGCGTGCCTATCCTGCCATAATCGACTCTAAAGTAACAACACTCCTTACAGGTATCGTTCTTTATGTGTTTGGTACCGGTCCTATTAGAAGTTTTGCAACTACCCTTATTATCGGTATCATGACATCGGTATTTGCATCCATATTCCTGACAAGACTTATTTATGAAGCTCTTCTGAAAAGGAATGTCAATCTTCATTTCTCGATTAATATGACTGCGAATGTTTTCAAGCATACCAAGATTGATTTTATTGGAATAAGAAAATATTTTTATATTATTTCAGGAGTCATTATCACATCGGGGATTATCTCATTATTTGTACGGGGACTTAACCCTGGTATCGACTTTGCAGGAGGACGAACATTTGTTATAAGATTTGACAAACCTGTTGTTACTGAAGAAATTGCAGCTAAGCTTAATGTTGCTTTCGGAGATTTACCTGAGGTGGTTACTTACGGGAAACAGAATCAGGTAAAAATCACAACAAAGTATAAGATCAATGAAAACGGAGCTGAAGATGAGGTGGATACAAAACTCTATGAAGGATTAAAGAGCTTTCTTCCTGACGGCGTCACAAAAGAAGTCTTTCTCAGTGATAAGTACAGGCAGAGTTCTGAGACAGTTGGTCCTGTTGTTGCTGCCGATATAAAGATCAATGCTTTCTATGCAGTTGGTATTGCACTTGTTCTCATCTTCTTATATATCTTCATGAGGTATCGTTACTGGCAATATGGGTTTGGAGCTGTGGCTTCACTATTTCATGATGTACTCCTTGTGCTCGGAGTTTATTCACTGCTATGGGGCCATATGCCATTCTCAATGGAAATTGACCAGTCATTTATAGCGGCCATCCTTACTGTTATCGGATTCTCTGTGAGTGATACGGTAATCGTTTTTGACAGGGTTAGGGAGTACCTCCCTTTATATCGGAAACGTCCTTTCAAAGAAGTGCTTAATATGGCGTTAAACGCAACTCTTTCAAGAACAATAAACACTACGTTTGCTGTAATCCTTACAATTCTGGCTATGTTTTTCTTTGGCGGTGCCGTAATCCGTGGATTTATGTTTGCACTTCTGGTTGGTATTGGAACGGGAGTATATTCATCTGTTTTCGTAGCAACAGCATTGATGTACGATACATCTCCTAAGACAAAAGTGATGATTGAAGAACCCAAAACAAAGATTAAATCATCGATTTAAAGATTGATTTAATTCAATATAAAATGAAAAATAGGGACATGCCATCGTACGTCCCTATTTTATTTTTTATAGAAATCCAATCAGTGGGAATATCATGAAACTTTTCTAACTTTGCCCATTCTTAAGGGAGGAACATTTATTAAATATTGTTATGAGCGGACCGGAAATATTTGTAATCATCATTGTGGCACTTCTTCTTTTTGGCGCTGAAAAATTACCCGATATAGCAAAAACCATCGGCAGAGGGATGCGCGATTTTAGAAAAGCAACTGATGACATAAGGAGAGAGATTGAGACAAGCACCAGTGATTTTCGTAAGGATCTTACCGACGTTTCTGATTCAATAAAAAAAGATGTAACTAGTTATTCAGAGAAACTTAAGAGTGACATGACCGACGTTTCTGAATCCATTAAGAATGATATGAATGATGCAACTTCTGATGCTCGCAAAAGTATGAATGATATGGCATCCAATATTAACAGTGATGTAAATGAGATTAAGGAAAATATTCAGAAAAATGCAGAGGCATCAAAAGATAATATCAGCAAAGAGGCAGATGTACCCATAGATAGTGCTGGAAAAGAGACTATGGACATTTCTACAGGATATTATAAAGAGGTGAAGGATTAGCTGGCTAGTACTATCGTTCAGAGACCAATATGATCAGAACAACCGGAATTACCAAAGCATACGGCAACCTGAAGGTGCTTAAGGGAATTGATATCCTGATTTTGGATAAAGAAGTTGTCTCCATTGTTGGAGCCAGCGGAGCCGGTAAAACAACCCTGTTACAGATAATTGGAACACTCGATCGCCCCGATGGAGGATCTGTTTACTATAACGATTCGGATGTAAGCCGTCTCAAGGGAAAAACTCTTGCATCTTTCAGAAATTGCAATATCGGATTTGTCTTCCAGTTTCATCAGCTGCTTCCCGAATTCACTGCACTAGAAAATGTTTGTATTCCCGCCTATATTGCGGGGAAGAGCAAAACTGAGGCGGAAGACAGGGCCTCTGAGCTTCTAGGATTCCTTAACCTGGCTGAACGACTCGATCATAAACCTTCCGAGCTTAGCGGCGGTGAACAACAACGTGTTGCAGTAGCCCGGGCACTCGTGAATAATCCATCTGTAATTCTTGCCGACGAACCGTCAGGGAATCTCGATACTGAGAACAAAAATGAGCTGCATAAGCTTTTCTTTAAGCTCAGGGATACTTTTGGACAGACTATTATAATAGTAACTCACGATCGCCAGCTTGCCTCCATGTCGGACAGAGTTCTTCAGATTAAAGACGGTCTTATTGTAAATGAGTCTTAAGCGATCATATAACGGTATACCTGCACCTGAAATAAAGGCATTTCTCGAAGAAAAATATCTTCAGTATAATAATCCTTCTTTTATTGAATATGACCCAATTTCGATACCACATGGTTTCCGGGAATCAAAAGACAGGGAGATATCAGGTTTCCTTACTGCTGCTATTGCCTGGGGACGAAGAGATCTTATCCTGAGAAGCAGCAGGCTAATGCTGGAACTGATGGATAATTCACCACATGAGTTTATCATGTCTGCAAATGAGAATGAACTTTTAAGATTTACACGATTTGTTCACAGAACATTCAATGGAACAGATTGTATTTACTTTTTAAGAGGTCTGAGACATATATACTCCAATTTTGTAAGTATGGAAGATGTCATCCTGCAGGGGATGAAAGATTCCGGTTCGGTAAAAGATGGTTTATCATACCTTCGTTTAACTTTTTTTTCTCTCCCTCATGCAATCAGAAATGAAAAACATTTCGCAGATGTGACGGGAGGTGCCGCCGGAAAAAGGTTGAATATGTTTCTCAGGTGGATGGTGCGCAATGATAATTTTGGAGTGGATTTCGGTATCTGGAAAAAGATAGACCCTGCAATGCTCTATATCCCTCTCGATCTCCATTCGGGTAATACTGCCCGGAGGTTAGGACTCTTAACACGAAAGATGAATGACTGGAAAGCAGTGGAAGAACTTACAGCCATCCTCCGCGAATTTGATCCGGCTGACCCTGTGAAATATGACTTTGCACTATTTGGTCTGGGGGTGAATGAAAAGTTCTGAAAATGGCCAATGACTATTTTAGTTTTAAACAGTTTACGATTTGCCAGAATAAGTCAGCCTTTAAAGTTGGCACTGACGGTGTACTCCTTGGAGCATGTGCTTATATTTCAGGTGTCAGAAGTATCCTTGAGATAGGTTCAGGAACTGGACTTATCTCAATAATGCTTGCCCAGAGGTGCAATGCTGAGATAACAGCCATTGAGCCTGATTTTGAATCATTCATTGAAAGTTGTGAAAATGTGAATCGCTGCCTCTGGAAGAACAGGATAAAAGTTGAAAACACCGATCTTCAGAACTTTAACCCGGGCGAAACCCGATTCGACCTGATCATAACAAATCCACCTTATTTTAACGATTCACTTAAAAGTCCCGATCCTCGAAAATCAGTTGCCAGGCACAACGATACTCTTACCACAGGTCATATACTTGAAGGTGCTGGAAAATTCCTGAAAGACGACGGTCGTCTGCAACTGGTAATGCCTTATGTTGAAGGAACTGTATTCATAGCTGAAGCTAACCGGTTCGGGTTGTTTTGTAATAATATTCTGAAAATAAGGTCATTGCCAACTTCAGAAATCAGAAGGTTAATATTAATCTTTAGCCGTATAAAGAAGAGCCCGATCGAAAGATTTCTCACAATTGAACATGGGAAAAGGCATGAATTTACTCAAGAGTATATTAATCTTACAAAAGATTTTTATTTGAAGTTCTAATCAATAACTTTAACTAATGTAATGGGAAAGAACTCTCTCCTCCTTTTGAAGCTAATCTTTGTACACATCTTTTTATTAATATGGTACAGAAAGAGCTTAATTATAAAAATTATAACAAAGATTGGAGATTGTCTTCGGCCTTCGACTGACATAGTCCCGCAAAGCGGGACGAAGTCGGTGAGCTTGTCCATTTGGCGGGTGACTCGGTTCCTGGCTATGCTACTAATAACAACATATAATAAATCGCAGAATGTACAAAATTTATAGAATGTTCGTTGAAGGTCTGTTTTTGATAGTACTGTTATAGGATAAGGAGATCCCTCGCTGGCGCTCGGGATGACAATTTCTTTGAGGAGCACAAGGGGGGCAGAAGTGGCGATTCGAGTAACCGA